>Ga0189291_100051_pt1 | contig 201282 bp, 187 predicted proteins | sample UW1redminimetaG_FD_130331 | JGI IMG/M metagenome (GOLD analysis project Ga0189291, IMG submission 130331) | Marine microbial communities from the Costa Rica Dome - UW179B-red mini metaG | ecosystem: Environmental > Aquatic > Marine > Oceanic > Photic zone | place: Costa Rica: the Eastern...
CAACACTTCCTCCTGACGGTGCTCACAATCGCGCCTAATGCACATATGGCAAGTGGGACCAACGGGCACGTCATTTGACGAACTGTCCAGCTGCAACCCTTCGCCATAAACTGTTTTATCCGCGTGAAGAATGTCACAAGCCAACATCACCGAAGTGTAAAATGGCACCTGAGAATAAGCGGCAGCGCGTTTCGACATTGATTTCGCAAAAAACAAATATCGCGCACCATCTGGGTAGGTCACCACTTGACGCACCACATCATTTGGTCGCCTGAACGCCCCATAAATCGCCCACAACGGGCATGCATGCCCCGCATTTGGCAATTGAAGCCCGGGCAACGGAAATTGCTTGGTCAACCGACCAGCAGGGTCTGACCGCAAAAAACCAAAGGGAATACCTTCTCGCCCCGGGGCACGCAAAGTAACAAGGCGATGCGCCACCTGCTCAAAGCTTGCGGTGTATTTTTGCGCTAAATAGTCAATGTCATATTTATTCTGTTCAGCATCGAGCAAAAAATCATCGTACGGCATACTAATGGCGCCAGCCAAATATGAGCCTAAGGCACGATAGGCCAGGCGGCGCGAATTGCTGGTCGTTAAGCGTTTGTCATCTGTCAGTTTTTTGAGCAACCCGATGCCGGACAGTTCGGCATATAAGCGGGACAATTGGAACTGACGGGTGGACATGGTGCAATTTCCTTGGAACCGCATGAGCCGTTTTTCACTGTCATATTTGTACTGGCCCAGCGCTTCATTGGTTTCACTCTGCACTTGCCCAGCTCGCTCAACTGTTACATCGAATTTGTGTTTCAAAGCCAAATCAAGGCTGCTTTCAGCAAATCCACCAAACGCCAGCACTTCATCGCGCAGCTTAATGCCTAGCGCCTCAAGCGGCGCAAAGTGGTTTTTCTCGTCAATAATGAGATCATCAACTTCGCGCATCGGCGAAACGGAGTGATGTTCAACCGTCTCACGATCGAATTCTCCGATGAGGGTTTGTGCCACATCTGAGAGCGTACGGCTGTCACGAGATAGTGAGACATGGAAGCGCTGGCGCTGCTCGCGCTCAAGGTCAGGCACATCGGCCAAAATTTCGGCTGCGGATCGTACCGCAGTTATCTGAGAAAGCATCTGGTGCAACAACTCAGAAAATAGCGGGTCCGACCGCAGCCGGTTCGACATGGCTTTAGCTTCGGCACGCGCATCCAAAAACCCTCGGTAAATGCGAAACAGCGCAGCCCCTGCATCGGGGTTCGTGGCCACCACATTGCGCGCATCATCCGGACCTAGATTCAACGATTCGAGCATAGGGTCAGCAAAAACTTCTTCAAGGTCGTTGATCAGCCGTTGCTCGCTGTCCCCTGTTAATAACTCTAACTCCACCTGCAAATGCTGCGCGATACGTTGCAGCAAAATGCCGCCAACATCTCTTTTGTTGGCTTCGATCAGGTTGAGGTAAGACGGCGAAATTCCCACCAACTTCGCAAATCCAGATTGCGAGAACTCAAGTGATTTCCTGAGGTTGCGGATTTTGAGCCCGATCGGCGAACGCATGATAATTGCCCTTCAATAGTTACGCTTTGCTAGCAGCCTGTAAAATAATTTACAAGAAATGAATGAAATGTGTCGCGTTATTGACAAAATTATTGTGATATTACAACGACCTATTGATTAAGTTTTCATTTCCACACTAGAGTATGCGCGATGTGTAGCGTGTGTAAAAACAGCGTACATCACCCAAAAAGGAGGAGAATTTATGAGCGAACGTAAAGATGGCCCTAGCCGTCGTAAAGTTCTCAGAGGCGCCGCAGCAGGTCTTGTGACTGCAGGTGTTGCGCCAACAATTTTGACAAGCTCTGCTTTTGGTCAAGAATACCGCAACAAGCCAACAGGCGACACGGTAACTCTTGGTTTTAACGTGCCACAAACTGGCGCTTATGCAGATGAAGGCGCGGATGAGCTTCGCGCATTCGAACTTGCTGTCGAGCACCTAAATGGTGAAGGCGACGGCGGCATGCTCAACACAATGCAGCCATCTTCACTTAAAGGTGCTGGCATCTTGGGCAAGAAAGTTGCATTCGTAACTGGTGACACCCAAACAAAATCTGACGCAGCCCGCGCATCCGCTAAACGGATGATTGAAAAAGACGGCGCACTGATGATTTCTGGTGGTTCTTCATCAGGTGTGGCGGTTGCTGTTCAGGGTTTGTGTCAAGAAATGGGCACGATCTTCATGGCTGGCTTGACCCACTCAAACGATACAACGGGTAAAGACAAGCGTCGCTATGGCTTTAGGCACTTCTTTAACGCCTATATGTCCGGCGCTGCATTGGGTCCTGTTTTGGGCGCAGAATACGGCACAGAACGTCGCGCTTATCACCTCACTGCCGATTACACTTGGGGCTGGACCCAAGAAGAATCCATGCGCAATGCAACAGAAGCATTGGGTTGGGAAACTGTTGAAGCTGTTAAAACACCGGTGGGCGCAGGCGATTTCTCACAATACATCACACCAGTTCTTAATTCAGGCGCTGACGTTCTGATCCTGAACCACTATGGTCGTGACATGGTGAACTCTTTGACACAAGCTGTTCAGTTCGGCTTGCGTGACAAACAAGTAAACGGCAAAGACTTCCAAATTGTTGTGCCATTGTTCTCACGTCTTATGGCGCAAGGTGCTGGCGAAAACATCAAAGGTATTTTGGGTTCAACAAACTGGAACTGGTCACTTCAAGACGCTGGTTCACAAGCATTTGTGAAATCATTCGGCGCGAAGTACGGCTTCCCACCATCAATGGCAGCTCACACATGCTACGTGCAAACATTGCTTTATGCAGATGCATGTGAGCGTGCAGGCACGTTCTATCCTGTTGAAGTTATTAAAGCCCTTGAAGGCTTTGACTTTGACGGCATGGGCAATGGTCCTACGCATTATCGCGCAGCAGATCACCAGTGCTTTAAAGATGTGTTGGTTGTGCGTGGTAATCAAAACCCAACTTCACAGTTCGATTTGCTTGATGTTGTTCAACAGGTTCCACGTTCACAAGTGGAATATGACGCCTCTATCTTTGGCGGCGACTTGGGCCCATACGAAGTATAATTGAATTTACAATTTTGTACCGGGGTGGTTCGCTGCCCCGGTATTAGCGGTTTCTAACGCTTAACAACCGCAGGCATTCGCAGCCAAATATGCTGCTTGGGAGGAATGATGGACGCGATTTTCTTACAGTTTTTGAATGGACTGGACAAAGGCGGCGCATACGCGCTGATCGCTTTGGGGCTAACCCTTGTTTTTGGCACTTTGGGCGTTGTGAACTTCGCACATGGTGCATTGTTTATGCTGGGCGCATTCTGCGCTGTTACCGTGCGCAAGTTTCTTACCCTAGAAATGATCGCAGTAGACCCCACTCAGCTTACCGCATGGGGCACACCGCTTGAAATCCGCACACCATTTGTCGAAGCCTGGTTTGGCGACTTTGGTGCATTCATTGTGGATTTTTCAGTTCCCTTTTCCATTTTGCTCGCGATCCCCGTCATGCTGGTTATCGGCATCGTCATGGAGCGCGGCCTGATTAAACACTTCTATCGTCGTCCGCACGCAGAACAGATCTTGGTTACTTTCGGCCTTGCCATCGTCTTGCAAGAAATCATCAAGCATTATTTCGGCGCGAACCCAATTCCTCAGCCTATGCCTACCGCTGTTGGTGGCGCCGCTGACATTGGTCTTGCCCTTGGCATGGACCCCAATGTCATTGTTTATCCATGGTGGCGCCTGATCTATTTCGCATTCTCAGTTGTCGTGATCGGTGGCGTGTTCGCATTCTTGCAATTCACCACATTTGGCTTGGTTGTGCGCGCAGGTATGGCAGACCGCGAAACCGTTGGTCTTATCGGGATTGATATCGACAAACGCTTTACCGCAATGTTTGGCTTAGCCGCCGTTGTGGCCGGCTTGGCCGGCGTAATGTATACGCCGCTTCTGCCGCCTGATTATCACCTTGGCATGGACTTCTTGGTTCTCAGCTTCGTTGTTGTGGTTGTTGGTGGCATGGGCTCTTTGCCCGGCGCTGTCGCTGCAGGCTTCCTGCTCGGCATCCTGCAGTCCCTTGCTTCAATGACAGAAATTAAGGCCATCATCCCAGGCATTGACCAAATCATCATCTATTTGGTCGCTGTGATTATTCTATTGGTTCGTCCACGCGGTCTATTTGGTCGCCGTGGCGTGATGGAGAGTTAAGAACATGAACGCCATATTCTCAATGTCACGCAAAGACGTCATTACATTCGTTGTATTTTCCGCGGTAGTGCTTTTGATGCCGATTTGGCTGCAGCCGCTTGGTGCCGCCTATCCGGATTTGATGCAGAAGTTTGCAATCTTTGGCATTCTCGCCATTGGCTTCAACATTCTGTTCGGCCTCACCGGCTATCTCAGCTTCGGCCACGCGGCCTTCTTGGGTGTGGGTTCATATACTGCGGTTTGGACATTCAAACTGTTTTCGATGAACCCAATTCCGGCCCTGTTTTTTGCGGTGGTCATGTCTGGAATTTTCGCACTAGCTATCGGCTTCGTTAGCTTGCGTCGCTCCGGTATTTACTTTTCAATTCTAACGCTTGCCTTTGCGCAAATGTCTTACAACCTTGCCTACTCAGTTCTAACGCCCATTACCAACGGCGAAACTGGTTTACAGCTGTCATTGGATGATCCACGACTGATTGATGGCGCATTTGGCAGTGTTAACGACGGTTCATTGCCGGTCTCCAACCTGTTTGGCCTTGTTGAGCTAAACGGCATCTCCGGTTTCTATTTCTGCGCCATATTCTTGATCATCGGCTTTTTTGTCACCCAACGTATTTTCGCATCGCCATTTGGCATGATGTTGCGGGCAATCAAATCCAACCAGACCCGCATGAACTATACCGGTTTCAACACTCGTCCTTATACGCTAACAGCCTTCGTGATCTCCGGTATGTTTGCAGGACTTGCTGGTGGCCTAATGGCGGTAACCGACCCGCTTGCAGGCGCGGAGCGCATGCAATGGACAGCATCGGGCGAAATCGTTCTGATGACCATTCTCGGTGGTGTAGGCACGCTCATTGGCCCTGTAGTTGGCGCTTGGTTGATCAAATATTTCGAGAACATCTTCTCTTCTTTCAACGACGGTGTTTTGCACAACCTGTTCAGCTTCTTGCCAGACGGCATTGAAGACTTTGTGGTGAGCATCACATCGATGTTCGTTGGCGAAGGCTGGCACTTAACACTTGGCTTGATCTTTGTGCTTGTGGTGACCTTCTTGCCAGGTGGCATGATGGAAGGCTTCAGGCGCATCGGGTCTATGTTTAACAAAGACGACGGTGACAAAGCCGAACCGGAAAAAGCCAAACCCTCCCCGGCACCCGCCGAATAGGTCTTGAAAGGACATTTGAAATGACGACAAATAGTGAAAATGTTGTTCTTCACGTCGCTGATGTGCACAAGACCTTTGGTGGATTGCATGCCCTAAGCGATATCGATTTGCAGATCGAAGAAGGTAAAACTCATGCGATCATCGGCCCGAATGGTGCCGGCAAGTCGACCCTGCTCAATGTGGTGGTTGGGCGTTTGGCACCAACCCGCGGTGCAGTGGTGTTTGATGGGCAGGTCCTAACCGGCAAGCAACCGCATGAAATCAACCAAGCTGGCGTAGCTCGAGTGTTCCAAACACCTGAGATCTTTCCAGACTTGACCGTGCTACAAAATGTGATGGCTCCAGCTTTCGCTCGCCGTGATGGTTCTTTCACGCTCAACTTTTTCAGATCAATTGAAGATGAAAAAGAAATTCGTGAAGAGGCTGAACACATGCTGGCTGATGTGGGCATGACCGCCAGCAAAGACATGCTGGCAGGGTCTTTGTCGCGCGGCGACAAACGCCGTATGGAACTTGCTATGTGCCTGATCCAACATCCACGATTGTTGCTATTGGACGAACCAACCGCGGGCATGTCGCGGCACGATACAAACACAACAATTGACTTGCTCAAAAAGATCAAAGAACGTGGCATGACCAAAGTCATCATTGAGCATGACATGCATGTTGTGTTTTCACTGGCTGACAAAATCTCGGTGCTGGCGGGCGGCCGCATCATTGCCGAGGGAACACCGGAGGAGGTGCGCAACAACCCCAAAGTGCAAGAAGCATATCTTGGGGGGGCACAGGAATGAACGCCATGTCAACAGAAACACAAATCACTCAAAGTGCGGAAAACGCAACGTCGGAGCGCCCATTCTTTCAGGTCAAAGATGTGCATGCCTATTATGGCGAAAGTTACATCGTACAAGGCGTTTCCATGGAATTGCCTAAGGGTGAAATCTTGGCACTATTGGGACGCAACGGCGCAGGCAAAACTTCAACTTTGCGCTCCTTTGCACGCACCGATGACCCACAGCTAAAACAAGGTGAAATTTGGCTGGACGGACAACCATTGCATAAAATGAAATCCCATGAGGCTGCACTTGCTGGGCTACAATTGGTGCCGGAAGATCGCCGCATCATCCAAGGCCTAACGGTTGAAGAAAACATGACCCTAGCGCAGGTTGCACCAGGGCACGGATGGGCTATCGAACAAGTTTACGAGCGTTTCCCACGCTTGGCTGAACGCCGCAACCAGGAAGGCGTGACCCTTTCTGGTGGTGAACAGCAAATGCTGGCCATTGGCCGTGCATTAGTGCGGGATGTCAAACTCTTGCTACTGGATGAACCTTATGAAGGTCTCGCGCCAGTGATTGTGCAAGAGATTGAAAAGATCCTTCAAGAAATCAAACTTCTTGGGATCACCACGATTATCGTTGAGCAAAACGCGGTTGCCGCGCTTCGGCTCGCTGATAAAGCGGTTATTCTTGATACTGGTGAGGTCGCCTTTACAGGCTCCGCACAAGAGGTCTTGGATAATGAAGAGCTACGTCACGAATATCTAGCGATTTAGCTTTTGGGGCTTCGGCCTTAAAGAAACCGGGCAGGTAGGGACCGGCCACTATTATTGAAGGTTTCACAAAGGGGCCCGCCAGCGCTTCAACCGCGATGGTGGGCAAGAGGAGAGCTATGTCCGGGAAAACCTATCCAGTCCCAGAGCATTGGGCAGCTAATGCATTAATCGATGCGGACACCTACCAAGAGATGTATCGCCGGTCGGTCAAAGATCCGGATGGCTTTTGGGCAGACCAAGCCAGACGCTTGGATTGGGTCAAAGAGCCAACCATCATCAAAAACACCAGCTTTGACCCTGTTTCAATCAAATGGTTTGAAGATGGTGAGTTAAACGTCGCATACAATTGTATTGACCGTCATTTAGAGGATTATGGCGACCGTGTTGCGTTTCATTGGGAACCTGATCACCCAGATCAACCCAACCAAACCATCACCTACAACCAATTGCATGAGCGGGTTTGTCGCTTTTCAAATGTGCTTAAATCGCTTGGCGTCAAAAAAGGCGACCGGGTTACAATTTATCTGCCCATGATCCCAGAGATCACCTATGCCATGCTGGCCTGTGCCCGCATTGGCGCGGTGCATTCAGTGGTGTTTGCAGGCTTTTCACCTGAAGCCTTGGCCGGGCGCATAAACGATTGTGACAGTACCGTTGTCATCACCGCAGACGAAGGCCGCCGGGGTGGCAAAACCGTACCGCTGAAGAAAAATGTCGACGATGCAATGCCCCATGCCCTCGGTGTTGAAAAAGTCTTGGTGGTCGAACATACGGGCACAAACATCACCATGAAGGGCGGCCGCGATGTTTGGTGGCACGAGGCAGCAGCGGGCGTTGACGAGTTCTGCCCTTGCGAACCGGTAAACGCTGAGGATCCCCTGTTCATCCTGTACACATCAGGTTCAACTGGCCAGCCAAAAGGCGTGGTGCATACATCTGGCGGATACCTCACCTACATTAACTTCGCACACCGCGCGATCTTCAACTACGAAGAAGGCGATATTTTTTGGTGTGGCGCAGATTTGGGCTGGATCACGGGACACAGCTTCACCCTTTATGCCCCACTTTCCAATGGCGCAACATCGGTCATGTTTGAAGGCGTGCCGAACTACCCTGATGCGTCGCGATTTTGGCAAATCATCGACAAATACCAAGTCAATCAGTTCTATACCGCCCCAACCGCCATTCGCGCTTTGATGGGGGCTGGCGACGAGTTTGTGACCAAAACCAGCCGCTCATCGCTCAAGCTATTGGGAACTGCTGGCGAACCGATCAACCCTGAAGCTTGGGAATGGTATTATAATGTGGTGGGCGAAGCCCGCTGTCCGATTGTCGACACGTGGTGGCAAACCGAAACAGGTGGGTGCATGTTGACACCCCTGCCCGGCGCGCACGGATTAAAACCAGGGTCCGCAACCGCCCCATTCTTTGGCATCAAACCACAATTGGTCGATAATGATGGCAAAGTGTTGGAAGGCGCAGCAGAAGGCAACCTTTGCATTTTGGACAGCTGGCCCGCACAAGCCCGCACCATTTATGGCGACCACCAGCGCTTCGTGGACACCTATTTTACCACCTACAAAGGCAAGTACTTCACCTCTGACGGCTGCAAGCGCGATGAGGGCGGCGCATACTGGATCACAGGGCGCGTCGACGATGTTCTGAACGTGTCTGGGCACCGCATGGGCACCGCCGAAGTTGAAAGCGCCTTAGTGGCACATGACAAAGTGTCAGAGGCCGCCGTGGTGGGATATCCGCACAACATTAAGGGCCAAGGCATCTATGTCTATGTGACCTTGATGGCGGGCACCGAACCAAGCGACGATTTGAGCAAGGAACTTCGGGCTTGGGTGCGCAAAGAGATTGGCCCCATTGCAACCCCAGACTTGCTGCAATTCGCGCCTGACCTGCCCAAAACCCGCTCAGGAAAAATTATGCGTCGAATTCTGCGCAAAATCGCAGAAGACGAGTTTTCAAACTTAGGCGACATCTCAACGCTGGCCGATCCCTCCGTGGTCGAAAAGCTGATCGAGAACCGCCAAAACAGATCGGCTTAGATCCGTCCCCACAACCTCTAAGTCGTAATTCGGGGTGTCCTTTTATTAGGGCACCCCTAATTTCTTTCCGATCCAAACCCCTGTTGCATTTACACCGCACCGCTTGTTGAAACAGCACAAGCGCCAATCAATACAGTTGAGTTTGCGATCTGCATCATGCACCTTTTGCGTCCCTCCAAGGACAATAATATTTGCATCATGTCTTCAGATCAAAGATTTGACTCACTGCTCAAACACCCCGATTTTCTAAAACTCTGGGCGGCGCAAATTGGCAGCGCGTTTGGCTCGCGGATTACCCGAACCGTGCTGCCCATGATTGCGATCTTAACGATCAACGCAACGCCGAACGAAATTGCCATTCTGTCGGCCCTTGGCTTTGCCCCTGGTCTATTGGTGGCATTTTTTGCTGGCGGGCATATAGATCGCAATAAACGCAGACCATTATTGATCGCAACAGACCTAATCCGCGCAGCTTTGATTTTCAGCGTTCCGCTTGCCGCCTATTTCTCCACCATGTCGATGATGCAGCTTTATGTGGTCGCAGCTATTGTCGGCGCAGCGACGTCGATCTTCCAAATCGCTGACAACGCCTATTTGCCGCGCTTGGTAGAAAAAGACCAACTCGTCGACGCCAACTCAAAACTGGAAGCATCGGATGCGGTTGCCGAAGCATCTGGCCCCGGCATAGCGGGTTTGCTCGTTTCCTTATTTTCTGCCCCCGTTGCGATGATTTTTGACGCGGTGACCTACCTCTGGTCGGCGCTGATGTTGTCGTTCATCAAAAAACCTGAGCCCGAGCCTGCCAAAAGGACCGCAGAAGACAGCTTGCTAAAAGACGCCATTCTAGGGTTCATGTCATGCGCCAAACATCCAATTGTGGGTCCCATCTTGGCCGCCGAAATTCTGATGACTCTTGCTGGCGGCATCTATGTAACACTCTATATGGTCTTGGCGCTGCGTACCCTTGCCCTGGATCCACTGACTATCGGCCTAATCATTTCATTGGGTGGCATTGCTGGATTTTTTGGCGCAATGGTAGCCAAACCAGTGGCAGACAAATTGGGTTTGCGAAACACGCTAATTATCACAGCGCTCTTAGGGCAATTGGCCGATTTTGCCATACCGTTTGCAGCAGCATTCCCACAACATGGCATCGCACTTTTGTCGCTTCAGCAAATTGCCGGCGACTTCTTCATGACCATTTTTGTTATTCAGGCCATTAGCCTGCGCCAGCGCGAAATGCCCGACCACGTGCTGGCACGCGCCAACGCAACATTTCAGCTCCTGACGGGAATGGCCATCCCGTTCAGCGCTTTGATGGCGGGCCCAATTTCCATGTGGATTGGCATCACCAACACCCTATGGATTGCAGCCATAGGTGGGGTATTGGCCCTGCCAGTCCTATTGCTGATTAAATCCGCGCCCAAGAGCACCTAGTCATCACATCAAACTGCCTTGGAATGCCTTGCAGAGCCTTGGCCGAAAAAGGTGTCAAATTTGGCTGCAATGGCACGCACAAACGGCTTCCCTTTTTCACTCAGGCCGAACGATTGATGATCAAGCGCAACAAAACCATCTTGATCCGCCGCCGCGATATATCCTGCGTCATTCATGATGGTCGGGGCCAAATCACCAAAGCGCCGCATAAACTCATCGACATCAAACTTGAAGTCGCACATAAGCTTTTCAATGACCCACCCGCGCGCACGGTCTACCTCAGACAGTTCAAAGCCTTTGGCAATCGCTAGATCACCATTGTCGATGGCCGCCTGATACTGGCCTGTCGCGACGATGTTTTGCACATAACCATTTTTGGTTTGCCCAATTGCGGAACCGCCAAAGCCAACAAGTGCATCTGAGTTATCCACGGTGTAGCCTTGGAAATTTCGGCGCAGAGTACCGTTTTGTGCCGCGATGGCCATGGAATCCGTCGGCAAGGCAAAATGATCAAACCCGATGCGATCATAACCCACGTCAGCTAACCGATCCCCGGCCATCATGGCATGTTCAAACCGCACGATTGTGTCGGGCAGCGCAGCCTCATCAATCAATTTTTGATGCGTTTTCATCCATGGCACGTGTGCATAGCCAAACAATGCAATGCGGTCTGGTCGCAAAGAAGTCGTTTTATCAATTGTTTCCATCAACCGCTTCGTTGTTTGGAACGGTAATCCGTACAAAACATCCAAGTTGATCGATTTGATACCCGCGTCGCGCAGCGCAAAAACCACATCACGCGTTATCTCAAAACTCTGGGGGCGATTAATCGCCTCTTGCACTTTTTCACTGAAATCCTGCACCCCAATGCTGGCCCGGGTCATGCCAAAAGCAACCATGCCGTCAATTTTTTCCGGCGTGACATCACTCGGGTCAATCTCGATAGAAATCTCAGCATCATCAGCAAATTTGAACGCGTTTCGTAGTTTCGCGCCAAGCAGCTCCAAATCATCAGGCTCTAGCAACGTCGGTGACCCGCCGCCCAAGTGAACGGCTGTAACAATGGCACCCGACTTCACTTTTGAAGCGATCATTTCGATCTCTTTATGCACCCGCTTCATGTAGGATTTTACAGGCGCATATTTAAGCGTTTGCTTGGTGTTGCACCCACAAAACCAACATAAACGGTCACAAAAAGGGATATGCACATAAAGCGACAATCGATCACCTTCGCCAAGCGCCTCAATCCAAGACGAATAGGTGGCGTTATTCACGTTCGTTGTGAAGTGTGGTGCGGTTGGATAACTGGTGTAACGTGGCACAGGTGCCGCGTATTTTTCGATCGTTGCGTGGTCCATCAAAATCCCCATGTCTGATGGCGCCACAATATTGATCCAAACACACTCTACCTTGATCGAAATCAACGCTTTTGTGCATTGGCATTGCCCTATCGCCATGCAACAATTGCACACAAATCACCTACCACCTTTGCGGACCCTTATGACAAACACCAAACCTTTCCAAATTTTTGATGGCCACAACGATATTCTTTTGAAATTAATCGAAGAATGTCCTGACAATAGCGTAGAGGCATTTTTCTCCCCCCGCGACGGTCAACATATTGATCTCAAATCTGCCCAAAAAGGCGGGTTTGCGGGCGGTCTGTTTGCGATGTTTATCCCCCCAGAAGATGGCAAATCGTTTCGCAAAACACCAAGCCAAGAGTTTGCACGCGACTACACGATGAACATGATTACGCTGTTGCGCGACATTGCCGCAGCCTCTGACGGACAAGTAGAAATCTGCCGTTCTGCAGCTGACATTCGCTCAGCAATGGCAGCGGGTAAAATGGCACCGGTCCTTCACATTGAGGGCGCAGAAGCAATTCTGCCAGACCTTTCAAACCTTGAAGCATTTTATGATGATGGTTTGCGCTCCATCGGCCCCGTTTGGAGCCGTTCAAACGCTTTTGCGCATGGTGTGCCGTTCAAGTTCCCAGCTTCACCTGATACTGGCCCGGGCCTTACCAATGATGGCATAGAGTTGGTCAAAACCTGCAATGAAATGGGTATTGCGGTGGACTTGTCTCACCTAAACGAAAAAGGCTTTTGGGACGTCGCTCGCATTTCCACAAAACCCCTAATTGCCAGCCATTCAAATGTACACGCGCTTTGCGCATCCACGCGCAACCTGACCGACGATCAACTCAAAGCCGTTAAAGACAGCAATGGCATCGTGGGGCTAAACTTTGCCGTTTCATTCCTGAGAGAAGACGGCGCACGAGACACCAATGTGCCTTTATCAACTTTGGTTGAACATATTGATTACATGGTCAATATGATGGGTATCGACAATGTGGGTATTGGGTCGGATTATGATGGTGCGCCCCCACCTATTGACGTAGATAATACCGCAAAGTTGCCCGCATTGACGGACGCCCTTCGCCATGCTGGGTATGGCGACGAAGCGCTGAACAAAATATGTTCAGGCAATTGGTTGCGGGTTCTTGAAGAGACGTGGGGCGATTAAGCGCTTTGCAAGCACTATCACTTTGGGTCCAACAGGTCGCAATGGGACCCAAAGCGCTCTTATGCAGCAACAGTACTCCCTGCTTCGTCGGGCTGATCTTCCGCTGTTTTGAATTTGATTAAGGGAACCATGGCGATCGCGCCGAACCCCACCAAGAGTGACAGACCGCCACCGACCAAAAATGGCACCCCAAGCCCATAGTTGGTCGCCAAAAGCGCGCCAATAAAAGGCGCCGACATCATTGCGACTACCGTTACGGCCTCATTGGCTGCGGCGACGCGTCCCATTTTATCTGGCGGTGTTTCCAGTTGTAAAATTGTACGCATGGGCACAAAGATTGCCGAGCTGGCAAAGCCAATTACAAAGGCACCGGGCACAAATATCCAAATCGGAAACGCCCACAAAAAAGTCGCGGCACTGCCGAGCAAGAGCGTCAACAACGCGGCAACAATCATCCCGGGCCCAATCAATGAAAACGGGTGCAAAGCTCGCTTGACGCTGCCCATTGCCAAAGCCCCAAGCACCCCACCTGCCCCGACAGCGGTAATGGTGAGCCCAAGCACTGACTGATCAAATCCGAGCAATTTTGTGATGGGTCCAATCAACGTATCGTGCAAGAAGATCGCGAAAAACCCAAATGCGCCAAGTCCAATGCTAGCCCATAGCGCCGGTATGCGTCCTATGGTTTTGTAACCATCTGCAATTTCAATAAAAATGCTTTGTTTCTTTTTGTCGTCCTGCTTCTCTTCACTTTTGCCAGCCGTTGAACGCAGTGCTTTCGGCAATCCCAGCAAGATCGCGAGGGCCAGTAGCGATATGCAACCGTTGACCACGAAAACGGCTTGCGCATTCATAAACAACAGCAGCGCGCCCCCAACAGCAGGACCAACAAGCTTTGACGCTTGATTGAGCACTTGGCTCAAAGAATTGGTTGCCATCAGTTCGGATTTCTCAGCAAGAGTCTGAATAGCAGACTGCTTTGCCGGACTGTAAAAACTATCTATGCAGCCGCGCAAGAACACCAGAACCAAAACAATTTCCGGCTGGCCAGCAAAAACCAACGCAAAGGTGGTGAGTGCCCGACCAAAATTGGACCACACCATAACGGTTTTCAGATCATATCGATCAACCAAGGCACCCGAAAATGGGCCAACGACCAAATAGGGCAACGAGAATGCCAAAGCAAAAAACGCAAAATAAACTGGCTCCACCGACCACGTGAACGTGAACAACGAAATAATCGCCACATAGTCTAACCAATCAGCAAAATCTGCTGGCAACTGCGCCACTAGTATGCGGCGCAAATCTCTGCTCTTTGGCAACTTCATAGTATTCACTCCTCACTGGTGATACCTAGATAGGACCAAATCTTTCCGCTGTCAAGATCGTAACATTCCTTCTGAGTCTAGTGTTACTTCATTGAAGATAAAACAATTAGTGACCTAACATAGGGTCGCGATTGAGCGACACAAGGGATGATTGTAGTGCGTGAAGATCAAAAGAACGAGGCGCTGACAATTCTGGTTGAAGAGTGCGCGGAAGTTATCCAAGCTGTTTCCAAAGTGAAGCGGTTTGGCGTGGACACGACAAACTCGGAAACCGGTAAAAAGAACGGTTTTGCACTAACAAAGGAACTGGCGGATTTGCTTGCTGTTATTCGCTTGGCAGAGAAGCACGGAGCAATTGATCCGCCAAGCGAGGGAATGATTAAAAGCGCTATAGCGCGCAAAAAATGCTATTCAAGCCTTTGAGCTCTACTGCAAATGCACAGGCTGGCGCAAAATTGTTTTTAACTTGTCAGCGGTCACCTTGCGCGGATCATTCAAATAGATCTCGTGGTGCTTGCCAATCATCTTCATTTTGTTTTGCGGAATATGCTCATTATGTAATTTCGCCAAAATTGGCCCTTCATCATCATAAGAGCCAACATGCAAGACTTGCACGCAATCGCCTTCATCAAATGTTTCAAGCCGAACGGCGCGCAAGGTCGCTTCGTCAGTTGGTGCATCTGCCTTTTCGCCATTCTTGGCGATAGAGGCCTCCAACACTTGATCCAAATGCTCGCCATTCAACCAATCGGGTTGGCGGATCATCATTGTCCATTTCCACGCAGATTTTTCGCGGGTGATGAACGTTTTCATGTCGTCAGCCCACCAAAGGCCTTCCAAGGGACCAACCACATAGTCTTTTTCTAATTCAATTTTGGAAAAAAACTTTAGCCCATAGCTCAGACCATAAAGCGCAGCGATGGCCAGTGGGTAGCTTTCGCCAACCGGGCCGCCTTCGCCATCAATCATCAGAAACTTGAACGGTGGCACTTTGACAAGGTCAAAGCGTTCTTCTTTACCGCTATAGAGCTTTGCATCTTGGCGTTTAAAATCGATTTTAGTTTTCTTGCTCATCAAACTCACTCTATTGGCATGTAAATTTCGGTCAATAATTCGGAAGGGGCAACCTCACGTGGATTGTTTAGATAGGCCTCTAAACACGGCGCGTCACGCAAAATCTGTTCAGACTGAACCAGCCAAGTACCATAAAACCAATGATAGGCAGAAGGCAGCTCCGCATAGGGGCCTTTAAAACGCATCACGGCGAACCGTCCGCCCCCAAATTGCACGCGCTCAAACGGCGCTTCAGGGTATGTCTCATGGGTTTCAACAATTCCGGCAAACGAATTCAATTCAGACGTGGACACAATGTCTGGGTCATCAAAATACACACCGAATGAGCGCATATCCGGCCCCATTAAACCTTCAGATCGGCCAAAAACATTGAGTTTTTCAAAGGCTTTGCCAATTTCGTGATATGGCCCCTGATGAAACAGCCCCACAAGAACCATTTCGTCCGACCGCTTTATTTCTACTTGGTGCATTTGCGCATTTCCCTCCGTAACACTTGAAAAGAGATTAGAAGGTCGGCCCCGCTCCCGAAACTTTGCAGGCGGCATGCCATAGCGGTCTGAAAAAGCACGTGAGAATGCCGAAGCGCTGCCATAACCAGAACGTGAAATCACTTTATCCAAAGGCATCTTGGTATTTGCCAATTGGGCAGCAGCGCGGTGTAATCGCAACCTTTTAACCGTTGCAACAATGCTTTCGCCCTTCATGGCCCGATAAACACGGTGCCAATGATAGGGTGACAAACAAGCAACTTCCGCCAATAGAGTTAGATCAATATCCTCATCCAAATTTTCGTAAATATAGTTGATGACACGATCCAATCGGTCTTGATATTTGCTCACATCTGACGCCAATTGCACAAAATCCTTCCAAATTTCACAGCTAAATAAGCACAAGCAGAATTGACAAATCTTGCTAAATTTGGTGCACATCATTGCCAGACACAAACAAATACCAACACTAGGACGATCATGAGCAGCTTTTACTATTTCGCATATGGCTCGAACTTGTTGAACGCAAGACTACAAAATCGTTGCGCTTCTGCAAAACCAATTGCCATAGCCAGTGTAAAAGGACACGCGATAAATTACGGTTTGGTCGCAGATGATGACCATGGTGCGTCTGGCAAAATGTCAATGTTCAAAACAGATAATGGATCGGACGAAGTCCACGGCGTAGTTTATGAAATGGCATTGAGCGACGCACCAATATTGGACAAGTTTGAAGGCTTGGATTGGGATCGTCCCATGAAATACACCCGGGTGCCGGACCTGATGGTGCTGACACCAAAAGGTGAAACCGTTCAAACTGTCACCTATATGGTTGACCCGCACCCAACACCTCCGCTGCCTTACCACTGGTATTGGGCTCTTTGTCTATCTGGCGCGATTGAAAATGGCCTGCCTGAACATCACCAAAAAATGCTGGCTGACCATAAATACATTCCAGACCCTCACGATGAGCGTGAGGGCAAGCTGGAAGCTGAAATGTTGCTGCATCGATCGGGTTTTGGGCATCTGATCGAAAAAACAGGCTGATGGTTGGCGACTTTGTTTACGATCCACCAACAGATCCATATCTAGAAATCATCTATCAGGATGAGCAGATTTTGGTGCTCAACAAGCCTTCTGGCTTGCTTACAGTACCGGGCAAAGCGGCAGAACACGCAGATTGCTTGGAGCTGCGCGCACAAAAATCCTTCCCCACATCGCGCATTGTGCACCGCTTGGATATGGATACGTCTGGCGTTGTGATTATGGCAATGAACGCCCAAGCACACCGCCACCTCGGCCTGCAATTTGAACGCAGGCATACCGCGAAAACCTATATCGCAGACGTTTTTGGAATCGTTCAAGCCGATGAGGGATGCGTTGATTTGCCGTTGCGTTGCGATTGGCCGAACAGACCCAAACAAATGGTCGACCATGAACAGGGCCGCAGCGCGCAAACCAACTGGAAGGTTTTAGACCGCGGCGAAAACTACACCCGCATGGAACTAACGCCGATCACCGGTCGGTCGCATCAATTGCGGGTGCATATGCTGGCATTGGGCCACCCCATTTTAGGCGACCGCTTTTATGCCAGTGGCGAAGCACTTGAAGCCGCAGACCGTCTGCGCTTGCACGCCCAGTCTCTGACAGTACATCACCCCAACGGTGGCGAGCGGGTAAGCTTTAGAGCTGAAACACCCTTCTAAGAGCGAGCTATCGTACGCGCCGCTTCAATTTTTAAGTTGGTTAGGCGAAAGTACAAAACCACCAAGCCAAAGAACATCAACAAACCGGCCAGCAAGTGTGGCGCGCGCAATGCCCATTCGCGCCCGATTGTGAATTGGGCGACACTTACCAGCACCCCGCCAACAAAGGTGCCTATCGGCATCATTCCCCATCCAAAAAACCGATAAACACTGTTCACCCGCCCCATCAATTTGTCGGGGATAATGGTTTGGCGCAGCGACACGGTGATCACATTCCACACAATGCCAGCAAAAGACCCCAAAAACAGCGTTAGCCACGCCACTATTGGATTACTGGTTAAGCCGAATAGCATTGATTCAGAGATGAACAGCAAAAGCGCCAGACGCAACAAGGTGCCAGACCGAATTCTCTTGACCAAAAACGGGGTGGCAAAACCACCAAGCACACCACCAAACGCTGCACCAGTGAGCAACAGCCCAAACCCGGTTGGATCGAGCGACAGAATTTCTTGTGCAAACAACACCTGAGTTGCCAAAGACATCATATATGCGCCGTTGGTTAAGCCCAGCAACAGCGCCAAATCGCGCAACAAAGTATGCTGCCAAAGCCAGCCAACACCTTCTTTTAGATCGTCCACCCATTTTGATTTCGGACTATCTTTGAGCTTGTCGACTTGAAAATTTCCCGCGATCAAGAATACCAACAAAGCCGCAAAAACAAGCACGCCTGCATTGACAAAAAACGCCAGCGCTAACGACATTGCGATAAGCAACCCGGCCAACGGCGGACCAACAAACGAGTTCATCACCATTTCAACTGTGCTCAACTTAGAGTTTGCACTTTCCAACTGAACATATCCAACAATCGTCGGCAATATGGTTTGCGCAGCGTTGTCCCGCAAAACCTCTGCCATGCCGAGCAGAAGCGAAGCCAAATAGATGATCAAAAGTGGCGTTGAGAAACCGCTTTCAACCACAGAAAGGTCGGCGGTTTCATTGACAAAAATAAGAATCGTCAAAAGCACGACAACCAACATCATCGCCCGAACACAGTCGCTAAAGAAAATCAGCTTTCGCCGATCAAAACGGTCAATAATTACGCCAGCAGGCAAGGAGAACAAGAGCCAAGGCGCACGGCCAAACAAGGGCACCAGCGAAATCAACAATGGATCGCGGGTTAACAGTGACGCCAACCATGGGAACGCGATCAGGGCGATCCCATCTCCCAGATTTGAAGCCGCGCTGGCGAGAAAGAGCTTTAGGAAATTTGAATTAATCATAGAGGGAGCAGTATTCACAATAAGCGCTGCTCTTCAATCACGGTTTCACTTAGATGGCTTCTTTTTCGCTCAATTGCGCCACGAACGCATCAATTTCTTTGACCGACGCCAATCGTACAAGATCGCCCTTAAATTCTTGCATGATATTGAGCATTTTGGGGCGTGATCGGCGGTTGTAATTCCAAACATACCCCAGAAATTCCAAGTCCAATTTTTCAGGACAGCCGGGCGCAACATCTTGGCGCACTTTGCCATATGACTGGATAAAACGTTTGATGACCCTATAAAGACAAAACCATGTGGGAAAATCGAGAAAGATGACCGTGTCTGCGCGCCTGATCCGGCTTGCCATCGTTCCAGAATAGTTTCCGTCCATGACCCAACTATCTTCGGCAATCAAACCACCAACTATACTGGTCCACTCATCGTCTTCCTTCACCACCCAACCGGGGTTGAAGAAATATGTATCCATGTGAACAACAGGTAGATCAATCAACTTGCCCAATCGTCGCCCAAGGGTGGATTTGCCAGAGCCAGAACACCCAATAATTAAAACACGTTTCATACGTCACGCACCCCATATCCACAAAGTAAGGAGGCGCGGTATACTTGGTTTAGTTGTTTTGGGCAAGTTGGGTGTTGGAACGCATCTGCAACCGGCGGTCGGGCACCAAAGAAACAACTTTGTAGCCGCGATCTTTGAGCGCCGCAAGAAAGTCCGGCAGCATGTTCACCGTGCGCTGATGAATATCGTGGAACAACACAATGCCTTTACCCTGCTCGTCCAAGCGCGCCAGAGTTCGTTGCAAAACATCATCTGAACTGGACGTGTAATAGTCTTTGCTGTCAATCTGCACGTCCATTATAACCAGACCCGCATTGTTGACGGCGCGACGCAGCTTTTGATTTTGCGCCAAATAGGGAAAGCGGAAAAACGGTGCGGGCGCTTTATTGATCGGCTCAAGGGCTGCAATCAAAGGTTGGCGTCCGCGCTCTATTTCTGCCAATGCGGCAACAAGGTTGAGCTTTGTCAGGTCACCATGTGTGTGGGTATGCAAGCCAACAGTATGGCCGCGCTTGGCCACTTCGCGGACCAATCCTGGATGTTTTTGCGCCGCCTGACCAAGCATTAAAAAAGTCGCCTTGGCATCATACTGATCAAGAATATCCAAAATCTTGTCAGTTTTGCCCGGACGAGGCCCATCATCAAAAGTAATCACCACCTCACCCGAAGCGAGGTGAATATCGCCTTGCTTTTCGATGGTTAAATCGCGACCATTTAAACCGCGTCGCAGCCTAAAACCCAAACCAGCATCATTGTTTATTGACGCGGTTCTGGTTCTTGCATCGATTTGGGGAGTTGCGGCGCTAACGTCTAACGCTGCCGTTGGAGTGTTTTGTGCAGCATAGGCCATCTGTTGAGTAGATAGGGTTGCTGATTGGTCTAATCTTTGTGGAGGCTTCGCACAACCAGCAAGCAATGCACAAAGAAAGACAAACGCCAACACAACCCTTACGCACAACATGCACAAAACCTACAACTATGAAACTGTAGGATTTTTACATCGGTTATGGTTAATTATTTACTTCCAAACACTTAGCAAGCGATGTGTTCATCTTTGATTAAGAATTCGACACCTTCAAGGATATTTATAAGTGTTTCATAGTCACGCCGGCTAATCACCAACATTTCTTCCCCAGAGGGGGCGTAAAGGGATTGGGTCTCGACGCGCGAAAGCGCGTTGAGCAGAATTTGGTTCTTCATTTGGAGGGCCTCTATCGCCAAGCAATCGTTTAAATCTGCCATTTCGCCATGGCACGCAATACTTAAGCGCGTTGTTAATCACATATCCAAGACCAATACCAGCCCTAATTACCCTATACGTCACTGTGTTTACTCAGATGGAACAGTGTACTTATTGGTACGATACTTCGACTTATTGGCTTGAACTGATCAGTCGGCACAAATACTGTGCAACAAACTAGCCGAATCCGGCATTCCTCAACTTTCATTTCGAGATAATTATGGCTGATCAGCAAAAGCGCTCAAACCAACACATCACCACACGTATGGTACAGGCCAATGGTGTTATCGACCCGCAAACCGGCGGCGTCGTGCCTGCCATTCAATCCTCGACCACCTTTGCGCGCAACGCGGATTATTCACAGATCAGCCCAAACCACCTTTACGCACGTGACGATGATGATCTCGTCCGTTTGGGTGAGGAGATTTTGACGAAAGCAGAAAATGCTGACGCTGGGCTGCTTTTCCCCTCTGGCATGGCCGCGATTGCTGCAGTAATGCGCACAGTGCCCAATCGGGGCACCGTCATCCTGCAATCACAGATCTATTGGGGCACCACCAAGTGGGTGCGCGATTTCTGCGCGCGTCGTGAAATCAATCTGCTTGAAGTTGAATGCAGCGACATGGACATTTTGGCGCAAACCATAAGTGCGCATGCGCCAAATTTGGTGTTTATCGAAACGCCGTCAAACCCGTGGTTGCGCATTACCGACATTCAATCCGCTGCTGACCTTACCCATGCAGCAGCCGGCAAGCTGGTTGTTGATTCAACGGCCGCAAGTCCTGTATTGAGCAACCCACTTAGCTTTGGCGCAGACATCGTAATGCACTCCGCCACAAAGTCCATAAACGGTCACTCAGACGTATTGGCCGGGTTTTTGGCCACCAACGACGCGCAAAGCAACCTATGGCAGGCCATCGCCATGGACCGCCATGATGCGGGCGCGGTGCTGGGCAGCTTTGAAGCTTGGCTTTTGATCCGAGGCATGCGGACCTTGCCTTTGCGCATGGAACGCATGTGCGAAAATACAATGCAAGTCGCCAATTTCTTAGAAGCGCATCCAAAAGTAGAAGCGGTGCTTTATCCCGGTCTTTCTTCACACGAAAAACACGAACTTGCCGCCAAGCAAATGCCAAACGGTTTTGGTTCATTATTGAGCTTTCAAGTAAAAGGCGATGCAAAGACCGCTCTAGCGGTATGCGCGAAACTAGAGACGTTTAAACGTGCGACGTCGTTGGGCGGCGTTGAAAGTTTGGTGGAACACCGCCATTCCATCGAAGGCGATGCGACGGGTGTGCCGGAAAACTTAATCCGACTGTCTGTTGGCATTGAGCATATCCAAGACCTAATTGGAGACCTAAGCGAGGCCCTATCTTAAGTTCGTCGCAGACCAATATCTGTCGGGCGTCGCCCAGTCAGGCGCTTGAATGCTTTTGAAAAGTGCGCCTGATCAAAATACCCAAGCGCGTGGGACAATTCAGTCATGGAAACATGGCTTGAATTGTTGAGCGCTTCGACGGCTTCTATCATTCGGTAGCGCTCAATAACCCATTTGGGGCCAATGCCCACATAATCGGCAAATAGCCTTTGTAAAGCGCGCGGCGAAACATGGAAATGTTGCGCGACCACAGCCACTTCAAAGACTTCGCGGTTGGCCTCAATAAACGCAACGACTTCGCGCGCCAAATTTGCTCTTTCATCCACTCCTCTGTCGCATGCCAGCAGCAATTTCTCAATCACTGGGGCAAAGTCCGCGCAATGGGGGGCATCGCAAAAACCCTGCAACAGCGCATGGTCATCAGCATCAAAATACGACGAAATCGGCACGCAATGGTCGGTCAAATTACGCATTTCATGCGCGGCATATCGTCTAAATTGTCCAGGATGAAACTTCACGCCAAAAATACGCCCTTTGCCCTGCAAATGATAGGTAAAAGCTCCACTGGTTAGGCCAAACACCCCGGACTGATATTGGGGGTCCAATACCAAATGCTGGCTTGCATGAGGCAAGTTTTCCTGCGCATAGGCCTTCCCGTCTGGCAAGTCCCATTCAATAATCCAATAATTTGCAACAACTTGCGCCAATGCTTCACTTGGGCTAACCAAGGTCAAATCAAAATATTGCAAACTCACATGTTTTTCAATCAAGCCCTTGGCCAGATTTGGTTTTTCACGACCCATCTTTAAGACGTTCCCTGTCGCATATTTACAAGCCCTTGCCCCTCGCTTATGCGAGTTTGGGCAAAAAGGAGACTATATGCACATTTTAGCAGGTGAATTCACAATCGCCAAATGGGAAGAAAAAAGCTTCCAAGACGTCACCGCTCCAGCCAAAGCGCATGAGGCGAACATTGTCTATGACGTTACTGGCGATCTGAACGGTCAACTAATCGGTAAATACATCATGATCTATCAAAACGAAAAGCAAGCTAGCTACTGTGGTGCGTTGCAATTTACGGGCAGCATCGGAGAGAAGAGCGGCACTTTCTTCCTGCAAGAAACTGGCATTTTTGGCGACGGCATCGCCCAAACGAATTGGACAATTATCGACGGATCTGGGCAAGGCGACTTTGAAAGAATAGCTGGCAAGGGCGGCTATGCCACAGCCGACAAAACTGTAAAGTTTGAACTGCAGCTCAAGCAGCTTTAACGTTTTGGCGCCTTGCGCACTTGCCTTCTGGCCACCATCAAACAGGCAGAAATGATCATCGCCGCACCGATCCATAGGGTGAAGTGCGGCACTTCTGCGAAAAACAAGAACCCATAGAGCGCTGCCCAAATCAGCGCGGTATTGTCGACCATGGCAAACATGGATGCGGGGACATGTTTGAGTGCGGTCACAAACAGCATAAAGCCCACAGCCCCAAGAAAACCGAGCGCCGCCACGCGCCATATTTGGTCCCCTTCGGGCACCACAAAGTTGCCTGCCAAAAACGGCAGGCAAAACAAACCAATGAGCGCGGCTTGCACAAATGTAATGGCTTGCGCGCTTGATTGGGACGTCTGGCCCTTTAGAATGATAATGCTGATCGCATAGGTAAATGGGCTGATGATAGCAGCTGTCCATCCCCACACGCTTCCGCCCTGCGTCAGCGGCGTTTGTTCGCCCCCAAATGTCACAATCATCGCACCAGAAAACCCAAGCAGAGAAGCAAAAATCAAGGTCTTGCTCAGCTCCTCCTTCAAAATAACAACGCCCATAATGGCCACCATAACCGGCGCGGTTAGCGAAATTGCGGTGACCAAGCTCAAAGGGAGTTCGCCAAGCGCATAAAAGAACGAAAAGGCCGTCACCCCGATCATCATTGACCGCAAGATATGGGTTTTCATTCGGCTCGGATGAGGCAAGTCAGCTTTGGTTGCGACAACAAGAATGCCCAAAAGGATCGCTGCGCCAATCTGGCGAAAAAACAAAATCTCAATCGTTGGCATTGCCCCCGAAAGGCTTTTAACCAATGCGTCCATTAGCGCCAGAAATGCAACACCACCGGTTGCCAACAAAAGCGCGTGGACCGGTCCCATCTTGGGCATATCGTCACCATCGTTGAATTATCGCACCACAGAAGGCGGCGCGCTGAGATTTAGGGACGCTAGCGCGAACAAGTAAAGAAGCGCAAGGCGGTTTCAACTTTCAACGGGAACTATTTTTCGGACGCATTGCCATTTCCATTGCGCGGCAACACGGCAGCCTTGTCTTCAGCACGCCGATCGTCTCGTGACATAAACTCTTTAACCGACCGTCGTCGGTCCGGCCCAATGTATCCTGATGGCACAGATACGCAGTCGCGAGGGTTCTCAATGGTTTTGATAATACGCCGGGCAACTGATCTTTCCGAAACTGGCTTTACAAGCACTTCGTCCACACCTGCCTTTATTGCTCGCATAATTGTTTTAGGCATGCCGTTGTCAGCAATCAAAATCACGGGCACAAACCTGGAAACAACGGTGCCGTCAATTCTTAGTTTTGCGACAAACTCAAGCGGATTTTGGCCGGTTAGGCTGTCATCAATGACCAAAACATCAACCGTGCTGATCTGCATATGCAGCAACGCTTCAGGTGGCTTGGTGAAGAGCGAAACATCACTGATCCCCATCGAGCGCAGGGCACTCCGTATGCAATCAATAATAAGCCGTTGTTCCGCAACAATAACGACCCTGATCTTGGCGAATTCTGACATCAGCTCCTCAAGAATTAAACTTCAGAAAAGTAGGATAGAGGAAGACCCTAAATATTTTGCGAAACTCCGTATACGGGAGTTCCGCTAGTCAAACCATGCCAGCCATTGGAACGAGATATCTTAGCTGTTTTCAATTTCTTCCTTGAGTAATTCAATCTCTAGCCATTGCTCTTCTTTTTGCTCCAGCAATTCTTGCTTTTGCGAGAGTTTATCGCTCAGTTTTTGAAACTTTGCGGCATCGCGTGCGTATAGATTTGGATCTGCTAACTCTCTCTGCAGATGTGCTATTTCAACCCCAAGTTTTTCCATTTCACCTGGCAGCGTTTCAAGCGCATGCTTGTGCTTAAACGACAGTTTTTGCGTGCTTGGTTTCGCAACTTGCGCGGGCTTGTTGGGTTTAGTTTTGCCAACTTTCGCCGCCCGTTGCGGTTTGGTTACGCCATAGCCACGCATCTGGACCATATCCGAATAACCACCAGGATATTCCGTCCACACACCGTCGCCATCAGCAATGATCGTGGAGGTTACAACGCGATCCAAAAATTCACGGTCGTGGCTAACAACCAGCACCGTGCCATCATATTCCGCAATCATTTCTTGCAACAGATCAAGCGTTTCAAGATCTAAATCGTTAGTGGGCTCGTCCAAAATCAGAAAGTTTGATGGCAAAGACATAGACCGCGCAATCATCACCCGTGCCCGTTCTCCGCCCGAAAGCTTGCTAACAGCGGTATTTGCCTGCTCGGGAAGAAACAGAAAGTCTTTCATATAGCCAACAACATGCCGCCCTTGACCATTGATAACAACATTGTCGCCACCCCCACCCGTCAACGCATCTTTTAGGGTCGTTTGAGGATCAAGCTGCGCGCGTTTTTGGTCAAGTGTCGCCACTTCCAGCTTAGTTCCGAGCTTTACGGTGCCGCTGTCAGGCGCCAACTCACCAATGATCATCTTGATCAATGTGGTTTTGCCCGCCCCGTTTGGGCCAACAATACCAATACGATCTCCGCGCATGATCCGGGTGGTAAACTCACGAACCACTGTCTTGTCGCCAAAAGTCTTTGAAATGTCCTCTATATCGGCAACAATTGCGCCTGACTGGCGACCGTCTGAAACACTTAGCTTGACACTGCCGGTTGGCCCGCGATGATCGTTTCGTTTTTGCCGAAGATCAGCCAATTCAGACATGCGCCGAACATTGCGTTTGCGCCGCGCGGTCACCCCATAGCGCACCCAGTGTTCTTCGCGCACAATCTGGCGATCAAGCTTGTGTTGTTCCAACTCCTCAAGCGCCAAAATCTCGTCACGCCATTCTTCAAAGTGAGCAAACCCTTTGCTCGTCTGGCGCGTTACCCCACGATCAAGCCAAACCGTTGAGCGGGTCAAATCAGACAAGAACCGCCTATCGTGAGAAATGATCAGCATTGCCGATTTCATCGATGACAATTCAGCTTGCAACCATTCAATGGCCGGCAAATCCAAATGGTTGGTGGGTTCATCGAGCAACAAAATATCTGGTTCAGGAGCGAGAGTTCGTGCCAAGGCGACACGCCGCGCTTCCCCACCAGAAAGAGATGCAGGGTCAGCGTCTGGGGCAACCCCCAATTGTTCCAGCAAATAGACCGCGCGGTAATCTTCGTCGCCCGGCGCTAGCCCCGCTTCCACATATTCGAGCACGGTTTTAAAAGCCGATAGATCAGGCTCTTGCGGCAAATAACGTACCGTAACACCAGGTTGCACAAAGCGATCCACTTTGTCCGCTTCCACATCGCCCGAGGCAATCTTTAGAAGCGTTGATTTTCCAGACCCATTTCGCCCCACCAGCGCAATGCGCTCGCCCGGCGCCACAAACAGCTCTGCCCCTTCCAAAAGCGGTGTTCCGCCAAAGGTTAAGTGAACATCTTTTAGGCTTAAAAGCGCAGCGGCCATTGGGTCTCATCTTTGAACTGGATTAGCAATGCGCTTGGCTTTAACATTGTAGTGCAAAAGGTCAAACACTTAGATGGTTCCGCAGATGCCAAATCGTTCAATTCTCATCAGTGCAAGTGAGCTAAACGCAAAATTGGGTGATCCGAATTTAGTGATCATTGATGGATCTTGGCACTTGCCAAACGCCAATCGTGATGCACATGCTGAATATGAAAGCGGCCACATAAAGGGCGCGCACTTCTTTGACATCGACGAAATCGCGGATCACACTTCTGGACTACCCCATACGGTGCCAACGCCAGAACATTTTGCCAACTCGGTTGGTGCCATGGGCATATCAAACACGTCTGAAATTGTTGCTTACGACACTGCGGGCATGTTTTCGGCGGCCCGCGTGTGGTGGATGTTCAAAAACTTTGGCGCCACAAATGTGCGCGTGTTGGATGGCGGCCTACCGATTTGGAAAAACGCGGGCTTTGGCGTAACCGACAAAAAACCCACCTCTGCAATCGCTGAATTTGAAGCTGTTTTGAACAAGGATCGCATAGTTCCACTTGCCCAAATGCGCCAACACGTGGATGCAGGTGACAGCCAAATATTGGACGCCCGCGGCGCTGGGCGCTTTAGTGGCAAAGATACAGAACCAAGAGCGGGCATGCGCGCAGGCCACATGCCAGGCGCCACCAATGTGCCCTATTCCACGCTTTTGAACACCGACGGAACATTCAAACCAAATGATGCACTCAAAGCCCATTTTACGAACCTAGGCGTTGATTTGAGCGGCCCAACGATCGCCACCTGCGGCTCAGGCGTAACCGCCGCGATCATATTGCTGGCTTTAGAGTTGATCGGCAAACAAGATGCGCGATTATATGATGGTTCTTGGGCCGAATGGGACAGCCTTGACGACACACCTATCGAAAAAGATTGACCATTTGGAAAATAGATTATATTGCAATTGTTAGGTTAACAAGCATGTGCAATATATGTCCCTTACAAATCTTGAATCACGCCTACTAGCGCAAATAAAGTCTCAACCATTTGCCACGCAAAAAGAGCTGGGCGAAGCCTTGGGCATTTCTCGCGCCAGCGTTGCAAATTACATAGAGCGATTGCAATCAAAGGGGCATATTTTGGGCCGCGCTTACGTGTTCTCGCAATCACCAGCCGTCACCTGCATAGGCGGCGCTGTATTGGACCGTATTCTTCGCCTTAAAAACCGGAGTATTCCGCATACATCTCAACTAGGGACCAGCAGTGAAACACGTGGCGGTGTGGCGCGCAATGTTGCAGAGAACCTTGCCAAACTTGGTGAAGACGTAAAGCTGATTTCCGTTGTCGGCAATGATGAAGCGGGCCGAGCGGTGATTGAGGCAACCGCTGCAATTGGTGTAGACACAAGCCTTGTCGAACGCAAAAGCAGCGGCGTAACAGGAACCTACACAGCGATTATGCAACCAAATGGCGAACTCCATTTAGGCGTAGCTGATATGGGCATCATCGATCACTTAGATGCACAGGTCATTGATAAAGATTGGCAACATATAGTTTCTTCAAAACTTGTATTTGCCGACACAAATTGCTCAGTTGGCTTGCTCGAGGTCTTGATCAAGCGATGTCTACACAACGATCTAATGCTGGCCATCGATGCCGTTTCAATTCCAAAGTTCAAACGGCTTCCTGAAAACCTGCATGGCGTGGAGTTCTTGTTTTGCAATCTTGAAGAGGCAAAATCTGTAGTTGGAGATTTGTCCGCAAAAGAGCTGGCGACCAAACTTCAATTGCGCGGCGCGAAAACCGTCATCATTACCAATGGCGCCAACCCAGTTGTTTGCATAAGCGAAGACGGTATCGCGCTCGTTGAAACGCCAAAAACCGATGTTACCGACGTTTCTGGCGCAGGCGATGCTTTTGTTGCGGGCTTCTTGCACGGAATATTGACCGAAAAAGACCCGAGCGAAGCCACACAAATGGGCGTTGTTGCTGCCGGGCTTACTGTACAGAGTGAGCTGCGCAACAGCCCAGATCTTACCGCACAAATTGTGGCCGAACGCTCACCCATGATCAAAATCCAAAGGACATAAAATGAACTTCGATTTGCAATTTGGCGAACATGTGCTCAAAGCAAAAATGTCAGGGCAACCCATCGTTGCATTAGAAACAACAGTCGTAACCCACGGCATGGACTACCCTCACAATATCGACACCGCTTTAGCCATGGAGCAAGCGGTGCGTGACGCTGGAGCCTGCCCCGCAAGCTTAGGCATTGTCGATGGCCAACCTGTTATTGGCATGAGTGAAGAACAGTTGCGTGCCTTCGCAAAGTCGCCACGTGGTTCCATAGCAAAATGTTCGCGCCGAGACTTTCCAGCGCTAATTGGCTTGAAAAAAAGCGGTTCGCTTACCGTGGCAGGCACCATGATCTTAGCCGCAGCTGCATCAATCGACGTTTTCGCGACAGGCGGCATTGGCGGCGTGCATCGTGGCCATCCGTTTGATGTATCCGCCGACCTGTTGGAACTGGGCAAAACACCCGTTACCGTTATTTGTGCGGGCGCAAAGTCAATTCTTGACCTTCCCCTCACCATGGAAGTCTTGGAAACCCAAGGCGTACCCGTGATTGGATTTGACTGCAAAAACCTGCCCGCTTTTTATACCCGCGACAGCTCTATCAGCGTACCACACAGTGTAGATGGCGTTGATGAAGCTGCATCCATCTTAACCGCATGGCGCAAGCTTTTGAGCGACAATGGCATGCTGTTCACCGTGCCAGTGCCAGAAGAAGCGGCATTGACCAACGAAGAGATGGAGCAAGTCATCGAGAATGCGATCAAAGCTGCAGATGCTGATGGAATACACGGCGCAGCCGTAACCCCATATGTTTTGGGAAAAGTTGTTGAACTCACCGAAGGGCGTTCACTTAAGGCCAACATTGCGCTATTGATCAACAACGCAAAAGTCGCTGGCGAAATTGCGGTGCGTGCAACACAATAAGGGCAGATAAAATGCTGGCAACAAGACATGTGAAGAATGGTTCAGATGTATTGAAAGCCAAGAGCCCCTTGATAATCGCTTTGTGGATTGGCGTTGCGCTTTTGTTGGCGCTGCGCCTTTTTTTTTGGTTCAGCGGCACCATTTTAGCGGACGAAGCCTATTATTGGATTTGGTCGCAACATCCCGCCATTTCTTATTACGATCATCCACCGCTCAACGCTTGGAGCCTCTGGTTGAGTTCCAAACTATTTGGCTGGAACACTTTTGCACTGCGCATTGTGCCTGTGCTGACATTTTTTGCTGACCTTTGGGTTTTGTGGTCGATCTCAAAACTCCTCAGCGACCACCCCATCCAGCATTTTGGCATCACTGCACTGCTGTTCTTAAGCACGCCAATTTTCCTCTCCATGAGCATGTTGGCATTGCCCGATCATTTGCTCATCTTGTGTTTGCTGCTCAGTCTCTTAGGGTTTTTGAAGTTCTTCAATTCTCCAAACAGCAACCGCCAATGGTCGTGGCTCTATTTTGCATGCATTTGTTTGGGATTGGCGACACTGGCAAAATACAACGCGGTGTTGCTTGGCGCAGCTGTATTCGCCTTCGCGCTTTATAACGCCGATGCCCGTTCCATTTTCAAACACTGGCAAAGTTACGCAGCATTCGGCCTTTTCTTGATTGTCTTATCACCCGAGATATATTGGAACATCGCCACCAAGGCCTCGTCGATAACATTTGTTCTGCAAGACCGACATGCAGGCTTGCCCACCGATAATAATCTTGAAGGCGTAAAAGGGTTTTTGGGCGGCATGATCGCATTCCTTTCCCCGTTTTTGATTTGGCCCTTGTTCAAAGCCCTGTTTGCCAAACCTGAGAAAAACAGCGCAGCGCTTGCAATTAGTCGTACTGCCTTTTGGGCCTCGACCTTGTTGTTTTTAGCATTGTCTTTCACCACAGATATCTTGTTCCACTGGAACTTGGTGGCCTATGTGGCGATATTGCCGTTTTTGGCTTCATACCTACGTGCTGGCTGGCTCATGCTTGCCCACACTGTGTTCGGCATCATCGTGGCGGCATTGATTGCGTTTAACTTTTCTGCCCTGCCCTTACGCACCTATTTCAGTTCCGCTGACTATTTTTCCGCACGAGGTTTTGGGTGGCCAGAAACCGCCCAAAAGGTCGAGCAGCTCAAAGCGACCCACCAGATTGGATTTATTGCAGGCACAGGATACACCATTTCAGCACCACTTGGGTTTGCGCTACAGGACCCAGATGTTACCGATCTGGGACCAAGGCGATCACAATATAGATATTGGTTTGTTCCCGCACAGTATGTTGGACAAAGTGCCTTAATCGTCACCGCACAGGGCAACGGTCTGTCCGCCAGCCTAAACAACCGATTTGAGAACGTGCGCCACCTTGATTCAATAAGCATCGAAAAAGACAACTACCTCATTGAGGAACGCCACTTCTATTTGGCTACTGGATTTAAGGGCTAGCGTCCTTTTGTCGGCACACGCCAAGCAATTGCTTTTTTGGCACTGTAGCACCCCACAGCCACCTTCTTGCTATAGTTGCCAGAAATGATTTTAACGCGCCCGTCGTCGCATTTCCCCATCACCACACCCACATGATGTGGCATCACCATGATCGAGCCAACCTGAATTGGCTTTGCCTTTTTGCCATATTTCGCAAAATCTTTCGCGCGGTGTGATCCCCTAATTTCAAAACCCGCCTTCGCCAGTATTTGGTCCATATAGCAGGCGCACCACTTGCTCGGACAACCTTTTGGGCGTCGGCCACCCAAGTCGTTTTCCATCAACTTGATCAGATTTTTGGCACTTGCTGGCGCAATAAAGTTTGGGCTGCCGACCGCAATTGCAGTCGCGCATAGGATAATCGCGAAGAGTTTTTGCATATTTTTTGAAAGCGGATGGGACCGCTGTACTCAGCTCATTTTGGTCAAAGGGAACTTAAATTCAAAAATTCGAATTTAAGACGCGCCAAAAACAGAAAAATTGGGGCGCAATTATGACCAGCATTAATTAACTGATGCAGATACTACAGTTCGTTAGCCCAAGGCGGGTTCGCACCTGCCCGCGAAACAGTGATCGCGGCCACATCAACTGCCAGCTTCAAGGCCTCCCTTAGCGCATCATGCCTAATTTTAGCCAACGCTGGTTTATTCAATATGCCCTGTCGATTTAGACCAGCCATAAAGCCACCGTTAAAGCTGTCTCCAGCCCCAACGGTATCCACCACAATCGCCTTGCTTGCAGGCACAAAAACCTCCCCAGCGCGCGTCACAGCATCAACGCCTTCCCCGCCTCTGGTCATCAAAACAACAGCCGCGCCGTCGGCGATCATTCGCGCCGCCGCATCCTCAAATGCAACCCCGGGCATCAACCACTGCAAATCTTCGTCTGATACTTTGATGATATCAGCAAGCTTGAGCATGCGCTGCATCCGCGCACGATATATTGTCTCGTCTTTGATAAAGGTGGGGCGAATATTGGGATCAAACGAAATGACGCGTTTTGCGGCTTCGCGCATCATCAAAGCTTCATATGTTGAACCACACGGATCAGGAATAAGACTGATTGCTCCAAAATGCAGACCTGAAACGCCCTCGCCAAATGTTGGCAAATCGGCTTCAGTGATCATCCGCCCGGCGCTGTTTTCGTCGTAAAATGCATATTCTGCGTGGCCATCAACCAGCTTGACGAAGGCAAGTGTTGTGGGCAAATCACGCCGTTTGCAAAATGATGCATCCACATTGGAATCACTCAAACTCTGCTCAATTTGTTGCCCGAACAAATCAGTAGAAACCCCGGTGAAAAAGCCAACCTTTTCACCCAAACGGCCAAGTGTGATCGCTGTGTTAAACACCGCACCGCCAGATACCGGCAAATAGCCAGCGCCTTCGTCGCCAATTTCACGCGGCAACATATCAATCAGCGCTTCACCACAGCATACGATCATTTCACCCACTCCTCAGACACTTTTTTCGCCATCTAGGCGAAATTAGACTAAAGTCGCAAGGGCCAAACTTTAAAATTGGAACGACATACGAGCTAAATATTGGATTATTTTTTGTTTATGGATACACTGTCTACACGATACAAACGTTTTGCCAACAGCGAAGCAAAAGGGTCTTCCCCGCTTTACGAGACCCTTGCATTACACTTAGCACAGAGCGACAGGCTCCTTCGTTTTCTTGCAACTCTACCTGAACTTAAACGGCAACCAAATCTATTGTTCGCCGCTGTTCGCCATGTTGCAGGACTGCAGCACACAGGAGAAGCATTCGAGAACGCCGTTTTCGAACATGAAAACCCGATCCGAAATGTCATGCTCAATCGCTCGACCCAGACAAATGAGGCCGCGCGATGTGCAGTTTTGATGCCTGTTATCGCCAACATTTCCGGACCAATAGCTCTGATCGAAGTTGGCGCCTCAGCCGGATTGTGTCTGAAACCAGACTGCTATGCCTACGATTATAACGACAAAACATTTACCCCCGCAGATTTCGACGCAAACACTACACCAAAATTTCAATGCGATGCGTCTTCCAACACACCATAACCCAAACAATTTCCAAATGTGGTTTGGCGCGCAGGGCTCGACTTGAACCCTCTTGATATAACCAATGACGACGATATTTCTTGGCTGAAGACCCTAATTTGGCCTGAGCACTCAGACAGAGCGCACAACCTTGATCTCGCTATCAAAACGTCAAGGCGTGATCCGCCACAAGTTTACAGAGGCAACCTGCTAACGGACTTGAGTGACATAGTAATACGCGCACCAAAAGATGCCACCTTGGTCATTTTTCATACGGCGGTGTTAAGCTACATTTCCGATCAAACTGATCGCGAACGCTTTGCAGAAACGGCCACCAAATCGTCAGATTATTGGATCAGCAACGAAGCCCCGCGCGTGTTCGACAGAATTACCCCACCCAACACTGTTTCGCAAAATGTTGGCAGTTTTCTGATGAGTGTAAATGGTGTCCCCACGGCGTGAACCCACCCGCACGGAAAATCCATTACTTGGATATAGGGAACTCATACTCAGTCTTTGGCTATTCCGCCAGGAATGCCTCCGCCTGCTGCTTTGCATATTCAGGTTCAACTTGCCAGCTGCAGGCAATTTCATAAGCTTGTACCGCGCGCAAAGCCTTTGCATTCGCCGATTCTATTGAAAACTGGGCGATGTCACAAAAGGAAAAGTCGAACCGGGATTCATCCCAGTCCAAAATGGCAAAATCACCATTTGGAATGGCGACAATATTGGAGACATTTATATTTCCATGAACGACAGATTGCGGCGACGAGCTGACAGCACGCCAAGCCTTTCGAAGTGCCTGCACCAAGTCAGCAGGCATCAAATCAAGATCCACATCGCCACCTGTCCGAAGATGCAACAGGTCGTTTGTTGAAACAAATGTCGGGCGTTGCCCAACATTACGCGTGGCCGAATGAAACCGCGCCATCACTGACTGAAGCCAATCGGTCGGCAAAGCATCTGGGTGCACGCCATTGATGAAGATTTCTAGCGTCCATCCCTTTTGAACAAAGCAACCATTTTGCCCTTTGAGCAAAACAGGAACAACGATCCCGCAATCCCTAGCGATGGAATGAATGTCGACCAACCAATTCATGGCTGCCTCATTCCGGCGTGTGGATTTGAGAACGCATTCACCATTCGCCCCGCTGACGCGAAAAGCAGCATTGCGGTGCCCGCCTTCAAGCGGTGCCAAAACATCATACTTGCCCCAACACGATACAACATTTTGCAATGCCACTTTGTCCATGTGTCGCAACCTCAATTCTATTTCTTGGGCCGAAAACTATCAATTTTTCCCTTTTCCGTTTCAATGCGGCCCGCGCCGATCAAATCCAGGCAATATGGCACTGCTGGGAAAACCGCAGAAAGGCACACGTCAATCGCTGAGGGTTTGCCCGGCACGTTGATGATCAAGGTCTTGCCGCGAATGCCTGCGGTTTGGCGGGACAGGATGGCAGTTGGCACGTGTTCAAGGCTGACTTTGCGCATCAACTCGCCAAAGCCCAAAAGTTCCTTTTCCATCACCAAAGCCATTGCCTCTGGCGTAAGGTCGCGCGGCGAAGGGCCAGTGCCCCCTGTTGTCAAGATCAGATCCACCTCAACCTGATCGCATAGTTCTTTCAGACACGCTTCAACCGATGTGATGCCGTCTTCTATGATCCGCTTTTCGGGCACCCACTCAGAGGAAATCACCTCGTTCAGCCAATCTTGAATTGCTGGTCCACTCTTGTCTTCATATTCACCCCGACTTGCACGGTCTGAAATGGTAACGATCCCAATTTTTACGGTCATAATTCTATCCACCTGAAAACAAAATGTGTCGTTTGATAACAGATCAATCAAACCATTGAAATGATCATAAAACTTGCCAAACGTGCCAAACCCAGCACACTGCGTAAGGCAAGACACGTGAGGAGAAAACCAATGTATGATGTCGCCGTTTTAGGCTTGGGTGCCATGGGCGCCGCAACGCTTTATCAATTGGCCAAACGCGGCATCAACGCAATTGGCATTGATCAATTCAACCCGCCTCACACCCATGGCTCAACCCATGGCGAAACCCGCGTCACGCGCTGCGCAATTGGCGAAGGCCATCAATATGTACCACTTGCCATACGGTCCCACGAAATATGGAAAGAGCTGCACCAAGAAACGGGCGTACAATTGCTGTTTGAAGTTGGTGGCCTAATGATTGAAAGCGATGGCAGTGGCGGCGATGTTCATGGCAGCAAAGACTTCTTGAATACCACAATTTCTGCTGCACAAAAATTTGGCATTGATCATGAGGTGCTCAGCGGCGCGCAAATCCGCGACCGATTTCCAACTTTTAACGCCAGCGAAAATGACCAAGCCTATCTCGAACCGGGCGCTGGCTACCTCAAAGTCGAAGAATGTGTGCAAGCCCAACTAAGCCGCGCGGCAGCGCTTGGCGCGACTCTTTTGCCCAACACCAAAGTCACCTCAATCGAACATTTTGATGACCGTATTGAACTGCGCACGTCAGAGCAAACCATTGTCGCCAAAAAGCTTGTCGTTTGCGCAGGCGCTTGGGTAAAAGAGCTTTTGGGCGCGCCCTATAGCACCCAACTGACCACCACACGCCAAGTCTTGCACTGGTATCCGATTGCGCCCGTAGCGAAGCGAAAATGGCAGGACCATCCTGTGTTCATTTGGATCCACGGTGACGGCGATGGCTATTATGGTTTGCCTTCGCTTGAGGACCCAACATTAATCAAAGTCGCAAACGCGAATTACGGGGCCTCATCTGACCCAAACAACATCGACCGCGAAATTACCGCACAAGAACAAACCGAAATGTTTGATGTCCATGTGAAAGACCGACTTTTGGGTATAGAGCCGAACGCGCAAAAATCGATCACTTGTATTTACACAGTTACCCCAGACAGTGGCTTTATTATTGATTGGCACCCAATCCACCAAAACACCTTTGTTATTTCGGCCTGTTCGGGGCACGGATTTAAGCACAGTGCGGCCATTGGTGAAGCGGCGGCGCAGCAAATAATCAGCGCAAAATCAGATATTGACCTCTCTGCCTTCAAACTGACCAGATTCATAGATTAAAGACAGGCCACCACACGGGTTGCGTCAAGCAATTGCCCCCTGATAGGGTCCGATTTTGGTAGGTGATTTGAAAGTCGAATAAGGTACACCTATGTGGCGCACAATTCGGTCAGCTTGGCCACTTTTCATTGGCATGATCCTTTTGATGATCAGCAATGGACTTTTATCGACAATCTTGACCATTCGCGCGCAAGAAATTGGGTTTTCTGAAACTGTAATTGGCTTGATGCAGTCTGGCTATCCAATTGGCTTTATCTTTTCCTGTTTCATCACCCCACTTCTGATTGCCCAATCTGGCCATGTGCGCGTGTTCGCAGCCCTTATTTCAATTGCCAGTACTTCCGCACTCATTCACCTCATCACCTACGACCCTTATAGCTGGGGCGCCATGCGCATACTGTCGGGCTTTTGTTTCTCCGGCATCTATATCGTTGCGGAGAGCTGGCTCAATTCGCTTTCTGACAACAAAAACCGTGGTTCTTTGCTGTCAACATATTTCGTGGTGCAAACCGCAGGTTATATGGTTGGACAATTGATGCTTGGTCTGTCTCAGCCCGGCGATATCAGTCTGTTTATCTTTGTTTCTGTGCTTCTCTCAATCGCATTGGTGCCAATCCTGATTGCCGCAACAACCCAACCCACAAACGAAGAACCACAGCGGGTTACTGTAATAGAGTTGTTCCACTTTTCACCCATGGCCCTAATCGGCGGGTTTGCGACTGGCATTGCCAATGGCGGGTTGGTATTTGTGACCGCGCTTTATGCCCGAAGCGTTGGGCTAAGCATCAGCGCAACGGGTTATCTGTTGGCCATTTCAACATTGGGCGGATTGTTGATGCAGTTCCCACTTGGCAGTCTTTCAGACAAAATCGACCGAAGACTGGTCATCGCAGGCTCTGCTATGGTGATGCTAATTGTGTGTACAACAATGCTGTTACTGCCCGGCGCTCAAACAAACAACCTGACCCTGTTCGGCGGATTTTTACTCATAGGTGGTTTCACTTTGCCCATTTATTCGATTTGTATGGCGCACATGAATGATCACCTTAAAACCAGCCAAATGGTTGCCGCATCCAGCACACTTGTGTTGGTGTTCGCCGCAGGCATGGTGCTAGGGCCAATTGTTGGGTCATTCGCATTAGACAATGCCGGGGGCGACGGCATGTTCATGATGTATATTGTGGTGGCCGCCGTTTTGGCCGGCACAGGCATCCAACGTGTTCTAGTCAGCGACAAAAAGGTCGTTGATGGTCGCGACATCGTGCCCATCACATCAACTATGTCGCCCGAAGCGACACAAATTCAAATGGATGACTAGGTTCGCTTAGGCATAAACATGAATGCCTAGACCAACCAAAATCGTTTGCTGCTCGTCTTTGCTGATTTTCATGCCGTCAAATCCGGACAAAAGGCCAATTGAAAATCCTTCAAGCCGGGCACCGCGCAAGTCCGCGCGTTCAAAGTTTGCTCTTTGCACTTGCGCGCCTGCCAAATCGCACTCGCTCAAATCTGCATCTATTAAGTGCGACGAGCGCAAATCCGTATAGCGCAGGCTTGAGCACATGAAGTTGCATCCCTCAAGGTCCAAACTTGACAGGTTGCAATCGTCAAAAATTGTCGATTGTAAATTGGCCCGCGTCACTTGCTGCCTGCGCCCATAAGTTCGGGTGAAGGTTGCCGTGCCAAAGTCAGACCCATTGGCTTTGCTGTCCTTGATCGTGACATCATACATGTCCGCACCAATAAACTTGGATGCCACCAGATTGCAGCTCAGAAAGCTAGCTTCGCGTAAATTGGCAAATGAAAAATCTGTTCCCTGACTCGACTCCGGATCAAAAAAAACACAGTGGTCGAACACCACTTCGCTCAATTGAGAACTTGAAAACGAGCATTTTACAAACAGGCAATCATTAAACTTTGCGCCTGTGAAATCGCATTCAAGCAAACGGCAATTCTTAAATATCACCTGCTTGGCCTGCAGCTCCTCCAAGCGATCCGAATCAAAATCCAAACCATCAATTGTCAGTTCTTCAAACCGTGATCGGTCCTCAAGCAGTTGGTCCAACTCAGCTTGATCGATTTGTCGATAATCATTCATGGTGCGAGAACCTCATTTGGCAAGAGCGGGCATCTTAACGCCAAAAAGCGGCAGGACAACCCGCCGCCTTTCTTTCATTTTGTCCGCTAGTTTAGTTTTTCGCCAAAGACTTTGCAGCTTCCACCAAATTGATAAATTCACTTCGGTACCCAAACTTGTCTGCACCGCGACCAGCGCGCGCAAGGTTTGCGATATCATCGAACGAGAAGTCAGCAACTTGATCGCTGCCCCTTAGTTTTTGGCCATAGCCAGCAACCGCCGTGCTGAACTGAATATCGGCAGAAAGCGCACTCAAATCATCGCTCACATTCTTTTGGGTCACTGGCATTTCCAGCAAAGTGCTTTCATCTGCGCCGGGCAATTTGTAGCGCAGTTTAAAGAATGCCAACTCATCAGACTTTTGCGAAAGATCAACATTTGTGCTCTCACCATAGCGCAGGGGATCTACAGGTTGCTCTGCGCCAACGGGCGTCAATTCGTAGATTGCGGTCACCGTGTGCCCCGCACCAACATCACCAGCATCAACCTTATCATTGTTGAAATCTTCGCGGTTCAATGCACGGGTTTCATAGCCGATCAAACGATAGGCCGAGATTTGAGCCGGGTTAAACTCAACTTGAATTTTCACATCCCGTGCAATGGTTTGCAACGTGCCCCCAACTTCGTTGACCAGCACTTTGCGTGCTTCGGTATAACTATCAATATAGCTGGCATTGCCATCACCATTCTGCGCCAAGGCTTGCATAAGCGCATCATTGTAATTGCCTTCACCAAACCCGAGGACAGACAATGAAATGCCTTTGTCACGCTTTTGTTTGATGAAATTCTTGAGCGCCTCTGGCTCTGAAATCCCCACATTAAAGTCGCCATCAGTGGCTAAAATCACGCGGTTCACGCCGCCATTGTTTTTGGCTTCATTTGCCAACCGATAAGCCGTTTCAATACCCGCAGCGCCGGCCGTTGAACCACCCGGAGTTAAATTGTCTAGCGCGTCCAGAATCTTGCGTTTTTCAGTGCCAGCTGTTGGCTCCAACACAACACCTGCCGCACCCGCATAGGTGACAATCGACGCGGTATCCTGCTCGTCCATTTGCTCGACCAACAATTTGAATGCTCGTTTGAGCAATGGCAATTTATCGGTGTCGTTCATCGAACCTGACGTATCGATCAAGAACACAAGGTTTGAAGGCTGTGCCATCACATCTTCTGGGAAGTATCCCTTTATCGCCACATGCATTAACTGATGAGCACCATTCCATGGCGCAGGATAAACCCAGATTTGCGGCGCAAATGGCACGTCAGCACTTGGCGGTGTGGCATAATCATAATCAAAATAGTTGATCATCTCTTCTGTCCGCACAGCGTCTTTTCGGGGCAAATGCCCATTGATGATCGCGCGACGGGTGTAGGCATATGATGCTGTATCCACATCAATTGAAAAAGTAGACACAGGCTGATTATCAGTCAGTTTGATATTCGCATCCGCGAACTGTTCAAACTGATCGCCATCTTGCGCATATCCTACAATCTGGTCCTGCATTGGCGCCGGTGCGCTCATGGTTCGCGTGGCCAATTTCGCAATCGCCCCACTTGGCGGCACGTCAGCAATTGCTTCCATAGCAGGTTCTGGCGAAACAATTGCCAATTCAGTTTCACCCTTGGTCTGATCCAAAACCCCATCTGTTTCAACAGCGCGCAAATCTTCCTTTTTTTCGGTCGGCAACACAATTGTTTCGTTTAGAGTTGGCGGCGTAAGCGCTGTGTTGTTCATCAACTGCCAGCTAATCGGCACAATCAACAAAGCGGTTATGGCGGCAGTGGCCGGAATGCGAATATCCATCAGTCTAATCCCTTTCAAAGGCGTAACGATGGACATAAGACGCTGCACCCAAGACATTCCTTGGGAATTATTTGACTTTTTTTCTTCGTTCTCATCAAAAGCGGCCATGGCCAGGGCAGCGGCGCGTTTTTTGGCGGCACTATCAACTGTAGGTGCATCGAGTTTTTTCAGGTGCTGTAATTTCTTTTCCATGTCACTCATGATCACAAAAGCCCCTTCAACGTTTTTTTCGCTTCATGCACGTACCAAGAAACAGTCTTTTCTTTACAGTCCATAATGGCTGCACATTCGGCATGGCTCATATCTTCGCCATAAATCATCAAAACCGCATCGCGTTGCTTTTCGGGTAATTGCCGCACCGCAGCCCAAACTTCGATCAAGGTCACATCATCTTCTTGGTTGGATGGCGCAGCGGTTGGGGACACTAGGCTTAAGGCAGCAACATTGCGCCCCTGCCGTCCAGAAACGCGCTGATGATCACGCACAGCGTTAAGCGTGATCCGATAAAGCCAACTAGCAAACTGCGAGCGCCCATCAAACTGGCGAATGGACTTTGCGAGCTTGACCACCACATTCTGGGTGACATCTTCCGCATCGCTTTTATCGCCCAACCATTTATAGGCGACGCGAAAAATAAAATCATATTGCGCGTCCACCACAGCAGCGAACGCGTCCCGATCACCAACCGCAGCGAGCTTCACCAGCTCACCGATTGGGGGATCATCTACTGTTTGATCATTCGTCAAATCAAGGTCCAAACAAACATCCAATTGCGCACCCATTGGGTATCAAACAACTATAAGACGATTGCAAGGAGACAATCCTTGGAGAAAATTTCAAAAAAATGGCGGCTCATTGGGCCGCCAAGTTGAGGATAGTTTCAAATATGGATGTTTTAGCTTGGCAAAATCATTTTAGTGATCATGTAGCCAGCATATGCCGAAACCGCTGAAAGCACGCCGCCCCACACGATATCCACCGCCACCACTTCCCATGACCAGCCTTTAAGCGTGGCCATATTGGTGATGTCATATGTGGCATAGGCCAAAACGCCAAACACCACAGCATTGACTATCGCTACTGATGCGTTACCGTCCTTTAGCGCAGGGATGATGACAAGATGCACAATCCCCATAACGTAGAACAGGTAAAACAGCGCTGCGATGGCGAGGTTGGGTTGGTCAAGCATAAGTGGACCCAACCGTTCGAAATAGAACTTGCGTGCCACAAAACTTAGCCAGACAAAATCTATACCTAAGAACACCACAAGCGTTCCAAAATAGGCGACCATATATTGCATCATTTCCATACCCCTTTGTTACCCTTGTTAACGCAGCAGCGACTAAATCGGTTCACAATACTTTTTTGTGATCCAACTGTCGTTCTAAACCGTTTGAAATATAGTAGTTTTTAAAGCGAGAGAAACAAAGTGAACAAACAAAACATCGCAATTATTGGTTCAGGCATTTCTGGTTTGTCGGCTGCATGGCTTCTTTCTAAAAACCACAATGTAACGGTTTATGAGGCGGGCAGCCATTTAGGTGGTCACACCAATACTGTTGATGTTGAAACGTTTGACGGCAAAACCGCTGTAGACACGGGTTTCATCGTTTACAATGAGCCCAACTACCCAAACCTCACCGCGTTGTTTGATCACTTGAACGTGGCCACTCACCACACAGACATGAGCTTCGCCTTTTCGATGGACGAAGGGCGATACGAATATTCAGGTTCCGGTGCCAATGGCTTTTTCGGCCAGCGCCGCAATGTCATCAATCCTGACCATTGGAAACAACTCAACGACATGATGCGGTTTTTCAAAACCGCTCCTGAACGCATCACAGCCTATAACGACAATATTTCGCTGGGCGAATACCTGTCGGCCGAAAAGTTCTCGCAGTTTTTCATCAATAATCATGTGATCCCAATGGGCGCTGCAATCTGGTCAACCGATGCAGCAGACATGATGGCCTACCCTGCCAAGACCTTTATTGATTTTTATGCCAACCACGCGTTGTTAAAAATCAAACAAAAGCCAGACTGGCGCTCTGTCATTGGCGGCGGTCGTACCTATGTTGATCGGTTGGTCGAAACCGGCAATTTTGATTATCAACTCAACAACCCAATCCAATCTGTGGTTCGGCTCGACAACTATGTGCATATTGTCGACAGCAATGGGGTATCGCGCGCTTTCGATCAAGTGGTCATGGCAACCCATGCCGACACCACTTTGAGGCTGCTTGACCAACCCGATGAATTGGAAAGTGGCCTATTGCTCAACTTCCCTTACCAACCAAACAAAGCCGTGCTGCACAGCGACAAAACATGGATGCCAAAGCGCAAACGCCTGTGGTCTTGCTGGAACTATATGAAAGACCAAGCACAATCAGAAGATAAACTGTGTGTGACCTATTGGATGAATGAGTTGCAACAACTCACCACCAAGCAAGATCTGTTTGTCACCCTCAACCCAACCGGCGAGATCGACGAATTCGAAACTTATGCCGAATTTGACTATATGCATCCAGTTTTTGATGCAAACGCAATTGAAGCGCAAAAATCACTCTGGTCCTTGCAAGGGCGCAACCGCACATGGTTCTGCGGCGCTTATTTTGGCTATGGTTTCCATGAAGATGGTATTCAGTCAGGCCTCGCGGTAGCTGAACAACTTGGGGGCGAACGCCGCCCATGGGACGTAGCACAAGAATCTGGCCGCATTCACGTATCTGACCCCAAAGAGAAAGTGGCTGCTGAATGAGCATCCCAAACGCAATTTACAAAGGCACTGTAACCCACAAACGGCTTCGCCCAGTCAAACACGGGTTGAGCTATGGTGTGTTCAACTTGCTTATTGATTGCGATGAAATTGAATCTCAGGCGAAAAAGCTGAAGTTCTTTTCCTACAACAAACCAAACCTTGTCAGCCTCTACGACAAAGACTTTGGCGACAGCAAAAACCTTAATGTCTATTTGCACACTCTTGCACAAAAAGCGGTGCCAAACATTCCGGTGACGCGCTTTAAGATGCTCACCTACCCCCGTATTTTTGGCTATGCGTTTAACCCGATAACTGTCTATTTCGGCTTGGACGCAGCAAACGAAGTTCGGTTGATGATCTATGAGGTCAACAACACCTTTGGCCAACGACACACCTACGTCATCCCCGCAGAACAACGTGCCGACGGCATGATCTGGCAAAATTGCGACAAGCAGTTTTACGTGTCACCATTTAACGACGTAAGCGGAAACTACACCTTCCACGTCACCCCAATTGGCGAAAAGTTGACCATTGGCGTCGCGTTACGCGATGCCGAAGGCCCCTTATTGAACGCGTTTTTCGCGGGCAAACGCCACGAACTCACAGACAGTCAGCTGATCAAAGCCATCCTCAGCACAGGATGGATGACGGCAAAGGTGATGTTGGGTATCCATGTCGAAGCGCTTAAGCTTTGGCTAAAAGGCGTCAAACTACAGCCACGACCAAAAGCGCCAGATCGCGCGATTGAGTTTGTGAAAAAGAAGATTGAACCTGCGGAGTAGGCAAACGGCAGTCCCACCCCATTCGTCACACTCGGGCTTGACACGAGTGTCCATGATGAAGTTCCACTAGCGAACGCCGAATATGCAGCATACGGCTTCGCCTAGTTGGCAGCCACTATTGACCCTCGGGTCAAGCCCGAGGGTGACGATTGAAGGGTTAGCTAAGCCGGAAATCGAATGGCGAGAATAAGCGACTTACTGCGCCATAATCCGACGCATGGCCCAATAAAATGGGCGATTTGGCAATATACGCAACAACTTCATCACCAGCGCAAAGCGCCAAGGGAAGATGATTTCCACCTTTTGCTTGTCCAATCCTTCAGCGATGAAACGCGCTGCCTCGTCCGCCGTAATCAGATCTGGCATGGGAAAAGGATTATCTTTGGTTGCAGGCGTGTCCACAAAACCAGGATTAATCACCGTCACATGAATGCCGAACTTTTCAAGTTCAGGCTTTAACGTTTCAGCGAGATTGATCAATGCCGCCTTAGTTGGTCCATAGGCCATAGAGCGCGGCAAACCACGAAACCCAGCAACCGACGCCATGATAGCGATGTGCCCGTGTCCGCGTGCTTTCATCAACGGGATTAGTTTTTCGAGCGCATAGATCACGCCCATATAATTCACTTCGACGCCGGTACGAATCTTACCAACATCAATTTCATCGGCGTCCATCAAGGACCATGCGCCCGCATTCAACACCGCAATGTCGATGGGTCCCTCCGCCTCAATCGCGTCGATCACCTCGTGTACACGTTGTTGTTCAGTCACATCTAGCGGATAGGCTGTAATGTTTGGGCTTGCTTTGGCCAACTCAATCAGTTTGTCTTTGGACCGTGCGGAAATCGCCACACTATCGCCCTGGCCTGAGAGCCTTTCAGCCAAAGCATAGCCAATACCAGAGCTCGCGCCGGTTATCCAGACCCGGCGCTTCTCTTCATCGTGATGATGGTCCATGTTTTAAATCCCAATAATCGGCTGCAAAATGCGCTCGATAATGCCTTTAAACTTCGTTGGCTTTTCCGTTGCTACCAAGCAAATGCAAGGAGCACCGGCATCAACAATGGGCTGATGCTCAACATGTTCATCCAAATCAGCAATATCACCCGGCCCAAATCGGCCAAACCGATCGTTATATGAACCAGAAAGAATAAGCGTCATCTCCATGCCGCCATGTCCATGCTCTGGTACAGCATGACCTTCGGCGATATTTAAGAGATAAAGCGAAGAAGGTACATCTTCATCCAAAACAATATCATGCTTGGATATACCAGGTGCCACCTTTTTCCACTTAATGTCGCTGACTTGCGCACCCAAGAAACGTTGCAGGGGCAAAGGAACATCTCCAGATATTTTTGCCCGTTGTGCTGGAAATGGATGCACGTTTTGCGCACCCACACCGTCAACACTTGCTTCGTTTTGCTCGTCAATGGCAGCCATCAAATTTGCGAACGCGTCCTGATCGACTTTGGTCAATTCAGTGCTTTCAAGCAACTGCCCACCAAGTTCTTCTGCATCGTGAGACGCTTTGCGACATTGCGCACACATCGCAATGTGCGATGCAACAATCACAGTGAAAGCTTCGTCCAAATCGCCAGCTGCGTAGCGTACCAATGTTGCGTCGTCGAGGTGATGAGTAAGTTTCATCGCACCGCCTCCAATTTACCTTTCAACTTGCCATAGGCAAGCCGCATCCTAGATTTAACCGTGCCAATGGGCAGCGATAGTTTTTTGGCAATTTCGCTCTGACTCATGTCAGCAATAAACGCCAATTGAATGACTTCACGTTGGTCCTGCGGCAGATCTTCAAGTGCGGCGCTTACGCATTCTTCGCGTTCAATCTGCAACATCGCATCATCGCTGGACTGATCGTCAGCCGCAATTTCCATTTCATACACATCATCATATGGACGTGAAGAAGCTTTGCGAAACAAGTCAATCCGCGCATTACGCGCAATGGTGAATATCCAAGCACTCACGGTGCCGCGGTCGGGTGAAAATTGTGCTGATTTTCTCCAAACTGTCATCATAACGTCTTGCATTAGGTCCTCTGCCTGCATCATGTTCACACCGCCCTTAAGCATCACAGCTTTGATACGCGGTGCGAAATGTTCGAAGAGAGCCTGAAATGCAGCACGATCTTGCTTTGCGCCCACCAAGGCAATTAAATCCCGGTGGTGCTTGGCAAGCTCAATAGCGGAGTTGTGGTCGTCTGTACTCACAAGTTTTAGCGCCGTTTGCATATTGCAGTCTCCCAATTGTATAGGCTTTACGCATGGGAACGTCGAGTGGATTACTGCAAACTAAAATAAAATGGATGTGTTTCAAGGCTTTTTCCTAAAAACGCACCTGCACTTCCTTGCCCCATCCCAACAAAAGCTCATTATCGGTTTGAATAACGGGTCGTTTCATCAATGCAGGATTGTCCTTAAGCAGCTGCAGCGCCGGTGTTGCACGCGCAGGTTCATCCAGTTGCCGCCAAGTGGTCGACTTCTTATTCACCAGCTTTTCTTCGCCAAATGCGCCCAGAAACCTCTCCAATACAGAACTATCCAAAGGCGATTGTCGTACGTCGATAAACTCGACGTCATTGCCGCCCGCTTCGAGCGCTTTTTGCGCTTTTTTGCATGTATCGCAGTTTTTTAGCCCGTAAAGCTTCATACCAAATCATCTCTCTTCATCATTGCATCCCTTAGGGACGGAAACATCGTCCCATCATAACCAGCGCGCGAGGTGCCAATCCACATGGCCCGCAAAATTGCTTCTTCTACCGCTTCAACCGCCCCCAAGAACATTCCGTCCAATTTCTGTTCTTCAACGCGCCCAGCATTTGGTACAAGGGTAGAAAACGCAACGGCAATATCTCCGCTGCCATGTCCCAAATAACTACCCGTGCGCCCCAGCGCGGCGGCTGATCGTTTGGCCAACCGCTTAAGTTGGCGCGAATCCATGGGTGCGTCTGTTGCCAATATGATTATGATAGACCCTTTGTCCAACACAGCCTGCTTGTCGCGTGGCACAGCCAATTTTTTGCCGCAAAACCGAAATTCACTCTGTTGGCCAAAGTTAGACAAAACCAGCGCCCCAACGATGAATTGATCCCCGCCAATTTCAACCATGCGTGATGCGCTGCCTATGCCGCCAGCAAAGCCAAAGCTCTTCATGCCAGTGCCCGCACCTACTGACCCCAGCTCAAATTCTGGCCCTGCTGCTTCAAGGGCCAAATTCACATCTCTTTCGCTTACATGAAAGGCTTGAATATCATTCAACTGACCATCATTGCACTCAAGGGCCAATGCATTCACCGTTGGCAAAGATCTGCCAATTTCTGAGTTTTTACCGATCGCTTGTTTGATCAAGGTGGTGGTGCAAACAGGCATAGCAAACGTGTTGCTCAACAGGATCGGGGTTTCAATTTGTCCCAATTCTTCCAGTTGAACCAATCCAATACTCTTACCAAACCCATTCAGCACCGCAACGCCCGCTTCAACCTTGTTGGTAAACAAGTTGCCGCCATGGGGTTTGATCGCTGTCACACCCGTGCGAGCGGTCCCCTCCAGCAGGGTGGCATGGCCGACGCTTACACCGGCCACGTCTGAAATCAGATTGCGTGGGCCACGTGGCAACGACCACCATCCGACACTTAGCCTGTCAAACAACTCGCTGTTTTGCATTGCAATTCCGTTCCAACATTTTCGCCCATGCTGCCGCTCTGGCGTGCCAGATGCAATCACCGATCATTCTTTTCCCCACCACATCAATGCCAAGGGCACAAAGAAGCTTAGAAAGAACAACCGCGCAATATGGTGTGTCGCCACAAAAGTTGGGTCTAGATTAAGCGCAAACGCCATCGCAGCCATTGCTTCGACCCCGCCCGGCGCGAATGCCACCAACAATTGAGCCACCGGCAAGTCGACAAACAACGAGACGATCAAAGCAAAAAGCACCGCCGCAAACACCCCAACAAATGTAATTGCCATGCCAGCGCCAAATGCTTTGCGTAACTCCACCATTGTGACCCCCGAAAAGCGGGTCCCCACCATCGAGCCCAAAATAGTTAAGGCAGGCAATGCAATCCATTGCGGCATGTGCCCGGAAACCAAGCCAGAAAGATGGGTAACAAGCGAAACAACCATCCCAGCCAAAACAAAGGCAGCGGGCACCCGAAACTTTTTAAACGCCAAGCCAATAAGCGCTGCCAGGGCCAAGCTGAACGCCAGCCACGGCAAACTCATAAAACTCGTTGGCACCGCAAAACCGTTTGTTGCCATGCCCGACCAAACGATAAGCATGGGCACCACCAGTGTTAGCGCCAAAACCCGAATACTTTGAACAATCGAAACCATTCGAATATCGACGCCCGTATCCAAACCAATCCCGATCACAAAACTTAAATGCCCTGGCGAGGCGCCAAGTACGGCGGTCTTCGCATCGTAGTGCCAGAACCGTTTCAGCACCAATTGGCCGAAATAAAACCCGAATGTCACCGCCAGCACAACGGCAACCAAGCTATAAGGCCATTGCTTGGCGGATTCATATACTTCCGGCGTCACGCTGGTGCCCATCGATAGGCCGATGACCAAAAACGAAACATCACGCACCCGCGTTTCAAACGCCAATTTTAAGCCCAGCAACCCAGCAACGGTTACCGCAATAGAAGGGCCAGTCAAAGCCGGCGCGGGCAAGTTGATCCAAACGGCCACAAACGCTCCAACGCTGCCAATAGCAAGCGCAAGCGCGGTTTTTCGCCACAATGCGAAATCTGTCATATTTTTCACCACAAACTGTTCGAACGCTAACTCGCTTGTGCCGAACATGTGTGGGACGATTGGCAAGCTTAAACGAGTTAAGTCTTTAAAGATTATGCAGATTGGAGCGCAACGACAAGTCTATATTTTACAAATCTGATCCATCTTGTTGCTTGGCGAGTAAATGCAAATGTGCAACCCTAATTGCTCCCACCGACCGAACAAACGCCCTAAAAGGTGCCCCAAATGTATCAAAATATGACGAGCCTTACCGCTCAGAGCAATTTGCCTGTTCTTGACTTACGTTCAGACACCGTGACGCAGCCAACAAACGCCATGCGCGCCTATATGATGGACGCAAAAGTGGGTGATGATGTTTACGGCGACGACGCAACCATCAATGCGCTCGAAGAGAAAATGGCTGCACTTTTATGCAAAGAAGCTGGCCTGTTTTTACCTTCAAGCACTATGTCGAACTTGGCAGCAGTAATGGCGCACGCTCAAAGGGGCGATGAGATTATTGTTGGTCGCAACTACCATATTTTTAAATATGAGGCGGGTGGTTCGTCGGTACTTGGCAGCGCATTCCCCTATCCGTTGGATGCAGCTCCAGATGGTGGACTGCAACCCCACGACATTGAGGCAGCCATCAAGCCTGACGATTCACATTTCCCCATTTCCCGACTGCTCAGCCTTGAAAACACCCATTCTGGACAAGCCGTATCCATGGACCGCATCAATGCGTGCTTGGAAGTTGCCGACAAATATGGGCTGAACAAGCATTTAGACGGCGCTCGGTTCTTCAATGCCATCACAAAACTGGATGTTGCACCAACCGAATTGGCCGCCCGCTTCGACAGCATCAACATTTGCTTGTCCAAAGGTTTGGGCGCTCCGGTCGGTGCGGTGCTGGTAGGCGACAAAGCAAAAATCGCGTCCGCCCGCCGATGGCGCAAAATGTTGGGTGGCGGCATGCGCCAAGCCGGACTTATTGCAGCAGCAGGCATATACGCGCTCGACAATCACATTACACGACTGCAAGGCGATCATGACCGCGCAGCCACTTTGGCCAAAGAACTGAACAATTTGGGCAAGTTCAACATCACCTATCAAGAGAATCAAACCAATATGTTGTTCATCGAACCCGCCCCAAAAGACATTGAACCATTGCGCCAGCATTTGGGCGAACGCGGCATCAATTTGGCGGGCGGCAGTTACATTCGCATCGCCATGCATTTGGACATTGATGATGATGGATTGACGCGGATTATTGATGGGTTCAAAAGCTATTATTGCTAACCATTTTTGAGACCATTATGATCGCGCCAAAATACAACAACAACCTTTGGGTTAACACCGCACCAAACGCACTAAATTTGGCGCCATTTGAAGGCGATCATAGAGCTGATCTCATCATCATTGGGGGCGGTTTCACGGGTTGTGCAGCTGCGCTAGAAGCAGCGCAATCGGGTCTCTCCGTTATTTTGCTAGAAGCCCAAACCATCGGATTTGGTGGTTCAGGCCGCAATGTGGGCTTGGTCAATGCCGGGCTTTGGACGCCACCTGATGAGGTTGAAGAAACACTGGGTCAACAATCTGGGCAAAAGCTCAACAGCGCCCTCGCCGCTGCGCCAGACCTCGTTTTCTCGCTTATTGAGAAACATCAAATCAACTGCAATGCGGTGCGCAATGGCACCCTGCACTGCGCGCATTCAAAAGCTGGTTTGAAAGACTTGAATAATCGTTTTGCACAGCAACAAAAACGCAATGCCCCGGTGACATTGATTGACCGCGCGCAGACGCAAGAGCGCACCGGCAGTTCAACATTTCATGGCGCGTTATTCGACCCACGCGCGGGCACCATTCAACCGCTAAGCTATTGCCAAGGGCTGGCCAAATCCGCCATCAAAACTGGCGCAAAGTTGTTTGAATATAGCTCTGCCCAATCCATTCAGCGAGACGGTGATCAGTGGGTCATCAAAACGCAATACGGCGTCGCCACTGCGCCAAATCTTATTGCCGCTACCAACGCTTACTCAGGTGATCAATTGTTGGGCCAACAACCGCGCTTCACATTGATGCATTATTTCCAGTTCGCGACAGAACCGCTGACCTCACAAGAGCGCCGATCTATTTTGCCCAACCAAGAGGGTTGCTGGGACACCGCGCTGGTGATGACTTCGTTCCGTTATGACCGTGATGGCCGTTTGTTGGTCGGGTCCGTTGGCGCATTGGACCATGCTGCATCACCGACCCATGAATTGTGGGCGCACAAAAAACTGGCGGCGGTCTACCCGCAATTGGCACACAAAAAGCTAGATCATTCGTGGCACGGTCGCATCGCTATGACCAAAGACCATTTACCAAAACTGGTGGAATTTGGGCCAAACGCCTATTCAGTATTTGGTTATTCTGGCCGGGGCATTGGCCCGGGCACCATGTTTGGCACCCAACTGGCAAAAGCGATTGTTGCCAACAACAAGGAACTGTTGCCTTTGACACCAATCACAAATTATGCCGAACAATTCACCAAGCCATCGGGGCTCTATTACGAAACTGGCGCAGTGCTGACCCACGGCTCATATGCCGCTGGGCGTGCTATTTTGGGCCGCTAGGCCTGCCTGCCTGCCAAATCATCCAAAATCGGGCAGTCAGGCCGTTGGTCGCCGTGACAGTTATTGATCAAAACTGACAAGGTTGATTTAAGTGAGTTTAACTCTTTGATCTTTTGCTCGATCAGGCCGATCTTCGTTTTGGCAATCTCTTTCACGTCAGCGCTGGCGCGTTGCTCATCATCATAAAGCGAGAGCAACGTGCGGCATTCTTCAATCGTAAACCCAAGGCTGCGCGACCGCTGCAAAAAGCACAGGCGATGAATGTCCTCTTCGCAATAATCGCGATAGCCATTGTCAGCCCGGCCAGGCCGGACCAGATCAATTTCTTCATAATAGCGGATGGTCTTGGCGGGTAGGCCAGACCGATCCGCCGCTTGACCGATATTCATCGCTTCGCCTTTTCACGACAACCATAGGTCGCCACCAATTCAGCAATATCCTCATTCGAAAAGCCAATCTTCTCGGCCAATTCGATCATGCGTTCGAATTCTTTTTTCTCAACCGGACACATAGTCGTTTCCTTTCATTATGCGCTAAAGCTTTAAGCCGCGCAGTCGCAAAGCATTTGAAATAACTGATACCGATGACAGGCTCATGGCAGCAGCCGCCAACATGGGTGACAAAAGTGCACCCGTAAGCGGATACAGAATACCTGCCGCAATTGGCACACCAACAGTATTGTAAGCAAAGGCAAAAAACAGATTTTGCTTAATGTTGGAAATCGTCGCTGTGGACAATTTGTGCGCCCGCACAATTCCCACCAGATCGCCCTTCAATAGAGTGATACCAGCACTTTCCACCGCCACATCCGCGCCCGTGCCCATGGCCAACCCCACATCTGCTGCCGCCAGTGCAGGCGCGTCATTTACCCCGTCCCCCGCCACCGCAACTTTATGGCCTTTGGCCTGAAACGCTTCAACCAGCGCTTTCTTGTCTTCTGGCAACACTTCAGCATGCACTTCATCAATGCCCAACTGATCGCCAACCGCCTTGGCCGTGGCTTTGTTATCGCCGGTGGCCATCACCACTTTCAGCCCTTGACGATGCAATTCATCAATCGCTTCTTTGGTGGTCGCTTTAATCGGATCCGCCACCGCAATCATGCCCGCATATTTGCCCGCAATCGCGACAAACATAACCGTTTTACCTTTTGTGCGCATTGCGTTGGCGTCCGCCTCGACCTGAGTAATTTCGATCTTAGCATCATACATTAGGGCCTTGTTGCCCAACAGCGCCGCGTCCCCATCAATGGTGCCAGACACACCTTTGCCCGTGATCGCTTCAAAGCCATCAACCGATTTAATCTTCGCGCCTTTTGCTTTCGCGGCTTCGTAAATCGCTTCTGCCAATGGATGCTCAGACCCACTCTCAAGCGAGCCAACAATCGACAGCAATTGTGCCTCATCAATTTCAGATGCAGGCACAATGTCCGTCAGACTTGGATGCCCTTCGGTCAGGGTGCCTGTTTTATCAACAATCACCACATCAACCTTTGCCATCCGCTCCAGCGCTTCCGCTTCACGCACCAATACCCCAGCTTGCGCACCGCGCCCGGTTGCCGTCATCACCGACATTGGCGTCGCCAACCCAAGCGCACAGGGACATGCGATAATCAAAACTGAAACCCCGGCAAGCGTCGCGTATACAATTGAAGGTTCTGGCCCAAAGAACAACCAAGCAAAAAACGCAACAACCGCAACTCCAACCACAGTTGGCACAAAGTAGCCCGCAACCTTATCTGCAAGCCCTTGGATTGGCGCGCGCGAACGCTGGGCCGAAGCAACCATCGCCACAATTTTGGACAGCATGGTTTCATCGCCAACTTTTTTGGCTTCAATGATGATTGATCCGTTTTTGTTGATCGTGCCGCCCGTAACAGCTGCACCCACCACCTTTTCAACCGGCACTGGTTCGCCAGAAATCAGGCTTTCATCAATATTGGTTTTGCCTTCCAGCACCACCCCGTCCACAGGCACGCTTTCGCCGGGCCGCACCCGCAATTTGTCGCCGCTTAGAATATTCTCTAGAGGTGCATCATATTCAGAACCATCGTCATTGATCCGCCGCGCCTTCTTCGGCGCAAGGTCAAGCAAAGCGCGAATTGCATCGCCCGTACGCTCGCGGGCCCGCAGTTCCAGAACTTGGCCCACAAACACCAGCGCTATAATCACCACCGCCGCCTCAAAATAAACTGGCGCGTGTCCACCCATCAAAATTTCTGGCGGAAAGACCTGCGGTGCCACAGTCGCCACAACGCTGAAACCAAACGCCGCAGCAACTCCTAACATGATCAGGGTCCACATATTGTAGTTGCCGGTGCGCACAGACGTCCAACCTCGCGCAAAGAACGGCGCCGCTGCCCACAACACAACAGGCGTGGCTAAAGCAAGTTCAACCCAAACTGCAACCCGTTCACCAATCCACCCGCGGATCGGCAAGCCTATCATTGGCCCCATTGTTAAAATCAATAGCGGAATGGCCGCTGCAATGCTGACCCAAAGCCGACGGGTAAAATCAACGAGCTCATGGTTTTCCCCGCTTGGCACCCCATCCATCGGCTCAAGCGCCATCCCACAAATTGGACACGTGCCCGGTCCTTCCTGCACAATTTCAGGGTCCATCGGGCAAGTATACATCGCGTTCTTTGGCGCGGCTTTCGCTTTGCGCTTGTTTGCCCCTGACAAATAGAAGTATGGATCGGCCTGAAATTTATCATGACATTTAGGGTTGCAGAAATGATATTCCTCACCCTCATGGGTCAAGTGAGGCTTTCCCGCGCCCAATTTTACCGTCATCCCGCACACTGGATCAATCACGCTATCAGCAGCGATTCCCCCCTGATGCGCGTGATCATGTCCGCAACCGCATGATTTATCTTCAGATTTACTATCGATTATCTTGTCGGCCATCGGTCAATTCACCTTCAAATATTGAAACTGACACTCTATATAAAGCTTCCAGTTATTGGAAGGTCAATACCGCATATCTGATGTGACATTTTGGAGCGTCAAAACAACGAGGTAGCCAAGAAACCCCGTTTATGCCTTATCATTCCACTTCGCCGCCCCATCGCGCACCAATTGCACGAATGTTTGTCGCAGTTCGTCAAGTTCTGCCAACTGAGCTTTGTCCTCGGTGTTTTTGCAATGGTCCAACACATATTCCGCACTCGCCACCACATCGCGCCAACGCGGATTGGTTGGCAGTGTTTCAATGCTGAAATATTTGTCGAGTGTGCGTGTTTGCAGTGAGGACCGGTCCAAGTGCACGCGCCAAATGCCGCTTTGCTCGGCAAATTCGAACTTGTTTGATTTGGTATGGCTCTGCCAAACGGCGAGCGCTTGCTTCATCAAGGAAACTGTCGTTTTGCGGTAATGCAAACGATCGGGCAATTCGTTTGATGCCGGCGCGAGAACTCCAACTGTTTCAAATCGCGTCAAAGGCACTTCGATTGTTTCCAAGGCCTTTTGCACCGCTGAAATGTCAGCAGCATCTGCACCTTGCATGCCACTAACAGGCACCAAAATCAAACTCAACCCACCCCCAGCCTCTTGATCCATTTCATAGGCAAACAAATTGATTTCACCAAAATCTTTAATCGCAACGCCGCTCATTTGCGCTTGGCCAGACGCGTCACACTCGCTCACAACTGTGTGGAACACACCGTCAGGTAGATATGATGCGACATCAATTTTCTCAGCGTTGGCACCAAGCCAGCCGCGCGCAAATTTATTTGAATAGGTCAGTCGTCCCAAATCATCGACGCACCATAGCCCTACATTGAGTGTGTCTAACAAACCAGCCATGCGATTTTGCGACAAGCGCAACGCATCTTCCACTTGAATGCGGCGCTGCATTTCTTGGTGTAATTGAGCATTTTCAGCCGTTGCCTGGCGCGCCTTTTGCGCTTCAAGCAGTGTGCTGATCCGGGCCAGCAGTTCGTCTTTCACAAAAGGCTTCACCACATAATCATTGGCCCCCGCTTCAAGCCCCGCAATGATGTCACGGGTGCGGCTTCTGGCTGTTACCATGATGATCGGCAGATCCAAACGATCAAAGCGTTCCCGCAAGCGGCGTGCCACCTCTAGCCCGCTTAAGTCCGGCATCATCACGTCAAGAATAACCAAATTGGGCTGTGAATTTTCGATCATTTCAAGCGCAGCTTTGCCACTGTCCGCTGTGCGCACGCCAAAGCCTTGAGGCAACAAAACGTTGCGCAATACCTGCAAATTGATCGGCTCGTCATCCACCACCAAAATATCAGGCGCACCCTTCTTCTTGGGCGCTTCATAGGTCAGAGCCAAATTATCTGAGCTGTTCAAAGTCTCGTGATAACCATCCACCAGCCCCGCGACCACCGGCACACCTTCATGCTCAAAATCTTGCCGTGTGGCCGAGCGCAACCGCAACGTAAAATTGGACCCCTCGCCCAAAGCGCTCGACGCAATTAGCTGACCGCCAAGAATTGTCGCCAACTGCCGCGCAATCGTCAGTCCCAAACCGGTACCACCCGTTTTACGTGCTGTGTCCACACCGTCCGCTTGCTCAAGCGGTTGGAACATGCGGCCCAAATCCTCCTGCGATATCCCCACTCCCGTATCGACAATTGAGATGTCGACCCACTCACCTGCCGCCTCTGCAAAAATCCGAATGGACCCTGCTTCAGTATATTTGATCGCGTTTCCGACCAGATTGTGCAGAATTTGCTCCAACCGCACCGGGTCAGCCATCACCAACGGTGTGTCTTTTTCAATATCCACCCGCAAGGTAACAGGTTCGCCCTGCAACAATGGTTCGGAAAGTTGCAGCACATTGCGCACACTGGTGGCCACATCGACCGGGTGCATATCCAACCGCATTCGCCCCTGCCGAATGCGATAAAGGTCAAGCAAATCATCTACCAAACGAGAAAGCTTTCGCGCGCTAAAGGTGATCAGTTGCAATTGGGAGCGCTGCCGTTCACTTAAATCACCCGCCGCCCCCGCAGAAAGCGTTTCTGAAATACCCACAATGCCGTTCAGCGGCGTGCGCAGTTCGTGGCTGGTATTGGCCAGAAACGTATCCTTCATCCGGTCGGCTTCTTCCAATTGCGCGTTTTTTTCGCCAATCGCCTCCACATTGGCGTTGATCAGGGATAGTTGGTCGCGCACCGCATCGCGCATGCGGCCAAAGCTATCCGTTAGCCGTTTCAATTCGATGGGTTTTTCAATCAGCGGCATCACGCGGTTCAAATCACCCGCCGCAATCGCTTCGGCGGTGTTGGTGATCCGCAAGATCGGGTTGGTGGCGCTGCGCGCCAAACGGGCAGCAATCAAAAACAAAATCGGTATCGCCAACAGAGCAATAGTCGTCACGGTGCCTATCAACGTGTTGGCTGTAGAATATGCTTGTGCTGAAGGCACCTCGCTAACCAACATCCACTTTGCATCAAACACAGGCACGTCACCAAACGCCGCCAACGCTGCGCTGCCAGACAGCCCCCGATCAATTTTGGCGGTGCCCGAATTGGGCAATATTCCCCGATCAATCGAAGGGCGTTCACCGATGGCATAAATACCATCTGTCGGCTGGCTCAAAACTTGTTGGCGCGAAGAAAGCAGATAGATCTGACCAGCTTCCCGTGTTTCGGATTGAACAATGCGCTCTATCCCATCGGTTTGCAGCCGAAAAATCACAGCACCGCTTGATCGAGAATAAAAGCGCACCTTCACCCCAACATAAGCCACAAAAGCGCCAGTTACCGGATCATGTTCAAAATCACCAAATACTATGCCTTGCTCGCTGTTCCCCTTCAGGACCTCGCGCGCAACTTTCGCCAATGGAGAATTTGAAACTGCCCCGTCAAGGGTGGCGGCGAGATAGTTGTCCTTTTCCACCGAATAGACAACGCGCCCCACATTATTCACCAAATACAAATTGTCATATTCAGAAGAGGCCAAAAACGCTTCGTACTCGCCATGGAACTGGGTGTGCATATTATCGTAAATTAGTGCCGAGCTGATCAGATCATCTCGACTGACACTTTTTGCGTCAGTACCGATTCCAAATGCGGCACGCAAAATGCGGGCAGCCTCTTCTGGTTCGGTCGATATTTCGCGAAACCCGTAGCTAAAACCGTAAAATTCGCCAATCGAGTAACGCACAATATTGGTCTGGCTCAGACTGTCAGCTTGCCGAGACGCAAACTGGATATACTGGCGTATCTCTGATCGCTTCGCTTCATTTACGAATTCAAGCTTGGCAAAGTTTTCCCCCTCCACATTGCGAATAAGCACATAGAAAAATGTGGCGCTAACAATAATCAGCGGTATCAAAGAAATCCCAACAAACGCTAGCAAAAGTCGCGCATGCAACCCTTTAGGGGCCAACACTTCCATGCCAAACAATTTCACAAAACAACTCCCTTAGACAAAAGCAAAAATGCTCTCATTCCCCTAAAAACACTGCCCAACATTTTCCCTTGTCCGCAATCATATTGAGACAGCTAAACCCACTTTTGACGATTTTACGGCGCTTTTTTCAGAACCGTTGAAGTGACTCTAGGTATTAAATTGGTTCTGTATAGAATTTCCGGTAATGAGGGCCAGGTCAAGTTTCAATTATTGGCACCAAACCGGAATGAGGGATTTGCGGCACACCAAATGATGCTGTGAATTGAGAGGAATATTTTTAGGAGGAAACCCCATGCGTTCTAGCATGATTTTGCCCGCAATTGCGTCTGCGCTAATGCTGACAACAGCCGGTGCACAAGCTGAAGCCATTTTGACCGCTGTGCCGCACCAAACAACTGCGCACATCGAAAACTATAACCCATTCAACCAAACAACTGTTCTGCGCTCTGTGCGTGATTTCATGTACGAACAGCTTGTTGTCTTCAACCGCATTCAAGGCGGTCGTGCGGAGTACCGTTTGGCAGAAAGCTACGAGTATTCTGACGATTTGAAGTCAGTGACCTTTAAACTTCGCGATGGCCTTAAATGGTCAGATGGCGAGGCGCTTGATGCTGACGATTTGGTGTTCACCTTCAACTTAATCAAAGATCATCCAGCACTTGACGTTCGCGCCATATGGGAAAAACTCGACAGCGTTGAAAAAGTTGACGCCACCAGTGTCAAAGTGAACTACAAAGAAGCTAGCACTGGCCTCATCTTTGATGTGGCACGCATCCACACTGTTCCAGAGCATATTTGGTCATCAATTGAAGACCCTGTAAGCAGCTTGAACCTTGAGCCAGTTGGTTCTGGTCCATTGACCGAAATCCGCCGTTTCACACCACAAGAATATGTTCAATGTCGTAACCCGCATTATTTCCAAAATGCTGATCTCGACATCGATTGCATGCGCTTCCCACAAATCGCCAACAACGATCAGGCTCTGACGGCAGCCGCAAAAGGCGAGCTAGATTGGTTTGGCTCATTCTTGCCAGACATTGAAAAAACTTATGTGGCCAAAGATCCAGAAAACCACAAATATTGGTTCCCTGGTGGCTCTCTGGTTGTTTTCAACATGAACATGAATGCAACTGAAGAAGGCAACAATGAGGCCTTTAACGACGTTAACTTCCGTCGAGCGTTCTCTATGTCGATGGATCGCCAAGCCATGGTTGATATTGCAGGCTACGGCTATCCAACAATCAACCAATATCCTTCTGGACTTGGTCGTGGTTACCACGCTTGGAACAACCCTGAAGCTGATGCCCAATACGGCAAATTCACCGAGTATAACGTAGAAGGCGCTGCTGCATTGTTGGCAGAAGCTGGCTACAAAGACACAGATGGTGATGGCTTTGTTGAAACACCATCAGGCAAGCAAATCTCGTTTGATTTGATCGTGCCAAACGGTTGGACCGACTGGGTAAACACCGTGCAACTGGCTGTTGAAGGATTGCATGAAGCAGGCGTGAATGCGCGTGTTGCAACACCTGAAGCCGCAGCATGGACACAAAGCCTGCTCGACGGCAGCTACCAAGCCGGCATCAACGCTTTGGTTGTGGGTGTGACACCGCACATGGCGTTTGACACATTCCACTCGTCAAAAGTTGGCTCAAGCCGTTTCTCTGTAACTGGCTACACCAATGAAGAGTTGGATGGATTGCTAGATAGCTTCTTCAAAACTTCAGAAGAGTCTGAACAGCGCGCGATCATGAACGACGTGCAAATGATCTTGTCAAAAGATATGCCGCACGTTGCAGTGTTCAACAACCCATACTGGTACCAGTACTCAACCAAACGCTTTGAAGGTTTCTTCTCCGCCGACAATGACCAAGCTGTACCAACTGTGCACGATGGTAACCCAGAGCGTATTCTGCACCTGCTTTCAATTAAGCCCAAAAGCTAGCTCCTGACACTAGCCATGAGGGCTTAAGACCCTCCCGGTTGAAAGCATGATCAGATGGGCGGCGCACAATAGGCGTCGCCCATATTTTAAATCTCGGGTGAACATATGTCCTTTATCTTGCGTCGCATTCTCTTTTACATCGTTGCCTTTTTGGTGGCCGCGTCCATCAACTTCATGTTGCCGCGCCTCATGCCGGGCAACCCGATCGACATCATGTTCGCTAATGCAGGCAATACGTTGCCACCCGAAGCGAAGAAAGCACTCGCTGAAACGTTCGGCTTTGTCGAACGCCCTTTGTATGAAGAATATTTCATCTATCTAAAATCCGTCTTTTCTTGGGATTTTGGCATCTCCATCAAATACTACCCACTAACGGTTTTAGACGTCTTGATGATGGCGTTGCCTTGGACCCTGTTCCTTGCGGGCACCTCAGTCATTTTGGCCTTTTGCATCGGCTCCATGCTGGGCGTTTATGCCGCATGGAAACGGGGCAGCTGGTTTGACAGTTTGGTGTCCCCTTCCGCCCTTGCGGTGCAATCTGTGCCAGCCCTTGTGGTCGCCATCACAACGCTTTACGTTTTCGGCCTTGTGCTGCAATGGCTCCCCACGGGATACGCCTACGCGCCAGCACTTGATCCGGGTTGGACATGGTCCTATTTCGGCTCCGTCGCTTACCACGCTCTCATGCCGGTGGGCACACTCGCCTTTGTTTCCCTTGGCGGCTACCTGATCACCATGCGCAACAACATGATCGGCCAATTGGGTGAAGAACATGTGGTTATGGGCCATGCCAAGGGGTTAACCGACAGCCGTGTGCGCTATAATTATGCCGCGCGAAACGCCCTGTTGCCTTCAATGACTGCCTTTGCGCTCAGCCTTGGTTCGGTCATGGGCGGGTCACTGATCATCGAAATCGTGTTCAACTATCCCGGCCTGGGCAATCTCTTGTTTCAAGGCATTATCGCGCGCGATTATCCGCTGATCCAAGGCCAATTGATCATCATGACTTTGGCCATGCTGACCGCAAATCTGCTCATCGATTTCATTTACATCTTCCTCGATCCTCGGCTGCGGAAGGCTTAAACCCATGCTCAAATTTCTCATGATTATTCTGCGCAATAAAAAAGCCGCCGCTGGCATGTTGATCGTTCTGGCCTATATCGGGATTGCCCTGGCCGCACCACTTATCACCAGTCACGATCCGCTAAAACGCGTCACCCGCCCCCACCAAGCGCCAACGGTTGAACATTCCATGGGCTCCACCCGCATGGGCCGTGATGTTTACACCCAATTTGTTTGGGGCACCCGCACCTCGCTGATTGTTGGATTTGCCGCCGGGCTGATCGTAACGGTCATTGGCACCCTCATCGGCGTCACCGCTGGCTATTTCGGTGGTTGGATTGATGAAACGCTCAACTTCATCACCAATATAGCACTGGTCATTCCCCAACTCCCCCTATTGCTGGTGCTTGCCGCCTTCATTGGGCAATCCGATCCCTTTATGATCGCCATGATTATCGGCCTCACGTCCTGGGCGTGGGGGGCAAGGGTGACCCGCGCTCAAACCCTGACCCTGCGCAAACGCGACTTCATTGAAGCATCCGAACAAATCGGCGAACCAAGCTGGCGCATCATTTGTGTTGAATTGATGCCAAACCTTTTATCGATCATCGGCTTTAATTTCATCGGCTCAGTGGTTTACACCATCATCACCGAAGCAACGCTTGAGTTTTTGGGCCTTGGTGATCCGCTCGCCGTCTCTTGGGGCACCATGCTCTACAACGCACAAACCTCGTCCGCCATCGCCGTTGGCGCATGGTGGGAGGTTTTTGCCCCCTGCATGGCCATCGTGGTGATCGGCATTGGCTTGTCTTTGCTCAACTTTGGCATTGATGAAATGTCCAACCCGCGCTTGCGCACCTTGGGCGCCATCAACAAAGCCGTGAAAGCACAAAAGAAGTTCGACCAGAACTACAAAAGCAACAAGGGAGCAGCATCATGAGTGAAGAACGCTTCCTAGACGTTAAAGGCCTTGAGGTCGATTATATGACCCTTGATGGACCTTTCCGCGCCGTAAAAACTGTCGATCTACACATCAACAAAGGCGAAGTGTTGGGCCTCGCGGGCGAAAGCGGCTGCGGCAAATCCACGATTGCTTATGCCCTGATGCGCTTGCACCGTCCGCCCGCTTTCATTTCTGGTGGATCAATTGTCGTAGACGGCGAAGACATCTTGGCCTTTGACGAAGAAACCTTGAATCAGTGGCGTTGGAGCAAAGTTTCTTTGGTGTTTCAGAGCGCCATGAACGCGCTCAATCCGGTGCTGACCATTTTCGAGCAATTCCGCGACGTCTACCATCGCCACACCGGAAAATCCACGGCAGAAGCCCGCGCCCGCGCCATCGAACTGATGCACCTTGTGGGCATTGACCCTGCCCGCTTAGACGATTTCCCGCACCAACTCTCTGGTGGCATGCGCCAGCGCGTGGTCTTGGCCAACGCGCTCATTCTTGAGCCGCAAATGATCATCATGGACGAACCAACCACTGCGCTTGATGTGGTGGTGCAACGCGAAATTTTGCAAGAAATCGCTGGCCTTCAGGCCAAGTTCGGCTTTTCGATCCTGTTCATCACCCACGACCTCGCTTTGATGGCGCAATTCGCTGATCGCATTGCGATCATGTTGGAAGGTGAAATTGTTGAAGTGAATGACACCCAAGAAATCGTCAACAACCCGCAGCACGATTACACCAAGAAACTTTGGGACGCGATGCCCAGTTTTGATGATGCAAAAGGAGTGGCGTAAATGTCAGCACCTGCATTTTTGACCCTAGAGAAGGTCCACAAAACCTACACGCTTAAAACCATGTTCGGCCCCGCCAAACACATCAAAGCGTTGCAAGACATCTCCTTTTCACTTGGTAAAGGTGAAGCTCTCGCCCTAGTGGGTGAAAGTGGCTCCGGCAAATCTACCTGTGGCCGAGCCGTCGCGGGCATGTTCCAAATTGACAGCGGCGAAATCCGCGTCCAAGGCCAACCGATTGCCACCGCGCGCACCTCAAAAGAAAAACGCGACACGGCCCGTAAAGTGCAAATGGTTTTCCAAGACCCTTTCGCCTCGCTAAACCCCACGCACACCGTGCGTCACCACCTAGAACGGCCGCTCAAATTGCACAATCGCGTGCCAGCAGGGTCAACGCTAGAAGAAGAGCTGCGCCGCACCCTTGCCGATGTAGAATTAGAACCAGACGCCACGTTAAAAAAATACCCGCACGAGCTTTCCGGCGGACAGCGCCAGCGCATAAACTTAGCACGAGCCCTTGCTGTGGGTGCAGAATTGATCATTGCGGATGAGCCAACATCAATGCTCGATGTTTCAATCCGCCGCTCTATTCTGAACCTGATGAAACGCTTAAAAGAAGATCGCGGCATCACGTTTCTTTACATCACGCATGATCTGGCCACAGCGCACTACCTCACGGAAAACACTGCCGTCATGTTTGGTGGCCGCATTGTTGAATATGGCCCGTCAGACAAAATCGTGCGTGACCCGCGACATGCTTACTCAAAGCTATTGCTTTCGTCTGTCCCCAGCGCCAAAACCAAAATTGACGCTGACTTTGATCATGCCAAAGACTTTTCAAACTTCGCTGATGAAGTGCGCAAAGCCACAGCCGCAAGCACAGCCCCATTGTTGGATGTTGGTGAAGGCCGAATGATCAGGGGCTCGTAGACAATTGAACGTCACACAAACCTAAACCAACAGCCAACGTTTGGGACGACAAGCGTCAGCGCCAGGACAGTTCGGTGAATTGGTGTCCTAGCCGAAAACTTCTCCCTGCTTAGGTTCCATAGGCGACACAACAACCTGGGCCTCGCACAAGACAGATATGCGACTATTTCAGCCTTGCGCCCTATCTCTATCCTTCAGGGCGCAGTTCTTGGCAAGTGCGTCAATCGTCCGCTCGGCGGTCATTGGTCGGCCCAGAAGAAAGCCTTGACCCGAATTGCAACCTAGTAACTTCAAGGCCGCCAGCTGACTCGGTTCTTCAATGCCTTCTGCGGTCGTAGCCACGTTCATCCCATTGCCTAAAGCAACGATAGCCTTGACGATGTTACGTTGCTTGTCGTTGTGTTCAAAATCATGGATGAAACTCTGATCAATTTTGAGGCGATTAAAATTGAACTTGGACATGTGTGATAGGCTGGAATAACCAGTCCCGAAATCATCTAAGGCAACCCGAATACCAACCGCCTGCATACCTTCTAGTACGAAAATTGCGGTTTCTGTATCGCCGATCATGGCACTTTCGGTGATCTCGACCTCAAGCCGCGTCGGAGCCAAACCTGTCTCGTTCAATATGCTGACAATGCGAAGTCCAATCAAACGATCAGACAGTTGCGCCGGAGAAAGATTGAAAGAAAGTAGGATATGTTTCGGCCAATTCATGGCATCATGGCAGGCTTTTCGGAGCAGTTTTTCAGAAAGGTCGGAAATCAAGCCCGCGTCTTCGGCGAGCGGAATAAATGTCGATGGCGTCACCTCTTCGCCATTCGGCAAGTTCCATCTGGCGAGCACTTCAAATCCGTATATTTCGCCTGACTCCAAGTTCACCAGCGGTTGATAATGCGGGGTGATCGCATCGGCTGCCAAAGCAGCTTTAAGCTGCAGTTCCAACCTGGCTTTTGCATTCGCTTGGTTTCGCAGTTCTTCCCGAAAGAAAACAATCTGCGTGGAAACAGTCTTTTTGGCGTCATACATAGCAATATCGCTGCAGCGGATGCCATCTTCCAGCGTCTCCACTTGCGACGGGTAAAGCACAAAGCCTATCGATGCACCCACCTCAGCATGCGCATCGTCAATTTCCATCGATTCTACGAGCTTCCTCAATAGTTCATCAGCAACTCTATTTGGATCCGTGCCCCGATGCAATTTCGCAACCACCACAAACTCATCACCGCCCAGCCTTACAACTAAATCGTTGGGAAAAATAGAGGTCAGGCGTTGCGAGATTACCTTGAGCAACTGATCTCCGACGTTGTGACCATGCAAGTCATTGACTTTCTTGAAACCATCCAGATCGATCGAATAGATGGCGTAGGAAATGTCTTTACTCTTGAACGCTTCCGAGTGATCGAAATTACGAACGAATTCATGTAGCATACGACGGTTGGGCAATTCTGTCAGCGGATCATAGTGCGCCAGCCAACTAACATTGGCTTCAGCTACTTTTCGCCTGTCAAGTTCACGGCTGGCATCAAGGTAACGTCTGACAGAAAAAACAAAACCGCAGAGACCAATCAGTGCAACCGAGACCATTAATTCATCGAGCTGCCAATCCTCGTGAATTTCCACAAACTCGATAAGGTTTTCAAACGCATCCACCGAGCTAAGGTACACAAAGGCGACGATGAACAAGACAACCAAGACAAGGCTGTCTAATCTTGCCCTTCCCGATATCGACTTTTGAAAAACTTTCATTATTGATCGCCAATCTGTACTGGTTTTCTTTATTCCAAACACAATAAATGTTGTTGCTGAAGAATCTTTTAAGCGTGACCGTGCCCCCCACGCTTTATCCTGAATTGGGGTCGTTACCCGATTTGTATGAATCAATCACCGCTTCAGACGAGCGGAGTAATGAAAGTTGCAGTACGCATCATCAAATTGCCCGTTTTATGGAGCTAAGCGCAGTCGTTTGCGATAAACGGTTGAATTGGTTCAGGAAAGGAAATGCATGGCGTGTGCGTTAGAGCCGAGTGACACAACCCATTCGTTTGATGCCGTTTCGCTGGTCGCGTAAACTTAAGACAATACTTTTTCGCGGCCAAACACTTGCATGAGACCATACATGCTCAAGGCAACCGATGGGCCGATGCCCAGCGCAAACATGACCGTGCCAAATCCCACACTTCCGCCCAAACTAAAGCCAATTACAATCACACCAAATTCAATACCACTTCGCACCCATGCAATGGGCAGGTTTGTGATCCCCTGCAACCCAGTCATCAATCCATCGCGCGGGCCCGGGCCCAAATTGGCGATCAAATAGAGCGCGCCGCCAAAACCTGTGATCAACAGACCAAGTACGGCTTCTGATACTTTAAGAAAAACATTGTCGAAGGTTGGCAAATGCGGCAGCACAAAGCTGAGCACCAGCGAAATAATAATCGCATTTAACAAGGTGCCAATGCCCGGACTCTGCTTGAGCGGAATCCAACAAACAAGCACACCAACGCTGATCACAAAGCTGGCCAGTCCAATACCCCAGCCCGTAATCTTCGTGACGCCCTCAGCAAATACCGTCCATGGACTAAGCCCCACTGCCCCAGCAACAATCAGCGCCTCACCAAGCCCGAAAAGAAACAACCCAACAACCAAAAACACTAAGGACGTCATAGGCGGTTTGAAGGTCAGCGCTTTAGGCGCGCTCCAAAACAGGCGCGGCACTTCCTTTACAGAAAGAAACTTCAAGTTTAGGCGCATAGGAATGGTCCTGGTACGGTGTGAATGCTCATAACGATAGATGAACTAATGTGGAAGGCACAAAGCTTACTTCGACCAATACGCCAGAAACCCAATGATTGAAAGCCACTTTAGTCGCCCCGCATGCACTACTGATCTTGATCATGGCAAAGTTAAACGACATGGTTATGCTCATAATTAGAGCATCAAAAACAAAGGAAGATAATCATGCGTGGAGTTTCCTTACTTCTGGCCGCAATGGCCATTTTAGTGACCCCAATATTTGCCCAAGATAGCGAAACCCAAAAACAAGAACGCCTAAGCTTTGGTGGCGATCAATATTTCACGGCAGACCGGCCCGAAATATTACAACCCGTTGCCAACGATGTTTTTACCGCCGGATATAGACCACTGGTCAACACCGATGTAGGCGGCGATGTGCACGCGGCAGGCTTTGAGGTTTCGGTGGAAGGGCCCGTTGCAGGCAACGTTTATGCCTTTGGCAACACAGTGCGAGTAAACGGCACAACCGGCAAAGACGTGACCAGCTCCGGCAGCTCAATCAACATTAATGGCCAAGTATCAGGCAATGTGCGCGCAGCAGGTGCAGACGTCACCATCAACGCGCCGGTTGCAGGCTCGGCACTCATCGGCGCCGCCACCTTTAATCTCAATGCAGCCATTTCTGGCGACCTGAACTTTTCAGGCGATCGCATTGAATTTGGCGAAGGCGCAAAGGTCGGTGGCCAGCTCCTCATCCGCTCTAGCCGAGACAATATTCAAGTCCCCACATCCGTTGCCTCATCAGATCGGGTGACAATTGAAAAAATCTCAACCCCAGACATGGTGTCTGGCATGGGCGATGTGGCCAAACACACCACCCAAAGCCTATGGATCGTTGTTGCATCTGCACTGCTATTCATTTTGGCCCTGCCGATTATCGGCATCATTTGGCTCGCTCTTTTCCCAAAACGCAGCCAAATCGCCTATGAAACTGCAATTGCCAAGCCCATAAAGTCCATTTTTATCGGCATGTTAGGCGTCGCCATGTTCATGGGCCTGGTCCCTGTGTTGGGCATGACCCTTATTGGCCTTCCGCTCATCCCTGTCGCCATTGTGGTGCTGGTTGTGGCGGTGCTACTGGGCTATATTGCTGGCGCATGGTTCCTCGCCGCCAGAGTGCTTGAAGCGTTCGGATTTGAAGGAAACACCTTAGCCAAACGTGCCATCGCACTTGTTGCTGGCATCATTTTAGCCTTCGTGCTTGGCATGATCCCGTTCATCGGCTGGCTCGTTGGCCTATTGTTTGGGTTCATTGGCCTAGGCGGCATCCTGTTCGCCTATATCGGCCGCACCATCAACAAACAGTTCCACGAAGACGTGGCCGCTGAGGTTGAACGGTTGGCTTAATTCTTCTGATTGAGAATTTGGAAAGCGGGCAACTGCTTTCCAAATCAACTTCCTAGCCCTTCACGCCACCCGGCGTGTCACCCGTCCAACGTTTGAACGCGCGGGAAAAGGCGCTTGGGTCTGAATAGCCAACTAAATAGGCCGTTTCGTTCACCGAGACCTTTTTGCCACGTAAATAGTGCAGTGCCATTTTGTGGCGCAAATCATCCAGCAGATTTTCAAAGCTGGTTCCTTCAGATTTCAGTTTTCGATATAGGGTCTGGCGGCTTTGTCCCAACTGTTCTGCTATCTGCTCCATGCTGATGTCGCCTGTGTGCAAATGCGGCAAAATCATCCGCTCCACTTCTGTTCGCAACGTGCCGCCTTCGTTCAATTCCCGCAAAAGCGCATCGCCGCGTTCTATCAAAACCCCAAACAAATATTGATTGGCAGGGCTCACCTCCACCGCCAACCAATTTGGGTCGATCTGCATGGCCCTGCGCGGCGCGCCAAATTCTGTAGGCACCTGCAAAATCTCATCATATGCATTTGCATAGCTGGGCTTTTGATGGGTAACTTGAAGCCTTAGCGCAAAGGGCGTGGCACCAAAATGGCGGCGAAACTCGCAGATAAAACTGGCAAATGTCATTTCCGTCAATTCGTCAAAATCATCCGGCCCTGTTCGGTTATCAACAATCCACAACCCATCCGGTTCTGGTGAAACGCTAAACCGCTCCTCCCCTAAACCAACGTCCACTTCTGTCACCAATTTTCCATAGCGAGAAATCTGCTTCAAGACCTCACCCATATTCGGAGCAGATTGACAGATTAACCCAACAACCGACAGTTCTTCGAACCGAGTTTCGTTGCAAAATTCAAGCGCAAATGCCGGCGCATCGCACATCTTTTTTGCCACGCCGATCATTGCTTTGTAATTTTCCAATGGAATGCGGTTGTCAGGATTTTCAAAAGCGGAAACCTCTATACAGGCTTCTCGTAAGAGCATTTCGCGGTCTGCCCCTCGGCGCACTGCATAGTCCAAAACGCCGTTCGCATATCCTGCTGCAACTGTGTAACCCCGCATTAGATCATCTCTTCTATAGGTCAATTATCAGTCGATGTTACATGATGTCATTATAATGATCAGCACTGTCATTTACAGCATTTTCATTGAGAACTAAGCCATTGGCAAAATTTCAATGGAGTAATCAAATGATAGATTTTAAAAAAGCTGGTGGTATCGCGGGCCTCATCGCCGCCGGCACTTACCTGTTCGGTTTTGCGCTAATGCTTGGTGTCTTGGAACCAGCCGGCTACCAATTAGGCGGCCAAGACATAATTGCCCAGGCAAAATTCTTCGCTGAAAACCAGTTCATCATGTACATTTGGAACCTGGTCATTTGGATATTGAACGCCATCGTTTTGGTCGTCCTGGCGTTGGCACTACACAATCAACTCAAAACTGCTGCACCCGCATTTTCACAAGTGGCAACCAGTTTTGCTTTAATTTGGGCCGGGCTAATTTTGGCCAGCGGCATGGTGTCCAACATCACTTTGAGCACTGTTGCCGCGCTTTATGGCACGGATCCGACACAGGCTGGCACATTTCTGCAAGCAATGTCTGCAGTTGAAAATGGTCTTGGCGGCGGCAATGAATTGGCGGGCGGCCTATGGGTGTTGATCTTAAGCTGGGGCGCACTTCGTGCACAAATATTCTCAAAACCCTTGAATGCATTCGGTATTTTGATTGGTGTTTCTGGTCTGAGCACGCTCGTGCCGTCACTCGCACCGATAACCGGAGCCGTTTTTGGGCTCGGATTTATCGTCTGGTTTGCCTGGGCTGGCATCACATTGCTACGTAAATAGAAGCTGATACAGTCCCGGCACACTGCCGGGACTAAAGCGGCACGAACAGCCAGTTTCCCGCACAAAATCCCAGAAATCTTAGAAGCGGTTATTACCGTAAATATGGATTAGCATTTGCATCGCAGCGCCAACTGTTTCTTGATCACTTAGCTGTTCAATTTCGTCCGCCACACTGCCCGCATTGAACCCCAAAAGAATGGGCTCGCCGATATATTTGTATATGTTCACCCACTCGGTGAAATGGCCCCGCTTTTCATGCACCATGCCCAGCATATCAGCGTCCCTATCCCAAAAAACGTGGTCAAATTTCAGATAGACTTTGTTGAGCAAGCCCATGCCTAAATCATTGATTGCTTTTTGTTTTTTCTTCGGCAACGGCGGATCAAACTTAATCGTTCCCGCCTTTAGAACGCCCAGCGGCACACTGATGATGGCCACATCAAATCGCTGTTCTTTGCCTTTGCGGCCAATCTGAACGCCCTGCTCTCCATAGGAAATGCGATCAACTTGATGAGACAGCAAAACCTCAAATCCGCCAAGCAGAGATTGAGCTATCTGACTGTAGCCATTGGCAAAAATCGCATCGCCACCACGCAAATCTTCGCCTTCTTCTGTCGCATCTTTTGATAGCTGGCCAATATCGGCTGCATATTCATGTTCGATTGAGGTGACTTCTTTAAACCAACTTGGCAGTTGATCTTCATCCTCAACAACGCCTTTGCCATTGCGCGCAATGTAGTTTTCATAGTCAGTTGGCAGCAACTTTGCGCCAATATCCTTAGCGATCCTGGTCAGTGGATTCCCTTTCAACCCATGAATCCAGCTCGCGCCTAAATCCAAAGGAATTCCAAGGCTTTGGTCAGTCCAAACACGCCCGCCAATCCTGTCCCGCGCCTCAAAAACGACTACGTTATAGCCATCATCTCTAAGCATACGCGCCGCCGCGAGGCCAGCAACCCCAGCGCCAATAATAGCAACAGTCTCGGCGTCGCTCTCCATCACTTCTTCTGCGGCGCGAATGCCAGAATTCAGCGCACCATGCACTGTCGCGGGCGCATCGCGATCCGTTGCTTCACCGCAAAAGGTGATCCGCTCATCCACATGTTTTGCAAGGTCTTTTCGCTGTTTGCTTTTCGCGCCCTTGGCCAAATAGGAGTAAGAACCAAGTGCAAATGGGTCCTGCCGCCAGCGCGTAATTTTATATGCAATTGGTTGCGGCACGCCCCCCGTCGCCGCGCTAGATGCAAAAGCAGTGAACGGGCCAATCGATGCCAAACTTGCCGCACCACTTGCGCTGTTGACGAGGAACTTTCGACGCGAATTTGAAACCGAGCTTTTATCGTCGCCAATCATATTTGTCCCTTACGTTCTCTGCCAAAGCTTCTCTACACCCCACCTTGTTGTGTAGCAACCAAGCGCAATGATCAACGAACATTCTTTTTGTTGGACTTTGAATTTACATATGGTCAAACAACCCTACCCCAACGGGCACTCACGTTTGTTCAATCGCAAGTAGAACTCGGCGGCCATTCGAATTTTAGTTTAGGCGCCCAGGTTCACTTTTAGTTTGCTTTGAAATGGCTCTCACCCCACCCAGTTTCCAATCGTTTTGGAACAATCACATTAGGGCCGACGCAAGTTTTTCCTTTGCCCCCTGATGCCCCCAAAACGCTGCAATGCCAAACCATCCGCTTGCGGTTTCGCCACTCTGAGCCTTTATTCGGCCCTCTTCAAGCATAACACCCAGCAAAAACTGCGCATCCCCGACCCCAGCAGCAGCGGCTTTTCTACACCAATGCTCTGCCAACTCGAAATTCTCTTCAACGCTCAGTCCATAGTATAAAAAGCGAGCCAAAGCGGCTTGTCCGTCAGCATTTCCCTGCTCTGCTGCAGCTTGAAACAGACCAAACGCACGCTCAAGGTCCACTGTCGTACCAATGCCCTCTTCCAGCATTGTTGCCGCATCAAACTGCGAAATGTCATGCCCCAATTCAGCCGCTGCGGAAAACCAAACAAACGCCTGCTCATCATCACGATCCACACCGATACCTTGTGCATAACGTGTTGCCGCTTCAACCATAGCGTCCAAGTCGCCGAGCCCGGCGGCTCTTTTGTACCACATTAGAGCTTGTGGCAAATCCTGATCGACCTCAGTACCCAAGTCAAAAATATCGGCTAGAGCCAATTGCGCAAATACATTATCTTGCTCTGCGGCCTTCAAATACCACTGGACAGCGAGCTCCATATTCTCCTCAACTCCGCCAATGCCATACTCATAGTTGAAGGCAACGTTCTTCTGCGAAATCGCTTCGCCAGCCTCAGCAGCTCGCATGTAGAACCCCATCGCCTTTATTTGATCCAGCTCCACGCCGTCGCCGTAGTCATAAAGCACGCCCAGATTGTTGATTGCTCCCAAATGATCCTGATCTGCCGCTTTTTGATACCAAAAGGCAGATTGAACATAGGCATGTGGAAAGTCATCATTATTGCCTAGGAGGTGACCTAGTTGAAACTGGGCTTCCGCGTCTCCGCTCTCCGCCGCTCGTTTGAAATATGTTGCTGCCAAATCCAGATCAGCCTTCATGAGCGAGCCCTCACTCAGTTCAATGGCATAAACTCGCTGGGCAATCGTATCGCCCAACTCTGCTGCTTGTTTGAGCAACGCCAATCCAACCTGGTCGTCTGAGTACCCAGGATAATCGCGATACAAATAAATGTAGGCCAGTTCGCCAAGTGCGTATGCTGAACATTCTTTCGCTGCCTGCTGATACCAATAAACTGCCTCGGTGATGTTTTGTTGAACGCCAATACCCTGCTCAAACATCTCAGCCACTGTGCTTTGTGCCCTGATCGAACCATTGCTGGCAGCATGCAATAGCCAACGAACTTGTTTCTGATCGTCTTGTTCAACGCCTCCTCCTTCTGCATACAGAAGTGAGAGGTTATATTGCGCATCAGCATCCCCACTTTGGGCAGCCTTCCGATACCACTCCAATGCAATGGCATTATCTTCGCTAACCCCTTCCCCAACATCGAAAATGTAACCAAGATTATACTGTGCAAAAACATCGCCCTGCTCTGCAGCCTTTGTGTACCACTCAATTGCAGTGTTGATATTTGCAGCTACCCCAACACCGTTGTGATACATCCATCCAACTTGATATTGCGCGTCCGCATCGCCCGCCTTGCCACCCCGTTCAAACCAATCAAAGGCACCAATAGGGTCCTCTTTATCTAGTGTGCCTTTCAGCTTCATTTGTCCAACAGCGTATATTGCATCCAGATCGTCGGCCTGAGCCGCTTTTAAATACCATTCTTGGGCAACCGAAAGATCAGTTTCCACGACATTGCCAAACTCGTAGTACCACCCAACAGCATATAGTGCAGGGGCATAACCACGCTCTGCTGCCAAGCGATAAAGTGCAAGGGCCACATGATCGTCCGTGGGCACATCAATACCGTACTCATAGAACACGGCCAATTCGTATTGAGCTTGCGCGACCCCGCGCGCCGCATCAAATGCAAAGGCCCGTCGCGCCAAAGCGCTATCCTCCGCCTGCAATAACGCGTCATAATCCAGCGGCTTTTGATAACCAGAATCAAGGGCAATCAATTCTTCCTGTAGACTGGCCAGTTGCCATATTGGGGCGATTTCCGACCATTGACTACCATTTCGATTGCGCTGGCTCGCCTGAAGGTCACTGCTTTTTGGCCCCGCCTTTTGATTGGGCAACCAATTAGGAGAGACTCTAACGTGGGCAAACTCAGTCCACTCCAACAAAACATCGTACTCAAGAGGTAGTGCAGGGGAGATTTGAGGCGGTGGACTGTAACAATCCTTAGCGAATAAGGGCGCACCAGAAAGCAGCAAGAGCAGGATCGACGGGGAAATATTTCTGATCATAAAACTAGCAATACAAAACTAAGATCTCAAAAGTGATTATTTATTACACGCATGGCTGAAACTTCCAACCCGTCGAATAGTGCGATGGACAAATTGATATACGAACTACAGCCTGAAACAAAATTCACACAACCACAGGTTCTGTACAGATATTTTTGATAAATTCTTGACAGGAGATAGTGACTTGAAGGAACATCTTCAAACTGTCACAAAAGTGCAAAGGTTGGTGTTTATCTCTCCACCTGCGCTTCTAGTGGCGCAACGAGAATTATAAGGGGCTCACGCGGCAATTTTGTTTCGCGAATGAAGCCTTTCACAAGTGGAGTGAAATCATGAACAAGATTCTATCATCAAGCATCGCGCTTCTTGCTGCAGGTGTTTTGAGTGTGTCAGCCGCACAAGCTGAAACTTTGCGTTTACTGACTTGGGGCGGTTACGCACCTGAAAACGTTGTTGAATTGTTTGAAAAAGAAACAGGCCACACCGTTGAAGTAACGAAGTCGAACAACGAAGAAATGGTTGCCAAGCTTCGCGCAACAAATGGCGGCGGATTTGACCTTGCCCAGCCAAGCCAAGACCGCATTGCTGGTGCACAAGCCGAGTTTGATATTTACAAGCCCATCGATATGTCAAAAATCGATGCAAGCCAATTCATCACATCCATGTTGGAAGCCACAAAAGGCAACACCATGATCGGTGGTGAAGTTTTTGGCGTGCCACACGTTTGGGGCACATCAGGTTTGGTGGTTAACACAGCACAAGCTGGCCAAGTAAAAGACTATTTGGACCTTTGTGACCCATCAGTTGCGGGTAAAGTTTCTTACCGTTTGAAACGCCCAACATTGATCGGTTTTGCATTCTCGATGGGTCTTGATCCGTTCGCAGCTTACGGTGACGAAGCAGCTTATGCAGACATTTTGGCGCAAGTTGAAGCCAAATTGGTAGAGTGTAAAGCCAACGTGAAAACCTATTGGGGTGGCGGCGACGAGATCAAAAACCTTCTTCGTTCAGGCGAAGTTGTTGCAGCCATGGCTTGGGACACAGGCGGTTGGTCTTTGAACGAAGACAATGCAGACATTACATTTGTTGCGCCAACTTCTGGTGCTTTGGGTTGGATCGATACATTTGCAATGCCAAAACGTGGCCGTGCGGATGAAGCAGCTTATGCTTGGATCAACTTTGTCATGCAGCCTGAAATCGCAGCGATGATTACTACTGCTGCAGGCAACTTCACGGCATCACAAGGCGGCGACGCTGGTGTGGACGATGCACTTAAAGCTCGTTACCAAGCAAGCTTCCCACAAGCTGATATCGACAACATCAAATGGTACCCAACGGTTCCAGCAAATCTTGAAACACTTGAAGGTGCAGTTCTTGATCGCGTAAACGCAGCTAAGTAAACTCACTAGAAGCAAAACCAAATTGAAGGGGCGCGGTTTCGCGCCTCTTCTGCCATCCTTTTGGGGGATAAGATGAGCCAGACCGATACAGCTGCACAATTCGATCTTGAATGCCGCAATATCAATAAAGACTTTAGCGGTTTCAAAGCCGTAAACGATGTGAGCTTTGGCGTTCCCAAGGGTACTTTCTTTTCCATTCTTGGTCCATCAGGGTGTGGCAAGACCACCCTGCTGCGCATGATTGCCGGCTTTCAAGAAGCCTCGAGCGGCGAGTTGCTGATTAAAGGCAACTCGATGATCGGCGTGCCGCCGAACAAACGCCCCGTTTCTATGGTGTTCCAACACCTAGCTTTGTTCCCAATGATGGATATTGCGGCCAATGTCGGCTTTGGTTTGCGCCAACGCGGCGTTCCGCGCGAAGACATTGCAAAACGCGTGGAGACCGTACTCGCGCGCGTCGGCCTGCCCGGCGTCGGATCGCGCCAAATTAGCCAACTATCTGGCGGCCAAAAACAGCGCGTGGCCATAGCCCGCTGCATGGTATTGGAGCCGGATGTGTTGTTGCTCGACGAGCCGCTTGGAGCGCTTGACTTAAAGCTGCGCGAGCACATGAAAATCGAGTTAAAAACCCTCCAGTCAGAGTTCAACACGACCTTTGTTTACATCACCCACGATCAATCAGAGGCGCTGGTGATGAGCGACCAGATTGCGGTGATGAACCACGGTGAGTTCGAACAAGTGGGCACGGCCCGCGAACTCTACTATGAACCCAACACGGCTTTTGTTGCAGGCTTTGTCGGTGAAGCAAACAAGTATAGCGCCACAGTAGACGCAGCTTATGGCGACGCAGTGACCCTGATGACGCAAGAAGGCATGGAAATCAAAGGCGTTAGCCCTGTTTCAAAGCTAAACAAAGGCGACAAGGCTGACGTGTTCGTGCGTCCCGAAGCCGTGCGGTTGGCAACCCAAGCCGATAAATTTGGCGGCATTGAAAACCTAAACACGGGCATTGTTGAAAACATCCTGTTTAACGGCGCAAACAGCCACATCATCTTGCGCGAAGAAAAATCTGGCGGCGAGATGAATGTGGCGATACCCCAAACGGGCGAATTCCGCGACCTGAACAAGGGCGACAAGATTTTTATCGGCTGGGAAGCTGCACAAACCCGTTGTTACGCGGCAGGAGCGTAGCATGAACCAAGCCCAATCTCGCCTCGGCTTGTATCTTTTGATGGCCCCTTTGATGTTGTGGCTCTTGCTGCTGATCATCGTGCCCCATATCGGCATGTTTTTGGTCTCTATCAGTGTTAAGACTGGCGTCCGCCAATATGTCACGGGCCTTGGCAACTATATGGTGTTTTTCACCGAGCCGCTTTACTGGAACACTTTTGCACGCACAGCGTTCATGTCCATCACGGCGACTGCGCTAACGCTTTTGTTTGGCTTCCCCATTGCATATTACATCGCCAAACTTACCCGTGGCCGCACCAAAACCACTCTGTTTTTGATGTGTCTGATTCCGTTTTGGGTCAGCGAATTGGTGCGCACATTTGGCTGGATGATTTTGCTGCGCGAAACCGGCATCTTCTCAAGTTTCTTGCAATATATCGGTGTGCTCTCAGGTCCTGTTGAGTTCCTCTATAATGACGCTGCAATCATGGTTGGCTTGGTTTATACGTCCATGTTGTTCATGGTCGTGCCATTGGTCACAACTTTAGACAGTTTGGACGATAGCTACATCGAAGCAGCCTACGATCTTGGCGGGAATGGCATTTCGATTTTGCGCGAAATCATCATCCCCCATGCCATGCCCGGCATCGTATCAGGCTGTATCGTGGTGTTCATGCTTTCGCTCGGCAATTACCTCACGCCTATTCTTTTGGGGGGCAAAGACAGCCTGTGGTTCACGGGTTTGATCTATAGCCAGTTCATTACCCGCTTTAACTGGGAGTTGGGGTCCGCGTTCGGGTTCTTGTTGCTTATTCTATCATCCACCATTGTTTGGCTCGGCCTAAAACTTTCGCGCCAATCCCTAACCGACACAGTGGGGCGCTAAGATGATCGCAACCATCCCACAATCAAAGACCTTTAAATGGACATATCGCGTATACGTAACGCTGTTCTTCATCTATCTCGCCCTGCCACTTACTGTTGTGTGCGCGTTCGCGTTCAACGATAGTGTCTTCCCATCCTTGCCGTGGGAAGGGTTTACATGGGCATGGTTCTTTGGCGATGAAGCGCCCTTTATCGGGGTATTGAATGAACGTTCAATCATCAAATCTATCGGCACGTCTTTGTTCATAGCATTTTGGGTTTCGCTGCTATCGATTGCAGTTGGCACGTCGAACGCATTCTTGTTCGTGCGCTATGATTTTAAATTCAAAGAGTTCTTGTACATCCTAATGCTGTTGCCATTGATCATTCCCGGCATCATTTTGGGCATTTCAATTTTGGTGTTTTCCAACACCGTCGCCAACAATCTCGAGGACGCTACCGGTCTCTGGTTCGATGGGCTGCGCCCCGGCCTACCACTGGTGATTTTAGGCCAATTCAGCTTTATCGCCACCTTCGCCACCTTGGTAATTTCCGCAAGACTTGAAAAGTTTGACCGATCGCTTGAAGAAGCCGCCCTAAACTTAGGGGCCAGTAGATGGGGTGCGGTGCGCCAGATCACACTACCGTTTCTAATGCCAGCAATTGTTGGTGCAGCGGTCGTTGCTATTTTGATGAGCTTTGAAAACTTCAACACCACATTAATGCTGGTGGGTTCTGATGCACCATTAACGATCACTATGTTCGACCGTCTGAAGCAGGGCTCGACCCCAGTGCTGAACGCAGTTTCGCTACTGTTGATTGTGGTCTCCGCACTTTTGGGCGTCGCGTCCTTGTTGTTCCAAAAGAAAGAAGACAAGGGCTAGCGCTCAAAGCCAACCCATCATACGCGAATGGATATTGGCAAACTCGCGCCATCATTGATCCATGTCATCATTATGCATCCCACGAGTCGTATGATCCTCATATGAAAGTGGGAGGTTAACATGAAAATTGCTGCGCTCGTTGTCGTTCTAATGCTTGTACTGGCTGGTGGCTATTTGTTTTGGCTAGGCGCATTCGCACAAGTGAAAGTTGCCGAAAAGCAAGCAGGTCCCTATCTAATCGTGTTCCAAAAGCAAATTGGCGATTATAAAAATGTTGGCGCCGCCATGGACGATCTGTTCTATGACTTGCAAGACAATTTTGGATTGGCAACGACCAAGGGGTTTGGACTTTACTTTGACAAGCCAGGTGAAACACCAACTGAAGAACTGCGCAGCATTGTCGGCGTGATTGTTGCCGACAAAACCGCCGAAGAGCTTACGAAATTGCCGGAAAAATACGGTGTTACAACGTTCCCTGAAAGCAATAGTGTGGTTGCCGAGTTGCCGTACAAAGGGCAGATGTCAATTATGCTTGGGGTGTTCAAGGCCTATCCAAGAATTTCAGAATATGTCGCAGAAAAAGGATATGGAACAACACCAATTATGGAAATATATGATCAGCCTAACCAAATACTGACATACATTGTTCCCCACAGACTACCACAAGAAGTGTTTTCGGAATTGCTTGAGTAGTCACCCAATACGATTCCACATGTATTTTGTTAACATTACAAAAGGGGTGTAGCCCGGCCTGCCCGCACCTGTCTCGATGTTGTTGATTTTGGTGTCCGCACGTTTAGGCGTGGCATCTTTGCTGTCCAAAAGAAAGAAAACTAGCCTAAAAAAAACGCGTCGGTTGAACAAAGTTCAACACGACGCGCTCAAGTCTGTCGTTAAAGGGAAACGACTAGGGTGTTGGAATTAGAAACAGGCTTTCAAAAGCTCGAGTGTATTCTCATAGGTCATTTCAACCGGATTGCCGCCGGTGCTAGGATCTTGCAATGCGGACTTGGTCAGTTGGTCCAAATCCGGATCGGTAAGGCCGAGTTCAGTCAGGTTTTTCGGAATGGCCAAACTGTCATTGAGCTCCCCTACATAATTGTAAAAACCTTCATAACCACCGGCGATGCCCAAATAGTTCGCAGCGTCGGTCAGACGCTCTTCAACGGCGGACCGGTTAAAGGTCAAAACGGGTTGCATCACCACGGCGTTGGTGGTGCCATGGTGGGTGTTGTGCACCGCACCAATTGGGTGAGACAATGCATGGATCGCGCCCAAACCCTTTTGAAAAGCCGTTGACCCCATTGCCGCAGCTGACATCATATGCGCCCGCGCTTCAATGTCAGCCCCATCGGCGTAAGCACGTGGCAAATAGGTTTTGACCAACCGCATGCCTTCAAGCGCAATGCCTTGGCTCATAGGGTGATAATGGGGCGAACAAAACGCTTCCAAACAATGCGCGAACGCATCCATGCCCGTACCGGCCGTGATGAATTTTGGCATGCCCGTTGTTAGTTCTGGATCGCAAATCACCACGCTTGGCAAAATTTTCGGGTGGAAAATGATCTTCTTTTCGTGGGTCACTGAATTGGTGATGATTGACGCGCGGCCAACCTCTGACCCAGTACCAGCGGTGGTTGGCACCGCAACGATGGGCGCAATGCCTTTAACATCAGCGCGGCTCCACCAATCACCCACATCTTCAAAGTCCCAAAGCGGGCGGGTCTGGCCGGACATAAAGGCAATCACTTTGCCCAAATCAAGCGCCGAACCACCGCCAAAGGCAATCACGCCATCATGGCCACCTTCGCGATATTGCTTAAGGCCAGCCTCAGCATTCAATTCACTTGGGTTGGGATCAACCTCTGAGAACATTGCCCGGCCAAGACCCGCAGCTTCCAGCAAATCCAATGTGTTGGTGGTAATCGGCAGCGAGGCCAACCCTTTGTCGCTGACCAAAAGTGGTTTTTTTATGCTCGCTGCAGCGCATACATCAGCAATTTCTGAAATGCGGCCCGCGCCAAAACGGATCGGGGTTGGGTAGTTCCAATTTCCTTGCAACAACATCGTCGTTACGCCTTCTTCAAATGATATGATTTTGGACGGGTAAGGTTGTGGTAGCCGATTACCGACAAACCACCGCCCTTGCCTGTATTTTTGCAGCCTGTCCAGCAAAGGGCTGGATCAAGATAGTCAGCGCGGTTCATAAAAACCGTACCCGTTTCAAGTTGATCGCCAACGCGTTGCGCCCGTGCGGTGTCTTTGGTCCAAAGCGAAGCGGTAAGACCAAACTCGCTGTCATTCATCAATTTGATGGCTTCAGCGTCGTCTTTAACTTTCATGATGCCAACGACCGGGCCAAAGCTCTCGTCGCGCATCACCCGCATAGTATGATCCACATTCACCAAGATTTGCGGCATCAAATATGCGCCACCATCATCTTGCGGGAACAACGAAGGATCAATCAGGGCTTTCGCACCAGCCGCAATGGCTTCACTTATTTGCGCCCGCACTTCATTGGCAAAACGCACATGGGCCATCGGGCCAATGGTGGTTTCCTTGTCCAATGGATTGCCAAGTTTGTAGCCTTCAACAATCTTGACAGCCTTTGCCACGAACTCATCGAACAGGCTTTCCGCAACATAAATCCGCTCAATGCCGCAACAACATTGGCCCGAGTTAAACATCGCGCCATCAATCAGCGTTTCAACCGCCGCATCCACGTCCGCATCGTCCATCACATAGCCAGGGTCTTTGCCACCAAGCTCAGTGCCAACACCTGTGAAGGTACCTGCCGCTGCACGCTCCATCGCCTGTCCGCCTGCAACAGAGCCCGTGAAATTGACAAAACCAAATGAACCGGACGCAATCAAAGATGATGTTGTGTCATGGTCCAAGAATACGTTTTGGAACACATCGGCAGGAATGCCTGCCGCATGGAATGCTTGTGCCATCCGCTCACCCACCAACAAAGTCTGCGAGGCATGTTTAAGCATCACGACATTGCCAGAAATCAGAGCCGGAGCAACAGTGTTGATGGCTGTCATGTACGGGTAGTTCCACGGTGCAACCACCAGCACGACGCCATGAGGGACCCGCTTGATGTATCGATTAAACGCATCACTATCTTCAACTTCGATTGGGGCAAGCGAACTCGCGGCAATGTCTGCCATATGCGAGGCGCGTTGATTAAAACCACCAAACTCGCCACCGTAACGAACCGGGCGGCCCATTTGCCAGGCCAATTCTTCAACGATCTGGTCGTTCATTTGCCCGACTTTTTCAACACCAGCGCGCACCAATGCAACACGCTCTTCCAACGGACGTGCGGCCCACGCCACCTGTGCCGACTTTGCACGTTCAACTGCTGCTTTGGCGTCTGCCTCGCTCAGCGTTTCGCGCTCAGCATAAAGGGACCCGTCAATCGGGGAGATACACTTCACATTATTCGTCATTGTTATGCTCTTTCAAATCCCCGGGCGATTTCATAATCGGTTACAACCCGGTCAAATTCTTCTTGCTCCCACTGAGCCGCGTGGACGTAATGATCCACAACTTCATCACCAAACGCGTCGCGCAATAGATCAGATCCGCGCAGTGTTTCCGCAGCATCTCGCAAGGTCTGTGGAATTTCGCGGGCGTCTTTGTTCGCATAAACATCGCCCGTAGATGGCGCAGCTAGCGCCATTTTTTCTTCCATCCCTTTAATGCCGGCTGCCAGTTGCACCGCTAAAGCCAAATATGGATTAAGGTCAGAGCCTCCTATGCGGCATTCAACCCGAACGGCTTTGGTGCCATCGCCACAAAGCCTAAAACCCGCTGTGCGATTATCCACTGACCAAACGGTTTTGGTCGGCGCAAACGTGCCTTTTTGGAAGCGTTTATAGCTGTTGATATAGGGCGCAAGGAAATAGGTATAGTCGGGCGCGTAATGGATAAGGCCCGCCATGTAATTCTTCATCAAATCAGACATGCCCAACTCAGCGTTAGGATCAAAGAAAGCGTTTTTGCCATCTTTCCACAAAGACTGATGTACGTGCGACGAACTACCAACCCGATCGCGATGCCATTTAGGCAAAAATGTAACTGAATGACCCTGCTGCCAAGCGATCTCTTTGGTCGCATGCTTTGCAATCGTGTGGTTGTCCGCGCAATCTAGCGCTGCTGCATAGCGGATATTGAGCTCTTCTTGCCCAGCTTCTGCTTCGCCTTTTGAGTTCTCAATTGGTATGCCAGCCGCATAAAGGTGATTGCGCAAGGGGCGCATGACGCCTTCTTCTTTGGTAGTTTGTAAAATGTGATAGTCTTCATTGTAACCGCTGATCGGTTCAAGATCGCGGAACCCAGATTTGCGCATATCATCAAAGCTCTTTTCAAATAAAAAGAACTCCAATTCCGTCGCCATCATCGCATCAAAGCCCAATTCTGTCAGACGCGCAATTTGCTTTTTCAGCATGGCGCGCGGCGAATGTGGCACTTCCTTGTGGGTTTTATGGTCGAGCACATCGCACATCACCATGACGGTGCCTTCGAGCCATGACACAGGCCGCAAAGTGGTCAGGTCTGGCTTCATCACATAGTCGCCATATCCCGTTTGCCAGCTGGTCGAGGCATAACCCTCAACAGTGTGCATTTCTAAATCTGTCGCCAACAAATAGGTGCAGCAATGGGTTTCTTCCCATGCGCTATCTACAAAATGCTGGGCGTGAAAACGCTTACCCATCAGACGGCCCTGCATATCTGGAAATGTCACCAAAACAGTATCAATTTCACCGCGTTGCACTTGGATTTTTAGATCATCAAAAGAGAGATTTCCGGGCATAGACGTCGTCCAATTTTTATAACCGATTGTCAAAAGTGAGCCCGGAGCAGCAACCGTGCTGCCCCGAGATCAATCATATTAGCTGTAACGATACGGACGACCAGCTTTTTGCATGTCCGCATTGTACTTTTTGAAGATTTCTACAACTTTTGCCTTGGTTGGAGATTCAGCTGCGATCTCATCCCAGAATTTCAGCGCAGCGTTTTCAACCGTTGCCCATTCTTCATCTGGAATAGTAGTTAGCTCCATTTTCGGACCATTGACCCGCAAAGAAGCTTCGCCACCCCAATACCACCATTGGCGGTAATAGTGAGAGCTGTCCATTGCAACTTTCAACAACTCTTTTAGGTGATCTGGAAGCTCATTATAGCGGTCCATGTTTGCAAAGAATGAACCAGCCCAAGCACCAGAAATATTGTTGGTGAGGAAGTAGTTGGTCACATCAGCCCAGCCCACGGTATAGTCTTCCGTGATGCCCGACCAAGCAATGCCATCAAGTTCGCCAGTTTGCACCGCAACCTCAATGTCTTCCCAAGGCAATGTGACAGGCACAACACCAAACTGGCTCAAGAAACGACCAGCAGTTGGGAAGGTAAACACGCGTTTGCCTTTAAGGTCAGCAAGTGAGCGGATTGGGTCTTTGGTTGCAAAGTGACATGGATCCCATGCACCAGCAGACAAATGTTTCACGCCAACTTTTGCATATTCTTCAGCCCAGATTTCATTCAAACCATATTGGTTGAACAATACTGGTACGTCGAGCGAGTAGCGGCTTGCAAATGGGAAGTAACCGCCAAAAACAGTGACTTCTGTTGGCGATGCCATAGAGTCATCATCTGACTGCACCGCATCAATAGTGCCCTTTTGCATGGCACGGAACAATTCGCCAGTTGGCACCAATTGATCCGCATAGAACAATTCGATTTCCATCTCATCGCCAGCAATTTTGTTAAAACTATCGATGGCTGGTTTGATCACATGTTCGCCCAATGCAGCGCCTGCATATGTTTGCAAACGCCAGCGGATTTTGGATTGGGCAATCGCCGGAGTGGCAAGTGCCGCAGCCGGGGCCAATGCAGCGCCGGTCAAAAACTTACGTCTAGTCGTCATTTCCTTCTCCTTGTGTAAAGCGTTTCTTGCCCAATTTTCTTGGATCTTGTTGTGTTGTTATTTCCCGTAGACCGTGTTGGGTAACCAGAGCGCAATCTGTGGGAACAGTATTATGAGCGTCAGTGCAAAAAGCATCACCAACACGAACGGCAGGATTGAGCCGTAAATGTCTTTCAAGGTGATTTCAGGTGGCGCCATCGCCCGCATAAGAAAGAGATTATAGCCAAAAGGCGGTGTCATATAAGCGATCTGGGTGGTGATCGTGTAGAGCACCCCATACCAAATCAAATCAAAGCCAAGCACCTTAACCAGCGGCACATAGAGCGGCGCAACAATCACTAACATGGCCGTATCATCAAGGAATGTGCCCATAATCAAAAACGAAAGCTGCATCAAAATCAGGATCACCCATGGGTTCAATCCCAATTGATCGGTAAACAGCGTATCAATGGCACGCACCGCGCCCAGCCCATCGAACACCGCGCCAAAGCCAAGGGCCGCCAAAATGATCCACATGAACATGCAGGATATCAAAAGCGTTTGTCGCACAGAGATTTCAAACACCTGACGGTTCATCCGCCCCTTCAATATCGCGGCAACAAACGCTGTCATGGCACCAATCGCTGAGCTTTCTACAAGGGAAGTCCAACCATTGATAAATGGGACCATCATCGCAGCAAAAATCGTAAGTGGCAGGATGCCAGCGCCGAGCAAGCGCAGTTTTTCACCAATGGGCACGTTGCGCTCTTCTTTTGGCAAAACAGGGCCGAGTTCTGGCTGAATTTTGCACCGGATATAGATGTAAAGGATAAACAACGCCGCCATCATCAGGCCGGGGAAAACCCCTGCGAGCCAAAGCTGACCAACGGGCTGGCGTGCAATCATCGCATAGAGCACCAACACCACAGACGGGGGCACCAAAATGCCAAGCGACGACCCAGCCTGAATAACTCCGGTAACCATGCGCTTATCGTACCCTCGGCGCAATAATTCAGGCAGCGCAATCGTTGCGCCAATCGCCATACCTGCAACAGACAAACCGTTCATCGCAGACACAAGCACCATCAACCCGATGGTGCCGATGGCCAGGCCGCCATGCACAGGGCCCATCCACACATGGAACATTTTATACAGATCGTCAGCAATTTTACTTTCGGACAGAATGTAGCCCATGAAAATAAACATTGGCAGTGTGAGTAGCGGGTACCACTTCATCAGCTTCATGGCCGATGAAAACGGAATATCAGACCCACCAGTGCCCCACAAAAACAGGGCTGCAACTGCAGCAACGCCACCGATTGCGGCAAACACCCGTTGTCCGGTGAACATCATCAGCATCATAGATGCGAACATGAAAAGTGCGATCATTTCATAAGACACTAGATTTCCACCCCTTTGAGTGTGGCAATGTCTTTGAACAACTCAGAGATCGATTGCAGGAGCATCATGAAGATGCCAAAACACATGATAATTTTGATGGGCCACAGGTAAGGCCGCCAAGCGGTTGGGCTGCGCTCGCCATACTGGAAAGAATAGCTGGTGCTGTCGTATGCGCCGTACAGCATGACCCCAAGATAGAAAATTAAAAACAGCACTGTGATCGCATCGATCTGTGCTTTTTTCTTGTCAGACCATCCGCCATAAAACAAATCCATTCGCACATGTGAACCTTGCTGCATGGAATAGGGACCACCCAAAACATAGTAGGCAACCATAGCGAATTGAGCGACTTCCAGCGTCCACAATGAGGGTAGAAAGAAAGTCTTAGAAATCGACGACCATAAAAGGATCGCCACCATCACAAAGATGAAATACATCATGATCCGGCCCATTCGGTAATTGACCGCATCCACCGTTCGGACGAATTTGCCCATAAAAGACAGCACTAGTTCCCCTCCCCATTGCTGATCACATCTAGCTTTGCAAGAGAGTGATTGAGCATATCGCACAGTAGTTTCGCGATAAAAATTTGCTGATCGGTGCTCGCAATAAGATCATTGCGCACTTCAATCATCACGTTTAACAGCCCATTCTCCATCCCATGCGCTTTCAGCGTATAGGTGACACCGTCCTCAGGTCCATAGGGCTTGTTCCGCTCGACGATGAGAGAGGAAAGCGCACTCCCAGCCCCCAGCATCTCATCTGCCAGCCTTGTGTCATCATCGTGCAGAATACCAATATCTGTATCGCGGCTTTGCCCTTTATAGATCGGCGTAAAACTGTGGATGGTCACCAAAACGCGACTGCGCTTGCTCCACCGCAGCGTCTTACTCACCATCTCCGTGAAGGGGGTGAAGCAAAGATCAACACGTTTTTGATATTGCTCAGGCGACAATTTCACATTGCCCGGCACGTCAAAAATTTCGCTGCGCGGTGGCACCGCGTCAACCGCGTGTGGTGGACGATTACAATCATAAACCAGCCGCGATATCCCACCAACAATGGCCTGTGCGTCAAGATGTTCGCTCATGGCCCGGGTAACACCAAGTGCCCCAGGGTCCCAAGCAATATGACTATTTTGCGCCTCTTGGTTCAGCCCAAGGCCAGAAAATTCGTGTGGGATAAAATTGGAAGCATGTTCACAAATCAACAGAACAGGCGAAGCACCGCTTGGGTTGAGCAACTCAACAGCGGCGAAGCTTTCACGCTGATTATTGGACTGTTCTGTAGAAATATTCACAACCCCTCCCGTTTTGTACATATTTCTTCAGAATGACTTGACCTGTCAATATCATTTCTGAAACTTTTTCTTCATATTTACCCAAATTGTTGGTAAACCGAGACAAATTGGAGACCAAGCCATTGTCCGAAAACGCCAGCACTGTCGCAGAACTACTGCAGAGCAATTTTGACAATCTCACGCGCGCCGAACGGCAGCTATCCCATTCGCTGATGGAGAATTACCCTGTGTCGGGCTTGGGCTCGATCACCGCAGTGGCGCAAAAAGCTAGCGTTTCAACGCCCACTGTTGCTCGCATGGTGCAAAAGATCGGGTTCAAAGGTTTCCCTGAATTTCAAGCCGCATTGCGCGACGAGGTCGAAGCAACAATTTCTGATCCAATTGCCAAGCACGACACATGGGCTGACCAAGCGCCCAACGAACATATCGTCAACAAGTTCACCGAAGCGGTCATTGACAATATCCGGCATTCTTTGGGTCAACTGGACATTGAAACCTTTGAAAAATCTTGTGGTTTGTTGGCAGACACAAACAGATCGCTGTTTGTGGTGGGTGGCCGGATCACCCGCGCAATGGCTGACTACTTTTTCTTGCATATGCAAGTGTTACGCAAAGACGTCACCCATATCCAATCCATATCAAATGCGTGGCCGCACTATCTTTTAGACATCAAAAAAGACGATGTGATCGTAATCTTTGACGTCCGGAGATACGAGAACTCAACGCTCAAACTGGCAGAAATGGCCGCCGAAGCAGGCGCAACCATCATCCTATTTACGGACCAATGGTTGTCGCCCATAAGCAAACTCGCCCACCACACCTTCAGTCTCAAGATCGTCGTGCCTTCCGCTTGGGACAGCTCTGTCACCACCATGCTTTTGGTGGAAACCATTATCGCAGATGTTCAACAACGCACCTGGCCAGAAACCCGCGAGCGCATGGAAGAACTTGAAGTAATGTTCGACCGCACGAGATTCTTTAGAAAATTCACGTAATCCGAGTTATCGGATCATAGAAATGAATCGCCGACCCATTCTTTGTGCCTGTCTAACCGCAAATGCCAGCATGGCCAGTCAGCACATGATTGGCGAACACGATCTCGCAGCAAGTATTGGCTCTCACTTAAACGGCTTCTTTCTTGTGAGGTGAGTTGAACGTTTGACTGCAAGGCCAACTCAATTGCGGGCAAAGCACCAGCACCAAATCTGGACAAATAGCTCACATCCAACGGCTGTCCAACGCCACTGATTTGACGACTATTCTTCACGTTAAAATCTGAGATGACATAGTCAAAGTCAGTCATTGCCGCACCATAAAATACAACAAACACAACCAGCCAGTTCAGCTTAACCAACCAAGCATTGTTCTTGTTCAACACAATTCGCAAAACGATCAGGCACAGCCCAACAATGATCATGCCCATCCAAATGGCTGCGGCCAATCTGAGCCCGGTCAACGAATATTCTGCCACATATAATTGAAGCCGATAGACAGCGGAAACCACCAGGGCCATGTTTTGAAAAACCCACACATAGATGAGTGCTTTGATCAAAAGCGACTTTTCACCCGGCCCATTTTTGCGCATCGCCACCAGAATGAACACGATGGCCAAAATGGCCGTAACCACCAACGGATACGCCCCCCGGTGCGCATATTCAGCAAATGTCAGCCCATTGGGCAGCGCTTGGTGCCCCCAAAGATAGGTGGCATCCGACAAAGTTTGAACCAAAAACAATAGATTAAACACAATCAGCGAACGCAGCACCGAACCATGCCCAATCAACAAATCAAGACTGGAGTTCTTTGAACCAACTGTCGAATTGCGGGCGAATTTACTTTGAGGGCGCAACCGCCTGCCCACAAAAACTAACGCGACGACGGCAAAAAAACTCCAGAACACTAACCGGACCACATCTAGACCGGCGAAAAAGCTAGAATAGTCGTGTAGGGTAATAAGATTTTGAATGAGTGGATTGGCCTGCGCAAACAGCAAGACAAACACAATTCCCAACACAAGAGGCACAGTCCAAACTAGGAGGTTTGCCCGCGATACTTGACCATGGCGCAAGTTGCCAATGTGGCCGCCTGCACTTTTGAAATCGGACACAAGGCTCGACGGCGTTTTCAACAAAAAATGCAAGACATCGGTCAGGTAAAATGTGGATGTCGCAAGGCCAGAGCAATTGGCCGATAGACTTAAAAGCCCAAACAATGCAATCCCAATTGAAAATAGACTAGGGGCCTCAAGCAAGGGCAGTAAGCAAATCAACAAAAACAGCCACGCACCTACCAACAGTTCAAGGTGAACATTATTTGCCCGCTGCACTATAATGGCAATGCCCAAAATGTGACAAATCAAGAACAGGTTTACGCCGCTGCCAAATCCGAACAGCAAAAAGTCAGCGCACACTAAGAACAGTACTAAAGTTGCCGGCCGCCCATATTTTGCCAACGCAGAAATAGAACCCAAAGAACCATTTTCGGCGATCAAATGGCTTGGGACAGGCGTTTCCTTAATCATTATTTTTCTCAATCTGAATTTCAGCCTGCGCATTTGAAACAAGCCACCAGCAACTAGAAGTTATGCTGGTGGGCAGCGGCGGCTTGGGATTTTGACTTAAAGTTTGCTTTTTCATTTGAAAAACATGCGATCATAATCGGGACTTATTATGCCGAAACGAAGGAAATAAATCGTCCCAATCATGGCCATTTTCTGGCGGCCTGAGTGAGATACGAACCAATGCGAACCAAATAAAGACGCCCGTTGCCCCCGCTACAAAATTATGGCACCACCAGATCCATGATCAAAAAGCACATTGCAATCATTGGCGGTGGCCCTGCTGGCCTTGCGGCGGCAGAGGCGCTCTCTGGCAAAAACTACGCCATCACCATTTATGAGGCGATGCCTACGCCTGCGCGCAAGTTTTTGTGGGCGGGGAAGTCGGGTCTCAACATCACCCATGCCGAGCCTTTTGAACTTTTTTGCACCCGGTTTGGCAAAGCGTCAAACCATTTGGCAAATGCGCTTGAAGCGTTCAGCCCAACCGCCATTCAACAATGGTCTGCCGATTTGGGCGTTGAAACATTTGTTGGATCATCTGGCCGCATATTCCCAAAAACCATGAAAGCTTCTCCCCTGTTGCGGGCGTGGCTGGCAAGATTGAACGATGCTGGCGTGCAGCTTAGAACCCGCCACAAATGGTGCGGCTTTGACGGTGAAAAGCTGCTGTTTGGAACACCTGATGGCGTTGTTAGTTTCCAACCAGATGCAACCATTTTGGCCCTTGGCGGTGCCTCCTATAAACGACTTGGTTCCACAGCGGATTGGGTGCCTTATCTTGAACAAAAGCAAATAGAGATAACGCCATTCCAGCCCGCAAATTGCGGGTTTGACGTAAATTGGAGCGACTATTTTTCTTCAAAGTTTGCAGGCGATCCGGTCAAAAGCGTTGCGGTCAACTTTGACGGCACATCCACCAAAGGCGAATTTGTGGTGAGCAAAACAGGCATTGAAGGCAGCTTGATCTACACCCATGCGGCCCACCTTCGCGATCAGCTGCAAAATGGAGGAAAAACTTTTTTGGAGCTGGACCTAGTGCCGGGCAAAACCGCCGAACAATTGACCAATAGCTTTGAACGTCAAAACCCTAAACACAGCCTGTCGAACCGTTTGCGCAAGGGTGCGAAGCTGACCGGCGTCAAGGCGGCTCTCGTGCGCGAACTGTGCCCTGACGCCAGCAAATATACGCTTGAAGATCTCGCCAAAACTCTCAAGTCTTTGCGACTTCCTATTCTGCGCGCACGCCCAATCGACGAAGCAATTTCTTCGGCTGGGGGCATCGCGTGGCACCAATTGGATGAACATTTCATGCTTCAGCAATTGCCGGGCACATTTGTTGCCGGCGAAATGGTGGATTGGGAAGCGCCGACGGGTGGCTATCTGATAACAGCATGCCTAGCGACAGGTCGCGCCGCGGGCTTAGGTGCTCATCACTGGCTTTCAAATCCAAACGAACTGTGAGCAACTCACACATTGCACCTGGTTGCCCCTCGTGACTTGCACGATTTTACTGCTAGGTTTTGTCGGCAGGTTGGAGAATATGCATGGACCACTCAAACTACGTCATAGACCAGATGATTTCTGCCAAATCCATCGCCGCGCGGGTGGAAGAGTTGGCCAGCGAAATATCTGAAAAATTTGCCGACACCGACAAATTGATTGTTGTTGGTTTGCTGCGCGGATCATTCGTGTTCATCTCTGACCTAGTGCGCGAATTGGAGCTGCCTGTAGAAGTGGATTTTTTGGAGGCCTCATCCTATGGCAATTCAACAGAATCGTCGCGCGAAGTGCGCATACTCAAAGATCTACGCGGTGAAATTGAAGGCCGCGACGTTTTGGTGGTCGAAGATATTGTGGACACCGGATACACCCTGACCCATGTGACAAACATGCTGCAATCGCGTAAACCAAAACGATTAGAAGTGTGCGCGCTGCTGGACAAACCATCACGCCGCGAAGTGGACATCAAAGCCACTTGGACAGGCTTTGAAATTCCAGATGAGTTTGTGGTTGGCTATGGCATTGATTATGCCCAACGCAATCGCAACCTCCCTTACATCGGCAAAGTTCGCTTTCTGGAAAGTGGCGAATAGAACGACAATGCTCGGGTTTTATTTTGCGTCCAGGTTTAAAGCAAAATCTGCAACCCGAATAAATGGCGCACCTTGTTCTGCCTCTTCGTAAAGACAAACTCGATCAAGGCAAACAGGCTTACTCAACTCTTGTTTGAACCAGTCGCGTGTGGTTTTTAGAACAATTGGGCCTGCGTCCTGGGGCAATTGATCCGATAAGGTCATGTGCATTCTGAACTGGTCCATCACATAGGGGTATCCCCAACGATCCAGCATTTCAATTTGCCGCTCACTCAACCCAGCGGCCATGCGCTTTGCGCGCCGTTCTGCAGTCATGGGCGCACGAAAGGGGTCAAACTCTCTCACACAACTTGACGCGAACTTTGTCAATGCATCGGATTGATCAACGGGCACCAGTGCCAGAAATCTGCCAATTGCCGAAATCTTCATATTGCCAATCACAACGGGCGTATGTGCGCGCGCAAATTCATTTAGTTGTCGTTTGAGCCCAACAAGCGTCTTGCCGTTTTTAAGACGAAATGGAGGTTTAATGGTGGCGTGAAAACCATATCGTCGTGCTGATATAGTATAGTCAGACAAAGAAAGGGCTTTTTCACCCTGTAAGTCTGGTTGAACCAATTCTGCATTGCTCACACAGTCCCGTCCCAACCATTGGCTGCCCAGTTTCCAAAGTGTGGAATTTGTCGCTGGCGCGTAGTAAATACCGTAACGTTTGGCGTGCATAATAGGTGCTCGATTTGACTGAGAGTATGGTTGGCCACCCCATGCACCAATTATATGTCAGTTCTTTGACAAAAGAACACAATTTTGACTTCTACGCCGTCAAATATTTCAGTTACTTAGCTATAGCCAATAAAAACCATGCAGCGTGCGGGAGCCATTGCTCACCCCAGCGCCATGATTGAAACGGGTCTTCTGTTTCACAAAAGGCAATATCATCTTCGTTCAGCAACCCTGAAGTGATGCCATTGCAGATTCCCCCATCGACATTTGGGAATTTGGCGAGCGCATATTGAGCGACATTGCGCCCCGCCCCTTGCATCATGCATGACTGATAGGGGTTAAGGCCCAATATCCAGTCCAGCATGCGCTGCGCTTGCGCTAGCGCGGGGGCGCGAAGTTCGTCCTGCAACACAGCTGCGACACAACGCAGGCCAAAGGCAAGGCTGGCCAATCTGGCATTTTCCCCCTGCCACCAATATCCACTCTCGTTTTCGTGCGGGAAGAAGAATTGACTTTTGATCATCCCATTACTGGATTTGACCAACTGGCGTGGATAAGCAAACGGATTGCAAACTTGTTGGGTGATCGCCAGAATGTGCGCGACCGCTACATGGATGCATTCTACAGTTTGAGCAGCTTCTTGATCGTCTGCAATCGCCAAATATTCCGACAACGCCACCAGTGGCATGCCTTCATCTGCTGCATGTGAAAAAGGTCGCTTACCTTCCTCGTCTGCCCTAAACCAACCGCTGAAATCATATCCATCGTGCAGCCTGGCCATAAGGTTTTCCACGCGCCATTTTGCTCGGTTTCGGAATGCCAGATCATCGGTTGCCTTGAACAATTCAACGCACGCAATTAGCGCGCAATAATCGTCAATTATGTTTTCCTGCCCGTTGTCCAAATAGTCGGTATTGTGCACTTCAAGATGATCGAATGCACGTTTTGCCGTGTGCAAATAGTCGTTAGCTGAAAACGCCCCACCAAGCCCCAATCGTGCAGCCGCAGCTAGCGCAGCAATGGCCATGCCACCACCTTGCCTGTACCCTGCTTGCCAATCATCGGACTTGTGTCCGGCTTGAGTAGCATATGAACAAATCTCACGCTGGTTTACATCTCCAGACCATTTATCAAAAACGGTCATGTAAAAAGCACCGGTGGGATCGCACATTCTAGTCAAAAAATCAGCGCCATACGACGCTTCTTCTGCCAACCGATCCGCCACTTCTGGGTCTAACGATACCGCCTGGCTCGCAAGCGCCAACGACCACACCACCAACGGGCTTTGCTGTGGGTTCATATAGTTGGCATAAGAAAGATGGCTAAGATACTTGCTGACGTCCCCAGACGCGTCATACCAACCACCATGCACATCGGCTTTGCTGTTTTTTTGGTGACCAACGAACGGAATAGACTTGTCGGCTTCTTCATATTGGCCGATACAACGTTGTGATTTAAAATAGTCTGCGATCAAGGGTGACAGTCGATCAACCAACAGTGCCGATCGAACATCAAACATTTCCGAAGCAAGCAAACTGCCGTCCGCTCTTACCGCCTGCAAATAGAACTGCCCCTCAACTTTGAGTGCGCTGAACTCTAGCGGCTGAAACCTTAGGTCGTTCCACCCCTCCACCTCACATGGACGTTCAATGTTTACGACCGCTTCAACTTTTCGACCATCCGCATCAAATAAAAAACATTTATCAAACGGGGCCTGATCGCCAAGCAAAATCACACCATGTTTGACACCAAGTTTTTCATAACCCACGTGATTGATGGCAATAGCTATTTTTGCCCGCAAAGCAGGAAAGTTCTCATTCATGATTGACCTATCAAACGTGATGACAGCGCACAAAGTGCCCTGATTGTATGGTTTGCGCTTGTGGCATTTCCTGTCGGCAAATTGCGCTGACACGCGGACAGCGCGCAGCAAACGGACAACCCACTTTTTCTGCTGTCCACAAGGGAATATCTACGGCCAAGCGTTCTTTATTTGTGGCAATTCGGCGTTCCGGATTGGGAACAGACTCAATCAAAAGCTGCGTATAAGGATGATACGGTTTTGATGTAACGTTTCCACTTGGCCCCTGCTCTACCAAATGCCCAGCGTAAAGCACGGCAGTTTCTTCCGCAATATAACGGGCTGTGGCGATGTCATGCGTAATGAACAGAGTTGCCAAATTTTTCTGCTGCTTTTGTTCTTCAAGCAAGTTCAAAATCCCCAAACGAACAGACACATCAAGCATTGAAGTTGGCTCATCCGCCAACAGCACCTTTGGCTTAACCGAAAGCGCACGGGCAATTGCCACGCGTTGGCGCTGCCCCCCAGACAGTTCGTGTGGCCGCCGTCGCAAATAATCCCGAGCCGGGGTCAATCCAACTTGCTCGAGCAGCTCAACGACCTGATTTTGAACTTCGGCTTTGCCTAGTCCACGGCGATGCAGTTTGATGGGTCTTTCCAGAATGTAACTTATCGTGTGTGTCTGATTGAGCGAGCCAAACGGATCTTGAAAAATCATTTGCACGTCTTCTCGAAATTTCGCCAACTCGGCCTTGCGCGCGTGTGAGATATCTTTGCCATCAAAAAGCACCTTGCCTGAGTTGGGCTGATATATGCGGGCAAGAACTCGCGCGCAGGTGCTCTTTCCCGACCCAGATTCACCAACAAGCGCAAGGGACCGGCCAGCATATAGCTTGAAGGAAACATTTGACAGCGCCCTGAGCATTTTCGGCTTCAAGAAGCTCCCGCCAATAGCAAAATTCAGGGTTGCATCGACCATCTCAAGAAGAACATCGGATTGCTCGGGCTCTATATCGTCGCGCGACATTATTGTGGAAGAAGATGACATGCTGCCCTTCCTTTTTGTTCATGATAATCGATCAGTTTGGGAGCGGCCTTGGTGCAAATATCAAACGCCTTCTCACACCTAGGCGAAAACCGGCAACCGGCTGGAATACCCGACAATCGTGGCGGTGTGCCTTTGATGCCCTCAAGGTGCACGCGCGGGCCGGTTAAAGGTGGGAATGAACTCCCCAGTGCTTGTGTGTAGGGATGAAGCGGCTTCTTAAAAATCGTTTCTGCATTGCCAACTTCAACAATTTCTCCCGAATACATCACGCCGATGCGGTCACAAAATTCGATCATCAACCCAAGGTCATGGGTGATGAACAAAACCGAGAAGCCTAGCTGATCTTTAAGCGTGCAGATCTGTTCAATGATATCGCGTTGCACAACCACATCGAGTGCCGTTGTTGGCTCATCCATGATGATCAATTTGGGGTCAAGACAAAGAGCAATCGCAATGCAAATGCGTTGGCGCATACCACCCGAGAACTGGTGCGGAAAATCATCAAGTCGATCAGGGTGTATCCCAACTAACTCAAACATTTCCGCAGCGCGTTCCCGGGCGGCTTTCAGGGAGCAGTTTTTGTGGGATTGGATAACGTCAGTCAGCTGCTCGCTGACCCTTATGACTGGATTGAGCGCATTCATGGCGCTTTGAAAAACAAAGCTGACTTCACCCCATCGATAGCGCTGTAACCGCTCACCATCAAAGTTGAGCACTTCATCGCCTTCAAATCGAACTGATCCACCGCTAACAAGACCCGGCAATCGGGTAAGACGGGCAAGACCAAATGCAACGGTCGATTTTCCGCAGCCACTCTCCCCGGCAAGTCCGAATACTTCGCCGCATTTTATGTCAAAGCTGATGCCGTTTACAGCGCGCAAGACTTCGTTGTCACCAACATAATCAATGGCTAAGTCGCGCACACTCAGCAGAGTATCACGATCAGAATACATCTGTTGATCTCCCTCGGTTGGCCAAGAATTTTTTGATGGCCGGAATGCGTCGCCCAGCCCGCAGCTGCGGACTTGTAATTTCATCAACCGCAAAATTGATCAGCACCAACGCTGCCCCAGTGACCATGATAGCCACACATTCTGGCCAAACTTCCCACCACGCCCCCGTTTGCAACGCAGAGTTCTTTTGTGCCCAAAAAAGCATTGTCCCCCAAGTCACCGAACTTGGGTCACCCAAGCCGATAAACTCCAGTCCCGCTTCTGCAAGGATGGCGTAAATTGTTGCCAGCACAAAGCCGCCCACCACAAAACTCAGCATGTTCGGGAACAGCTCCATTATGATGATCCGCCACTTCTTTTCGCCCAACAATTCGGCGGCCAAAATGAATTCTTTGGTTTTCAATGAAAGCGTGACGGTGCGAATGGTCCGCGCGCTCCAACCCCACCCCGTTATGGCCAGCACAAGACCTATGACCGGCGGACTGGCTTCTTCGATAAACGCGGCAATCACAATGATAAGCGGCAAGGCCGGCATCACCAGAACCACATTGACAAAAAAGCTCAATATCTCATCTATTTTGCCGCCAAAATAGCCAGAAGCAATGCCAACAAAAAGCCCGATTACCGTTGCCGCAATGCCGGCAATAAAGCCAACGGACAAACTGGTACGACCGCCATAAAGCAGTTGCGTCCAGACATCCTTGCCAACACGTGTTGTGCCCAAAACATGTTCGACACTTGGCGACACATGAGGTCCCCCAGCTCGTCGGTTTGGATTATACTCTGACAGTAAAGGCGCAAACACAGCGCCAAGAATGAGCACAAGCAGCAAGACCACGCCTGCCATGCCCTTTTTGTTGGTAATCAATCCACCCAGCATTGGTGGCAATTTACGCACCCACATGGGTTCAGGTCTTATGCCCAATTCACGCGCCACCTCTTCAGGCGTTGGCGCAACGTTGGTCGGCAAAATATCACGCGCCAGTTTTTGATCGATGACGGCTGTGCTTTGATCGCTCATGTTTCTATTTCTCCCAATCAAACGCGGCTATGAGAGCGCAAGCGCGGATCAAAGATGACATTCAAGATGTCAGAAAACAGGTTGGCGACCAACACACTGGCGGTCAGCAACAACATCTGAGCTTGAATGAATGAATAGTCTCGCGACTGGATGGCGGTCAGGGTAAACTTGCCCAAGCCGGGATAATTGAACACGACCTCGGTAATCAACGCACCGCCCAACACAAAGCCAATGGAAAGCGCAAGTGAGGTGATTTGTGGCAATATTGCGTTACGCGCAACATAACGATATTGCACGCGGTTTGCGCTTAGACCCTTCGCCTTCGCTAAAATAACGAAGTCCTCGTTCAACAAATTGATCATGGTGTTTCGCATGCCCAAATGCCATGAACCGAAAGTTACGATGACAATCGAGAAAACCGGCAATACAGCATGGTGAGCAACATCAAGCACAAAGCCCCAATCCCAACCGGGTTGAGTACTTAAAGAATGCGCGCGCCCTAACGGAAACCACTCCAATTGAAACGAAAATGCATAGAACAAAATCAAAGCAACAATGGCTGGAGTGAAGGCGTTCAACATCACATTGATTGGCGTGAAAACGCTATCAAAAAAGCCGCCGCGATTGGATGCTGCATAGATGCCCATAACAATACCGATCACGAATGATAGGATCGTCGCCATACCAACAAGCAGCAAAGTCCAAACCGCGGAATAGAACAGCAAGGCAGATGTCGGCTCTGGAAAATTGATGGTCGAAACACCAAAGTCTAACTGCGACAATTTTCCAAGATACGCTAAATACTGGTCCCACAAAGACCCATCAAACCCATAGGACTTGCGAATGGCGTCCATTTGTTCCGGGCGCAGCTTTCCGCGCAACGACGCGAAAATGCGTGTCGTTGGATCGCCAGGCATCCATCTGGGAATGAAGAAGTTAAGCGTAATGGCGACAAAGAATGCGGCCATATAAAACGCCATACGCCGTGCCAAGAATTGCATTGCAAACCCCTAAAAGTGGGGTGGACGCATTATGAGCGCCCACCCAGTTTAGATTGCTGGAGCCTAGTTAACTGGCTTCAAAGACAAAGCGTGAATGACGCGCTCTGGGGTACCTTGGTGCAACATTGGCCGCACATAAGGATTGTCTTCAGACACCCAACCCTCAAATCGACGGGTCGAGTACTGGTACCAGCTGGGGTTAGCAAACAGCGAAATCACCGGCAGGTTCTGCGCCACAAGCAATTCCACTTCTTGGATTTTTGCACGTTGAACGGCTTCGTCTGAGGTTGCTGCAACCACATCCAGCGCATCCTCAATTGCTTTGATGCGCATTTGGTGCATCGCAGGTTCGCGGATCTGTCCAGGCACCATCGAACGTGGGTTGAACATGCCTTTATATGTACGCCAAGGGGTTGTGTAGCTTTCGACCCACATGATGAACACATCATAATCGCCCGTTGGAATTGTATCAAACCAAGAGCCTTCTTCTGGCGTATGCAAGTTTGCGTTCACACCAATATCTTGCAAGTTTTCAGACACGGTTTGAAGTGTGTTCACCCAATCTGTCCAGCCAGCTGGCACAGACATTTTGAAATCGATCGGGGATCCATCAGGATTATCGCGCCATCCGTCACCATCCGCATCAACATACCCTGCATCATCTAACCGTTTTGCGGCAGCTTCTGGATCGTATGCCATCAAGTATTTGTATGGCTCCAACTGCTCTTCATTATACCAACCTGCATAGAACTCGCCGGTGCCAATTGGGTATTTGGATTCTGTGGTCAAGCCGAATGTCGAGATTTCCAAAATGGTTTGACGATCAATCGCTTGGCTCATGGCCTTGCGAAACTCAAGATCGTTAAACGGTGCTTTGGTGGTGTTCAGCTGCAAGTTTGTGTTGCCAGATGCTGGTAGCCAATAATGGTTGTACTCGCTTTTTGGCGTAAACGTAATTTCTGGATCAGTCATGCCATCTCCCGACCAGTCCAAATCGCCACGACTAAGTGCTGCAATAACTTGCTCATTGCCGGACAATTGTGGGTACATCAAACAATCAATTTTGTTTTCTGCATTGCCGCGATAGTTTTCGTTGCGGCAAAGTTTGAATGAAGAACGGCTAAAGTCGGTGACTTTGGTCCACGGCCCGGTGCCCACAACAACCGCATTGTCGTAGTTTCTTGGGTCTTCAACAGAGCTCCAAATGTGTTCGGGCAACGGATAAACAGTACCTATGGTCAAGTGAGCCAAACTGTCTGGATGGTCGAGATTAAACCGAACAGTTACATCATCCAGAGCTTCAACTGAAACGATGTTTCCACTGTCGTTTGCTGCGTCAAAAATGTCGTAGCCAATTGGAAACTCTGGGTTTGCCTTATCGTAGTTAAAGGTGAAAACGACGTCATCAGCCGTAAACGCCTCCCCATCAGACCATTTCACACCTTCGCGCAAATGGTAGGTCACGCTCATCAAATCGGCAGCGACATCGTATGAAGTTGCGAGCGCAGGGAAAGGTTTTTCCGGATGAAAAATATTGTAAATCCACAACGGTTCATAAGCAAAATCCTGCACATATGCAGACGGCCCGCCGTAATTGTATGGATTGAAGTTTTGAACATGCGCGTCAGTATGCACAGGCAGCATACGCAGCAACGTTTCCTCTGCCAGCGCCGCACCGCCTAATGACGTGCCGCACATGGCGATAACGGCCAGTCTTACAGCCAATTTACTCATTATTTCCTCCTCATTATATAATGTGGGATCGTTCCCATATTATGCTACATCCGCCCTCACGGATAATTGCGACACGACCATATGGGATCGTTCCCATAAGCGCAACCCAAAAAATGCAGGAACTCATATTCAAGGAGAAATACTAGGACAGTCGATCAGAAATGGCGGCGACGCTTTCGCGTTCAACAAGCTCTGTCTTCAAGACAAGGTTCTGAACAGAACCGGGTTTTTTCATCAATAATTGCAACAACATATCCACCGCAACTTGTCCCATCTTCTCAATCGGTTGACGGTTCGTTGTCAGGCTTGGCGTCAAATGACGAGCATGAAAGTTGTCGTCAAATCCAATTATTGAAACATCTTGGGGGACCTTAATGTTATTATGTTTTAAGGCCAGCATACAGCCAGCTGCAATATCATCGTCGCCCGCTACAATGGCAGTAAATTTGCGCCCTGTTTGCACCAGATCGGTGACGGCTTCATACCCAAATTTATCTAAAAATGTACCGTGCCGGATATAGATATCATTCAATCCCAAACCAAACTCGGCCAACGCCTGTTCTATGCCCTTGAGGCGGTCACGCGCGTCTCGATAATTTAACGGCCCGCTAAAGTGCACGATATCGCGGTGCCCTCTATCCAAAAGCATCTTCATCGACTGATATGCGCCCAGTTTATTATCAACCGATACGCTTGCCTGCGCCACTTCATAAGGATCGTTGCCAATTACAACCACAGGCAGCTTGGCTTTTTGCACCAGCTCAACAACCCTTTCATCCATAGGGTTCTCAAGATATAGAATGAGACCGTCACAAGAGCGGTCGACAAGCTCAATTATCGCGCGGCTTTCGCTTTCCTGCTCCGCATAGCCGCTGGTGACCAGAAGGCTTTTGCCCTCTTCGCGGCACGCAGATTGCACACCACCAGCGAGTTGTGCGTAAAACGGACTCGCCACATCAACCACCACCAAACCAATAATATCAGATCGGTTGGAGCGCAGCCCACGGGCCATCTTGTTCGGGCGGTAATTGAGCTCATTTATCGCCGCTTCAATGGCTTTTCTTTTTTCGTCGGAAACATAGCCATTGTCCGCAATAAAGCGCGACACAGTGGACTTGGACACCCCTGCTCGTGTTGACACGTCTTTGATCGTGACCATCTAACGCATTTCCCGACATTCAAATTTCTTGACTATCGCCAATAGCACGTCAGACGGTAAAACCTAAGCCTTCTTCGACATATTTTGTGCAAAACGAACCAACTACAGGTCCACTTCAATTTCCCCATTTGGTGCCGCTGCACGAGACTGACATAGAATAACTGACTGTTTTCGTTGCTTTTTTGAAAGCACAAAATCGCGGTGTTCAACCTCGCCAGATAGCAAACCACATTTGCATACACCACATATGCCGTCCGAACACTTTACGTCCACATGTATGCCATTTTCTGCCAACACGTCCGTTGCCGATTTATCAGCCGGCACCTGCAAAACCTTACCAGACTGGACAAGCTTTAGCGTAAAGGGATGGTTTTCGTACTCCGGCAGTTCAGGCACATTGAAATATTCAATGTGGCGTTCCTCTTCGCCAAATCCCTGACGCTCAGCGGCTTCCATCACCGACTGCATGTAGCGCTCGGGACCGCAAGTATAAACATGCTCTCCGGCAGTGTAGTTGCCAAGCACTTCGTCTAAATCAGCGCGACTGCTTTCATCGCTGAAATGCAATTGCACCCGGTCTGCCCAGTCCACACTTGCCAAGTCCTGCAAAAACCCTGCACTGACGCGCGACGAACACGAATAATGCACGACAAAATCTGCTCCGATAGCGTGCAAGCGGTGTGCCATCGCAATCATTGGTGTAATGCCAATCCCCCCGCCCATCAGATAGGTCTTGGTTGCGGTTTCATCCAAAGGGAAATGGTTGATGGGTTTGGAAACGAATATCTTTCGGCCAACTGTAAAAATGCGGTGTAAGAGCGCCGAACCGCCCCGTCCCTCATCTTCCCGCAAAACCCCAATTTGATATTTAGAACGATCACTTGGGTCACCAGAAATTGAGTATTGGCGCAAAAATTCGGGAGCGACCACAATGTCCAGATGCGCCCCTGCAGTCCATTCGGGTAACTCCTCGCCATTCAGAGAAGCAAACTCATATTTGGTAACACCATCCGTCATTTTTTCAGCTTTGGTGATTTCCACACGAACAACTGGCGCATCGCCTTCAATTCGATATTCGTGTGCCAGGCCCTCCACTTCACCAACTGCCAATTTGGCTTTGTACTGCTCCGCAGTAATCATAGCTTGATAGGCTTCAATCCCTTGCTCACGGTCCATCGGAAATGGGAACGGCCAAGGATGAGGCGCAAGATTGGCGGGATACACCGCTAGCGTTTGATCCTCATATTTAAGGTCCAAATCTTTTTGCAAATCGCGCTCATTCACCTTGTGTTTGGTGGGCCGATAAGCGCCGTCGTCTGCCAACTCCAAATCCCACCACCACTTTTTTACCAGGTTGCGCTCGCCATTGCCAACAGCATCGTCGAGCTTGGCTAACACTGGCGCAGCCTTGGGTACGTTCATTGCTGCCCATCTAAATGGCGCTTCAGCAAAGATGCCTTCAAGGTTCCATGGACAAGTTTTCATGCACCGGCCACACATGGCCCCACCTTCATTGGTGATGCGGTATGTGGTGCATTTTTGGCTATCCGATTTCCAGATCTCATATCCATTGAACATGAGTTTTGGCCCTGCAGTGATCGCCCCAGAGGGGCACTCGCGCGCGCATTTGTTGCAGCTTTCACAAAACTGCTGCAACCCAAATGAAATCGGTTTGTCATGTGCCATGGGCATATCGGTCGTGACCACACCAGACTTCAAACGCGGTCCCAAAAACGGGTTCAATATCACCTCGCCTATGCGGCTAACCTCGCCAAGCCCAGACAGCAACAAAAGCGGCGGCTGTAACACTTCTCCATCCATAACCGTATGCGCTTTGGCCTTAAAGCCAAGCCGTCGAATTTGTTTGGCAACAATGCTACCTAGAATTGAAAAGCGGAGATAGGCCCGCATAGACTGAGACACTGCAATCCAGTCGTCACCCGAAGCGCCTTCCATGGTTTCATATCCCTGATCAATGACCATAGAAATGGCTTGATCATGAGGCGGCACAATCGGTTCGCCCGTCGCATCGTGGGAATACCACGTCCAATCTGGACAACGCGAAACACCGATCGCATCGACCCCTAAAAAGTAAGACATCGCCTTGATGTTTTCCGCATTTTTTCGCGCATCAGAAGTGATGTCCGTCGGCTCTGCTTCCGGTTTGCCGTCTTGAAGTAGAACAAACGCTCCGAGCCCACGACGTTGGGCCATAGATGGTGCAGATTTGCGCACATACTGACCATTCTTTGAGGCTTGTTGATTTTTCTTCCCCATATCGCCAAACAATGATCGCGCGAACATATCTGTTCTTTTGGGCACCCGGGGCACGCGATCTTCATCAATGAACGTCGTGGGATTATCAACCCGCCTCAACGTTTCAAACGGATGCACCCCATCTACAAAGCGCCGCTTTTTATAAGGGTCCAAGTTTTGTGCACTCTTGCCAGTCCCCACGCCCAATTGCCAAGCAAGCCCATGCGTTGTGTTTTTTGGCTGCTCGTCGAAAGGCACAAGAGCAAGATCGTGCGCGAATTCAAAGGTGGTGGTGACCGCCGCTAACGAAAACCGGGTACCAAGATAGGGATTATGAAGTTCGCCGTTTTCAACCGTGGCCAACCCTGATGCGACGGCCAATCTGTTGAGGTCGACATCCGAATCTGAATGGCTATGCGCCCGCGCATCAAATCCCAATAAACGGATGTATTGCGCAAGCACCACCGCCGCTTCCATTGCCCTGAGTGCCGAGCGCGGATGGCTCGCGCCCTCAAGCCAATCAAACCCCGGTTCGTCCTCGTGTGCATCTCTTGGTTGTTCAACAAGCAACACCAACGCATGATTCTGCCCGTCGATACGTTTAGGCGGCGCGTTCATCGCATCGCGCAAATCAGCCATGATCATGTCAACGCCAGACGCCAAAGACTTTGTCTGCTCCGTGCGCAGCTTGTGTGCCAAATCGTCAATATTTGGATTGCGGAATGGATGTTCCAACAACATGTCTTGTTCTAGCGCGCAAGTCGCCGCCATCGACACATCGGAAAAGTATCCGAAAGCCTTCAAATGGTTTTGACGCTCCTCCAAGTCTGCTGGAGCTTCGGCCACGGTTTTGTTGACCAATCCATCACGGATTGCATCAAGCATGGCCTGGGCTTCGCTCATAGCGTTTACAATATTTTGCGGGGACTCTTGGTTCTCAAACGTCAATTGCTCAAAAGGCGGCACATTCGAATAGTCCACTTCGCCCGTCAATTGCCGTTTCAATCTTTCAAGCGGATATGGCCCTAAGTGGACAGGTCGTTTTTTATCGGAGAAATACTTCATACTCTTAAGTCCCACCTAGGCTCTTACGCCAACTGCACTTAGTTCTTCTATTTGATCGACCATAATCATTGCTGCATGCGCACAGCTCGTGGCATCAACATCCAAATGCGTCACTAATCGAACGGTCCAATCGTCTAGCGCATTCACAAGCACACCACGTGCATTCAATTCATCGATCAATGGACCGGTTTTGGTCGCGTTAGCGCGCAGCTTAAAAACCACGATATTTGTGTGCACGCCTGCCGGCACAACATCAACGAAGTGGCATTCAGCTAGTACCTTTGCGATCTGCTTTGCATTCTGATGATCGGTGAATAGCTTTGCCACATTGTGTTTGAGCGCAAAGCGCCCCGCCGCCGCATAATATCCGGTCTGGCGCATCGCGCCTCCAAGCATGCGTCGATAGCGCAGTGCTGCCTTGATAAACCGCGCATCACCAGCAAGAACAGACCCACCGGGCGCACCAAGTCCTTTGGACAAGGAAACCATTAGCCCATCAAATGGCGCAGCAATGGCCGCAACGCTTTGACCGCTGGCAATCGCAGCGTTCCATATCCTCGCGCCATCCAAATAGCTAAAGATACCAGCGTTTTTTGCAGCTTCGCCAATGGCAACAAGTGCTTCTTGGTCAAACACTTTGCCCCCGCAGCGATTGTGCGTATTCTCTACTTGCACCATTGTGGTGGGCGGATATATGTGGTGATCGCGCGGCTTAATTGCCTGGAAAACATCTCGCGCAGTAAACAGCCCTGCTTGCCCAATTTCCGTAAAATGGACGCCAGCATTGGCAGCACCGCCTCCCGCCTCATGCCAAACCGCATGACTCTGTGTGCCGACAATTACATCGTCGCCTGGGCTTGTGACCACCCGAAGCGCAATCTGATTTGCCATTGTGCCAGATGGCACCCAAAGCGCTTGTTCTTTACCCAAGCGACAGGCAACCTCTTCCTGCAAAAGAATGGTTTCGCGGTCGTCTTGATACTGATCATCCCCAACCTGCGCGTGCATCATGCAATCCAGCATGAGAGCACATGGCTTGGTCACCGTGTCGGACCGCAAATCAATTTTGGCATTCGTCCTACTCAACATTCCCCCGAATCGATTCGCAACTAGAGACGCATCAATTTTACGTCCTCACCCTCTGTCATTGCATCGATGGCACTCATCAGAAGCTCGTAGGTCTGAGCATTCAACTTGCTGGCAAAGTGATCGTTCAACTCACGCACCAAAACATGGCACGCCTTCATTTTTTCTTCGCCTAATTCCGTCAACACAACCTCGGTATACCGCTTGTCGTCATATATGCCGCTACGTTCCACAAACCCTCGTTCTTCCATGCCTTTAAGGAGCCGAGAGATTGCGGGCCGAGCGATACAGATATAGTCAGCCAAGCCAGAGGGTGTGTTCACATTTTCCATGCCAACGCCACGCAACACGCACCACATCAAACGTGTGACACCGTGAACAGACAGCTGCTTTTCTAGCCGCGCCTCCATAATTCTTGCCAATCGCGTCATCTTAAAGCCGACGCGGTTGTGCAACGTAAATTCTTCTGCCAATGCCAGTCTCCGCCCATCATTCCGAGGTACACCATAGCATATGAATTTAACGGTTAACATGGATAACTATCTATGTTAAGTAAATATGATAACTTTCTTGAGGGGGAAACAAATGAGTAAACTATCGAACCTAATTGGCGCGGTTGCGTCTAGCACTGCAATCGCGTTGACCATGGTGGCAAGCCTTGGCAACGCTCAGGCCGCAGAACTTAAAGTCGCGCATTTCATGCCAGCCATGCATCCGATGGATAGGGGTGTCATGTCACCGCTCGCAGAAGAAATCTCTGCCGCAACAGGTGGCGAACTCACCATGCGAATTTTTCCGTCTGGCGAGTTGGGCAAAGGACCGGTTCAGCAATATAAACGCGTGGTAACAGGCGTTGCCGATATCGTTTTCGGTATTCCAGATTACACACCACAGCAATTCAGCAAGACCGGCATGGTGCACATTCCGGGTCTGTTTGCGAACGGCACTGACGCGACCAATGCGCTTTGGGACAATATTGGGCTTTTGGAAAGTGAATATGACCAGACCAAACTGCTTGGCCTATGGGCAAATAACCCATCAGTGCTGATTACCCGCGACAAACCAGTGCGCACATTGGCGGACATGCAAAACATGAAAATCCGCACACCAAATCCTGTTATGGCTGAATTGGTCAAGGCATGGGGCGGTGTTCCTGTGTCTATGCCAACAACTGACACATACAATGCCATGAATACCGGCGTTATTGATGCGGTTATGATTGGCCCATCAGGCATCGGGTCTTATAAACTGAACGAAACTGCAAAATACGTCACCACCAACATCCCATCAGCTTTGGACAGCTTCTATCTTTTGATGAACAAATCCAGCTGGGACAATTTGAATGATGAACACAAAGCGAAATTGGACGAGCTAACTGGTCGTCAAATGAGCCTTCGTGGTGCAAAAGCGTTCTATGAAGCGGGTCAAGCCGGTCTTCAGCTCGCAAAAGACAGCGGTGTCGAGATGATCGAAATTGACGCCGCAGCAGATGCAGAGTTCCGTGCACAAATGCAAGATGCGTTAGACGCCTATATTACCAAAATTGGTGAAGAAAAAGGTGTTGATGCCCATGCAATCGTCGCGGCACTAGGCGGCAATTGATAATATGTCAAAGCAAGACTTTGGTGCGCCGAGCCTAGAAACTTCTGGTTGGCGCAACTGGGTTGAGGTGCCGCTTGTCATAAGCGGCGCCTTGTTCGTTTTCGCATTAATGGGACTGTCTGTTTCCGATGCCCTTTTGCGTTCATTTTTCAACAAACCGATATTTGGCGCCAACGACTATGCCCAAATATTGTTGTCCTTTGCAGTTTCTGCGAGTTTTCCACTCTGCGTCCTTGCAGGCCGGCTAATTGCAATCGACACCCTCGTTTTGATGATGCCCAAAACAGTCCAAAAATGGCTAGACCTGTTGGTTACGGTGAGCGGTACAATCATGTTGTCATATCTAACTTGGCGAGCGTTTTTGAACGCCCTTGAAGCCGCAACATATGCAGAGGCAACCTTGCTGTTACAGCTACCGTACGGCCCTTCATATTATGCTGTGGCTGCGGGCTGTGCCGTTTCTGCAATCCTTCTTGTCATGGAAAGAGTATTTCGATGAGTCCCGAACTCTACGGCGCCTTGGGCTTTGCTGCCCTGTTTATATTCCTCGCGCTTGGCACACCCGTGGCAATCGCATTGTTGATAGTCGGATTTGTTGGCACCATTTTACTATCTGGCTTCCAAGCAGCAGCCTTCACTCTAAGTGGACAAGTTTTTGCAACCATCACCGTTTATGAACTGACCATCATTCCCTTATTCATTCTTATGGGAAATTTGGCATCATCAGCAGGACTAAGCCGCGATTTATTTGAGGCGGCACATAAAATCATCGGCCACTTCAAAGGCGGCCTTGCCGCTGCAACCATTGTTGGTTGTGCAGGGTTTGCGGCATTGTCTGGGTCCTCAATCGCATCGGCGATTACAATGGGCAAAGTCGCCTATCCAGAAATGCGTCGGTTCAATTATGGCGCAAAACTTGCCACAGGTTCTATCGCGGCGGGGGGGACATTGGGCATCCTTATTCCGCCTTCAACTGGTTTCGTGATTTATGCGGTGCTCACCGAAGAATCTATAGGCCGTTTGTTCATGGCGGGTGTTTTGCCCGGTATTTTGCTGACCACCATGTTTTTGCTCGCCATTTCCATCGTCACATTCTTCTGGCCCGAAGAAGGGCCGCGTGGGCCCAAATTCAGCACCGCTGAAAAACTCAAAAGCCTTCTGCGCGCAACGGGCATTGGGGTCATCATTCTAATCACCATTGGCGGTATCTATACGGGTTTCTTTACTCCCGTAGAAGCGGCAGGCGTCGGCGCATTCTTCGCGCTGATTATGTTGATCATCCGAGGAAAATGTACGGTCAAAACGCTCTACAATGTCAGCTCCGAAACCCTTAAAACCACAGGCATGGCGTTTTTCATTTTGGTCGGGGCGAATGTGTTCAGCCCGTTTGTTTCACTCTCGCACCTGCCCGATACAATCGCCAATGGCATGACAGGATTGGCGCTTGGCACCTACGGCACCCTCGCCGTTATTTTGCTCGGCTATGTGATCTTGGGCATGTTTATTGAGGGCTTGTCGCTCTTGGTGATCACCCTGCCAATTGTTTTTCCACTTGTCGTTGGCATGGGGTTTGACCCAATCTGGTTGGGCGTGGTGATGGTCATCGTTTTGGAGATGGGGCTGATTTCCCCACCCGTTGGGGTCAATGTTTTTATTGTTAAGAGCGTTGTCCCGGACGTCAAAATCGAAACGATCTTCGCTGGAATTATGCCGTTCTGGATCGCGATGATCGCAACACTCGCCTTAATTGTGATCTTCCCGCAAATCGCGCTTCTCATACCAAACGCGATGTTCAACTAGCCGGGACACCAAAACTCAGTTGCGCTCTAGCCGATCAAACGAGAGCGCAACTGGTTTGAAATTGCATCGAACACAAACACAACGATCAAGATTAAGATCACCATATACCCAACATTTTCCCAGTCGGTACCGGTGCGCATGGCCTCAAGCAGTTTCAAGCCAATGCCGCCAGCACCAACGGCTCCGATGATTGTTGCTGACCGAGTATTGGATTCCCAAAAGTACAAAGCTTGAGATGCAAACAAAGGTAAGACCTGCGGCACCACGCCAAAGCGTTGAACTTCTGCCGGGGCCGCCCCCAAAGACTTCACGCCTTCGCGTTGTTTATCATCAACATTTTCCAATGCCTCTGAATAAAGCTTTCCAAGCGTTCCCGTGTCGGTGAAGAAAATCGCCGCAATACCCGCAATCGGACCCGGCCCAAAGCTACGGGTAAAGAACAGTGCCCAAATCAACATATCCACGGAGCGCAAGAAGTCGAAGAACCGCTTCATTAGCCAATTTGCTGATTTTGAGCGCGTGATGTTGCGGGCTGCAAAAAAGGCCAGCGGAAAGGCCAGAACAGCGGCAAACAGTGTACCAACAAACGCCATAACGATGGTCTGCAACAGTTTGACAAACACATCCAAATGTTGCCATTCGGCATTGTGTAAGAAGTTATCAAACGCCAAGCTCAGATTAGATTGAGTGGGGTCAATTTGCTCGCCCACAAAGATTGCGCTCAAAACATCGCCTGCTGATTTCCCCCAATATGGGGAAGATGGATCAAAGAAAAAGTTTTCCCAACCCCAAAAGCGGCGCCAGAAACGCACTTGCGTGTTTCGAATTTCAACGTTGCCGTCGAAGCCAAAACTGAACTTTACTCGGCCGTTTTTCTCCTCAAAACCGGTTGCATCGCCTGTTGGCAGCAGCGCCGCATCCTTTGTTACCTGCACCATATGGCGCACGCCATTGTGTATAACTGTAACGAGGCCCGGTTCGACTTCCACCGCATTACGATCAGACCCAAAAGTAACAATATACCCCTGACGCCCTTCAAATGGACGCACCCAATCCGGATTTGGATTTTCGCCAAGCGGAGAAAAGCGGGGATACTGCAAATCAACCACACCATCATCAAACCGCATTTTGGGCTGTGCCTGCCAGCTCACCCAATCTGCCATGTAAAGCCCAGCACGGTCCCATTTCGCGTTGGAAAGTGCGCCAGCAACGTTAAAGAACATGAAGGCAAATACCATATAAGCAAGTACCGAACTTCCAATCAGATAGGGCATGGCGCGCTGCACTAAGCTACGCTCAAACACCTCAGCATATTTACTTTTTAACTCTGCGCGACGGTCTAAAGAGATCGATTTTGTCATGATGTTCAACTTCCCTTATGCGCCAAAATCAAAAGCTTGATTGCCAACAAGTTTGCGGCGCAACCAACTTGAAAGCTGATCAACCAGCACAATGGTGACGAACAACAATAAAATGATGGCGTATGTCTTAGCTGCATGGTCCCGCGACAAACTGAGGCGGAAAACCTCACCAATACCGCCGCCGCCGACAGCACCGATAATGGTGGAGGCACGCACATTGATTTCTGCGCGCAACAAGAAATAGGACGTGAAGTTGGGCAGCACTTGCGGCACTATGCCAAAGCGAACCCGCTCGACCCAGTTCGCGCCTGCGGCCCGCAAACCTTCTTCAGCCTTCATGTCCGCATTTTCAACAGCTTCAAAGAACAATTTGCCCAAAGAACCAATGGTGTGAATAGACACCGCCGCAACAGCAGCAATTGGTCCCAAGGAAAGAATGGCGGCCAACAATCCGGCGATCACGATTTCAGGAAAGGCGCGCAAGACTTCCATAATGCGGCGCACAATAAACCGTGTGGGACCAGCTCCAACCAAATTGGTTGAAGCAAAGAAACACATGAAAAAGCCAATTCCGCCGCCCAATAAAGTGGAGATGAACGCGATGTTGAGCGTGACCAACATTTCATAGAAGTATTCTGGAATATAGTACGAGCCGAATAAGTAGTGCCGACCATCTTCATAATCATACTTGAGAGAACCATCGGCAAATGGCGACGGCAAATCAAATAGTGCTCGAAAAATCTCAAGTGGCTCATCGGGCAAGAAACTCAAAACAAAATCGAAAAAGTATGGGATACGGTCCAAGAATTTACCCGAGTTGGAAACATGGGCAAACCACAAGGCAGCAACCAATAGGCTGCCAAGAATTCCAATGGTCAAAAACGAATATAGCCGGCGCGTTGCAGTGAGCTGGCGATAATGCTCAAACACTTTTTGGCTGGCAGGATTAAGCTTGGGCGCATGCGCGGGAGCTGACATCAGGTTTTCCACTGGCTGGTTTTGTCAAAAGCCGGCCGCACCATTTTGATGCGACCGGCCAAAGTGAAATCAAAAGGCGAGATTAGCCGCCGATTTTTGCTTTACGGACAGCAACAATGGTTTCGTAGAATGAGTGATCTACATCTACATAACCTTTGTAAGTGCCACCTTGAATTGCAGAGAAACAATCAGGGTTTGAAGTTGGCAATTCTTTCATGAACGCTGTGAATTTCGCGCGGACATCTGCATCCAAATCCTTACGCACAACAATTGGGCCGTTCGGGATCAAAGGCGAACGCCAGATTTCTTTTACGTCTTCCATGTCAAGAAGGCCTTTATCAACCATCTTGCGCACGTTGCCTGAAGTGTAACCTTCAGAGTATTCACCAACACCTGAAGACCATGTCACGCCAGCGTCGATTTTGCCGTCAAGTACAGCCAAAACATTGTTTTCGTGGCCACCATTGAATGATGTTTCGCTAAAATATTCGTCCAACTCCATGCCCAATTCTTTCGGCAATGCAACAGATGGCACCAAGAAGCCAGAAGTCGAGTTTGGATCGGCAAAACCAAGATGTTTGCCCTTCATGTCCGCAATGCTTTCAATGCCGCTTTCAGCAAGTGTAAGCATCAAAGAATGATAACCCGTCGCACCGTCAGTTTGCTCTGTTGTCAAAATTGGATCAACAGCATCTGGGTTCTTAAGATAAACAGCCGCATAACCAGAAGCACCCAGCTCAGCATAATCCAATGTGCCGCCCAAAAGACCTTGGATAACGCCATCATAATCAGCCGCTGGGAACAACTTTACTTCTTTAACGCCGATTGCCGCTGGCAATAGGTCGATCAAGCACTGGTTGTTGCGCAAACGGTCAGCTTCGTTTTCGCCACCAAGAATGCCAACACGGAAAGTGTCAAGCGCCATGGCTGTAGAGGTAAAAGTCGCAACTGCAACTGCAGCTACTGCAAGGGTACGGATCGCATTCATTTGGGTTCTCCTTTGGGATGCGTATCAGTCGTTTCTTTGCGGCAAGCAAATTGGCTTAATTGAGGGTCACAAAACCATCTTGCTTGGCGTAAACTGGGGATGAGGGCTTTTTGCGCGGCGCGTCTGGCAAATCTATTGAGGTTGAAGTCATGGCTTCGGAGAAGGCGTCCTTCAAACCATCAGCGCCATAGATTTCGCGCGCAGCGGCCGTCGTTAAATCGTCCGGGCTACCATCAAAAACCACTTTGCCTTGGCTCATGCCGATAATGCGCTCGCAATAATTACGCGCCGTATCAAGCGTGTGCAGGTTGGTGATAACGGTGATGCCATCATCTTCATTAATGTCGCGCAATGAATCCATAACAATTTGCGCGTTTTTGGGATCCAGCGACGCGATCGGCTCGTCGGCCAAAATCACTTTCGGCGATTGAACCAATGCACGGGCGATAGCCACGCGTTGTTGCTGACCACCGGAAAGTGTGCCTGCACGTTGCACCGCAGTTTGGGCAATGCCCAAACGCTCAAGCGCCTCAAGCGCCATCATTTGCTCGTCTTCTGTGAAATGTTTGATCAGCGAAGAAAATGTGCTGCGACGGTTAAGCCGTCCAAGCATCACATTGGTCAAAACATCCAAGCGCGGCACAAGATTAAACTGCTGAAAAATCATCGCGCAATCGCGTTGCCAACTGCGCAACGCTTGGCCGCTTAAGGCCGAAACTTCAGTTTTGTCAAAAACGATCTGACCGTCACTTACATCGATCAAGCGATTGATCATGCGCAGCAAAGTTGACTTGCCAGCGCCTGATGAACCAATCACCCCAACCATTTCGCCTTCAGCGATATTGAGCGTGACATTTCCAACAGCAATTTTGTCGCCAAAACGACGCGTTACACCAGATAGCTTTAACATTTGGGACGCCTTCCCTGTTCATTTGCGCCCTTAGCTATCGTTGCTGTTTTACACTTAGATGTCGGTTATATGTCTGTTTTGTGATAACATACACAAAGCTAGACATATCATGCCAAAAGTCTAGTTTTCAAACTCCAACTGAACCACGTCCCCGCGAAAACGCGCTCTTGTATATTGTAATGGCTGCCCCGATTCGGAAACATTGACGCTATACACCTCGAGCACTGGATCACCGGGACTGATCTGCATTAGTTCGGCGTCCTGATGATCAACAGGTATAGAAGCAACCCATGATTTTTGTCGCCTATAACCTTCAAATCCCGCACGAGAAAACACTTCACTGACCGACCCAAGTTCCGCATAATCTGCTATGAAGTTTGGCACCAATTCTTTGTTTATCCAATAAGTCCCAACGGTAATTGGCCGCCCGTCCGCGACACGCAGCGTTTCGCCACGAATGACCATGTCCCCTAGTTTCACACCCAAGCGTTCCGCAACCTCTGCCGTCGCGGACTCTTCGCCAGAAGAGATCAGACGCCCACCTGGCTGGCGCTTATTGGAAGAAATAATTTCAGAAAACCGCGTACGCGATGAAATAGGGTATGCAATTGTGCGCTCTGCAACAAAGGTGCCTCGCCCTCGGGTTGCAATCAATATCCCTGTCTCAGACAATGAGCCAATTGCTCTACGCACAGTATGCCGATTCACCGCATACTTTTGCGCAAGTTCCAATTCGGTCGGTAGCTGACTGCCAGGCATATAAACATTGCCGTTGATGTCCGAACGTAGCCGCTCAGCAATTTGGCGCCAAAGCGATACGCCTTTGCCCCGTTCAATCTCGACACCCATCACTTTCATCCATTCTTTTTTCAAACTGTCATGCAAACGCAATATTCTTGCACCTTAATAGTCTATACTAATATTTGTATACAACAATAAACTTTTTATGTAGACAAATATCGACACAACTGATAGCCACTGCAGCGAAATTTCCAACCCGCGCCTTTTAACAACGAAGAGTGCAACAGCAATATGACTGACAACGCGCAAACTCAAACAGCAGAACGGCAAACAGCGATGAAGGTGCTTGCGCACACGGATGCTGCGTTGCTTGAAAAGAAATACGAAGAATTTGCGGCAAAGCCTGATTGGCAGTTTGCCCGCAAGCCAGAAACCGGATTGGTTATGGCCCGTGGGCGCATAGGCGGCGGCGGGGCCCCGTTTAATTTGGGCGAAATTACCGTGACCCGCGCCGCCGTCACCCTGCCAACAGGCGAAGTTGGACACGCATATTGCCATGGCCGCAACCAACGCAAAGCAGCAATCGCTGCCTTCTTTGACGCCGCCTTGCAAAACACGGCCTTGCGTCAAAAGGTCGAGGATCAGGTGATTGCCCCTTGCGCTGATTTACTCGCGCAAGAAGCCACCACAGCCAAAGAACAGGCGGCTGCCACAAAAGTAGATTTCTTCACCCTTGTACGCGGAGACGACTAATGGAAAACAATATTGTGTTTTCAGGTTTCTCAGACCTAGCGCGCGATTCTCAAGCTAGTTTTCGCGCAACAATGGATGCAATGGCCCATCCGGGCAAAATTGTGGATGCACCAATCCAAGTTAAGGCACCCGCACCGTTAACACCAACCACGGCGATGTTGGTTCTAACGCTTTGTGACTTTGACAGCCCATTATGGTTGGACCAAGAACTTGCAGCAAACCAACAGGTGCGCCAGTTCATCGCCTTCCACACCAGCGCACCAATTGTTGAGAACAAGGCAGATGCCCAATTCGCGCTGATCAGTGACATCAAAGAGCTAGAAAACACCCGCTCATTCGCACTTGGAACCGACGAATATCCGGACCGGTCAACAACATTGATCACTCAAGTCAGCGCACTTTCCAACCAAGATGGGGTTACCCTTACCGGGCCTGGCATTGAATTTAGCACCCAGCTAAACGTGGCGAACCTAAAAGCTGCTTTTTGGGCACAAGCGCAAGCCAACAGCCAACTGTTCCCGCGCGGCGTAGATTTCATCTTCGCCACACAGACGCAATTGGCCTGCCTTCCACGCTCAATCAAAATTAACGCAAAAAGCGAGGCCGCATAACATGTATGTTGCTGTAAAAGGTGGCGAAAGAGCCATCAAGAACGCCCACAAGCTGTTCGCTGCCAAGCGCCGTGGCAACCCAAATGTGCCCGGCCTCACCACCACCCAAATCGTCGAACAGCTTTCGTTTGCGGTTGATCGGGTGATGGGCGAAGGCTCGCTTTATGACAGGGAATTGGCCGCCATCGCCATCCGCCAAGCACAGGGCGATTTAATTGAAGCGATCTTTTTGATCCGCGCCTACCGCACAACATTGCCCCGCTTTGGCTATTCAAAACCCATTCAAACCGACGAAATGTTGATTTCGCGCCGCATTTCAGCAACGTTTAAAGACCTGCCCGGCGGGCAAGTGCTCGGCCCAACATTTGATTATTCCCACCGTTTGATCGATTTTGGCTATGACGCAGACCAAGCGGCACCAGCACCAGAAGTTGGGGAAATATCTGAGGAAAAAACGCCTCGGGTTTCAGACCTTTTGGGCGAACAGGGCATGATCGAACCAGATCCGCAACTAGCTGACGGAGAAGAGATCGGCGACATCACCCGCGCACCATTGAACTTCCCGGCAAACCGCGACCTAAGACTGCAGAATCTGGCCCGTGGCGACGAGGGATTTTTGCTGGCACTTGGCTATTCAACCCAACGCGGTTATGCGCGTTCTCATCCTTTTGCAGGTGAAATTCGCATGGGCGAGGTTGAAGTTGAATTTTTCGCAGAAGAGTTGGGATTTGAAGTCCCCATCGGCAAGATTTCAGTGACCGAATGTCAAATGATCAACCAATTCCAGGGCAACGACAAAGCACCACCGCAATTCACCCGCGGCTACGGCTTGGTTTTTGGCCATGGCGAACGCAAAGCAATGTCTATGGCGCTCGTAGATCGTGCGCTGCGATGGGAAGAATTGGGCGAAGAATTTGCCGCAGCAGCACAAGACCAAGAGTTTGTGCTTTCCCATTCTGACAATATTCAAGCAACAGGTTTTGTTGAGCACCTTAAACTGCCTCACTATGTGGATTTCCAAGCCGAACTGGACCTGATCCGCACCATGTCAGACGAGTTTTACGCAAAACAAAATCAAGACGACAACACCAATATGGAGGCAGCAGAATGAGCCTCGCCGAACTAAGCACTGAACCAGATGCCTATAATTTTGCGTATCTTGACGAGCAAACCAAACGCATGATCCGCCGCGCGATCCTTAAAGGCATCGCAATTCCGGGCTATCAAGTACCGTTTGCCGCTCGCGAAATGCCCATGCCTTATGGCTGGGGCACAGGCGGTGTGCAAGTTACCGCTTCTATTCTTGGACCAGACGATCGGCTCAAAGTAATCGACCAAGGCTCAGACGACACCACAAATGCTGTGGCCATCCGCAATTTCTTCGCGGTTACCGCTGGTGTTGAAATGACCATGAAAACATCTGAAGCATCTCTCATCCAAACCCGCCACCGCATTCCAGAAGAAGCGCTGCGTGACGATCAAGTATTGGTATTCCAAGTGCCAATTCCAGAGCCATTGCGGTTCTTGGAACCTCGCGAAACCGAAACCCGCAAAATGCACGCCTTGTCTGAATATGGCCTAATGCACGTAAAATTATACGAAGACATCGCAACCCACGGGCACATCGCCACAACCTATGCATACCCCGTGATGGTTGAAGGGCGTTATGTGATGGACCCCTCACCTACCCCGAAGTTTGATAACCCCAAAATGCACAAAAACCGCGCCCTACAATTGTTTGGCGCAGGCCGTGAAAAACGCATTTACGCACTGCCCCCATTTACCGATGTGGTGAGTCTAGATTTTGAAGATCATCCTTTCAAAATTCAAGAATGGCCAAATACATCCTGCGCCATGTGCGGCGCCAAGGAAGTCTATTTCGACGAGGTCATTTTGGACGATAATGGCGGCCACATGTTCGTATGTTCGGACAGCGACTATTGTGAAACTCGCCAAGCAGATGGCCACATTGGCGAAATGCACGCCGATTTTAAGGAGCGCATGCAATGAGCTTAAATGATGACAATCCGCTCCTCAAAGTTGAGGGCCTTAGCCACTATTATGGTCAACAGCTTGGCTGCAGAAATGTAAATTTCGAACTTTATCCAGGCGAAGTTTTGGCCATTGTGGGCGAAAGTGGATCGGGCAAAACAACCTTGCTCAATTGCTTATCGACCCAGATTAAACCAACAACAGGTGAAGCCGCTTACCGTTTCCGCGACGGGCGTGTGGAAAATCTTTATGCCATGAGCGAAGCCGATCAGCGCACGCTTTTGCGCACAGATTGGGGCTTCGTGCACCAGCACCCGCGTGATGGGTTGCGAATGGCAGTTTCCGCTGGCGCAAATGTTGGCGAGCGTTTGATGGCCCTTGGGCATCGCAACTATTCTAGTCTGCGCTCAACCGCCATTGATTGGCTTGAACGTGTGGAAATCAGCGCCGACCGCGTGGATGATGCACCACGTACATTTTCAGGCGGCATGCAGCAACGCTTGCAAATCGCCCGCAATTTGGTGACCAACCCACGGCTGGTGTTCATGGATGAACCAACAGGCGGACTTGATGTTTCGGTGCAAGCCCGTTTGCTTGATTTAATCCGCAAATTGGTAACCGACCTTGGGCTTTCAATTGTTATTGTGACCCACGATCTGGCTGTCGCACGATTGTTGTCTCACCGTATTATGGTGATGAAAGGCGGCGAAGTGATTGAACAGGGATTAACTGATCAAGTCCTTGATGATCCGCACCAAGCGTACACCCAATTGTTGGTGTCTTCAATTTTGCAAGTAGGGGCTTAACATGCGCCAGCCAATTCTCAAGGTTTCAAACCTTTCAAAAAGCTTCACCATGCATTTGCAGAACGGTTTGCATATGCCGGTCATGGGTGATGTTGCCTTTGAACTTTACAATGGCGAATGCGTTGTTTTGGGCGGACCTTCGGGTACTGGCAAATCAACATTGCTGAAACTGGTATATGGCAACTATTCAGCAGACATGGGCGATATCGATTTGCGGGTGGATGGCGAATATATCAACTTGGTCACCGCAGACCCCCGTCAATTGCTTCGCCTTCGTCGATCCAAAATCGGCTATGTCAGCCAATTCCTTTCGGCCATACCGCGCGTTTCAGCGCTTGATCTTGTTGCAGAAGTCGCAATGGATTGGGGTCATGAGGAAGCAACTGCAAAGGCAAAAGCTGCACAAATGCTGGCTGGGCTAAATATCCCAGAACACCTTTGGGGCCTTCCACCCGCGACATTTTCCGGTGGTGAACAGCAACGAGTAAACATCGCGCGTGGCTTTATGGGCGAGCATGAAGTCTTGTTGCTGGACGAGCCAACAGCGTCCCTGGACGCGGCAAACCGTGCCGTAGTTTTGTCCATGATTGAGAATAAGAAAAAAGACGGTGTCGCCATGCTGGGCATTTTCCACGATGCTGATACAAGAAATGCAGTGGCAGACCGCACGATCGACGTCACCGCCTTCGCAGTGGCCGCATAGTTTTAGAAAGCGAAAATAGATGTCTGATTTAACGTCTATCAAAAATGCCAAAATGATTTTAGCTGACGAAGTTGTTGTTGGTGGCCTTGGGGTTGAAAGCGGAATGATATCGTCCGTTGATCACAACGGCGCCGCATCAGGCATGGACTTTGAGGGTGATTTCTTGTTGCCCGGTCTTGTGGAACTGCACACGGATCATTTGGAAAACCACTACCGCCCTCGCCCGCGCGTATTTTGGGACCCCATGGCAGCTCTGCACGCTCACGACGCGCAAGTCACTTCGTCTGGCATCACAACAGTCTACGATGCTGTGCGCGTTGGCTCCGATACAGACATGCAAAATATGGGTCATCACGTGGAAGTCTTGGTAGGTGCTATTAAGAAAGCAAAGGAAGACAAACGACTGCGTGCCGACCATTTGGTGCATTTACGCTGCGAATTGTCTTCGCACGACGCCCTAGAACAATTCGAGCAATATTGCGAACTGGATATGGTGCGCCTTGCCAGCCTGATGGACCATACCCCTGGCCAACGCCAGTTCGTCAAAATGGAACAATATTACGCCTATTACCAAGGCAAAACCGGCATGTCGGATGCTGAAATGGAACGATTTATTACCAACCGAAAAGCGGATCAGGAAAAATATTCGGAGAACAATCGCCGCTCGATTGTGGCAAAAGGTCACGAAGTCGGCCTAGCACTCGCAAGCCATGACGATGCAACCGCTGCTCATGTTGATGAAGCCAAAGAAAATGGCGTGGCAATTTCTGAGTTTCCGACCACACTGGACGCAGCGCAAGCGGCCCGAAATGCTGGCCTGTCAATCTTGATGGGTGCTCCAAACGTGGTGCGTGGCAAATCACATTCTGGCAACATTTCAGCCACCGACCTAGCGCGTGAAGGCCTGTTAGATGTGATGAGTTCGGACTATGTACCGTTTTCCTTGTTGCAAGCAGCATTCTCCCTGCCCAAACAAGCAGACCAAATCACATTGCCCCAATCCATTGCCATGATCACCAAAAACCCTGCGGCAGCTGCTGGATTGAACGATCGCGGCGAGATCGCGCAAGGCAAAAAGGCCGATCTTGTGCGGATCAAACTACCCGAAGACGGAGTGCCCATTGTGCGCGCCGTTTGGCGGGACGGCATTCGAGTCATCTGATCATGAGTGCCCTAAACTCAGACTTTTCAGGCTTGTTGGTTTTTGTTGTCGGCGGCTCTGGCGTTGGCAAAGACAGCCTGCTCATTGGCGCGCAACAAGCCCTTGAGGGCAATCAAAGCTTCCACTTCCCAAAGCGCTTGATCACCCGTGAAGCGGTGGCGGAACTGGAGGACCACGACAGCATCAGCTTTGACGATTACACCCGCATGGTGATCGAAGGCGAAGCTGCATTGAACTGGCAAGCTCATGGTTTGGGTTACATCATCCCAAAATCTATCGAGGATGAACTGCGTGCGGGCAGAATTGTAGTATGCAATGTCTCGCGTTCGATCATCGAAGCAGCCGCACGGACTTACCCAGTTCGAATCGTCAACATAGTGGCGGGTCTGGATCTACGCGCCCACAGGCTGGCCGCACGTGGCCGCGAAAAAGAACAAGACATAAAAAAACGTCTTGCCCGAACGCCCACTAAACTGCCGCAAAGTGTTCCAGTTACCGAAATTTCGAACGACAAAACTTTGTCTGAGGGCATTGCTGCTATGACCCAACTTTTGTCTTCGCTCGCGCAGCAAGTGCAAGCAGAATAGAGAGCCAACAAAGTGGTAAAACAACTTTCAATATCCCCAACCATCGGCAAGAACACCAACACGGCGGGCTCACACATGGGCGTATGGACGGAGCTCTCCCATGACGTTGAATTCATAAATAGCATCCTAGGCGATTATTCATACGCGATGCAGCGTTGCGCAATTGCTGGAACAATTATTGGCAAATTCTGCTCTATCGCCAGCGATGTGCGCATCAACCCCGGCAATCATCCAACCTGGCGGGCGAGCCAGCACCACTTCACCTATCGCGCTGCTGCGTTTGATCTTGGAGAAGACGACGAAGAGTTCTTCGATTGGCGCAATCAAAATGCTGTAACCATTGGCCATGACGTTTGGATCGGCCACGGCGTTGTGGTTCTTGCGGGCGTCAAAGTGGGAACAGGTGCTGTCATCGGGGCAGGTGCTGTTGTTTCAAAAGATGTTGAGCCCTACACGATAGTTGGCGGCGTCCCCGCCAAGCAACTAAAACGCCGGTTGCCCAAGGAAATTGGCGACGCGATGCAAGACCTTGCTTGGTGGGACTGGTCACACGAAAAACTAAAGCAAACACTGCCTGACATGCGCGCCCTTAGCGCAGAACAGTTTGTGACCAAATATTTGTAAGCGCCTTTTGAAGGCCATTTCACCAAACTATCGCATCCACTTTGAATGTTAGGGGATCTAGGCCGCAATTTTCCTATGAAAAGTTGGAGACTTCGCACATTTTCCATAGGCAATTTCACCACAAATTGATTTTCTAAAACTGTATTAATAACTTCGTCCAAATCGATATTGGTGCTATCTGTTGGCCAACCGATGATCGGCCTGGAACGAAGCTGAGTAGATGAAGTGCCGCACATATCAAGTGACAGCAATATAGAGCAGATTGGGCCGGCACTCGCCCTTTCACCAAACGGCGAACTGAAAGTCTTCGGTGAGTGGACAGCTGAAACCCTTGTAAAGAAAAGTCCCAAACTTCCAGATGAGCTAAAAGCAGAAAAATCGGCTACCGCCAAAAGCCTTTTGCTTGACCTTGCAGAGCTGTCCGAGCTGGACACCTTTGGCGCAGCTGCCCTTGCAGCCCACGGCGTCCAGTTGCAAAAAATCGGTTACTCAATCGCATTCTCCAACGGCACCCCGCGTCACGTTGCCCTTCTGGACAAATTGTTTGAACTAAACCAAGCCCAACAACCAACAAATCCAGTTCAACGTACCCTACCCATCGATACTTTAGGGCGCATTGTGGTTGAGGCTGGGCAAGACAGTTTTGACTTTGTAGCCGTTCAAGGCCGCATCATCGTTTCGTTCTTCAAAATGTTAACGTTTCGCGGTCCTGTACGCTTCGCCGCAATTGTCAATCAATTCCATGAAATTGTCCTCAGGGCCATTCCGATTATCATCCTCATTTCCTTGGTGGTTGGCGTAATTTTGACCCAACAAACCATAGAGCAACTCAAAACCTTTGGAGCTGTCATTTTTGTCGTCGACTTGAGCAGCATTCTCATGTTGCGAGAAATTGGCATATTATTAGCAGCGATTATGGTTGCGGGTCGTTCCGGGTCTGCGATAACCGCCGAAATCGGCGCGATGAAAATGCGCGAAGAAATTGATGCTCTTGAGGTGATGGGACTTGATACCTACCGTGCTGTGGTTTTGCCTCGGGTCATCGCACTGATTGCAGGATTGCCTGCACTTGGCTTAATCGGTGCCATTGCAGGCATTTTTGGTGCTGCACTTGCTGCACGCATAACTGGTGGCATCGCGCTTGACGTGTTTGTGGCCCGATTGGAAGACGTGGTAGACTTGCAATCGATCATGGTGGGCTTAGTCAAAGCGCCTTTGATGGCGCTGGCGATTGCCATTATTGCAGTGCAAGAAGGGTTGCAAGTTTCTGGCTCAACTCAATCGCTTGGGCGGCACACAACTGCTTCCGTTGTAAAATCAATCTTCATTGTAATCGTTCTAGACGGCATATTCGCCGTTTACTTTGGAGCAATCGGATTTTGACCCAGACAACCTCCCCAGCCCCCATCATTGATGTGCAAGACCTAACCGTCGGGTTTGGTGACCGCATCATTTTGGATAACCTGTCTTTTACCATCAAGCGCGGCAGTGTTGTTGGCGTAATTGGTCCATCTGGTTGTGGCAAATCTGTTTCCATGCGTGCGTTATTGGGTTTGGTGCCAATGCGCGCCGGCGCAATACAAATACTGGGCGAAGACCTTGGCAAAGTTAGCCCAAATGAACTGCTCGACATTCGCCAAAAAACTGGTGTGCTGTTCCAGCAAGGTGCTTTGTTCTCTTCACTGACAGTGCAAGAAAACGTTGAGTTGCCCATGCGCGAACATTTTACATTGGACGCCGGTTTGATCAGCCAAACCGCTCGAGCCAAAATTGAAATGGCCGGTTTGCCTCGCCACGCTGGTGATCTTTATCCTTCCGAACTATCGGGGGGTATGATAAAAAGGGCTGCATTGGCACGCGCCTTGGCGCTTGATCCACGATTGCTGTTTTTGGATGAGCCTACCGCAGGGCTAGACCCAATTAGTGCAGCAGCCTTTGATAGTCTGATACTGGAGCTGCGAGCAGCGTTTGACCTCACAGTGTTCATGATTACGCACGATCTGGATAGTCTAGGTGCCATCTGCAACGATCTTGTGGTTCTTACAAAAGGTAGACTGATGTGCCAAGGGTCATTGGATGAAGTGCGCCTGCACGACGATCCTTGGATCAGACAGTATTTTGGCGGACCGCGCGCACGCCGCATTGGAGAGAAGTAAATGGAAAGTAAGGCAAACTATTCGCTTGTAGGGCTGATTTCTTTGTTTGTCATGTTTCTAACAGGTGGTTTCATCTATTGGTTCGCCATTAATGATTCCAACGTCACGACCAAAAAATACAATGTTGTTTTCACTGGCACAGTCACAGGGTTAAGTGCCTCCACTCCCGTGTTATTCAACGGCATCAAAGTGGGTCAAGTTCGCTCGGTTGCCATCGACCCGAATGACCCCAGCAAAGTTATCGCCGTTGTTGAGGTGGACTCTAATGCACCCGTCAAGACCGATACCAAAGCCATTTTGGAGTTTCAGGGTTTGACAGGCGGTGCCTTTGTACAGCTTTCGGGTGGTTCAATTGATGCAAAAACACTGCTTCCGTCATCCAATGGCAGAACTGTGACAATCGTAGCGGACAAATCTGATTTCCAATCGATACTTGATGGTGTGCAAGACACTATTGTTGGGGCCAGTGTGGCCTTTGACCGCCTGAACAACTTCCTTGATGACAATGAGGCCACCACTTCAGCAACCCTTGCAAACGTAGAAGCATTTAGCGCGGCGCTAGCGGCAAATTCAGAAGGTGTAGAGCAATTCTTGGCCAGCCTTTCAGGCGCAGGCAAAGAAATCGGCCCCCTCGCTGAAGAGCTGCGCGTGTTTTCTGAACAATTGCGCGGCATCATTGGTGATATTGAGCCCGGACAAGTTGCCAAAATAATCGAAGATGCATCGAAGTTTTCCGAGGCGATTGCCCGTAATTCAGATAGCGTAGACATCTTCTTCAAAGATGCCACCACCTTATCCGCAAGCTTGAACAAGTCGTCGGAACAAATTGGTCTGATCACACAAAATGTCGACGAGATCACCAAAGGTATCGATCCTGAAACCGTGACGCTGTTCATTGAAAACATTGGCGCCATATCTGCAGTCTTAGAGCAAAATAAGGGCAACCTAGAAACCTTCATGGGCAATATGACCAGCGTATCAGATGAGTTGTCAGCGTCCGTTGCACAAGTGCGCTCAATCGTCGATGCTGTAGACAAAATGGCAAATAGCGCTGGTGACGAAGGTCTTTTTGAGCAATTATCAAGTGCTGCAAACGCAATTAAAGTGCTCGCAGAAAACTTGGATAGCCGCACATCGACAATCACCAGTGGTTTGACCAAATTTACCAGCGGCGGCCTGTCAGAGTATCAAGCACTTGCTTCTGACGCCCGTGCCACATTGCGCCGACTAGACAATGTGTTGGCAAAGATAGACCGCAATCCCCAAGGCATTATTTTTGGCGGGGACACTGTTCGGGAGTACACCAAACAATGACACGCACATTGAACACCCAATCAAGACGTCTATTTTTACTCTCTGGTGCGGCTTGTCTTACGTTGCCTGTGTTGGGCTGTGGGCTAACAACATTGCCACCAGAAACCTATGACCTGACGTCAGCGACCACAGAACGTGTTCGGCGCAGGAGCTCAAGAACCGTTGTCATAACCCGCCCTGAATCCGTACAAACATATGACAGTGAACGTGTCGTCGTGCGATCGGCTGGTGGTGTGCTGAGCTACCTTCCAAAAGCGCAGTGGTCTGACAATTTACCATTATTGATTCAAACGCGTCTATTGCAGACATTTGAAGATGCATCTTTCCCTCATGTGGGGCGGCCAAATGATCAATTGTCGGTTGATGTAACGCTTGCGACTGAAATTCGCGCGTTTGAAATTGACACCACTGGCATCCCTCAGGCGTCGGTAAAACTGTCCGCCAAATTGGTCAACGAGCGACGTGGCAGTATTTTTGCTAGCTCAGTGTTTTCTGCGACAGTCCCGTTAAACTCTGCTGTCGACACCAGCGCAATCACCAGCCTCAATACCGCATTGCACGATGTATCACTGCAAATTCTCAGGTGGACTGCAAGAGAAGCATAGCCCCCACCAATATCGTAAGATCGATGCGAATGGTTCTTTAAACCGATTGTGCCTGCGGTTTCCAAACGTTTGATCATTCTGGCGTCTTATCCCGCTTTGACGCCTTGAACAAAATGCAAGCTGCACCATTTCTAGTGAACAAGACATATCGTCTTGCGGAAGGATAATGTGTCGAAAAAAGACCAAAAGCGTTTTGAACGTCAATTTAATAACATAGAACGCACAGTGCCAGACGCCGTCAGGCGAGTATTGCGCTGGCTGCGCCACCCCTATTCCCGTTTGGTCCGTATACCATTGGGCATCATATTGGTGCTTGGCGGCATTTTCAGCATCTTGCCACTACTTGGCATATGGATGCTGCCCCTCGGCCTTCTTTTGTTAGCCATTGATATCCCTTTTTTGCAAGCGCCTGTCGGTCAATGGATAATTCGCGGCCGCCGATGGTGGGAAAACTGGCGCAGAAAGAAGTGACGGACATCGCAATCATGCACCGCCACTTGCAACATCAAGAACAACCTGCATAATCAATAATAGTGATCTAGAGCTTCCTTAAGCAATGCGGCTCGATCGCCCACTTCACTTGATGGCGGACATTATTATGAACGATATCGACACTGAAAAATCCACCCGCGCGACAAAGAGGATATCCAACTCAAAATACGAACATGAGTTGGCAAGGTTACAAATCGAATTGGTCAAAATGCAGGAGTGGATAAAAAGCACGGGGCATCGTGTGGCCATTGTATTTGAAGGTCGAGACGCCGCGGGAAAAGGTGGCACGATTAAGCGAATTACAGAACCTTTGAACCCTCGCATTGCTCAAGTCGTGGCTTTGCCCGCACCGACCGAGCGCGAAAAAGGGCAGTGGTATTTTCAACGGTACGTTGCCCATCTTCCAGCACCTGGTGAAATGATTATTTTTGACAGGTCTTGGTACAATCGTGCCGGTGTCGAACGCGTCATGGGCTTTTGCACAGATGACGAGTATCACGAGTTTTTGCGCAGTTGTCCGGAATTTGAACGCATGCTGGTGCGCTCCGGAATTCAGTTAATCAAATATTGGTTTTCAGTTTCCGATGAAGAGCAGGAACGACGGTTTCAAAAGCGGCTGAAGGACCCAACCAAGCAATGGAAACTCAGCCCGATGGATTTGGAAAGCAGAAAGCGTTGGGTCGACTATTCTAAGGCAAAAGACGAAATGTTCGTGCATACAGACATAGAGCAAGCACCTTGGTTTGTGGTCCAATCCGACATCAAGAAACATGCGCGCATAAACTGCATAAGCCATCTTTTATCAATGGTCCCCTACAAGGACCTAACCCCAACCCCAGTTGAATTGGAGCCACGCCCAGCACAAACGGACTATGATCGCCCCCCGATGGACGTACAAACATTTGTGCCAGAAGCGCACGAGAAACTCTGAATTGGAATCTCTTTTTTTTTTGCTGTTCAAACCTTTGGCTGTTTGTTGCGCCGCAACAGGAAACGCAGCACAATTGGTGCCAGTGCAGTGTTGAACAATGCCATCAGTATTAGTGCGGAAAACAGGTGCCTTGCAACCGGATCAGCCGAAACCCCGCTGACCAGCCCAGTTCCAAGCGCGATTGATATCACCACAATCATTATTTCCCCGCGTGGGGCAAGTCCGACACCAATAATTGCCGATTCTTGATTGGAATACCCAATAGCGCGCGCTGCCAAACCACCGCCCAGTACCTTGGTGAAAAAGGCCACAAAGCATAAGATCAAAAGAAACACCGGTATCTCGAAAACCGCTGTCAGGTCCGCCTGCAAACCAATCCATGCGAAAAACAAGGGGCCAAGTATACCTGCTGTGAGTGCATTCAGAATTAAACGCATGCTCTTGTATGGTCGTTTCCCAATATGCGTTTTTTCCATGAACAATCCTGCCATGAACGCGCCAACTGCCCAATGAAGTCCAAGCAGTTCGGCCAAGAACCCATATGCAAGCGCGACCATAACAAGCGCGCCGAACTCGATCGCGGCAGACTCATTGCGCTGCATGTGCTTGGAAATGTGCGGATAGACATGGACACCAAGCAATCCCGTTACGACAAAAAACAGGATGACTTTCGCGAGCATCATCGCAAAATCATAGCCCCCAAGAAGTTCACCCGTTGCAATCATGGAACTAAGCAAAGCCAGCAAAAACAATCCAAAAATGTCATCAAACAATGCGGCTGTGATCAGAACCCGACCAGCTTCTGAGTTCAACAAACCGAATTCTTGCAAAAGCTTGGCGGAGGCGGCGATGGCGGTAATCGAAATGGCAACGCCAATTAGGATTGCTTGAGCCGTTCGTTGCGGCCCGTCCGCCAAAAAAATAAACCCTAAGACTATACCCGCAACGAGTGGCAGCGCCACACCGCCAAGCGCAACAGCAAATGACTTACGTGCATCTCGCATTGTATCGGCGAGCTGCATCTCAACGCCGGCCATGAGTACCAGAAAGAAAATTCCAAGATCAGCAACACTGGCCAGTGCTTCATTGTGGGCGAGCCCCTCAACAAATGCCTGATGAGGACCAGAAACATATGCCGTTGAAACCAGCACTATGCCAGCAAGCATCTCTCCTACCGCTGGAGGCAACCCAGCCCGATGCGAAACTGACCCAAAAACTCGAGCCGCAAGCAGTAGCACCAAAAGCGCGCCAATTATTTCCATGAACAAGCTCCGCCGTCAGCAATTCTGCAGATAGTCAAATACTGTAATGTGGTTGGACCGAACAAGGGGTCTCACTGGACGTGTTCCAAAAGCCATTGTGCACGTTTAATTTGTTTACGTGTCGCTTCAAGCTTTTGCTTGAGACGATCCTTTTTTGTGGCCTTTTTCGCCTGCTCGATCTCATCTAGCAGACTGGCTTCTTTTGCCACTAGTTTCTTTATTACCTTTTCAACATGACTTGGTTTGATTTTCTTGGTTCTTCCCGCCTCAAGTCTTTTGTAGTATTTCTTCAGTTTTTCGATGGCTTTGGTCAACGGCATTATCAACCCTCCTTCTTTGAAACCACACCACTCCATTTCGAAGCGAACTCAGTCAGTTTTCTCGCGTTCCATTGTAGCGTCCGATCCAGACACATAGGCTTCCAGCTCTTCATCATCCATTGCAATAATTTGCTCCACCTCGGCTACAGCACTATCCTTTTCAACATAATATCCGCGCGCTGCCTCAATGAGTTCTCGCATGGCGCTGTAAGCGTAATTGCTATCGTTAAGAAAAGAGGTTGCAGCTTCAGCGCTTATTTTCCCATCCCGAATGAGCCCTTCGACGCGCATGTTGACCTCTCGATAATCGCTTTCAACGTGGGTGCGCTCTTCTTCCAACCAAAGATGACTGCGATCCTGCGGGTCGGCGCGTTCAAGCTTTTCGATCTGCACAAGAATTCGCGCAATTTCCGTACGCAACTCGTTATAGAGATCCGACATTTCGCCAGAGTGACGTCGTGTAAATCGGGAAGTATTGCGGCGCATATGCTTGACGTCTTTAACTGCTCGTACAATACGTCGAGAGACATCGCGCAATTCGTACACGCGTGAGATCACATCTGCAGGCAATTCCTTGCTGGTTGCACGTGTGGAGAATTCCAAAATCGCAGAGTAAAGCGTTTTGACTCGTTGCTCATAACGCTGATCGATATCAAATTCGACCGGCTTTTTACTGGAAGACACCAATGCCGAAATGTCCGTTGAACTAAAAAGCTCACTTCGATGTATATTCAAGCCGTGCGTTATCAATTCCACAGCATTATCATAAAGATGTTTTACTTCTTGGTGGAGAGCAGTTTCAATCGTGTCCGGAAACTCCTCGACCGCCTCCGATAAATACTTTGGTGAACTCAAATCGGTTGCGGGTTCGGCAATAAAATACTCAATGAAGCTTATCAAGCGCTTCATTAGTGGCAGCATAATCACAACACCCAAGACGTTAAAAATCGTATGGAATACCGCTAGTTTCAACGCAAAATCATCGTCCGCTATCCCTACCAAATGGCTGATGAAGTCAACCGCATCGCGAATTTGGTTGATGAATACCAGCGCCACGACAGCGGTGGCCGCATTAAAAATCAAATGCGCGGCCGCCAGACGTTTGCCCTGATAGTTCGCCGTGAGAGAGCCGATAATGGCGGTAATCGTTGTGCCGATGTTTGCACCAATTGCAAGTGCCAGTGCGTTCTCGTAGGAAATCTGACCCGAAGCTAGGGCTGTGATAATCAAAACCATGGTCGCATGGCTGGATTGCATGACAACTGTGGCCAGCGCCCCCACCAGCGTATAGACAATCAATCCCAATATGCCGGTAAGGGCGTATTGAGTGAGGTCGAAAGAGTCCTTAAAAGTCTCAAACCCGATCTTCATATGGTGAATACCCAGGAACAAGAAGCCTAGGCCAGCGAGCGCATAACCCGCACCGCGAACATACTTGGATTTCTGAAAGACCAGAACAACGCCAACAGCAAGAAGTGGCATTGCATAGGCTGAAATTTTAACTTTCAGACCCAAACCCGCGACCAACCACGCACCAGTTGTTGTGCCGATATTTGCACCAAAGATGATACCAACACCTGCTAGTAGCGATATCAAACCCGCGCTCAAAAATGAGATTGTGATTACCGAAACCAGCGAACTAGATTGCATAAGGGTCGTTGAAACGATCCCAAATAACAAAGATCTAGGTACAGACTTGGTGGAGCGTTCCAGCACCCTTTCCAAAAACCCACCGCTGAAGAGTTTAAACCCGTCTTCAAGCATCAACATGCCAAAGAGAAAGATCGCAACTCCAGCCGCAATTTGTTGAAAATCTGAACTTACCCAAAAGCCAGCAATCAGCAGGCCAATGACTATTGGCAGCATCAGGCGTTTCAATGATGCTCTCATAGATTTATCATGGCAGCATTATGCCCCGCAGGAGGAAGTAGAACGTGGCAGCAAGCGCCGCAGAAATAGGAACCGTTATGATCCATGCCGATACAATTTTGACGAGTGCCGAACGTTTTACCAAATGACGCTTTAAGGCCTTTTGCAATTCCTTGCGTTGAGCGGCCGAGATCACGGCCTCAGGTCCCAACTTCTTCAATTCTTCGAGTAATCTAACCTTGGCCTCAGGTGGTGCATTCTTAAAATTGTGCATGACCAGCTCAACTTCCAAAAAGTCAGCTTGCCCCTGATGACTTGCAAGCACATTTTCAACAACGCGCCCTAAACGATGCTCAAGGAACTCGCGCAAGAACCCAACACCAAACACTGCCCCTAGTGCCACGTGAGTAGAGCTGATGGGCATTCCCAATTGGCTAGCAATGATCACTGTTATGGCCGCAGCCAGTGCGATGCAAAAGGCACGCGAGCGATCCAGTTCTGTAATCTCAGACCCTACCGTTCTGATCAACTTTGGCCCAAAAAGAGCAAGGCCAACCGCGATGCCTATTGCGCCAATGGCCATGACCCAAAGTGGAATAGCCACTTTGGCACCGCCCGTTCCTTCTGTCAGCACGTCAACGACACCAGCAAGAGGGCCAACCGCGTTGGCCACATCATTTGCACCATGTGCAAAGCTTAGCAACGCTGCGGAGAAAATGAGCGGCAGTGTAAATAGGCGATTTACCCCATCCCGATCTTGCGTCAAACTTGGCGCAGCTTTTCGAATAATTGGCTGAACAGCAACCCAAACGATTATTGCAACGACAAATCCTGCGCCCAAAGCCGTAGGGAAATCAACTTTTACTACTTTGGCAACCCCTTTAAGGAACAGGTATGTGGTGAAAGCCCAAGCCATAATCGCAATCATCCAAGGCACAACCCGTTTCGCCGCCTCAACTGGATCAGCCCTAAAGAACACCAGCTTCTTCAATGCATAAAGAAATCCAGCGGCCACAATTCCACCAATGACAGGCGATACAACCCAACTAAGGGCAATTTTTGTCATCGCGTCCCAGTTTACAATGCCCCAGCCACCGGCCGCTATGCCAGCCCCCATGACACCACCAACAATTGAGTGTGTGGTTGAAACCGGCGCACCAACCCAAGTTGCCACATTCAGCCAAATGGCAGCACCCATCAATGCGCCCATCATCACCCAAACAAAGACATTTGGATCATTGATATTCGCCGGATCAATAATGCCTTTCTTAACTGTGGAAACCACATCGCCGCCAGCCAACAGCGCTCCGCCAGCTTCAAATATCGCAGCAATAACAATCGCACCGGTGAGAGAAAGCGCAAATGACCCTACAGCGGGCCCAACATTATTGGCGACATCGTTTGCACCGATGTTCATCGCCATATAAGCGCCAATGATTGCGGCAGCAATCAATAGATAAGACTGCTCAACGTGCGCAAAATTGCTACCCGTGTAAATGACAACAATGACGACAAATATAGCCGCAGTGCCAAATCGCCCAAGCTCCGACCGACTAATATTGGTTGCGCGCTCTATCTTCAGATAATCTTTGACTTGCACATTTATCCTCCCAGACAATGTCTCGATCCGAATATTGTCGAAACAGCATGTCATTACCAACCAACAGCGTCGAAAAGCTTAAATCCAACATCCATTGCTCCCACTTACTGTATAATTATTAGTATTCGTCGACAGCGCCATGCGCTAGGTCAATTCAGCTATCGTCAGAAATTAAGCACACAAATACTGCCCAGAAGCCTGCCGATGGTAGAAGTATATTCCGTGAAAGTGAGGACAAGGGAAAATCAATGGGCAAACCAAGATCTGCGGTACAGTTCACGATTAGCGCCTATAAACAAATTACAGAACGTGTGCATGCTGTGGTGGGCGTTTTGCCCCGTTTATGCGTTGGCATCCACTCGCTTTATGCTTGGTTGAAGGGATACTAGACACCTGAGGATGGTGGTGGTGAAGACGACCATTCTTCTCAGATGAGGCGGAGAGCTTGCACGCGTCACCGACAAGCGCGCGCAAATCAAGTCACTCAGAGCACTGGCAGCGCTATATCCAACAGCTGTGTTGGGAAAGTTCAACCCCAACCTGTTCAGCTCGAAATCAAAACCAACATGTATGAGGCTTACTTGCAAAGTAGGCAGCTTTTCTAACCTAGCCTTACGACCCGTATATCCTTTTCGGCGTTGATTTCCTGAGCGAGCACGCTCCAGCTTTTGTTGTTGTAAACCATCAAGAAATTTGCGCCGCCAAAAGAGCCATAATTGCATTTGCCGTAGAATTCCACATCGTCAGAGGAACCAGACCGAAACGGCTTGGGGCATTCCACCATTTGCTTATTCATTTTGGCGCCATTATTACCAACCGATCCATTAGGTTCGAAATGGCAAGCCAGCGGTGCATCTTTGCGTTTTTGCTTCTGAAACGCAATCGTGCAACCAGATAGTTTTGGCGTCAGAACAATGCGAGGATACAGATCAATTTGGCTTGAGTTTGGCTTTGCAAACTCCGAACCATACATAAAGTTATGTATTTGATAGTTTTTATAGTCGATCATAGGAAGGTAATAGGCCAGAAATGTTTTGCCACAAGTCTCGAAATCTGTCCTGTTTTTGCCCGCCAGAGCGATTTCAAACTCCTTTTTGCCATTAGTTTCAAAGTTCGCCATCGCGAACTGGCATTCAATTTTCCGCTCGCCCTTTTCGTTGTCAAGGTTTCCAATATTCAGCAAATAGCGGTTTAGGAAATATGTCGGGTCACCAAGCAAAGAGCTTAAATAGTCGCAAACATTCATAAGCTTATCTCCGCCTCCAATCTTCAGGCGTCATACGCTCTGGTGATAACAGGGTTGAGCGCGTTTTGAATCGAAGCCAAAAGACGACCGCCCATGTCGACAAAAACAAATTCCTCAACAAGCTGCCAACGCATGATTTCTAATGACTTGTCGCCGGAATTTTGCATCTGTTCAGATACGTACACGGTCGATTCTTCAGAGAGGTTCGCCTCAACGCTTACCGACGCGGACGCATCCAGTGAAGCGGAAAGACTGGCGCCAATTGGCCCCCAGCCGATGTTTGCGCCAAGGCCCAAGGATGCGGCGACACTTGCCTGGGCCGACGTGGTCTTCTGCATCCCCTGGGAAACAGTATACGAAATTTGCCGGGTTTCATTGGGCGCCAGACTTACGCTTTGCCCTTGGAGCCGCCATCGTTGTGTATGCACAACCTGGCCGGTACCTGGTTGATCCGATGCAATGGCCGAATTGGAATTGATCATTCCAAAGCCGACGCAAACCGCCGCCGTACTCGGCGGTATCGGACGATTGCTCGTAGAGTCTGGAATAGGGCCTATGTCGTTGGGTTTTCGGTAGTCGTCGTATGTCAAAGCCAGTTGCTGAGCGGACTCCGCCTCCGCATATGCGCCCGTTCCGTCAAACAAGTCCTGCGAGATTGATTGCGCGTAGAGCAGAGACCCGGTTGTTGGTTCAATCCAAACAAAACAATCTCCCACGCAGTACTCGGCCAAATCAACAACAGCGCAGCTCGGATCAAATAGGCCGCCACCGGCCGGGACATCCCATATTTTGTCGCTATGCCCGTTCCAGTCCAGATGATGCAACTGTACCGGCAAACTGAGATAATTCGCCGCAGAGAACAATTTTGATGCGCCAAGATCGCCTCCGGGCGGCTTGAGTTCTCCCAGAATAGCTTTGTCGAAGTCGTTCATGCTCTTTCCCCGGTTCTTATGACTGGTCCCTTCGGTTTCATTGGCCATATGCCTTAGTAACCACTGGGCTCAACGCATTATCCACCACCGCAATCGGTTTTCCGTCGGCAGTGACAAACGAAAAACGTTCGATTAATTGCCATCTTAGGATTGTACTTACAGACGTGGCGGACGGATTGCTGAGTTCCTCTGTCATATAGACGTCAGTTTCACTGCTCATTGTTGCCTGTGCACTGATACTCCCAGATGCGCTAAACGATCCGGAAAGACTTGCGCCGATCGGCCCCCAACCGATGTTTGCCGACAGGCTCAACGACGCGGCCACATTGGCTTGCACCGACGTGGTGGTCTGCATCCCCTCAGAAACCGAGTAGGAAATCTCTCGCGTCTCACCCGGCGCCAGGGTGCAGCTGTGCGCCTGCATTCTCCAACGTTGAGAACGGATAACCCATCCATCACCAGTTTCTGAGAACCCCACATCTTCGGATACCGGGCTTGTGGCATAAGAAATCTGCCCATAGCCGACGCATGCTGCAGCCGTATCCCGCGGTATCTGGGCGTCCGTTGTGGGCTGCGGCACTGGCCCTATATCGTTCGGGCCATGAAGAAAAGTTGGCATAAGATCGATATGATCGTAAGTCTCATTGACGACGCTTGCGGCAATTAGCGCGCCTGTAAAAGCGTCCAGCCAAACAAAAGTGTCTCCGACCGACCACTCGCCAATCGAGCAAGCCCACTGCGCGCCCCCAGGCTCGCTGTTGCTGTCAACGCCCAGATACCAATATCTGTCCCTTCGTCCAGAGGCGTTCAAATGATAAAGGCGAACCGGAAAAGGGAAGTAATTTGCGGCTTTGATTGCCTTCGTGCCCGCTCCCGGCGCAACGTTACTTTCGAGTGTACCCGCTACTGCCTGGTAAAAGCTAGACATGCATCCGCCCCCTCGTCTCAGCTCGAATTCCAGAAGATTATCTCCTGGCCACCGTCAACACCAAGATCTTTAAGTATGCTAACAACGTCCATCATTCTGATTTCATTTGATAGGCTAGGGTGGAAAGGAAATCGACATTTCCCCAGATATCCTCAATTGGTCTATCTTTGAGTATTCGTCGCGAGCATATGCGCGATCAATCAACTTTTGGGGATGATCGCGAGTATTTTACCCAACCCCAAACCATTCCAAACAACCCCAAGTTTTTACCACCCCAACTAAAACCCAGCGCATCCTCCAGACCAGGCTTGTTGGCAAACTGATCCTCCTCTTCGCCTGCTGGGGTAGCATTAGGCGAAAAGAAAATGAGCACTTCATACAAATTGACAAATTCTCCAACAGCTGGAGGAGAGTTGGGTCTCAGGTCAGTCGTCAAAACATGGAGACGATCATGACTGAAATCATCACGCTCAAACAAATTTGCGAAGAACTAAAAATCGACCTACGCGAAGCACGAGAAAAGCTACGCACAGCAGCACGCGACAAAAAGAACTACCCAGCGCTGGCCGCGCATAAGCCACGCACACCTTGGCAATGGGTGAAGGGATCAGACGGGGAAAAGGAAACAAAGTCTACGCTATCTAGTTGAACGCACTCGGTTCATGCCCCCATTGCGATACACCTAGTCCTTCATGTTTGGTGAAACAGCATTTCTGCCTGTACAATTTAACATTAACACAGTTGAAACTATCTGTGAGCATGATAAGAACAAATAGTGAACTATCATTTACAATGTTGAGTAAAACTTAAATTGCGACATTGTGAGTCTGACTGGGAATTGGGGAGAATCAAATAATGCTAACTTCAATCGAGCTTTGCGCAGGTGCAGGTGGTCAGGCACTTGGTCTTGAAAAAGCTGGGTTCAATCACACGGCCTTGGTCGAGATTGATAAGCATTGCTGTAACACGCTTCGACATAATCGACCAAACTGGAATGTTCTAGAAGAAGATGTGCGTTCTTTTAAAGAAACTGCAAGCGTTCATGCCGGTATAGACCTATTGGCCGGTGGATTGCCGTGCCCTCCATTCTCAGTTGCTGGTAAACAACTTGGTGAAAAGGACGAAAGAAACCTATTTAACGACGCTATTGATATCGTCGATGCCACACGTCCAAATGCTGTGATGATAGAAAACGTCCGCGGATTTTTAGACGCAGTGTTTCACGACTACCGCGAAAGCCTGAAAAATCAGCTGAAAAAATTGGGCTATGAAGTCGATTGGCGTTTGTTGAATGCTTCCGACTTCGGTGTCTCGCAACTACGCCCAAGAGTTGTCATTGTAGCTATCAAAAGAGAGCGGTTCCAATACTTCGATTGGCCTGATGCAAACCCTCACAACCCACCGACAGTTGGCGAACTATTGCATGAGCAGATGGCTTCTAATGGATGGAAAGGTGCTGATGAATGGCGCGACAAAGCAGATGAAATTGCCCCTACCATTGTTGGCGGATCGAAAAAACACGGAGGGCCAGATTTAGGTCCAACACGAGCAAGAGCAGCTTGGGCTTCATTAGGCGTCGAAGGACGCACAATTGCCCCAGAGGCACCAGATTCCGACCATGAAGGCATGCCACGTCTAACGGTTCCGATGGTCGCGCGCATTCAAGGTTTTCCTGACGATTGGCATTTCACAGGCGCTAAAACAAATGCTTACAGACAAGTGGGTAACGCTTTTCCACCACCAGTGGCGCAAGCTGTTTCTTCTAGAGTGGCAAAAGCTTTACGAAAAAGAGTGCTGTTGGCAGTTGCGTCTTAACCACTCTTCTTTTTGCGTTCAAAGTCCTTAATCAACTTCACATGGTCTTTTGGCAATTGTCGCCATTTTTTCAGTGCATAGAAAGACTGAATCCCTTTTTGGTCCTTCTTCTTGGAGACTTCAATTTCCAAACCAATTGGTTCGTAACGCAGTTCCCGAAGCCGTTTGCGCCAATCCAATTGTTGCTCTTTTGCATTCGCAACAAACTCGATAGCGTAAGCGGGCACAGGCCTCGGCATGTGTAATTTTAGGAAATTTGCAATGCGCTCGTGGACAGATTCAAGATTCACAACCTGCTTCATTTTTTCGTCGTCGAAGGAGGCAAAATAGTTTCTTTTCCCACGATTACACGCCTCGCAAAGCGCCCATAAATTGTCAAGCGTTGTGGGACCACCCCAACTTTGAGGTATACGATGATCCGCTTGAAGCTTTATCTCATCTTCCACAATTGTCTTTCCGCACATCTGACAACGACCATGCGCAGCATGCATCACTGCAGCCCGAAGCTTCTCTGTCACTTGCCCCGAGTCTACTGTTGGGGCTTTCCTGCGCTCCCCAAGTGTATAAATTGAGACGCCGTTTCGCAGATGCCGTTTCAGTTCAAAGTACTTTCTAATCTCACGTACGCGGCGATTGAAATGCTCCTGAGATTCAGCATCTTCTCCGAGCAATTCTCGCATTTGGGCCATACTGAGCCCTTCTGGATTGCTCTGAAGGAGTTTCAGAGCCTTGGTCGCAATATGACCCAACTGTACAGATTCTTTCATTGTCATCTGCCCAATCTCAACCGCGCAGTCAATTCGGTCAAGGAAAAGTAATCAGAGCCATCTTAACGAAAAATTAACCAAAACTCTTGAACCGAAGGTCGCCACTACCTACGTTAGAACAAAATAAAAACTGCATTGGAAAATAGTATTGTCGGAAAACAACATCGAGATTTATCGGCAGCGATATGAGACATTTAGACACTTAGATAGACTTCGCTGGCAAATGCTTCAGTTGTTGATAGCGGTCGCGTCGGCCGTAGCGCTTGTCCTTCGTTCCACACATGGGAACATCGAATGGTGGTTTTTTTCACTTCTTGGGTTTGCTCTAGTGACCATTTCTTTTGTGATGTTCAGAGTCGATACCGGAATTAGGAAAAACTCCGAGATTTTAGGCCAGGTCGCCAGGGATATCGGCGACAAGGGAGTTCCTGATGTGTCCAATCCTTGGCGCTCAGTTGCACACTGGCTGGCATTATCTGTTCTCGGACTAGGAAGTTTGATGCTCATCTGGCCTGTAGTCTCAATGCTCAAAACTTAAGGAATATTCGAAATGACAAAAGCATTTGTGAGTTATCATCATAGGAATGATCAGGCATATAAGGAACACGTCTGTTGGCTGGCAAACCAACACGGCGCCTTTCAAGACGCGTCGGTTGAAGTCGGCGATATAGACGAAAATCTTCCCACCCAGACAATACGCCGATTAATCAGAGACAACTACTTGCGCGATAGTGAGGTTACAATCTTGCTTTGTGGAACAGAAACCAAGTATCGAAAGCATATTGATTGGGAGTTGAAATCGAGCATGATCGATGGAGCGATAAATCATCGGTCTGGAATACTTGTGATCGACCTACCAACTACATCTACCTCTAGCTGGCACTGTGGATTGCCTGGGGAAAAAGATGTCATATATCCAGAATATGCTGGAAGTTGGTTCACGCTTGAGACCAAAACCGATTATCAAACTCGCTATCCCTCAATGCCGGAACGCATCATCGACAATTTGATGAATAGTCAGGTGAAGATGTCAGTCGTGCCGTGGAGTAAAGTCGAAAACAATCCTGAAGCGCTGCGTTTTCTAGTAGACGCCTCAGCCTCAGTTGCCAGAACCAACGAGTACGACCTCAGCTTACCGATGAGGATGCGCGATCACAATCCCATGTCATATGCAAGCTAGCCACAAAAAACCCAAACGCGACCCAAGCCAATCCACGCGCAAACGCATGAAGACCCTCTAGCACCTAACAGCCTGCAATGTATAAGAAATTTTGGTAGCGGGAGAGGGACTTGAACCCCCGACACGCGGATTATGATTCCGCTGCTCTAACCAGCTGAGCTACCCCGCCACAATTTGTTTTGGTGAAGCCACCAAGACAATCAGACAAGTGTTTGGCGAACCAACCACTTTGCTCGAGCGCGATATAAAGCGGGCAGGCAATTGTTGTCAAGCAAAACCACCAACAAGTTTCCACCTTCTCCCCAATAGGGGCAAAAAAAACCAAACTGGGTGATTTTGCTAGTCTTCTTCTGGCCGTAAAGTCGTGTATGATGAGCGCAAATTTTGGTGGCATTGGATAAAATTATGAAAACACCCATTCTTATTGTAGCAGCAACTGCCTTAGCTCTTGGCGGGTGCAGCCCAACATGGCTCAACAACGATTCTGGCGAATTACGCAATTCAGTTAAGGGCGGTGCCGCAGGCGCGGCCGCTGGTGCGCTTGCCGGTCTGGTTTATGCATCCGTTGCCAACAAAGACGTTCGCAGCTCTGCCCTTATTGGTGCAGGCCTTGGCGCCCTCACCGGCACCGGCGTTGGCATTTACATGGATAAACAGGAAGAAGAACTTCGGGCAGGTTTGGCCGATTCGGGCGTAACTGTTACGCGCCAAGGCGACAACATCATCCTCAACATGCCCTCAAACATCACGTTTGGCGTTAATCAGGACCAGGTTCAGCCGCAGTTCCATAGAGTTCTAAACGCCGTTGCAACTGTGCTGCAACGCTACCCAAGGACCTTGGTTGATATTTATGGCCACACAGATTCAACAGGTTCTGACCAGTATAACTTGGACCTATCGAACCGACGCGCAATGTCTGTTGCCAATTATGTATCTGGCGTTGGTGTTGATCCACGTCGGGTCTATGTTACCGGTTATGGGGAAACACAACCGATCGCAACAAACTCAACAGAAAGCGGCAAAGCTGCAAATCGCCGCGTTGAAATTCAGATTGCACCCCTGACTTAAAATCAGTTCAGAGATAAAGAAAAGGCCGTCACTTTCAAATGAAAATGGCGGCCTTTTTGTGTTCAGTTTTCAAGACTACAGTTGTACTTTGCCGCTGGCCCAACCCTGGACGTCGGTGGAGGTTAACTCGCTGATATTTTTCAGCTTGTCTTTGCGCACTTTAACGGCCAATCCGTCTTTTATCTCACGCAGCAGCTCCATTCCCCCAAACACCAGCGCGCTATAAAGTTGAATGGCATTTGCGCCCGCAGCAAACTTGGCAATCGCAGATTGTGCAGAATGAATTCCACCAACACCGATAATTGGCAGATCATTGCCGACGCGCATGCGCATTTGCGCCAACCGCATGGTGGAGAAATTGAACAGCGGCTTACCACTCAGCCCCCCAGCTTCATCGCAATTGGCAAAACCTTGGACTTGATCACGCGACAAGGTGGTGTTTGAAATGATCAAACCATCCAAATCAACTTGCTTGATGACCCCAACAACTTCATCCATCTCAGTTTCGTTTAGATCTGGCGCCAACTTTAAGAACACAGGCACCCGAACGCGAGCTTTTGCTCGGGCATTCAACGCCTCACCCAGCAAACGCCTAAGCGCTTCACCAGATTGCAGGTCGCGCAAACCGGGGGTATTGGGCGAAGAAATATTGACCGTTAGATAATCCGCTATGGGCGCAAAACGGGTTACCCCTTCAACATAGTCAGCTACAAAGTCATCACTGTCCTTGTTTGCGCCAACATTAATGCCAATGGTTACCCCAGGTTGCTTGTTGCGCATCAGGCGTTCATAGGCGGCCAAGTGGCCCTCATTGTTAAACCCCATGCGGTTGATTATGCCTTGTGCCTCGGGGATACGAAACAAACGTGGCTTCGGGTTGCCTTCCTGCGGGCGAGGGGTAATGGTGCCAACTTCAGCAAAACCAAACCCAATATCACTAAGCTGGTTGGACACTTCCGCATTCTTGTCAAACCCAGCGGCCATACCGATTGGGTTTTTGAGTGTTAGCCCAGCTATTTCTGTTTCAAAAAAACTTGGGTCATTGTTTTCTTGCGCGGCAACAGCGCCCAGCTTGATCGCCTTAATCGTCAGCTGATGCGCAAGTTCTGGATCAAGCTTCAGCAAGGCATCGCGGCTCAAATTCTGCAGTGTAGGTTGGCTCAAAAATTTGGCAATTGTTGAAATCATTGCGCCACCCCTTCAGGTAAAACGAACACGCCCTTCGGATCGGTTTCCAAAGCATGTTCAGCTTCGATGGCCGCCAAAGGCAAACCGGCATAAAGATGGGGGAAAAGCACACCGCCGCGCGAGGGCTCCCATTTTAGTTCTGCGCCAGCTTTGTCTGCATCAACAGTCAAAAGAACCAAGTCGGTTTGGCCAGCAAAGTGCTTTGCAAGCGTTTCAGCCAATTGATCCGCGGTTGAAAAATGTATGTACCCATCGGCAATATCCACTGCAACGCCTTCAAAAATTCCGGCAGCTTTTGCATTTGACCAATGCTCAACCGAACAAACCTTATAAATTTTCATATTGACCCATTTTGCGCTATATTTTTACCTCCGGCTTTATGGAAAGTTTGAATAATAAGCAAGGTTAAGCACCATTTTTCACATTCGCACTTTACATTTCGATTAATGAAAGTTAACACGAATAAAGGATTTTTGTCCTTGTGACAGAAACTATTCCTGTATTACTAGTGGATAGAAGATGATTACCCACCGCGCAATATGGTCTGCAATCGACTCGCTGGCACAGCGACGCGGTCTTTCTGTGTCCGGCCTGGCGCGCATGGCGGGGCTTGACCCCACGGCTTTCAACCCGTCAAAACGCGTGTCAAAAGATGGGCGGGAGCGTTGGCCTTCAACCGAAAGCATTGCCAAAATGCTAGGCTCAGCTGGTGAAAGCATGGATCAGTTTTTGTCCGGTGGAGGCATTTACGAACAAGCCGACCCTCACCAAGCGGCTGTGCCCCTATTGGGCTTTGCTCAAGCAGGCGCAGGCGGTTTTTTTGATAGTGGCGGCTTCCCCGCTGGCCAAGGTTGGGATGAGGTTTCTATCCCTGTCGGGCCAAACTCCAACACCTACGCACTGGAAGTAAGCGGCGAGAGCATGTTGCCGCTTTATCGCGATGGCGACATTATCATCGTCTCTCCCGCCGAACAGATCAGGCGCGGAGATCGTGTGGTGGTGCGCACGAAAGGCGGCGAAGTTATGGCCAAAATTTTACACCGGCAAACTGCAAACAATGTGGAATTGCATTCCCTCAATCCAGAACACCCACCCCGCAACCTTGCCATGAGCGATATCGACTGGATCGCTCGCATTTTGTGGGCTAGCCAATAGGGTTAGATTTGCTTGAGGACTTGCGCCCGATAGGAGCGCCCCACCGGTAATTGGGTGCCATCCTTCAGCTCTAAAAACAAACGTGCGTCGCGCCAAATCTTTCGCGATACGGCCGAAAGTGCCACCCAATGGCCGCGATGTATGCGCAATCCCGGATAGGCATGAAGCTCTTCTGCCGCCTGCTTTAGACTAAGCAAAAGCAATGCTTCACCGCGATCCGTTTTCACTTGCACATAATGGTCCGCGCTGGAAATGGCCAGTAAATCCTGTCCTAGATTGGCCGGCAAACGGGCCAAAAATGGGTTTGCGACCTCCAGTTCACTATGTTGGCGTTGCGGCGCATCCTTATGGGTAAAGTGCAACAGCAAAACCAATCCAAACAAGATGGGCCAAAGCACTTTTGCTTCACTAACAACGTTTTGCGTAGTTACCGGAAAATCTGGGAAATACTGACTGGCCAAAGCCACTGCACACAGTGCAACAATTGGCCATGACAAAATGAACACGCCAACGCTGATCGCCCATTTTGGCAAATAAGAACGCAGTACACTGCGTTGCGCAATGGCGAAAATTAGTGCGCATGGCGCCCAAATCATAACCAACCAAGAAACCCAATATGCTGCGCGCGTACTTATCGGCAAATAAAAGGTGCCAAACGGCCCTGTCAGCGCAAGAGTAGAAGCAACGGCCACGAAAAACAGCACTCGCCGCACATCCCAAAAATCAAACCCCTTGATCATATGGCAGTAAGCCTTGGTTGTTGGCGCATTATCATTGGTTCTTCGTACATGTTGAATTGAACAATGTTTGCATCCTCAGTTCAATCCACTCGTTTCAATTCATCATTTAGAGACAAGGGAAATCATGGGCAACAAACTAAAAGTAATATTATGCAGTCTGGTGTTTGGCGCAATGGCAAATGCAGCCCCAAACGCATGGGCAACCGATGCCCTATATAAAGCCATTCAAGATCAAGACGTAAGTGTTGTTGCCGTTGAACTAGAAACTGGTGCAGACCCGAATTACAAGAAAAAGGGTGGGTTCACAGCCTTGGGCATGGCTGCATACAAAGGCGATGCGCAAATTGCCCAATTACTTATCGAAGCTGGGGCGGATGTTGACCACGTTGTGCGTTCATCAACGTTGGATCGTCCGCTATCCATGGCAGCCGTATCTAGTAACGACACTTCAAAAGTCATCACACTGCTAATCAAAGCTGGGGCGGATCCAGAATTTACAAGTGGTGATTGGGTGATGACACCACTGCAATTGGCAATCATGAACCATCGCACACAAAACGCTCTGGCATTTGTTCAAAATGATGTTGATCTATCCGCGCCAGACAAAGTGGGCGACCCTGCCCTACACGGCGCCATATATCAGCGCAACGAACCGGTTTTGCGTGCCCTTTTACAAAAAAAGGCTGACCCGACTTTTCTAAATGATAGTGGAGAGAACGCTTTTCAGTTCGCCAAAAAGTGGGGGCGAGACGATTTTGCTCTCCCCATTTTGAACGAGTTCCATCCAAATTTTTGCGACACTAACCCTTGCGATATAGAACAAAAATAAAAAGACAGATCGCAAAGGCCCCGCGCTGTTTGCACAGCGCGGGGTTTATTAGTGTTTTCTATTCTGCAAACTTGCCAGCCAGGGCAGAAGCAATTAATTGCTTAGTTTCTTCAACACCATAAAGCGCGATGAATGAGCCAAAGCGCGGCCCCTGATCTTGCCCCAACAACACTTGATAAAGCGCTTTGAACCAATCGCGCAGCGGATCAAATTCGTGGTTTTTACCAATTTCAAAAACCAATGTCTGAATAGCGTTAGCGTCATTGGCATCAGCAACTGTGTCCAGTCGAGAAGCAAGTTCGCGCATGGCAGCAGCTTCTTGTTCAGTTGCGACACGAAACTTCTTCGTCGGCTTCACAAAATCAGTAAAATAGCGAATGGCGTAATCGACCAATCGATTAAGCTCTGGATGCGTTTGTTTCGTTGCGCCGGGTGCATAACGAGAAATGAAGCCCCAAAGCACATCGCTGTCTTCAGCATTGGCAGCAGACACAAGATTGAGCAACAACGCAAAGCTAACGGGCAAATCATGCGAGGGCGGGTATTCACCGTGAATGTGCGTAGCCGGATTTTCAAGCAATTCTGCAGGGCTTTGTTTGGCCACCGCCGTTGAAAACGCATAAAATTCATCAACCGCTTTTGGGATCACATCAAAATACAGTTTCTTAGCCGTTTTGGGCTTTTGGAACATAAACAAAGCAAGGCTCTCAGGCGAAGCATATGTCAACCAGTCTTCCATCGAAAGACCATTGCCTTTTGACTTTGAAATCTTTTGACCTTTTTCGTCCAAGAACAACTCATAGCTCAAGCTTTCAGGCGGCGTTCCACCCATTGCCCGGACAATACGCGATGCCAATTTCACGCTATCGATCAAATCTTTGCCTGACATCTCGTAGTCGATACCCAATGCGTACCAACGCAAAGCCCAATCCGCTTTCCATTGGCATTTCACCGCACCACCAGTCACAGGCACAGTCACTTCTTCTTTTGTTTCTGGGTCAACATAAGTCACTGTGCCCGCTTCAACATCGCGCGCAATCATGGGCACTTGCAGCACTTTGCCGGTGCGCGGGCAAATGGGCAAAAATACGGAGTATGTTTTTTGTCGTTCTTCGCCGAGCGATGGCAACATCACCGCCATTACATCGTCATACACCTCAAGCATCCGCAACAAAGCTTTGTCAAGCATACCCGCGGCATAATAGTCGGTTGAGCTGACAAACTCATATTCAAACCCAAAGTCATCCAAGAATTTCTGCAACCGCGCATTGTTATGGTGCGCAAAACTTGGATACTCGTCCGAAAAAGGGTCCGGCACTTTAGTCAACGGCAACCCTAAGTATTCAGCCATACGTTCTTGGTTCGGCACATTGGTCGGCACTTTGCGGAACCCATCCATATCGTCTGAAAAACAGATGATTTTCGTTGGGATTTTGTCTTCTGTCAGCAAACGAAATGCCGCGCGCACCATCGACGTGCGCGCAACCTCACCAAAGGTACCAATGTGGGGCAGCCCAGACGGGCCATACCCTGTTTCAAACAGCACCACATCTTTGGGCGATTTTTCCAACCGTTTGATAATCTTCTTTGCTTCCTCAAACGGCCATGCGCGCGCGTTGGCGGCTGCTGCGAAAAACTCTGCGTCAAAGATTGTGGGGGTATTTGCCATTTTGGCTGCCCTTTGGTTGGAAAAAACACTGTTTGGTAAATGGATACTGGTTGACAAAGTGATCGGTAAAACCAGCATTTGACGCGATTTCGCATACCTTAGCAACATCGTCAATGGCGCACATTGAAGTGAAGGCCCATTAAGTTGACGTTGCGACTTGTATTTGGCTCAAATCGCACCTAGTTTTCCAACCAACACATTAATAAAATTGAGGGTCCAAATGTCACTTTCACCACAAGAAGCACTTGTTTACATCATGGTGATGGTCTCCGCATCTGACCGCCGCATGTCAGACGAAGAACTGGGCCGTATTGGTTCAGTGGTGCGCAACCTACCTGTCTTCCACAACTTCTCTCAAGAGGCCCTTACTTTTGTCTGCGGCCAATGTGCAGAAGCTTTGGACGACGATAATGGTATGAATAATGTGCTGCACTTAATCGCAGACACCATACCACCCAAACTACGCGACACAGCTTACGCCGTTGCCGTGGAAATTGCCGCTGCCGATTTGGACATTCGTCCAGAAGAAGTGCGGATTTTGGAACTGCTGCGCGGTCATCTTAAAATCAACAAACTGACCTCCGCCGCAATCGAGCTTGCAGCCCAGGCCCGTCATCGCACCGTTTAATAACCACAATTGATTTTGTTTTAAGGCCGCTCTTTTACGGGCGGCCTTTTGTTTTTTCGATCACAAACTGTTGCATATTGTGTGATTGGCAACAGCAGCAAGCCCCATATATAAGAAAACTCATATGTAGGAGTTCGTTTTGGAAGATCTGGGTTTTAGCGAAGGTGCTTGGCGGTTTGGCAGTTTTGTCGCCATCTTTGCGATCATGATATTTTTGGAAGCGCTATGGCCGCGGCGCAAAAGGCGCCATTCCCGTGTTCGGCGATGGGCCACAAACATGGGTATCATGGCTTCCAGTTACCTCACTGTATCCTTGGTGACACTAGTTCTTGCAAATTTACTCGTCCCCGTCACCGCTCTGTTCGCCGCAATTTATGCCAAACAATGGGGCATCGGGCTATTCAATTGGCTAGACTTCCCTCTTTGGCTTGAATGGCTTCTAGCATTTTTGGTGCTGGATTTTGTGATTTGGGGCCAGCATTGGGCCACCCACAAAATCCCAATCCTATGGCGATTGCATCGCGTACACCATTCCGATCACGATCTGGATGCCTCCAGTGCCATCCGTTTTCATCCGCTAGAAATTGTGTTTTCAATATTTGTAAAAGCCGCAGCCGTGATTATTTTGGGTGCTCCCGCAGTGTTGGTGGTGATTTTTGAAGGCGTGGTCAATGGCACCGCTTTGTTCAATCATGCCAATTACAAAATGCCACTGTGGCTAGACCGCATTGTACGCCCGATCTTGGTCACGCCCGATATGCACCGCGTCCACCATTCAATCGAAATCGGCGAAACAAATTCAAACTACGGTTTTGCATTGAGCATTTGGGACAGATTGTTTAAAACCTATATCGATCAACCCGCCGCTGGGCACGATGGCATGGTCATTGGGCTTAGAGAATATCAAGACGACGGACCACAAAATTTTGTTTGGTCGATTTGGTTCCCTTTCGTCAACAAAAAACCCAAACCGCTATCTTCCAAGCAAGATCAATAAAAACCGACGGGAAACCATTTTAGATACAACTCGTCCAACTTGCCGTTATTGCTCAAACGGCGTAGCCCCAAATTGATCGCCCGCAGCATGTCGCTTTTTTCTCGTGACACCGCTACGCTAAGCCCTGCACCGAAAAACTCTTCACTGAAATAAGCACCGCCAACAAAGTCACAACAGTCATTTTGGTTGAGCCAAATTGATGTGCGCATGCCATCAACAAATGCCAAATCAACGATGCCATTTTGCACCCCAGCCAGCACGTCCAGATCACTGTCAAAGGGCAAAACTGTCATGTTAGGAAAATGTTGTTTTAAATAGGCTTGATGGGATGATCCGCGCCGTGCGCCAACAATACTTGACACTTGATGCGGGTTAAATTCGTCAACCACTGCCCCTTTTTGGAGCCGTAGAAATCGGCCGGGGAGTTGCAAATAACTTTGTGAGAAATTGAACCGACGACCATTTTGCGCATCGATCATCAACCCTGCGACGATTGCATCGCCCTGCCCGTCTTCCAGCGCCTTTGGCATCTGTCCCCATGGCCAACTTTGCAAGGTGCAATCCGCGTCAAGAACCACACAAAGCGCCTCTGCAAGCTCTATGTTGAAACCAACAACCTCTCCGCTTGCATCTTTGTAGTTGAAAGGCGGAAAATCAGGTGACGTCAAAAACCGTATTGCCGGCACTAGTGAGAGATCCAGCGTGTCCTCATAGGCTGAAGGGTCAATGTGATTTGGAATGGTTTGTGCTGCTCCAGCAGCGATCACCTGCATAAAGGCGGCCAAACCCAAAAATGACAATTGGACAAAACGCGATAGTAATCGAAACATATGCACAATTCGGACTTTGACTCATTGCGTAAACTTGGCCACATTATCTTTCATATTTTTATTAAAGCAATTTTTTAGTGATTTAGTTTGTGGATGGATTGAACGAACCTTTGGGCGCTGCCCTTCTGCGTCGGGTATTCAAAGAGTATTTTCAAAGTGATTGGTCTGCGCTTATTGCGTTGCGCAAAGCCACGCTTTCATCTGTAGATCCACTGCTTTTTTGTGCAAGCCAGTTCAGCCTTTCAGAACAAGAGACCTATCGCCGTGCCGCCAAAGCGCTCAATTTAGCATTCAGTGATCAGATCCCCCCGCTTTCGGTGCCTGCCGTGCATGTGGACCATCTCGACCAACTCAAATCGGTGGCCAGTATGCGCGGTCGCATGCTTGACCGGGAGGTATTGTTTGTTGCACCAAATTTCTGGCGATATGTTGAACTTGCAAAACGCATCAGCGAAAGACCACATCTGCGCAGCCAATTGTGTGTTGTTTCGCCAAAAACTTTACGGCGTGCCTATGTTCTTCAACAAGGCACCCCGCTCTATGTCAGTGCCATAACGCGCCTTGCGAAGAAGTGGCCGTTCGCCAGCGCACATCTTGGACTTTCAAAACTCACGCGATACAGCTTTCTCGCCATTGTGCTGGCCATCACGCTGAGCGTATTGTTCTCCTTGGGGTGGTTCCAACCTGTTGCAACTTCTCTCATGATGGTCCTGTTTTTGTTGCCCGCAATATTTCGTCTAGTTTGTGCAATTTTCGGCCGCGCTGTGCAGCGTGTGACGCCAACCAACGAACTAGGCGATAACCAACTTCCAATTTATACTGTACTGATCCCCCTACGCGACGAAGCAACTATGGTTGAACAGCTTGCTAAGGCCATGCGCGATCTAAACTATCCAGCAGAAAAGTTAGACGTAAAATTTGTCGTAGAAACAACCTCAAAGAACACCATTCAAGCCATCGAACAGATCTTGGACGACATCCGGTTTGAAATGGTGTTAGTGCCAGACAGCGAGCCACGCACAAAACCAAAAGCCGTCAACTTTGCTCTACCCTTTGCACGCGGTGAACATTTGGTGATTTTTGACGCCGAAGACATCCCCGAGCCCAATCAACTGCGCATAGCCGCCAATGTGTTCGCCCAGCACCCTCAACTTGAATGCCTGCAGGCCGAACTGATGATCGACAATGCAAACGAAAACCCACTTACTGCCCTTTTTGCCACTGAATATGCGGCCCAATTTGGGTTAATCATGCCCACGTTGGCCCATCTAGACATGCCAATGCCACTGGGTGGTACATCCAATCATTTCCGCACAAAAACGCTGATGGACATAGGGGCATGGGACAGTTTTAACGTCACTGAAGACGCCGACTTAGGCATCCGGCTGGCCCGCAAAAAACTCAAAACTGCGGTTTTGCCAAGCTACACTCGTGAAGAAGCGCCAATAAATATCTGGCCATGGATCAAACAACGTACCCGTTGGATGAAAGGTTGGATGCAAACATTGTTGGTGCACAGTGGTGACCTAAAATCGTTAGTCAGCCAAATGGGTTGGCGCAACGCTGCAATTTTTTACATCTACGTTGGCGGTCTGATATTTTCTGCGCCACTGCACAGTTTGTTCGTCACACAGTTCCTCTTTAATCTATTCACTCAAAAAGGTCTTGTATTTGGTCATTACAACCAGTTCAGCATGTACATTCTGGTGCTGGTTACTGGCTATCTCAGCGCTGTTTCAACCGCCTTTCTAGGGCTTTGTCACACACGCCAACTACACTTATTTGGCTGGCAAGTCTTTTTGCCGATCTATTGGCTGCTGGCAAGTCTTGCGACCTTCAGGGCCGCGCTTCAATTAGCAGTGGCCCCCTTCTCTTGGGAAAAAACAACCCATGCCCGCACCCAACTTCCACGATCTGACCTCAAACTCCAAACAAAAGCGGATCAGCTCTCGACAGAACCGGCAAAATCAATTTATCTATAATTTATGGATCATCATAAACGCACTATTGTTGAAGACATCACAGCCGTGTTGGCAAACAGGATTGTGCGTGGCGAATTATTGCCGGATGAGAAACTGCGCCAAGACCACATTGCGGAAGAATTCGGAGCAAGCCATGTTCCCGTGCGCGAAGCTTTTCGCGAATTGGAAGCGAGGGGCTTAGCGGTCAGCATTCCTCGTCGAGGCGTTCGCGTGTCCACATTTGATGTGTCTGAGGCCAAGGAAGTAGCCGAAATGCGCTCTGTATTGGAAGTCTTGGCCCTCCGCCATGCCTTCCCTCACCTCACTGCGCAAACATTTGTTCTTGCGCAACAAGCCATTCAAGAAGGTGAAAAGGCTGAGGATATCTACAGCTGGGAAAGTGCGAACCAACGATTTCACCGCACAATTATTGCTGATTGTAAAATGCCCAAACTTCTCGCCACTCTTGACGATTTGCACATAGCGAGCGCCCGGTTTCTATTTGCCACTTGGAAATCGAAATGGGAAACTCGGATCGAGCATGACCACCGCACCATCATCAAAGCCCTCAAAAGCGGCGACATAGAAAACGCCGCCAAAGTGCTAGAACGCCACGTCAAACTAACAGGCCGCAAACTCAGCTCTTTGTTTTAGAAGGCTGATCTTTTCCAAAGGTTTTAAACATGTTCGTCCCTGTATCCGGTCGCAAAAACCATCAGTTCAGCATCGATGTGAGCGAAGATAACGAGGGAGCTGATCGACTGGCTCTGCTATTGCCCGGGGTTGGTTATCGCCTAGAGAACCCAATCTTTTACTTCACTCGCCGGTTACTGTTGGACAACGGCTATCGAATTGCAGGTGCCAACTATGCCTATGACAAATTGGAAGGTTTCAGAGACCTGAGCTTTGAAGATGTAATGGGTGTTTTGCACGACGATGCTGCTTCAATTGCTCAAGCAATGATGCAATTACCAAAACACAGCGAACTACTCGTCGTTGGCAAATCGCTTGGCACCGTTTTAATGGGCAACTTGCTGGCACAAGGTCATTTGCAGTCTGCTCTGCTTGCATGGCTGCCCCCTTCGTCCAAAGTCGCCCAAGTTCCAGCAGGCATTTTGAAGTGCGCACCGAAGTCATTTATCTGTATTGGTGACGCTGACAAGGGATATGATGCCAATACCTATGCAGAATTTGCGACCGCGGGTGCAACCCTTTCCGTCATCGACGATTTGGCACATGTACTCGAATGTGACAACAACGTCCCCAAATCGATTTTGGGCCACCATAAAATGATCTTGGACATGCAAAATTGGCTAAGCGCATCAAACGCCAATTAGTCATTCTGCCTTGTGCCTATTTTTGATCGCTTGAATGCCGAACCAACTCGCCAACAAAACAAACGGCGCCAGCAAACCAAGCATCATGGTTTTTGAAATGGGCAAATAGTCTGCCAACCCGGCCAACACATAACCCAAAATGCCAAGCGCATAATATGAAATTGCGATGGTTGAAAGCCCCTCAACCGTCGACTGCAATTTATATTGGCTTTTCGCTGTTTCAGAGATTGAACTTAGAACCTCCCGACTTTGAGATTGCATATCCACATTGATGCGTGCATCAAGCAGTTGAATGGAACGCGCAATTTTATTGTTCAAAGACCGTTGCCGTTTTTCAGTTGCCCGGCAGGTGGCCAGTGCTGGGTCTACCCGATTTGAAAGATACCGCGTGATAGTGGTGTGCTTTTCACTTTGCTCTTCTTCAATCCGGTCCAGCCTGATCTGAAGCACATCGCCATAAGCTTGGCTGGCCGCAAACCGGTATGCCGTGGCATCAAGGCTTTGCCCCGCCCGCACAGACAAAGAGTGCAACTTGCCCATGATACGTTTACTGTCATTTATGCTTGCGACGCAGCCAATCTCTTCATTGAGCTCGCCCAACTCCATTTCCAAACCACCAACAATGTGCGATTGAATGCGCGCATCTGGCAACCCCACCAGCGCCATGGTCCGATAGGTGTCAATTTCCAAAAGACGCCGCACCAAAATCCCTGTTTTGATGGAACTGAGCTGATCAACTGCAATCTCAAAACGAGTAAAACCGTGCACATCAGTTTGAAAATCGGTACCAATTTGCGCGTTGCCTTGCCCAACTCGCGAAAGGCACAAACTTTTGGGCTCGAACCCCAATAGGGCAGAGGGTGAAATTTCATGACGCTCAACCACATCTATACGCGCAGCGGTGATGATGGGGAACTGCTTTAGGACCTCAAGGCCAACCCCTTTGGGGCGGGCCAACTTATCTGCAATGGGCGCGTACCAAGTCAGGGTTACAAACTCAGTGTGCGCTTCCCATGTGACGTTATACTCACCCGTCGCGAAAGAGAACTGCCGCCAGTTTTCACTAGGACCAGCAACACCCGCTTCAACACACCAATTGCGCAATTGCTTGCCCGCATAGGCCATTTGGTCGGATTGCCGACCCACCAAAAACACGATCCGGCGGGCGCGAACCGGAGCTTGCAAAGGCGGGATGAGCCGAGCGTGAATTTCGTCTTGAATCGGCTCCCGCAACTCATGGTCGAAGAAGCATTCTTCGCTTATTTCACCCAACTCATTGCCTGTTCCATCGTCCATGCTCATCACCACGCCCCTTGCCCACAATTCAGCATGGCGAGCAACATCAATGCGCACAAGTGCGCTTTTTGGCATACCGGACTTCACCAAACTGCATAATTAGTCTTAGAACCAATTCGCAACCATTGTGGTTTGTCACAATTGCTGATCGGGTGTAGAGCTAGAAATTCAAACAAACCGCTTGCATCAAGAGACGCCATTTTGACCGATTTTACTGCCCAAGTTGCTGCTGCCAAAACCCGCATGGCCCAAATCCTTGATGCCACGCCATGCCAAAAAAACGTCTTCCTCAGCCAAAAATATGATGCAAATATCCACCTAAAGCGCGAAGACTTAACCCCTGTGCGCTCCTACAAGTTGCGCGGCGCCTACAATTTCATCTCAAAAGCACTTGATTCAAATCCAAATCATAAAGGCGAATTTGTTTGCGCGTCCGCAGGCAATCACGCCCAAGGTTTCGCCTTTTGTTGCGCCCATTTTGGGGTCAATGGCACAATCTTTATGCCGGTCACAACACCGCAGCAGAAAATAGACAAAACCCGCGTCTTCGGCGGAGACAATATTGAGATCAAACTCATCGGTGACATTTTTGACCAATGCTACAGCGCTGCCCTTTCATTCGCTGATGAACATCACGCCCTTATGGTGCCCCCGTTCGACCATGCAGATATTGTTGAAGGCCAAGCCACAATTGCGCAAGAAGTTTTGGAGCAATTGGAAGGTGAATCACTAGACCTGATCATCATGCCGGTTGGCGGCGGCGGACTGGCGGCTGGTGTCAGCACACACCTTGCTCAGTCCTCACCGAAGACGCAGTTTTTGCTGGTGGAGCCGGAAGGCGCGCCGAGCTTAAAATCCAGCCTTGAAAAAGGCGAGCGCGTTAAATTGCCTTCAATCGATAATTTTGTCGATGGCGCTGCAGTCGCTCAAGTGGGTGCGCTTAATTTTGATATGCTCAAGCACCTGCCGGCGAGCATTGTGCATTTGGTGCCCGAAAATCGTTTATGCGCAACCATTGTTGAAATGTTGAATATTGAAGGCATGGTGCTTGAACCCGCGGGGGCGCTTTCCATTGATGTACTTTCGGCCCTGCCCCCAGAAATACTCAAGGGCAAAAACGTGGTCTGTGTCACGTCGGGCGGCAACTTTGATTTTGAACGCCTGCCCGAAGTTAAAGAAAAAGCCCTCAAATATTCAGGTCTCAAGAAATATTTCATTTTGCGCCTGCCCCAGCGCCCGGGCGCGCTAAAAGACTTTCTCAATATGCTTGGCCCAAATGACGATATTGCACGTTTTGAGTATTTGAAAAAATCTGCCCGCAACTTTGGTACGGTTCTGATGGGGATTGAAACCAACAATCCGCAAAACTTTGATGCCCTAAAAGCCAAATTGATCGAAGGCGATTTCGGCTTTCAAGACATCACCGAAAATGATTTACTGTCCAGTTTGATCGTTTAGATTTGATGGGTTTGACAAAAAGCAAAACAGCCTATCATGCTAATAGGATGGCCAACCTGGATCCAAGCAACAACCGACCAAGCAAAACAATTGCCTATGCAATTATCGTCGCGAGCCTCGTCTTGGGCGGATTGTTGGCCCTGTTCTTCGCATCTTTTTCAGTGTTCAAAGCGGTGGAATTGGAACGTGCCGAAGGGCGAGCACAGCTTTACCATTCTACGCTGGTTAGTGCCCTTGAACGGCTTGAACATCTGCCCTTCATTGTTGCCCAAGACCCTGCAGTTGTGCGGGCATTGGCACAGCGCGATACGGACGGGCTAAATCAACGACTTGAGGATTTTGCCCAACGCGCAAAGGCTGAAGCCATCTATGTGATGGATAAAAATGGTTTAACCATCGCAGCGTCCAACTATGCCCAAGACGTCAATTTTTTGGGCAAAAACTATGGTTTTCGCCCTTACTTCAAAGAAGCGATGGCAGGCAAGCGCGGTGAGTTCTTTGCAATCGGCGCAACCACTTTTACCCCCGGCTATTTTATCGGCAACGCCGTGCATGACCAAAACGGGCAGGCCATTGGCGTTGTGGCGCTTAAGATTGCCCTTAGCGAACTCACAGGTGCGTGGGCTGCGTCCGGCGACGACATTGTTGTGACCAACAATGACGGCATCGTTGTTTTCGCGTCCTCAGACCAATGGCGGTATCACGCGACGAGCAACCTAACCGAAAAACAACGCATCGCCATCCAAAGCAAACAACAATTTGGCCGACAGGAACTAATGGCGCTAGATTGGGAACTGCGCCAAGACAATGAACTACGCCTTGACGGTGCGACCTATCTTTACGCCAACAAAACTGTTGAACGTCGCGGCTGGACCCTTTGGTACATCAAACCCATATCAAGCCTTTTTGAACGCACTTGGTTTGTCATCGTTCTTGCCACCATCGTCATGGCAACCATGGGGATTGCTTTTGTTACCTTTCGCTCAAACCAACTCCGCCAAGCCCTTAAGGCGGCCCATGATGATCGGCAAAAACTTGTTATTGAAATCGAAGAGCGCAAAGCCACAGAAAAACGTTTGGAACAAACTCAGTTTGAACTAGCCCGCACCAGCAAGCTTGCCGCACTAGGCCAACTAGCAGCATCCATTACCCACGAACTGGGGCAGCCAATTTCTGCAATGCGCAACTATTTGGCGGCCGAAGAAATCTCTGCGGGTCATCAGCCCGGCGGCGTCATAGACCACCTTGGCGGTCTGGTGCGCCGAATGGAGAACATTACAAAAGAGCTAAAGTTCTTTTCAATGCCCGGCGATGCCCGCACCGAAAGCATCAATGTGGCAGACGTAATTGAGGGTGCCATAGGTCTTACAAAGCACGACCTTACAAGCAACAATATTGAACTTGAAATCGATACACCGGGCGACTTGCCATTGCTTGACGGCAACCGGCAACGTCTAGAGCAGGTTATGGTCAACCTGATCCGCAACGCTATCGCCGCCATGCAAGACACGCAACAAAAACGCATACAAATCAATGCGATTTTGCACGAAGGCGCAATCAGAATTTCCGTGCGCGATTGGGGGCATGGACTTAACGGGCAAACCATCGAACAATTGCAAGAACCTTTCCACACCAACAAACCATCCGGCGAAGGCATGGGGCTTGGCCTCGCCATTTCAGCAGCTATTGTGCGCGAACATGGGGGATTGCTCAGCGCAATCGACTGTGAAATAGGTGCAAAGTTCACCGTTCAATTGCCCTTAAATAAGGATTGATCCTTGGCCCCTTTACCCAAACCCGCAAACCATCGTGCTATCATCATTGACGATGACAAAGAGATGCGCTTGTCTCTTGTCCACTTGTTGGGCGCCGCTGGTTGGGAAGTGGAAGCCCTATCGGAGGCATCTTCAATTGCCGACAAAGTCGCAGCGTTTTTGCCAGACGTCATCCTAAGTGACGTGCGCATGCCCAAAACCTCGGGCTTAGATTTGCTTAAGGAAAAGTCAGGCGTCGCCCAACTGCCCATCGTGTTGATCTCAGCCCATGGTGACATTCCAACTGCTGTGCAAGCCATGCGGGACGGTGCCTATAGTTTCTTGGAAAAACCTTTCGAACCGCAAAGGCTACTCACCATTTTGCGCAACGCAGCGGAAAAACACCGTCTATCCAAAGACGCGGAACGTCTTCGCAAGCAATTGGCAACATTGTCTGGTTTAGATCGTGTACTGCTCGGCAAATCAGAACTATTGCAGTCAGTACGTGAAAGCGTTTTGGACTTTTCATCCGCGCACGCCGCAGCGCTGATATTGGGCGAAACCGGCACAGGCAAAGAGCTTGTTGCACGCGCACTGCACAATCTTTCCGAACGCGCCAATGGACCGTTCCTCGCCATCAATTGCGCCAACATATCCGCTGAAGGCTTTGAGCAACGTATCTTTGGCGAAGCAGGTAAATCCCAAGGTCTGTTTCGTCAAGCCGAAGGGGGCACGCTCTTTTTAGACGAAATTGGCACCTGCTCGCCCGATGTTCAAGCCAAATTGCTGCGCGCCATCGAACTGCGCGAAATCTTACCCGTTGGGGCAGACAAGCCAATCACCGTGGATGTGCGCATTGTTTCAGCATCAAACGAGCCCTTAGATCAAGCCATTGAACAAGGCCGTTTTCGCGCAGACTTATATTTCAGACTGAACAACGTTGTCATAGACCTGCCAACCCTACGCTCGCGCCGCGATGACATTCCTTTGTTGTTTGAACATTTCTTACAAAATTACGCCGAACTCTATGAAACGGAAATTCCGCAGGTGAATGCAGAAGACATGGCCGTGCTCATCGCGCATGACTGGCCTGGCAATGTGCGTGAGTTGCGCAATGTTGCAGAGCGACTTGTACTTTCTTCACGACGCGGAGCAAGTTCTGTGATTGAAGCGTTGCGGGTCCAAAACAATATGGGCGACGTTCCCGAAACCTTGCGTGAGGCTGTGGCCGCGTTTGAGCGATCGCTAATCGCCAAAGCAATCCGTGCCCATAAAGGCAAAATGGATGCAGCCGCTTTGGCCCTTGGCATTGGTCGGCGCACCCTCAATGAAAAAATCGTCAAGCTGAATCTAAAAAAGGAAGACCTGCTCTAGAGATTTTGCCCTGCGGATTTCCGCAAGGCAGTGCGCAATATTCTACGCAGTTTTCTTCATAGGCAAATTTCCCCCAACCGTTAGGATGCCAATCAACACGTTCCAATTGGACCGGGTTTGAAATTCTTATGGGAGGACATTATGAAGAACATCGTAAAAGTCGCTATCGCGACAACACTGACCTTTGGCTTTGCTGCCGAAGCTATGGCCGTTGAATGGAATGTTTCTGTTTGGGGCAAACGACGCGCATTTACGGAGCATGTTGAAAAACTAGCCGAGCTAGTGTCAGCCAAAACAGGTGGTGAATTCACCCTAAACCTGTCTTATGGCGGTCTGTCAAAAAATACAGAAAATCTTGACGGCATTTCAATTGGCGCTTTTGAAATGGCCCAATTCTGTGCTGGCTACCATGCCGACAAAAACCCATCGATTACCGTTCTAGAGTTGCCATTTTTGGGCGTTGGCTCGCTTGAGCAAGAAATTGCTGTTTCCATGGCAGTTTACAACCACCCAGCCACCCAAAAAGACCTTGGCCGCTGGAATGCGACATTGCTGATGCCATCACCACTACCACAATATAACTTTGTTGGTGTGGGCGATGCACCAAGCACTGTGGCTGATTTTGCGGGCATGACTGTGCGCGCAACGGGCGGCATTGGTCGCGCCATGGAATCTGTAGATGCAGTACCAAACTCAATGTCTGCAACCGAAGTGCGCCAAGCGCTTGATTCAGGCGTTGTGAAAGCAGTTTCATTTGCACCACACGCACACATGTCATTTGGCACAATTGAAAGCGGCAAGTGGTGGACCACGAACCTAAATCCAGGCACCGTAAACTGCCCAGTTGTTGCCAACACAGATGCGCTGAACGGCTTGTCTGACACACACCGCGACGCGCTTCTAAGCTCAATCCCTGAAGCACTTGCGCATTATGTTGATTTTTACAACAACGACACAATGGCCAAATGGGGTCCTGCGCTTGAAGAACGCGGCATTCAGCAAGTAACATTTGCTGATGATGAATTGGCTTCATTCCGTTCAGCTGCTGGCGGCATTGCCAAAGCTTGGGTTGAAGACAACACAGCAAAAGGTCTTCCAGCTCAAGAATTGCTCGACCTTGTGACGTCAACACTAGCTAACTAAGCAACCTGAACAAGTTCACCCGGCCACGCCAATTCAAAGCGTGACGCCGGGTGAAATCTATTTGGACTGGTTTTGGGGCAAAAACTTCAAACTGGGGGGAACCTAAAATGGCAGGTGCATCATCTGTTCTAACCGACGACAGTTGGCTTTCTAAAATCGATCAAAAGCTGTTTAAGATCGAGGGCCTTCTGGCTTTTATCGGCGGCCTTGCCGTCTTTTCACTCATGCTAATGGCTGTCGCCTCGGTCGGTGGCCGCAATTTCTTGAACCGGCCATTGCCAGGCTATGTGGACTGGATTCAACAGGCAATGCCACTCATCGCCTTTTTAGGCGTCGCCTATACCCAGCGGGTCGGCGGGCACATCCGAATGGACATTTTGGTTGGTCGACTAAAAGGGCGCGCCCTTTGGACCGCCGAGTTTGTTTCAACCCTAGTAATGTTGCTCCTCATGATCCTGCTAGTATGGGGCTCTTGGGCGCATTTTGCACGTTCTTTTGATTTTGCTGCTCCCATGTGGAGCCGGGATTCTTCTATGGATATTGGCATCCCGCTTTGGCCCGCAAAGCTTCTTGCACCAGTTGCTTTTGCTGTTCTCTCACTTAGGTTCGCTCTCCAATTGTGGGGCTATGGGCGCGCATTGCGCACGGGCACGCTTGAACCCATTGGTGTCCCCTTAATCGAAGACGCCGCCACCCAAGCCGCACGCGAAGCCGAACACGTTTCAGGCTTTGATAACGAGGAGGAAGCCAAATGACTTCAATAGATATTGGTCTCGTCGTCACCGGGCTTTTGCTCATTATGGTGCTTATTGGGGTGCGCGTTGCTTTTGCTGCCGCACTTGCGGGCCTCACTGGCCTCATTTGGATCTTCTGGTCTAAAAAGGGATATGATCCAAACCAGTTTTTCTGGGCATTAGAAGTCGCAACAAAAACCGCAGGCCAAGTCCCGCACTCAAAAGTTGCTTCTCAAGCCCTTTCGCTTATCCCGACCTTCATTTTAATTGGCTACCTTGCCTATTATGCGGGCCTAACCAAAGCCCTGTTTGAAGCGGCAAAACGATGGGTTGGATGGTTACCCGGCGGCATGGGGGTTGCGACGGTTTTTGCTACCGCTGGCTTTGCAGCCGTATCTGGCGCTTCAGTTGCCACCTCGGCAGTGTTCGCCCGCATTGCCATCCCCGAAATGCTCAAAATCGGCTACGACAAACGCTTTGCGGCAGGCGTTGTCGCCGCAGGTGGCACACTGGCATCGCTTATTCCACCATCTGCAATTTTGGTGATTTATGCGATCATTGTCGAACAAGATGTAGGCGCGCTTTTGCTTGCTGGCTTCTTGCCCGGCGCCGTATCTGCCCTCATTTATGGCGCCATGATTGTACTCATGGCCATCGCAAATCCAAAACTTGGTCCACCAGTGCGTGGCTTTTCATGGGGTCAACGTTTCAAGTCCCTACCGCCAGCGTTTCCAATCTTCTTTGTGGTCATCATCATCATTTGCTTCATTTACAATCCATTTGGTGGAGATGCATGGGGCACGCCAACAGAAGGCGGTGCAATCGGTGCATTTGTGATTTTTGTCATGGCACTAATCCACGGTATGCGTTGGCCACAATTCAAAGACGCATTGATGGAAACCGGCAAACTGGCGGTGATGATTTTCACCATCATTTGGGGTGTTTTGATCTTTGTACGCTTCCTCGGGTTTGCCGACTTGCCAGGTGCTTTTTCGGATTGGATTACAACACTTGAGCAAAACCCAATGGTCACCTTGATCCTCATCCTTTGCGCCTACGCGGTTCTCGGGATGTTCATGGACGCGATTGGCATGTTGCTACTAACGCTGCCCGTTGTGTTCCCTGCTGTGATGGCATTGAACGGCGGCATGGACGTCACGGCAGCCGACAGTGCATTTGGCATGAGTGGGTGGGGCTGCGCGATTTGGTTCGGGATTATTGTGGTAAAAATGGCAGAGCTCTGTCTGATCACCCCGCCCATTGGCCTCAATTGCTTTGTGGTCGCAGGCGTCAGGTCCGACATATCCGTTCAAGACGTTTTCCGCGGTGCATCTCCGTTCTTCATCGCAGATGCGGTCACTATCGCAGTTCTGATCGCCTTCCCAGGCATCGTGCTGTGGTTACCTAGCTTGTTGTTAGGCTAAATAGACAACAAACAACCTGCTGGAGCATCAGTGTTCCAGCAGGTTTAAATGGCCACCGAAAACGCTCAATTTTCAATCAATGCATAAAACTCATGCAACAAGTTCTTTTGGCTGTTGACATGGCACTTGCTCAATATGTTGCGCACATGCCAGCGGATTGTTCCATAACTGCGCTCAGTGGATTTGGCTATATCACGAAGCGAGTGCCCTGATAGCAGCGCACCTAGGACCTCAATTTCTGCATCGGTCAGTCCATAGCATGCACCAAATTTGAGCAGCCGAGCCTCATGCTTAATTGAGCCCACCTCGCCTTGCCTGACCAATGCCAAAAGATAACGCATGAACAAGGCTAATCGCTGTTTTTCGACATCGTCAAAATCGTCGTCGTCTTCACTGCGCCAAACCGTAAGCGAGAGCAATGATCCATCTGGCAGCAACGCAGGCGCAATCATTAAATAGAAAACACTGTGCCTTTGCATAAACGCATAGAAAGGTCCGAGCTCTCTGACTTGCTCATCGGAAAAATAGTCAGTTCGCCTGTGCGGTTCAAGCGGGGTTAAATCGCCTTCTTGCATCGGTCGCATCTCGTAGAATTGATTTTCAAAGAAATCTCGCATGCAATCTAGGTTCGACGTCGCCAAAACTGACTCTTCAGCGCTCAAGGTGGCCCTATTATTGCCAGAGGTGCGATATAGCGCGAAACTGCAATCAAAAATCTCACCAAATTCTGCTGAAAACCCCGCCCAATCACGTCCGTTTTCGAGATGGCGCTGGGCGCAATCGTAAATTTTTTCGAGCGTTATCATTCAGTTTCCCTCGGGCACGCAACAATACCCTGAAAATTGATCACTTCAAATTCTATTTCGCCTCCCAATTGGCAGGCGTCAAAGAACACCTTTCGGTTTATCCATGGCTCAACTGGTTTTTCGGGGTTCAAATGTCGTATACTACTCAGATCGCTTATTCAAAATCGTGCAATATTGGCGCGACCAAATTTTTGCCCATTACTGTTTCCGTTGTTGCGTTGTTGGCTTCAATGAGCCCTGCATTGTCGCAGAACTTTACGGTTCAAAATGGACAAACACAAACCACCACGCAAACACTTGCAACAGATGGTAGCGTAGGTACGATTGAAGAAGGTGGAACGTTAGCGCCAGCGGCGGGCCACGGCATTGAGATGCAGGGCAACAACACCAGCGCCAACATTGCTGGCAATCTGAGCCTAGTCAACGACAATACCCATGGGATTGTCGTCACTGGCAACAATGCACAAGTTACAGTTGACGCCTCAGGCATTATCTCCACAACCGGCGACGGATCATGGGGGATATGGACCGTTGGTGGCACTGAGGCCTCAATTACCAATAACGGAAAGATCACCACCAATGGCTTAGGCAGCATTGGCATACTTGCAAGTATTGGCGGTGGTACCATCATAAACAATGGAGAGATTGAAACCCACGGTCAAAGTTCCGATGCAATTTCAGTCACAGATTCAAACAATTCCGTTCTCAATTCCGGGACAATCTTGACCGTTAGTGACACGTCAAACGGCATTTCAGCCACAAGCAACAACAACGCAGTCAACAATAGCGGTTCAATTCTAACCACTGGCGTTGGCTCGAGCGGGATATATGTATTTGGCACCGGTAATGTCGTGACGAACAGCGGTACAATCAGCGCGGATGCTAGCGCAACGTCTATCGGCATCAAGGCCGAAGGCGTCGATGCTGTCGTTATAAACTCAGGCACAATCACAAGTCAGTTTAGCGATGCCATTCGGTTCGAAAGCATCGGCAACAACACTTTAACCTTAAACGCTGGCAATGTGATTTCTGGCGGTTTGGTTTTCGGCGCCGGCACAGACACGCTCAATGTGGGCAATGGATTATCCTTGCATTACACTTTTGACAAAGCTCCAGATATCCTCAACACAAATGGCGCGCCATCATTGGTGCAAGGCAATGTGGTCGATGTCGTTGATACAACCAGCCTCGCCCATATCGACAATTCACTCGACAGTTTGCTCGCTGGTACCTTCAACATGCTCGCTAGCCACTCAACTTCAACCAAAAGCGGCTCCGATGAGGCCAACGCCCTTGGCTATGCTCAAACGCCGGCCGACAAATGGCCGGCAGCGGCTGATTGGCGTTCAACAGACCAAAATGAAGTTTGGGCCAATGGCTTTGCTGGCTTGCAAGCCAATAGCGCATCAGGTTCAGCTACCACGGCAAATACCATATTTGGTGGTGGGGTTATCGGTATTGAAACAATGCTCGATCCGGAGTTAATGGCTGGCGCATTCGTCGGGTTTGGGGCAGCGCAACTCAACACGCCGGGCAACACGCAATCCGTTGATACAAAGGGCCAATATGCAGGTCTTTACGGGCAGTTTGGCGACAATATTGATCTTTCAATTGCCGGGGGTGTTTTGCAGCATGCGAGCAGTCGACAAGTCCTTAACAACTTGGTTGCATCGGGGATTGAAACAGTAACAGCAGACTTTAATGGCTATTTTGTCGCGCCCGAAGTGACCTTCAAATTGCTAGAAGCTGAAATCGGTGGCAATCCAACACGCACCAGTTTGCGCGGTCGCTATACGTTCCAACATATTGACGGCTACACAGAAAGCGGCGCGGATTCAATTTTGGCAGTCGGTGCGCGCAACATTCACTCACTCGACACCCGCCTCAAAGTTGAAGCAGATTTGGTGAGCAACAACCAAACTCAAGTGATCGCCCGCACGGGTATCGATGGGCAGTTTAAATGGGGTGCAAATTCTGTAACTGCAAACCTGTTGGGGTCAAACCTGACATTTGATCCAGGTGGCGCGCCAAACTCGGGTTCTGTTTTTGTTGGTCTAACAGCCAACCATCAAATAAACGAAAATACGAACCTGTTTTTTGACACAGAACTAAGCACCGGAACCGCACATGGCTTCAACGTAACCGCTCAAGCGGGTTTCAAGTCGTCATTTTAGGTAAGTTCTTTAGAAACAATCTAGGAGCAGAGGGAATAACGACCTCTGCTACTTTTCGTTTATGCCTAGGGCGTTGCCGCGCCCGAATGTGTGGCATGCCAAACAACAATCTTGCTGCCTAGGAAAAAATTGAACCCTAATTGATCATCCTTGCGTTGCAAAACGGTTTCAGTCAGCAACTCAAACACAGTTGTTCGTCCACCGTCCTCAACAACAATCTCAAAATCTGGTGCAATCTTTGGATATGCATTCGGCCCCGGAAACCACCGCATCAACAACCGCGAGATCGGTCCGGGTTGCACAATTGCAATCTCGCTCGCAACCAGGTCAGATTCCTGTTTAGACAATTGAACGCTAGTGTTGGTCTGAAGGTCAATAACTGTCACTTTTGCCATTGCAATCACCATGTTCCATTTTTGAAGCTATTCCAACAAGCAGTACCAGTCGCATCTACAGAGCCAGGATAAGCCGTGTGCGTTACTGTATCGTCATAGCCGTAATAGGGAATAAAACCCAACGCCCACTTCCAGCGCCACCGTCTGGTAAAGAGTATTCTTGAATAAAATTCACTGCCACTGGCATGAACGCCCGTCAGATATCCTTTTGATCCATAAACGCGAATCTGATGTGCAAAATTTGCGGCGTTGAAGGTGATTTGCCCGGCCAATGCCTCAGCAACCGAACCTGCTCCCGCGGCAGTTTTTAAGCCCGTATTGCACCCCGCCAAATATATGCTGGCAGTATCGCACCAGGGCACTTTTTTCAGTTCGGTGCCCCACGCCGCCACATTTGACATCTGCAAACTGTCTACGACAACCGGATTGCCATGCGCATTAATCTCCAAATAGTCGACACAAGCATTGGCATTGGCAACCGACAGGGCCTTTATCTTCGTGACCAAATCCGCAGCATCCGTGTACCCATCAATGAGGCTATAACCACTTATTCCTTGCAGATATGCATGCTGCTTTGCTTGTTCCGCTGCAGTAAAAGATTTTCGGTCGAAGGCAATTATCTTCAAAGTATTTACCATGACGTCCACCTAGACAGATTTATCTATATTCCTTAATTATTTTTCCCATCTTAATCCACATTGCAAACAACATGCAAGTAATCGACAAATCATGCCAGAATTTGGCTGTAACAACGCCTGAAATATCATCAAAAAAAATGGGCGAAAACTGGCAAAGCTCTCGCCCAATATTTGGGATAGAAACCGATCTTCTATTCTGCCGGAGGGGGAAGGAAGTTGACCTCATGCAGAGCAGATAGCCGCACGACTTCTTCAGGGTCACCCAAATTATGCAATGCGTTGAACAAATCAAATAATTTCCGACTTGGTGCGACGCCAAAAAAGCAATTCGCATCCTTGCCAGATTTATTGGTGATGCCGTGGGCAATACCCATCGGCATACGCACCGTATCACCCGCACGTGCTGTTAAAACTTCGTCACCAAACGCAAGTTCGAGTTCACCATCCAATAGGGTAATCCACTCATCTTGGGTTGGGTGAATGTGGGGAGGTACAAAGCTGTCAGCAGGCAATAATGCGTGCCAAATCATTGCATTTTCTGAGTGCAGTTTTGGTGTGTAAGTCTGCCCCAAAATGTTCCATTTGAGCGCAGAAATGCCTTCACCGCTCGGCGTAATGCCGGGTGTCATATTCATTTTTTCTCTCCATGTAGGTTTTTAGGTGCCGCCGTAGGTGTTAGCTACGACGGCCAATGATCGGCCCGCTAGCTAACCTTGTAATCCGGGGTCGAATTCAAAAACGCGCGATAAGCATCGGCATTTGGCGGCGCGAGGTTTTCCGCAATCGGATTGCGGTGACGGATTTTCGCGCCCATATCGTCAAGCAATTCATCGAAATGTTTGAAATGGTAAGGTGCAACGCAAAGTCCGCCATAAACCTTTGCAGAGGGTTTTTCGTTGCGTTTCCAATTCAGCATCATGTCGATGTTTTGGTTCATTTGGCTGGCCGAAGGTTGCTTTGCCAACTTACCATCCATATAGCGCACCAGCCAGTTTGCAGCCAAGTCAGCGCACAAGACCGTGCAGAATGACGAGTTGAAGCCAACAAAGCCCATGTCCGGCAGGTCCGGATTTGCGATGATGCGGTACAAACGATATTGCCCGTCTTCCTCAACAAGCTTCTTCTGATATTCCTCTGGTAAAAATGGCACGCCCAATTTCCAGCCAACCGCTTGAATGGCCAGATCGGTTTTAACCCGCTCACCGCCCGTCAATACAACACTGTCCCCATCATATTCTTTGAAAGTGCCTTTGATCGCTTTAATGCGGCCATCCGCAATCATGTCAAACAGTCCCGGCGTCACAATGGGCACAGAACAATTGATCTCGTCTTCAATCTTGATTTTTGGACGCAACCCAGTTTTGTTCAGCTTGAGTTGGATCGTCAACAACGCCTCAAGCCCGCGCCAATTCGCCCAAACAAAGGGCTTTCCAATCACATGAGCGAACTTCTGCATCGGTGTCAGCCCCCAACTTGGGAACATCTGCTCTTGCTTGCGAATATACAGAATTCGTTTGAAATTTATCAGCCCACCGATGAAATAGGGCACCCTCCAAACGCTCTGTAAATAGACAATATTCACCGACTTCGCACCTTGCTTTACTGCATTCACCGCAATGTCTGTTGCAGACTTGGAAAAACCAAGCACGGTCACGTCTTTGCCTTTTACAATTGCTGGGTCTGTATATTCAGACGAATGCATCACCTGCCCGCCCTGCGCTTCAAACGCGTCTTGGCCGGGATGGGTGAGAATGTTCTTTTCGCTAAACTGCCCGGTACAAACCGCTAGAAAATCATAATCTTCTTGGTTCTCTTTGCCAGCCTCATCAATAATCGATAGGGTCCAACCCGGCTTGCCATCGGCGCGGCGCGCCATCCCCGAAACGCTGGTGTTAAACCGAATATGCTCGCGCAAATTGAAGTCGTTGGCGTAGCTATCTAAATAGGCATGCACCTGCGGCCCCTTCGGCCATTCAGGATAATCGTCCGGCATCGCTTTGTCGGTATACCGATAAAGGTCCTTCGGGCTTTGTGTTTGCACATCTGGATATGACCGAGACAATTCCCAAACGCCGCCCAAATCGTGGCTGCGTTCAATCACGGTTACATCGTGCCCTTTTTCTTTGAACGTTTTAGCTGTCGCCAATCCACTCACACCCGCGCCAATTACCGCGACCTTTTTCTTGAGTGCCATCGTCCCCTCCTCCTCGCCGATTGCATCATTTTTGTTTTATGCCTAAACTAATAGGCAGATAGGAGGAGGAGTCTATCCAGAAAACGCAAGATTGCGAAGGCACTGCTTGGTTAAGCAAGCACGCTGTCCACGAACCATTGGCACAACATCGACTGTTTCAATCCCACGATCTTGATTGTGCGCGTGAAATGGTGGCGCAAAAATATTGCGCCCATCGGTTGGACATCGCTTCTGGCCAGCACAAACTTGACGCAGTGCATAACCATTTTGCGGCAGGTGATCTGACGTTCAATTATATGCGATATGGCGGAAGGGTGGAGATCGACCCGGGCGAGCTCAAAAACTTTTATCTCATTCAAATTCCGCTGCGCGCCGGAGCCCAAGTGCGCAACGGCAATCAAACCGTTGATAGCACCACCGAATTTGCCACAATCCTTAATCCAGATCTAAAAACAAAAATGGTCTGGCATGCAGATTGTGAGATGCTGCTGGTCCAGATTAATGCAAAACGCGTCAAGCAAGAAGCCGAACTCCATTTGGGCCGCGAACTGTTCGCCCCAATAAGGTTTGAACCAACCATTCGCATGAAGGCGCAACAGCTCGCCATTTGGCGCCAGCAATTAAGCAACATGTTTGCCGACGCAGACCAAAATATTGCCCCGACAGGCAGCACGGAAATGATACTAGAGCTGTTGGAAGCTGCCCCAAGCAATGTGCAGTGTTTTTTTGATGCCCGCCCAGCAGATATTGCCAGCACTCAAATGCGCAAGGCAATGGAGATCATCAAATCCAATTTCGATCAGGAATTCACGCTGGATGATCTCGCATGCGCCGCTGGCGCGTCACCCCGCGCGCTGCAATATGCTTTTAAAGCCACCTACAACATGACGCCCATGCAGATGTTGCGGCTCGAGCGTCTACGATGGGCGCGGCACTTATTGCTGGTCGCTAATCCACATCAAACAGTTACCCAAATCGCACTTGATTTGGGCTTCCAACATTTGGGCCGCTTTGCGCAAGAGTACCGAGAGGCGTTTGGCGAAACACCAAATCAAACCCTACAAAACAGCAAACAACCGTCATTTTAAGCTGGCAAAACCGCTGTGGCTTCAATCTCAATCTTTGCGCGATCCTCGATCAGCCCCGCCACCACAACCATGGTCATCGCCGGGAAATTATAACCCATAACTTCACGATAGGCCTTGCCCACCTCACCCTGTTTGGCGAGGTACTCCTTTTTGTCGGTCACAAACCAAGTCAACCGCACAATGTCTTTTGGCTCACCACCAGCCTCTTGAACAACATCCACAATGTTGCGCAGTGCCTGTTTCATTTGCTCAATAAAGTCATCAGTTTCAAAAACTTGATCGGCGGTCCAGCCAATTTGACCGCCCACATAAATGGTACGCCCTTCACCAACCATGCCATTGGCATAGCCTTTAGCCGGTTTCCATCCTTCAGGGTGTAAGCTGATATTCGCCATTATTCTTTTTCCATAAAGTTTGAAATGTTTGCCCGCGCCTGTTCCGGCCACGGTGCAGATTTCCCCTTTGCGCCATCAATATGCACAAGGGTGGTTATAGCACTCATTCGTTTTTCAGCTCCGCAATGGGCCACAATTGCTAGACTGATGCTCGATTTCCCAAGCTTGGTCACTTGTAGAGTCCAATTCAAAACGTCGCCCAATCGACTTGGGTGATGAAAGCGCGCTTCAATGGCCGCTGTTGGCACGCCACTGTGCGCTTGGCTGAACATAGCCAGATAGGAGTATCCAGCAATCCGATCAAACCAAGTTTCAATTGTTGCATTGACCATCTCAAAATAGCGCGGATAGAAAACAATTTGCGCGGGATCACAATGTTGAAACATCACGGGCTGTTCAATTGAATAAGTCGCCACCATCAAACCCCCAAATATCGATCTGCAAGTTCAGGCGTCAACGCATCCGGCGCACCCGCCCAAGCCGTGCGTCCCCGTTCCAAAATCACGCAATGATCAGCAATAGGAAGCAACTCAGCTAAGGTCTTGTCGACGATCAAAATGGATTGGCCTGTTGCTTTGAGTTCACGCACTGCTCGCCATATTTCTTCGCGTATCACCGGCGCCAAACCTTCCGTCGCTTCGTCCAACACCAACAATTTGGGGTTGGTCATCAATGCACGGCCAATGGCCAGCATTTGCTGCTCTCCACCCGATAGGGTATTTGCTGACTGGGTTTGGCGTTCTTCCAATCGCGGAAACAATTCATAGACCTGCTCAAGGGTCCATTGTGTGCCGCGTGCAGCAGCCACCAAGTTTTCTTCCACTGTCAAATTGGCAAAGCAGCGCCGTCCTTCTGGCACCAACCCAACGCCCAATTGCGCCACTTTGTGTGAGGGTAGATTGTCAATATCTTGGCCCGCGAATTGAATGCGTCCCGCCTTTTGTTTTGACATTCTACAAAGCGTGCGAATGGTGGTGGTTTTGCCCATGCCGTTGCGCCCCATTAGCGCGACAACTTCACCCTCACCCATTTTTAGGTCGACGCCAAAGAGCGCTTGCGATGGTCCGTAGAACACTTCAATGCCTTGAATATTTAGGAGTTCACTCATGCGGTTTCTCCCAAATAGGCTTCACGCACCGCTGGGTCTTTGCGAATTTCATCCACCGTTCCAGAAGCCACGACACAGCCATAGACCAGCACCGAAATTCGATCCGCCAATGAAAACACAGCGTCCATATCATGCTCGATTAACAAAATTGGCGCTTCCTTGCGCAACTCATCCAAGAACGAAATCAGCCGCTTTGAGCCCTCTGGCCCCATGCCAGCCATCGGTTCATCCAGCAAAAATGCCTTTGGTTTAAGCGCCAACGCTAGCGCAATTTCCAATTGTCTTCGCTCACCGTGTGAAAGTTCGGCAGCGCTCACATTTGCACGACCATCAAGTTCAACCCGCGCCAAAATCTCCTGCGCTCGCTCAACCAGCGCCTTGTCGTTGCGCACGTTCTTGAAAAAGCGAAAACTGGAACCAGAATGCGCCTGCACCGCCAACATCACGTTGCGCAGCGCAGAAAACTCCATGATCACTGACGAGATTTGAAACGTTCGCCCTAACCCCAACTGTGCCCGTTCAGCAACATCTAGCCCGGCCAAATCTTTCCCGTTAAAGATAACTGACCCACTGTCCGAAGAAAGCCCGCCGCAAATTTGTTTGATCAAGGTCGACTTGCCCGCGCCATTTGGACCAATAAGCGCATGGATTTCGCCTTGATTTAAGGTGATCGAGACATCATCCGTCGCCTTAAGTGCACCAAAGCTCTTTTTGAGGTTTTTGATTTCCAAAACTGTGTCAGTCATGGCGTGCCCTCCCGGCGATCAGGCCAATCACTCCACCACGCGCAAACAACACGACGCCCAGCAACACAAGACCCAAAAAGAACTGCCAGTGCTCAGTCATACCGCCAAATATGAATTCAAACAGGATGTAAATAATCGCGCCAGCAAGTGGACCATATAGTCGACCAACGCCACCCAAGATCACCAAAATCATGATCTCGCCTGACATATGCCAAGACAACATGGAAGGCGAAACAAACCTATTGAGATCTGCAAACAGGGCGCCTGCCAAACCTGTCATCATGCCCGAGATCACAAAGGCGGTGAGCTTGATATTGAACGGGCGCACGCCAACCGCGCTCAGCCGTTCGTCGTTTTGCCGTGACGATTGCAGCGCCGCACCAAACCTCGAATTCTTTATTGTTGCAGACAAGAATATTCCACCCAGCAACAAGCCAAGGCAAATGAAATAGAAGCCCTGCGGTGCCAGCGTATTCACGCCGGGGAAACTATTGCGCACATAAATCGACAAACCATCTTCGCCCCCATAGGCGGGCCAAGAGATCGCGAAATAATAGATCATTTGGGCAAAAGCCAAAGTGATCATGATGAAATATACGCCGGACGTACGAAGGCTCAACAGTCCAATCAAATAGGCAGCGATGCCTGACGCAATAATCGCCACCAGCCAAATGATCAGCATTTGATTGGTGCCCTCAATCAGGAACGGGCTTTCCATGATAGGTGTATAACTAAGCGCGTGGCTTGCCAAAATGCCTGCCGCATAGCCCCCAATGCCAAAAAACGCCGCATGGCCAAATGACACTAACCCGCCAGTGCCCAGCGCCAAGTTTAGGCCCACACCCGCGAGCCCAAGAATGGCCACCCGGGTCGCCAAGGTGATATAAAACGGCTCGTCGATGGCGTTCGCCACAAATGGCAAGGCCAACATGCCAAGTGTGAGGAAAATATTGAGAATGGATTCACGGGAAAGATTAGCCATTTTGTGACACCAACCCTTCTGGTTTGAAAATCAAAACAACGGCCATTAGAACATAAATCAACATTGATGATAGCGATGAGCCAATTGATCCAGCTGCACTTGGGTCCATGAACAAAGCAAAAATAGAAGGCAGTGAAACCCGGCCCAGTGTGTCAACAATACCCACCAGAATTGATGCGATCAGTGCGCCTTTTATTGAACCAATTCCCCCGATCACAATCACCACAAAGGCAAGGATCAGAACAGGTTCCCCCATGCCCACTTGCACCGATTGCAGCGCACCAACCATGGCGCCAGCAAAGCCAGCCAAACCAGCGCCTAGGGCAAAAACAATCGTATAAAGCGTGCGAATATCAACACCCAGCGCACCAATCATTTCCCGATCCGCTTCACCCGCACGAATACGAATGCCCAGCCGGGTTTTCGCAATCAGCAGATAAAGCCCAAGTGCCACCAATCCCCCCACGACGATAATCGACAAGCGATAAATCGGGTAAGGCAAACCACCCGGCAAAATCACAGGGCCGGCAAGAATGGCGGGCACGTCCAAAAACAGAGGAAACGAGCCAAACACAAATCGGCAGCCTTCTGAAATGATCAGAATAAGCGCAAATGTCGCCAACACCTGATCTAAGTGATCACGGTCATAAAGCCGTCTAATCACCGTCACTTCAATTATCGCACCAGCAAATGCCGCCGCAACAATAGAAGCCACAAGACCAAGCCAAAAAGAACCAGTTGCAGCAGCAACCGCAGCGCAAGCAAAGGCACCAATCATATAGAGTGAGCCGTGGGCGAGATTGATCAAACCCATCACGCCGAACACAAGGGTCAACCCGGCCGCCATCAGGAATAGCGTAACGCCAAATTGCAAACCGTTCAGCAATTGCTCGAAAAACAGGGCAGCTGTCATGGAAGGTAAATCCAACTAGAGCCTAAAGAAAAACATGCGGGGCACAATGCGCCCCGCACGCAAGTTCAAAGTTACATGCCGCATTCTTGTGCGTATGCATCTTGGTGTTGCTCTAGGGCCAAACCGACAATCTTGTTGGTCAACACGTCGCCCTCTTGCACCACTTCACGCACATAAATGTTTTGGATCGGGTGGTGGTTGTTGCCGAAGCGGAATTCGCCACGCACTGAATCAAATTCTGCAACTTTCAACGCTGCTCGGAATGCATCTGCATCCTTCACATCAGCGCCTTTAAGAGCTGAAAGGATCAAGTTTGCTGTGTCAAAACCTTGACTTGCGTACAATGAAGGCAAGCGGCCATATGCCTCTTGGAAACTTGCAACAAAGGCCTTGTTGGCTTCGTTATCAAGGTCTTTTGACCATTGTGAAGAGTTCTTCACACCAAGCGCCGCGTCGCCAACAGCACCCAAGATGCCTTGATCAAACGAAAATGCTGGGCCAAGCACCGGAATATCAACACCAGCAGCCGCATATTGCTTCATGAACGCAATACCCATGCCACCTGGCAAGAAGAAAAACACACTATCCGCACCGGAAGCGCGAATTTGTGCAATTTCTGCCGCATAATCGGTAGCGCCCAGCTTTGTGTAAACTTCACCCGCATAATCGCCTTCATAAAAGCGTTTGTAACCCGTCAAGGCATCCTTGCCCGCAGGATAATTTGGCGCAAGGATATAGCTATTCTTATAGCCTACCGCATTAGCATAAGCACCCATTGCTTCATGCAAATTGTCATTCTGCCAGGCCACATTGAAGTAATTTGGGTGACATCCTTTACCAGCCAAAGGTGAAGGCCCCGCATTTGGTGACAAGTAGAATTTGCCCTGCGCCGTTGCTGAAGGAATGACCGCCATTGCCAAGTTTGACCAAATGATACCAGTCAAAATATCGACCTTTTCACTTTGGATCATCTTGTCCGCAATCTGCACTGCCAATTCGGGTTTGCGCGCATCGTCTTCAATGACAACTTCCACGTCTTTGTTATCAGACTGACCGATTGCGAGCATAAAGCCATCGCGCACATCAATACCAAGGCCCGAGCCACCGCCCGAAAGGGTTGTGATCATGCCAATTTTTGCCCCACCAGCATAAGCCATGCTGGTCGCTGCCAAAGTCAACGCAAGTGCGCTAACCGCAAGTCTTTTTAAGTGTTTCATATTTTCCTCCCATTGAAGCCATCCATAGTGGACGACAATTGTAAAATGAGAAAGCAGCAAACAAGGTGTCGTTTTTTCAATAGTTCAACACACTCAACAAGCCTGTAGCCGCAGGCATGAAAGCATCTTTGTGAACCAGCTGCGCTGCAAAACGTTTAGTTTTGCCTCAGCTCCTACCTCTTCTTTCTCTTCTCATCCCATTTCAGTGTGCATGAATTTCAATATATTTCAATATTAAAATATCAAGCTTAAAGCACCAATTCATCAAAGTTCAATCACGGTGCAAACTGTTGAACCAATTTAGACTTTTTTTCCGCCAAATCATCAATCACGTTGAAATGATGTTTTTCTGGCGCTTCGTACCATTCAGTTTCAACCCCAAATCCAGACCAAATTTCCGCCAGCAATTTGTTTTGCCGCAAAAACTCAGGGCGCTCATTTGCCCCGACCCAACACATCAAATCTGCATGTGAAACTGGGCGCTGCAACGCAGCACTTTCATCTACCGCTTCATCTTCATCCAGCACCAGCTTTTCGTTCATCTTGGTCTTCATCAAGGGCCGCAAATCATGAAGGCCCGAAATCGATACAACTTTTTCGATTCGCTTCTGGATACTCGGTTTTAGCGGTGTTTTTTGACATATCTGGCGCGTCACCAAGTGACCACCCGCCGAATGTCCGGATAAACGAATGGGGCCATCAATTTTTTGCGCCGCGCACTCAATCGCTTTCGCAATTTGGCTGGTCATCCGCGTTAGATGCGCATCAGGTGCCAATGTATAGCTGGGCAGCGCAACCGCCCAACCATTATCCACAGCGCCTCGCGCCAAGTGCGACCAGCTTGATTTATCAAAAGCCATCCAATACCCGCCATGCACAAACACAGCCAGCCCTTTTGGCGTCGTTGCTGGCATAAACAAATCAAAGCGCTCCCGATCTGACTTGCCGTAGACAAGATCAATTTCTGCACGACCGAGTGCCGTCATTTCGTCGCGAAATTGGGCAGCCAACAATGCCCAGCGCGGCACAAATTCATCCGCGCCCTCAATATAGGCACCATTGGAATATGCATCATCCCAATCTGTGATTACTGGCTGCTTCATCGCGTCTTCCATTTTCTATTGGTTGCGCAAACTGGACATAAATACAAGCCTGCGCACCTCAACCTCATCACCCATTCAGACACGAAACAAAAAATACTTCAAGCTTAAAATTTTGTACTTGAAATATATTTTTGACAATGTCATCATGCCCTAAATCGAGCAGGAGGAAGTGATGAAGGTTGTGTGTTTGGGCGGCGGGCCAGCGGCGCTATATTTTGCGATCAGCATGAAGCTGCGCAACCCTGCGAATGAAATCACCATTCTCGAGCGCAACAAAGCTGACGACACCTTCGGCTGGGGCGTTGTTTTGAGCGATGAAACGCTGGACAATATGGCCTTAAACGACAAAATCAGCGCCCAAATGATCCGAGAACATTTCGCCTATTGGGACGATGTTGCGGTCCACCATCGCGGCACCATAACCGTTTCCACCGGACATGGCTTTTGCGGCGTTGGTCGCAAACAGCTCCTGCTTTCATTGCAAGAACGCGCATCTCAGCTGGGCGTTGATATGCAGTTTGAAACACAGGCAAAACCTGCCTCTGAATATATGGACGAATATGATCTGGTGGTTGCCGCGGACGGTTTAAACTCCGCCACCCGCACAGAGTTTGCCGAGCATTTCAAACCAGACATTGATGTGCGCGAATGCAAATTCGTTTGGCTTGGTACCCACCAAAAATTTGACGACGCGTTTACCTTCATTTTTGAAGAGACCGAGCACGGCTGGATCTGGGCCCACGCCTACCAATTCGACGACAGCACAGCCACTTTCATCGTTGAGTGTAACCAAGACACTTTTGACAAGTTTGGCTTTGGCGATTTAGACCAGCAAGGCACAATCGCCTTGTGCGAGGAGATATTTAAAGAACATCTAGGCGGACACAGCCTCATGACCAACGCCAACCACATTCGCGGTTCGGCTTGGATCAACTTCCCCCGCGTTCTGTGCGAAAAATGGCATCATGAAAACGTCGTGCTGTTGGGCGATGCGTCAGCCACCGCACACTTCTCTATTGGATCAGGCACCAAACTCGCCTTCGAAAGCGCCATTGCTCTGGCTGAGTTTTTGCACACAGAACCAACAATGGAAGCCGCATTTCTAAAATACCAAGAAGACCGTCGCCTAGACGTGCTGCGCTTGCAATCAGCCGCCCGCAACTCAACCGAATGGTTTGAGCAAGTCGAGCGCTACCTTGATCTTGATCCTGTCCAATTCAACTATTCTCTTTTGACCCGCTCTCAACGGATCAGCCATGAAAACCTGCGCCTGCGCGATCCTGAATGGCTCAAATCTGCCGAAACTTGGTTTCAAACCCAAGCGGGCGCCAAAGACAACCATCGCGCCCCCATGTTTGCCCCGTTCAAACTGCGCGAGATGGAACTGAAAAACCGCGTCGTCGTTTCCCCGATGGCCCAATATAAAGCTGAAGGGGGCTGCCCCACAGATTGGCACTTTGCGCACTATGCGGAACGCGCCAAAGGCGGCGCGGGACTTGTTTACGTGGAAATGACCTGCGTATCGCCCGAAGGACGCATTACCCCAGGATGCCCCGGCCTATACGCGCCGGAACATCAAACAGCATGGAAACGCATCACCGACTTCGTACATCAAGAAACTGACGCGAAAATCTGTTGCCAGATCGGCCATTCGGGCCGCAAAGGTTCAACCCAGCTCGGTTGGGAAGAAATGGATGCACCACTAAAAGCAGACAATTGGCCAATCTTGTCTGTGTCTGACCTTCCATGGTCGAAGAATAACGCGACACCAAAAGCTATGGACCGCGCCGATATGGACATGGTGCGTGACCAGTTTGTATCGTCTGTTCAAATGGCCGAACGATCAGGCTTTGACATGATCGAACTGCACGCCGCCCACGGCTATTTGATTTCTTCGTTCATCTCCCCGGCATCGAACAACCGCACCGATGAATATGGCGGTTCGCTTGAAAACCGCATGCGTTATCCGCTTGAAGTGGCAACCGCCATGCGCGCTGCTTGGCCAAGCGACAAACCTATGTCAGTGCGCATATCTGCCAATGATTGGATTGGCGATGAAGGCGTTACGCCTGAAGACGCTGTGCAAATCGCACAAATGTTTACCGACGTCGGCATCGATATTATCGACGTGTCAGCGGGCCAAACCTCAATCGAAGCCAAGCCTGTTTATGGCCGCATGTTCCAAACCCCATTTTCAGACCGTATCCGCAACGATACCGGGCTGAAAACCATGGCGGTGGGCAATGTTTATGAACCTGATCACGTCAACTCAATTCTGATGGCCGGGCGTGCTGACTTGGTATGCCTTGCGCGACCACACCTTGCCAATCCATACTGGACACTACACGCAGCGGCGGCGCTTGGTGACAAGCAGAGCAAATGGCCAGACCCATACCACCCTGGTCGCGACCAAATGTTGCGCTTGGCCGAACGCGCTGAAGGAAATGGGATCAAGGTATGAGTTTGAGCGGCAAATCGGTTCTCATTACAGGCGGCGGCACTGGCGTGGGTGCCGACATGGCCCTTGTCTTCGCCAATATGGGCGCGACTGTGTTCATTTCTGGCCGCACTCAAGCCTCACTCGACAAAGTTGCAGCGCAGCACCGAAGCATTTCAACGGCCACTGCAGATGTCACTGACGAAAATTCGGTAAAGTCTATGTTCGATCAAATCGGGCCAATGGACATTGTCATTGCCAATGCAGGTGCAGCTACCAGCGCGCCATTGGTCAAAACAGAATTAGACGACTGGAACCAAATGATCGCCGTCAATCTCACGGGCGTTTTCCTGACCCTAAAAGAAGGCCTGATCCGAATGCAAGGCAAAGACTGGGGTCGGCTCATTTCCATCGCCTCCACTGCCGGATTGCGCGGCTATTCTTATGTGGCCCCCTATTCTGCAGCGAAGCATGGCGTGATTGGCCTCACCAAGTCTTTGGCGCTTGAAGTCGCTAAAAAAGGCATCACCGTCAACGCGCTTTGCCCCGGGTTTCTCAACACCGAAATGACGGATCGTTCCATCGCAACGATCATCGAAAAAACGGGCATGAGCGAAGACGAAGCCCGTGCAAATCTTTCAAAAAACAATCCGCAGGGTCGATTGATCGAGCCCGCAGAAGTCAGCGCTGCAGCGCTTTGGTTGTGCGGCGGCGGCTCTGAGGGCATAAACGGACAAGCCATTTCAATTTCAGGGGGCGAAATATGAGCGTGGCACGCGAAAAACTAGCAGACCAACCCGTCAGCAAACAGCGTTTGCGCCTATGGCTGCAAATGCTCAAAACCACCCGCTTCATCGAAAATGAATTACGCGAAGAATTGCGGCTAGGGTTTCAATCCACCCTGCCCCGTTTTGACGTGATGGCCATGCTGGACCGCACCCGAGACGGGTTGCGCATGAGCCAATTGTCCAAGCAATTGATGGTTTCAAACGGCAACGTTACGGGCATCATTGATCGCTTGGTGCAAGAAGGTTTTGTGATGCGCGTGCAGGTTAAAGGCGACAAACGCGCCACCCTCGTGCGCCTAACCCCAAAGGGCATCGAAAAATTCGCTGAGATGGCCAACCAGCACGAGGCTTGGATCAACGAGCACCTTAAAGAAATTGATGAAAGCGAAATCCTTCATTTCATTGAAGTGCTGTCCAAAGTGCGGGAGGATGACCATTGACCCCCGTTTCGATGAAATACCTGACCCCAGAACACTTTGCTTGGCGAATGGATGGTCGCGTGGCGATCATCAATCTGTTGCGCCCAGACCGCAAAAACCCGCTGACCTTTGAAAGCTACGCAGAACTGCGCGATACCTTTCGCGACATGGTCTATGCCGATGATGTTGACGCTGTAGTGTTCACTTCAAACGGCGGCAACTTTTGCTCCGGCGGTGACGTGCACGACATTATTGGCCCATTGGTCAATATGGACATGAAAGAATTGCTGGCCTTTACCCGCATGACGGGGGATTTGGTGAAAGCCATGATCCATTGCGGCAAGCCCATTATTTCCGCCGTTGATGGCGTATGCGTTGGTGCAGGCGCGATCATTGCCATGTGCTCAGATTTACGTCTTGCAACACCCGAAGCCCAGACCGCATTTCTCTTCACCCGCGTCGGCCTTGCAGGTTGCGATATGGGCGCATGCGCCATGCTGCCCCGCATCATCGGCCAAGGCCGCGCCGCCGAACTGCTTTACACAGGCCGCTCCATGAGCGCACAAGAAGGCGCGAACTGGGGATTTTTCAACGCGCTCCACAGCGCAGAAGAGCTTGAAGCTGCCGCCATCAAAATGGCACAGCGCATCGCCTCTGGCCCCACTTTTGCGCATGGAATTACCAAGACGCAGCTGAATCAAGAGTGGAACATGTCCTTGGATCAAGCCATTGAATCTGAGGCTCAAGCCCAAGCCATCTGCATGCAAACCAAAGACTTTGAACGCGCTTACAATGCGTTTGTGAAAAAAGAAAAACCCATATTTGAGGGCGACTGATGGCAGACAAAAGCTTCCTCAATTGGCCATTTCTTGAAGACAAACACCGTGCCTTGTCTGAAAAACTTGAAGCATGGTGCGATGCCAACCTGCCCGTCGATCATACCGACGTGGACGCGGCTTGCATCAAACTGGTTGCGGCTCTTGGTGAGGCAGGTTTCTTGCAACATTCGGGCGCAGGTGAAGGCGAAAAGCTTGGCGTACGTAGCCTGTGCATCATCCGCGAAACACTGGCCCGTCATGATGGCTTGGCCGATTTCGCCTTTGCCATGCAAGGCCTTGGCATGGGCGCCGTTTCGCTGTTCGGCTCCCCCGAACAACGCGAATGGCTAACCAAAACCCGCAGCGGGGAAGCCCTTTCCGCCTTTGCCCTAAGCGAGCCAAAATCAGGTTCAGACGTTGCCAATATAGAATGCAGCGCCGAGCTAGTTGGCAATCACTATGTACTCAACGGCGAAAAAACGTGGATTTCAAACGGTGGCATTGCTGACATTTATGTGGTGTTTGCTCGCACAGGCGAAGGCCCCGGCGCAAAAGGCCTTTCGGCCTTTTTAGTCCCCGCCGATACTGAGGGGTTTGAGATCGCAGAGCGCATCGACGTGATCGCACCGCACCCACTCGCGCGCCTCAAGTTCAACAATATGCAATTACCGCCTTCTGCGATGATCGGCGCACCTGGCCAAGGCTTTAAAATCGCCATGTCAGTGTTGGACGTATTCCGTTCAACTGTCGGCGCGGCCGCTCTTGGTTTCGCCCGCCGTGCATTGGACGAAACGCTAAACCGCGCCACCAACCGCGAACTGTTTGGCGCACCTTTATTCGACCTACAAATGGTACAAGGCCACATCGCGGACATGGCGCTAGATGTGGACGCAGCAGCCCTACTGGTTTATCGCGCCGCATGGACCAAAGATATGGGCGCAGCGCGGGTCACCCGCGAAGCCGCAATGGCAAAACTATACGCCACAGATAAAGCACAAGAAGTTATCGATAAGGCCGTTCAAATCCACGGAGGGGATGGGGTTCGCAAGGGCTCGATTGTGGAAAGTCTTTATCGCGAAATTCGCGCATTACGCATTTATGAGGGCGCATCTGACGTCCAAAAAATCGTCATTGCGCGGCAATGTTTGGGAGAGATCAAATAATGCTGGGACCGAGCGCTCACACCGATACGTACACAAGAGACAACCTGCCACCTGCAGACAGCTGGCCAGATTTTCTCATAGAAAACTTCAATTACCCAGAATACATAAATGCTGGACGCATTTTGACCGACGCGATGGTGGAAAAAGGGTTTGGCGACAATGTGGCCCTGATCGGCAATGGCCGCCAACGCACTTATAAAGAGCTTGCCGATTGGACCAACCGCTTGGCCCACGCCTTGGTTGAAGATTATGGCGTTAAACCGGGCAACCGCGTGCTGATCCGCTCCGCCAATAACCCCGCCATGGTCGCCTGCTGGCTCGCCGCCACCAAAGCTGGTGCGGTTGTCGTCAACACAATGCCCATGCTACGGGCGGGCGAACTGTCTGCCATTGTAGATAAAGCCGAAATCAGCTTTGCCCTTTGCGATAGTCGGATGATGGACGAAATCGTCTCCTGCGGAAAAACCTCAAAGTTCCTCAAAACCATTGTTAGCTTTGATGGCACAGCCAATCACGACGCAGAGCTTGACCGCATCGCCCTTGGCAAATCTGTCAAATTTGAAGCCGTTAAAACGGGCCGTGATGATGTGGCGCTATTGGGGTTCACGTCAGGCACCACGGGCGATCCAAAAGCCACCATGCATTTCCATCGTGATCTGCTGATGATTGCGGACGGTTATGCACAAGAGGTTTTGGGCGTCACCCCAGATGATGTTTTTGTCGGCTCCCCACCCTTAGCCTTTACATTTGGCCTAGGCGGCTTGGCGATTTTCCCGCTACGATTTGGCGCAACCGCCACATTGCTGGAAACAGCCTCCCCCGCCAATATGATTGAAATCATCGAAACCCACAAAGCCACCATTTGCTTTACTGCGCCCACCGCCTATCGCGCCATGATGCGGGCGATGGACGAAGGTGCGGACCTGTCGACCTTGCGTTGCGCGGTCTCCGCAGGAGAGACCTTGCCCGCCCCCGTTTTTGATGAATGGCGCGAAAAAACTGGCAAGCCCATGCTTGACGGCATCGGCGCCACCGAAATGCTGCACATTTTCATCACCAACCGTTTTGAAGACGCCAAAGCGGCCTGCACAGGTCGTCCTGTAACCGGCTATGAAGCCAAAGTGGTCGATGACAATATGAACGAAATGCCGCGCGGCGAACCCGGACGCTTGGCCGTGCGCGGCCCCACCGGCTGCCGCTATTTGGCCGACGATCGCCAACAAAAATATGTGCGCGATGGTTGGAACATCACAGGCGATACCTTTGTGCAAGATCAAGAAGGTTTCTTCCACTTCGCCGCCCGAAACGACGATATGATCATCTCTTCAGGCTACAACATTGCCGGCCCAGAAGTTGAAGCTGCGCTGTTATCGCACCCCCATGTCGTGGAATGCGCCGTGATCGGCATACCAGACGAAGACCGTGGTTTCATCGTGCAAGCCCATGTGGTTCTGACCGAAGGCGCAACGCCGGATGAAGACACCATCAAGCGCTTGCAAGACCATGTGAAGGCAACCATCGCACCCTACAAGTATCCTCGGTCCGTCGTCTTCACAGATACACTCCCAAAAACACAAACTGGCAAAATCCAGCGTTTCCAATTGCGAGCTTCGTAACAATCATGAGCGATTTTCAAAAAACCAAATCTTTGTTTCATCTGCCAAAAGGCATGATTTATTTGGACGGCAACTCCTTGGGGCCCTTACCCAAAGCATTGCCGGACCGTGTGGGCAGCATGTTATCCAACGAATGGGGTGACATGCTGATCACCGGGTGGAACAAGGCCGATTGGATGGGCCAACCTTCCCGTGTTGGTGACCGCATTGGCAAACTCATTGGCGCTCCTGCTGGTTCCGTTGTCATGGGCGACACTTTGTCGATCAAAGTCTATCAGGCCGTTGCTTCCGCGCTTGAGTTAAACCCAAGCCGCAAAGTGGTTCTTTCCGACAATGGCAATTTCCCTACCGATCTTTATATGGTCGAGGGTCTGCTCAAATCCCTAGATAAAGGCCAAGAGCTGCGCCTTGTTGATCCTGAAGATGTTGAAGACGCCTTAAGCGAAGACATTGCTGTGTTGATGCTCACCGAGGTTGACTATCGCACGGGCCGCAAACACAACATGCAAGCGCTCACACAAAAAGCCCACGCTTTAGGCATCATCGTGATTTGGGATTTGGCCCACTCCGCAGGCGCACTTGAAGTTGACCTTTCAGCTTGCGACGCCGACTTCGCCGTTGGCTGCACCTACAAATATCTCAATGGTGGCCCCGGTGCCCCCGCATTCATTTATGTCGCCCCCAAACACCAAGAAACAATTCGCCCTGCCCTTTCCGGCTGGTTGGGCCATGAATCTCCATTTGCCTTCGATCTGAACTATAAATCAGGTGCTGGCATTGAGCGCATGCGCGTTGGCACACCGCCCGTGATTGCACTCACGGCACTTGAAGCATCGCTTGATATTTGGGACATGGTATCGATGGTCGATGTGCGAGCAAAATCGATCGAATTGTGCGATCTGTTCATCGCAGAAGTTGAAAAACGTTGCCCAACTTTAGAACTCAGCAGCCCCCGCAATGGCAGAGAACGCGGCTCGCAAGTTTCGTTTAAATTCGAACACGCATACGCAGGCATGCAGGCATTAATCGCCAATGGCGTGATCGGCGATTTCCGCGCCCCAAACTCCATGCGCTTTGGCTTCACCCCGCTTTACATCGATGAAGGTGATGTGATCGGGGCTGCGACAATTTTGGAAACTGTCATCAACGACAAATTGTGGGATAATCCAAAGTTCCAAACACGTTCTCGGGTCACCTAACCTATGTCCAATACACTCGGTCACATCAAATCCAATTGGGCGCAACAATGCACTGTTGCGCCTGATTGGTATGTGACCGACGAATGCCGCTTCGGCATTCCAAGAGATGCAACCTCCATTGTGAATTAGCAATTGTTCTTCGCCCGATTTCGGGCAATGCTGAAATTCAACACTGGACGTTACAAAATGACCAAAGACAAAAAACCATACGATCCCGCCAAAGAAGGTGCGCAAATGTCGTTCGACGGACGCATGTCCTATGGCGACTATTTGCAAATTGACAAAATTCTGGATGCACAACACCCCCTGTCAAAAGCCCATGATGAAATGCTGTTCATCATCCAGCACCAAACCTCTGAACTCTGGATGCGCTTGGCCATTCACGAACTCAGCGCCGCGCGAGAAGCCATTAAGACGGACAACCTGCCCACAGCCTTTAAAATGCTCTCCCGCGTTGCCCGCATTTTTGAACAACTCAACAGCGCGTGGGACGTTCTGCGCACCATGACCCCAAGCGAATATACTGAATTTCGCAACGCGCTTGGTCAATCGTCAGGTTTTCAATCGCACCAATATCGTTTGGTTGAATATGTTTTGGGCAACCGCAACAAAGCAATGCTAAAACCCCATGCCCACAAACCGGAAGTTCACGCACTGCTGCAAGCAGAGCTGCTCGTTCCCAGCCTTTATGATGAAGCATTGCGCCTACTGGCTCGCAAGGGCATAGGCATTCCGGACGAAGTTTTGAACCGTGATGTAAGCGAGCAACACCAGCCCGACGATGATATCGAACTAGCTTGGAAACAGATTTATCAAAATACAGGCGAGCATTGGGCGCTTTACGAACTGGCAGAAAAGCTTGTTGATTTTGAAGATTATTTCCGCCGCTGGCGCTTTAATCACGTTACAACTGTAGAGAGAATTATTGGATTTAAGCGGGGCACTGGCGGCACTGGTGGCGTTTCCTATCTTCGGCGCATGCTAGAAGTGGAACTATTCCCCGAACTTTGGCATGTGAGGACCCAACTATGACAACTTGTGTTTTTGTGCAATTGCGGTGCAATCCCGGCAAGACTTATGAAGTCGCTGATGCCATCTATGAGCGCGAGATCACCTCAGAGCTCTACTCCACAAGTGGTGATTTTGACCTTCTGATGAAGATCTACATTCCCGATGGCGAGGATGTGGGCATGTTCATCAATGACCATATCGTCGATATACCTGGCATCTCAAGATCGTTGACAACGTTGACTTTCAAAGCATTCTAATAGTTTGACTTGAGTTGATCTCACTCAATGCGCCACATTGTAACACTGTCATATATTCTTCTTGGTTATTAAAGGAGGATGAATGGCAGATAGTGAAGATCAAACGACAACGGCATCAGATGGCACATTGGGCAACAGTTTGCAGACTGTATTTGAGACGCAAATTGAAGATGCACGCCACAGACTAGCAAGGTTGCGTCACGATCCAGAGGCCATAAGACAAGCCTTCGAAAACGGCGAGTATCCCTACACCACCAAAATCAATCGCAAAGTGTACGAAAAGCGCAAAGCGGAATTGCAGGTTGAGCTCCTCAAAGTTCAAGAATGGGCCCGCGATACAGGACAAAGGTTTGTTCTGATCTTTGAAGGGCGCGATGCCGCTGGCAAAGGTGGCACCATTAAGCGGTTTATGGAGCACCTTAACCCCCGTGGTGCCCATGTTGTGGCCTTAGAAAAGCCAACCGACAAAGAAAAAACCCAGTGGTATTTCCAACGCTACGTTAAACACCTCCCAGCAGCGGGTGAAATAGTCCTGTTCGACCGTTCTTGGTACAATAGAGCAGGCGTCGAACGGGTGATGGGGTTTTGTTCAGCGGGCGAATATCTAGAGTTTATGCGTCAGTGCCCAGAATTTGAACGCATGATCGTTAGATCAGGAGTACGCCTATTCAAATACTGGTTTTCCGTAACCCAAGAAGAACAGCTACGCCGATTTAACTCTCGTAGTCGTGAACCGCTAAAACGTTGGAAACTGTCGCCTATTGATAGAGCATCGTTGGACAAGTGGGACGATTATACTGAAGCAAAAGAAGCGATGTTTTTCTATACTGATACGGCGGATGCTCCATGGTCTATTGTGAAGTCCAATGACAAAAAGAGAGCTCGACTAAATTGCTTGCAGCATTTCTTGGCTAATCTTGATTATCCAGACAAAGACCGACACGTTGTGCATGGCCCCGACCCACTAATTGTTGGCTCTAGCAGTGACGTTATTGGTAGGTCTACACATATACTTGGCAATTCGGTGCATCCCGACCAAACAAAACGACCGAAATAGCCAGAACAACACCTCTAGTTGTTCGCTTCAACTCCAAATCACTTGAAATGCCAAAAGTGGATCAATGTATATCCTACTAATTGATCCACTTTTGTGGCGATGGCAGCAGCACCACCACCTCTACTTCAACAAATACAAGTATAGTTTATTGAATAATGGAAATTTTTACCAACTGATAAAAAAACAATACCAATTGCAGCCCAATCTACTGCCTTTGCCCAAAGCACAAATCCACGGTTACATCACTATTAATTGTAATTAAAGAATTTGCACGTAATTCTCCTAATAGGGAAATATTGCATCAGTGCAATTTGGGGTTGTAGAAGTGTTTGCAGAAATGAAGCAGAATATCTTTGATCACTTGATACCTGCCAGTTTGCGGGAACCAAAATGCTTTGCATTAACAACACGCGACAAAAACGGCAAACTGCTTAAAAAGCCAATCCCGTTGACAAGAAAAGAAACACTCGAGCGCCTTTCTGAGATCAACACAAATATTTCAAAAATGCGTAAGATCGCCGACAAAGCAGCATTGGATTCGAAATCCGTATTGCCTAACAGCACGGAAGCTTGTAAGTTTGCACACAAATGTACTGTCGCTTTAGAACATTGTGCAAAAATCAGCGAACAGAATGACTTCTTTTACGGCTCAATTCACTCTTGTGGCGACCCCAATATGATGGATCGCAAACATGGGCGCTACGCAGAACAGCTAGACGAAATAGCCCTTACGCTTTCTAGCATCGTTAAGACCCTTTGCAGAGACTAGCCCTGTCACCCTCATTGTCAGTTGATCCGCGCTACCACTTTTTGTAAAGTTGGCCATGCCGCAAAACAAAAACCTCAGTCCTGAAAGCATCAGTTTCATCGAAACCAAGCGCCTTTTGTTAAGGCCCTTTGTGCCCGCTGATTGTCAGCGCCTTGTTGAAATATTTGGCGACCATAGAGTTGCCAAATGGGTTGATGATGGTGGCGCACTGAGCGAGGAAAAAGCCAACAGATGGATTGCAGCATCTATCTCTAGCATACAGAAAAACGGCACCAGCGCTGGTGCGGTCATTGAAAAGTCCACCCAACGAATGATTGGTTGGGGTGGCATTGTTCATCCACATGACGCACTTCCAGAGATCATCTATGGATTTGAGTTTAGTGCTTGGGGCAAAGGATATGGCACCGAACTTGCCACAGCAATTGTAAGAGATTGTTTTACGGCCCACCATTTTGATAGCATATGCGCCTCAATCGACCCCGAGAATAATGCATCGGCAAAGATACTTAAATCATTAGGGTTCGAATTGATTTCTAGCGACCTTGATGAAAACGGTTTACCTACAGACACCTACCGTCTAGAAACCTAACGTCAAACCCGCGCCAAAGCGTCTTGCAAAGACTGCACCAACACCGACTTCTCCGCTTTCTTGCCTTCGTCATGTTCGTTCAAAAACGCCCACCTCATGGCATTCACATGCAATTGAAGCAGGTCAGGGTGTTCATTTAGTTTTTCAGGCATATCTTTGATCGCCGAACAAGTGCAAACAGCAATCTCACCAACCAGCGGATACCCCAACATCGGGGCCTGCCCCTTTATGTCGTGTGCATCTGCAAACACTTCGCGCTGCTGCTCAACCGCCTCCCGCTCCGAAGCCAAAACCTCTTTCATCCGCGCGAGTGTCTTTTGCAAGACCTCTTTATACTCCCCCCGCGACGCACTTAACCTCAGCCCTGCGGCTTCTTCCATTTCACGCAAAGATGGCCCACCCCCGATTCCAATCGCTTTTGCCAAATGGTTGGGTGGATAATAAAGTTCAGCAGGTGCGCTATTCTTCTTGTCGTCAGATTCGTTCGCCATCAGCCTCTTCTTCCTGCTCTGTTTCCTTACCTTCACTGCGACGATCCATGCCCTCAAATCCGCGTAGCGTTCGCCGACGGTCCGGCCCAATATAGCCCTGCGTTCTAACAAATTGGCGCGGATATTCACGCATATGCACAAACCGATCATAAACAGAGGCCACTGAAATGGGTTTGCATAAAACCTCGCTTGCCCCCATATCGCGGGCCCGCACAATATGCGTCATCGTCGTATACGCTGAGATCACCAAAATTGGCAGATGCCGAATATCGTCGGCCTCATGGTCCCGAATGCGTTTGATAAGTTCAAATCCATCAATCGGCTTCATCAGCAAATCAACAATTAAAATATCAGGCAGCGCAGACTGTATCTCTCGCATCGCAGATTTTGCATCATGCACATGGCGAAGATCTTTCACGCGCATCGAAAACAAAATATCGCGAAGAATAGAGTGCGCAAACTCGTTGTCATCAACAACCAAGATCCGCAAACCGCTAAAATTGTATTTTTTCGTATCCAAAAATGACCGCCCACAATTATGAAATTGAAAAGAGCACTATGCATTTATTCTATAAGTAGCCACCAAATGCGCAAGCCAACAAATTTCTTACGCACATCTTGGAGCGGGTGAGGAGAATCGAACTCCCATCGTCAGCTTGGGAAGCTGCTGCTCTACCATTGAGCTACACCCGCGAAGTATCATTCAACATATGCAATTACACCCCTGTCTCGTCAAGGCAAGACTGCTGCCATAGTTTTAAATGCATTTTGCGCATGAACAAATGCGCATCTTTCGTTGGAAACACGCCAATTGATCTGATAAACTATTTGAAGTTTAAAATAACCATAGGTATGACCCGTGACAATTGAACGCCCAAGCATTCGCGATAAAGACCGCCCTGACCTTGGGGCATTCACTTGGCAAGACCCATTTCGGCTCGATGACCAGCTAACCGAAGAAGAGCGCATGGTGCAAGACACCGCGCGCGCCTTCGCCGATGAAAAGCTGCGCCCGCGCATTCGCGAAGCCTATAACGACGAAACAACCGACCCAGCTCTATTCAAAGAAATGGGCGATATGGGCTTGCTTGGCTCTACCATTCCAGAGGAATATGGCGGCGTGGATATGGGCTACGTGGCCTATGGTCTAATCGCTCGCGAAGTTGAGCGCGTCGATAGCGGCTACCGCTCCATGATGTCGGTGCAGTCTTCTTTGGTGATTTACCCGATCTATGCTTACGGCTCAGAAGAACAACGTCAAAAATATCTCCCCGGCTTGATCGCTGGCGATCTCATCGGCTGCTTCGGCCTTACCGAACCTGATGCGGGTTCCGACCCCGGCGGCATGTTGACCCGCGCCACCAAAACTGAAAACGGTTATGTGCTCAACGGCACAAAAATGTGGATTTCCAATAGCCCCATCGCCGACGTATTTGTGGTTTGGGCCAAGTCTGAAGCCCACGGCAACAAAATCCGTGGCTTCGTTTTGGATAAAGGCATGAAGGGCCTTTCTGCTCCAAAGATTGGCGGCAAACTTTCCCTTCGCGCGTCAATCACAGGCGAAATCGTCATGGAAAATGTGGAAGTTGGCGAAGACGCTCTGCTACCCCATGTTGAAGGCCTTAAAGGCCCATTCGGTTGTTTGAACCGCGCCCGATATGGTATTTCTTGGGGCGCAATGGGCGCTGCAGAAGCCTGCTGGCACGCCGCCAACAAATACGGCATGGACCGCAAACAATTCGGCAAACCATTGGCGCAAATGCAATTGTTCCAAATGAAATTGGCCAACATGATGACCGACATAACCCTTGGCCTGCAAGGTTCTTTGCGCGTCGGTCGCCTAATGAATGAAGCCAATGCCGCACCGGAAATGATTTCCCTAATGAAGCGCAACAACTGCGTTAAAGCCCTCGACATTGCCCGCATGGCCCGCGATATGCACGGCGGCAACGGCATTTCGGACGAGTTTGATGTGATCCGCCATATGATCAACCTTGAAACCGTGAACACGTATGAAGGCACAGCCGACGTTCACGCGCTGATCCTTGGTCGGTCACAAACCGGGTTGCAGGCCTTCTTTTGATGAACAAGCCGCTTGAAGGGCTCAAAGTCCTCGAACTTGCACGCGTTTTGGCTGGCCCTTGGGTTGGCCAAACGCTCGCCGATTTGGGCGCAGATGTGATTAAGGTGGAAAGCCCGCAGGGCGATGATACCCGCACATGGGGCCCTCCCTTTGTGGAGCGTGAAGGCGATCATTCTGCCGCATATTTTCACGCCTGCAACCGGGGCAAGCGCTCAATTGCTTTGGACTTCAAACAGGATGCCGACCGCGAGATCGTAATCGAATTGGTCAAACAGTCCGATATTCTGGTTGAGAACTTCAAGCTCGATGGTCTGAAAAAATATGGCCTTGATTATGCAACCCTCAAGCAAATCAACCCGCGCCTGATCTATTGCTCCATCACAGGCTTTGGCCAAACCGGCCCCTATGCCGCCCAACCGGGCTACGATTTTATCGTGCAAGGCATGTCGGGCATGATGTCAATCACCGGTGAACCGGGTCGCGAGCCGCAAAAAATCGGCACCGCCTTAGCCGATATTATGACCGGACTGTACGCCACCATCGGCATACAAGCCGCCCTTTGGCAGCGCGAACGCACAGGGCTTGGCCAACAGGTTGATCTAGCCCTTTTGGATTCAATGGTCGGCGTTTTGGCCAACCAAGCCATGAACTATTTGGTGTCTGGCATCGCACCCCAGCGCATGGGCAACGCCCACCCCAACATCGTGCCCTATCAAGTGCTCGAAGTGAAAAATGGCCACATTATTTTGGCTGTTGGCAACGATGGCCAATTTCAGCGCCTTTGCCATTTGCTCGAGTTAGACCATTTGGCAACTGACCCTGCTTACGCCACAAATTCAGCCCGCCAAATCCATCGCGACGCTTTGACCAAAATGCTCGCACAAGCATTTGCCAAATGGGACAAATTGGAACTACTCGACGCGCTGCACAAATGCAACGTACCCGCTGGTCCCATCAACAATATCGATGAGGTCTTTGCTGATCCGCAAGTCATCTCGCGCGGTATGCAGCTAGACCTTGATGGCGTTCCCGGCGTGCGCACCCCCATCACATTTTCAGATGCTGAATTGACCCTTGATACGCCATCGCCCAAAGTTGATCAGCACCGCGCTGAAATTTTGGCCGAATTGCAAAAGAATAAAGAATAGGACCATTCTAAAATGGCAAAAATGACCGGCGGCGAAATTTTGGTGAAATGCCTTGAGGCCCAGCGCGTAGACCGCGTGTTCTGTGTGCCCGGCGAAAGCTATTTGGCCGTTTTGGACGGTTTGCATGATAGCAATATCGATGTGATCACGTCACGCCATGAAGGCGGTGCGGCCATCATGGCTGAAGCCGATGGTAAAATGCTGGGCCGCCCCGGCATTTGCATGGTCACCCGCGGCCCCGGCGCCACCAATGCCGCCGCTGGCGTACATGTGGCCAAACAGGATTCAACACCCATGATCCTGTTCGTGGGCCAAATTGGACGCGAAATGAAAGGCCGCGAAGCCTTCCAAGAAGTTGATTATCGCCAAACCTTTGGCGATCTTGCCAAATGGGTGGAAGAGATCGACGACGCATCCCGCATTCCAGAGATCATCGCCCACGCCTACCACATCGCCATGAGCGGACGCCCCGGCCCCGTGGTTTTGGCCCTGCCCGAAGACATGCTGCGCGACACGGTGGACATTGAGCCTTGCACCTTTATAGAAGTGGCAGAACCCGCCCCAAGCAAAAAAGCCGCAACCGAATTTGCCGACCTTTTGGCCGCTGCCAAGGACCCAATCGTTGTCGTTGGCGGTTCGCGTTGGGATAAAACATCAGTCGTCCAACTCCAAGCCTTCAGCGAAAAGCATCACTTACCCGTTGGCTGCTCGTTCCGCCGCCAACAATTATTTGACCATACCCACGCAAACTATGCAGGTGACGTGGGCTTGGGCATCAACCCCGCGTTGAATGAGCGTATCGCCAAGTCTGATTGCGTAATTTTGCTCAACGCCCGCTTTTCTGAAAATCCAAGCCAAAACTTTTCCCTTTTGGGCATGCCGAATCCGGGTAAAACCCTGATTCATGTGCATGCGGGCGCTGAAGAACTTGGCCGCATCTACACCCCAACGCTGGCGATAAACGCCACACCCGGCGCCTTCTTTGACGCGGTAGAGAACATTCCGGCACGCGCCGACACAGGCGCCGCAAAAGCCGCAAACACGGCCTATCACGCTTGGACCGACAATCTGCCAACCACTCCGGGCGACGTACAAATGGGCGAGATCATGTCTCACCTGCGCAACACCCTCGCAGACGATGCGATCCTCACCAATGGCGCAGGTAATTACGCAATTTGGCTACACCGTTTCTGGCGTTTCAAACAATATGGCACCCAGCTCGCCCCAACTTCTGGCTCCATGGGTTACGGCCTGCCCGCCGCCATCGCAGGCAAATTGCGCCATCCAAATCGCGACGTGATCTGCTTTGCAGGTGATGGATGCTTTCAAATGACCGGCAATGAATTTGGCGCAGCCATGCAATCGGGTGCCAACGTCATCACTTTGGTGATTGATAACGGCATTTACGGTACCATCCGCATGCACCAAGAAAAGCACTATCCGGCCCGCATTTCGGCCACCAACTTGGTCAACCCAGACTTCGCCGCCCTCGCTCGCGCCTATGGCGGCCACGGCGAAACGGTAGAACGCACCGAACAATTTGCAGATGCATTCCACCGCGCCCGCAATTCTGGCAAACCGTCCATCATTCACATCAAAATTGACCCTGAGGCGATTTCACCGACAACCACGATTACAAAACTGCGCGGGGCGTAGCCCAGACAATCAAAGTTATCTTTTTGAGCGACAGCCCATATCCATCAGGAACAAATAAGATCAAACGTCCCAAAACAGTCTGTCAGTAACGCGGAGCTTCGACCCCGTAGCCCAGAACATCTTAACCAATATTTGAATTTAGCGGGTTAGGTTACCGACAGACAGATTATTGGGAAGAAACATGCGCCTGCGTTTTGAAGGTTTGATTGACTTTATTGTTCGCTTTCCTCGTAAAGCACTAAAGCTTGACGAAATCTCCATTGCGCAATTGCCGCCGGCCGCTGCTAATCGGCTTCGTCGAAACCAAATGCGTGGCGCAATCAATCAAATGCGGGTGTTTCTTGCCGGCACAACATTTTTTGCGCCGGCGCTTTCGGCTCAAGCATGGAATGTCGGCGTAAACAACATCGTCATAATTTGGACACTCGCGATGTGGTTCTTTTCGTGGTGGCTCTTCTTTCGTTGGCAAACGAGTTACCAGACAAACGGTTCCGAAAAGGACATGGCTAACTTTGTAAACGAAACAAAGGTCAATGCCGGACTTTATTGTTTGGGCATGGCACTGTTCTACCATTTTGTTTCGGGCGATCAAAAAACCGTCATTTGCACGATTATGGCTGGAAGTTTAGCGTTAGGAACGGTTGGCTTTTCGCATGCGCCGCGCGCAGCGTTTTGGTATTTGGGTATCCACACCCTAGCCATGACATTAGTGCCGCTGCTTAATGGGCTATATACTGGCAACAGCGCCGATATTTTAATTTCTGGCTTAGCCCTTTTTGCCGGGGTCGCCGTTTGCAATGCGGCGCTAGAACGCGCGCGGTCACAAATGAAAGCATTTGCGGACCGTGAGTCGTTGATTCAAAAGAGTGAAATTGTCGACCTGCTCCTTAAAGACTACGAGGAGCAAAGTGTTGAATGGGTTTGGCGCACAGACTCCGTTGGCCGCCTCATCAGCTGCCCGCAACCCGTTCTAGATCTCCTAACAGACGACGGACGCGCTGGAGAGGATATCCCATTTCTGAGTTCTTTGGCCGCGCATGTCGATGCTCAAGGCACACCCGATCTAGCTAAAGTCACCATGGCGTTTCACGAAATGAAAGAGATTCACGGCATCACCCTGCCACTGCACTCGAAATCAACAGGCAACTTGCGCTGGATTGTAATGCGTGGCCGCCCCCAATATGAAGAAGGCAAGTTTGTCGGATTCCGGGGCATTTTCGCCGATGCAACCACACGGGTAGAAACTCAAAAACAAGTGGAGTTTTTGGCTGAAAAGGACCCGCTAACAGAAGCGTTCAACCGAAATTACATAAAAGATTTCTTAGAAAGGCTTGATCCGCTGCTGGACAAGGCAACCGCCTATTTGATCGACCTTGATGGCTTTAAACAGGTAAACGACAGTTACGGCCATTTGGTTGGCGATAAACTTCTGCAACAGGCAACAAACAGACTAAGCCTTGTTGTCGGCAAAACAGGAATTGTCTCGCGTCTTGGCGGCGATGAATTTCTCGTCATAATAGACGACAGCATGGCCTTTTCCACCAGAGAACAGCGAAGCATCAGCGACCGCATCCTGGCCTTGCTTTGCGAACCATTTTTGATCGGCCAGTATGATATTTCAATTTCCGCTTCCATCGGAACCTCGAATTTTCCAAACGATACAACGAACGGGCCGGGCTTGTTAAACCAAGCAGATCTGGCCCTATACGCGGCAAAAAAGAGTGGGCGAAACAAATGCGTTCCATTTGAGCAAAACATGCAAGCAGCCTTGCAGAAACGCTTGGTGGTCACAAACCGACTGCGCCAAGCGCTGCATTTGGGACAAATAACACCTTATTATCAACCGCAATACTCAGCAGAAACGATGAAACTTGTGGGTTTTGAGGCACTGGCGCGATGGACGGATACCGAACTCGGCGTTGTTGGCCCCGATATTTTTATCCCTATTGCCGAGGAAACCGGACTAATTCACGAAATCGGTCAAAGCATGCTTTTAGCAGCTTGCACTGAGGCTTTAACTTGGACGGGGCCAGAGGGCGAGCAACTTCCCACAGTATCAGTCAACGTATCCCCTGTTCAGGTCATGCGCGGAAACGTCGTCAACATGGTCAAATCTGTTTTGGCACAGACCGGGTTGGCACCAGAGCGCTTAGAAATCGAAGTGACTGAAAGCGTTTTGATTGACGACATTAAGGGGACGAGCGAAACCCTTATGGCTCTGGCTGAATTGGGAGTTCGCATCGCCCTTGATGATTTTGGCACCGGCTATTCATCACTAAGCTATTTACGTGCGCTGCCCCTGCACCGACTAAAGATCGATCAGTCGTTTGTTGCAGACATAGATGAACCAGAAGCCCAATCCGTTGTGCAAACGATTATCGAGCTTTGCCATCGCCTCAATCTTGAAGTAATTGCCGAGGGCGTTGAGACGCGGCAAAACGTGGATGCGCTGCGCGCAATGCAATGTACAGTTCTGCAAGGCTACTATTTTTCACACCCAGTTCCTGCAGCCAAGATTCAAGACCTTATGTTGGACTTCTCACAAATACCGGCGTACTCCCGTCCCCAAAAATCAAGGATCACAGCCTAGCAAGTTTCTAAGGAAACCCGTGTCTTCCTCGGCCCAATAACATGCCAAATTACAAAGAATTCTACACCACACCAAGGCGAAAACCCTGAACGGGCTACGCCCTTGCTAACTCCCCGCATAAAACTTATCCCCGTTCATTCCACCAGCCCTATAATCACTCCAGCTTTCTTGAAGACCTCGCGAGCAACGGACGCGTTGTTGGGGTTGTGAAGAGACTTCCGTCTCTGGCAGGGGAAAAGAAGGACGAACCGCAATTGCGGTGAGGACCTGGGCGGACTTTTCCGTCGCCCCGCCGGAGGGGTAGCATTTGACATAGGGCGGTTTTAGCCCGTCATGGCAAATGTGGAGCACCCCGTGAGGCTGAAGACCTTCATAAAGAAAGTTGGTCAAATGAAGCACGGGTCGCCGTTCTTCGCTTGGCAGAAAATTGTCCAGTCTGACGCCGAAGGCACCTGTCAGTCATTATTGGGTCTGTGCCCATTTGGAGCGTTTACTCCAGTGCTTTTGCGATCTATTTCGCATCAACAGAAAAGCACGATGCAGGGAAGAGGATAAAAGGGTTTAGCACCTCGGGGCGGTTTATCTGTCATGCAGCATTTGGCTGGCGCGAGACATTGCTTGTCTCTACCAAACTATCTTCTAGCGCTTATCAGAGCCATTCATTGTCTCGCGCTTTCGCAATTTTGTTTCCCTTCGCATGTCAAAACATGGCGGGGACACCCTTACATCAGCAGAGATCATTGTCCGAATTCACGAAGGGCATCGGGCAAAAGTTGACCCAGCAAGTGTGTCCACCCCATTGCATGGCGGCCGCGCAATTCATCATCAGCAGATGCCCAGCCTGAGTGGATCAAATCAACATTGGTTGTTCCACCAATTTCAATCAAATCAATCTCGAGCAATGTTTCGGTGTGGGGCTCATCTATCACCCAAGTATAGACCAGTCGTGCCTTGCCACTTTGAGGCGGAGACAATTCCTTAATCACGCAATCGATGGGGGCACCAGAACCAACTCCCGGCGGGCAATCCATCGTAAAAGCATGACCTATCTTGGCTTCAAAGGTATTGCTCATCAGCCATTTTTCAATTTTTTCGGGCTCTGTCAAAAAAGACCAAACATCTGAAATTTGTGCTTCAATATTGGTGGTGCGGTGAATATGGTTCATTTTTTCTTCTCTGCGCGTTGTTTTACATCCGCTTCCACAAGATGCTTTAGATCATCCAATTTGTCGCCCCAGAACCGACCATAGGAATCAATCCAATCCCGCACCTCTATTAAAGGCTTCGCGTTGAGCCGATGAACGCGAGTTCGGCCAACTTTGGCGATGCGAACCAAGTCATTTTCTTCAAGAATTTTGATATGATTGACCACTGCTGGGCGGGAGATTTCAAACTTGTCGGCCAATTCACCGGCAGTTCTATCCCCCTGCGCCAAATAGTCGAGCATTGCCCGACGTTTTGGATCAGCAATAACGTTGAAAATGCCTTGCATTCTGTAGGTCAACCAAAATCCCTCACATGCGGGTTGCTTTACAATGAACCCATTAAAACACTTATCCCCCACCCCAATAGTGCGAGTACAATGAGAGTCAAAACCCATCGCATTAGCTTACCGGAGGGTGCAGCAAACATTTTCCATAATATACGCGCAGCTGGATTAGAAAATAGATAAACCTGCCCATCAAACAACGGCTTTTATGTTTGGGTTTCCCATGGGCAAGCCACTTTGTCCCTTTTTGAAAACCGATGCAAAAGCACACTGACCATCATATGCAATGTTTGAAGAAATTTTTGTAGTCATCAATTTGACCTTTCAGATTATTGTATTAGCAACTCGGCACTATTCTGCCGCAACAATGGAGCGAATATTGTCCCAATAAAGTGTGTTCCAATGTGTGTTGACGATCGCGCTTAAAGCACCTTCTTCAACAGTCTGGTCTGGGTTGGGAAATGAGACTTTATAGTCGGGTACATTAACTTGAACGAGCTCAATTTGAGCGCCGCGCAACGTATCGCGGAACGTGGTCACCACAACCGAATCTGGCGCGCCTCTGCTTTCAACTGTGACGTCCTTTGGGTCCATCGCAGACACCCAACCAAAATTCCACCACGACATAGTGATGGTGTGAACGCCGTCAGAACTTGCAACATCTAGCACGCGGGCACTCAAACCACATTTGCCAGGCTCAAAACAAAACGCATCCAATGTGCCTCCCACTTGAGCTCCATCGACGGCTTCACCTGTTGCCGACTTGAACTGCGCTGGAAGCCCTGTGATCTCTTCGTGCCCGCTTGTCGTGGAATAAAGCTCAAACAGCGCATCGGCACTCGCCCCGTTAAAATGTACAGTTTGCTGCAAGTTGGCAGCATATGCTGGTTGAGAAACCAACAATCCACCCAATAAAAGTGCCTTCTTTAACATCAAAACTCCCCATTATGTAATCTACACATTACATAAACGGAGCTATTCAGTTATGTCAAGCGTAGATTACATTACGTTATGTTAAGTCATGTTGTGATGTCGGGCGTGTTTGGCCAAAAAAAAGGCCCACATAACGCGGGCCCTCTATTCAGACTATATTGTTAGTAGAGAGCTACGCCGCCTTCGCGCTTAGCGCCTCAGTGATCCAACCGCCGCCCAAAACTTCGCTGTTTTCGCTGTCGTCGGCATAAAAAACACAAGCTTGCCCTGGAGAAACTCCATGCTCACCACCGATCAGTTCAACTTCCACAATTCCATCAACAACGCTCAGGCGCGCAGGTTGCGGTGGGCGGGTCGAACGCACCTTGGCTTCAATTTCGATTGGACCATCGCGTTCAATTTCCGCAAGCGATTTCGCGCCAAGCCAATTGACTTGCTTCAACCGAACCGAACGGGTCGCCAACGCTTCATATGGTCCAACAATGACTTGCCGAGTGTCGGGATCAAGCTTGACCACATACAAAGGATCCGGCGCAGAAATACCCAAACCTTTGCGCTGACCAATCGTGTAATGAATGATGCCCTTATGCTCACCAAGCACCCGCCCATCCATATGCACAATGTCGCCGCCATCCATCGCGTCAGGACGAAGTTTGGCGATGATCTGCGCATAGTTGCCGTTGGGCACAAAGCAAATGTCTTGGCTGTCGCTTTTCTCCGCAACCACAAGGCCCATGTCCCGCGCAATATCGCGCACCGCGTCCTTGGTCATGCCGCCCAAAGGAAAGCGCAAATAATCAAGCTGCTCTTGGTCTGTGGCAAACAGAAAATAACTTTGATCACGCGCATGATCGTTTGGCCGATACATGCCCCAACGACCATTCTTCTCAAGCGATTGGATATAATGCCCCGTCACCAAAACATCGGCACCAAGCTCTTTAGAAACACGCATCAGATCGACAAATTTAACGGTCTGGTTGCACTTCACACAAGGGATCGGCGTTTCGCCGCGCACATAACTGTCGGCAAAATCATCAATCACCGCTTCACGGAAACGACTTTCATAATCCAACACATAATGTGGAATACCAATCGCCGCCGCCACACGCCGCGCATCGTGAATATCTTGACCAGCGCAGCACGCACCTTTGCGGTGCATGGCCTCGCCATGATCGTAAAGTTGAAGGGTAACGCCAAGGGTTTCATATCCCTCTCGCGCCATAAGACCAGCCACTACCGAGCTATCCACGCCACCAGACATCGCAACAACAACGCGCGTGTCTTCTGGGCGCTTGTTAATTCCAAGCGAATTCATTTTTTCTCCATCCAAATTGGGGTTAAGGGCCAACGGATGCGGGCGATTTAACAATTTTGAGACCGAATAACAACAGCTTTCAACACATCGCCAGCATAAACCGTCCCGGCACATTCTGCCGCCGACCACGCAAAAACTGCCCTTCTAGGCATAGATTTACATATGAGACACAAACACAAATGCCCCAACTCCTTGATTTTACTACCCATCTCAACCAACCAAAAACTGGCCCACAACTTGCATTAAAGTGGGTGGACACATGTCATAAGTTACGATGAGTGGGTAAAAAACGTGCAAATTGGTACATTAGCAGCAGCAATTCTCCCCGGCGTCGATCTGGCGGGCACAGGCACGACTGACACAGGCGCAGTCAATTCTGGCCAATCCGGTGAAGGCAGCACAGGGTTTGAAGCGCTTTTGGCGGCTTTGGTTGCGGGCAATACAAATGGCCAAACCAAACTCAATATCGATAATTTAGAGCTTGATGGGGTAACGCCCGAAACCCAAGACATCGTGGACGCATTGGCGGGCATGGCCCAAGCCTTGGTGCCGCTGGCAACTGCCTTTGATGAATTGCAAATCCCAACAGCAGCGCAGCTAGACGAAGCGCGCGCTGCGTTGGGCAAACTGGTCGAAACCATCAATGCCCACCCAAATCGCCCTGAACTAAGCATCAATGGGCCAATCGGCACCTTTGCCGCACAGCTAACAGAATTGCGCAAAGCTGGTCTGGACTCCAAGACTGAAGGCGCGAGCGATTTTGCCAAAGTTGGCAATCTGCTGGAACGGTTGGACAAAATCTTGAACCAGGTGGCGGGGTCTGCTCCAACGCCGGGTCAACAAATCAACTCAGACAAGGCCGCCCTAAACATCCAACAAATGGTTGATCGCCTGAACCAATTGGCCGAAAAGCTGCCCACATTGTCAGCCCAGTTCGAAGCAAAGCTGAAAAGCCAAGCCCATGTCGGAAATTCAGTTTTCGAAGCTCAAACTGGCCAAACGGCGACGAAGCAACAGCCAGGCGGCAATCTGCTTCAATTTGAACAATCGCGCACAGTTGGCGTTACCGCTTCGAACGGGGTAAACATTGCTGCGGATCCGCAAACCCAATTCGAATTGGACCCAAATAAGCCGGTTGCCCGCACCAACACTGCACCGCAATCGCCAAACGCTGCTGCAACAGCCCCAACAGCATCCCCTGAGCCGGCTAATCAAGACATATTGGCCAAGTTGGCCAATCTAGGGCAGCAGCAACAAAATGGTGAAACCAAAAAGGCTGATCGCCCTCTCGCCACTACAACAGGTTTTGCAGACGTTGCTGCTGACGCAGAAGCCGAACTGCCATCTACAAAAATGAACTTTGCGCAAGTAACCCGTGAGGCAAATCTGCAAACGGCAAATGCCTATCCGGAAATGCGCAAATCAATCATGACGGCATCCGCAACTGCACCATTGCCATCCGAACTGGATGGGGTTGAAACCGGCACTGAAAAGCTTTTAGGGCAACACAGAATTGAAACCTTCCAGCAACAAGTGAATCACATTGAGGCTGCAAAAAGCCAAACAGGCGGACGCCAAATAAACATCCCCAATGTAGCATTCGAGATCATGCGCCAAGTTCGCGCGGGCATGCAGCGTTTTGAAGTCCGCTTGGACCCGCCAGAAATGGGCCGAATTGATGTGCGCATGGAAGTTGATGGCAACAATGTCACCGCCCGTATGGTGGTAGAGCGAGCAGAAACCCTTGATCTGTTGCAGCGCGACGCCCGTGTGCTTGAGCGTGCGTTACAACAAGCAGGGTTGAACGCAGACCGCGCCAACCTGCAGTTCTCGCTAAAGCAAGATGGGCAAGGGGCCGGCCAAAGTTTTGAACAGCAAGGCCGCGGAAATGAAACTGCAGGGTCAACCGACCTTAATTCGACGTTGGATGAGCAAGCCCGACTGAGCGAAACGACAGTTTATCGCGGCACAACGGGGCCCGGCGGCCTCAATTTATGGGTTTAGGAGCTTAATATGGAACTCGCACCATCCAGTGGTATCGGCGCCACCAAGTCAGAACTCACCAGCTCGCGCAAAACCATTGCCGAGAACTTTGATACATTCTTGAGCATTTTGACCACCCAGCTGAAAAACCAAAACCCGCTTGATCCGCTGGACACAAACCAGTTCACCTCGCAAATGGTGGAGTTTACGGGCGTGGAACAACAGCTCAAAACCAACGAATATTTGGAAGCGCTGATCAAAGCAAACGAAGGCTCATTTGCCTCACAAGCCGTTTCCTATATCGGCAAGGCTGTGACCGCCTTTGGCGATAATGCTGACCTAAAAGACGGCAATGCTGAATGGACATATGGGCTAACCGAAGACGCACCCGACAGCAAAGTGACCATCAAAAATGCCGAAGGCGCAGTTGTCTTCACCGCTGATGTAAAAATGACCCAAGGCGAGCATACATATACTTGGGACGGCAAAAACACCGATGGCGCATCCCTACCCGAAGGCCTTTATAGCCTTGATATTGAAGCCAAAAATGCCGAAGGACGATTAGTCTCCAACTATACTATGACCAAAGGAATCGTTGATACAGTTGACTTTGCGGGCGATGAACCAATTCTATTCATCAATGGCAGCAAAGTGCCGCTATCCTCCGTCGCAAAAGTTGGATTAGCGAGTTAGGGGCAGTTGAATTGGTATACTGTCGCCGTAATTAAAATTCCAAGTAATAGGCGTAGTCTTCGTCCTCAAAAAATGTAGGCTGTCGCCTGTTACCTCGCTGCGTAACGTGATGCGGCAACCCGGGCACAACCAATCTTGCTAGTCTCGCCAATACTCAGTCCCCTTTGATCTGATAACCATGCAGCAATTCAATCGCCGCTAGTCATAATTAGTAAACTGTCACCGTAATTCCACCGTAATTCAACGCAAAGTCTGTCAAAGACGATTGCAAGACCATAGGTTGCCGACCTCGAGTGCCTTTCAGTGCCACCTAACTAGAAGTCACTAGTCTGGTACCACAAGCCTGAAGCTCTTAACCGCATTGCGTATCCGGTTCTCGCCTTCATCATCACCAATAAAATGGTAACCGACAACTGAGTAGCCACGTTTCTTGTCCACCATAAACACTGCAACACTTCGCAAAGTTGCACCGTTTGTTTCGCCCTGATATTCACGCACGACCCCCCCGGTGGAATGATCTTGCTGAGGAATAGCAAGGCGGTCATTCATGAAGAATATCTCTTTGGCCAACACTTGCTCCCATGCGTCCGCATATTCTTTCCCTGAGGTATTGGCATCTAAATCGACCACAAATACCAACACGCCTTCAATGCGGTCCGGATGCTGCATATCCACTGAATAGGGCTCAGAATTATCGATTTCTTTTGTCCACGTGGATGGAACAGCTATCCAAAAATCCCGATCTGTATTGTGCCACCACAAGAACGTATCATCGGTGTCTGTCGCAACGAACTCTTCGACTGCGTCGCTTTCCTCAGGCTTCACTGGTGGTATTGGCGCATCCGTTTGCGCAATTTTTAACGTCGCAGAACAATGCTGAAAAACCTTCATGGTTTCATCAAATGAGCCATCAGGTGACGAATATGACATCAAAAGGAAGGTGCGCGGTGTCGTGACAACCATTTGTATATGGCGAAACTCTCGAAAGTTCCCTGCAGAGTCGTTTGTCATGTAGCTCGCAATCAAAAACGGCACCTCTTGTCCCGCTATTGGTGCGGTACCTTCAGTGAGTATCTTCCCTTCCGCAAAGCTAAGGAATTGAGGTGCGAGTGCCGCAAGCTGCGCTTCAGGTGTTTTTTCAGCGGTAAGCTTTCTGTCGATAACTTGGATGGCTATTGTCGCGCTATTTGCTGTGTCTGGGGGCCCCGAAAAGAACCGATCGAAATTTGTGCCTTCTGAAAAAGACCAGTCCGAAGGAAACTCACATGAAAACCCAGTGGTGTCTTGGTATGTCCTGAAATATACTTCTTGCGCCCAAACCGTGCTTGCGGTGAATGACATAAGACAAACCGCAAAAAGCAGTTTTACTAAGTTAGACTTTGTTAGGTTTCTCATCGGTTTCTCCCTGATATGCCTCGGATACTATTGTAGGGAGATTGATCGAAACGTGCATTGATGTCTGTCAACTTTCCGGAAACGCCAATTGCTCACGCGAAGTTTGCCAGTTGATGGGTTCGCAGGGGACTAGGGGTGCCACCACGCTCATCAAGGCGGACCAAGTTATAATTACGGTGACAGTTTACTTAATACCTAGCTTCGGTCCACGTTTTTGCGGCAAAAGCGATCGTTTTGAACGGCGCTCTAATTCCTTTATCCAGTCATCTGAGCCCAATGGGCGTCCACTGGTTTCAGAGCTGCGCAATGGCGCGTAATCGCATTTGGCGTCAGGTACCAGATCAACGAAATGTGCGAAA
>Ga0189291_100052_pt1 | contig 196686 bp, 179 predicted proteins | sample UW1redminimetaG_FD_130331 | JGI IMG/M metagenome (GOLD analysis project Ga0189291, IMG submission 130331) | Marine microbial communities from the Costa Rica Dome - UW179B-red mini metaG | ecosystem: Environmental > Aquatic > Marine > Oceanic > Photic zone | place: Costa Rica: the Eastern...
CTGCACCCTCGCTGGCCCGCCGCCGCTGCGCTATGTGAGCGCTACGCAGCGCCGGGCCAGCTCATAACCAAGGGGGTCAAATTTGGACGCCGATAAGGGGTCATGTTTGGATGCCGATTGACATCAACGATACAGACAACAGCTCAGTTCCCCAGAACACCAACTGACTTAAGTGAGTGCTGCAATGAAGCCAGTTGAGTCTCGTATCGCTTCCAGCCTTGGTTGCTGTTTGAATAAATCGGTTTGCGAACTTGGTCTGCGCTTGCCGTTAAGACTTGATTTGTAGCGCGTTCAGGTGCCAACCAATGCTCCGTCCACCGCAGATCGGTCGCAAGAGCGATACCTTTGGTTGTGGGCGCGGGGTGCGTGACTAAATCTTCGTATTTCACGTCGATCATCTGGTCGATATTGAGGCTTTTCCAAAAGGACAGATAGTTTGAATGAAGCACCATAAATCGAGATATGTCTTCATTCCTATGGACGAAATCGTTCCCTGCCCCTTGAAAAAAGTGTTTATACAAAGACCAAGCAACGGGCAGCGGATCGCGGGAAATATGTATGATACGCGCCTCTGGCAATGCGGCGCAAATATATCCTATCCACCGAAAATTCAGAGGCATTTTGTCAATCAGGCGCGTGCCTTCGGTTGAATACCTGGCAAAGGAATTGAGCAACTCACCTCGCAGCTGTGCAATGTCTTCCGCATGCAGGGCTTTGTCTGGTCGGTTCATAATGCGGCGCAACAAACGCGATACGGCGCGCGGCACAACCGACAGTTCACCACAAGCCTGTACACCCTGTGCCCGTGATAAAATCCCCTCCATCAACGAAGTGCCGGACCTCGGCAGCCCCGTAATAAAGATTGGTCGAAAGTTACTCTCTGTGGCGGGGGAAAACGCGCTTTTCGTTCCAAAAATCGCTTTTGTAAGCGCAAAAGGTATCATGTGTTTCTGAAAATCAAAATTGGCTTGTGACGCGGCCAGACCGTTACCCTTCTCAAGGAACTCGAAGGCCTCTGTGCATCTATCTTTTTCATCCAAAGCCTTGAATAGGGCAAAGAAGAGCGGCGCGTTTTTAGGATCTTTCTGATCTACTGAATTCAGTAGACCAAGCATTTCTTCCAGATGGCCGTCCGCGACACTATAGTCGATTACCTGCGACATATTCTGATGCAAAATAACGTTATTTGGTTCGCGATCCAAAGCGCGCCGGTAGCACTTTGCCGCTTCCGTCCGTTTCCCTAGGGAGCGTTCAAGTATGCCCAGATTGTTAAGGGTTGTGGGATCTTCAGGAGAGAGTTCCAATGCCGCCAATAGATACGTTCGTGATTTTTCCGGTTGGCTCATTTCCCGGAGTGCGCGCGCGTTGATGTTTAATAGCTTGATATCATTAGGATGCGTCTCTAACAGCTTTGACGCGGTGTCCGATGCCGCCGGTGCCTGCCCCATGTCTAACTGACATTGAGCAAGCCGTTGCCCAAGACTCAAGTCACTGGGTGACAAGAAAAACGCCGCACTCAGATACCTTTCTGCCTCTGCCAACTCATTGGAAGAAAGATACTTATTGGCTTGGGATAGCAATTCCGGAAAGGCGGTGTTTCGCACCCCTTGGAGTGCTTTCTTAGCCCGGTTATTGCCTGGATATTGTTGCAGAAGTTGTTGTAGAAGCTCGCATGCTTTGGCCCAATCCCGCTCCTTGCTTGCCTTTTTAGCCTTGCCCAAGACTACATCAGCTTTAAGGGGCTTAGACATTTACAGTTATCCTTTTGAAGTTCGGCAAGGTGCTGCCACAAGGTTCCAACAAATTGCCGGCTTTTGGAAGTGCTCTCTGATCTGCATAGGGTTTATGTCGGCCGTTGATGCGCCTGCGGAATACGGTCCGCACAAGACGCTTTATAACCGTTGGAAGCACAGGAGTGATAAGGGTATCTTCGCAAAGATGATGATGGGACTGGCAGCCGATCGCGGCGAGGAGAAGACCGTGATGATTGATGCGACCTACCCATCGGGGAGATGCCAAAGGGCCGCTCGGCTTGTACTCCAAACAAAGGAATGCTCAGGTCACGGTTTGAAACATCGCGCAATATCCGGGGTTGCAATGTAATGGCACCAAGGGCGGCCCGATTGCGCGCCGCCCCCGTTTCACGTCCAGCCGCACCATCAATATAGTCAAAGACCATCCACGGCAGACGCCGTTTGGCGCGAAGCCGTGCGTCTTCGGCACTATGGATGGCATCGGCTGACGTCAGGCGCGGCTCCGCGCTGCGCCTATCATTCCGCGACGGCCTCCATAAAACGGTGACGGATCACAACCGGGTCCATCGTGATCACTGGCAGCTTGATGTTACCGCTGTCACATTTGCACACGATGATGGTCATCTGATCGCTGTCCACCGCCTCTTGCAAGACGGGACCGAGATCTTTGTCCTGCACCTCGACGACGTTTTCGCAGCCACAGGCCCGCGCCACATCGGTGAGGTTGGTTTTCATGCCGGCATATGTCGGCTGGTCACCGGTCGAGCCATAGGACCCGTTGTCGATGATCAACAGCGTGTAGTTGCCCGTCGCGTTGTTGGCGATGGTGGGCAGCGTGCCGAGATTGGTCAGAACCGATCCGTCACCGTCGATCGAGATCACTGGCTTGTCTTGCGCCAATGCCAAACCAAAGCCGATTGATGAGCTAAGGCCCATCGTACCAAGCATGTAGAAGTTGCGCGGGTTGTCATCGATCATATGCAGCTCTTGGCTGGGCAAACCGATATTGCAGACAACGAGATGCGGATTAAGGATCGGGGCGATTTCTTTGAGAATTTCAGAACGGATCATTGGTCGCCATAGCCTCCCCAGAAGTTGGCGTCGGTTAGGATCGCCACAGGTTTATTGCACATGAAGGTGTATTTCAGGATGTTGTCGAACTCTTTGACATCATCTTGCCAGTGGAAATGATAGGTGGGGATATTTAACTGCGCCAGCAACGCTTTGGTATGCACCGCCATTTCGACCTGACAGGCCACGGGTTCGCGCAGTTCACCACGGTAGGAAATGATCATCGGCAGTGGCATCCGGTAGAATTGGGTGAGTGTCACCAACGTGTTTATCGTCACACCGATGGCGGTGTTCTGCATGATGATCGCAGGGCGTTTGCCGCCCATAAATGCACCTGCGCATAGCCCCATGCCTTCGTCTTCCTTGTTCGAAGGGATATGGAAGATGTCGTCACGCGCGTCGACCTCCTTGATCACACCGGCGAGCTGTTTGCACGGCACGGTGGTCACAAAAGAGACGTCGTTTGCGACAAGATCATCTACGATCTTCTTGTCGATGTTCATAAGTGAAAAGCCTTTCTGGTTGGATGTACTGTTGGCGAATGTGCCTGCGTCACGTGTTGCGATAAACGTGCACGGTGCCGGGGCGCGTGCCGCATAACACGTGCGGCTGTAGCCCCCAGCAAATGGTCGCTGAAACCCGGTTTGTGCGCCCCCATCACGATGCAATCGATACCCTGCGTCGATGCGTAGTCAATGATGGAACGATAAGTATGCCCGATGACCATCTCGGCCTTCACGTCGGCCAAATGTTCGGTTCTTGCGCGCAATTCGGCGCGCGCCCTTGCAAGGCCCTCCTCTTTGGCAGCGTCATCAACATAGTTGCGAACCGCCCCTTGCGGCGCTTCATAGACATGCAGGGCGCTTATTTCACCCGCGCTACCTGTCAGGGCTTTGGCAATTTCCAAAGTGCCTTTGGACACGCCGTGGTCGAGGGCCATGGGGACAAGAAATTTTTTGTACACAATTGATCTCCGATTGCCCGCCGTCGTTATGACCATGGGGCAAGTATGATTTTCGGGGCAGCAACTTTGCCCGCGCGCAGCTCTGCAAAAGCGGACGCGCCATCCGCCAAAGACCGGGTTTGCGTCCAGTTAAGCGGCCCCAGGCGTCCATCAAAAACGGCGGCGGCCGTGTCGCGGAAATCGGTGGCGGTGTAGGTATAGGTGCCGATAAACGTGATCTCTTGTAAGGTGGCACGGCGCACATCAAATCCAGGTCCATCATCACCCAACCCCACATGCGCGATCACGCCGCCCGGCTGGACAAGCTTCGATGCAGAAGCGCGGGTGACACCAAATCCGACAGCATCTATCACAAGAGGAAAAGTCAAATCCGTTGCCGCGACCGCAGTCTGACCTGCGTGGTTAACGAGAAAAGAACATCTGGCGGAATCAGGTTCAACAATGGTCACGTCATTCAGGCCCATAGCCTTGAGTGAAAGGGCGGCAGCAAGACCGATTGCACCACCGCCAATGATCAATGCCCGGCGCGCCATCGCAGGATGCAGCGCCTCAAGCGCCAATCGGGCAGCATGCCAGCTGACGGCCAACGGTTCGGTGAGCGCTGCTTTTTCCAGCGGCACATCATCTGGCACCTCGACCAGATTGGACATGGGCATCGCCACATATTGCGCAAACGCCCCCTCGCGCGGAGCCATCGAGATGATCTGACGGTCTGGGCAGAGATTTTCGCGGCCTGCCACGCAGGCGGGGCAGGTTTTGCAATTCACCAAAGGATTCACGGTGACGCGCATGCCGTCAAATGTGCCACCCACTATTGTGCCAGCGGCCTCGTGCCCCAAAATAAGCGGGGCGGGTCGGCGCGCATCGTGGCCGAGATAGGCATGCATGTCCGACCCGCAAATCCCCACGGCCTCAACCTTGATCAGATGCTCTCCGGCCTGTGGAACAGCATCTGGTACATCGGTAAAATCCAATGTCTCAATTCCCTGATAAACCAGCGCTTTCATTTTGCGGTAAACCCTCCGTCAACCATCAGGACCTGACCTGTGACAAAGGCCGATGCCTCCGAGCATAGAAATAAGATCGGGCCGTCCATATCTTCTAGTGTACCGTTACGGCCCAGACAGGTCTGCGCCGCATTTCGGTCTGCCCGCGCGGGATCGTCAAAAACCGCGGCTGTCAGCTCAGTTGGAAAGAACCCCGGTCCGATGGCATTTGCGGTGATCCCGTGAGGGGACCAAGCCTCTGCCATGGCGCGGGTCAATTGGCTGATGGCACCCTTGGTCGCACCATAGGCAATGCCACCTGGAAATGCGCGTGTGCTTTGCAAAGAGGCAAAGTTCACGATCCGTCCCCAGCCTTTTGCCTGCATGGCAGGCACAAATGCCTGTGACAAAAAGAAGGGCGCAGAGAGGTTGAGCGCAACTGTGCGGTCCCAACCCTCTGGTGTCACCTCATCCGCCACTTCGCGGGTATTGATGCCTGCCGCGTGAACCAGAATATCTGGTGCCCCAAAGGGTGCGGAAACATCCTTGACCAATTGCGGTAAACGCTCCCGATCTGCCACATCGGCCACCACACGCGCGGCGGCGGGACCGATTTCTGCACAGAGGCTGTCCAAAGCCTCCGCACGTCGGGCGATCCCCACAACCGATGCGCCTGCTGCAGCAAGCGTGATTGCCGCACGGCGTCCAAGGCCGGAACTTGCACCTGTAATGCAAGCAACCTTGCCGGTCAGATCAAATAGGGGCGCGGTGTCAGCCATGCGTTCAGCCTTCGGCCGTCAGGTCAAAATTCTCGCCGGGGAAATACTTGGCCAGACGCACATCCGCGGCGCGCGCGTGCCCTTCCATCCCCTCAAGCCGCGAGATGCGGGCCGTTGCGATCGCCACATCTTTGGACGCCTCTTGTGTGGCGCGTTGCCAGGTGACGATCTTCATATACTTGTGCACTGACAAACCACCCGTATAGCCCGCCGCACCAGAGGTCGGAAGCACGTGGTTGGTGCCTGACGCTTTGTCGCCATAAGACACGGTTGTTTCCTCGCCCAAGAACAACGAGCCGTAACAGGTCAGATTTTCCAGCCACCAATCCAGATCTTCTGCCATGACTGTCAGATGCTCTGGTGCGTATTCATCGCTGCATTTAGCCATATCCACCCGGTCCGCGCAGACGATCACTTCGGCATAGTCGCGCCATGCGGCAAAGGCGTTGTCGCGGTTCAGCTGCGGCAGATCTTCGATCAGGCTAGGCACACGCGCCATGACGTCTTTGGCCAATGCGTGGTCATCCGTCACCAGCCAGACGGGGGAGTTATAACCGTGCTCGGCTTGGCTGACCAAGTCAGTCGCCACAATGTGCGGATCTGCGTTTTTATCCGCAAGGATCAGACTGTCCGTAGGACCTGCGATCATGTCGATACCAACGCTGCCGAACAGGATCCGCTTGGCTTCGGCAACAAACTGGTTGCCGGGACCGACAAGGATATTGGCCTTTGGCAAGCCAAAGAGACCATAGGTCATGGCTGCAACACCCTGCACGCCGCCCATGGCCAAAATCTTGTCCGCGCCGCAGATGTGCGCGGCATAGATGATGGCCGGGGCCACACCAACGTCGGGACGCGGGGGTGAACAGGCTGTGATGTGCCTGCATCCGGCAACTTTTGCGGTGGTGACCGTCATGATTGCACTTGCGATGTGACTGTAGCGACCACCGGGAACATAGCAGCCAGCCGCATCAACCGGGATCGCCTTTTGGCCCGCCACATACCCCGGCTTAATTTCCATCTCGACGTCGGCAACGGTGCTCCTTTGCAATTCGGCAAAGCGTTTGACGTTGTCATGTGCGAACTGGATGTCGGCCTTGAGCTTGTCCGGGACCAAAGCGCTTGCAGCCTCGATTTCGGCCTGGGTCAATATGATATTGCCGGCGTAATTGTCGAACTTGGCGGCATATTCCATCGCTTTGGCGTCGCCGCCCGCTTTGATGTCATCCAGAATAGTGACCACGGTGTCATGGACGTCAGATGCTCCGGACGCCGAAGTCAGGGTCGCTTTCTTGAGGTATTCGCGTGTCATGTATGTAGTGTCCTACTTGTAGATATCTGGAAGCAAAGTTGTCGAAACGGCTGGCACATAGGCAATGAACAACACCACAACAAACATGCACAGTACTAAGGGCACAGCGCGCGCGACGATTTTCAGGGTCGCTTCACCCGTGATCCCCGAAGCCACAAAGAGACTAAGGCCTAGCGGTGACGTGATAAATCCGACGCCGAGGGCGGTGATCACCATAATGCAGCACCGGGTTTCGTTCATGCCGATGTTTTCGAGCAAGGGCTGAGGGATGGGTGCCAAGATCGCGATGTTGGGGGTGGCCTCCATCACACCACCTGCGGCGATCAGAATGCCGATCATCAAAAGGATCAGGATCCACGGTTCGTGCGTAAGGCCAGTAGCGGATGCAACAAAGCCTTGCGGCACAGCCATGATCGCCAAGGCTGCGGCAAGTGGGGCAGAAAATGCGATAATCGGAAGGATCACGCCGTTAACCTTGGCAGAGCTTTCAAGCATGGCAGGGAAGTCCGCAAAATTAAGCATTCTGAGGATAGAATGCAGCATCGGCAAAAGCGCCCAGAGCTACGTTCGAAAAGAATATCGCAAATACAAAATCTGCACCGACGAGAAACATGACAAGCCTCCCTGCTGTCTGGTTCTGCAGCTAGTGTAAGCGCTTGCAGTTTATCTTTGCAAGCGCTTACACCTTTAAACTAACCAATTGTTATTTTACGCTGGGCAGCACAAGAAATCGCCAAGGATCTGCCTGTAAATGCCAGTATCACCGCACATTCCTACGTTGGATGATGTCGCAAATGCTGCTGGTGTTTCGACGGCTACGGTGTCGCGGTGCCTGAATGAAAAGCAAAAAGTGTCGCCCAAGACGCTCGAAAAGGTGATGGAAGCTGTCGAATCGCTTGGCTACATACCGAACTTCAATGCACGTGCGATGGCGGCCAGGCAGTCCCATACAATTGGCGCTATTATCCCGACAATGGAGAATGCAATCTTCGCGCGTGGGCTGCAGGCTTTCCAGGAAGCACTTCTTGATCAGGGCTACAATTTACTGGTTTCAAGCAGCGCCTATCAGCCCGAACTGGAAGCGCAGCAAATTCGCGAACTTGTGGCGCGGGGCGCAGATGGGCTGCTGTTGATCGGCTATGAACGGGACGAAGCGGTTTATGACTATCTTGCCCGCCGTGGCATTCCCACTTTGCTCGCATGGGCATCGCTGCCGGACACACGGCATGCCTCTGTCGGCTTTGATAATCGCGCGGCGATGCGGTGTTTGGCGGACCGTGTCATAGGATTAGGCCACCGAAAGATAGCTGTCATTTCCGGCATTATTGATGGCAATGACCGCGCCGCAGAAAGATTGGCCGGTATTAAAGACAGTTGGCAGGCGCATGGTTTTCACCTGGATGACCTTCCCATTATTCAAACGCCATACGAAATAGAAAACGGCGCTGCTGCCTTTGTCGAGCTGATGCAAGCCGATGTGAAACCAACCGTGATCATGTGCGGGAACGATGTTCTTGCGGCCGGGGTCATCTCCAAGGCACGCGATATTGGGATCAATGTCCCAGATGATGTTTCGGTCACCGGGTTCGATGATATTGAACTGGCCAAACATGTCTTCCCCGCCCTCACCACAGTGCATGTGCCGCACCGTGAAATGGGCCGCATCGCAGCCGAAAACCTGATCGCTCTGATCGAAAAACGAGCGGAAAAAGCGACGCATCGGCTTGATGTTTCCATCGTGATGCGTGCGTCCCTCAAGGGGCTGTAAGGAAGCAATCTGTAACGCCCAGAACGGAATGGCATGCAAGCTTATCTGAGCCAATTGTCCTGAGCATTGCGCGTTCAACAACTACACGATCCAATTCTCGCCTGAACCTGATCTCACCCTGTTGCACCACAAACGAACGGCGCTGCGGCAAGCGAAACCCAAGAACGGGCCGCACGCACCGCTCTACTTGAAGTTCCGAATTTTATTGTCCGCACACAGGACGTCGCAACACTTCGTGTGTTTTGTCCAATCCCCCATAACCGAGTGGCCGGTCCAGATATCCACGTCAAGCATCGCCACAGGTTTCATCACGACCTTACCACCATCATTTTTAATTCTGTTCAGCCGAGCGTGAATATCCATGACATGCAATTTGGGCATTTTGGCAGACTTGACCCACATCTTTAGTGGCGCAAACTCATAGGCATAGTCGAAGGGCGTTTCCGGCGGAAGCGGGTTCCTCTTTGATTGTTTGTCGTACTTCTTTGCGTACCAACTAACGACAAATGTTGCCTCATATATGCCTTCCGGTCGCTTGATTTTGATCTTGGGGGTTTGGGACATGCCGACCATACCATCGTAGTTCTTACCGGTAAGAACCTTATTTTTGTGCCTCAACCCTTTAAGTTCAAGTTTCTGAAAGCTGACCCCGAGCTTCATCAGGATAAAGTTCTTCTTTTCTTCTTTCCATGCGGCCATTGCATGTCTCCTCTAATTACTTTGGCTATTCTCGGTCTTGATGTTGAAACGGACTCTTGGTGTGGCTAATTTCATTCGCCGATGGAGTTTTCGATGAGCTAGGTCTGCAAACAGTTTGGTGGTAAAATTTGACGCTGCCAGCATAAGCCCAAGACGGCTCAACTAGGATCAAAATAAATCCAATGAGCACGCAGCAGCGTCTCTAAAAATTTCTGCTTAGAAAATGTGTTCGCCAACAATCAAAACCGTAAAACTCTGTCTTCAATTTTGCGTGCTCGCTTTCTCAGGTCAAACCCATAGCGTCGCCATGGTCTGCCAAAGGCATCCAATTTCAACTTTTTCCAGAGGTTAGAGCGCGCTATACCTCAAATTGGGTATATGCCCCGAAGAAACGCTTCAACCATAGCGATCAAGGTCTTGTCCAGATGCCCGACAGAGTAACGGAAACACCCATGGAAAATGACGACGAGACGGAAAGAAAGACGCTGGAACTCGTTGAAAGCATTTATAGAATTGCCCTAGAACCGCACACCTATGATTCCTTCATGGGGCGATGGGATGCGTTTGTCCAAGATCGCCTCAGCGCACTTGACCTGTTGCGCAGCGAAGCGGGCACCATGGAAACCTCTGAGATAGCCACGCATTTTGAAATTGCCGAGCGCCTGCTTGAACAGACCCGTACGGTGGGTGAGGCACAAGCGCCGGCACCCGAAACCAAGACCGCATCAGGCCCTGACCCGCAATTTCTGATCGACAGTTCTGGGGTGGTTGTGTGGTCCAATGCAGCCGCGGCCAGAACCTTTCAGTTGAAGCGGACAACCCGCTTTGACGATCTGGGGCTGCCAGACCGCTACCACACGGCGCTTGCACAACGCGTTGCGGCCCTTGGCACGGAAGCAGAACACGGCGATCCACCACTCATCTTCCAAATGCCGGCTGTAGCTGCCTCTGACGGATTGGTTGTCGGGGATATGGTTCATCTTCAGGCACAACGGCTCCACGAAAAACTGGGCAGTGATCTGCTGCTGGTCGGGCCATTGGTCGCGCATTGGCCACCTTCCATGCCCGGTCTTCTGATGAAGACCTACGGCCTTAGCCAGTCTGAGTGTGAGATTTGTGAACTGCTCAGCCGTGCGCACCGTCCTAAGGACGTGGCTTCCTTTCGAAAAAGTTCGATTGCGACGGTGCGTACCCAGATCAAGTCGTTGTTGGTAAAAACCGGGTGCGGATCGCAAACCGAACTCGTGCGGTTGTTGCATCTGCTGATGCGCGTCGCAGAAAACCACGGCCCTTCCCGGCCTGCCGCGCCTATTTCCCAAGGGAAAATGACAACGATCCTTCTGGACAGTGGCATTTTGATGCCCGTGGAGGTGCATGGACCTGCCAATGGGAAACCCGTGATATTCCTGCATGGCATGCTGGACGGTGCCAGCCTGACTTTGCAACTGCGAGAAGCCCTCGCTCTTCGGGGGTTCCGTTTTATCTGCCCAACACGGCCCTGGTTTGGCGATGCAGAGCCTGATTACGGCCCCATGGACACTGCGCCTGCGCGCATTGGAACAGACCTGCGGGAAATGTGCGAAAAATTGGGAATACGAAATGCCATAGTTTTGGGCCATATGGCCGGGTCTGTTTATGCTTTTGCCAGCGCTGCAAAAGCACCGGATCATATCGATGCCATTGTGAGTGTTTCGGGCGGCGTACCCATCGTTTCCAGATCGCAGTTTGCAGATATGTCTCATCGCCAGCGTATCGTGGCTTATACCGCGCGCTATACGCCAAGCTTGCTGCCCTTTGTCGTGCGCGCCGGTATCAATCAGATCAACAGCGGTGGTACAGAGCGTTTTATGCAATCTCTTTATGCCGATGCACCAATTGACATGCAGGTATTGGCCGACCCTGAAGTGTCCCGTATTGTGCTGGAAGGGTACAAATTCGCAACTCGTCAGGGTCATTCCGCGTTTGAGATCGACAGTTATCAGGTAGTACGTGACTGGTCGCATCTGGTGGCCGGATCGGACGTTCCCGTCAAACTGATACATGGCGCACATGACCCTGTTGTAAGCGCGAAATCCGTACGGGATTTTGCAAGGGACTTGGGCAACCGGGCATCGTTGGAGATTTTCGAGGACGCAGGCCAATTGTTGCTACACCAATTCCCCGAACGCGTTCTGGACGCACTTGCAGAGATGAGCCCATAGCTATCTATTTTCAACGCGGTAGCGGCAAGTTTGACAAAGACGCCCGCCGCAGGCCGCGATTGACCTATCCGGCCAAAGGGAGCTTGCGCATTGAATTGACGGGCATGCATAAACAAGCAGGACCTGAGATGTGCCTGCCTTGGCGGCAACGCTAACCTGCCCTTTGGTTTCATCAGGCTGCTATTGCCCATGCCGCTTTCGCATGGTTGAGTACGCTCAAAGACGGGGCCGCGTTAATCCAATGGAGAGAAAAATGAGAGCATTGAAATCAGCTGTACTCGGAGGCATACTGAGCCTGACGGCGATGGGTGTATCCGCAGAGACATTTCGCTGGGCTTCGACAACCGATCCACAAACCATGGACCCACATGCGGTAAACTCGGCTCCTGTTCTGTCGTTTCTCAACAACGTGTACGAAGGGCTTGTGCGCCGTGGAAAGGACATGTCCATCGAAGCCTCACTGGCGACATCATGGGAACCGCTGGACGGCGAAAATGGTTGGCGCTTCACCTTGCGCGAAGGTGTGACATTCCAAGACGGCTCTGCATTCACATCTGAAGATGTGATGTTTTCTTACCAACGTGCGTCCAGCGAAGCCGCCGATGTCCGTTCATGGTTCGCGCCGGTCACAGAGGTGCGCGTTGTAGATGACTACACGATTGATTTTGTCACCTCTGCCCCCAACCCGCTGTTTCCCGATTCAATCGCGAACTTCATGATCCTCGACAAAAGCTGGTCCGAAGCAAATGATGCGGCCCTGCCGGCACGGGACGCAGAAAACTTTGCAACGATGAACGTCAACGGCACAGGGCCGTTCACCTTGGCCAGCCGCGATCCTGGCGTACGCACCACCCTGACCCCCAATGCAAACTGGTGGGATGAGGTGGATCACAATATCTCCGAAGCCGTCTTTACCCCTATCGGTAACTCCGCGACGGGTCTTGCAGCGCTCTTGTCAGGTGAGATTGATTTCATCCAACCGATCCCTTTGCAGGACATCGCTCAGGTTGAAGGTCGTGATGGTTTCAAGGTTCTTGAAGGTGAAGAGACACGCGTGATCATGTTTGGCTTTGGCCATGAACACGATACGTTGCTTTACTCATCCGACGTGACTGACGCCAATCCCTTCACCGACCCGCGCGTGCGTCTGGCCGCAGCCCATGCGCTTGACATGGCGTCGATTGACCGGGTGTTGTTCCGTGGCAAAATCGAAGCGGCAAGCCAACTGGTGCCCGCCGGGATTTCTGGCTTCTCAGAAAGCAACGCAGATCGCCCGGCCTTTGACCCAGCGCGTGCGAAAGAGCTGCTGTCAGAAGCGGGCTATTCGGATGGGTTCTCCTTTGGTCTGAAGTGTACCAATGACCGCTATATCAACGATGAGGCCCTGTGCCGGGCGGCGGCATCCATGTTTGCAGCCGTTGGCCTGAACGCGGAGCTTAGCACCGGTCCTGTACGCGACTACTGGCCACAGCTGCGCGAAGATGACTTTGATATGTATCTGCTGGGCTGGTCACCGGGCACATTCGATATGGAGCACCCGATCCGGTTCCTGCTGCACAGTCAAGACGATGAGCGCAAATTGGGTTCATGGAACTTCGGGAACTACTCCAACGCGCGCGTTGATGAATTGCTGCCGCAAATCCAGCAAGAAATCGATCTTGCTGCACGTCAGTCCATGATAGATGAGGTTGTCGCGATCACGCAGGATGAGGTTGCCTATATTCCGCTGTATACACAGCCATTGATCTGGGCGGCCAAAGAAAACGTCGACCTGACACAACGTGCGGATAACTTCTTTCTGTTGCGCTGGGTAACAGTGAACTGATCCGAAAACAGGCAAAAAGGTAATGGTTTATTTTATCTTGAAACGGATGGTTCAATCCGTATTCGTGATGCTGGCCGTCGCCTTTTTGGCCTTTTCCCTGTTCCGCTTTGTGGGCGATCCGATCACCCAGATGACGGGGGTGGAAACCTCTGTCACGGATCAGGAGCGGTTGCGCGAAGAGTTGGGATTGAACGATCCTTTTGTTTATCAGTTCGCCCGTTTCACCGGCGATATGCTGAGGGGTGATTTCGGCTTTTCCTACCGCACCCGCCAACCGGTGGCTGAAATGATCGCCAGCCGGATTCCCGCGACCCTGGAATTGGGCTTGGTCGCGTTGATCATATCGCTTCTCGTTGGTGTCCCTACCGGCGTCTATACGGCACTAAGGCCGCGCGGCGTGCTGACGCAAACCATTTTGATGACCACCCTCGTGGGGGTATCGATCCCGACTTTTGTGATTGGGATCATACTTATCTTTATCTTTGGTGTGCAATTGGGATGGCTTCCCACTTTCGGGCGCGGTGGCACGGTACAGATCAGCGGTTGGGAAAGCTCTCTGTTCACAATCGACGGGTGGCGTGCATTGTTGCTGCCTGCAATCACGCTTGGTGTTTATCAACTGACCCTGACCATGCGGCTGGTCCGCGCAGAGATGATGGAGGTCATGCGCTCCGATTATATACGCTTTGCCATGGCCCGCGGTGTGCCAATGCGCAGCCTTCACTACAAACACGCCCTCGCAAATACCATGGTACCTGTGATCACGATCATCGGGTTGCAGTTTGGTGGTGTCATCGCCTTTTCCATCGTCACGGAAAGCGTGTTCCAATGGCCGGGTATGGGGCTGTTATTCCTTGAGTCCATCCGCTTCGTCGATATCCCCGTGATGGGTGTCTACCTTGTGGTGATCGCGTTTTTCTTTGTCTTGGTGAACCTTATCGTTGATCTGCTCTATGTGGCGATTGATCCGCGCCTGAGGATAAGGGACGTTTCATGACCGCCTTTCTGAAAAAATATGAAGGGCTTTGGCTGTTCGTTCACTCGCCCGCTGCCATGGTCGCGGCGTTCGTAGCAGCCCTGATCATCATAGGTGCTGTCTTTGCGCCCTGGATTGCGCTGGTGAACCCCTATGATCTGGCCTCCTTCAGCCTGTTCGACGGGTTGTTACCCCCCGTCTGGCTAGAGGGCGCGAACCCCAAATACCTGTTGGGCACCGATGATCAGGGCCGCGACATGATCTCATCAATCTTGTACGGTGCGCGCCTGTCGCTCGTCATCGGCTTGTCTGCCTTGACCATTGCTGCGGTTCTTGGCGTGGGGTTGGGTCTTGCTGCGGGATATTACGGCGGGCGCTTTGATGCCGTCGTCATGCGTATCGCTGATGTGCAATTGGCGTTGCCCGCTATCCTGACCGCGTTGTTGATCGACGGTATCGCGCGGGGAATTCTGCCTGCGGCCATTCAACAAGACCTGCGTGTTGCGGTGTTAACATTGGCCATCGCACTATCACTTTGGGTGAACTTTGCGCGCACCGCCCGCGCCTCCACCTTCGTGCAGATGAACAAGGAATATGTGCAGGCCGCGATCATGATGGGTCAACATCCATTGCGTGTCATGTTCATACATATCCTGCCTAATATTCTTGGGCCGCTTCTGGTGATTATGACGGTTGATCTGGCTTCGGCCATTCTGCTCGAAGCGACGCTGTCGTTTCTGGGTATCGGCCTGCCCGCTGACAGCCCCAGCCTTGGGACATTGATCCGCATAGGTATGCAATTTCTACTGTCCGGCGAATGGTGGATCCTTTGGATTCCGACTTTGTTCTTGGTGGCCTTGGTGGTCTCGATCAACATCCTTGGCGATTTCCTGCGTGACATCTTTAACCCGAGGTTGCGCTAGATGCTGACGATCAAGGACCTAACCGTAAAATTCCCGTCCCGCTTTGGCGATTTCACTGCCATTCAAGATGTCGATATGACGATTAAGCCCGGTGAAATTCAGGGGCTGGTCGGCGAAAGCGGTGCGGGTAAATCGACCGTTGGCGCAGCCGTGATCGGGTTGCTGCAAGCACCGGGCTATGTGGCGAACGGCCAGTTGACGCTGGGTGACACCAATTTGCGCGAATTGACACCAGCACAGGCACATGATCTGCGTGGCGACCGTATTTCGATGATCTTTCAAGACCCTCAAACCAGCCTGAACCCATTGATGACGGTTGAGGATCAATTGATCGAAACCATTCAGGCCCATGCGGATGTAAGCGAAAAGGCGGCACGCAAACGAGCCGTTGATTTGCTTGAAGAGATCGGGATCAAGAACGCAGCCCAACGGATCAAAGCCTACCCACATCAGTTTTCCGGTGGCATGCGGCAGCGCGTGGTCATTGCGCTGGCCATCAGCACAGACCCCGAATTGATCATCGCGGATGAGCCGACCACAGCATTGGACGTCGCTGTGCAATCGCAGGTGCTGGATCTGATCCAGAGGCTGGCGAAAGAACGCCAAATCGCATTTATGTTGATCACGCATGATATTGGGGTCATCGCCCAAGTTGCCGACCGTGTTACTGTCATGCGCAAGGGGCAAGTGATAGAAACCGGCGATACGGCTCAGGTACTGGGTGCCCCTCAACATCCCTATACACAAGCCCTGATGGATGCGGTGCCGCCGCTGGGTCGTAAGATCGACCGGTTTCGTGTTCCCGCAGAGGATGACACCGCGCCAAGCCAAGGTAACGCCGCAGAGCAATGGCTTCTTGAAGGACAACAACACGACCTGACAGGACTTTCATTGCAGAACCTGACCGTCCGGTTCGCAAGCCCGCGCACATCTCTGTTTCACAAGCCGCCCCCCTATGTGGCTTTGGACGACGTCACATTGAACATCAAACCCGGCTCAATCATGGGGCTGGTCGGTGAAAGCGGGTCGGGAAAATCCACCTTGGCCAAGGCAATCACGGGATTGGTGACCCCCAGCAGTGGCGCGATGATGCTGGGCGACACAGAGCTGCCCCTCGGGAAATCCCGCAGCCGTCATCACCCATCGCGACAGCTGGTTCAAATGGTGTTTCAGGACCCCTATTCAAGCCTGAATTCCCGTCACCGGATCGGGGCGATCCTGACCGAACCATTGTGGTTTTACGGTTTTGTTAAAGACGCGCGTGAACGCGAAAAACTGGCAGCGTCAATGCTGGCCCTTGTCGGCATGCAGCCTGACGCAATCACCAAATACCCACATCAGTTTTCTGGCGGTCAACGCCAACGTATTGCAGTGGCCCGCGCCTTGCTGGCACGCCCACGGTTCCTGATCTGCGATGAACCTACTTCGGCTTTGGATGTATCCATTCAAGCGGAAATCCTGAATCTGTTGAAAGATCTCCAAGCCAAGTTCGGTCTGACAGTCCTTTTCATCAGCCACAACCTTGCCGTGGTGCGCCAAATGGCAGATGAGACTGCGGTGCTGCGCAATGGCAAGATTGAAGAAATCGGTGATACTCACACGCTCTACACCGCACCGCAGGCAGCCTATACCAAATCGCTGCTGGAATTGACGCCAGTGATGCCAACCTCCTGGGCGCGCTGATCTTGCGATCAAACTCAAGGGGCAGATCGTGTTCCGGCGACTTTGAGGTGCGCTACAATGCCCGTAAATGCGGACGAGCGCATCTGCGGACGGATCGTCGTCATCGATGCGCCCTACACCAGTTGCAAAAGCCGCCTGCCGCTCCATTTCGTGAAGTTGCCCTTTGGGCGCTGGGATCCGTTTACGTGAATGCATAAGCGGCTTATACATCGTTAAGAATTCAGCAAGGGTTGGAACTGACTTGAACATTGTAAAAAGCAAGGCGCGTTGGGATCTTAAGAATGACAGGGCCATCGCCGAAGCCGTGCGGCACGCCCGTATCCCCCTGTGCGTTTCCGACCCCAATATTGCGGATAATCCGATTGTGTTTGCAAATGACGCATTCATGACACTGACCGGATACACCCCGGAAGAGGTGATCGGAAAAAACTGCCGTATCCTTCAAGGGGCCGGGACAACACCGGAAAGCGTCAACGCCATCCGCCGCGCCATTGAAGGACAGAAGGTCGAGACTGTTGAAATCCTGAACTATCGCAAGGATGGCTCCAGCTTTCTCAATGCGCTGCAACTTGGCCCGATTTTGGATGATGACGGGCGGTTGATTTACTTCTTCGGCTCGCAGCTTGATATCAGCGAGAAACGCGAGGCAGAGAGAAAAGCCAGAGAGCTTGCCGAGGCCGAGTTGATCCACAGGCTTCGCAATATCGTGAATGTGATGGCCGTGGTGATCGAGATGACGGCCCATGAGGAAGAAAACCCTCAGGCCCTGAGTACCACCATGGTTGAACGGCTGCGGGCCTTGAGTGATGCCCATCTGCGCACCATTGGGCAAGCGGATGAAAAGGCAATTGTCCAGACAGCAGAATTGATCACGACAATTGTAAGCGCCTATGCCCCCAAGGGTGCATCACAGTTTAAACTTGCCGGGGATGAAACGGCCATCCCACCGCATCTGCTATCCTGTATCGCGCTGACGTTGCACGAGCTCGCAACCAATTCCGTAAAACATGGTGCCTTGGGCGCGCGGGATGGCGTGATTGAGGTCGCATGGCAGACCACCATGACTGACGGTGATGCCTGTCTCTCACTCCAGTGGCAGGAAAGGAACGGCCCCAGCGTTGTGAAACCTGCCCAGCAAAGCGGCTCAAGGATCATCAATGATCTGATTGAAGCAGCCGGTGGTTCGCTTGAACTTGAGTGGCACAAGGAGGGCCTGATCGCCCGCGCAGTCTTGCCGATCTGAGCGCGGGAAATCAGCGGTCAGAAAATCCGCCCCAGATCCAAATCTATGCCACGCTTTTGCCGTTAGGACCCCGGAATGTCACCCAATAGTTCAAGCCGCCTGGCGGTCATAGGTTTTGGTCCGCGCGGTTTGGGGGCACTTGAGGCGCTTTATGCTGAAACCCGCGACCACGCTACACAAGTCACCGTGGATATCTTTGATCCTTTTGACTGGCCCGCCGCGGGACCGAATTTTGCGCCAGACCAAAGCGCCCATTGCATTCTGAACATTCCCATTCGGGCATTGGACATCGACCCACCAAGCTTTCTGGCGGATCTCATCCCCCCTTTCGCCGATTGGTCATCCACGCCCTATCAGCCAGATGATTTTCCCCCGCGCTCGGATCTGGGGGCATATCTTCATGCACGGTTCAAAGCGCTTTGTGCGGCGGCTGAGGGGCGGTTCGAAATCACCCATACGAAAACCGCGATCAACGGCCTGACCGACACCGCCACCGGTTGGTGGCTGGAAGCGGACGGTCAGCAATACGGACCCTATGATGAGATATTGTTGGCGCAGGGGCAGCCCGCGACCAGCCCGGATCCGCAACGCGCCCGCTGGGCGGCCTATGCAGCGGATCACAAGCTGACGCTGACCTCTGCCTATCCTGCAAATGATCTGTTGCAAGCCGCCAGGGATTGGCAGGGGAAAACCGTCGCCATACGCGGTCTTGGCCTTTCGACGTTGGACGTGGTGCGCCTGTTGACATGGGGGCTTAGCGGGCAGTTTGAAGACGGCAAATACTCCCCCTCTGGTCGCGAACCACACAGGATCCTGCCCTTTTCACTTGATGGCATGCCGCCTGCAGCCAAGCCGGCAACGGGGGCGGTTGATGGCCAGTATGACCCCACTGCCAAAGAAACCCGCGCCTTTGAGGCGGCGTTAAATGACACATTATCCCAACAGCCGGACGCGGCGCTGCAAACGGTTTGCGCGGCGCTGGTCGCCCCTGCGGTCCGTATCCTTACTGCGCTGGGTGCGGCAAAAACCAAAGTGGATGTTCAACGATGGCTGGCGGCTGAACGGGACGCTCCCGGTACCCAGGAAGACCAACCCGCCACCGCCGCCCTGAAGGCGGCAATTGAGATGGCGCATGGTCGGGTGGCCCCGAGTGTCGGCTATGTGATCGGGCAACTCTGGCGCAAGTGGCAGAACCCGCTGCGCAGCGGGGTGAACGCTGTTCGGCATACTCCGCTGACCGCTGCGGCATTGGTTGGGTTTGACGAAGGGTTGAAGCGCTACAGTTACGGGCCGCCCGTGTCGGCGGCGGAGGAGCTGCTTACCCTGATAGAATGCGGGCTTGTCAGCCTTTGCACAGCGGATGATCCTGCGGTGCTGCTGGAACCAACGGGTTGGCGGCTGATCGAAGGAGAAGATGGGCTGCTGGCACCGGTGATGATTGACGCGGTTCTGGCAAACCCGGACCTTGAGCAGATCAGCGACCCATTGATCGTGACCTGCATGTCTGAGGGGCGGATCCGGCATATCGCAGATGGATTGGGCGCACATACCCTGCCTGATGGCCAGTTGGTCAACCGCGAGGGCGTGGGGCAAATCGGCATTTCACTGCTGGGCCGGCTGGCTTTGGGCAGTGTCATCGCGCCGGACTCCCTGCATGATTGTTTCGGATCATCCACAATACGATGGGCCAAAGGGTTCGCCAAGAGGCGGTTTTAGGGCCAGCGCTTGCCGGGCGGGAGCGTCCGAATGCCCCCTGTCACCGTGCCCAACACACCAGCAACACGACGGGACGTGATCACAGGAATGTGTGGAAATTCGTGCCACAGGACAGCGCTTGATCTTGGCACAACACAAACAAGAACATATAGTGAACACTATGGTTCAAAAAACGCTAAATCAAAAACTTGCGATCCTCAGTGACGCGGCAAAATATGACGCCTCCTGCGCCTCTTCCGGTTCCTCCAAACGAGATTCCCGCGATGGCAAAGGGTTGGGATCAAATGACGGTGCCGGCATCTGCCACGCCTATGCCCCGGACGGGCGCTGCATCAGTTTGCTGAAAATCCTGATGACCAATTTTTGCATCTACGATTGCAGCTATTGCATCAATCGGGTGTCCTCCAATGTGGAGCGCGCAAGGTTTACGGTGGATGAGGTGGTGAAGCTGACCATCGAATTTTACCGGCGCAATTATATTGAAGGGCTGTTTTTATCCTCGGGTGTGATCCGCTCGCCTGATGACACGATGGCCGAAATGGTGCTGATCGCCAGAAAGCTGCGCGAAGAGGAGAATTTTCGCGGCTATATCCATCTGAAAACCATCCCCGATGCGGCACCGGAACTGATCGCGCAGGCAGGGCTGTTGGCTGACCGTCTGTCGATCAATGTGGAACTGCCCACCGATGCCGCCGTGTCGCAATATGCGCCCGAAAAGAAGCCAGAACAGATCCGGCGCGCCATGGCCGATGTGCGGCTGCGCAAGGATGCAGCCAAGGAAAAATCCCATACTGGCAGGCGGCCACCGCGTTTTGCCCCCGCCGGGCAGTCGACACAGATGATCATCGGCGCGGATGGGTCCAATGACGCGGCTGTTCTGGGGCAGTCAACGCGGCTTTATTCCAGTTACAAGCTGAAGCGGGTGTATTATTCCGCCTTCTCGCCGATCCCGGACAGTTCGGCCAAGCTGCCGCTGATCCGCCCGCCGCTTGAACGGGAGCATCGGTTGTATCAGGCGGATTGGTTGCTGCGGTTTTATGATTTTCGGCTGGATGAAATCACTTCAGTGACCAAAGACGGGAACCTTGATCTTGAGGTGGATCCGAAACTGGCATGGGCGCTGGTCCACCGCAGTGTTTTTCCGCTTGATGTAAACCGTGCCAGTAAAGAGATGTTGTTGCGCGTGCCCGGTTTCGGGGTCAAGACCGTGAACCGCATTCTGACCACGCGCCGCCACCGTGCGTTGCGTTATGAGGATATTGCCCGCATGGGCGGGTCAATGAAAAAGGCGCGGGCGTTTATCGTGGCGGACGGATGGTCGCCCGGTGCCCTGACCGACAGTGCAGACCTGCGTGCCCGGTTCACCCCGCCGCCAAAGCAGCTGACCCTGTTCTGATGCATCACGTCATCATCCCGAAGATCGATGCCGCCACCGTCTGGCGTGACAAGGCACGCGGGTTTCTGGCGGCCGGTGTTGCGCCAAGCCGGATCATCTGGGGCGACACGACCAGCGCGGCGGATCTTTTTGCCCTGGAACAGGACACCCCGCCGCAATCCGCCATCACCGTGCCACGCAGCTTTGTCGCCATGGCAAACACGGTGGTCTGGCACAATGATCCCGAACGCTTTGCCCGGCTCTATGCGTTCTTGTGGCGGTTGCGCGACGCGCCCCATTTGATGGCAGATCGCGGCGATGCGGATCTGGCGCACCTGCGGCAGATGGAAAAGAATGTGCGCCGCTGTCAGCACAAGATGAAAGCCTTTGTGCGGTTTCGTGAAATCAGCAGAGAGAGCGCAAACCGGCGTTCCTTTGCGGCATGGTTCGAACCGACACATCATACCGTAGAGCCAACCGCAGATTTCTTTGTCCGCCGGTTCGCCGATATGGACTGGCGTATTTTAACACCGCGCATCTCTGCCGTTTTTGAGGGCGGGCAGTTGACGATCCAGGCCGGACAGCCCAAGCCCGATCTGCCCAAAGACGCCAGTGAAGAGCTGTGGATCACCTATTTCCGCAATATCTTCAATCCGGCACGGGTAAAGCTGCAAGCGATGCAATCGGAGATGCCTAAGAAGTATTGGAAGAATATGCCGGAAGCGGCGGCGATCCCGGATATGATTGCCAATGCCCCGGCCCGTGCGCGCGCGATGGCTTTGGCCGCCCCCTCCCTGCCCCCCAGACATATGGCAAATGCGCAGGCACAGCTGGCGCAATGCCCGTCGGCATGGGATGGTCCAGAGGCTACATTGCCCGCAGCGATCACAGCCTGCACCCGCTGCCCATTGCATCAAAGGGCCACCCAAGCGGTCCTTGGCGAAGGGCCGCTGGATGCTGATCTGATGATTGTGGGGGAGCAACCCGGCGATCAGGAGGATCTGGTCGGTCGCCCCTTTGTCGGCCCCGCAGGCCAGCTGTTTGACAGGCTCGCAGCAGCGGTAGCACTGAACCGCAGTAAGGCCTATGTCACCAATGCAGTGAAACACTTCAAGTTTCAGCCCAAAGGCAGGCGACGCATCCATCAACGTCCGAACACTGCCGAGATTGACCATTGCAAATGGTGGCTGGAGGCGGAGCTGGCGCAGGTCAAACCCAGACTGGTCGTCGCCATGGGCGCAACGGCGGCGCAGGCGCTGACCGGCAAGGGCACAGAAATCATGGCCCGGCGCGGCAGGATTGAAACCGGTTTGTCCGGCCTGCCCATCCTGATCACACTGCATCCATCCTATGTGCTGCGCCATCCCGATGCCGACGGGCGGATCACAGCGGAAGCGCTGTTGCAGCAGGATTTGCAGGCGGCTGCGGCTTATCTTGGGTGACATACCTGAAGGGCGACCTGCCGGTTTGCGGCACTGAAGGCCTTGGGGTTTGCTGACGTCTTTGACCCGCGCCCCAGCAAAAGCTGCCCGAGTGCGGCGGCACACTTCCCAAGCGCCGCAGAACAATAGAAACCTCTTACGCGGAAGGTGTAGCCGCATCCAAGAGGCCGGTCACACTACTGGTTCTGGCACGATTGCACGCTGGCTTCTGCGGCCTTCGCCCAGCATCAGCATGGCGGGTGTAACGATCAGCGTCAGAATCGTGGCAATCACCAATCCACCGGCAATGGCAGAGGACAGTTCTGTCCACCACTGGGTAGAGGGCGCGCCATAGACGATCTCACGGGTAAAGAAATTCAGGTTCACCCCAATAACCATCGGCATCAGCCCCAGCGCGGTTGTCACCGATGTCAGGATCACCGGACGCAGGCGTTGGGCACCGGTGCGCAGTGCCGCTTCCAGCGGGGCCTGCCCGGATTTCTTGAGGTCATTATAGGTGTCGATCAGAACAATATTGTTGTTCACCACGATACCCGCCAGGGCAATCACCCCAATCCCGCCCATGACCACGCCAAAGGGGCGGCCCGTGATCAGCAACCCCAGCAGGACACCCGCAATGGAGAACACGATGGCGCTCATCACGATAAATGCCTGAAAGAAGTTGTTGAACTGGATCACAAGGATCACAAACATCATAAAGACCGCCGCGACAAAGGCGCTGGCAAGAAAGATCATGCTTTCAGCCTGATCCTCTGCCTCGCCCGCGAAGCTAAAGTTCACACCTTCCGGCAGTTCAGCGGCGTTCAGCGCGGTGGTCAGCGCGATAACCTGATCATTGACCAGCAAGCCGGGGGCGACATTTGCCTCCACAGTCGTGACGCGTTTTTCGTCGATGCGGCGGATCACGCCGGTGCGCTCGGAAGGGGCGAAGGTCACGAAGTTGGAGATCGGCACCAGACCGGAGGTGGTCGGCACCCGCAACCCGGCTAGTTCCGCCAGTGAACGCTCTTCACGCGGGAAGCGCACGCGAATATCCAGCGATCCATCAACGTCATCGGGGCGGTAGTCCGCCACGGTGATGCCTTGGGTCAGCAATTGCACCGCCTGCCCCAGAAGGCTGACATCTGCCCCAAAACGCGCCGCCTCTGCGCGGTTCACAAGGATCGACACCTCAACCCCCGGCACAGGGCGGGTATCAGTGATATCGGTGAACCCGCCCACACGGTCCATGATATCGCGGATCTGCTGAACGGCCTGCCCCTGCACCGCCGGATTGCGGGCGGTGATTTCAAGGTTAACCGGCTTGCCCGCGGTTGGCCCGCCACTTTCCGTCTGGACCTGCACGTCAATGCCCGCAATATCCGCGACGCTGGCGCGGATGTCCTCGCCGATTTCGGCGGCGGTGCGGCGGGTGTCCCAGGGGGTCAGCTCCAATTGCAGGGTGCCGATGGTTTCCTCATCCCCCTGCCCCGCGCTCATCATAGAACGGGCGTAGATGCTGGCGATTTCGTCATATCCAAGGATGCGCTCCTCTACCGCGCGCACCAATGCGTCCCGCTCGAAGATCGAGAAATTATCACGCGCCCGCACCTGAACCTGCATAAAGTCAGGCTCCACAGAAGGGAAAAAGCTGACGCCTTTGCCAAAGGCCCCATAGATGCCGAAGCCCCCCAACAGCAGCGCCACCGCCAGCAAAAGGGTGGCCCCGGGACGAAGGATCGCCCATTGCAACAGCCGCACATAGCCGCCGGTAAAACCGGTCATGTCGCGCGGATCACCAAATTCTGCCGCATGCAATTGCGCCTTGGCCTTGGCGGTCTGGGGCTGACGTTTGCCGATCAACCCGCCAACAACGGGAATGAATATCAAGGCCATGAACAGCGAGGCAAACAGCGTCAAGATCACAGTGATGGGCAGGAACTTCATAAACTCCCCCACCATGCCGGTCCAGAACAACAGCGGGAAAAAGACGCTGAGCGTGGTCGCCGTAGAGGCAATAATAGGCCACGCCATGCGTTTCGCCGCAAAGGCATAGGCCTCTTTCGGAGGCACCCCCTCTTGCAGTTTGCGGTCCGCCAGTTCGGTTGTGACAATGGCCCCGTCCACCAGCATGCCGACCACAAGGATCAGCGAGAACAGAACAACGATGTTCATCGTGTATCCCATGCTCCAGAGCGCGATCACACCAGCAAGAAAGGCACCGGGAATCGACAGGCCCACAAGGACCGCAGAGCGGCTGCCAAGCGCGAGAACAATCACGATCATCACGAGGATCACGGCGGCGATCACATTTGCCTCCAGATCATTCAACATGTCTTTGACCTGTTTGCTTTGATCCTGAAGATAGGTGATCTGAACGCTTTCAGGCCAGTCAACACGCATCTCTTCAACCAAGGCTTTGACCTCCGCCACAGTATCAATGATGTTCGCACCGGAGCGTTTGGTAACCTCAAGTGCCAAGGCGGGCTGGCCGTTGATGCGGGCAAATGAATCTGGGTCCTCAAAAGTGCGCCGGATCGTGGCCACATCGCCAAAGGTAACCACCGCATTGCCACGCACTTTGACGGGCATTGCCATGACATCTTCGAGATCCTCGATCAGGCCGGGCACCTTCAACACAATCCGCCCCGAGCCGGTCTCAATCGCCCCCGCCGCAATCAGGCGGTTGTTGCGCTGGATTTGGCCGATCAGCTCGTCAAAAGACAGGTTGTAGGTTTGGAACACCGTGGGGTCGATCAACACCTCCAGAAACTCGAACCGCTGACCGCCGATGTCAGCCTCTAACACCCCCTCAAGGCCTTCGATTTCCTCCTGAAGCCGTTCGGCCAATGTGTTCAGCGTGCGCTCTGGCACCGGGCCGGACAGAATGGCCGTGATGATCGGAAACAGGGCAGTGTTGATTTCGGTAATGTTGACGTCATGCGCATCTTCGGGCAGCTCGGATTCCACACGGTCCACCGCCTCGCGCACCTTATCCAGCGCCTCATCATTGTCGCCACCGGGCATGAATTCAAGCTGGATACTGGCAAACCCTTCGGCAGCATCGGATTTCATACTGTCCAGCCCTGCGATAGAGGCAAACTCCGTCTCCATCGGTTCAAGCAGCAATCGTTCTGCATCCGAAGGGCTGATGCCATCAAGCCCAGTCGAGACATAGAACAGCGGCAGCGGCACTTCGGGGTTGGCTTCTTTCGGGATCGATACATAGGCAAAAGCGCCAACGGTCAGCACCATCACAAGGGCCATGACCACAACACGCGAGCGGGAAAAAGCCGCGTTGATAATGGTGTCCATTATTTCTGCTCCTGCGCGGCGGGGGCCACAACTTCGCCCTCACTGACATAGCCCTGCCCCACGGTGATCACATCCACGCTTTCTGGCAGGCCGGTGACCCAGATGCCGTCAATCTGCGCGCGCACCACTTCGATCGGGAAAAATTCAACCTGATTATCGGCATCCACAGTTTTGATCCCCAGCGTGCCTTCAGTGTTCAATGAGACAATCGAAGCCGATAGAAAATGCGCGGTGGTTTCTCCGGTAGGGATCACAACCTCTGCCGAGATGCCCGCAGGGATGGCGCCGTCTTCATTGGGCACTTCAACCTCGGCCAGAAAGGTACGGGTTTCAGATGCCGCCGAGGTGCCGACAAAGGTAACCGCGCCTTCGCGCTCTTCTCCGGTGATGAATTTAACGGTCGCTGACTGACCAACGGCGATGCGCACCAGTGACTGCTGTGGCACCTGAATGGCAACCGTCAGCGGCGTGGTATCAACCAGCCGTCCGACTTCTGTACCGGCTGAAACAAACTCCCCCGCATCCAGATCAAGGGTTTCAATCCGCCCCGCAAAAGGTGCGGTGATGGTCAGCGCCTTTGCATCCTGCTCTACCGCAGTGACCTGCGCCTGCGCAGAGGCCAGCGCAGCACGCGCCTGCGTCACGCGATCAACGGTTGCAACACCGCGTTCAAGCAATTGTTCCGCATTGTCGAATTCACGCTGGGCACGTGCCAGTTCCTCAGCCGCACGTCGGCTGTCTGCGACGTTATTCGCCGGATCAAACCGCGCGATCACAGCGCCGGCATCAACGTCTTGCCCTTTTGACACCAGAACCTCGGCAATATCGCCGGAAATCTCTGCACGCATCATGGTATCGCGATCCGGCAGGGCTTGCCCCTCCGCCTGATAAAATTGGGTTACCGATTCCGCCACGGATGTGCTTACCGCAACGGCCAAGGGTTCAAGCTCTTGTCGCGTCGTTGCCACAACTTTTTCTTGAGAGGGAAAGATAAAGCCACTGCCCATCCAGCCGACAATCGCAATCACCAATGCACCTGCCATCCAGGTTGAGCGGGACGCGCCCGCGTCATCCGCAAAGGTGAGCGCGCGCCGGGGGGTATTCGTCTGGCCGTTTTCTTCGGCAAGCTCTTGCACAGGTGCCCCGTTCTGCGCTTCGGCTGGCGTGTCTTGCGCAGTCTCTTTTGCAGTATCTTTTGTCATTGCTCTGATCCTCTGGGGCGTTTTCGGTACTAGCCTGTTTAACGGGTTGGCTTGGCGGTCACTTCATCAAGAGCGACCGCAACAGCCGCGTCCAGAGAGGCATAAAAGTCGGCATAGGCTGCCAACCGATTTACAGCATCTGCCGCCGGTGGCAGATTTTTGATGGTTTGGGCAATCTCGTCTCTGGTCGCCTGCGTGCGCTTCTGAATGCCCGTCAACATGGTTGCATAGGGGTTTTCGGCCAGTTGGAAAAAATCCTGCCGTTCGCCGGGCTTTGCCATACGCTTGACCAATCCGCGCTCTTCCAGAATACGAATGCTGGTGCTGATGCTGGCCCGGCTGACCTGAAGGCGCGTTGCAATCTCGGTGAATGAGACCATTTCGCCATCGAACATCAACATACCAAAGATCCGCCCCGCGATACGCGGCAGGCCTTCGGCCTGGGAAATCAGGCCGGTTTTCTCAATAAAATCGCTTCTGACTGAAGCAAATGTTGGCTCGACCGGCACATGGTACCCCTTTTTCCTTGGCGCGCAGTACCTGCTCCGCATGGCACGTGTCAAATATATTCAGTTTTAACTGAACAAAACTCCACCCTGTCTGACGGGGCACGCATGGCCCGAACCAATGCAGGCCATCCCGCCTTCGTCACAGCTAGATAAAGATTGAAACGAACTGCGCGAATTCAATGCTGTCTGGTGAAAAAACTACGCGTTTTTTGTCAGCGGATTAACAAAGCCAAAACCAATGGGAAATACAGTCGGGCGTTAGTCAATCAGTCTGGGATCAATTATGATATTACGTTCACTTCTTACTGCGGGCCTTACGGCGACGATATTCTCCGGCACCTCTCTGGCTGCCGAACAAGGGGTCACAGAGACCACCGTCAGCTTTGTTCAGGTAGCGGCCCTTGAAGGTCCGGCGGCGGCACTGGGCCAAGGGATGCGGCAGGGGCTGATGGCAGCATTTGAGGAGGCCAACCGCGCGGGTGGCGTGCATGGGCGTACAATCAGCCTAGAGGCGATGGACGATAGTTATGAACCGAACAAATCAATTGATCAGGTCCGTGCAGCCATCGCCTCGGATGGCTATCTGGCATTGATCGGACCAGTCGGCACACCCACCACCAAAGCGACCCAGCCTATAGCGACTGAAGCCGGGATGCCCATGGTTGCACCGTTTACCGGTGCGGGTTTCCTGAGGAATCCACAGTTGCGCAATGTAACAAACCTGCGGGCCACCTATGATGCGGAAACCCAGGCTTGGATTGACCATCTGGTGGATGTTGAAGGGATCACAGACATTGCAATCCTGTATCAGGATGACGGGTTTGGCCGGGTTGGGCTGTCCGGTGTGAAAAAGGCGCTGGACGCCCGCGGCATGTCCCTGGTTGCCGAAGGCACCTATACCCGAAACACCGTTGCTGTGAAATCCGCCCTTCTGGAAATTCGCAAGGCCAAACCGCAGGCCGTGGTGATGGTCGGCGCATATAAGCCTTTGGCCGAATTTGTAAAACTGGCAAAGAAGATGAAGATGGATCCGACTTTCATGACGATTTCCTTTGTTGGTTCCAAGGCTTTCGCGGCGGAGCTGGGCGCGGATGGTGACGGCGTGATCGTCAGCCAGGTGGTCCCCCAACCCTGGGATAATTCCCTGCCGATTGTGGCCGAATATCAGGCGGCGCTTTCCGCATTTGATGCAAATGCCGAACCGGGGTTTGTCTCCTTGGAGGGGTATGTTGCCGGCCGTCTTGCCATTGCGGGATTAAATGCAGCCGGTGCAGATTTAACGCGACAGGGGTTTATGGATGCGATGAACGGTCTGGGGAAGATCGACCTGGGAGGTATGACCCTGAATTTCGGGCCGAATGACAATCAGGGATCAGATGATGTTTTCCTGACCCGTATCCGCTCTGACGGCAGCTTTGATCCCATCAGCGCGGGCAGCTGAGCACCAGAGGGACACCATTACAAGTGCCCCTGTCCTCTGCCGGAAAATCGCGGGCAATCCGTCGCTTAAAGTTAAAACGGGCATTAAAATGATATCTCGACTTTCGCATACTTTGGGATCGGTCATCGTCCGGCTTGGACTGATCTTTGGCGCATTGGCCGCAATGACAACTGCCGCTATCGTCGTGGCCTGGATGGTCTTTCAATCCATCGCGAGCAATATGGCGGTTCTGTCCGACACCCACCTGCCGGAATTGCAGGAAAGTGCCAAGGTTGTCGCCACCACGGATGCGGTCAGGAATATTCTGTTGGAGGTTTTAATCGCCGAGTCCACCGCGGAATTGGACCAGCTCTCGGTCAGGATGCAGGCTACCCTCGCCGCGCTACGACAGAACATCGGGACCGACGAACCCGCCGCAGATGAAGCGATGGCGACATTGGTGGAAGACGTTGAGAAAAGTCTGGGCGATCTGACCGCAGCCCGCAAAGAAGCATTGCTCAGCCGAACCTCCGTGGCGGAAAAAATCAAAGAGGCGCTGAACCTTGCAACAGCTGCCGCAGATCTTCTTGCCACGGCTTCTGACGAGGCTTTTGCAGAATTGGTCAAAGGCGGGGACAACACCATCGGGTCGGTGGACGCCAGCCTTACACAGCTGATCGAAAGTGACTTTGCGCTTTATCAATCCACCCTTGCCGTCCACTCTAAAATGAACCTGTTGTCCGGCCTTGCTCTCAGCCGGACCCAGACCACCGATGGTTCGATCCGCACGATTCTGGCGGATCTTGCAACCGCTGCGGACAAACACCTGCGGGACTTGCTGGGGAAATTGGCCGGGGCGGAACCAACCCGTAATCTGGCCGAAAGCCTCAAGATCACACAGGCCGAGCTGATGAAAACCTTTCGAAACACCGGGAGGTCCACGCGGCCCACTACCATTCTGGCATTGCGTCAGGCGGCTGATGCCGATCTCACTGCGGCGCTGGACGACATCTATTTTGAATTGGTCATCAAGAGTGAAGACACGAAAGCGGCCAATCAGGACGCGATTAAGGTTTTGCTGGATGAACAGGTCATGGGCATTCGACAGCAGGCTGCGTTGAACGCCTCGACGAAATCGCTTGTCTCAGCGATTTTGCAGGTGGCCCTGTCTCGCGACACCAACGAGCTTGACCTGAACGCCGCTGCATTGAAACGCTCCACCTCCCAGCTGGCAACAGCAATGGATGGCGCGGCGCCGAACATCCAGAAGATCCTAAAAGAAATCATGGCGATGTCAGATCCTCAAAAGGGGATCCTGTTCACAAGAGCCGCTGCCATCGCGGCAAACCAACGGGCCTTTCAAGCCACGCAAAGGGCAACCCAAGCTGTTGGCCAGATTGCAACCGCCGTTTCAGAGGGTGCCCTTAAGGCCCGCTCCCATATCGAGAGCAGTGCGGCCATCCTCAACACACAGGTGCACACCGCGCAGGAGAGGATCAAGATCATCAGCCTGATCAGCGGTATCATCGTGCTGATCGCGCCCGGCCTGATCTGGTGGATGATCACCCGCCCGCTGAACCGTGTAACGAAAGTGACGGAACGTCTTGCCCGGGGCGACCTTTCGCAGATTACCGAGTTGCACCAACAACATGGCGAAATCGGCCGCTTGGCGCAGGCCTTGCACATCTTTCGACAAGGCGCGCTGGAGCGCATCCAGTTGCAGACAGATGAAAAACGAAATCAGGAAGAGAGACTGGCCGCAGAACGCAGCGCGGAACAAGCCAAACGCGACGCAGAACAGCAGGCACGTGATCTGGAAGCGGCGCGCGCAAAAGAGGATCGGGATCGCGAAGCCAGAACCTTTGCCCGCGAGGAGGAAGCCCGCCTTAAGGAAGAAAAGGAACGCGACCTGCGGGCGAAAGAACAGGCACTTGTTGTGTCAGAACTTGCCGATGGTTTGAACCGCTTGTCCAAGGGCGATCTTTCCCTTGTCATCGAGACGGCGTTTCCACCAAGCTATGAAGGGCTGCGCAAGGATTACAACACGGCCATCCTGAGCCTGTCCGAGATTATTGAAAACATCGGTCTTTGCGCAGATACCATTGATCAAAGCAGCGCCGAAATCACCACCGCCTCCTTGGATCTTGCCATCCGGACTGAAAAGGCCGCAACTACGCTTGAGCAAACCTCAACCGCGCTGAATGCGATTACCACCGGTGTTTCCGCTGCGGCGAAAGGGGCCTCAAGTGCTGCGCGAGATGCCAATGAAGTTAACGAAAAAACAGAGCAAAGCCGCAAGGTAATGACCGATGCCGTTCAGGCGATGCGCGAGATTGAAGGCTCCTCCAGCGAGATTGGCAAGATTGTTGGCGTTATCGATGCGATTGCATTCCAGACCAATCTGCTTGCCCTGAATGCCGGTGTTGAGGCGGCGCGTGCAGGTGAAGCCGGGGCAGGATTTGCGGTCGTGGCCTCTGAGGTGCGCCAATTGGCCCATCGCAGTTCCGAGGCTGCGGATCAGATCAAATCACTGGTTTCGCTATCGACCACTCAGGTCGAAACCGGCGTGACCTTGTTGGCGGAGAACAGCAATTGGCTGGACTGGAATCTGAACGAGATATCGAAGATGGCCCAAATCATGACCGAAATCGCCTCGTCTTCCGATCAGCAATCACGCAGCCTGTCAGACATCAACCGCTCTGTCGAAGAGCTGGACGGAAACACGCAGAAAAACGCGGCAATGTTTGAGGAAACCACTGCGGCGAACCAATCACTGACGGAGCAGGCCAGGCAGCTGATCAGCATGGTTTCCGGATTTTCAACAGCAGCGCCGGCGAATGGAGAAAACCAATCTGATCAATCGAGGTTCTCTCCTGAACCGGAGGAAGAACGGGCCGCCTAGGGCCGTGTTTGAACGGGTAGCTGGTCACAGATCAATGGATCTCCTGCTTTACCCTTCTACTGAAAATACGCTCAGAAGCCCCATTTCGTTCTTGCCCCAACGGGAAACGATGGCGGCTTGTGGCCGTTGGATGCCCCCAAGGATATCTGCGGAAACTGGCACGGCACGCAAAAGATGACGCCAAAAAGGAAACCAGAGCAAACTTGACTTGAGAGCGGATGCCGGGCTTAGTTGACCTAGCGGCAAATTACGGTCGCTGTTCAAATCCAGCTAGGAGACCCGGAGTGTCGGAATTTTCCGTTGAGGGCGCCGAATTAAAAAAACTTTTAAAACTTTCACGTGCGGCACCTATTTCATTTGCCTATTGCCCCGGATCCAAGGTCGAAACCGATCTTTTCGGGCTTCATCGTAGAAAACCAGCCGCCGTTATGGCGAAATCGTTGCGTGCATCCGGCGATGGTTCCAAAGTCGCCTTTGGCACCGCGCAGATGGATGGCAAGGTCGTTTCACTGCAATGCGAAAAGGCGATGCCAGCGCTGGCCAAAAAGGTCAAAAAATTCCTGAAGCTGAATAAGCTGTCCAAGAATATTCGTATTCTGGACATGGACGGGAACGTCACTGAGGAAGATATCGAGGATCTGCCGGACGATCCTGATGATGACGATATCGCCGCAACAGCCGCCCCAACGGAGGCCGAGCAGCCAGCGGTTGCCACACCAGACCCCGCACCCGCGGCGGAACCTGCGGCGGCGCCCCCTGATACAGATGACACCGGCGACGCGTTGAAACAACTTGCCGCCCGAGCAAAGGCCCTGCAACCGCGGATCACAGCCGTGCCCAGCCCCACGGGCGACAAGCTGCGGCAGGCTTTTGCAACGGCTGTTGCACACCTCAAGGAGGGAAAGCTCGACGCAGCCGGTAAAACGCTGGATACACTTGATCAAGTACTTGCCCGCTTGTCTGGAACGGGCGATGCCAGCGCCGCAGCGGCACCGGCCGCCGATGCAGAAGTTGCGCAAAAGCCGAAAGGCGATCCCGCAACCCTGAAAAAGCTACAGGAAGCCGCAGCACAGCTTGCGCCAAAGGTCAAAGCTTTGCCAGCCGGTGAACACAGTGCAGATCTGACAAAGCAGTTGCGCGAGGTGATTGGCCATATTCGCGATGGTGTGGTAGATCCCGCCCTCGCCGGGTTGCGCGCCATCCAACAGGGGCTGAAGGCCGCGCCCGCCGAACCGGAAGGCACAGCGCCCGATGCGGACCCTCTGACCATCTGGAACGCAGCAAAAGAAGCGACGGATGGGGCAATTTCGGCGCTTCAAAGTAAAATCCGTCAAATCCCCGACCCCGATCTGGAACGGATTGCTGAAATGGGTCTGAACGGGATCACGCAAGGCAACCAGACCGCTTTGATGAAACATCTGATGGAGTTCCGGCAGGTTGATGCGGCCGGTCGCCCCAAAGCGGCAGCAGCCTTGCAAGCACAGTGCAAAGAGTATCGCGCCTTTTTGGCCGACAGCGAGCTAATCACCCTTTGCGAACAAAACCCGTTCGGCGTGACCGTCGATCTGCGCAAACAACTGGGCAAGGCACTGGATGAAATTGACCGTGCTGCCGCCGCAGTCGCCGCCTGATCGGAGAGAACATCATGACAAAAACACCGAACCTTGTGCTGGACACACCGGTTGACGACTGGGTTACCGCCTTCAACCGCGCGCGCGGTTGGAAAAGGCTGCGGGGCAGGAACGAGTCGCGTCCCGATGCAAAAAACCTGCGCGCTTCGCCCAAGCGGCAACTGCAAGAAGATCGCGCCTTTGCCCTGAACGGCGATCGCTCTTCCCTGTTGCGCGATGTCATTGCCAATCAGGAAGACAGGCTGCAAGCGCTTGACGCTGCGATTGCCAACCCGCAACCGGATGCCGACATTGACGCATTGACGCTTGAACGCGAGGCATTGGCGCAAGAGCATGGTAGAGACAAAGCCGATCTTGCCATCGTTGATCGGGTCGACGCCCATGTTGCGCAACTGCGCGCGGTGGAGGGGCATCTGCGGGGTGATCTGCGGGACGTTCGCACTGAAATCCGCAGGCTGGAGGAAGCTGCGCCTGTTGATCTGAACGTCCTGGACCAGGATCTGCTGGCCCAGTTCCGCCAACAACATGTCATGGTTCAAGGCAACGTAGAACGGGCGCGTGCTGAGATCATGAAGATCACCTCTGCAAGTGACGGAAAGACGCTTAGCTATGCCATTATCAACGGGACGGAATACAAAATTCTGTTCGGCATGCTGGAACAGGCAATCCTGCTGGCCGGGTCTGGCGATCTGCCCTCCGCAACACAGCGTGTCGCCGAAACCCAAACCCAGTTAAATGCCTTCCGCACAGCCAGAACAGGGGCCAGCACCCTGCCCACGCTGGTCAGTGAATATGGGGATCTCGACGGCCCGATGAACGAGGTCGAAGGGCAGATTTCCCTATTGCGTGACAAGGGCATGCCCACGGCGGCAGATCAATTTGGTTTCCGACTGGAAGCCTTGTCGGTCGCCATCAAACAGGCGGTCGCTACCAATGCCCCCGACCTGCGGGATACCTTTTTGAAAGAGGTAACCGACCTAAGCCAAGAAACCATTGAGGCCCGCAATATTGCCTTGCAGGTGCTACAACTCTGGGCCGACATTCGAACCGATATCGCGACATTACGAGCCAACGGACATCGGGTGCGCCCGGAAAGATGTCAACGCAAGCTGGATGAAAGCATACGTTTGGCTGAGGTGCAGGCCCATATGCCGCTGGTGCTGGAAGACGTGCGCGAGGTGGCTGATTACGTTCGGACACGTCTGGATCGCGCAAAGGATCAAGATCTAAGACGGGCCAACCTTGACCCGGAAGAGTTGCAGAGCACGCTGGAATCGCTTGATACCCGCTATGAGGACTTTTTCAAAAGGAACCGCAGCGGCGAAATCGCCACGCAGAGAGATACGAAATCCGGCCAGCAGAAGGGCAAGAAGAAGAACAGCAAGCTGCCCCGTGGCGCATTGGAGGAGATAGAGCTTCAGATGCTGGCCGCCAGACAGCTGATCGAAAGTGACTCTGTTGACGCGTTGAAAACCGCAGATGAATATCTTGAAGGTGTCGCAAACTTTATCGCAGCCATTGAGCAAGATCCAAACATCTATGTTCATCTGGAAAAGGGTTTCACCGATGTCGAAAAAAGTATCGCCAAGACCAAAAAACTCTATCCGCTGTATGAACCCGGCCGTTTGTTGGATTTTACGGCAGAGTTAGACGCATTGCGCGCCAGCCATCTGACCCGCCTTCAAGAAAAGGTAACGCGGGACACGGAGGAGCTGCATGAACGGGTCATGCAGTTCCGGGCGGAAATGCTTGAATTGCAGACGCTCAAGCGGGCGCTGGTGACGCAAGCCGATGGTGTTGACAAGATTATTAAGAAGATCGGCGAGCGGCTGAAGAAAGATGAGACAGGTATCATACAGTTTGATGGCTACTACGGGCCGGAAATTGCACGCATGGCTACGATCCGCGACCAGATCGCTGAACGTTCGCCCGCGTCTTTGCGACAGGCGGCAGCAGGGTTAGTTGAAATCAACGGCAACCTTGGTTGGCTTCTGTCTCTGCTTGAAAAGCGGAAGGCCGGCAACGATCTGGATGAGACCGAAAGTGAATATGTGCAGGGGCTGATCGGGGTCGCGCGATCCGGTCAGTTGGATCACGACGCGAATGAGGCGAAGAAAAGCGACTTCAATAGTGGTATCTCAGATCTGACGCGCAAGCTGAGTGAAACAAAACAGCTTCTGGAACACCTTAAGGGGGATCCCAGCGAGATCACCAGCCTTGAGGCAGAGCGCGATGGTCTGAAAGCAGAGACCAAGAAATCCGGCAGCTACATCGACGGCTTGGGCAAGTTGGAAGGGCTTAACAGCCGCGCGGCTCAAATTGCCGATGATGCGCGCAAGGCCAGCGAAATACTGGACGGTGATCTGGCGACAGCAGCCAGCAACTGCGCAAATGCAATCCAGTTGTTCACCCTTAAACTTGGAACATTTGTTGAAGATATTATTGAACCCGTAGGTGAAACAGATCAGGGCAACCAGCTGGCGATGCCCCCCTTTGACGCGGCCAGCATCAACGGCTTTTTCACCAAACTGCAAAGCTCACTGCAGAAAGTGAACGTTGCCGAAATGAGCACGCAATCTGGACATGTGGCTGACCGAAGCAGGAGCCTTTCAGATCGCAAGATTGCCCGGAAAACCGCCTTGCAGGAACTGCGTAAACTGATGGCACTGTTTGACAGTTTTGCGCCGATGCAACATTTCCGCAGCCACCCCTTTGCCAAGGCAGAAGCTTCTGAGCGGCTTGTGACAGCCCGCCAAGCCCTGCCCCGATTGGAAATGCGGCTTTTGACTGCAATCAAAGATTAACCGAGCGGAGTTAGACATGGCCTTTTCCAGTGCACAGACCGAATGGCTCGCCAAGACCCAGCAGAGCGCGATTGACTATAACGCGATCACAGCAAGGCAGGACGAGCTCAATCGGGTTCTCGCGTCGGTTACAGACGAAATTTCCGACCTTCAGGAAAACCTGATGGCCGCCTCTGAAGAACTGAAGGTGGAATGGAAGCGGAAGAAGTTTCTTGGTCTGATTGAGCGGTCTAACCGCACGATGGATTGGAAGAACGGCGACCGCGATGATGAGGTTGATACCGTACATGATCTTGTTGACGAATATCAGGTCGATGACGAGGCGGTACGGGAGCTGACCAAACTGCATGAAAAGCTGTTCGATCTGCAGACCGAAATGGAAGAGGCCAAAGACGCCGATGGTAACCCGCTGTTCACTGTGGCGGATATCACGCGCGAATTATGGACGCCCCTGGTGCGCGCTGAAGTGATCCCCTCCAATGCAGTGGCGGACAAATACAGTCAGGAAGCACAGGTATTTAACGGTGCCTGCGAGATTTATCAGGGCAAGCTGGAAAGCTATTCCAAGACAGCGTCAAAATACACCAGCGCAAAACGGGCGATCAAAATCGGCGCTGATGTGGTATCCCTGATGGGGTCGCTGGCCGGTGATGCCATCAAGATCGACAGTTTTGACGCACAGACAATGACGCGTCAGGACACGCTGGATCTGGCAAGGGACAATGCGGCAAAAACTGCGGGGACGGCCACCCCTGAACAGTTGGAAAATATCGAACGGTTAAACGGATTAAAGCAACAGGGCCGCGAAGCTGCGTTGCAGATTGCCGCCGTGACCATGACCACCACGGTGCTGTCCGGCGGGTTAAGCATTCTTGATTCAACTTTGGACAAACCAGAGGATGGCCGGCGCAGAACCTTTGCGGCCGGGGTGGCGAAGGCCGCCTTCAACGCTTTGGGCAATGCAGCGGCGGCATCAATCTCCGTTTACTCTGCAAATGTTGTGGCAACGGATGCCTCAACAGCGTTTTCTTCCTCCTTCCAGACCCAGATGAACATCGCGTCAAAATCGGTGACGGCCTTGATCGCAGGGGGCAACACCGGTTTCAGCCTTTTCACCGCAACGATGAAGTTTGTAGATGGGGATTACGACGGCGGTGTGGGCGCCATCACCGAGGCATTGAATGGGATTGCCGGGGCGGTCGGGGCCAGCTTTGCCGCCGTTGATGTCAAACGCGGCACCGATGATCAGGGCAATATGGTGCTTGGCGATCAGGGCAAATGGCAACAGATCGGGCTTACCGTTCAGGCCGCCATCCTTGCTGGCTCCAACATTCCGGCCATTGCGAAGCATCTTGCGGATGTGGTCGCCAGCGACGGCGGTAAGGTGGATTTGAAGGTGATCCTTGCCAATGTCGGTTTCTCCGCGATCAGCGCCTCTTTGGCGGGGGCCATGCCGCAAATCGCGAGCGGCACCTATACCGTTAAAGAAGGTGAAGATATTGAAATGGGCTCGGCCAACGCCCTGTTTCAAAAGACGCAGGTTGAATACGACATCTTTAACAATGATGCCAATGCTGCCGGTGATGTTGCGGTCACAGCCAAACCCAGCCTTGGAATGGAGACCCCCACCGACAATTCCGAAGCCTTGATGGCGCAAAAGAAGTTTCTGGCCGAGCAGGAGAATGCCCGCAAGGCCCGCGCCATGTCGGATTTCAAAAGAGATCTGCAAGACCCGGCCCGGCGCGACGAGTTTTTCGCGCAGATTGAAGAGGCAAGCGCGCGCGAGTTGGAAGTTTTAAACGCGCTTCTTGATGACGCCGCGCAACCGCCGCAGGATCTCGACTCGGTTGAGAAAGAACAAAAGGCAATGGCGGCGATGGACAAGCTGCTTGCCGAAGCGCGGTCCTGCAACATGAAATGGCAAGCGCTTGAGGTGATCACCGGTGTTGGTGCCGCCGCCCTTGCTGCCGCTTTGCCCGGTGCGGGACTGGCGGTGGCGATCCAGAAACTTTTGATCGATGCCACGACGTTGGTGCGTAAATCCTACCAGTTGAACAAATGGATGGATAATATGGCGCTGACCGTGGGCAACAGCTCTGTTTACGGGCCGGCGATCAATGGGCGTCTTAATTCAGCCCGCGTTCAGGTCAGCCTTCAGGTGCTACGGGTTTTGTATGACAGTCTTGGTGTTGCTGCGGAATCAATCAAACTGGCCGACGCCTCGGGGGTCAGCATGGGCAGCGGGACAGCCGTTGGTGCCGGTATCCAAATCGGGACAAGCATGGCGCGCGCTCTGACCGAATTTGCCTATAAGATGCAGAAAGAGGCAGAAATCGAGGCCGGTTGGCAGCTGTATCTGATTGCCCTCAAATCGCCCGGAGACCGCAAAAGGGCACGCACCGCGATGAAGTGGAATTCCACCTTGTCAAAATGCGTCATCGCCTATGGCATCGTGATTGACGGAGATCCGATTGCCAAAGAGGTCGGGCGCAGCTGTGGCCTGACACCCGAGGTGCTTGCCGACCAAAAGAACGTCTGCCAGAAGGTCGTAAGCTATTTCGAGACGCTCTATACCGATGATCCGCAGATCATGAAGCGGGTTCCGATCAAAAAGGACTGGCACCCCGGCACGCCGGTGCCCACCCTTGTCAGCTGGTTGCGCTTCAAGGCCGCAGCGGCGGAACGCGCCACGCCCCCCCTCGCCCCGGAGTCCGTAAAAACACCAGAGATTGACCGCCAACTGTCCCTGTTGGTTGCCTTATTGGGACCGGATGCGGATTATTCCGCCAAGCGCGACACGGATTTCCCGGAGTTTGATATCTCTAACCCAGCCCGCGAGACACCGGCATATGGCACATTTCTGGATGACGTGGACCGTGCAACATCGGGGCTGATCGCAGCCCTGCGTTCTTATGCGCCCAAGAACGCCGAACCAGCAGAGGCTGGCGACTGGACCGGCGGGGCCGCACATGCAGATTTTATTGGCGTTGTGGAAAGTCTGACCGCGCAAGCACAGATGATTGCCGGTGAAGCCGCCAACGACAAGAAGCGTCTGGAAGAATATCTGGAGCAACGTCAGGCCACTTTGAACGCTGCGGCACAGCTCGAAGAGGATGACGCTGAAGATGACGAAGCGGAGGATGATAATCAGGGCAGATAGGGCCACGCTGGCCGCCCTGCGGCGCATCCCATCGTTGACAGATCCGGCTAGGGCAAACTCCGCTGGCCCGAGTTCCCGCGCGTTCATTGTTCTGTAATCCACACTGCCGTTGTGATCACCGGGGACCAATCCCAAGGCGTCTTCTCTGCATTTCCTGCGCTGATGATGGCGAGTCCGTCAGTGCGTCAAAGAGCTGGCTCCCCAGCTTCGCGACCCTTGGCCCCTGTGCGGCAATCCCCGGTGACATCTGCTTTATGATTCCCGGGCGTGAATGCTTGCCAATTCGGCAGAACCTCGCCAGAACGTCACCGGATACAACGCAGGGTATATTCCACGTCGACCAACACGACCGCACGCATCCATTGCACGTGTTAAAAACGTGGCCTGCATTGCTAATTCGTTCCTGCCTAGTCTAAATTTAGGACATCGGGCCGGTTTACACCATGTCAGCCACTCGTGCGGAGATAACCCTTTTCATGACGCGCCCTGCACCGCATATCTCGGAGTTTCTGGCCGGCATCGGCTTGCCTCAACTGCTTGATCTGTTTTCCGCAGAAGACATTGATATGTCGACCCTGATGCTGTTGGACAAGGACGACCTGAAAGAGCTTGGCTTGACCCTGGGCCAACGCAAGAAACTGCTGGCCGCGATGGATGCCTTGCCAGCGGCTGCGGGCGACGCAGCGCCTGCCGATGCCCCCCCCGAAGAGGCCCCGATCCAGCTGCGCCGTATCAGCGTGCTGTTCTGCGATATTGTTGGCTCCACAGAGTTGAGTCAGCAGCACAGTATCGAAGACATGCAGATCATCATGCAGCATTATTATCAGGTCGCTGATGACATCGCCCGACAGCATGATGGCTATCTTGTCGGCTCGCAAGGTGATGGTGTGGTCATCCTGTTCGGCTATCCGCGTGTCCTTGACGGATTTGCAGAACGCTGTGTTCAGGCGGCACAGAATCTACAACGCGCATTGGCGGAAAAGCTGGTGACCTTTGACGGACGGGCGTCGTTTCATATTCCCACACGGATTGGCATTGCCACCGGGCAGGCCGCCGTCGGACAGGCCAGCGGGGCTCTGCGCGGAGATGCGATGCAACTGGTTGGCCCCGTGGTCAATCGCGCCGCGCGGCTTCAGACCGTGGCCAACCCGCAATCCATTGTGGTGGACAGCAAGACCCAGCATCTGACCCGAAGTTCCGTACTTTATTCCGAGGTAGAGGCGCATGACCTCAAGGGGCTGCCCTCTGGCACTGAAGTGTTTCACGTTCTAGGGCTGCGCCGTGAGGTCGAAGGCCCGGTTGCACCCGCCACGCTGATTGGGCGTGACGGCGAGGCTGCCACCCTGCGCCGACTGTGGACGCAGGCGCAGGCCGGCACGCCGGTTACCGTCACAATCACCGGCGATGCGGGCATTGGAAAATCGACCCTGATCCAAAGTTTCGTGTCGATGCAGACCAACCCTTCGATGCGCGTCCTGCACCTGCATTGCGCTGCAATGGGTGCCCGCTCGCCCTTGTTGCCGGTGGCCAAAACACTGGATGCGCTGACCGCTTCAGGGGCGACAAACCCATCGCTCGCCAGTCTTCTCGGTGACCCGGCCCCGGAACTGCTGCACCGTGCCGCCCAGTTCCTCGGACTTGGTGCCGCACCTGCGGAAGATGTGACGCTTTCGCTGCGGGACCGCGACAGCATCCTTGATTTGCTTGGCCGCTGGATCATCCGGGGGGCATCCGGCCCGACCCTGCTGTTTGTGGAAAACGCCCAATGGGCTGATAACTCCACCCGCGAGCTTTTGAAACGTGCCGCAGAACGTGCCCGCCGCGAGGGGGCTGCGCTGATGATGATCGCCGCAACGCGCGCAGACAGCCCCGACATCTGGTTCGAACAGAAAGGCCATGAAACCCTGATCCTGCCGCCGTTGGATCAGCGCCATTGTGAAAAGCTGTTGCAGGGGATTTTTGGGAACAAGCCAATCCCGCACCCCATCCGTAACAACATCCTGAGCCATTCCGGCGGCAATCCCCTGATGCTGGAAACACTGGGCCAGGCGCAGGCCACGCAGCAACAGACAATGGTCACAGGTTCGGTGGAAATCCCGCATACGATTTATGAATCCGTCTCCAAACGTCTTGACGGGATCCGTATGGGGCGCAGCGTGATCGAAGCCCTTGCAGTCTTGGACAGCCCAGCGAGCCCTTCCCTGTTAGCGGCGGTCCTTGATCGTGATGCCGACAGCATGAAACCGGCGATAGATGCATTGGAACAGGCCGGTCTGGTCTTGCGTGAGGGGACACAAGGACAGGAGGTGACGACCATCCGCCATCAGGTGTACCGAGATGTGATCTATGAACAGATCGTCGGACAATCCCGAAGGCGGCTGCACACGGCGGCCTATTCGGCGCTGGGCGGATATTATACAGACACTGAGGCCCAGCGCCCTGATGTTCTGGCAACACATGCTCATGTCGCACGAGATTGGGAAAACGCTGCCGCTCATGCGCTGGAGGCGGGTGAAAGCCTGCTGAAACGCTCTGCCCTGATCGAAGCGGGGCATTTCCTGGAAATGGCCAATGGTGCCATGCAACGGCTGCCGGGCAATGCTGCCAACAAGAAAAAACACCTGCGTACGATCACCGGTCTCGCCTCTGTTGAACGGTCACGCTTTGGGATCGCGACAGACGCCAGTGCGGATCTTGGCACACAGGCGGTGCAACTCGCCCGCGAGCTTGGCGACAGCAAGACAGAGCTTTTGGCGCTGAACGGGCTTTATGCGCATTCATTGGTGCGGGCCAACTATCCGCAGGCGCAAGAATACGCCGAAACCCTGTTGGAAACCGCCAGCCACAGTCAGGACAAGACCTTTGTGATGATTGGCACCCGCGCCATTGGGGCCGTGGCGTTTCACCGATCCGACCAGAAAACCGCCCAGCGCAACCTAAGTCTTGCCTTGTCCCAATATGACAAGGACACCCATCTGCCTCTGGCCCATGCCCATGGCTATGACCACGCGGAAATCTGCGCGGCCTTCCTTTGCATGTCAAACTGGCTGACTGGCGATCTACAGCAATCGCGCCATTTTGGTGCCTTCTCCATCAACCATTCCCGTGAAATCGGCCATGCCCATTCACTGGCGCAGGCAATGGCCTTTCGGGTCATGCTGGGGGCGCTTGCCCGCCATGGAACCGAACTTTCGGTGATTGCCAGCGAAGCCATTGCATTGGGTGAAAAACACGACATCCGGGTGATGCGTGCCGCTGCCGTCCTGTTCCCTTTTGTCACCCAACTGTGCCTGCGGCCCGAACCGCCAAAACCTGCCGAGATGACTGACCTTGCCCTGCGCGTAAAAGAGTTTCGCGAGGTAAACCCCTTTAACTACGGGCCCTTGGTCGCCTCCTTGATCGCCGAGGCCTCTTTGCGGGCTGATGATGTTGACGGCGCAGAGGCCGCCCTGTCAGAAGGTTCAACGCTTGAGCTGCGCACCGGTGAGACCTGGACCGCGCCGGAGTTGTTGCGCCTGCGGGCCTGCGTTGCCGCAGCGCGGGGGAAGGTCGAGATTGCCGGCCAGCTGCGTCAGGAAGCCTTGAAAAGTGCAACCCGCGCCGGTGCCCTGACGCTGGCGCTGCGGATCCTCTGCGACATTGCCGTGGCGGATCCCGGCCCGACCACAATCCAGCCTCTGCGTGACGCCCTGCAACGAATGGCATCCGATGATCAGGGGTGGGATACGCAACGCGCCACCGCCCTTGTTCAGGCCGTTGGCCTGACCTGAACAAAAGCGCCGCCAAGGGTCAGGCGTTCCAGCAGTTTGAAAACAAGCGGCATGTCATGTTGACGGCCCAGTCGGTTCGCAATCTCTTGCAAGGATGCAGCGGGACGACAGGCCGCCGCAACATCCAGCGCGGTCACCGGCCCCAGCCCGGTCAGAAAATCATCCTGCGCACGAAGTTCAATTGCCGGTGCCCAATGAATGCGATCCTGTGACAGTACCGGGGCGCGGGTCAGTGGCGCGGCCAGCGTGACCGGACCTTGCAATGCGAGCGCCGCTGGGGCGGATTGCACTTCGCGCGCGCTGCGGGCGGTCCAGAACGCTGTTTGAAACCGTGATTGATCCGCATAGGCACGATCCGTGGCAAGCTGCGCGGCAACCACCGCTGCCTGATGTTTGTGGCGCAAGAAACTTTGCGCCGCGTGGTCATCGCCAGTAGGATCAAGGATGGTCAAAGCAGCAATCGCCGTTTGAACCCCGCTGCGCAATGCATGGACCAACCCATGTGATGCAATCGGGTCCCGCGCCAGTGCGGCATCCCCCACCAGCAAATGCCGCGCTGTGACAACAGGGTCCCCCACCGCAGACAGGCCCGCAGCAGCAGGTTTCCCCACAGTGATTGCAGATAGATAGGGGAAACAATCCGACTCCGCCAAACAAGCCCTCAGGTAAGCCGCGCGCGCCGCCGCCCCTTTTCCCGCAAGCGCTGCTGCGGGTTGGAACACCACACCTTGAACCTGACCTTCGGGCAATGAACAGGCCCAGAACCATCCATCTGGCAAAGCCTCCAACCCCATCACAAAGGCGGGCGAATCCCCCCGCGCGGTAAATGGCAGGGCTGTGAGATCCGTGGCAGGGCGTTTGTTTGCATGACGTCCCCGGGCGTCAATCACCAGATCACACTGAACCTTGCCCGCATCCGTGTGCAATTGGACACCTTCGCCACACGGCCCAACGTCACGCACCCGCGCTTTTAACGCCCGTGCATATCGCAACGCCTCCTCGCGCAGGTTTTCATGCAAAGCACCACGGTGCAGCAGCAATGGCCCGGCACCTTCAAACGCGCGTAGCTCCGGGGCCTCACGCCAGACCATCTGCATCGCTTCTGCCGGTCCATCGCTGACGGCGCAGAATGCCTGAAGCAAGCCAAGCTCTTCTGCCAATGGTGCGCCGGATGGTGGAAAGCTCTCGATACCCTGACCCTTGTGAGGCGTGAGCGGATCAATCAGCAGGACGTCGATACCCGCCAGCCCCAGCTGGCGTGCGGCAATTGCCCCCGCCGGTCCTGCCCCCAATACAGCAACCTGCGCTTTATGCCTGCGCATCAAACCAATCCGGCTGCGCAGCACTCAAGCGCCCGTAGGCGCGCAGCCCGTAGTCCAGCCAGCCCCGCACAAAGTCGCAGGCCGGTCGCCCCGCGTGCAGCACCTCCTGATGGCAGCCACCACCGCACAGCCGCCGGGCCCAACAGGTTTGGCACGGGGTTTGGCGTTCTACCGTGCGGGCATCCAGAAAGGCCGCGCGCGCGACATCATCCGGCCCGCTCTCCAGATCCCCCATCGCCCCCAGCGGATCTTTGACAAAGCGATGACAGGCGGAATAATCGCCAGCAGCATCCACTGCCAGATAATCACGCGCCGCACCACAGCCATGGCTGCGCGGGCTGCCGCGATGAAGCTCGCCCAGAACCGTGGCGAGATTGGCAAAAGGATGGCTGCGCCCCGCGAGTGTCGCGCGCATCCAGGCATCACCACAGGCCGTCATTGCCGCCAGCAATTGTGCAAAATCCTGCCCGAACAAGGCCCCCTGCCCCGTGGGCGACGAAATCATCGGCGACACCCCAACCGAGGCAAAACCCAGCGCGGCAATATCATCAACCACCTGCAGCAGATCGAGATTTTGCGGCGTCACAGTCACCCGCGCGCCCAGCGAAATCCGGTCGCGATGCGCCAGCAGCGGTGCAAGGCGCTGTGCGACGCGGGCAAAGCTGCCCTTGCCCGCGCGATCAGGACGCAGGCGGTCGTTCACCGCCTTGCCACCATCAAGGCTTACCGTCACGGCAAACCTGTGGCGGGCGAAAAACGCAGCGTCCTCGGGGGAAATCAACGTGCCATTGGTGGTCAGGGAATAGCCCACCTGAATGGCCCGCGCAGCACCACGTTTATTTGCGTAAGTCACGGATTTTCGGATCAAATCCCGCGCCACCATGGGCTCCCCCCCCATAAAGGCAATCTTGACCCCGCCACCCGGAACGGTGGCATAGATCAACTGGTCAATCGCACGTTTGGCGACTGTCCAACCCATGCGCGTATCCGCCCCGCCAAAACTGCCGCCCGCCGCGTAGCAATAGCCACAGGCCAGATTACAGGTTTGCGATACCGTCAGGGCCAGCGCCCGTACCGGATGGATTTCTGTATCAGGCGGCATGCCAAGCGGCACAGCGTCGAGCCCCAAACGGGCCAGCTCAGGCGCGGCAGCTGCATCACCGGCCAGCAAGGCCGCACGCAGTTTCGTAGCCTGCGCATCCGACAGGCCAAAGATTGCAGCAGTTTCCGCCATCAGCACCAGATCATCCGCCACATGGGCCAGACCGCTGACCGGCTTCTGCATCAGATCAGGCAAAACCACCGTCATTTCAGGTTTGCAAAAAATGGTATGCCGATGTTCTTGCGGGCAAGCGCCAAGGCCATGTCGCTGAGGTCATGCATGGCATCACGGGCTTTTTTGATTTCGGTGTTGGCCTGAGGCATATCGCCCAGTTTCGCCTCGATCAGATACCCTTTGCCCAGCGCCTCAAGCGCAAGGTCAATCAGATGCAGCGCCGGTTGTACCTCTGCGGCGTCCGGCTTGGCCTCTTTGACAGGGCGCAGATACAGGGCTTCCTGCGCGGCATAAGGTTGCAGTATCCGCATCACATCGCGGAATTTTTGATAGTGCTGCATCCCGTCGCTGTCGATCCGAACGGCCAGCTGGTACAGGCCTTCGGGAAAGTGATCCATATACTCGCGCAAATAGGCCACCAGCTTGACGTATTCGGTATCCAGATCCCCGCCGGGGCGTTCAATATCAACAAAGTTCTGCAAGACAGCCTGTGTTGCCGGGCGCAATTCACCGGTCCCGCTATGCCCGGTCTTACTGTGCGGGTCCGCTTCGATCTTGGTCGGTGATAGGACGGGTTCATATGTGCCGACCTCCGGATAGGCGGCAAAAATCAACCACAACGTCTGGTTCACCCAGCGCAGATGGGTCATTTCACTCAGCGCTACAGATAGGATCAACTGCCGCGCGGCGCGCAGATCTTCTGTCAGGCCGGGCCATGCGGCCTCTTGATCCGGCGTCACCTCATCCGGTTCGCGCAGGCTGAAATAGGCGTAAAGATACTCCAACGCCAGCGTCAGCTCCATCCCTGCCAATTCGTGCAGGTCGTCGATCAATTCTTCCAGTTTTTCGTAAGGCTCTTGCGGCTGCAACTTTAGCAAATCCGTTGTCCCCTCGGCCTCCTGCCCTTGCAGAACAAAATCCAGCTCCTCCCAATGCAGGTTGATTTCGTATGGATCGTACCGATCCGGGCGCGCCTTTTCCAAAGTGGTCTGCGCCGAGACATCCTTGAGCGGCAAATGCCGTCTGCGCATCCAGTCGATAAAGGTAACTGCCTGCGCCGGATCATCCTTATCGGTGCCATCAGGCAGCTGTTGTGGATCATCCACCTCGCCCAAGACAACATCGGGATGGTTTGACGCCCAGTAATGACAGGCGCAATCCCGAAAATCATGGGTCCAGGGGCTGCACATGGAGGAAGTAAGTTCACCGGGGTGATAGACCGGATCAATCATCCCCTCTTCGTTCAGAAACATGCGCCGCCGGCCGGTCAGCACCACAGGCGCGCCACTGGGTGATCCGTCAGGGCCGCGTTGCGTCAGGGCAATGGTCAGAGGTTTCTCTGCTTCAATCAGGCGAATAATCCACCATACAGTTTCACCCTCATAAGGGACCAGACCGACACCGTTCTGATACAGCGAATAGTCATACATCATGATCCGCTTGCCGTCCTGTTCGACAAAATGCAGATACCATGTGCCACTGCCCAGCGCCGTACCGGCGGGACCGGCAAATTGTTTCTTCAGGTCAGTGACCCAATCGGGACCGTCATCGGTATATTTATCCGCAATGATCGGATCACCCTTGGGGAAAGCATAGGTCAGCCGCGCACCCTGTGTGCCATCCGGCCCGGCAGGGGTGATGCCAAGGAATTCAAACACCAGCCCCGGAAAGAACCGCACGTCCAATTGGCGCAGGTCGAATTCCAACCCCGGAAAACAGTTACCGACACCGGATTCCATCAAGGTCGACACCGGATTGCCCAATACCGGTTCGCGGTAGGCCGGATTGCCGTCAGCATCAGCCTTGCGGGCCTTGTTCAATTGTCTGGGTCCGGCTGTCATATTTTTTCCTCCGCGGCGGGCGTTTCGACCTGTGGCTGCACGCTGTGCTTCCATTCTCCCTCCAGTTTTTCGAGGTACTTCATCAGCAGGTCATATTGCCGACGCGTGACTGACAGCGGCACCCCCATCGAATGGCGCATATAGGGCGGCATACGCATGTCGTAGGTTTGGGCAATGGTCACACGCGGATCGCGAAATTCAATATCATCCGGCCCGTTTGCGCCAAAATCAACCGATGGCCCTTTTTGCACACCGGGGATTTTCGCCAGCTCTCCCACGTGGGCAAACGGCGGACGTACAATGCGGCGCACACGGTCAGGATCGCGCAGCAGGAAGGCCCGCAGGATCGGGCTATCGCACATGCGGGCATGCACCTGTTGCACCACTTGGGTATAGGGCAGACGGTCATTCGCGCCGGAGCGTGGTTCGATCGTGTCGCCCTGCCCCGGTGTATATTCCGGCACCAGACTGGCATAGGGCGCATCACTTTCGCGCATGGATTTCGGCCCCAGATGCGGGGTGATACCGGCATCCCAGTCGGGATCGTTTTCATTGGGTTCACTCAACAATTGGGCATTGCCATCCAGCGCCCAAGAGCGGCGTTGATCCAGATTGATCAGGCTGGCGGTTTCGAAAATTCGGCGGAACAAGTCCAGAATTTCAACCGGTGTTTCGTCAATATCAAGCGTTGCAGGCGGCAGATCGCGGTCTTCCAATTCGTCTTGTATCGAATACATCGGACGTTTGTCCGGTGCGAAATCGGGAGGGCCTGCCATGGCACGGGCCTGTGCCACATGCGCCTTGCCCTCCACTGCCATCTGCGCCGTCAGCACCAAATCGCAGGTATCGTCGATCAAGCCCCAGCCATTCCCCGACCCGACACGCGCGCCATCATAGCTGTCCATCGGGGTGGGCCATTTGGGTGTGTTGTCAGTGCGGAAATTATACCCTGACCACGGGGTGTCGGAACTCAGGATGCGGTTTTCCTTGCGGGTCATTTTGTGGATCGGGCCGTATTCCGTCATCGGTGGTTCAAATCCACCTGCCGGCAGGGGAGAGGCCGGTGCCTTGGCCGCTTCGGGTGGACCAAAGCTGTCGCCCTTGCCGGGAATAAAGCGGATCCGCACCTGATCCAGCCGGGTTTTACAGCTGATGTTTTCGAGGTTCTCCTTGAAGGTCCTGATCTTGCCCAGCGGCAGCGGCGCGTCCTCGCGCACCAGCGGCACCTGCCCTTCGGTATGCGGGCTGATCGCGTCCAGATGATGAGTCTTATAGTGATCCGCAGCAAACACCTTGCGGGCCACCGCCGCACAAGAGGCCAGTTTGGTGCGCGATTCCGCTTTGCGGTTGGCCGCCTCGACGGTGAATTGCAGATGTTTCAGGCTGGTGCCGCGTTTCTCAAGAAAATGACGTGTCACCGGCACCTGCACTACGGTGCCGTCAGGGTCCTGAAGCCGCGCCCAAAGTTCAAAGAAAGGGGCCACCGGTTTGATCTTGCCATGACGGTCCTTGAAAGTGACGCGCATTGGTGTCTGCACCTTCAGGGTAAACGGGTGGTGGCCGTTGCCCTTGACCGAGGTTTCGATCAGGCTGGGGGCGGGTTCGATCATGGTCTGTACCCCGCGTGCCGGATTTTCATCCAGTTTCCAGCGATAGGCGGGCATCGGTTCTTTCGAGCGCCCCACCCGTGCAATTGCCATCGGCGGGTCAAAGAAAATGCCCAACATCCGGCCCTGCGTCGGGTCACGTCCGCACCATGGTTCACAAGTGTCAGGGTCCGCATGGGTGCAGGGTTTCAATCTATCGGTCATCATGGCGTTCATCCCCTGTCTTATCCTCTGGTGTGTCATGCACCTGTGGTTTCTGGTCGGGTTTCAGCCCCAGACTCTGTTCAAACCAGAACATATTGTGCGGATCAAACTTGGCCTTTGCCTTTTGCAAACGCGGCAGGTTGGTGCCGAAATAGGCCTCCAGAAACCCTTTGGTCCCGCGACGCGGATAGTTTTGGTAACGGTGCCCGTTGCCCATGGGGACAACGATACCGCCCAGCCCGTCAAGCCAGCCAATCGACGCTTCCTTATGGGTGTCGAACGTCCAAAAGGCCCAGCTAAACAGATCAACCGATGGCGTGCGGTGGAAAAAGGCCATCTCGTCGGGTTTCGGTTCAGCGATTGCGCCGCCGTAGAATTCCATCGCGATGAAACAGGTTTTGTCCGGCGCTTCGAGAAAATGATCAACGACATTGCGCCAACGGTCCGCACTGTGATGTTCTTCGATCAGCCACCCTTCGACCAGCGGTTTGGTGTTCATAGACACGGTTGGCATGTCATGACCTGCCGGATTTGCGGTCTGCAACAACAGCTCGTTCAGGCGGGTGTAATGGTGTTTATGTGTCCAGATTTCGACATCTTTGCGCGGGTCTTCCAAAGTGGCCAGCAGGGGGCCAAGGGCAGCCTCAGCTTCGGCGCGGGAACCATCATAAAGACCGCGCAGAGACAGGCAGGGGATTTGCCCGTCAGGGTGATCTGCATCCGGCAGATACATCAGCAAGGCCTGATGCCCCATCTTGGGCGGGCCGGAATTGGAGTATTCCGCCTGCAAGGTTTCCAGCACCCGGCAGATCCGCTGAATATCCGCCTCATGTCTGTGGCGCATGTTCCAGCGCAGGCCAAAACCAAAGAACTTGCGGTCCAGCGGCACAGGGTCATAGGTCACTTCCAGAAGGATACCAAACTGGTTGCCGGTCCCGCCACGGATCGCCCAAAACAGATCGGGGTTTTCTTCCGCATTGGCGCTCAGCACAGACCCATCCGCCAGTGCCACCTTCACACCGATCACACGGTCACAATTCATCCCAAACAGCCGCGAGGTGAAACCGTAGCCTCCGCCCATCATATATCCGGCCACATTCACAGTCTCGCACCCACCGCCGGGCAGATGCAGTTTGTGATGGTCCAGCATGCGGTTCAACTTGCGAAAGGTGACACCGGGCCCACAGCGCACGGTCGGCGTTTGCCTATCTACCTCGAGATGGTTCAAGCCAGATGTGTCAATCACCACCTGATCGTTTACCGAATAGCCGGCGGTGCAATGCCCACCGGAACGGGCAGTCACCTGCAACCGTGATTTGCGCGCAAACTCCAGCGCGGCAAGCACGTCCGTCTCGCATTCGCAAAACACAATGACCTGCGGGTATTGCTGGTAGGTATGCATGAAAACCATGCGGTCGTCATTGTATCCGGGAGCCCCTGCCAATTGAATACGGCCGCTGAGGCGTTGTTGTAATTTGTCTAAATGTTTTTGTTTGTAGTCAGGTAGGCCGGATTCTTTGGTCTTAAATGTTTTCCACTTCGCTTCGTGGCGATGATGGTGGTGGCGATGGTCACCATGCGTCATAAAATGTCTCCCCCAGCCAGAACGTTAACCAAACTTTAACAACCTGTCACCTGTTCTGGCTCTTTGCTTGGGGACGCTGGATGGCTCCTTATCCTGCAGGGAGAAAAGCACTCCAGCCCTGCCTCCCTTGGCCTTTCAATCAGGGAGGCTGAATCCATCGGGGAAACACAGCTATGAGGGGGCCTTCATTCCGCAAAGTGATCCCTGCTTTTCTCTTGGAATAGGGTTGGCGGTTTTGATGCACGCATGTGACAGGTCTGAAAAGCAGCGCCAGGTCTTGGCCAATTACGCCGCATCAGGCGCTTTGCATAACCTCCAGAACTCTTGCAAAGTCTTAAGCACATCGGAGAGCTCTGACGCGCTGTCCGGTTTTACAATATAGCCATTCGCATTGTTCTGATACGCAAGCTCCACATCTTTTTTGCTTGCTGATGTTGTAAAGACAAACACACGCGCCAGTTTGATTTCTTCGGTTTTTCTCAACTTGGCAAGAAATTCATGCCCGTTCATGCGCGGCATGTTGATGTCCAGCAAGATGACATAGGGACGGTCAAGCCGCTCGCTGAGCGCCTCGTCACACAGGATTTCCAGTGCTTCCACGCCATCTTTCGCGCGTAACAGGGATCCGGTCGACCCCAGTTTCCTCAACGACCGTCTGAGTATTTCCACGTCTACGTCATTGTCTTCGACCAGTAAGATGTTCATGTCATGTTTCATCTTATGCGGCCCTTTGTGACAGAAGAGATGTGGACTGCGACAGAGTACAAGGCCAGTCGAAATGGAAGGTCGCCCCGCTTCCAAGTTCAGACTGAACCGTGATCTTACCACCATGGCGTTCGACCGCTTTTTTGACAATCGCCAGACCAATACCGGTGCTTTCGGGCATATGAGCCAGTCGAAGCGTCTGAAATACCTTGAAAATTCGATCATGAAACTTCGGATCGATACCCGGACCGTTATCGGATACTGAAAAACAACAACGATCTCCTTCAAGTTTGGCCGATACAACAATCTGCAGCGGATCTGTACCATCGTAGTATTTCACGGCATTCCCGATAAGGTTTTCCAAAACACGGCGCAGATTCACGGTATCTATATCAACGGCTTCGACATCTCCGTTCAGCACCAGTTGTTCTTCTCCCAGGCCCAGATCCAGGATCAAATCAACAAGCGTCCCTTTCAGATCCAAATGCCCAGTTTCACCGGCATGCACATCAACCTTTGCATACTCCATAATGCCTTGCGTCAATTGATTCATACGAACAACGCGGCTTTGGATCAGATGCAGGTTTTGGCGAACTTCCGGGTTTGCGTCTGCTGATGCAAAATACTCTTCAAGGTCCTCCTCGATCATCTCTGTCAGCCCGTTGATCCCGCGGATCGGCGTTTTCAGGTCATGGGATGCGATATAGGCAAATTCCTCAAGCGCCTCATTCTTCACCGACAATTCCTTGTTCATCGTGTTAAGCCTTGCGGTCTTGGCCTTTAGGGAAACGGTCACCTCGTCAGCATAGGAAATCGCCCGTTTGTTCGCCCGCGCCATGAGGAACAGCAGCGCGATAATCAACGCCTCGATCACCAGACCGGCAATCAGAATATATGTTGATTGCGAATAGGTGTTTTGCCCGCGAAACGCGAGGTTGCTCCGAATGTCGACGGTCCAGGTGCGCCCGTAAAGATTGATAGCAACCAGATCCGAATGCATCGGGTCGGCGTCATGTAATTCATCTATTGCAGCATGTTCATCGTAAATCAGGCTGCCTTCATCATGGATGCTAAAACGCACATTACGCAGCTCTGTTGCCAGCAACCCTTGCATCAGCTTGTGAACAACAAATGGGGCATAGACCGCGCCGGCGGGCACACCGTTGTTTTCAAAGGGCGCATAGAACAGAAATCCCGGTGTGCTGCTTTCATCCTGAACAAGGGTGATGGGGCCGGTGATCTGTGACGTGCCTGTATTTCTGCTGGCCAGTGCGGCCGTGCGCCGGTTGGTTTCATGTGCGACGTCCAGCCCGATGGCCGCCGCATTACTGCTTTCCGGCTCGATATAGGTAATCGGCATATAAAATGACTGCTCATGTTCCGGGAAAATCCGGAATTCCGGTCGGCTGCCGCGTTGTTCGGCCAGATAGGCGTCCAATGTCTGTGCAGTTTGGAAATGGATCACACCAATCCCGTTAATACCCGGATACTTTTCATGAATGTCCAATGTCTGTGCAAAGGCATGCCAATCCTCATAGGAGATATCCCCGCCATGTGACTCAATGGCGGCCACGCCCGCCCAAAGTGCATCCTCGTATTTTTCCATGCGGTCCACTATCAATGCCAAAGCGCGGTCGCGCGCGGCCTCAAAACGCAGGCTGACCCGTGTTTCAATTTGCTGCCGCGAAAACTGCCAGGCGAACAGGGTCAAACACAGGGAAAGAGTAACCACAATAACATGGATCGCTTTGATCCGGCTTTCTGCATTTGCAGGGATTTCATGCATCTGAGTCAAACTTTGATCCTCCTGTTGGAATCTCTGCCTACTCAAAATGTATTGATATTCGATTTATCTTTTTTACTTGTTTGTATGACGCCCGATCGCTTGCCTGTCAGCGGATACCCACGCCAAAATCCATGGTGCGATCAGGGCGACAGATCACTTTCCGCCAGAAGGGCCGCCCAAGAGGCCCCGTGAATATCGCGATCCACCCGCGCGCCCTGAATAAAGGGGCGCGGCAGGCTGAACTTGACGACGTTCAAATCAGCGATATCAAAACGTTTGATCTCTTGGGTCGCGACATCAAAGACCTGCGCGACCTGACGGGTGGATAGGGTATTAACAACCTGATCATAAACATCTGAATCACCACAGAAAATATCAATGGTCAGCCAAAACGGCCCGGCATTCTTGCTGCGGACTTTCTGTACAATGTCACCCAACCTAGCCAATTTCATGCACCTCCAATGTGAAAGCATCCATCGGATTCTCGAGCTGCAGGACATGGTTCAGCGTAAATTCAAACACCTCTCCGCGTGGCATTTCAGGCGGCGAGAAAAGAAAGGCGAAGGTCGGCACCTCTTCTTCCTGTGTCAAAGGATGATGCAGCAGGTAGGGGTTCAGCAGCTTGGCAATTTCCTGTGACAGGCCTTCGGATTTGGCCGTCACAATACCCATCGCGCAAATCTCTGTCGGGGTGATTTGTTTGGTTTCAAGCGCCCCGAAACTTGCAGAGTGCCCCAGCAGCCGGATTTCAATCGAAAAGGCATCGGCTTCCAGATGCAGACGGTCCACTACCTTGGCGCTGCATTTCCCGACAATGTCATCTGCCCAGATCTGGGCATTCTGCACATATCTTTCATCCCGCAACAGCGCCATGGTCACGGTTTGAAACCCCGCGCCGCGCGCGCCTTCCAGCTTGACGGTATAGCGCTCTGACGGCACCCATTCCGATCCGGTGACGCGCACGGATGTATCATTCAGCGGTTGATATTTCGCTTTGGAAACATCCAGATGCCCGCCCGGTTCATGCAGAATAAAGGGGTCCGAATTTTCATAGAGCATATGTGCCGAAACTGTATGCGGGGTGGCCTTTGCCCCATCTGCAAGCGGCGTCACGGTGAAGCCTTCCGCATCAAAATCGATCAGGATCACACCTGATTGTGGATTGGTCGCACATAGCGCCCCACATTCGCCGATCTTGGCCCCATGCCAAGCGCCACCAGCATGGCAGCCTTTCTGCAGAGGCAGCGCTGCGATGATCGCCGTATCCGTTGTGCGCCCTGCAATGATGATATCCGCCCCGGTGTTAAGCGCCTCGGTAATCTGTTCCGCCCCGGCAAGGGCAACAATATTGCTACAGCTTTCGATCAGCGCGGCATCGACATCCGGCGCGTTTGGCAAGGGCGTCACACGTCCCTGCGTAAAGGCTTGGGCCATTTCTGCGGGGTGTTGAGAACTGCGCAGAACGGCGACCTTGACCGGGCGGCCTTGCTCGGCTGCGATCTCGCGGGTGATGTCAAGCATCCAGTCCACGGCGCTGTCCGCCCCGCAAGTGCCTGCCGTGCCGATCACCAAGGGACAGCCCGCATCGGCCCGCGCCTGCATCAGCCCGGCCCATTCCACCTTGGTCGAGCTGCGGGCATATTTTGACATGCCCCGCCCCAGATAGGCAGGGCCGCTGTCGGTTGAACCACCGTCAATTGCAATGATATCGGGCTTTGCCGCGATACCCCGCTGCAAAGCCACGGCATCATAGTTCAGACCCAGGGCACCGGATGGAACAAGCACACGTACCATCAATCCGTTACCGCCTGTGGCTTCTTGAGGATACCGCGCAGGAACATCGGTGCGACAAACCCCGCCACCGCCGCAATCCACAAGCCAATCGCAATCGGGCTGGAAAAGAGATAGGTCACATCACCATCCGACAGGGTCATTGCCCGGCGCAGTGCGTCTTCCATATTCCCGCCCAACAGGATGCCAAGGATCACCGGCACAGTTGGAATATCCAGTTTGCGCAGGAAATACCCAAGCACCCCAAAAGCCACCATCAACAGCAGATCGAAATAGCTGCCGGACAGTGAATAAATCCCGACAAAAGAAATCATCGTGACTCCGGGCAACAGAATCCACGCTGGCACCATCAGGATTTTCACAAAGATCTTCACCATCGGCACGTTCATCAGCAACAGGACCACATTGGCGATCAATAGGGAGGCGATCAGCCCCCAGACAACCTCTGGCCGGTCGGTGAACAAGGTCGGACCGGGCGTGATGTTAAGCGTCATCAATAGCGCCAGCAGCACCGCCGTTGTGCCTGAACCGGGCACACCCAAGGTCAGCATCGGCACCAGCGCCCCGCCTGCCGCCGCATTGTTCCCTGCTTCTGGCGCCGCAATCCCTTTGGGCACGCCGGTGCCAAAACCACCCTTTTCACCAGCAATGGATTTCTCTGTCATATAGGCAAGGAAAGATCCCAATGACGCCCCGGCCCCCGGCAGGATACCTGCAACAAACCCCACACCAGAGGCGCGCAGCATCGTCCATTTGCTATGCCAGATGTCCGTCCATGGGATGCGCACCTTATCAAGGATCACCCCGATCGACGATCCCTTGCCATGGGATTCGATAAAGAAAAACAATTCGGCTACGGCAAACAGCCCGACGATGGCCACTAGGAAATCAATACCGTCAAACAGATGCAGGTTGCCCCCCGTCAGACGCGGCAGTCCCGATGATTGGTCCACGCCAATCATCGCAATACCCAGCCCGATACAGGCAGCAAGTGCGGCCTTGGCCTGATTGTTCGACGCCATGCCACCCAACGTGCAAAAGGCAAGCAGGTAGAGGGCAAAATACTCCGCAGGCCCAAAAAGAAACGCCACACGGGCCAATGAGGGGGCCAGCAGCATCAACCCCACGGTGGCCAGCAAGGCACCGATAAAAGAGGCAACACCGGATAGTACCAAGGCATCCCCTGCCCGTCCCGCTTTGGCCATCGGATAGCCATCCAGCGTGGTCATCAAGGCAGGCTCATCTCCGGGAATGTTCAGCAGAATCGAACTGATCCGCCCGCCATACATCGCGCCGTAATAAACCGATGTCATCAGCACCAATGCCGATGTGGCATCAAGCCCCAACGTAAAGGTGATTGGGATCAGGATCGCCACACCGTTGGACGGGCCAAGCCCTGGCAGCGCCCCGATGATGGTGCCAAGGAAACATCCACAGACCGCAAGGAATAATGTGTAGGGCGACAAGGCCACGGTAAACCCCAAGGCGAGGTTGGCTAGGATATCCATTTCAGTGCCCCACAAACGGAATAAGAACGGTCAGCGCATTCCACAATTTTTCAACCGTCGGGATGCGATAGGCCACGATATTGCCAAGGCCCAGGGCGTATTTGAACAGAACAAACAGCCCCAGGGACAGGCCGATGCCAGAAAGCACCGACGGGCCTGGCCGGTCGGAAATCTGATAGCTGAGAATACCTGCGGCAATCATCGTTGGCAGGATGAAACCCAAGGGTGTCAGCATCACCGCGTAAATCGCCAGCACAAGAACCGCGATCCCCATCGAAAGAAAGGTGCGCGCGGCGGGCCAGTCAGGATCAGGGTCGGGTTTGAATACCATCACCAGCGAACTGATGGCCGCAACACCGCCGATCATAATCGGAAAGAGTTTCGGCAGGAATTCACCAGAAAAGAAATTCGTCTGGATCTGAGTGGCAGCCGCGATATACGCGACTGCCGTGATCAGTGTGACCAGACCGAACAGACGGTCTGATGCCATTACTGTGTCACTCCAAGCTCTTTGGACATGGCGGCAATATCGCTTACCAGACCATCAACATAGGATTGGAAATCACCGCCCACTTTGGTGAAAGGTGCCAAACCGTTGTCTGCCATTGCCTTGGCCCACTCCGGGCTGTCAGCAACCTGCTGCAGCTTACCGGCCCATTCGTCAAACCGCTCATCCGAAATGCCCTTGGGCACATAGAGCCCACGCCAGTTAACCGCCACGACATCGTAGCCTTGCTCTTTTGCTGTCGGGATATCGTCAAACCCCGGCACCCGTTCGTCGGTCAGTACGGCAATAACGCGAATGTCACCATTGGACAGAAAGCTGACAACCTCGGACATATCGCCGGTCATCGCTTGCGTGAACCCGCCAACCGTTTGAGTGATCGCATCCGCGCCACCATCAACACCAATGTATTTGACCTTTCTGATGTCGGTGAACCCGGCCTTTTGCAGGATCATCAACGGCTTCATGTGGTCAAAGCCCCCAACAGCCGAACCACCGGCAAAAGCGACAGAGCCGGGGTCGGCCTTGATCGCATCAACCATATCACCCAGCGTCTGGATCGGACTGTCTGCTGCAACCACGATGACACCGGGATCCGCACCAATCGCGCCGACAAAACGTACCTGATCTGCGGTCATACCTGCATAGGCATTCTGCGCCAGACGGGTGGTTGTGGCGGATGACGCCGCAACGATCAGATCCGCGTCGTCATTGCGTTCATTGACAACATTACCATAGGCGAGGCCACCACCCGCACCGGGCATATTGGTGACCTGCACGGGCTTATCCACTGCGCCGATATCAAACATGATCTTGCCGATCTGGCGGCAGGTAAAATCCCAGCCACCACCGGGGTTGGCAGGTGCAATACACTCAGCAGCGGATACAGAAGTCGCGGCAAAGCCGCTCGCCGAGGCGGCGACAACAGCAGTTGTCAAAAGTGCTTTGAAAAAGCGTTTGGTCATTGGTTCCTCCCATTTGGCAACCGCGATTCCATCCGCGGTTGTTGTCACCAAACGCTATCAACCTGTCATGAACCTGTCATTCAAAACTATTTAGGTGGGTATTTGTACTTTTCACCCGTCATGGCCGGCAGGCGAACGCCCTGCCCCGGATAGCGACCATCCCGGACCGCCCCGCTGTCTCTTTCCCGCAACGCCAGAAACAGAACGCCGATATGTAACATCCAGCGGTTCAGTCACGCCTGCGCGAGAACCTGTTTAGGCGCTCTCGCGCCAGCCGAAGGTCACCCCATCACTTGGCTGATGCCGAAGAAGATCGTCGCAGAGAGCACCGCCGCCGCCGGAACGGTGATCACCCAGGCCGCGAGGATCGTCATCACATGTGAACGGCGCACAAGTTTGCGGCGTCTGCGTTCCTCTGGCCCGTATGTGGTTTGGTCTGGCATCGCCAGCCGCGCCTTGCGGATCCGCCGCTCTGCATCCCATTCGCGGAAAAACCCGACACCGAAAACACCGCCCACCGCAATATGGGTGGAGCTGACCGGCAGGCCCAGCCAGCTGGCAAGGATTACCGTGATGGCCGCTGACAAGGCGACACAATAGGCCCGCATCGGGTTCAGCTTGGTAATCTGTCCGCCAACCATTCGGATAAGTTTCGGGCCAAAGAGGAACAGACCAAACGAGATGCCCAATGCGCCGATCACCATCACCCAGAAGGGGATGCTGACCGTATTGATAAAGTCACCCGACTGCGACGCCTGCACAATTGCCGCCAGCGGACCAACCGCATTGGCCACATCATTTGCACCATGCGCAAAACACAGCAATGCGGCAGAAACGATCAACGGAATCCCGAAAAGCACCTTGAGTGATTTGTTGCGGTTCTCAAGCCCTTCAGACTGTTTACGGATCAGCGGAATCATGACCAGCCAGACGGCCACCCCGATGGCAAGCCCGATCAGCAAAGCGGATGACATATCAATCTTGATGATCTTTTTCAGCCCCTTCAACGCCAGATAGGACCCAAAGGCCCCCGCCATGATCCCGACCAACACCGGCACCCATGTGCGCGCTGCTGCGATCTTGTCTTCGCGGTAGATGATGCGCGATTTGATGATCCACAAAAAGAAGGCCGCAATCACACCGCCCAACACCGGCGAGATTACCCAGCTGGCCGCGATCTTGCCCATGGTTGGCCAGTTCACAGCGGCAAACCCCGCTGCGGCGATACCTGCCCCCATAACGCCGCCCACAACAGAATGTGTGGTGGAAACCGGTGCGCCAACCCAAGTCGCCAGATTGACCCAGAGGGCCGCCGACAAAAGTGCTGCCATCATCGCCCAGATGAATACTGACGCCGTGCCCATGCTTTCCGGTGCGATAATGCCCTTGGCGATGGTCGAAACAACATCCCCCCCGGCAATCAACGCCCCGGCGCTTTCAAACACCACCGCGATTGCAATCGCACCGCCCATCGACAGAGCGTTTGCCCCCACAGCAGGCCCAACATTGTTGGCAACATCATTGGCCCCGATGTTCAGCGCCATATAGGCCCCCAGACAGGCCGCGATCACAACAATGGCTGTATTGCTTTCCTGTCCAAAGAACAGCATCGCGGAAATACCGGCCATAACCACGAACACCAACGAGATGCCGGGGCCAACCAAGGGCCGCGAGGTATAGCTGCTCAGCCGGTCAAGGTTGGAATAGCGTTCAAGATCGCGGTCCAAGGTCTCAAGATGGCGTGGATCACCTAGTTGCTGGGTCATTCAGGTTACCTCATTGATTTCGCGAGTCCTCTAGCGTTGATTGGCCCGCAAAAGCAACTGTGCATCTGCCCAAGCCCGATGTTCGTTGACGGTTGCACGGATTTTACAACAATGTGCAGCAGGCCGAATGCATCAGGTGGCGGTTGTCCGCCCGGTGATTTCGGCACTGCGATTGGAAGCGTTGGCAGCAATGCTTCCCCGCCAAGCATTGCCCATTCCGGGAGTGCAGCCTACACATTGGACCGTGACCTGACGGAACGCATGACCTCTCTGCAAGCGGCGGCAAGGCGTCCTGTCATTCTGACCTGCCGAGCAACCTACTGGATTTCGTTTCATGACCCAAAACTCACCTGTCATCATCGCGGGGGGCGGTATTGGTGGCCTGACACTGGCGCTGACCCTGCATCAGATCGGCGTGCCTTGCCTTGTATTGGAAAGCGCAGCAGAAATGCGCCCCATGGGGGTTGGCATCAATATCCAGCCGAATGCCATACGCGAGCTGTTTGACCTTGGCATCGAAGCGGATGCACTGGACCAGATCGGCGTGCCCGCACGGGAATGGGCGCTGGTGGGCCTGAACGGCAAAGAGGTTTATGCCGAACCGCGCGGGCGACTGGCCGGGTATAGCTGGCCGCAGTACGCCGCACATCGCGGTGCCTTTCATATGTTACTGTACAAAACCGTATTGGACCGCATGGGCCCAGGTGCCGTGCAACTGGGCAGCCGCATTAAAAGTTACGAAAAATCCGACACGGGTGTCACTGTTTGCGTGTCGCGAAAAGATGGCGTTGAAGATCAGCTTTCCGCCCGCTTGTTGATTGGTGCAGATGGCATTCATTCGACCGTGCGGGCACAGATGCATCCCGACCAGCCACCAATCCACTGGGGCGGCGCGTTGATGTGGCGCGGCACGGTGCGGATGAAACCACTGCGCAGCGGCTCCTCCTTTGTGGGTTTGGGCACCCATGAAAAGCGCATGGTGATCTATCCTATTTCGCCGCCAGATGAAGAGGGCAAAGCGCTGGTGAACTGGATTGCCGAAGTGACCGTGGACAACGCAGAGGGCTGGCAGCAGGAAGGATGGTTCCGCCCTGTGGAGGTTGACAGGTTTATCCATCACTTCGAGGATTTCCGCTATGACTGGCTGGATGTGCCGGACATGTTGCGCCGCGCGGATTGTGTGTTTGAAAATCCGATGATTGACCGTGATCCGGTTTCAACATGGGTTGATGGCCCGGTTGCCCTGATGGGGGACGCAGCGCATGCAATGTATCCCACGGGCTCAAACGGTGCCAGTCAAGCAATTGTCGACGCCCGTGTCATCGGTGCCCAATTGCTGGCCCATGGGGTGACTCCTTCGGCACTCGCCGCCTATGATGCACAGTTGTGCGACCCTATTTCAGCTCTTGTTCTGCGCAATCGGGGGGCCGGCCCCTTTGGCATGCTGAACCTGATCGATGAACGCTGTGGCGGTGTGTTCGAGGACATCGAAACCGTCTTGCCCGTGGCAGAGCGACAGGAGTTCATGGCCAATTATAAAGCCGCCGCCGGTTTCGCCATCGACAGCCTGAATGCGGCCCCCCCAACCTTGCCGCAGGGTGCGCGGCTGCGCGGCGGGTAATCCAACGGATGGTGCGCCTGGACGACAAAATAACAAGCCAAGGAAAAGCGACATGATAATTTACGGATTAAGTACCTGTTCAGACTGCCAAAAGGCGCGCAAGGCCTTGGAAGCAGTGTGCAAGGATGTGACCTTTCGCGATGTGCGCGCCGATCCCTTATACGAAGAGGAGCTGGAGACCTTGATTGCCGAATTTGGCGACCGTCTGGTGGATCGCAAATCAAACGATTACCGAGGCTTAAACGAGTGGTTGAAAAACTCTGAAGCAGAGGCGCAGATCGCCGCGCAGCCCAAGGTGATGGCCCGCCCGGTCCTGCATGACGGGGACAACTGGTATCTGGGTTGGGACGAGGCGGTGCAAAAAGCCGTGCTGCCCGCGTGATCTAGCCAATGCGGCGCAGGCCGGTATCCACATCAAACAGATGTGCCTTGCCCGGTTGAATGGAAAAGCGCAGCTCCTTATTGGCCTGCTCCATCAGATGCACACCTTGCAGGCTGGCCGTGAAATTGCCGCTTACCCCATCAACAACACCGTGCAACAACGTGTTTGCGCCAAGTGGCTCGGCCATCCTGACCTGAACACGGATCGCGCCCGCGTCTTGCACCTGCAAATGTTCCGGCCGCACGCCCAGTTTGACCGGCCCGTCCGGTCCGACGCCCTCGGCAACGGCATGCTCTCCCAGATAGACCTGACCATCCTTCATCACTGCATCAAGGATGTTCATCGCAGGGCTGCCGATAAACTGTGCGGCGAACAGGGTACGCGGGGTTTCGTAAACCTCCAAAGGCGTGCCAATCTGTTCCGCCACACCGGCATTCATCACAATCATCCGGTCGGCCATTGTCATCGCTTCGACCTGATCATGGGTGACGTAAAGCGCGGTAATCCCCAACTTTGACTGCAACTCCTTGATCTCAAGGCGCATCTGCACCCGAAGTTTAGCGTCGAGATTCGACAAAGGTTCGTCAAACAAAAACACTGCTGGTTCGCGCACAATCGCACGGCCCATCGCCACCCGCTGACGCTGTCCGCCAGACAGTTGTTTTGGTTTGCGATCCAGCAAGGGTTCCAATTGCAACAGCTTGGCTGCGGCGACCACCTTGGCCTCGATCTGGTCCTTGGGCAGCTTTGCAATCTTCAGCCCGTAGCCCATATTCTGGCGCACGGACATATGCGGATAGAGCGCATAATTCTGGAACACCATCGCAATATCGCGATCCATCGGTTCCTTTTCATTGGCGCGCTGACCACCAATCTGCACCTCACCTGCCGAAACTGTTTCCAGCCCCGCAACCATGCGCAGCAAGGTGGATTTCCCACAGCCCGAAGGGCCGACAATGACGATAAATTCGCCATCCGCAATTTCCGCATCAATGCCGTGGATCACATCCGTGGGGCCAAAGCTTTTTTTGATGTCTTTCAGGGTAACGGTTGCCATTACTATTTCTCGCTATCGACGAGGCCGCGGATAAACAGCCGTTGCATACTGACGACGACAATCACCGGAGGGATCATCGCAAGGATTGAGGTAGCCATGATCACCGGCCAGTCCGCCACATCATCACCGGAGGGAAACATCTGTTTAATGCCCATGACGATGGTGTTCATTTCAGGATCGGTGGTGATCAGCAGCGGCCAGAGGTATTGGTTCCAGCCGTAAATAAACAGAATGACAAACAAGGCTGCGACATTTGTACGGCTCATCGGGACAACGATGTCCCAGAAAAACCGCATCGGCCGCGCCCCGTCCACCCGTGCGGCTTCGGCCAGTTCATCAGGGATGGTCAGGAAAAACTGGCGGAACAGAAACGTGGCCGTGGCCGAAGCGACCAGCGGAAAGATCAGCCCGCCATAGCTGTTGAGCATGCCAAAACTGGCCACAACCTCATAGGTCGGCACGATGCGCACCTCGACGGGCAGCATCAGCGTGAGGAAGATCATCCAGAAAAACACATTACGGAACGGGAACCGGAAATAGACGATGGCAAATGCCGACAATAGCGAGATCGCAATTTTGCCCAAGGCAATGCCAATCGCCATCACCAGACTGTTCAGCAACATCGTCGCCACCGGTACATTCACACCGGAAAACAGCGCCTTGGTATAGTTTTCAACAAATTGATCCCCCGGCCAAAGCGGCATTGGCGGCCTTACAATTTCAGGCTGCGTCACGGTGGAGGCAACAAAAGCCAGCCAGATCGGAAAGAAGATCACCAGAACGCCAAGGATCATCACCACATGCGTCAGCCACAACCCCGCACCGCGTTTTTCCACCATGCCATGCACTTCTTTTGCCATCAGTAGTGCACCCTTTTCTCAACGAATTTGAACTGGATGATGGTCAGCAAACCAACCACAAACAACAAGATCACCGATTGTGCGGAGGAGGAGCCAAGGTCCTGCCCGACAAACCCATCGGCAAAAACCTTGTAGACCAGAATGGTGGTCGATTGCTGCGGCCCGCCGGAAGTAATTGTGTGGATCACGCCGAAGGTTTCAAAGAAGGAATAGACCACGTTCACAACCAGCAGGAAGAATGTGGTGGGCGACAGCAGCGGCAGCACAATCGTCCAGAACCGTTTCCAGAACCGCGCACCGTCAATCGCCGCAGCTTCGATCACCGAACGCGGCACGGCCTGCAAAGCGGCAAAGAAAAACAGGAAGTTATAACTGATCCGCCCCCAAGCAGAGGCAACAACAACAAGGCCCATCGCCTCGCCCCCGTTCAACACATGGTTCCAGTCATAGCCAAGATTGCCCAGATACCATGACACCACCCCAACGCGGGTGTTGAACATGAACAGCCACAGAACACCGGCAATGGCCGGGGCCACAGCATAGGGCCAGATCAACAAGGTGCGATAAACACCGGAGCCTTTGATCAACCGGTCCGCCATAACAGCCAGAAACAGCGCCGGGATCATCGAACACAGGGTAACGAGGATCGAGAAAACCGCGGTGGTCAGAAAGGACGCGCGGTAAAACTTGTCCCCCAGCAGATATTCAAAATTGCCCAAGCCGACAAATTGCGACGACAGGCCAAAGGGATCGGGAATGAACAGGGATTGATAGACCGCCTGCCCTGCCGGATAGAAAAAGAAGATCGCGGAAATAAGCACCTGTGGTGCAATCAGCAACAGGGGCAATACCCAGCCACGAAATGTGACGCGTTTTTCCATGTCTTTGCCCTCTGCTCAAAAAGAAAGGCGGGCCCGCAAATACACGGACCCGCCTTGGAATGGTTTAGCGGTTGGCCGCTTCGAACCGGCGCAGCAATGCATCACCGCGCTCTTTGGCGCTGTCCATTGCTTCCTGTGCCGTTTTGTCACCGGACCAGATGCCCTCAAGCTCTTCGTCGATGATGCCACGGATCTGATCGAATGATCCCAGACGCAGACCTTTGGAATTGGCCGTCGGCTGATTGGTGGTCATCTGGATCACCGCCACATCGGTGCCGGGGTTTTCGTCATAGAAACCCGCCGCGCGTGTGGCTTCGCCTGCCTCGGTGGTGATTGGCAGATAGCCGGTGTCCTGATGCCACTTGGCCTGAACATCGGAGGACGACAGGTAGCTCAGGAAAGTACCTGCACCTTTGTATTCTTCCGCCTCATGACCTTCCATCACCCATAGGGACGCGCCGCCGATGATAGTATTTTGTGGTGCGTTTCCAACGCCTTCCCAATAGGGCAGCGGACGCACGTCAAAATCAAACTCGGCCTCAGCCTTGATCCCCGCATAGCCAGCGGAGCTTTCTGTGAACAGGGCACATTCACCTGCGCGGAAGTTCGCACCACCCTCATTGCGACGACCGGTATAGATGAATTTACCATCTTTAGCCCATTGGCCCATCGCGCTCAGATGCGCGACCTGTGCTTCACCGTTCAGCATCAGTTCTGTGTCGACACCGGCGAAACCGTTGTCTTTGCTGGCAAAGGGCACGTCGTGATATGCGGACAGGTTCTCAAGATGGATCCAGCTTTGCCATGCGGTGACCAGCGGGCAATCCTCGCCGCCAGCTTTCAGTGCGTCCAGCGTGGTGCCGACGTTCTGCCAAGTGGACAGATCCGTGTCAGGGTCCACACCTGCGGCTTCCATCGCATCGCGGTTCACCCAGAGAACAGGCGTGGAAGAGTTGAACGGCAGCGACAGCATGTCACCATCCGTCGACGTATAGTACCCTTTGACCGCGCCGATATAGGCATCGGGATCAAAGGTTGCGCCGCTTTCGCCCATGACCTCATGCACTGGACGGATCGCGCCCTTGGCGGCCATCATCGTGGCTGTACCAACCTCAAACACCATCAGGATGTGCGGTTGCTCACCTGCGCGGAACGCGGCGATACCTGCGTTCAGCGTTTCGGAATAGTTGCCTTTGTGCGTCTGAACAACGGTGTAGTCGTCCTGACTTGCGTTGAACTCTTCAACCTGTGCGGCGACCAACTCCCCCAGACGCCCGGTGAAGGCATGCCAGAACTGGATTTCGGTTTGGGCCATTGCTGCCACGGGTGTCAGCATCGTTGAAACGGCGAGTGCGCCGATAAAAGACTTTTTCATTGTTTCTCCCCTGCACCGCGGTGGTGCGTTGTCATTGTGGCCCTTCGGATTTGATCCCGAGCCGGTTGTCAGACCTGCGAACGATACACGCAAACCGATAGACTTCAAGCGAGGTGCGTGCAGATCACCATTCCCGCTCGCCGTGCATGTAGTAGAATTTCACAACATTTTCATGACACAAGAGAAATTTACCAAAACGGCATGGGGGAATCGCCGTAAATCACGCGAAACCCCCTATCTCATTGCTTTTAAATCTCTTAAAATATGTCAGAATATCGCAGAGATTTTGCCCATGATTGGTGCGACCGAAGAGAATCGAATCAAAAATATGCCTGCTGTGCCCCCGGATATCCTGCCCGCGTTTGAAAAGTTCGGTGCAAGGCAACGTGCCGTCTTACTGACCCTGCGCCAGATGATTTTTGACGTTGCGCAGTCAGATCCACGCATCGGCTCGCTGGAAGAGGCGCTGCGTTGGGGCGAACCCGCCTATCTGACCAGCCAGAATAAAACCGGCAGCACAATCCGCCTTGGCGTTGAAAAAACATCCGGCCTGCCCGCGTTATTTTTCAACTGCAACACCTCCCTTGTCGAAGGGTTTCGTCAACAATTTGGCAACGCGCTAAAATACTCAAAAAACCGGGCGGTTCTTGTGGACACAGCCGAGGGTCAGACCAACGACGCATTGCGCCTTTGTATCGCCGCCGCACTGACCTACCATCTGCGCAAAAAGACCTAGGGCACCCGCGCCCAGAACGAAGATTTATGTTTGTGCCGCGTGCGCAGATAGCTTTCGAAATCCGCATGTGCGGGAAAACGGCCATAGTCCGTCAGTTCAAGATCCGCAGCGATGCAATCCATCAGATGATCCGCCGCATGGCCGTATCGGGTCGTTCGCCCCTCTCCCAAAACATGATCAATCATCGCCCGCCACAACAGAACCGCCGCACGGGGATGCCTGTCGCGCAGGGCCTCGGCGGCGGGGGTTAACAACTGGTAATGGTTGCCGTCCAGTTCCTCGGCACGGTCCTCAACCAGTTTGGCGGCAAAGATCAGGTCAGGCCAGTCGAGGAAAAACCGCAAGGACGTGGCCATGTCGTCAAACTGCAAGGCATGGGCCTTGGCCTCGTCTTCCACTTCGACATCTTCAAAATCAGGCAGCACTTTCAGGTAGTCGCGCAAAACACCGGCATCCAGCGTTGCACAGAACACCGACCATCGGTGCGTCTGCGCCTCCTCCAGTCGCTCCATCCCCAGCAGGCAGGCGATGTACGCAGTATCCCAACGCAAATCATCCTCCCGACGCTGGCTCAGATCGGCACCGGTCAACACCGCAAGCCCCGCCACGGCCCGGCCTTCGCTCAGGTGCAGCTCTGCCACTTCTGCGGCGATATGCGGGCGGGTCAGTTCCGCCGCAGAATACTGCGCGACATAGGCATCCGTATCACCTTCAGCGGCAGCAATTTCCTGAAGGCTTTGTTTGATCAGGCGTGATTTCTGCTCTGCAGCATAGTTACCACCACTGCTGCGCAGATCGCGTAAAAACTGTATGGCGGCATGGCCCTCTGGTTCTTCCACCGGGGTTTGCGCATGTGCCTGCACCAAATGCTTGAGCTGCTCCAGCCCCGCTGCGCCCAGTGTCGGTGCCATCAGGTCAATGATCCCGTCAAAGGCACCATATGCGTTGTCACGCTGCGCATCCCAGACCCGCGCCGCAAGGGTTTGAGGGTTCAGACCGGCGCGCGGTGCGATCTCTTCAAGCTGCGCCAATGCCGCGCGAAATACTTCACCCACATCTCCCCGGCTGTCGTCAACACGTTCATAAACCGACGGGGCCAGATCGATAAATTCCCACAATAGATCAAAGGCCACATCAGGTGCCTCCGGCGCGATCTTATCGGTGATCATCTCTGATTGGGTAGCCAAATCCTTGATCAGTGCCTTGCGTCTGCGCCATCCGACAAAACTGGTGGACCGCCGGATTGAGGCCAGACGTTTGCGCACGTCGCGTGCCAATTCACCGGGGCCAAGGTTATGGCTCAATTCCAGCCGCAAGCGCCGTTTGATCTCGGCGCTGCCAGTGCTGACTTCGATCAGCAGATCAGCCAGAGTTTGCGCACCTAGGGCCGCCAGATTTTCCGCGTTCAGAGTTTTCTTCGACATGGCGACATCTTCGCATCCGTGCAGCGATATAGAAAGGGCACTCAGCGTCTCTTGCGCCGTCCTTGCGGTTTCTTATTGCCGCGTGGCCCTGTGGTTGTGGGAGTATTGTCGCGGTTTTCCTCGGCCAGTTTGCGCCAGCGTTCAAGCCGTTCCGGCGCAACATCACCCGCCGCAACCCCTGCCTGTACAGCGCACCCCGGTTCATGGGCATGGGTACAGTCGCGAAATTTACACTCGGGGGCCAGTTCGGTGATCTCGGCAAACAAAATATCCAGACCGACGGCAAGATCGCTGACGTGCAATGTACGGATGCCGGGTGTGTCAATCACACAGCCACCGGCCTGCGTGGTATGCAGCGAGCGCGCGGTGGTGGTGTGACGACCCTTTGCATCATCCTCGCGAATGCCGCCCGTGGCCTGAGCCTCTTCGCCCGTTTTATTCGCAAGCGTGTTCAGCAAGGTTGATTTACCAACACCGGAGGACCCAACCAGCGCCACCGTTTGCCCCGGACCACACCAGCGCGCCAGCGTATCCGCCGCCTGGGTCGCCTTGGCATTCAAGGTGACCACAGGCAGCCCCCGTTGCAGGGCCGCGGCCAGATCAACAAAGGGCGCGGTATCGTCTGCCTGATCTGCTTTCGTCAGGACGATCACCGGGTCAGTGCCGGCCTCATTTGCAAGCGCCAGATAGCGTTCCAGCCGCGCGGCATTGAAATCATCATTGCAGGAGGTCACGATAAACAGCGTATCAACATTGGCCGCAATCAGCTGCGGCAGATGTGCCCCTTCGGTCTTGCGCTGCAACAGCGCGCGCCGATCCAGACACCGGACAAACATTAGGGTCTCAGGATCGCTCAGCACCCAATCACCGACGGCAAAATCCGTGGTTTTCGACGCAGCAGGCAGGTTCACCTTTACCGGCCCCGAGGCCCCTTCAGCGGTCAGGCGCGAACGATGCACCGTCGCGATGCGCAAAGGGGTAAGCCCTGTTTCATCGCGACCCACCTGATCGGCAAAGAAGCTGGACCAGCCAAGGGCGGTCAAGGGAGGGTGAGTATGATCTGATGGTTTTGACACAGGAACCTGAATGCGCATGAAGCGGCCATGATGCAAGTCTTTGATGAGATTCCGCCGTTTTGCCCCTGCTGCGGACGACCCATTGTCACCGCGTTACAGCATCACCTCGATCAGATTGGGCCCACCGCTGGCCAGCCCATCCGCCAGTGCATTCTCCAGCCCGTCACACTCTGTGACCCGCACCGCATCCACCCCCATTGAACGGGACATCTGCACCCAATCCAGCGCCGGTCGGTCAAGGCTTAGCATGTCAATGGCGCGTGGACCGGGGTTGCCGACACCCACATTGGTCAACTCGCCCCGCAGGATCTGATAGCTGCGGTTGGCAAAGATCAGTACCGTTACATCAAGGTTTTCCCGCGCCATGGTCCACAGCGATTGCACCGTGTACATGGCAGAGCCATCGCCAGTCAGACAGAGCACCTTGCGATCGGGACAGGCGACGGCAGCACCAATTGCCGCCGGAAGGCCATAGCCGATGGAACCGCCGCAGTTGTTCAGCCAAGTGTGTTTCGCCGCGCCCTTGGTAGCAGGTGAAAACGCGCGTCCCGTGGTCACGGATTCATCCACCACAATGGCATTTTCAGGAATGGCACGGGCGATCATCGCGGCCAGATTATCCAGATCAATCGGCCCCTCAGGGCGCTCTGGCGTAAAGGGTTCTGCAACTTGGGCGGGCGGCGTTGTGGTTGCATCAGTCGCATCTGCCAGCGCCGCAAGCGCTGCGCTCAGGTCCGCGCCCGCACCGGCCAGGGTCAGTATTTCAGCACCATCACGGGTCAGGATGGCAGGTTTGCCGGGATAGGCGAAAAACCCGATGGGCGCGCGCGCGCCGACCAGCACGATGCGTTTGAACGGCTTTAGCACCTCCAGCGCAATGTCGATGGGGTAAGGCACACGGCCCACAAACACACGTCCCGCGCCCCGTTCCAGCCGTGCGTTCGACCATTCCGACAGGATCTTGCAGCCGGTCTTGGCGGCAATGCGCCCCGCGGTTTCCAGATTGCTTTCGGTCAAGGCACCGCCCCCCAGCAGCAGCAGGGTCTCTGGGCCGTCAAGCGCGTCAACCGCCTGTGCAAGCTGGCTTTGATCAAAGGGGGCCGGTGCGAACAGTTCAATTGCATCCTGCGCCACCCCACCGCTGTTCCAGGCCGTGTCACTTGGCAAGATCAATGTGGCAATCTGGCCTGGCGCAATCATCGCGGCCTGTACCGCCTCGGCGGCGTCCGTGCCCACGGTTTCAGATGACGCCGAGCTACGCACCCAATGCGAGACAGGGCGGGAAATTCCTTCGATATCAGACGTCAGCGGCGCATCAAGTTCGATATGGGTCGAGGCATGTTCGCCCACGATATTCACCACCCCCGAACCGGCCTTCTTTGCGTTATGCAGATTGGACAAGCCGTTTGCCAGACCGGGACCAAGGTGCAGCAGGGTCGAGGCGGGTTTGCCCGCCATCCGGTAATAGCCATCCGCCGCCCCTGTCGCGACCCCCTCTTGCAGGGCCAGCACGGACCGCATGCCCGGAATGTGATCAAGCGCAGCCACAAAATGCATTTCCGAAGTACCGGGATTGGTAAAACAAACATCCACACCATTGGCCAACAGAGTATGCACTAGGCTTTCGGCACCGTTCATTTTTTGCGCTGACAGCGGCTTATCTTTCACAGGGTTTCCTTTTCCCAATAAGGGGCACGCAGATTTTTCTTGAGGATCTTGCCGATGGTACTGCGCGGCAAGGTGTCACGGATTTCGACCTGCGACAATCGTTGGCTTTTGCCCAACCGCGCATTGGCGCTGTCCAGAATATCCGCCGCGCTTCGCCCCGCGGAGGGCCGACAGACCACCAGCCCCAGCGGGGTCTCGCCCCATGCGTCGGAGGGCACACCAATCACGGCCGCATCAATCACATCTTCATCTTGCAGCAGCACCAATTCCAGATCATTGGCATAGATGTTCAGACCGCCCGATATGATCATGTCCTTCTTGCGGTCCGACAGGATCAGAAAACCATCCGCATCAAAATAGCCCATGTCGCCAGAGCGAAAATAAACCTGCCCTTCCGCGTTGCGCCAAATGTAGTCCGCGGTCAGATCGTCACGGCCAAAATACCCTGACATCATTGTCGGTCCGCGACCACAGATCTCACCCACCTCACCCTGTGGCACTTCCTGACCATCCACGTCGATCAGCCGGATGTCATTACCCGGGGTCGGCTTGCCCACTGTATGTAACTTGTCCGGGAACTCATCCGCCGCCAGCACAGTCACACCGCCCCCTTCGGTCAAGCCATAATACTCCAGCAGGCGGCCCGGAAAGCGGGCCAGCACATCTTGCTTCACATCCGCACGCAAAGGTGCCGAGGTCGAGAATTTGACCCGCATTGAAGACAGATCAAAGCTGTCGAAATCGGGCACATCCATGATCCGTTTATATTGCACCGGCACCAGCATCGTATGGGTTATCCGGTCCCGTTCGACGATTTGCAAATACTCCCGCGCATCGAATTTGGGCATCAGATATACCGTCGATCCGCCAAACAAGGTGGGCAGAAAGGCGACAATGGTGGTGTTGGAATAAAGCGGCGTCGAAATCAGCGTGCGGGCGTTATCGTCATAGCCATTGGGCGAAACCCGCTCCATCTGGGCGGCGCGCATCCAGTGGTTGTGCAAAATCCCCTTGGGCGTGCCGGTGGTGCCGGAGGAATAAATCAGGTTGAACGGGTCGGACAGGTCAACCGCGATCATCGGATCAGTGTCAGGGACGCTGTCTAAAGCGGTTTCATAACCGTCGAATCCTGCCTGTTCAAAATCGATTGCAAACCGCGCCAACGCCAGTTCCCCGATGAACCCCGCCACCAGCTCCTGATATTGCGCCGCCACAAAAATCGCCTTGGCTCGGCTATCTGTCAGCATCTTGTGCAGCGCATCGGGCGACGCCATGGAGGACAGCGGTGTCACACAGCCCCCCGCCCGCAGAATGCCCATGAACAATTCTGCATAAGCGATGGAATTGGCCGAGATCACCGCCACATTGTCGCCCTTGCACAGCCCCTGTGCCAGCAGCAGGTTGGCAACCCTGTTGATGCGTCTGTCAAATGCCCCCCAGGTGACCGAAGTATCACCACAGACCAGTGCCAGCCGGTCAGGATGCGCCACCGCATTGCTGCGCAGGCGGGCGACGATGGTTTCGGTGGGCGGTGTTTCGGTGACGGCAGGCGTGATCGGTATCATCTGTCTCAGGCTGGGTTCGGGCCAGCGGCATTGCTGCGCCAGGCGATGAACATTGGCAGGGCACATAGGGCGGCCCCAAGGAGGAAAGAGGCGAGATAGCCCAGATTGACCAATGCGGTCTGCGGCATGGCAATCAACACGCCGCCACAGAACAACAGGATGCGCAACGGCATACCTGCACTGCCTTCCAGCGGACCAACAAGGCTGATGTACCCCTGTAACGCAGAAGAAATCATCGCAACGCCGATCAGGGCCGAGGTCAACGCCACAGCCACTTCCCACGCCGGGGCCTGCCCGATCAACGCGGGGTTCAGCACAAAGAAGAACGGTGCGATATAGATGACGCCGCCAAGGCGCATCGCCTCAAACCCGGTTGCAATAGGGTTGGACCCGGCCATGGTCGACGCCGCAAAGGCCCCCAGTGCCACCGGCGGCGTGATATAGCTGACCATGCCCCAATAGAGAATGAACAGATGCACCGCGAGGGTGTTCAACCCGCCCGCCTCCAGCGCTGGTGCCAGCACCACAGCAAGGAAGATATAGCAGGCCGTCACCGTCATCCCCATGCCAAAGATAAACGCGGTCAGCGCGCCCATTGCCAACAGCACAAGCGTGTTGTCACCGGCCATAAAGACCAACTCGTTCACCAGCGTTCCGGCAAGGCCGGTGGCGGAAAACGACCCAACGATCAGCCCCACACCCAGCAGGATTGCCGTCAACTCGGCCAGCCCCATGCCAACCCCGACAATCATATTGCCCAGCCGTTGTTTGTTCAGGCGGAACCGGGCGCGGAACTGGTTCACCACCAGCAGCAACGCTGTGGCATAAAATGGCGCGGAGGATTCCTGACGCAGGCCGATCATCATATAGAGCAGCAGGGCAAAGACAAAGATATAGGGCCAGCCCTCTGTCATCACTTCCTTGAGGCGCGGCAGATCTGGGCGCGGCAATCCGCGCAGCCCGCGTTTGGCGGCATAGGCATCGATGCCGGTGAACAGCCCCCAATAAAACAGGATGCTGGGAATGGCGGCGGCAAGGGCGATTTCGACGTAAGGACGCGAGAGGAAGGACGCCATGATGAAAGCGGTGGCCCCCATGATGGGTGGCATCAACACGCCACCAGTAGAGGCACAGGCCTCTGTCGCAGCGGCGGTTTTTGCACTGAAACCGGTTTTACGCATGGCGGGGATTGAAACCGCGCCAGTGGTCAGCACGTTCGAAATGACAGAGCCAGACATTGATCCCATGAACCCGCTGGCAAAGATCGACACTTTGGCCGCACCACCACGATACCCGCCGACAAGACCAAGTGCCAGATCGTTAAAGAACTGCCCGCCGCCGGTGCGCTGCAACACTGCGCCAAACAGGATAAACCCGATCACCACGCCGCCAAAGGCCTTCATCGGGATGCCAAACGAACTTTCGGCAGAGAAGATGTGATAGGGTACGGTTTGCATGAAGGTGCTTTGAAACCCGGAAAACGGGTCAGGCACATGACCCGCGAATGTGGGGTAGAAGGCAAAGAAACACACGATCAGAAACAGGACCAAACCGCCTGCACGCCGTGTCGCTTCGAGGATCAGAAAGAAGAAAACGACCGAGACATATTGCGCCATTGGCGGCGCCGCATATTCCCAGCCTTGAGACAGATTCGCCTGCGCTGTTTGCGCCAGATATCCGGTGCAGGCCAGGGATAGGGCGAACAGAAGCCAGTCCAACAAGGAAGGCACACCGCCCTTGCCGCCACGCATCTGGAAAATCAGGAAACTCAGTGCCAGAAACAGGCCGCCAAGGATATAGAGGTACCGCCCTTCGATCAGGACAAGTCCCATAATTTGAAGGTTAAACAGCTGGTTAATCACCAAAACCAATGACAGCAACGTGCCGGTTACGACAACCCAGCGGGCGGGTCCAGCCAGACGCTCTGCGGGGGTTTCCCCATCAATGGCAACCTGTTCGGCCCCTGCGGGCAAGGGAGTTGGGGCGTTTGAATCTGACATTGGGGATACTCTTGTCTAAAACAATACAGGGCAAACCGGCCAGCATAAATGCCAGCCGGTTTCCGTTAGCTCTGTGGATCAAAAGACGACTTTAAATCCACCGTCAGCCAGCGCCTTGCGTCGGGCTTCGCTCCAGGCGGCTTCCCAATCTGCGGGTGCCGCTGCTTTGGTTGCTTCCCATGCGGCGGCCAAGGCCGCCTGACGTGCAACCAGATTGTCGTTATGCGCCTGCGCGGAGTCAGACCAGACACCCTGTTCGTTATAATAACGGATCGCCCCCTCATGGTAGGGAACAACCCATTCCATGTTCTGCTTGTCCATCGCCCAACCGCCGATGCCGGGTGAATTGCCATCATATTTCGGGAACAGTTCAACCATCGCTTTGGTCATGTTATAAACTAGGTCAGCTTCTGTTGCTTCCATTGCCGTCAGCACCGGATAGGCATAGCCCGCCCCCTGGTATCCATCTGTGCCATCAATGGTGGCACCCACTTTGGCTTTGTTCAGCTGGAAGAACGGTGCCACGCTCTGAAGTGCGGCAAACCCTTCGGTATTGGCCGGATCAACCGGCGGCCAGAACAGACCGCGCGGGCCCGCTTCTGCCTCATAGGCCTTGCCCGAGTTGGTAGAGGCAAATGCCGCATCTACCTGACCTTCGATCAGCCCGGTCCAGCTTGCACCGAAACCGCCGAAATCAACACGCTCAACATCATCCCAGGTCAGACCACCATAGGCGAGATAGGCCTCTGTGTTGACGTTAAGCGCTGGTGCGCCAACGATATAGGCCACACGTTTGCCCTTGAGGTCGGCATAGGTTTCGATCCCCAGATCACCTGCAACCCCAACCGAAAGGTTGATCGCACCACCGTTGTTCGCCATCAGGACGCGCACCGGCTGTGGCCCCCAGTTCTCTGTGCCGAAATCAAACACGCCCTCTTGCGCCATAAAGCTGCCGCCAACACCTGTTGCCGAAAACTGCACACGGCCCTGCCGCAATGGCTCTGTCCGGGATACATCGTTTTTGCCCGGCAGCACACGCAGGTTCACACCAGCAGCATCTTGCAGCGCCGCACCAATTGCCACAGCTTGGTTATATCCAGCAGAGCCGGTGCCATAAGCCGTCCAGCTCATTTGCTTTGGCAATTCAAAGTCTGCCGCCATCGCCATCGAGCCTGAAAGACCCAGCACGGCAATCGCCGAAGTAAGATAGTTCATGATCGTCCTCCCAAATATTTCCCGACCTGTCTGCGCAAGCATCGGGCATGGCGGCGATGCAATTCTTGAAACATCGTTCCGCTATGTGGATTACGATAGAGAGGTTGGCTTTGCCGAGTCAACACAACTTCGGGCGTGATGCGGGGCGTTTCTTGGTCTCTTCACCCTGTTGTTTTGCACAGAGAAATAAGGGGGATACGCCACGTTCGACCCTTGCAATTTTTGAGGGTCCGCCCTGCCATCCACTCAATTCTTGCGGGAGATTTCGTAAGCCCCCTATGGAATCTGATCTGAGAAGAGAATCTGCAAGTGATCATCAGTCACCACCGCCAGCAAGGGACCAGGCACCTCGCCGGTTCCACGTCAGATACTGCCCTAGCAACTCAGCCACCCAAACACAGCGGCATCTTCAACAGGCAGATTCACTCGGTGTTAATAAAGAATGTTTGAAAAGAAATTGACGCAGCGGGAATTGCGGGGCAGGCTATTTTCCGTAACGCCGGTTCAATAAATGAACCGCATAGGGGAGAGAACATGCATATTTGTAAGAAAGCCCTCACCGCTTTGGCGGTGGTCGCCAGTGGTTTCGCCGGGGCAGCAAGCGCCGAGTATCCAGAGAAACCCGTCGAATTCATCGTCCCATGGCCCCCCGGTGATCTGGAGGACGTGTTGACCCGCATGATCGCCGAGGATTTTCAGGCCAAATATGGTGTTGCAGCGGCGGTGGTGAATAAACCCGGTGGCGGCGGGGGCCCTTTTCCCGGTGCTATAGAGGTCGCCAAGGCCCCAGCGGATGGGTACACAGTCGGATCCTTCCTGATCGCCATTCCGGTTGTTGGACCGCAGATCGGCATTCCCGAACTGGCACCAAACCCGTTTGAACCTTTGGGGAACTTCCTGACCTATCCCTTTGTGATCGCGGCCGGGGGCAATGCCCCTTATGACGATATGGCCGGGCTTGCGGCACATGCCAAAGAGACCGACGTTGTGCTGGGCCATTTTGGTGCCCCGCTGGTACCGACCCGCGTGACATTGGCCTTGGCCAAGGAAATGGGGTTCACCTATGCCTCTGACGCAGCCTTTGACGCGCTGGATTGCAATACGCTGGCCTCCGGCGATGTTGACGTAATCAACACCACCTTGCAATTGATCCTGCCGTGCCTCGATGACGTCAAGGTACTGGCCTCTATCGGGGCGGAGCGGATTTCGCTCACCCCGGACACGCCAACGGTGGCCGAGCTTGCACCGGATCTGAACGTGGTATTGTGGAACGGGTTATTCGTGCACAAGGACACACCAGAGGACGTGCGCACCAAGATCATTGATGTCGCCAAGGAAACGGTCATGTCAGAGCGCGCCCAGAAACTGGCGGCTGAAACCGGTGCATTGGTCTATTGGCAGAACGCCGACGAGGTCACCGCCCAGATCGAGGCGGACATCAAGACACTGGATCACATCGGCGAGATGCTGTCAGAATAATGCCTGAACACGGTCGGGCTGCATCCCGTAGCCCGATCGATGCAGACAATGGGCAATCAGACAGGGGACAATGATGTCGCGAGTGCGGACATTACAGGCGCTGTTCAAACGTTACCGGCGGCCCGGCGATATCGTCTTTGCCTGCGTCATGCTTGCCGTTTCGGTATTTCTGCTGTCGCAGCTGGTTGAACAGACCACTTGGCGTGCCGGTGCAAAGCTGCCCGCGCAACCAAGGTTCTGGCCGGCCGTTTCGCTGATCGGGATGACCATGTTTGCCGCGTTGCATTTGCTGGGCTCTTTCCTGTCCGAGCGGATCGAAGGGCGCTGGCGGGAGGTGCGCGTTTGGTTTGCCTCGTTTGAATATGCCGGCTGGTTTGTCCTTTACGCCCTTGCGGTGCCTTATGGCGGGTATCTTCCAACAACCCAGTTGTTTGCCCTGCTTCTGGTTCTGCGCGCCGGGTATCGCAGCCGGCGCATCCTAATCTGGACCGCGCTTTGCGCCGTCGGAATTGTTTTGGTGTTCAAAACTTTCCTACAGGTCAAACTGCCCGCCGGTGCGGTCTATGAACGCCTGCCCGACGGGCTGCGCCTGATTATGCTGAATTATTTCTAGAGGGTCTTGATGGAAAACCTGATGGCAGGAGCCGAAATGCTGGCGCGCTGGGATGTGATCCTTGCGCTTCTTGTTGGCTCAATCGGTGGGGTGATCATCGGTGCAATTCCTGGGGTGGGCCCTGCGGTGGCCATTGCCATCCTGTTGCCCGCGACCTTTTCATTGGACCCTATTGTCGGGCTGACCATGCTGCTTGGCATATATGGGTCTTCCATGTACGGCGGGGCCATTCCCGCGATCCTGATCAACACACCGGGGACGGCGGTGAACGCGCTGACCTCTTATGATGGGTATCCGATGACACAACGCGGTGAAAGCAATCGCGCGCTGTCACTGGCCTATGCCGCGTCCTTCTGGGGTGGGATATTCGGCATCCTGTGCCTGATCCTGCTGTCGCCAGTACTTGCCCTGATTGCCCCGATGTTTGGCAGCCGCGAGATTTTCCTCGCGGCCTTGCTGGGGATCATCCTTGTTGTGCTGGCCCATCGCGGCCAGATCTTTGCCGCTGGCATGCTGGCGATGTTTGGGATCTTCCTGAACACGGTTGGGCTCGATGCGGTGACCTATACACAGCGGTACACATTTGAATTGTCCTTCCTCAGTTCCGGCATCAATCTGATCGTTGTCGTCTTGGGGCTGTTCGCGCTTAGCCAAGCGTTCTTTTTGCTGACCGACAAAGACAGCAGCCCCGATGCGCAACCGACCAAGGGCCGGTTGACCTCTGGGTTTCGCGAGATCGCACAACATAAGAGAGTGGCGAGCATGGCCTCGGGATTTGGTGTGATGATGGGGATGATCCCCGGTGTCGGGGAATTCACCGCACAATTCATGAGCTACACCTATGCGCAAAAAACGTCCAAAGACCCTGCCCTATTTGGCAAAGGGTCGCCCGAAGGTCTGGTCGCATCAGAAGCAGCCAATAATGCGGTCCCCGCCGCCGCCATGATCCCGCTTCTTGCCCTAGGTATCCCCGGTGAGGCGCTGACCGCGATGATGCTATCAGTGTTTTATGTTCATAACGTCGTGCCCGGCCCGCAACTGTTCCAGAACAACATTGATCTGGTTTATGGGCTCTATCTGGCGCTGATCCTGCTCAACGTCATTGTGATCTGCTTTTTGATGGTCTCGACCAACCTTCTGACCAAAATCATCCGGGTGCCCACACGTCTGCTGGGGGTGATGATCCTGATGCTCAGCTTTGTCGGTGTCTATTCGCTGCGCAACTCCCTGACCGATTGCATTCTGGCCGCAGGGTTCGGGGTGCTGGGGCTGATCCTGAAACGGCTGAACCTGCCCTTGGTGCCGATCATCCTTGGTATGGTGCTGGGCGGGATCATGGAGGTGAAACTGCGCTCTGCCATGCCACGTCTCAAGACGCCGTTTGACATGATTGACCGGCCCATCTCCTTCATCCTGTTTGTCATGATCCTTTTGGTGATTGCGCTGCATCTGCGCACCCTGTTGCGCGAGCTTCGCAATCCTTCACCGCAGGTGGATCACGACCTGCACGACACCCAGCAACGTTAACCCGCCGCCACCCCGGTTTCACAAACCGGACAGACGGCCCCAACCCGGAGTCCCCATGCCTGATAAATCCATCCTTGTGATCGGCACCTACGACACCAAAGATGCCGAGCTGAGTTATATGGCAGAGGCGATCCGCAGACAGGGCGGCGCCGTTGTGACAATGGATGTGTCCGTTCTGGGAGACCCCTCACAGCCTGCAGATTACTCCAAACATCAGGTCGCAACGGCAGGGGGCAGTTCGATTGAAACCGCCATCGCCAGCGGCGATGAAAACTCAGCGATGCAGATCATGGCCAAAGGTGCCGCGACCCTGACGGCGCAGTTGCATGATCAGGGCCGGTTTGAGGGGGTGATTATTCTGGGCGGCACAATGGGCACGGACCTTGCCCTAGATGTCTGCGCCGCGCTGCCCTTGGGGGTGCCGAAATACATCGTTTCGACCGTGGCGTTTTCGCCGCTGATCCCGGCAGAACGGCTGGCGGCAGACACTCAGATGATCCTTTGGGCTGGCGGGCTTTATGGTTTGAATTCTGTGTGCAAAGCCTCGCTTAGCCAAGCCGCGGGTGCGGTACTGGGCGCGGCACGGGCAGTGCAATTGCCAGAGCGCGAGGCCCCGTTGATTGGCATGACCTCGCTAGGGAAATCCGCCCTGCGCTATATGGTTGATCTGAAACCGGCGCTGGAAGAGCGCGGTTTCGAGGTTGCGGTTTTCCATGCCACCGGCATGGGCGGGCGGGCGTTCGAAAATCTGGCAGCGCAAGGGGCCTTTGCCTGTGTTTTCGACTTTTGCACGCAAGAGCTGGGCAATCATATCCATGGGTCCAACATTTCCGCCGGGGCGGACCGTCTGACCAACGCCGGAAAGAAAGGCACGCCGCAGCTGGTCGCGCCCGGCTGTTACGATCTGGTTGATATCGTAGGCTGGCAACCTGTGCCGGAGAAATGGGCGCAACATCTGCGCCATGATCACAACCGGTTGCTTACCTCTATTGTCCTGAATCATGAGGAGCGCCGTGCGGTTGCCCGCGCCCATGCCCGCCAGCTTGAGACCGCCACAGCCCCAGTTGCGCTTTTCTTGCCAGAAGACGGCTTGGGCGAATGGGACCGGCGCGGGGCGGACCTTTGTGATCCAGAGGGGTTGCAGGTGTTTTATGATACGCTGGAACAAACCTGCCCCGACCACGTGGCACAGCACCGGGTCAAGGGGCATATCAACGACGCCGTTTTCACCCGCAGCGCGCTTGCGGTGTTTGATGACTGGTGTGCAAAAGGCGTGGTCAAACCTGTCGTATGATCACGCCCGTCGCTTTTGCATCTGCGTTACATGACGCCGCGCTACGCCTGCTGAAATCAGCGGGCCAGTTTGCTGGCCGCGCTGGCCAAGGCTTCGATCTCGTCCCATTTACCAGCTGCAACCAGATCATTTGGCGCGACCCAGCTGCCGCCGGCACAGATTACATTTGGCTGTGACAGGTAGGTTTCCGCATTGCCCGGGTTGATCCCGCCAGTCGGGCAGAATGTGATCTGGGGCAAAGGCCCGCCAATCCCTTTCAGGGCTGCAACGCCGCCGGAGGCTTCGGCGGGAAAGAATTTTTGCACATCATAGCCACGCGCCAGCAGCGCCATCGCCTCGGAGGCCGTTGCCGCACCGGGCAGCATCGGCAGCCCTGCGGCCTCTGTCGCATCCAGCAGCGCATCGGTGGCCCCTGGTGATACGCCAAATCGCGCACCGGCCTTCACAGCGGCGGCAACATCTTCGGGTGTGACCAAAGTGCCCGCACCAGCATAGCCGCCTTCGACCTTGGCCATCTCTGCAATGACCTCAAGCGCGGCGGGCGTGCGCAGGGTCACCTCAAGAACAGGCAACCCGCCGCGCACCAAAGCTTCGGCCAAGGGGCGGGCGTGAGCCACATCATGCACAACCAACACCGGAATGATCGGGGCCAATGCACAAAGCTTGCGGGCTTCTGTTGAACGTGAGTTTTCCATTTTCATATCCTTACCAACCAAAGACGCATGCGCCTGTTTCTGCCGCACCCACGGATGCACGGAACGGCGCAAACAGCTCGCGACCTGTGCCCGCGTGGCCGCCGGTCAGATCCGCTGTTGCGATAGGACGTCCGGCGGCTTCTGTGCTCAGGTTTTCCAACGTCCCGTTCACCGCATCCAGCCGCAACATATCGCCATCCTGTACCTGCGCAATCGGTCCGCCGTCCACCGCTTCGGGGCAGACGTGGATGGCCGCGGGCACCTTGCCGGATGCACCCGACATGCGCCCGTCCGTCACCAACGCCACCTTTTGGCCGCGCCCCTGAAGGATCGCCAACATAGGTGTCAGGCTGTGGAGCTCCGGCATGCCATTGGCCTTGGGTCCCTGAAAGCGGACAACAACAATCACGTCGCCCGTGAACTCTCCTGCTTTGAATGCCGCCTTTGCATCCTCTTGTGAATGGAACACACGGGCGGGGGCCTCAACAATGTGGAATTCGGGTTTCACGGCAGAGACCTTGATCACGCCGGTGCCCAAAGACCCCTTAAGCCGTTTCAACCCGCCGGTTTCGGCAAAAGGTGTTTCGATTGTACCGACGATCTTGTCGTTCAGGGTGGTTTCTGTGCCCTCCCGCCAGATCAATTCACCATCCTGCAAGAACGGTTCCTCTGTGTAGTGCGCAAGCCCCCTGCCCGCGACTGTCATCGTGCCAGGGTGCAGCAATCCACCCTTGAGCAGTTCGCGGATCACCAGCCCCAGACCGCCAGCCGCGTGGAAGTGGTTCACATCCGCCAGGCCGTTGGGGTAGACCCGCGCCAGCAGCGGCACGATTTCAGATATGTCAGAGAAGTCCTCCGGTGTCAGCACGATGCCGCCCGCCCGCGCCATCGCGACCAGATGAATCAGCAGGTTCGTTGACCCGCCTGTCGCCATCAGGCCAACCATACCGTTTACAAACGCCTTTTCGTCCAGAATATCGCAGACCGGCGTATAGTTTTCGCCCAGTGCCGACAGCGACAAGGCACGCCGCGCACCTTCAGCGGTCAGCGCCATGCGCATACCGGTGTTGGGGGTGACAAAACTCGATCCCGGCAGGTGCAGCCCCATGAACTCCATCAACATCTGGTTGGTGTTGGCAGTGCCGTAAAAGGTGCAGGTGCCGGGCCCGTGGTAGGCGGCCATTTCGGCGGCCATCAGCTCTTCGCGGCCGCATTCCCCCGCAGCAAATTTTTGGCGCACCATCGCCTTGTCATCATTGGCCAGACCGCTGGTCATTGGCCCTGCTGGCACAAACACTGCTGGCAGATGACCAAAAGCCTGCGCACCGATCACCAGCCCTGGAACAATCTTGTCGCAGACCCCAAGGAACACCGCAGCGTCAAATACATTATGGCTAAGTGCCACGCCAGTCGCCATGGCAATCACGTCACGCGAAAACAGGCTCAGCTCCATGCCCGCCTCGCCTTGGGTCACGCCATCACACATCGCCGGAACGCCACCCGCAACCTGTGCTGTGCCACCGACGCTGCGGGCTGCATCACGCAGGATATCGGGGAAAACCTCAAAAGGCTGATGCGCGGACAGCATATCATTATAGGCTGTGACAATCCCAAGGTTGCCACCGATGCCTGTCGCCAACGCGCCCTGATCCTTGCCCGCAGCGGCAAAAGCATGTGCCTGCCCGCTGCACGACAGATGTGCGCGAGAGGGGCCCTTGCTGGCAGCCGCCCGCATGCGGGACAAATAGGCATCACGCGAGGCTGCGCTGCGTTGAATTATCCGATCGGTAATTTCCTGAATCTTTGCATGAACGGCCATGAATCACCCACTGTTAGCGTTAACATTGCCACTCCTACGGGCAAATTGACGTTTAGGCAACCGTTTCCATCCGAATAGATGCGCACAGTCGCCTCTTTTAGATATGACAGGCACGCCGCGTTCATCCCTGCTGCTAGGAAGCAACGCAAACGCCAGTGTCGCGGGCAGATGGAATGCCCGCGAAAGAAATCACAACTGTGATCAATTCAATCTTGTTTTATGTAACGAAAGAGACCGTCATCTGGGTCGCGCACACGCTCTACTTTGCGCCAGCACTGTGATTACCACCGTCCCTCGCCTAAGTCGCCTGACCTTAGATCAGGCTGCTGATATGGGCCGCAGTATCCAGCATCCGGTTTGAGAAACCCCATTCATTGTCATACCAGCTGACCACCCGCACCATGCCCGCAGATGTGACACTGGTTTGCGCCGGGGCAAAGATCGATGACATCGGGTTGTGATTGAAATCGGATGAGACCAGCGGCGCTTCCTCATACCCCAAGACACCTTTCAGCGCCCCGTTGGCCGCATTCTGAATCGCGGCGTTTACGGTTTCAACGGTCGCCGTACGCTCGGGCATAAAGCTGAGATCAACCAGTGACACATTCGCTGTCGGCACGCGGATGGCAGATCCTTCAAGACGCCCCTCAAGATGCGGCAGCACCAATGAGATGGCCCGCGCGGCCCCCGTAGATGTCGGGATCATCGACAGTGCACAGGCGCGTGCACGGTACAGATCGGAATGATCGCGGTCATGGGAGGGCTGATCGCCGGTATAGGCATGGATCGTGGTCATATACCCGGTGGACAGGCCAAAGGCATCATCCAGAACCTTGGCCACAGGGGCCAGGCAGTTGGTGGTGCAGGAAGCATTGGAAACGATCACGTCTTCCGCCGTCAGCTCTTGATGGTTCACGCCATAAACCACCGTGCGATCCACCTTGGATGCAGGGGCGGAAACCAATACGCGTTTTGATCCATTTTCAAGATGTGCCGCGGCCTGATCACGGCTGTTGAAGCGCCCGGTACATTCAAGCGCGACATCAACGTCACCCCATGGCAGCTCTGCCGGTTTGGGCGAGGCTGTCAGACGGATCGCATGACCATCGACGTGCAATGTGTCACCGTCAACAGAAACATCACGCTGGAACGTGCCATGTACCGAGTCGTATTTCAGCAAATGCGCGAGGTGGTCTGCCGGGGCCAGATCGTTGATCGCGACAACTTCGATGTCATCCCGCCCGCTTTCGAAAACGGCCCGCAGGGTGCATCGGCCAATACGCCCAAATCCATTGATTGCAATCTTGGTGGTCATGACAAACGCTCCTATAGGGGTTCCGCATTAATTTGCGGCATGGTTAGCGCTAACAAATGAGATTATCAAGCCTTAGCTTCCAAAGTTGTTTTGTTTGTGCTGACGGGCTGCTGTTCCTTGCGCGTGACCAGTGCTGGCCGATGGTATCGATCAGCGGCGCATTTCTGACTATTTTGATAAAGAATGTTGCAGCCCCTCAACATCTCCGTTAATTGAGTAAATCAGTAAACTACTTGCACCAAGGATTCCCATGTCGTTCTTCAAACATACCGCCACCGCCGTTCTGGCCACCTCAACACTGATGGCCAATGCCGCTTTCGCTGAGGGTGAGCTGAACCTTTATTCCTCACGTCACTATGACACAGACGAGCGGCTTTACTCCGATTTCACCGAAGCTACCGGCATCACCATCAACCGGATTGAAGGCAAGGCGGACGAGCTGCTGGCCCGTATGCAGGCCGAAGGTGCGAACTCTCCTGCTGATGTATTGCTGACCGTTGACACATCACGCCTGTCACGCGCCAAGGAGATGGGCGTTTTGCAATCCATTGACAATGCTGTTCTGGAAGAGCGTATTCCGGCGAACCTGCAAGACAGCGACAACCAGTGGTTTGCTTTCTCGCAGCGTGCGCGCATCATCTTTTACGACAAGGCCGATGTACAAGACCCGCCAATGGATTACGTATCCTTGGCCGATCCAAAGTATAAGGGCATGGTCTGCCACCGTTCCTCTACCAACGTCTACAGCCAGACCCTGCTGGCCTCCATCATCGAAAACCACGGCATCGAAGCGGCAACAGACTGGGCGACCGGCATGGTGGCCAACTTCGCTCGTGATCCAGAAGGCGGTGACACAGACCAGCTGCGCGGTATCGTTTCAGGCCAGTGTGACATCTCCGTTGCCAACACCTATTACTTTGCCCGCGCCCTGCGCAAAGACGTCAAAGGCCTGAGCGCAGATATCGAACAAATCGGCTGGATCTTCCCAGCACAGGACGCAGAAGGCGCGCATATGAACCTGTCCGGTGGTGGTGTTGCGGCGCATGCCCCCAACAAGGCCAACGCCATTGCCTTCCTTGAATACCTCGCCTCCGATCAGGCACAGCAGTATTTCTCTGCGGGTAACGACGAATTCCCTGCCGTCCCAAGTGTGACCCGCAGCGAAAGCGTTGCAAAACTGGGTGAGTTCAAAGCGGACGACGTGAACCTGTCGGATGTAGCGAAAAATCTGCCCGAAGCACAGAAAATCTTTGACGCGGTTGGTTGGAAGTAAGCCCACCCGCAGAAGCAAAGAACGGGGCGTGCCATCTGGCGCGCCCCTTTTTTGTGTCGGCTGATTCAGACCGGGTTTGGCACCGGCTTGCCGTCAAAGAAGGCAATCAGGTTCTCCACCGCCATCAGCCCCATCTGTTCGCGCACCTCTTGGGCCGAAGTGCCCAGATGCGGCAGCAAGGTCACATTTTCCAAGGCAATCAGCGCGGCGGGAACTTTGGGTTCGAATTCATAAACATCCAACCCCGCCCCCGCGATCCGTTTCTCTTGTAAGGCGGTGATCAGGGCCGCCTCATCCATCACGTCGCCCCGTGCGATATTGATCAGATAGCTGTCCGGCGTCATCACCGCCAAAGCTGCCGCGTCAATCATGTGATGCGTCTGCGGCGTGGCAGGCACGGCCAGCACCACCACATCCGCGGCCTGCATCACCGCGTGCAGGCTCTCAAGCTGGCTTGCCTCGAATGGCAGATCGTTAACTTCGGAGCGGTTGTAAAACACCACCTTCATCCCGAACCCGGCTGCGGCACGTTTGGCAATCGCCTTGCCGATCCGGCCCATGCCCACCACGCCCAGCGTCTTGCCGCTGACATGCATTCCCAACAATTGGGTCGGATGCCAGCCGGGCCAGTTTCCGGCGCGCACCATCCGCTCGCCCTCGCCCGCGCGCCGACAGGTCATCAGCATCAGTGTCATGGCAATATCCGCCGTCGCATCGGTGACAGCACCGGGGGTATTTGTCACCTCCAGCCCTGCTGCGCGGGCCGCATCTGCTTCAATATGATTAAACCCCACACCAAAGTTGGCCAGAATACGTGCGCGGGGCTTTTCCACAAAAGCCTTTGCGGGAAACTGATCACCCAAAGTTGGCAGCACCGCATCAAAATCGCGCAGCGCGGTGGTGCGTTCTGCAACAGTAAGGGGTGTGGTTTCAGTGCGGACGGTGACGTCAAATGCCCCCTTCGCTGCATCCTGCACCAGTTGTGGCAGCGGGCGGGTGATCAGCAGTTTGGTCATGTCAGTCTCTCTATTTGCAAAAGTCGTCAAGGGTAGGCCACAAGCTTATCCTCACGTTTCAAAGATATCGACCCTGTCCTTTCTGCGGACCCGAGAATTGCAGCCCCACCATTGACGCATCAAGTCGAATAAGCGATGGATTGGGTGTTATATTCAAATGCATGCAACTCGGGGGACGGCGCAAATGACCATTTCAACCGATACCATTCAAACGGCAGAACTGGTTCTGCCTATTACCGACCTGAAAACCGAGATGCCGTTCTTTTTGAACACCCTTGGTTTCCGGCTTGATCAGATCTTTCCCGCTGATGACCCTTCGGTTGCGGTGATCTCGGGCCACGGGCTGCGCCTGCGTCTGGAACGCGACGCGGATGTCGCACCGGGGCTGCTGCGGCTTTATGCGGATGACCCTGTGGCGCTGACAGACAAGGGCGCATCCCTGACCAGCCCCAATGGCAACCGTATCGAGATCCATGACGCCAACCCACCGCTGGTGATCCCGGAAACGCGTCACTCCTTTATGGTGCGCCGCTTGGCTGACAGTGATTCATGGGTGATTGGCCGTGCCGGCATGCGCTATCGTGACCTGATCACCGACCGGCTGGGCGGCTCGATCATCGCCTCCCACATCCGCATCCCCGATGGCGGCCCGGTGCCGGATATGGTGCATTACCACACTGTCGGATTTCAGCTGATCTTTTGTTATCGCGGCTGGGTGCGGCTGGTCTATGAGGATCAGGGGGACCCGTTTATCCTGAATGCCGGTGATTGCGTGATCCAGCCACCGCAGATCCGCCATCGGGTGCTGGAAGCCTCTGACAACGTCGAAGTGCTGGAGCTCGGCGTGCCAGCCGAACATGTCACCACAATCGATCACGAGATGGAATTGCCCAACGGCACCATCAACCCTGACCGTGACTGGGACGGCAGCAAATTTGTGCATCACAAAGAGGCAGAGGCGATATGGACCCCCTGGCGCATCCCCGGTTGGGACGCTCGCGATACCGGCATTGGCGCAGGCACCGCCGGGGTTGCCGGTGTATGCGTTGCGCGGCCCGACGGATCCGGAGCCGCACCGTGGTGCAGCCATGATACGGATATCCTGTTCACCTTCGTTAAAGAGGGCAACCTGACCCTTGAGGTCGACGCAGAAGACGCAGAGCCGCAAGCATTGGTGGCGGGCGACGCCTTTGTGTTGCCGCCGTTCCTGAAAACCCGCTATGTCAATGCATCTGCAGATTGCGAATTGATTGAGGCGACATTGCCCTCCTCCTTCAACACACAGGTGCACGGGTAACCCTCAGGCGAAATCGATTGCAACCGATCCGAAGGGGCCATAGTCCGTCAAGATCTTGGCCCCTGCCGGGCATTCCACCGGCCGCACGAAGCTGCCGGAAAGGATCACCTGCCCCGCTTCAATCTGTTGTCCATATTGCGCCATACGCCGGGCCAGCCACACCACGCTTTCCACCGGGTCATTCAGCACGCCAGCGCCCAGCCCGGTTTCTTCGATCTCGCCGCCCCGAAACACCATGGCACCGACCCAGCGCAGATCAAAGGCAGCCACCGCGTGCTTCTCTGCCCCCAGTACAATCCCCGCATTCGCCGCATTGTCGCTGATGGTGTCAAAGACAACCCGCGCCTTGCCGGTCACGGGGTCCGCCCGCAGGATACGCGTGTCAAGGATCTCAATCGCAGGTGCGACGTAATCCGTGGCCGCAATCACCGCATCGCGGGTCACATCAGCACCGCCAATCGCCTGTTTCATCACAAATGCAATCTCCGCCTCGATCCGCGGCTGGATAAATCGCCCCTTAGGCACCAAAGCGCCGGTTTGGAAAACCATGTCGTCAAACAGGATGCCACTGTCGGGAATATCAATGCCCAACGCGGATTGCATTGCCTTTGACGTCAACCCGATCTTCCAGCCGATGACCCGACGCCCCTCGGCCAGTTTAGCCTGATAAATCGCGTTCTGAATGGCATAGGCGTCATCCATGTTCATTCCGGGATGGCGCAGGGAGAGCAGGCCGATCTGCTCGCCGGTCTTTTCTGCAATGATCAATTTAGCAGCGGCGTCAGCATGTGCTTCGGGTGTCATGTTTCGTCCTTTACCGGGTTGCACAGGGTGCCGATGGTGTTCACCTCAACCTCAACCACATCCCCCGGCGCAAGGAATACCGGCGGATCAAACCGCGCACCCGCACCTGTTGGCGTGCCGGTGACGATGATATCGCCGGGCTGTAGGGTCATGAAGGTCGAGATATAGGCGATCTGTTCGCGGATCGGGAACATCATCCGTGACAACACATCATCCTGACGGACCTCCCCGTTCACCCGCGTAATGATACGGGCGTCATCCAGCTGCGCGGCATCTGTAAAAGGGACAATCCATGGTCCCATTGCCCCCGAATTGTCCCAGTTCTTGCCTTGGGTGACATTGAATTTTGCATGGCGCACCCAATCGCGGATCGTGCCCTCGTTACAAATGGTAAGCGCCGCAATGTGGCCATAGGCATCAGCCGCCTGAATGCGCCGGCCTGCTTTGCCGATGACAATCGCCACCTCACCTTCGTAGTCCAGCTGGGGGCTTTCGGGCGGACGGACCAGCGGTTGGTCATGCCCGGTAAAGCCGCTGGCGAAACGTGGGAACAGCGACATATGTTTGGGCAAATCGCTGCCGTCTTTATACTCGGCATTGCGGTCGGGGAAGTTGACGCCGACGCATAGAATGCGCGCCGTGTCGGGCAGCACCATGTCAAAGCTCACATCCCCATGGGTCACCTCGCGCGCTGCTGCTGCATCGCTCAGCGCATCAAGTCCGCCTGCAACCAGTGCATCGCGCAGGCTTGGCCATTGTGGGAACTCCGGCGAAAGGGGGATCATACCGGTCTCGGTGACAGCACCGTAGTACCCCTGTCCATCGACACTGTAGCTCGCAAATTTCATAAGGTTTCCTTAAGGCGCAATGATGGGGGTGGCTTTCAACACGGCCTCAACCGGTTTGGTGCCGACAAATTCCGTACCATGTTCAAACCAGCTTTGAGGTGCCGCCGCCCCCCATAATGTCTGGCGCTGCGGGTCTTTCAGATCCCAGTGGATCGGTTCGTGATCGGGGTCCAGAGTTTGATAGTCGGAACAGTAAATTTCGATCCGGTGACCATCAGGGTCCAGAATATACAGGAAAAAGGCATTGGAAATGCCATGCCGCCCGGGACCACGTTCAATGTTGCTGACATAGCCGGTGGTGGACATCAGATCGAGCAGATCAATGATGTTCAGCGGTGTCGGCACCCAAAAGGCCACATGGTGCATCCGTGGGCCAGTGCCATTGGTAAAGGCCATATCGTGCACGCCACCCTTGCGATGCATCCATGCCGCCCAGAGTTTTTTACTGTCGGCATCCTCTGTATATTCGGTCACGCGAAACCCCATGTCGTTGTAAAACGCAACCGAGGCATCAACATCCGGCGAGAAGCAGTTGAAATGGTCGATCCGCAAGGGCTTCACACCACGATAGAGGGCATATTGCTGATGTATCGGTTCAAGGCGGTCCATCTTGTGGTAGAACTCCAGCGGGATGCCGATGTTGTCAGAGGTCAGCAAGGTACGCCCTTGATAGGGGCGCTGCACCCATTCCGTCGGGCGGCCTTTGGAGCGAAAGAACGCTTCGGCGCGATCCAGATCCCCTTCGTCATAGGCTTTGAACCCCATCACCTCAACCGTACCGGGCCGATCTGATTTTTGTAAAATGATGCAGTGATGCCCGCGCTCTTCCATCGCCCTTAGATAGATATGCGTGTCTGTTTCATCGGTCACCTGCAGGCCCAGAATTTCTGTATAGAATTTCCGCGAGGCCGCCAGATCGGCAACATTCAGACAGGTATGGCTTAGCCGGATGACATTAAAGTCGGGATATAGATTTGGGTCAGGAACAGGCATCAGGCTCTCCTTTGTTACACGCCAAGGCGCGAAATTTTATGCTGGCCGGTGGCGAACCCCACATGTTTTTGCTCCATGTAGAACTCGAAACTCCAGTCGCCGCCATCGCGGCCAATGCCGCTGGCTTTGACGCCACCGAACGGGGTTGGCAGGTGGCGCACGTTCTCTGAGTTGACCCAGATCATCCCTGCCTCCAGCTGGCCGGTGAACCGCAAGGCGCGGGTCAGATCATTGGTCCAGACATAGCCCGTCAGACCATAATCCGTGTCATTTGCGATCTCCAGCGCCTCCTCTTCCGTGGCAAAGGGGATAGAGGTGAGGACAGGGCCAAAAATCTCTTCCCGCGCGATGCGCATCTGGTTCGTCGCATTGGTGAAAAGCGTCGGGCGGACGAAGTAGCCCTCCTCGCTAATCGTGATGCCCCCAGCAGCAGTGGTTGCGCCATCCTCCTTCGCAATATCAAAATAGGAGGTCACCTTGACGAAATGTTCATCCGAGATCAGCGGCCCGATTTCCGTGTCAGGGTCCAGCGGATGACCCACTTTGATCTTGTTCACACGCGCGATCAGTTTTGCCTCGAACTCAGCGCGGATATTTTCCTGTATCAGCAGCCGCGAGGAGGAGGTGCAACGTTCGCCATTGATCGAGTAGATCATGAATATTACCGCATCCAAGGCTCGATCCAGATCCGCATCGTCAAAGACGATCACCGGGTTCTTGCCGCCCAGTTCCAGATGCACCCGCTTCAGCGTATCCGCCCCCTGTTTGGTGATCAGGCTGCCGGTGCGGCTTTCACCGACAAAAGCGATGGCTTTGATGTCTTTATGCTCTGTCAGGGCTTTGCCCGCATCCTCCCCAAAGCCGTTGACGACATTCAGAACCCCGGGAGGCAGACCCGCCTCCTCTGCTATTTCGACCAACAGACGCGCGGTCAAGGGCGAGGCTTCGGCAGGTTTATGAACTATGGTACAACCGGCAGCGAGGGCGGGGGCGATCTTCCATGTGGACAGCATGAAAGGCGTGTTCCAGGGCGTGATCACCCCGACAGGGCCAATGGGTGTGCGGGTGGTGATGTTCATCAGCGTGGGCGATTGCAGATGTTTGCCGTCGCGCGCCGCACTGACCTGATCCGCGAAATAGCGAAAGTTCTCGGCACCGCGCAGGGCGGCCTTGGACATGAACCGCCATGCCTGTCCGGTGTCCCAGCATTCGCACAGGGCAATTTCCTCGGCGCGCGCCTCAATACCCTCCGCAACGCGGATCAGGATTTTCTTGCGCTCCGCCGCCGCCATATCGCGCCAGCCAGGAAAGGCCGCTTTGGCCGCTTTCGCTGCGGCATCAATATCCGCGGCGGTGCCATGTGCCACGTTGCAGATGTGGCTTTTATCGACGGGCGAAGTGGTTTCAAACACGCCCCCACTGCCTGCAACGTCCTGCCCTGCTACACGGTTCAGAATGCCCCCGTTACGGAAGCGGGCCAGATGGGTGTCCAGCTTGGCAATGTTTTCGGTAAGCTTATTCATGGCGTGTCCTTCAGATGGTCGCGGATGGTACCGACCTTGGGAGAAAGTGTTGGATCAATGTCGCGCATTTCAAATGACAGGGCGATGGGATGTTTGGCCATCACCGGCGCGATGAAATCCTTGGCGACAGCGAATAATGCGCTGGTTGCCGCCTCTTTGACCGATGGATCGCGCCCCCCACGCAGGCGCACCGAAATGTCGATATAGCCATGCGCCGGATTGCCGTCGGCAATGCTGTAATGCGGCGCGGGCGTGGCCCGCACGCGCACACCGGCAGCGGGGAAGGCCGCTAGCCCCGTGGCACAAACCCGCAGAGCATCGCAAAGCCCCGCCATATCCACGGCTTCCTCAAGATTGGACGAATAATCGATGATCAAATGGGGCATTTTTAATTACCATGTTAAGTTATTGCTTGAAACCACTCCGACCGCCCAAAGTCAAGAATTTTCCTTCACATGTGAACAAACACGCCTATAAACAGGCATGACCAAAGACAGCAAACAGGGGCAATTGCCCGATACAGAACGCTCGCTTCCGATTGCGCTGATCCGTGCGCGGGAGAAGGTGATGGCCCCAATCCGCGAGATGCTGTCAGAGACCGGAATCACCGAACAGCAATGGCGGGTGCTACGGGTGCTATCGGAACACGACAGCCTTGATGCGACAGAGGTGGCGGACCGCGCCAGCCTGCATCAACCCAGCCTGACGCGGATTCTTAAAACCTTGGGCGAAAAGGGGTTTATCACCCGCAGTCAGGACGCGCAGGACAGGCGCAGACAAGTTGTGATGCTGACAAAACAGGGGCATGGGGTGATTGAAAGCAACATGGATCATGCCACCCGGATTGCAGAGGCATTGCGCGCAGCATTGGGAAGTAAATCTTTCGACCAACTGCTGAACCTGCTGGCCCAGCTGGATGATTTTAGTTTCGAAGCCCCGGCCAAGGCCAAAGATCAATCACCACCTTCGGTATAGGTCTGGCGCAGGGCACCGCGATAGGTTTGCGTCAATTCTTCCGGCACCTCGCTGCCGTCGTAGAGGAAGGGCAACACGCCTTTGCGACCAGAGGCACCGCGCATGGCAATGATCTCCTGTTCGGAGCGTGTCACCCGCTGTGACATGCGCCTGCCCCATTGCGCCAACATGCCATACATCCGCTCCAGCACATCCGCATGAGAATCCGTTTTGGCAAGGTCGTCAAATTCGTCAGGATCGTTTTGCAGATCAAACAGCATCGGGCGAAACCCACCTTCGGCATGCATCATCTTGTAGCGCCCGTCAAAGACCATAAACAGCCGGGCATCACGGGGTTTCAGCCCCAGTTTGACCGCTTGCGGCGTGGCGGAATAATCGTACTCGCTGATTGCAAACTCCCGCCATTCCGGCCTTTCACCGCGTAGCCATGGCAACAAGGATCGCCCTTCGATGATATGATCCGGCACCACGCCGCCTGCGGCCTCGACAAAGGTTGCAGCCAGATCAATGCTTTCCACCAAGGCATCGCAGCTGGTGCCACGGGTGCTGTCCGCTGTGTCACGCGGATCAAAGATGATCATCGGCACCTTCACGGATTGCTCGTGAAACAGATCCTTTTCCCCCAACCAGTGATCCCCAAGATAATCTCCGTGATCCGCCGTCAGGACAATCATCGTATCCTTCAGCGTGTCGGTCTCTTCCAGATAAGCCAGCAGGCGCCCCAGTTGATCGTCACATTGTTTGATCAGCCCCATATAGGCAGGGATCACCTTTTCGCGCACCTCGTCGCGTTGAAAGGCCTGTGCAATCTTGTTTTCCATATAAGCCCCGAACACCGGGTGCGGATTGTCGCGTTCAACATCGTGGCGTTTGGCCTGTGGCACGTGGTTCTTGCCGAACATATCGTGATAGGGGGCCGGCACGATATAGGGCCAATGCGGTTTGATATAGCTGACATGGGCGCACCACGGGCCCTTTGCCTGCTCCATAAACGCGATGGTTTCAGAAGTGAGCCAGGGTGTTTCGCTGTCTTCCTCACGGATATTGGCGGGTTTATCTGCATTGCGAAACATCCACCCCGACGCAATCTGATCATCGCTGATGCCCGCATTGGCATAGTCCGCCCAAGGGTTTTCCCCGTCATACCCTTTGGACTTCAGATATTCGTTATAGGGTGATCGTTTCTCGTCATAATAGCCATCAGGCCCATAGGCCCACAGGCCGTCATCCCTGATCCAGCTGTCAAAACCGCATTCCGCCTGCCGGGCACCGATCATACTGTCAGGCGCAAGGCCCAGCCGCGCCATGCCTGCCGCATCGGCTTTCATATGGGTCTTGCCGATCAACCAACAATCCATGCCAGTGTTGCGCAGATGATCCCCCAGGGTCTGCTCGCCCACGCGCAGGGGAAACCCATTCCACTGCGCCCCGTGGCTGGACGCATAGCGACCTGTATAAAAACACATGCGGCTGGCCCCGCAAATCGGTGACTGCACATAGGCATTGGTAAAGCGCACACCCATTTCAGCCACCCGATCAAAATGCGGTGTCTTGAGATGCGGATGACCCGCACAGCCCATATAGTCGAACCGCAACTGGTCATACATGATGAATAGAATGTTCAAAACCGCCCCTCCCATCGGTTGCCGCATGTGCCGCCTCTGCGATAATCGTCAGATGCAGGCCACCCCTTGCCTATCCCTGCCATGGCAGCGCTGCACCACCTATTGTGCCCTGCGCGGGACGGATATTGCCAGCCTGTTGTGAATATGACAGGTGTTGCCATCAAAATAGGGCTGAGCAGCTTATGAAAATTGCAGTATTTGGTATCGGATACGTTGGACTTTCCAATGCGGTTCTTTTGGCCCAGCACAATACGGTCGTCGCGGTGGATGTCTCTGCGGAACGGGTTGCGATGATCAACGCGCGCACCTCACCGATTGAGGAAAGTGCCCTGTCGGAATGGCTGGCGCAACGCACATTGCATCTTAGCGCCACAACCGACGGTGCGGCGGCATGTGCTGATGCCGATTACATTCTGGTCGCCACACCCACCGATTACGATCCCAAGACGGATTTCTTTGACACCACTTCCGTCGAACAGGTTCTGGAGATGGCGCATAAGGAAAATCCAAGTGCTGCATTGATCGTAAAATCCACCGTGCCTGTCGGGTTCGTCCGCCGGATGCGCGAGGCTATCGGCAGTGAAAACATCTTTTTCTGCCCCGAGTTCCTGCGCGAGGGACAGGCCCTTCATGACAACCTCAACCCCTCGCGGATCGTTGTTGGCGCGGATACGCCCGCCGCGCAGGGTTTTGCCCAGCTGATGGCAGATGGGGCGCAGGCAAGCAATATTCCGATGCTCTTCACCGGGCCGGAAGAAGCGGAATCGATCAAACTGTTTGCCAATACATACCTTGCCCTGCGGGTTGCGTTTTTCAATGAGTTGGACAGCTATGCGCTGAGTGCCGACATGAATGCCCGCCAGATCATTGAGGGCATCGGCCTCGATCCACGGATCGGCACACATTACAACAACCCATCGTTCGGCTACGGCGGCTATTGCCTGCCCAAAGATACCAAACAGCTGCTGGCCAATTTTTCAGATGTCCCTCAAAACCTGATGCGGGCGGTGGTGCAGGCCAATAAAACCCGCAAGGAATATATCGCCTCCAAAGTCATTGAAATGGGCCCGCAGACCGTTGGCATCCACCGGCTGGTGATGAAAGCAGGCTCTGACAATTTCCGCCAGACCTCGATCAAAGGGGTGATCCGCGACATCCGCGATGCGGGGATCAAGGTGCTGGTCTATGAACCTTCGCTGGGCAAGAAAAAATTCATGGGCTGCGAAGTGGTCAGCGATCTTGAGGCGTTCAAGGGGACCTGTGATGTGATCGTGGCCAACCGCGCCTCGCATGATCTGAGCGATGTGGAAGACAAGGTATTTACCCGCGATATTTTCGGGGTCAGCTGACCCGCAGGAGTTCTGATGAGTGACACGCAGCGCGCGTTTCTAAGCCATTTGTTCGACTGCGCCGTTGCGGCGGCGGATCCGATCAAGGCGCTGCAAGGGCGGCTGCCTGCCAAACCCAAAGGGCGCACTGTGGTGATTGGTGCGGGCAAAGGTGCCGCGCAATTGGCGCAGGCTTTTGAGGCCTTGTGGGACGGGCCTTTCTCTGGCGTGGTTGTGACCCGCTATGGCTATGCGGCACCCTGCAAGGTGATCAAGGTGATGGAAGCGGCGCATCCCGTGCCCGATGCCGCTGGATTGGAAGCTGCGCAGGCGTTGAAGGCAGCAGTCAGTGATCTTGGACCTGATGATCTGGTGATTGCCTTGATCTGCGGTGGTGGTTCCTCGCTTCTGCCGGACCCGCCGACAGGGCTGGGGCTGGACGACCTGCAAGCGTTGAACCAGGCGCTCCTCGCCTCTGGTGCACCGATTTCAGTGATGAATGACATTCGCAAATGTTTCAGCGGGATCAATGGCGGGCGACTGGCCGAGCTGGCCTCCCCGGCACGGGTGTGCAGCCTGATCGTGTCGGATGTGCCGGGTGATGCAGCGGGGGAGGTCGCCTCGGGGCCGACGGTGGCGGGACGCCCGATGCCAAGTGATGTGGCCGCGATGATCAACGCACGCGGCATCGCCCTGCCCGAGAGTTTAATCGCCCATCTGAAAGCACAGGATGATAGCCCCCTGCCGCCCCCTGATGCCCGCAATGAAACACAGATCGTCGCCTCTGCCGCAATTTCGCTGGAGGCTGCCGAACAGGCTGCCCGTGCGAAAGGCGTCAACGCATGGGTGCTTTCGGATCGGATCGAAGGAGAAGCAGAGGATGTTGCGCTTGTACATGCCGCCCTCGCCCGACAGGTCGCAGACAGCGGATTTCCCCATCCTGCACCCGTGGTCCTTTTGTCAGGCGGCGAAACCACTGTGACCCTGCGCCACAAGGGGCGCGGCGGGCGCAACAGTGCGTTTCAGCTGTCCTTGGCACTGGCCTTGGAAGGAGTGGATGGTATTCACGCCTTGGCTGCCGATACAGACGGGATTGACGGGTCAGAGGATAACGCCGGTGCCTTTGTCGATGGCACCACGGCAGATCGGATGCGCGCGGCAGGTGTCGACCCGCAAACCCATCTGCAACACAATGACTCCTATACCGCCTTTGCCGCTACCAATGATCTGCTTGTCACCGGCCCGACTGGCACCAATGTTAACGACTTCCGCGCCATCCTGATTGGGGATCTGCCCTAGGATTGCGCTGCCACATGGTCGCGGATCAGTTCCTTGTAGAGGGCCTGAATGCGGGCTGTCACCGGACGTTCACCCGTGCCAATCGGTTTGCCGTCAATCTCGGCCACCGGCGTCTGTGCACCAAAGGTTCCGGTCAAAAACGCCTCATCCGCGCCATAGGTTTCATAAAGCGAAAAGTTCTTTTCAAACACCGGTATGCCATTCTCCCGGCACAGATCAATCACCTTTTGCCGCGTTACCCCGTTCATGCAGTAATCCCCGGTCGAGGTCCAAACCTCGCCCCGGCGCACGATGAAAAAGTTGCAGGCGTTGGTGGTGTTCACAAACCCCTGCGGGTCCAGCATCAGCCCCTCATCCGCACCGGCCGCCTCTGCTTGCAGGCAGGCGATGATGCAGTTCAGCTTGGAATGCGAATTCAATTTGGGGTCCTGCGCCATCGGCATCCCGCGCACCTGCGGCACAGTGGCCAGCCGGATGCCCGCAGATTGCAACCGGTCCACCGGCTTGGAATGTTCCATGATGATGACCAATGTCGGCCCCGAGGTACTAAGCTGCGGATGCTGGAACGGCTTGTCCTTGATGCCGCGCGTCAGCATCAGCCGGCAATGCACATCGCCAGTCATGTCATTGGCCGCCGCCGTGTCTTTCATCGCTTGGGCGATGCCCGCCTTGTCCATCCCCACCTCCATTGAAATGGTTTTGCAGGAATTGAAAAACCGATCCATATGTTCATCGAAAAACGCCCATACGCCGTCGTACAGGCGCATGCCTTCCCAGATCCCGTCGCCCAGCATAAAACCACTGTCGTAAACCGAAACCTTAGCAGCATCGCGGTGCACAATGTCACCGTTGACATAGATCTTTATGTCGCGATTGCGGATGTCTTCATCTGCCTCATGGGTGGTGCTCATCGGCGGGCCTTTCCTTGCTCTGCTTCTTGATAACAGGTTTGCCTGCGCTGACCAGCACTGGCCGCTCTGGTTTTTTTGCGCGTGATATGGCAGGCCGTAATAATGAAGATTTTCTCCTCCAAGAACCGCCCTTTGCATTTGGGGGGTTACCCCCTTGAACGGCTGCACCGGCGCGCCGGGCTGCCCGCACAGATGCCTGATATTCCCTTTGCACAATTGCGGTTCGAGCGCCCCGAAACGCCGCAGAGCATCGCCAATGCAATGGCCCCCTATCAGGCGATGATGGATGTGCTGCGCGGCGGCAAAGCCAATCCGGTGCGGGCGGAAATCCCCGACGACCCCAGCGAAAGAGCAAATCATATCAAGGCCTTCGGGTATTACAACGATGCCTCGATGATGGGCATCTGCACCCTGCCCGATGCCGCCCGCCTGCGCGAGCCACGGCAAAGCACCGGAACCGAAGCGCTGGCCGAAGACCTGCGCAACCGCCAGACCAAGACCCTTGCGGCAGGTGTTGACGTGATCATGGCGAACCTGCGCGAGGCGGCGAATACACCGGTGCCGCCCCTGCCCGATCACAGCCATGCGGTGGTGATCCTCTTCGCCTATGGCCGTGATCCGCGTCCAGATGAACCCGGCAGCGATTGGATCCGCGACATTCAGGCCGAACGCGCAGCCCTGCGCGCCACGGAAAACGCAACTGTGATCGCGGATTACATCCGCCTGCTTGGCTTTGACGCGCGGGTGCATTCGGCAACAACCTCGGACATCAATCTCGGTGCCTGTGCGCTGGCCTCCGGGTTGGCCGTCTGGCAGGAGGGTGCGCTGCATAACCCCTGGCTTGGCACCCGCTTCGGCTTGGCCGTGGTGACCACCGAAATGGTACTGACCCCCGATTTGCCGCTTGCCCCTTTGGCCGAACAGCCAGGTGGTATCCTGAACGGGTTGCCCTGGAAGCTCGGCACCCATGGCGGTTTGCGCGCAGGCATCAGCGATCCCTATGCCAAACGCGATTACGTCGATGGTGCACATCCTTTTGAAACACTGAAACGGGTTGCCGATCCGACAACCTATATCGACGCACCCAATGTGCCGCGTGTGCCCAAGCGCAGCGATCTGTTCGCCCGTGGCCAATTTGGTGACATGGGGCCGAAGGTGCAAAACGCCATGAAGGGCGGCCATCACGTGGTCAAATCCGCCCCCGCCGCCGCCCAACGCCGTCTGCTGGGTGCACTGATCCTGTTGCAGGATGGTGCGGTTTCGCCGGAACAAGCGGGTATGGACCCCGCCCGCAACGCCGCGAACCTCAAGGCGGCAAGTTATTTTCTGGGCAGCGATGCATCGGGTCTGTCGGCCTGTCCTGACTGGACATGGTACAGCCATGATGCCACTGGCACCCCCATCACCCCGCCCCATGATCAAGCCCTGTCACTGATTATCGATCAGGGGTTTGAAACAACTGATGGTTCCTCCGGCGACGACTGGATCAGCGTGTCGCAAAGCATGCGGGCCTACCTGCGGTTTTCCATCATTGGTGGCATCATCGCGCAGCATATGCGCAACCTTGGCTATGCTTCCAAATCCCATACGGTGATGGATGGTGACGTGTTGCAACCACCGCTTTTACTGCTCGCTGGTCTGGGCGAGGTCAGCCGTATCGGTGAGGTGATCCTGAACCCCTTCCTCGGCCCACGTCTGAAATCCGGCATCGTCACAACGACTATGCCTGTTGAGCATGATCTGCCGATCGACTTTGGTCTGCAAAAGTTCTGCGAAGCCTGTAACAAATGTGCCCGCGAGTGCCCGTCAGGGGCAATTACAGCCGGACCGAAAAAGATGTTCAACGGCTACGAAATCTGGAAATCGGACAGCCAGAAATGCGCCACCTACCGGATCACAAATCAGGGCGGTGGCATGTGTGGCCGCTGCATGAAAACCTGCCCGTGGAATCTGGAAGGGCTGTTCGCAGAAGCGCCGTTTCGCTGGGCGGCAATGCACATCCCCAAGGCGGCCCCGATGCTGGCCAAGCTGGATGACAAGCTGGGCAACGGCGGGCTGAACCCGGTCAAGAAATGGTGGTGGGACATTGAGGTTAAGGCCGATGGCGGTTTTGCCGCCCCTGAGGCCGAAGTGAATGCTCGTGATTTGCAAAGAGATCTGGACCTGAAATTCGAGGATCAGACACTGGCCGTTTATCCCGCTCCACTGGCGCCGCACCCCTGGCCCTATCCCGATCCAATGAACCGAGAGGCGGGGATCAAAGCACATGCCGCATTGTTAAGTGCCGATGAACATCGCGCCAAAACTGCGGCGGGCGACAGGGATCATCTGCATCTTTATGACGGAGCAGGTGATGCACCGGTGCTGGATCTGCGCGTCACCGGTGTGGAGCCCCTGACCGATGCGGTGACGCTTTATACTTTCACCGATCCGCAGGGACATGATCTGCCGCAATGGACTGCGGGTGGCCACCTTGATCTGGTTGTCGCCCCCGAGTTCCTGCGCCCTTACTCGCTTCTGAGTGATCCGGCGGATCGCTCCAAATACCAGATTGCGGTACTGCGCGAGGATAAGGGACGCGGCGGTTCGGCGCTGTTGCACCGGGTGTTTACGCCAAACAGGCGGGTGTTTGTCTCCAAACCGGTGAACCATTTTGAACTGGTCGAGGATGCCCCGCATTCCCTGCTGATGGGTGGCGGCATCGGGGTAACTCCAATGATCGCATTTGCCCATCGTTTACATGCGCTTGGCCGGCCCTTCGACCTGCATTATTCCGCCAGCACGCGTGAAAGTGCTGCCATCTGTGATAAGCTTGCGGCGATGCCATGGGCCGCGCATGTTCACCTGCATATGTCGGATGAGGGCAGCCGCGCCGATCTGCCCGCGATCATGTCTGCGTTACCAAGGGGCAGCCATGTTTACACCTGCGGGCCCGATACCTACATGCAAGCCGTTATGGACAGTGCAATCGCCTCAGACATCCCCGACGCGCAGCGGCATCTTGAGTATTTCTCGACGCCCGAGTTGCCGGAATATGTGAACCATCCCTTCACTTTGCGCCTGAAGTCAGGCCGGGAAATTCCCGTGCCTGTGGATCAATCCGTCGCGGATGCACTGATTGCGGCGGGGCTGCCCGTCGACATCAAGTGCAGCGATGGCATCTGCGGCGTGTGCAAATGCGGTGTCCTGAAGGGTGCCGTTGAACACCGCGATTTTGTGCTTTCGGCGGCGCAACGCGAAGAGGCGATGATCCTGTGCCAGTCCCGCGCTGCCACGCCGAACGCCACCTTGGAGATTGATCTGTGAAAACCGCCCTTGTGACAGGATCTTCCGGCTTTGTCGGCTATTTCACCTCGCTTGCCCTGCTTGATGCCGGTTGGCGCGTGGTCGGCATCGACAGCATGTCAGATTATTACGATGTGACACTCAAATTACGCCGTCAGGAAATGCTGCTGAAGCACCCGCAGTTTCAGGTGGTCAACGATAAAATCGAAACACCCGGCGTGCTGCTGACCCTGTTTGAACAGCACCGCCCGGACATCGTGATTCACCTTGCCGCTCAGGCCGGCGTGCGCCATTCGATCCAGATGCCCCGCGCCTATGTGGAGGCGAACCTGAACGGCACTTTCGAATTGCTTGAGGCCGCGCGCACCTTCCCGCCCACACATATGCTGCTGGCTTCCAGCTCTTCTGTCTATGGTGCCAATACCAAACTGCCCTATGCTGAAGCTGATAAGGTCGACACGCAGATGTCATTCTATGCGGCGACGAAAAAGGCGACTGAAAACCTCGCCCACAGCTATGCACATCTCTACAAGCTGCCCACTACCATGTATCGTTTCTTTACGGTCTATGGGCCGTGGGGGCGCCCGGACATGGCGCATTTCAAATTCACCCGCGCAATCCTGAACGGCGATCCCATCGACGTGTATAACCACGGTAAGATGCAGCGTGATTTCACCTATGTGGATGATTTGGTCGCCTCGATCCTCGCCCTTGCGGAAGCGGTGCCGGACCCTGAGACCCCCGTTGAAGGCGACAGTATTTCACCCAATGCGCCGTTCCGCGTGGTGAACATTGGCAATGACAGCCCGGTTAAACTGCTTGATTTCATTGCCGCCATCGAAACTGCCTGCGGGCGCGAGGCGATCAAAACCTACCACGACATCCAACCCGGTGATGTCCCTGCCACCTGGGCCGATGCAACGCTGCTGCACACCTTGACCGGTCAACGCCCGGTCACCCCGATTGCCACAGGTATCCAGCATTTTGTCGATTGGTACCGCGACTACTACAATGTGTAAGGTGCGGGCTTCATCTTGCCCTTAAACCCTGCGGCACTTCCCTCGCGCGCCAAGCCCGGCTAAGAAGCGCAAAACAGGAGCCCCCCTTATGACCTTCGACCGCAGCATCAAAATCGCCCCGTCCATCCTTGCCGCCGACTTTGCCAACTTCGGGGCTGAATGCGCCGCCGTAGAGGCACAGGGGGCCGATTGGGTCCACGTCGATGTGATGGACGGGCATTTTGTGCCGAACATTACCTTTGGCCCCGCCACCTGCGCGGCGATCCGCCCGCATATCAAGGGCGTGATGGATGTACATCTGATGATCGCGCCGGTTGACCCTTATATCGACGCCTTTGCCCAGGCCGGTGCCGATTTCATCACCGCCCATATCGAAGCTGGCCCGCATATCCACCGCACCCTGCAAGCGATCCGTGCCAGCGGGGCCAAGGCAGGTGTAGCACTGAACCCCGGCACCCCGGCAGAGAGTGTTGCACATCTGCTGGACCTGACGGATCTGGTTTGCGTAATGACCGTGAACCCCGGTTTCGGCGGGCAAAAGTTCATCGACATGAGTGACAAGATCAAGACCCTGCGCCAGATGATTGGTGACCGTCCGGTTCACATCGAAATCGACGGCGGCGTTGATGTGAACACCGCCCCTGTTGTGGCACAGGCCGGTGCGGATGTATTGGTCGCAGGCTCGGCTGTATTCAAAGGTGGATCAGTTAGCGACCCCGCGCCTTATGGGACCAACATCAAGGCCATCCGCGAAGCGGCCAATGGTGTCTATATTTAACTTGAAGACAGCCAAAGACTGAAGGAGCGCCGCTACTCCAGCTGATCTGCAAAGGCCTCAAGCAATTTATGCTTGAGGATTTTACCGGTTGGTGCCGCAGGCAATGTGCTGGCCAGCACAATCTGTTTTGGCCGCTTGTATCCAGTCAACCGTTCGGCAACAAAACCACGCAGATCCGCCACTTCCAAAGGGTCACCTTCTGCGATCTGCACAAAGGCCAGCACCTCTTCGTCACCATCCTTCATCCGTCCGATCACGGCAGATTGGATTACCTGCGGATGATCGTTCAACGCCGCCTCCACTTCGGGGGGATAAACGTTGAAACCACCATGAATGATCAACTCTTTCGAGCGGCCCAGAATATGGATGTGGCCAATTTCATCAATCTTGCCCAAGTCACCCGTGCGCAACCAGCCGTCAGGGTCCAGTGATCTGGCCGTCTCGACGGGATTGCGGTAATAGCCTTTCATCACATGCGGGCCCCGTACCAGCAATTCGCCGATCCCCTCACCATTACCACCGGGAGCCTGATCATCGATCCTGACCTCGGTTCCCGGCGTCTTGGGCCCAACGGAAATATCTGGTGATCCCAAGGCATTATTCGTCGCCGAGGCCCCCGAACAGGTTTCCGTCATGCCAAACCCGTTCTGCAAGGGCAGCCCGTAAAAGGCTTCCGCCTTGCGTTTCCACGCAGGATCCAGCGGTGCCCCCCCGGAGGAAACATAGCGCAGGCTGGGCGAGCCGAGCCGCGTCAGACCCTGCTCCTTGGTATATTGCATCACCAGCGCATGCATCTGCGGGACGGCAGGCAGGATCGTCACACCGTTCATCACCGCTTCATAAAGCCCTTTTGCAGAAAACCGCGCCTCTTGCTGGACTGTCGCCCCCGAATAACACGCCCCGGTGATGACAGAGACCAGCCCAAACACATGAGTCAGGGGCAGCGCCCCATAAACCAAATCATCAGCGGTCATATTGCGCAGGTTTGACGATGCGATACCGCCGAAACGCATGTTTTCATGGGTCAGCATCACGCCCTTGGGGTCACCCGTCGTCCCCGTGGTATAAAGCAGCGTTGCCACATCATGCAGATCCGCATCCGGGTTGGAGGGCCGTTTGGCCATATGCAACGTCCCAAATGCACCGGACTGTTCCGTGGCCCCCATGCCCTTGGCATGGCTCAGTGCATCCTTGGACACGCCTGTGGTCATCAGCACCGCCGCAGGTGTGGCATGATCTATGATGCGTGTAACTTCCGCTTCGGTCTGACGCGCGTTCACGGGGATGATCACCGCGTCCAGTTTCCAGCTTGCAAACAGGGCGGCCACCGCAGCGGTGCAGTTTTCGGACAGCATCAGGACCCGGTCATTGGCCACAACCCCAGCCTCGCGCAGCACATCAGCCAGCGCATCACTGGCCCGGTCCAGATCGCCAAAGCTCCACACAGCGCCGGTGCTGTCGGTCAGCGCCAACGCCTCTGCGCGCACGGCAACCTGCTCGGCCAAAAATGCCTCTACTCTCGCCATCCCAATTCCTCCCCTATCAAGTGACCGTCAGTAGACAGCCGGACGTTTTTCGAGAAACGCCGCGATCCCCTCGGCGGCCTCATCCCGGCCTGCGGCCGCTGCCATCGCATCACGCTCTGCATCCAGCTGGTCAGCTTCGGAGGTTTCATAAGCCTGTGCAACCAGCCCTCTGATCACCCCCTGTGCCACGCGCGGTCCCGCGGCCAGATGATCGGCCAAGACCATAGCTTCTTCCATCACCTTACCCGGTGCCGCCAGCCGGTTCACCGCCCCCAATTCGGCAAAGCGTGTGGCCATAACCGGACGGCCCATCAGGCACATCTCCATCGCCAAAGGACGGGGCAACAACCGCGCCATTGCCGAGGTCAGCCCACCATCAGGCACCAGCCCCGCCTTTACATAAGCCGCTGTAAATTTGGCATCTTTCGCCGCAACAATCAGATCACAGGCCAAGGCAAGGCTAAGCCCTGCCCCCGCCGCGCCGCCTTCTACCGCCGCAACCACCGGCACCGGACAGGCACGAATACCACGCAGCAGGTCATGCAGCTCGTCGACTTTTCCACGGCGCTGCGTTTCGGAAAGTTGACGGCGTTCAATCAGCACATTCAAGTTACCACCGGCACAGAAGAACCCACCTTCCGAGGTCAGGATCACCGCCCGGATGCGCGGTTCCTGCGCCTGCTCCATGGCTTGATTGATAGCCTCGTATAGTTCCGGCGACAGCGCACCGCGTTTGGCGGTATTACCATTCCAGATGATCAGACGGTCACCTGCATCCTCAATCCCTGCGCTCATGTCAGTCTCTCCTGTGGCACCCGTTTGAACACCCCTGTCGAGGTGGCAATCACCGTGCCATCTTCATGGCTCAGCACAGCGTTGATATAAAGCAGGCTGCGCCCGCCCCCGGACACTGTGCCCGTCGCCTTGACCCAACCCTGACGGCCGGGTGCGATATATTGCGTGGTCATAGAAATGGTCAGAAACGGTGCCGTGCCCGTGGCATCCACGGTCAGTGAACCGGCGGTGCCGCTGGCATTGTCCAACAGACACGCCGCGATGCCACCGTGCAGCACACCATGGCGGTTGGTATGTTGTGGTCCGACGTCAAGCCAACAATGCGCACGCGGCGGGTCGGATATGTCAACGACATATCCGATCAGCGTTTGCGTGCCCGTCTCGTCGCGGATCAGGTAGACCTCATCAGGCAGGGGGCTCACAGCGGACCCTCCGCTCATGCGGCAGCAAGCGCGATAAATCGCTCAAGGTGGTGATCCGTATCCCCGAAGCGATGATCCCCCATGACAATCCGCTTTGCGATATGGGCCAGTTCGTATTCCTGCGTCATGGCGATGCCACCGTGCATCTGGATGCTGTCCTCTGCCACCAGACGGCCCGCACGGCCCATGAGGTTTTTCGTTGCCGAAACATTCACCTCGCGGGTTTTGCGGTCACCTTCCAGATGCCCTGCGGCATTGATCACCGCGGAACGCGCCTGCTCCATCTCGATCAACAGATCGGACATCCGGTGTGCCAGCGCCTGAAACGTCCCAATCGGGCGGCCAAACTGCTTGCGCGTCATCAGATATTCCTTGGTCAGCGCGGTTGCGGTTTCCATCGCGCCCAATGTTTCAGCACATTGCGCAACTGCGGCAGCTGCGGTGCGCGCCTCAATGGCGGCAAATGCCTCGCCCGCTTTACCAAGCCGTGCAGAGGCGGGAATACTCACTTCATCCAGCATGACCTCAGCAGCACGGCCACCGGCCAACAGGGCGTAACCCTGAATGGTGATGCCTTTGGTATCCGCGGGAACAAGAAACAGCGAGAGGCCTGCATCATCCCCCGGTTCGCCGCTTTCACGTGCCGAAATGACCAGATGATCCGCCGCCTCCGCATTCACCACAACCGCCTTATGCCCGTTCAGCACAATGTTATCACCATCCGCTTTCGCGCTGGTTTGTACGCGATTCAGATCATAGCGACTGGTGGGTTCGCCATGGGCAAAGGCCAATTGGCAGCCACCACCGATGATTTCTTCAACCAATGCAGCTTGGGTGTCATCCCCCAGATCCGCCACCAATCCACCGGCAAGCACCGCCGTATCAAGAAAGGGCTCAACCACACCGGCACGGCCCAACTCCTCAAACACCACCGCGATGTCAAACCCCTTGCCGCCGAATCCGCCCTGTTCTTCGGTAAACAGGGCACCGATGACACCCAGCTCGGCCAGTTCGGTCCAAATCTCGCTCGACATGCCGGTTGCGCTGTCGAGGATCGTGTTGCGTGTCGCTGTGTCGTAGCGATCCCGCAGAAAGCGGCGCAACGTGTCTTGCAGCATCTGCCGTTCTTCTGTCAGCTCGAAATTCATGGCTTAGCCTCCCATGCTTACTTTGGCGATGATACCGCGCTGGATTTCATTCGATCCGCCAAAGATCGACAGTTTACGGTTGTTGAAATATTTGGCGGCTACCGGCCCTGCACCCAAGGGATCGGGCAGGCCCGCATTGGACCCTTCAATCGCCTCTGAGGCGAAGGGCATTGCGTAAACCCCCGCTGTACGGCGGGCCAGATCATTGATTTCCTGCCGGATAATCGTGCCTTTCACCTTGAGCATCGAGGCCTCGATCCCCGGTGTGCCACCACCGGCCGCCTTGGCGATAATGCGCATGTTGGTGGTTGCCATCGCCCGCAGGTCAATTTCCACCTGCGCCACACGGGCAGCGAAATGCGGGTTCTGGATCAAAGGCTTGCCGCCTGCCATCTCGGATTTTGCCAGCCGTTTCACCGTGTTCAGGCCTGCCTGAGAGAAGCCGACACCCGCGATATTTGTACGTTCGTGGGTCAGCAAATACTTGGCATAGGTCCAGCCTTTGTTCTCTTCACCCACCAGATTTTCAACCGGCACTTCGACGTCCGTGAACCAGACCTCGTTCACCTCAGGTGCCCCGTCCAACAGAATGATCGGGCGCACTTCGATGCCCGGCGTGTTCATGTCGATCAGCAGAAATGAAATGCCTTCCTGCTGCTTCACATCCTTGTCCGTGCGCACCAGACAGAAGATCATATTCGCGTGCTGGCCCAACGTCGTCCATGTTTTCTGGCCGTTCACGATGTAATGCGTGCCTGCCTCATTCTTCACCGCCGTGGTTTTCAGCGAGGCAAGATCAGAACCAGCCCCCGGTTCGGAATAGCCCTGACACCACCAGTCATCGCCGTTCAACATGCGTGGCAGCCAATAGTCATTCTGCTCTTGTGATCCGAATTTATGCAGCACAGGTGCCAGCATGGAAAAACCAAAGGGCACAATGCGTGGCGCATCCGCTGCAGCGGCCTCTTCTTCGAAGATGTGTTTTTGCACTGCGTTCCATTCGGCACCGCCAAATTTCTTGGGCCAGTTCGGCACCAGCCAGCCCTGTTCGTTCAGGATCGCGTGCCAGCGTTCCATATCGGCCTTGGTCAGCCCGTCACCGTCACTGCCTGCAACCTTGTCGCGCAGCTCTTTCGGCAATTTTTCTGCCAGAAAACTGCGCACCTCCTCGCGGAATGCCTTTTCCTCGTCTGAATAGCTCAGGTCCATATTGTCACTCCCTTAAAGATGGCCGGTTTCAGGTTCTGATGTCTGGCAAGGCGGTATTTTCCCGAAGGGTGCTTACGCCTTGCCGGATGGGTTTCAGATGGTCCCCAAAACGGCTTAGAAAATTTCGAACAATCCGGCAGCCCCCATGCCGCCGCCGATACACATGGTCACAACACCCAGTTTCGCGCCCCGCCGTTTACCCTCAAGCAGCAGATGGCCTGTGCAGCGGGCACCGGTCATGCCAAAGGGGTGGCCAATCGCGATAGAGCCGCCGTTGACGTTGTACTTCTCAGGGTCGATGCCCAGCGTGTCACGGGAATATAGGCATTGTGAGGCGAAAGCTTCGTTCAGCTCCCACAGGTCAATGTCGTCGATTTTCAACCCATGACGTTCCAGCAAGCGCGGCACCGCATAGATCGGGCCGATGCCCATCTCATCAGGTTCACAGCCTGCAACCGCAAAGCCCTTGAACGCGCCCAGCGGCTCAAGCCCTTGCTTTTCGGCCTCTTTACTATCCATGACCACCACAGCCGCGGCACCATCCGACAGCTGGCTGGCGTTGCCCGCGGTCACGAACCCGCCTTCGCGCACCGGGCTTAGCCCGGCCAGCCCTTCCAGCGTTGTGTTCGGGCGATTGCATTCGTCCTTGTCCACCGTGACCTCATGATAAGAGATTTCCTTGGTCTCTTTATCCTGCACACCCATGGTGGTTTTCATCGGCACAATTTCATGATCGAACTTGCCCGCTGCTTGCGCTGCAGCGATCAACTGCTGGCTGCGCAATCCGAATTCATCCTGATATTCCCGGCTAAGGCCATAACGTTTGGCCACGATATCCGCAGTTTCAATCATGGTCATGTAGATGGCCGGTTTATGTTCTTCCAGCCATGCGTCTTTCACTGATTTGGCATGGGGCTGTACCATTGAAATGCTCTCAACACCGCCTGCCACCATCGGGCCCGCACCCTCCTGAGTGATGGCGTTGGCCGCCATGGCGATGGTCTGCAAGCCGGAAGAGCAGAAGCGGTTTACCGTGACGCCCGCTGCCGTGATCGGCAGACCGGCACGCAGGGCAATCTGGCGTGCAATATTGCCACCGGTCGCCCCTTCGGGTGTAGCGCAGCCCATGACAACATCTTCGATCTGGGAAGGGTCAAGGCCTGCGCGTTCGACCGCATGTTGCACAACGTGCCCCCCCATTGCGGCCCCGTGTGTCATGTTGAACGAACCGCGAAAGGACTTCGCAAGGCCCGTACGAGCGGTGGAGACAATAACAGCTTGTTTCATTTTGCGGCGTCCTTATTCAGATCATCAAATGTGCGGCCCTCGGCCACCAGAGTTTTCAATAATGGCGCGGGTTGCCAGAACCACGCATCCTCTGACGCGTAGTGCTCGATATCGGCCAGCACGGTGTCCAGCCCCACAATATCGGCCCATTTCATGGGTCCCCCCCAATAGCGCGGAAATCCGTAGCCAAAGAGCAGCGTCATATCGACGTCCAGCGGACGGCGCGCGATGCCTTCACCCACGACCTTTGCCGCCTCATTCACCATGGCACACATGTAGCGACGCACAATCTCTTCATCGGTGAAGGGACGTGGCGTAATTCCAAGGCTTGCCTGCTCGGCGGCGACCAACTCGGCAATCTTGGGGTTCGGCACGCCCGCACGTTTTCCCGCTTCATAGAGATAATATCCTTCACCGGTTTTCTGGCCAAAATGCCCCTCTTCACACAGGTGGTCGATATAGGTCGGCACACGTTCCGCCGGATGGCGATGTGGCGCTTTGCGTTTGCGGGTCATCCAGCCAATGTCGAGACCGGCAAGGTCAGCCACAGCGAACGGCCCCATGGCAAATCCGAAATCCACCAGCGCCTTGTCGATCTGATAGGGCGTTGCACCATCCAGCACCATGTGATCTGCCGCCGCGCGGTAGGTGGCCAAGATCCGGTTGCCGATAAACCCGTCACAAACGCCTGCACGGACAGAAATTTTGCCCAGCGCCTTGCCCAACGCAAAACCGGTGGCAACAACATCGGGGGCGGTTTTCTCGGCGACAACCACCTCAAGCAGTTTCATGATATGTGCCGGTGAGAAGAAATGCAGCCCGATCACATCCGCAGGGCGCGCGGTTGAGGCGGCAATTTCGTCGACATCAAGGTAAGAAGTGTTGGAGGCCAGAATGCAGCCCGGTTTGCAGACAGCGTCGAGTTTGCCAAAGACCTCTTTCTTGACGTCCATATTTTCAAATACAGCTTCGACCACCAGATCGACGTCGTTCAATGCGTCATAATCGGTGGAGACCGTAAGCGCCCTTTGCGTCAGCGTATCGAATTTTTCCTGACTGATTTTGCCACGTTTCAACGCACCGGACAGGTTGCCACTGATCCGGCCATGCGCAGCTTCGGCAGCTTCGGCTTTCATCTCGATCAGGACAACATCAAAGCCCGAGAGCAATGCCGCGGTGGCAATACCGGCACCCATCGTGCCGCCCCCGATCACGCCAATGGCCTTGAGTTCACGAGGTGCCACACCTTTCAGCTCTGGCAGGTTCCCAACCGCGCGTTCCGAGAAAAACGCATGGATCATGCCTTGGCGTTGATCTGTCTCCATCAATTCCATGAACAGATCACGTTCCTTTGCCATCCCTTCGGCAAAGGGAAGCTCGCTGGCCGCTTGCACCGCGCGCACAGCTTTGGCCGGGCTGATCTGACCACGGCCTTTTTTCAGCACGGCGTCATAAGTGGCATCCCAGTCGATTGCAGGTGCCGCGGGCAGTTCGCTCACCGGACGTGGCTTGGCCCCTTCGGCAAGCAGGTCGCGGGTAAAGGCCAGGCCAACCGCCTCTGGGTCACCTTCGCTGACGCGATCCACCACGCCCATATCCAGTGCCTCGGCCGCTTTGACCTGACGGCCGCTGGTGATCATATCAAGCGATTTCTCCACCCCGGCGAGACGCGGCAAACGCTGGGTGCCGCCAGCACCGGGGATCAGGCCCAGATGCACTTCGGGCAGGCCCACACGGGCGCTGGGTTGCGCAATGCGGTAATGGGCGCTGAGCGCGATTTCCAAACCGCCGCCCAGCGAAACCCCATGCATGGAAGCAACAACCAACAGCGGGGATGCTTCGATCCGCGTACAGAGAACCGGCAGATAGGGTTCCATCGGCGGCTTGCCAAATTCGGTAATGTCAGCCCCGGCGATAAAGGCACGGCCCTCACCGACGATCAGTACAGCGCGCACGCCTTCATCCGCTTCGGCGCGGTCCATCGCATCCCACAAGCCCTGACGCACCGCCTGCGACAGCGCATTCACTGGCGGGTTCTGGATGCGCAGCACAGCAATGTCATCCTGTCGGGTATAGGCGATTTTATCGGTCATCATAGTCTCCTGAAGGTTCATCCACGCCGGGCCAATGCAGGCGCATGGCCGGTTCGGTGTTCTAGGCGGCGCACGGCGTCTCTTAGGGCGGGCCCGACTTCCGCGAACATCCGAGAGTCCGGCAAATCGCGCGGCAGGGCCCCGCAGGTAAAGGCGACGCTTTCGCCAAATTCTGTTGCATAATAGGGCACGCTGACCGCATTCACGGTGCTGGCATAACGGGTGGGCGCAGGTGCCACGGCAAAGCCCTGACCGATCAACTGATCATAGCCTTCCTGCCGGAACTGGGTCATCTCACCACCATCGTCCAGCGGCGCAAACTTGTCCTTGTCCAAAGAGGCCAGCACGGCCAGACCGGAAGAGGATCCATAAACCGGAATGCGCTGCCCCGGATCAAGCCAGATCGTCGCAGCACCGCTGGGCCGCCATGTCTTGACCAGCAACATCCGCGCCCCGTCGCGCACCGCGATCAATGCCAGCGTGCCGGTTTCATCTGCCAGCTGTTGCATCGTGTCAGACGCCAGATCGACAAAGCTGTTGGACAAAGAGGCCACCGACCCCAGCGCAACCGCTGCCGGTCCCAACCTGAAACGTTCATTGCGCCCACCATGTGCCAGATAGCCCAGCTCGCAAAGTGTATAGGTTAAACGCGATATGGTCGGTTTGGGCAGACCGGTACGGGCGGCGATTTCAGCATGGGTCAACCCGTTATCACTTGCGTGGAAAACACGCAGAATCCCAAGGCCCCGCCCCAGCGTATTGGCAAATTTACGATCCGTGGTTTCGGCGCTCATCGCACCGCACCTTCTGCGCAATTTAATCTGGTTTGCCCGGTCTTCTGCAATGGCACGCCCCACTTGTTTCACATAGTAAAACTTAATTTCAGTTCTTACGCCAAGACGTAAAGACCCCTTGCGATTCCTGCAAGGGGCCTTGGCCGATAAGGGAGTTACGTAACGTCGCCGCGGGTGTGTTACCCGTAAATGAAGCAGCTGTTTGCTACAGCATCCGCAGGCAATTCCTGCTCTGTCAGCTTGTCGAAATACATCCGGTCGCTGGCCACCATCAGACCGCCAGCCGCCAGCAGCGGTTCAACCAGAGGAGAGATCGCCCGGGCAAATGAGTCGTTCTTTTCCGGGTTATGCCCACCCAGATCCGCATGGATCAAAGTCGCGGTGGGGCCGAACCGTTCCAGCGCCTGCACAAGCGTGTCATGCACATCGCCAAGGATCAGCATATCATCGGGTGGCGTGCTTTTAGGGTGCGAGGCCACAGCCCGCTCAAATACATAGACAGCGCGCTGTGGCATTTTCTCGACCATATGGTGATAGGTGCGTCCATTGCCCAAACCCAGCTCGAACACCGGCCCTTCCATTGTGGCGGTCTGCGCAATCGCGTGATCAAGACAGGCGCGCTGCGACACCATTCGGTTGATAAAGTGATCAAGGCGGCTCATGGCGTTTTCCTTTTGCTGGGGAGAGGCACAATGCGCACCTTTTCAGCCCTTGTGTAACCTGAATGCACCGTCAGGGGCCAGTGCAGGCCCGGGCACAACCGCGTGAGGTTTCCCTGCTGGACGGGTCGGCCCAAATCGGCTTCACTCCGAATCCAAAGGCTGAAACCATTGTTAGGACCTAAATGACCTCTTTGCTGGACGTAGAAGGGCTTACAATCGGCTTTGGTGACGCGCCTGCGGTGGTACAGGACGTGAGCTTTTCCGTTTCCGCCGGGGAAACGCTGGCACTGGTCGGTGAAAGCGGGTCAGGCAAAACGCTGACCTGCCGCACCGCCTTGCGGATCTTGCCCGGGGCGGCGCAGATCCGGGGCGGGTCGGTAACCTTGGCCGGCAGCGCGGGGTCGGTGGATTTGCTGACCTGCCCGGAACGGCAGATGCGGTCCATTCGCGGCAACCGGATTGCGATGATTTTTCAGGAACCGATGCGCTCCCTGTCACCCCTGCACCGGTTGGGTGATCAGGTGGGCGAGGTGTTGCGCATTCACCGCGACATGGGTGCCCGCGAGGCGAAGCGACGGGTGCTGGAACAATTCGACAAGGTCGGTTTTGTTGATCCCGCGCGGGCCTTTTCCAGCTATCCTTTTGAGATGTCGGGCGGCATGCGTCAACGGGCGATGATTGCCATGGCCATGGTGGCGCAACCGGAATTGCTGATCGCGGATGAACCGACCACGGCGCTGGATGTGACCACACAGGCACAGGTTCTGGGCTTGATCAACACCCTGCAGAAGGACACCGGCATGGCGGTGATCCTTGTGACCCATGATCTGGGCGTGGTCGCCAATATGGCGCAGCAGGTGGTGGTAATGAACAAGGGTCGGGTGATGGAAGCCGGACGTGCCGAACATATTCTTGCCGCACCCGCCCATGGGTATACCGCCAAGCTGTTTGCGGCCGCACCGATGATCCCGACGGTTGCCACCCCGGCGCCTGAACTGGCCTATGATGATGTGATCCTTGATCTGAAGAAGGTAACCAAGACCTATACGATGCGGGCCAGCGGCTGGCGGGCACCTGTTGCGATCACCGCCTGTCGCGATGTGAACCTGCAAGTGCCGCGCGGCAAAACGCTGGCCGTGGTGGGGGAAAGCGGGTCTGGCAAGACCACATGTGCGCGGGTCGCTTTGGGTGCAGAGCGGCCAGATCCCGGGGGCGAAGTTCTGTTTTGCCCCGTAGCCGATGAACCCGCCCTGCCCGTGCACGATATGAGCGCAGCCCAGCGCACGGCCTTTCAACGTCAGGCGCAGATGGTGTTTCAGGACCCCTATTCCTCGCTTAGTCCGCGCATGCGTGTGCTTGAGGCGCTGGTGGAGCCGATGGAAATCCACGCGATAGGCAACCGCAAGGAACGCGTCGAAAAAGCCGCCGAGATGTTGCGGCTGGTCGGGCTGAACCCCGATATGCTGCGCCGGTACCCGCACGCATTTTCCGGTGGGCAGCGGCAGCGGTTGTCGATTGCGCGCGCACTGACACTGGATCCCAAGCTGTTGATCTGTGATGAGCCGACCAGCGCCCTCGACGTCTCTGTGCAGGACCAGATCCTGACCCTGCTTGAGGACATCCGCGATCAGGCCAAGCTGAGCTATCTGTTCATCAGTCACGATCTGGCGGTGGTGGCGCGTATCGCAGATGAGGTTGCGGTGATGCGGGCCGGTGTCATCGTCGAACAGGCCCCGCCCGACACCCTGTTCTACAACCCGCAACATCCCTATACCAAAGCACTGATCGCCGCCCAACCGGAACCAGATGTGACCCGCCCGATCGACCTTGATCTCGTCGCCAAAGGTGCTGGCGCGCCGACTAGCTGGCCAGAGATGTTCCGCTTTGACGGCACATCCGCGCCGGACTTGCGCGAACTAGAGCCGGGCCATAAGGTGCGCTGCCATGCGTAAGCTTCTTGCCCTTTTTGCGGTTCTTGCCGCCCCGGCCCTTGCCCAAACACCCTTGCAGGAAACCACGTTTTGGGCGCAGGAGGTAACGGTCGGCAATCTGCCCCCGATTGGAGAGCGCCTGCCCGACACGCCGCTGGTGGTCGATCTGGAGGCGAAGGGCCGTACCTTTGGCACACAAGGCGGCACGTTGCGCACTTTGGTCACCCGCTCGAAAGACGTACGACAGATGGTTGTTTACGGCTATGCGCGGCTGGTGGGATACGGCCCTGATTACGAACTTTACCCCGACATCCTGCGCGACATCGAAGTGATCGAGGACCGCAAGTACATCCTGCATCTGCGCCCCGGCCATCGTTGGTCTGATGGAGCGCCCTTCACCTCCGGTGATTTTCGCTATTGGTGGGAAAAAGTGGTGAACAACGCCGAGATCACCCCCTCCGGCCCGCCAGAGTTCATGATCGTCGATGACAAGCTGGGCCGTGTCACCTTTCCCGATGCTCACACCGTGATCTTTGAATGGGACACGCCGAACTCCAACTTCCTGCCGCTGCTGGCACAGGCCGCACCGCCGTTCATATACCGCCCTTCACATTACCTACGCCAGTTCCATGTAGATTTCGCCGAGACCGAGGCGCTGGCCGAAGAAGTTCGACGCGCACGGGTAAAAAGCTGGGCTGCGTTGCACAACAAACGCGACAGTATGTACAAATACGACAACCCGGACCAGCCGACGTTGCAGCCTTGGATCAATGCCAGCGGACGCAGTTCGCGCAAATTGTTTGTGCGCAATCCCTACTACCACCGGATTGATACACGCGGCCTGCAATTGCCCTATATCGATGTGGTGAACATGACGATTGTTGGGGGCGGACTGGTCGCGGCCAAGGCCAATGCAGGCGAGGTTGACTTGCAGGCGCGCGGCCTTGATTTCCCGGATGTGTCGATCCTGAAGAAAGGGGAAACCGATGGCGGCAACTATCGCACCTTGTTATGGGCCAGTGGTGTGGCCAGCCAGATTGCGATCTACCCGAATTTGAATTTCAACGACCCCGTCTGGCGCGAAGTGATGCGCGACGTGCGGTTCCGCCGTGCGCTCAGCATGGGTATCGATCGGCGGATGATCAACCGTGCCTTGTATTTTGGCCTTGGCAATGAGGGCGGGATGACGGCCCTTTCGTCCAGCCCGCTATTCAACTCCGACGACCTGCTGGCATGGTCGGGCATGGATATCGCCGCCGCCAATACTCTGCTGGACGATATGGGGTTGATCAACCGCAATGATGCGGGCATCCGCCTGCTGCCCGATGGCCGCCCGATGGAGTTTGTGATCGAAACCGCGGGCGAACGGCAGGAGGTGGAAAACGCGCTTGCCATTGTCACCGACACATGGCGCGAAATCGGTGTGAAACTGGTGATGCGCCCGCTGGACCGCGACATCCTGCGCAACCGGGTTTATGCAGGCGTCAGCATGGCCGCGATCTGGTTCGGCTGGGACAATGGCCTGCCCACTGCGGCGACCTCCCCCAAATATCTGGCCCCGACCAATCAGGAATTTTTCGCTTGGCCCAAATGGGGACAGCATTACGCCACCGCCGGAAACGCCGGCGAACCACCAGATATGGAAGCTGCCAAACGGCTGATGCAACTGGCTGATGACTGGTCTCACACCACCGTACCTACAGAGCGCAAGACCATCTGGCGCGAGATGCTGGACATCCACGCAGATCAGCAATTCGCCATCGGCATCCTGTCCGAGGCCCCGCAACCTGTTGTGGTTTCCAAACATCTGCGCAATGTGCCGGAAAAGGCGATCTGGGCCTATGATCCGGGCGCGCATTTCGGGGTACACCGTGTGGATGAATTCTATTTTGACGATGCATTCGAGCAGGTGACGCAATGATCTTGCTGCGCTACGCTGCCTATCGTTTTCTGACGATGTTGCTGACCCTTTGGGTTGTGTCGATCATGGTGTGGATCATCATCAACCTGCCACCCGGTGATTATCTCTCCAACCAGATTGCAGAATTGCGGGCCACCGGCCAGGCCGAAGGTGTGGCCAAGGCCGAATTCCTGCGCACCGAATACGCGCTGGATCGCCCAATTTGGGAGCAATATTTCATCTGGGTCGGTATGATGCCCGGCCCCAACGGATTTTCCGGGCTGATACAGGGTGACTTTGGCTGGTCCTTTGAATTTGACCGTCCTGTCGGAGACATTGTGGGCGACGCCCTGTGGCTGACGGTGCTGGTGAACCTTGCTGCTGTCCTTTTTGTCTATGCCGTGGCCCTGCCCCTTGGGGTATTGGCCGCCGCGAAATCCGAAACATGGGTGGATTACACCGCTGGTTTTGTCGGCTATCTGGGGCTGGCGACCCCGAACTTCCTGCTGGCGCTGATCCTGTTCTACTATGGCAATAAATATTTCGATCTGCCCATCGGCGGGCTGATGCATCCCGCATTCGAGGGGGAGCCGATGACATGGGCCAAGGTCAAATCCATCCTGCTGCACTTAATCGTGCCTACCTTTGTGATCGGCACCTCCGGGGCGGCCGCGATGATGCAACGTTTGCGCGCAAATATGTTGGACGAGCTGAGCAAACCCTATGTGGAAACCGCACAGGCCAAGGGGCTTGGGCCCGCCAAGATGCTTACCAAATACCCTCTGCGGGTGGCGTTTAACCCCTTTGTCGCCGACATTGGCAACCTGTTGCCTGCAATGGTGTCCGGCTCTGTGCTGGTGTCGGTTGTACTGGGGCTGCAAACCATTGGGCCTTCCCTGCTGACAGCGCTGAAATCACAGGATCAGTTCCTTGCCGCCTTTGTATTGATGTTCGTGGCATTGCTGACCCTGATCGGCACAATGATCTCTGACCTGCTGCTGGTTCTTCTGGACCCGCGCATCCGCTACGGAGAGCGCGGCAAATGACAGACCATCCCGACAACCGCTACGTCGACCCGGCACCATGGCAGGACGAAACCGACATCAGCGCACCAGAACGCTCGGACATGGATGCGCCTGCATGGCTGCTGGTCTGGCGCAAATTCAAGCGGCACAAGCTGGCGCTGGTCTCGGGCATCTTTCTGCTGACCTGTTATCTGATCCTGCCGATTGCCGGGTTCATCGCCCCCTATACCCCGAACGAGCGCAGCGCGGATTACCTCTATGCCCCGCCTCAAAGCGTGAATCTATGGCACGAGGGCCGTTTTGTCGGGCCGTTTGTCTATCCCACAACGGCAGAGGCCGATCTTGAGCAGTTCCAATGGCACTATACCACAGATGAAACCACACCGATGCAGCTGGAGTATTTCTGCAAAGGTGAGACCTATCGCCTGTTCGGTCTGATCCCCTCTGACACCCATCTGTTCTGCGCCCCTGAAGGGGCCACGGTTTTCCTGTGGGGCTCTGACCGGCTTGGGCGCGATGTCTTCAGTCGCATCCTGTATGGCGCGCAATTGTCCCTGACCGTTGGCCTGATTGGCATCACCGTGTCATTCCTGCTTGGCATTACCTTTGGTGCGATGGCGGGATATTTCGGCGGCAAAACCGACTGGGTCGTAAATCGCGCCATCGAAATTCTGCGCTCGCTGCCGGAACTGCCCCTGTGGCTGGCCCTTTCTGCCGCTGTACCGTCGAACTGGGGGCCGGTTGCGGTGTTCTTTATCATCTCGATCATTCTGGGCATTCTCGACTGGCCTGGCCTTGCCCGCGCAGTGCGCTCTAAATTTCTGTCCCTGCGGGAAGAGGAATACGTCAAGGCGGCTGAAATGATGGGCGCAAAACCGTCGCGCGTGATCCGCCGCCACCTTCTGCCCAACTTCATGTCACATCTGATCGCAAGCGCCACCCTGTCGATCCCCGCGATGATCCTTGGCGAAACCGCGCTCAGCTTTCTGGGCCTCGGCCTGCGCGCCCCCGCGGTCAGCTGGGGTGTCATGTTGAACGATGCCCAAAACCTGGCCAGCATCGAAATCTACTGGTGGACAGCCATTCCCATGCTGCCGATCATCGTTGTCGTGCTGGCGTTCAACTTCCTTGGCGACGGGCTGCGGGCCTCGCTGGATCCCTATAAAAACTAAGGGCGCTGGCAAAACGCCAACGCCCCGTCTTCATCCTGTCCTTAAGCTCTGAAAGCGGAGCCTCCGAAACTGCGCGGGTGCCACAGGACACCCCGAAGCGGTTAGCCGTACCAGTTTCCAAATTTCACTTCTGTTTCCCCGCTTACCATCTTGGCAAAGCTCTGTGGGTCCTGGGTGCCGCCGTCGCGCCCGCGGTAGTGATAGGGGTAGACATATGAAGGTGCAAATTCGGAAACAGCCGAGGCCGCCGCATTGGAATCCATCGTAAACGGCAGGTTCATACAGACAAAGGCCAGATCAATATCTTTCAGGCTGCGCATCTCGGGGATGTCTTCGGTATCACCCGAGATATACATCCGAAAACCTTCGAAGTTTAGCACATAGCCGTTGTCCCGCCCCTCGGGGTGGAAATTTTTGCGCTCTTCCGTGGTATTATAGGCCGGTATCGCCTCTATCACCATATCGGCGAAGTCAGCAGTATCACCATTGGCAACCTCGCTGGCGCGGGCCTTCAACCCTTCAGATAGTTTACCCATCACCGCAGGGTTGGTGATGAGCTGTGTGTTCTCGGCGACAATCGCCTGCAGGGTCTCTTCCTGATAGTGATCACCATGTTCATGGGTGATCAGGATCAAATCGGGAGCGGGCATGCCCTCATATTGCGCCGCCTCGCCCACGGGATCGACATAGATCGTACCTTTCGGTGTCTCCAATACAATCGAGGCATGTGCCACCGGATGCACCGTGATGTCACCGGCGGGTGTTTCGAAACGATCCGCGCCATGCCCGTCCGCATGGGCCAGGAAAGGCAAGAAGGTGACGGTTGCAGCGGTGGTAGCAAGGAAATGTCGACGTGTCTGGGTCATGGGACGTTCCTGTGATGGTTTCCAAAAAAGCTAGTGCGGGATCACCACAAGTCAACGTGGGTACATGCTCAACACTGCGTGATCGGCCAGATCCCGCTATCTGTCATCACCTTTCGCCTCCTCCGCATCTCCCAGCATTTCCTCTTCGATTGAGGATTGTGCGGCAGCGGTGATGGTGTTTTTCTCTTCCTCGCTCAGGTCGTCGACCTTACCATCGGCCAACCGTACCGTAACTTCACGATGGGCAAACTTGATGCCTTCGCGCTCGAACAACGCGCGGATGTCCTGATAAATCCGTTTGCGGATCACCCATTGATCACCGGGTTTGGTCATAAACTTGACGCGGATGATCATCGCGCTGTCCTGCATTTCAATTACCCCTTGGGATTTCAACGGCTGAATGAAATCGGGACCAATCACCGGATCTTCAAGCAACTCTTGCCCCAGCTTCTTGATCAGTTTGCGCACCCGTTCAACATCCGTGTCATAGGTCACCCGCAGCGGCAGTTTCATGATCACCCAATCACGCGAGTAATTGGTCATCACCTGCAATTCGCCAAACGGGATGGTGTGCAAGGCACCCAGATGGTGGCGCAGTTGGAACGAGCGGACAGAGATTTTTTCAACCGTGCCTTTGACACCGCCAACATCGAGATATTCGCCCTTGCGAAAGGCATCATCAAACAGGAAAAACGCGCCTGCAAAGATGTCGCGCACCAGTGCTTGCGAGCCAAAACCAACTGCCACACCAACGATACCGGCACCGGCAAACAGCGGCCCCACATTGATGCCCACCTGCATCAGCACGATCAGCAAAATCGTAACAACAACCACAATCAGTATGAAGTTGCGAAACAGGGGCAGCAGAGTTGCCAACCGGCTGGCCGAGGAACCGCCGCCCTCGTCGCCCAATTCCCCCTCTTCCTGATCACCAGTTTCTTCCTGAATCTTGGTGTCAATCCAGATCCGAAAGGCGTGATAGATGATATAGCCGAAAAACAGGATGACCATGATATCCAGCATCCGGTCGGCAACGCTTTCGACCATCTCGGCACTGTCGTTGTCCCAAATGTAGAAAAACGCATAAATCCCCGCGACAAAAGCCAGAATACCGGCAATGCGGCGGGCCAGCTCTTCGAAGGTATTCATCTGGTGGCGCGGCCCGATGACCGCACAGGCGGCCTTTTCCTCGGCTCGGGTCTCTTCCAATTCGCGGGTCAGGCGCGCCTTTTCCGCAGCGCTTGCTGCCTGACTTTCTGCCGTGGCCAAAGCCTGTTCCTGCGCCTCTTCCTCAACCATAATTTCATTCATGCGACGCAGTGCACGGGCGCGCGAAAAGTTACGTTCGATCAGGTAGTTAATCACCCCATAGACCACTACAATCGAGATCAGAATGCCGTAGGCACCAGCAATCAATGGGACAGGGTTCGGGCTGTTGAGGACAAGGTCATAGGTCAGCTGGAACCAGGCGAATAATACGTAGAGGATAACCACCGGGGCCCAGATCTGGCTAAGCAGACGGGTCGCCATACCCACCTCTTCCGGTGCTTTCCCACGACGCAACGCCCCTGAAATCGCGCGGCGGTTGACCAGAACCATTACGATATTGACCAGCACAATGACCGCCGACAGGATCGAGGACAAAAACGCATAAACATCGTAGTTCAGCCCCAGTTCGGCAATCCAGACACCAAACAGGATTGCACAAATGTCAAACACCGCCAGCACCCAAAGCCAACGATGCAGGCGTTTGGCGTCACGATCACTGAGGACGGGAATGCGATATTGCGCAAGAAACGGCGACAAGATCATCCGCCACAGACCAGCAACAAACCGACAGGCGAAATAGCCAATGTTGATCAGCGTGGCGGTGAATTGCAATGCGGTGTCTTCAAGCGGGCCAAAGATCGCGAAGCCGATGAAATAGGCCACGATCATCGACACCAGAATCCCGCTTACACCAGCTGCAAACCGCAGGACAAGAAACGGCATCTTCTCGGCAAAGCCGACGGGGTTGTCCCGCACCCGCGACACAATGACGTTGCGCATGATCCTTTTGCCATAGATTTCCCGTTCAAACAGCACCCCGGCGGCAAAGAACAGCAGGCTGTAGCCCAGCACCTTGCCAAATGCCGTCAAACTGCCATCAGGACTGGCCGCGCGCAGAATATACAGCACCTCGTTGAAGGCGGTTGGCAGTTGCACCAGACGTTCAATCAACGCGGTGCGAAACCGCACCGTGTTGTCCTGCAAGGCCATCAGCGCAGAACCGTCAAATCCTTCCGATACCGCTGCCGGCGCAGCTTCAGGGACGGATTGAAGCAGATTTCCTTCGCGGTCGATCACCACAACGCCCACGCCGTTTTCCGCCGCCTGACGCATGATGTCTTCGATCTTTGCTTCGGAGTCTGTTTCCGCAACCTGTTTATTGGTCAAAAAAGAGATGCCCTGAGCAAAGCTGCTGCTGCCAAACGGGCCCAGTAAAATCCCGATCAGCAGCAAAAAGAAGATGGTCAGACGCATGGCAGCCCCAGTATTCAACGACAGTTGAAACACGCTAGGCCAGTGGCCATCTCATTGCAATTCCCGCGATGAAGGGCTGCCGCACGGAACCGTGATCCATGATGTTTTACAAAGCCCTGCAGTTTATGCCATAGCGGAAGGGGGCTGGCGCATGGGCAGCCGAGAATTCACAGACGAATCCTGCGGGGGTCTGTTCACAGGCTAAGCCACAGTACAAATGTGGTGGAAAAGGTGACACTTATGGGGCCAACACCCTCGCACGCCAATCGCGGCACGTCCCGTGCGCGGCGGATCATGTTTTACAGCCACGATACGTTTGGTCTGGGACATCTGCGCCGTTCGCGGGCCTTGGCAACTGCGCTGACGCAGGCAGACCCCGAAGCCTCTGCGATCATCCTGACCGGATCTCCGATGGCGGGCCGGTTCACCTTTCCAGAGCGGGTCGACCATATCCGCCTGCCCGGCGTGACCAAGACACCCGATGGCAGTTACATCAGCCAGACGCTGGGACTGGATATCGACGATATAACCTCCCTGCGGGCCGGGCTGATCCAAAGTGCGGTTGAACGGTTCGAACCTGATCTGATGATTGTCGACAAGGAACCAACCGGATTTCGCGGGGAGTTATTGCCAACATTGGAATACCTGCGGATGCGCGGCCGGTCACGTGTGGTGCTGGGCCTGCGGGATGTGCTGGACGAACCCGAAGTTCTGGCCGCTGAATGGACCCGCAAGGGGGCTCTGGCCGCGGCAGAGAACCTCTATGATGAAATCTGGGTCTACGGTGTGCGCGCGGTCTATGACCCGACAGAGGGGCTGGCCCTTTCCACCGAGACCCGCGCCAAAATGCATTGGACCGGCTATTTGCGCCGCGCGATTACGGATTCATCTGATGTGCCTGACAGCCCTTATGTCCTGATCACACCGGGTGGTGGTGGTGACGGGGCCGCGATGGTGTCGCTGGTGCTGTCTGCCTATGAGCAAGATCCCGATCTTGGGCCCAATGCGATGTTGATCTATGGCCCTTTCCTGTCAGGGGAAGTGCGCGATGCCTTTGATGCACGTGTGGCGAAGTTGAACGGGCGCGTCACTGCCGTGGGCTTTGACAGCCGGATCGAGGCATTGTTTGCCGGTGCGGTCGGGGTGGTCTGCATGGGCGGCTACAACACCTTTTGCGAGGTGCTGTCGTTCGATCGGCCTGCGGTGATCGTGCCGCGCACCAAGCCGCGGCTTGAGCAATGGCTCAGGGCCAGCCGTGCCGAAGAGCTGGGGCTGGTGCGTATGTTGGACGAATTCCGCGACGGCATGACAACGCAGGCCATGATTGGCGCGATCCGTGCCCTGCCTGATCAGGCCAAACCTTCTGCCGCAGGTGCAGACGGGCTGCTGGACGGGCTGGACGTGGTTGTGGGTCGGGCGCAGGCCCTGATGAACAAAGGACCAAACCGATGAGTAAGCCCCCCCGCCTCGCCGTTGTTGTCAAAGGCTGGCCGCGCCTGTCCGAGACATTTATCGCGCAAGAGCTGGTGGCGCTGGAAGAGGCCGGTCTGGATTTCGACATCTGGTCACTGCGCCACCCCACCGATACGAAGACCCACCCGCTGCATGACCGCCTGCACGCCCCCGTTCGTTATCTGCCGGAATATCTGCGCGACGATCCTGCGCGTGTCGCACGCGCCATGGGGGCTGCTGCAGAGATGCCGGGGTTTGACGCAGCCGCTGCCGCCTTTGTTGCGGATCTGGAGCGCGACGATACCGCCAACCGACGTCGCCGCTGGGGGCAGGCCTGTGTGATGGCGCATGAATTGCCCGCTGATGTCAGCGGCATTTACGCCCATTTCCTGCATACCCCGTCTTCGGTCGCACGCTACGCCGCGATCCTGCGCGGCATGCCGTGGTCGTTTTCCGCCCATGCCAAGGACATCTGGACGTCCCCCGAATGGGAGTTGCAGGAAAAGCTTTCAGGCGCGACCCATGGCGCGGCATTCGGAGCGACCTGCACAAGGTTCGGGGCAGAGCATTTGCAAGCCATGGCCGACTCGCCGTCACGCGTGGATCTGGTGTATCATGGTCTTGATCTGGGGCGTTTTCCCGCCCCACCGCAGCGTAACCTGCGCCAACCTGATGCACCTTTTGCCCTGATGTCCGTGGGACGTCTGGTCGAGAAAAAAGGTTATGACAATCTGCTGGATGCGCTGGCCCTGCTGCCCGACAGACTGGACTGGCATTTCACCCATATTGGCGGCGGTGCCCTGGACGCGGATATGCGGGCAAGGGCAGAGCGGCTTGGCATTGCCAGCCGCATCACATGGCGCGGTGCCTGTGACCAGCCAGAGGTGATTGCCGCCATGCGCAAGGCCGATCTGTTTGTGCTGCCCTCGCGCATCGCCGCGGACGGTGACCGGGACGGGCTGCCCAATGTCCTGATGGAAGCGGCCAGCCAGAAACTGCCCATTCTCAGCACCCCTGTTTCGGCCATCCCCGAATTTATCGATACCGGTGTGCATGGCGTTCTAAGCGATGATGCCCCCACTGCACTGGCCCATGCCATGGAAAGCTTCGCCACGGATCCTGCCCGCGCCCATGCGATGGCCGATGCTGCCTTTGACCGCCTTAACGCGCATTTCCTGATGCATCCGGGCATTGAACATCTGACCAAGCGGCTGACCGCGATGTTGACGGCGCAGGGCTGATGCAGCTGGCCTTTTATGCGCCCATGAAGTCGCCGGACCATCCGGTGCCTTCTGGTGACCGCAGCATTGCGCGGTCTTTGGTTGCTGCATTGGGCCACATGGGCGCAAAGGTGACAGTCCCCAGCAGTTTGCGCTGCCGTGATGGCAAGGGAGACACCAAGGTGCAGGCCGCGTTACAACTTGCAGCACAGGGCGAGGTTGACCGTCTGATCCCGCTTGGCCAGCGCGCCGGATGGCAGGCATGGATCACCTATCATAACTATTACAAGGCCCCCGACCTGATTGGCCCGACCGTCAGCAAGGCCTTGGGCATTCCTTATCTGCAGGTTGAATCCACCCGCGCCCGCAAGCGCCTGAACGGCCCTTGGGCGGAATTTGCCCGGATCGCAGAGGCGGCAACCGATGCCGCGGATGTGGTTTTCTACTTCTCAACCCGCGATGCCATCGGCTTGCAGGAAAACGCCCGCCCCGCGCAGCAGCTGATCCACCTGCGCCCGTTTTTACCCCGTAGTGACATCCCTTCAAACGCGATGGGCGATGGTCCGATGCTAAGTGTCGGCATGATGCGCACGGGGGACAAGCTCGCCTCATTTCAGATTATTGCCGATACGCTTTTCTTGTTGGCAGACCCAGAGTGGCAGTTGGATATCGCCGGGGACGGCCCCGCCCGCGCCGAGGTGGAAAACCTGATGTCGCCCTTTGGGTCACGTATAAGGTTCCTTGGACAGCTTGAGACACAAACCCTGCAAGTAGCCTATCAAAACGCCAGCCTGATGTTCTGGCCCGGCGTGAACGAAGCCCTTGGCATGGTCTATCTGGAGGCACAGGCCGCGGGTCTGCCCGTGGTCGCCCAAGACCGCCCCGGCATGCGCGAAGTATTGGTGCCCGCCCCTTATCCTGCGCCAGATCAAGGGCCCGCTGGATTGGCGGCTGTTATCGATGACCTGTTGGCACACCCCTCAACGCGCCGAGAGCTGGGCCAGACTGCGCAGCGCCATGTCACCCTGAACCACCTGATGCCAACCGCCGCTGAAACATTATGCAGCGGGCTGGCCCAAACCGGAGTAACCCTATGATCCGTCTGGCTCTATTACGTCATGGCCACACCGAGTGGAACCGCGCTGGTCGCATTCAGGGGCGGACCGATATCCCGCTGGAAGACGCGGCGCGGCAGGATCTGTCCAAGCTGATGCTTCCCCCACCGTGGCAAGACGCCGATCTGTTTTCCAGCCCTTTGGCACGCGCCGCAGACACAGCACGGATTATCGCGGATCGGGACCCCGTCACTGACCCAGCTTTGATCGAGATGAACTGGGGTACTTGGGAAGGGAAATTCGGGGTGCAAATGCGGGCAGATCCGAATAGCGGTTATCGGGATATCGAAACTTGGGGTTGGAACTATACGCCACCCGATGGCGAAGCGCCCGCCGCGCTGCGGGACAGGCTGATCCCCTGGGCGGCAGGGTTGCAACGCGACAGTATCGCGGTCTGCCACATTGGTGTCATGCGGGTGCTGATGGCCCATGCAACGGGCTGGCAGTTTGACGGCCCCGCCCCGTTTCGGATCAAACGCAACCGGCTTTTTGTCATCGAGATCGATGGCGATACATGGCACCTGCAAGCGGAGCCGGTGCGGCTTTTGGAGCGGCCAAAATGAAGGTGATGATTGTCGTCACCCATCTGCTTGGAACTGGCCATCTGACCCGTGCGGTCACCTTGGCACAGGCGTTTCAAGAGGCGGGGCATCGACCTATCGTGATCTCGGGGGGGATGCCGGTGGCGCGGCTTTCCGACATCGGGATAGAGGTTGTGCAACTGGGCCCCTTGCGCTCTGACGGAGTGGATTTCAGCAGGTTACTGGATGCGGGTGGCGCTGTTGCAACCGACGATCTGATGCGGGGTCGCAGGGTGCAGATCGCTAGGACACTAGATGAATTTCAGCCGGATGTGGTCATCACGGAGCTGTTTCCATTTGGCCGTCGCAATTTGAAAGATGAATTCCTTGATCTGCTGGCAAAGATGCGCACATTGCCCCGCCGTCCGGCGGTATTCGCATCCATTCGTGACATTCTGGCCCCCCCCAGCAAGCCCAAAAAAGCGCAATTCGCCGATGAGACCATTGCAGCCCACTACAATGGCGTCCTTGTGCATTCCGATCCGGATGTCGCCCCTCTTGAGCTAAGCTGGCCTGTGTCCGACCAATTGCGGGACAAGTTGCGGTATACCGGATTTGTCGCCATGCCCCCCGCCCCGCCGCATCCCGAACAGGCCGGCGCAGGTGAGGTGATTGTCAGTGCGGGCGGCGGATCTGTGGGCGACAATCTGTTTCATTGTGCGCGTAAGGCTGCGGCACTGGACAGCGGACGCATCTGGCGGTTGCTGGTGGGCGGTCAGGCTGCACAGGCGCGGATCACAGATTTGCAAGCAGGGGCCCCTGCCAATCTGACCGTCGAAACCACCCGCCCCGACTTTCGCCAAATGCTGCATCACGCGGCAGTGTCAGTTTCCTTTTGCGGCTATAATACCGCACTTGATCTGCTTCAAACCACATGTCCGTCGGTATTGGTGCCCTTCGACGATGGCGATGAGGTTGAGCAGGGCATTCGCGCCACGGCCCTTGCCCGCACGCCCGGTTTTGAGATGCTCACCTCAAGCAAGCTGACGGCACACACCTTGTTATCAGCAGTCAGTAAGGCGATTGCAGACGGGCACCAACGCCAAATACATACGCAGATGTATGGCGCGCAGAACAGCGTTGATATTGTGCTGCAATCGGTGAAGGAACAACGTCTTGGCTGACTGGAGCGCCCTGCAAGACGAGCTGCGCATCTGGCGCAGTGAAGGCCTTACCCTGCCCCTCTGGTGGCGGGATGACGACGCGGTTTCGCATACACCCGCCCTTGACCAGATGCTGGCACGGGCCAGACATTTGAACATGCCGGTCCATATCGCGGTGATCCCGAAACATGCAGACCAAAGCCTTGTTGATCTTGTGTTGGACGAACCAAAACTGGTGCCGCTTGTGCATGGCTGGGCACATGAGAACCACGCGACACAGGGCCGCAAGAAGGCCGAATTTGGTGAACAGCGTGCCAGTCTGTTGGGGGACGCCAGCGCCGCCATCGAACGGATGAAAGCCCTGTTCGGCACGGCTTTTGCCGAAGTCTTTGTGCCGCCGTGGAACCGCATTGATCCTGATCTGATCCCGCACCTGCCTGCGCTGGGGTATCATGCGCTCTCGACCTTTACGCCTCGCACGACCCGCCTGCCCGTGGCGGGGCTGGCTCAGATCAACACACATGTTGATCCAATCAACTGGCGGGGCGGGGGGGGATTACTTGCGCCTGATACCATGGTGTCCAGGTTGATCCAGCACTTGCAGGACCGACGGCAAGGGCGTACCGATGCAGCGGAGCCTTTGGGGGTGTTAACCCATCATCTGGTGCAGGATGCGGAGACCTGGGCATTCACACAGGATTGCCTGTCCTGTCTGTTGGACGCGGGGGCGGTGCCGTTGGATTTGTACGGCGCGAAAGACGCCCTTCCCTAGGTCACGACCCGGTCAATTTGCGCGCCACCAGATAGGCAACTGGCATGGCCAGCACCGCACCTGCAGCAGCGGCTGCAAGGATTGGGGTCAGGGAAACATACCCTGCGGTCAGGACGGCAATCACCCCGGCCCCGGCCAAAGCGGTTGCAATGATGGAATAGAGCATTGAGGCAAGGCGAAACATCGGGTGTCCTCTCAAATAGGTTCACATTGCCAGAGGACTAGCATGCACCCGGACGCATTGTGTTGATTTGGGTCAATCCGCGTAAACCCCTGATCGCCCAGAAACAGAACTGGTTTTGACACGCCTCCCACAGCCCCTGCAGGACAAGCCGAGCGACCTGAAAAACCCTGCCCGCACCTAGCCGCGCTTTTTCACAAACTCTGTCAGGATGACAATGCGCTGGCCCTCAACGCGCCCTTCGATATGCGCAGGGTTGTCGGCAACCAGCGAGATCCGATGCACCGCGGTGCCGCGTTTGGCGGTGAATCCGGCTCCTTTGACATTCAGATCCTTGATCAGAACCACGGTATCCCCGGCCGCAAGCGCCACGCCGTTACTGTCCTTATGCGCCGTTTCCTGTGGGGCGCTGTCCACCCAGAGCTGTGTTTCTTCGTCAAGATAAAGCTGCTCGGAAAGGTCACGCGCCCAATCGACATCAAGACGCTTGAGCGTACGGGCCGCGAGGACTTGCAGAGCTCTATCCTCTGTCCACATGGTTGAGGCTATGGCGCGGAAATGCGCCGGCGCTGTTTCGGGATCTGCGCAGGCCGCACAGATGTGCACAGTGGCATCCGCCGCCCCCCCGGGAACCGGTGTTTCGATCAGCGGAGTGTCGGCGGTGGTGCAAAGCGGGCAATTCATGTGACGGGTTTAGGAGCAGTGCCTCCTCTGCGCAATCAATTGTTGCAGCGCCGGGTCTTTGGCTGGCAAGTGATTGTCCCCGCAGTCTTCCACAATAGAAACGGCCCCAATATGCAATCACGCACCGGATATGCGCGGACACCAGCCACCTTTGCGCTCAACAATTGTGCAACATTCGAAATTTGATATACTTTGTAAAGTTTTGGCCGCATTCCCACCTTTTTTGAAACATATTCAGGTGTTGTAAGGCCCAAAAGATAGGATTGCCTGATGCCCACGTACAACCTTACTGAAAACGACGACAATTTCACCGGCAGCAATGAGGCGGATATCATCCGCGGGCTGGGCGGGAATGACATGATCGATGCACTGTTCGGCAACGATCTGGTCCGGGGTGGTAACGGCAATGATACCATCTATGGCCGCGACCAAGAGGACACGATTTATGGGGATGCCGGCGATGATTCCCTGATCGGTGGGCTCGGCGATGACACCTTGTTTGGCGGAGAGGGGAATGACCTGTTGGCTGGCAGCCAGGGGGATGACGAGATCCACGCTGGCAATGGGGATGACCTAGTCTTCCTTGGTGTTTTCGAAGGCTCCGACCGGATTTTCATGGACGCCGGCAATGATGTATTGGACGGGGCAGCCGCCGATTCAACCTTTTACGCCGAAGGGGGCAGCGGCGATGATGAAATGCGCAGTGGCCATGCCAACGACACGCTGGACGGCGGCACGGGCGATGACTGGGTCATGCTGAGCAGCTCCATGGAGAGCTACACGCTGACACTACAGGCTGGTGATCTGTCGCTCACGGACCGCAGCGCTGGTGGGACCGCCACCGATACCCTGCGCAGCATCGAAAACCTGGAGTTTGCAACCGGCGGCGACGACACCCCAAACGAGGTTTTTGCCCTTGGGACCTATGGCGGCATGGCAACCTTAAGTGCTGCCCAGATCGAGAGCTTTGTTGAATTCTACATCGCCTATTTCAACCGCGCACCCGATGCGGTGGGGTTGAACTTCTGGGGCACCGCATTCGCCAATGGCACCACGTTGGAGGAGATGGCAAGCCTGTTCATTGACCAGCCAGAGACCCGCGCGGCCTACCCCGCCTCTATGAGCAATTCCGATTTTGCCACAACGGTTTACAACAATGTGCTGGGCCGGGTTGCGGATCAGGAAGGTTTTGATTTCTGGGTCGGTGTCCTTGATGACGGATCGGTCGGGCGTGACCAGTTCATCCGCGAAATCCTCGCCGGTGTCCGCGCCGACCCGCCGCAGGGCGCATCGCCTGCATTCATCGCACAGCAACAAGCGGATGAGGATTATCTGGAAGCCAAGGTCGATATCGGGGCCTATTTTGCCATCCACAAGGGCATATCAGATGTTGGTGAGGCCTCTGCCGCGATGGCGCTGTTTGATGGCAGCGCCGCCAGCCTGAACCGCGCTGTGGATGCGATTGATGATTATCATCAGGACGCATTGAGCGCGGACGGTGGGTTCTTGCTGCCACTGATTGGTGTGCTGGACGATCCGTTTTCGGGGTAGGATTGGGTCTCGTTTGAAATGAGTTGCGTCGGCTTGATATAAAAGCCCGACATTTCACCGGTCGGTACAAAATATGGGAAAGTATACCCATACCCTTGGCCTATGTGTCGTTTTGCTGCCGTCTGGTTATACGTCTTTCTTGAGCAATTTGAATCCTTGCAGGTTCGGTATACAAGCGCCGAAGCAACTCAAAACAAAAATCGTGAAGGTCTTCAGCGTCTTCCCTTTGAAGAGTGCCGTCATGAGCCCCGTCGTTCCCATCTTGCTGAAGGCATTCAGCCAGCGTTTCAAGATCAGTGGATAATTTGCCGCTTTCGAAGAGCCACGGGAGTCTAAGCCCCAAATTCCGACGCACTCTATTTGACGGCCCACCGTCCCGAGGAAGTAAGTTTTTTGTGGCAAGGTCCAAGGCGAGACGATACATTGCGCCGGAAGCATTCCAGCATTGGGCCGACAAACACCTATTTGCCTCTCGCACTACTTCGTCAATTGTAGAGGGAAGATGTTCGGGTGGATCATTTACGTGCTGGTCGAGACTAGTCACTACCTTTTCGAAATTTAGAAAGTCTGTAAGTGAACCCTCGGTAGAAATAATCTTATTCGCCTCTTGCAGTATTTTGGTTAGACTTTCCTCTGACTCTTTTTGTGAAACCAAAAGTATAGAGGGTTTGTGGCAAACACGACAAACAGCAAAAATCTCGCAATATACTTTCCACCGATGAGCAACCTTTACCGGTATTGACGAATAGCAATCGAAATTTGTCCGTTTAGTTCCACATCGTGAGCAATTTGAAACGAATGTGGCCATTCATTTACCCATCCATCTTCAGCGCCGAAATAAACGCTTCCTGCGGAATATCCACTTTACCGAACTGGCGCATCTTCTTCTTACCGGCCTTCTGCTTTTCCAGCAGTTTCTTCTTACGTGTAGCGTCGCCACCGTAACATTTGGCCGTCACGTCTTTGCGCATCGCCGACAATGTCTCGCGGGCGATCACCTTGCCGCCGATTGCCGCCTGAATTGGAATTTTGAACATGTGGCGGGGGATCAGGTCTTTCAGCTTTTCCACCATTGCCCTGCCCCGCGCCTCGGCACGGTCGCGGTGTACCATGGTTGACAGCGCATCCACGGGTTCATCGTTCACAAGGATCGACATTTTGACCAGAGCATCCGTGCGATACCCAATCATGACATAGTCAAAGGAGGCATAGCCCTTGGTCACCGATTTCAGCCGGTCGTAGAAATCGAACACCACTTCGTTCAGCGGCAGGTCATAGACAACCATGGCGCGGGAACCGGCATAGGTCAGGTCTTCCTGAATGCCACGGCGGTCCTGACAGAGTTTCAGCACATCGCCGAGGTATTCATCCGGCACCAGAATCGTCGCCTTGATGCGCGGCTCTTCGATGTGATCCACAAAGGTCAGGTCCGGCATGTCAGCGGGGTTGTGCAGCTGATCCACCGAACCGTCCTTCATGTGGATGTCATAGATAACCGAAGGTGCGGTGGTGATCAGGTCGATGTTATATTCGCGTTCGATCCGGTCGCGGATCACTTCAAGGTGCAACAGGCCAAGGAAACCACAGCGGAAGCCAAAGCCCAGCGCGGCGGATGTTTCCATCTCGAAACTGAATGACGCATCGTTCAACGCCAGCTTTTCAATACTGTCGCGCAGGTCTTCGAACTCGGCGGCATCAACGGGGAACAATCCACAGAAAACAACTGGTTGCGCGGGTTTGAAACCCGGCAGCGCCTCGGTGGTTCCCTTTTTCTCATGGGTGATCGTGTCCCCCACACGGGTGTCACGGACCTGTTTGATCGACGCGGTGAGAAAGCCCAGCTCGCCCGGTCCCAATTCGTCAATCTCTGTCATTGCGGGGCGGAACACGCCAATGCGGTCCACGTGATGGGTGGAGTTGTTAGAGAGCATGCGGATCCGTTCGCCCTTTTTCAACACACCATCCATGATGCGCACCAGAACGATCACACCGAGATAACTGTCATACCATGAATCCACCAGCATCGCCTTCAGCGGCGCATCACGGGTGCCCTTGGGCGGCGGCAGATGTTCAACAATGGCTTCCAGCGTTTCGGCGATGCCGATGCCGGTCTTGGCGGAAACACGGATGGCACCGGATGCGTCAATGCCGATCACATCTTCGATCTGTTCGGCAACGCGGTCACAATCTGCCGCCGGCAGATCAATCTTGTTCAACACCGGCACGATTTCATGGTCTGCATCAATGGCATGGTACACATTGGCCAGAGTTTGCGCTTCGACGCCCTGGGTGGAATCGACAACCAGCAACGACCCTTCGACCGCACGCATGGAGCGGGACACCTCATAGGCAAAGTCCACATGGCCGGGGGTGTCGATCAGATTGAGGACATACTCCTCACCGTTGTTCGCCGTGTAGTTGATCCGAACGGTCTGCGCCTTGATCGTGATGCCGCGCTCGCGCTCGATGTCCATGCTGTCAAGCATCTGCTCTTTCATATCGCGATCCGCCACGGTGTGCGTGGACTGGATCAAGCGATCAGCCAGAGTGGATTTACCGTGGTCAATATGCGCCACGATGGAGAAATTGCGGATGTGTGAAAGCGGTGTCATAACGTTGATATGTAGGGGTTTGACGGGGCGGTCAAGGTGGATTGAAAGCGGCCAGAGCGTGGTTGGTTTGACCATGGATGATTTTGGGCTGTTTGACGCTTTGAAACGAGGCGATCGCGGCGTTTTCGGCGCTGACCACAGGTGAGGATCCGGGGATCACGGAGGCCCCGTTGAACCACGTGCAATATCCCTCCCCCATTTCGTGATTTGCCCCCTTGCTCCAAATCCGTCATACTTCGTCAAAGGCAAAACAGGACCATCAAGGGGCAAACCCCATCGGTTCAGGGCAAAGGCAAGATTTATGGTACGTATCAGTGTGGCGCTTGTAGCGCTTTTGGCGTTGGTGGCTTGTGGCGGCGGTCGCTCCGCGGGCCAACGGGGATATGCCCCGGCTGTGCAATTCGCCAGCGGGCCGATCCAAAAGGCCTGTCAGGCACAGGGGCGCAAAGCGGCGTCGCGGGCCAGATGTGGCTGTGTTCAGGCGGTGGCGAACCGAGAATTATCCGCCTCGGATCAGCGGCGGGGAGTGAAGTATTTCAAAAACCCGCATGCCTTGCAGCAGGTCCGGCAGAATCAGGATAACAATGCCAGCAACAGACGGTTCTGGGCGGCCTGGAAGGCCTATGGCCAGCGCGCAGCGCAGGTATGCTCAGGTGTTTAGGTCATATTTTCGGAGACAGCCAAGCCGAAAATATCTACATATCCCAATAGTTTGGCCGGTTACGGCATCTTGATCGGAGGGCCGAAACGGGCAATCAACCGTTCTGCAATCTGATCGCGGGCAGCGCGGAATTGTACCAGTTTCGCCTCTCGGGTCTCCCCAAGACCGGTGGGGTCAAGGATCGGCCAATACTCAACCTCAAGATGGAAATACCGCGTCAGTTCCAGCGCACGGCGTTGGCTGGCCGGTGACAATGCGATCACCAGATCAAAGGAGGACAGGTCGTCGCCCCATTGCTCCATTTCGTCAAAACTGCGCGAACGGTGGCGCGATAGCTCTACTTCCAGTTCGGCGCAAACGGCGATGGAAAACCCGTCGATTTCCAGATCGTTCTTCACGCCGACGGACTGCACATAGGTATCGGTGCCGTAATATTTCTTCATGATCCCCTCTGCCATCGGGGAGCGTACCGCGTTGTGGTCGCAGCAGAATAATACGGACTGGGGGAGTGTTTCTTTCACTCAGCCTCCGAAATGCAGAACACAGATCAGGGTAAAGAGACGGCGCGCTGTGTCGCTGTCGATTTCCGCCTTGCCTTCAAGGCGTTCCTGCAACACGCGGCTGCCCTCGTTGTGAATGCCACGCCGCGCCATGTCGATGGTTTCGATCTGGCTGGGCGGCAGCTTTTTCACCGCGTCAAAGTAGGATTCGCAAATCTGGAAGTAATCCTTGACCACTTGCCGGAACGGCCCCAGCGAAAGGTGAAACTCCGCCGCCTTTTCCTCGGATTCGGTTTCCACATCAAACACCAGCCGCTTGTCGCGGATCGAAAGGCCAAGGTGATACGGCCCCTGGGCCACGGGACGTTCACCCCGTGCGGGCAGGACAAAGGTATTGTCTTCAAGCAGGTCAAAGACAGCAACCTTGCGTTCCTGCTCGATCTCCGGTGTGGGCGGGGGCAAGTTGGCATCATCAAGGTTGATCTGAACGAGACGGGACATGCGCGGGCGCATCCTTTTATAGGCAGGGTTACGCCATGGATACGCCAGCAATTCGCAAGTGGCAATGTCACCCGATCCTTGGTGGTGAATAGCCCGGTTGGGGAGGTCAGCGGTTCAGCTTGTCCAGACGGGCGGTGACGCTCAGACCATGGGCTTCAAGGCTTTCAGATGTGGCAAGCCGTTCGGCGGCAGGGCCGATGGCGCGCAGGGCATCCGGCGTCATCCGAGCCAGCGTTGTACGCTTCATAAAATCAAGCACCGAGAGCCCTGAAGAGAATCGCGCGGAGCGGGCGGTGGGCAAGACGTGATTGGGCCCGCCGATGTAATCACCAATGGCTTCGGGGGTCCATTGCCCCAGAAATATCGCGCCCGCATGGGTGATCTGCGCGCTTAAGGTGTCGGGATCTGCCACACAAAGCTCAAGGTGTTCCGGCGCAATGCGGTTGGACAGCTTGGCCGCCGTAGCAAGGTCAGGCACGGTGATGATCGCCCCGAAGTCGCGCCAGCTGGCGCCGGCAATGGCGCGGCGCTCTAGGGTTTCGAGCCGTTTCTCGACGGCCTGCGCAACAGCTTGGCCAAAGGCCGCATCGGTGGTGATCAGGAGCGATTGCGCACTTTCGTCATGTTCGGCCTGCGACAGCAGATCAAGCGCGATCCAGTCGGGATCATTGTCGCCATCCGCAATCACAAGGATTTCCGACGGACCGGCAATCATATCGATGCCGACCTTGCCAAAAACCCGGCGTTTGGCAGCCGCGACAAAGGCATTGCCGGGACCGGTGATTTTATCAACCGGGGCGATGGTATTGGTACCATAGGCCAGTGCCGCCACGGCCTGCGCCCCGCCAATGCGGTAGATTTCATCAACGCCAGCGATATGCGCCGCCATCAGCACCAAGGGGTTCAGCACTCCATCCGGGGTGGGCACAACCATCGCCAACCGGTTTACCCCTGCCACCTTGGCGGGAATGGCGTTCATCAAGACAGAGCTGGGATAGCTGGCAAGACCACCGGGCACATAGAGACCAGCAGCAGATACCGCCGTCCAGCGCCAACCAAGTGTGGCCCCCGCCGCATCGGTCCATTCAGCATCTTCGGGAAGCTGTCGTTCATGATAGGCGCGGATACGGCTGGCCGCGAGATCCAGCGCCGTCTTGTCATCATCGCTGACCTGCTGCATCGCTTGCGCAATCTCATCAGGGGTGATGCGCAGGGTTTCCGGTGTCAGCGTGATGCGGTCAAATCTGGCGGTAAGGTCGATCACCGCTGCGTCACCACGGGCGCGGACATCCGCAATGATGTCAGCCACCACGGCATCCACATCCGGGCTGTCTTCGCGTTTGGCGTTCAGCAGGGTTTGAAAGGCGGCTTCGAAATCGGGTGCCGAGGCATTCAGGAAAACGGGCATGTTGAAATCGCTCCAGAAGAGTTTTGATCTGTCCGCCAGTCCATCGGGGAACACCGCGATTTACGGGTAAAGCGGCAGCAGTATTTAGGGCCAAAAAGAGGGGGCTGTCGGAAAAAAAGTTATTCGGGATGCTCCGGCCGTTTTCTGGACGGCGTGACATAAGGGCGTGTGACATCCTTAAGCGTTACTTCAATCGCCTCCACGCTGAGGCGGATGGCACCATCTCCGGCAAGGGTCAGCGTCAGATGTCCAGAGGGGGCATCGGTTTCGTCAAAATCCAGCGAAAGCAGCGACAGGATGGTATCCGCATCGCCTTTTGGCACGTCCTGACTGGCAACACCCTGCACCGTCTTGAACATCAGCACTGACTGAACACGTTCGGGGGCATGACGGTCTTGCCCGTTATCCTCCCAACGCATGCGGTTCAACAGAAGGGCAAAACGCCCCGCCCTGGGTTCCCAGCGCATTTCCGAGGCCGGAAATACGGCGTCCTGCACCAATGACGAAATAACCTTAAGGTCATCCTCATCCATCGCGCCAAGATTTAGCGGCGCTTCTGCACCATCCTCAAAACGGGCGTCCTGGGTCATGTTTCCTTGATCCGTTCAATATTGGCACCAACACCGCGGAGTTTGGCAACCACATGTTCATACCCCCGGTCAAGGTGATAGACGCGTGCAACCTTGGTTTCCCCTTCGGCGGCAAGACCGGCAAGGATCAGGGAAACCGATGCACGCAAGTCGGTGGCCATGACAGGCGCGCCTTTCAATTTGCTTACCCCTTTGACCGTTGCAGTACCGCCGTGCACTTCAATATCCGCCCCCATGCGCTCAAGCTCAGGCGCATGCATGAACCGGTTTTCAAAGATCTTCTCTTCCAGCACAGAGGTCCCTTCAGCGGTACACAACAGCGCCATCATCTGGGCTTGCAGGTCGGTTGGAAAGCCGGGGAACGGCTCGGTTGTGACATCAACCGCACGGATACGGCCGTTTTTACGCGCCACCGTCAGCCCGGTCGCGGTTTCAGTCACGGAAATCCCCGCCGCATCAAGTTTTTCGCAGAAGGCCGACAGCAGGTCGATGCGCCCATCCAGCAGTTCAACCTCACCACCGCAAATCGCCGGGGCCAGCATATAGGTTCCAAGTTCAATTCGGTCGGTCACCACCTTGTGCGTTGCCCCATGCAGGCTATCGACACCCTGGATGGTGATCGACGGGGTGCCGTCGCCGTCGATCTGTGCGCCCATGGCGCGCAGGCAATCAGCCAGATCGACGATTTCAGGTTCACGCGCGGCGTTGTTGATCACCGTGGTGCCTTTGGCCAAAGTCGCGGCCATCATGATATTTTCGGTCGCCCCGACAGAGGCAAAGGGGAAGTCGATGACCGCCCCTTTCAACCGCCCGCCCTGCGCCTTCGCATGCAGATATCCATCGCGCAACTCGATATCCGCGCCCATCTGCGTCAGCCCATCGGTGTGAATGTCCATTGGCCGCGCCCCGATGGCACAACCGCCGGGCAGCGAGACCTCTGCATGGCCCTCACGTGCCAGCAGCGGACCCAGCACAAGGTTGGAAGCCCGCATTTTACGCACGATGTCATAATCGGCATGGGTGTTGATCGGCCCCTGACTGGACATCGCCAACACTTTGCCGTCTTGCAGCGCGGAAACTTCGGTGCCCAAGGAGCCCAGCAATTGCGTCATGGTGCGAATGTCACTCAGACGGGGCGCATTGGTCAGCGTCAGCGGTTCTTCGCTCAGCAACGTGGCCGGCATCAAGGTGAGGCAGGCGTTTTTCGCCCCCGCGATCGGTATTGCGCCCTGCAGCTCTTTGCCGCCTCTGACCAGAATCGAATCCATGCTACTTGCTTTCCTCGGTTGCCCCTTTGGGGTCTATGTTTTCCGCGGCCCTGCCACGTGCCTGTGCCTTACGCCGCCCCATATTCGCCTTGAGCGCGGCTTTAAGCCGTTCTTCGCGCGCCTGCGCTTTGGTTTTAGATGTCGGGGGCGTCTTGCCTTGTGTCATGGGGCCTGTCTAACGCAGCGTTGCGCAAGGGTCCAGATTTCGGTTGCAGTGTTTTTGGTTTGCGGCTAATCAGCGCCCACATCAGCGCTGTAGTAGCTCAGTGGTAGAGCGCGTCATTGGTAATGACGAGGTCGGGAGTTCAATCCTCCCCTACAGCACCATGATTTCACTTACTATCAAGCACTTAGCGAACATTTTTTGATGTCGGTATTTTAGTGCACGAAAAAGTAAGCACAAAGTAAGCACCTAGACGGGAACCAGCGGGAAGCCGTTCTACCACAGTTACCTTGCCGGATTCGGCTTCTAAGTCGGTGTTAGGTCAAGCTAACTTAACGGACTCTTATTTTTGTGTGTTTGCCTGTGCAGCTAGGCCCAATTATTCGCAGTAAATGCGCAAGTGTGGCGCTTGGTTCCTATAGGAACCAACAGCGTAGTAGGTGCATAAATAAATCTTTCGCATGGAGAACGCCAAGGCCGTATGTGCGGACAAACCAGACCCTAATCGGATGCCTGAGCCTCCGCCAGCAAATCCATTTTTTCATTTAAATTCAAGTGATTGGCTGGATTGAATGGAGGTGAGCCCACATTTGAGCCCCCATTTATTGCTGCATTCGAGCACACTTTTTTGGACTATGTTGGACGCACTGATTACTGGTTCACCAGTTTTGAAAGCTAGAGTGCCTCTGGCAAAACACTGACACAGGTAAGCAAAAACAGTACGGTTGGTAGGGCGCACATTAGCGTTGTAATAGCTCAGCTGTGGCGCGGAGATGTTCAGTGTGCATAAATACAGTGTACAAGTTGAGTATGGACCGTAGCCAATGTTGTTTTCGCTTCATAGCACATCGGCAGTTAAGCCACCCATGGCACACCATGGGATTCGATCAGGGTAAATGAGCGAAGCGCAGATCGCTATCGAGTGGATCATAGCGTGGGGAGGCTGACTAGCGGCATAGACCGCCGGAGAGAGATAGTTTCGTATAAAACCGTCAAAATCAGAGGCGGTAAAGACATCATGCCCAATCTGAAAATTAAGGTTGCCACCGTTGGTAATAACTTCGCCCGAAAAGTCTGCGTAGCTCTCAGGAATGTAAGTTGTACAGTGCGTTCCATCTTTTTCGGAAAAGTCATAGCGGACGACGTCCAACTGATCGAAATTCCAGTAGTGAGCAAAAAGACAGAACAAAAGTTCACTAGGTCGGGCGCTAAAGCGGAGAAAATCCACTTCTTCTTCTAGTGAGCGATATTTCATGAATTCGTAAGTATCTTCAAGGGCAAGACTAGTTCTAGCTACACGCCCTCCATGGGCAAAGTAGTCATGATAGAGCGATCCAATGAACCGCTCACCCCACTCAGTTAAGCCGTGGCGTTTCGTAAGGCTTGAAATGGTAATGATATATGCCGCTTGTTCCTCTGATAGCAGGCTTATTGAACCACTGTAATCGCGTTCCAACGCATCTAAGATTGCTTCACAAACCTTTGAACGTCGAGCAGTTTCGACGGCGTTGCCGTTGGAAAGGTCAAGATAGAACAAGGACCAAGCCGCAATCTTGGTTATCCTGATAGGCAAAGAAAAAAATTCACTGTGCCCACCCCCTCCTCGAACAAGATAAAAGTCTTCTTTCAAGCCTTCGTGAATGTTGGAAATTGCAATCTCTAGGCTTGTTTCCAGTTGTCCCATGATGAACGCTACCACTTCATCAGCGACAGCCTGATCAGAAATTTTTTGCGCGACGAACACAAACACAGCATTGATCTGCGCGGCTGCAAAACCGTCGTCCGAAAAGGAGCAACGTGCCTTGAAGCTATCAAGTAAGCCGATAAGAAAGTTGGCTTGCTTAGGCGGTTCAACTAACGCCAATAAGCCCCTTTCCAAGCAATTTTGGAGCTCGCGAAGCTCCACTTCTATTTTGGAATCCAGATAGCACTTCCACAAGTCTTCGGACACAGCTGAGGGCAATGTTGGATTGTCGAGGTCTTCAAATATTGGAATTGATAACAAGGAGTCAGGTGAGCCAACTCTGGCCGATTTATTCAGGCAAAACTGAGGAGAACCTGAGATGTTAAATGACCAAAAATTGGGTAATTGATCGTCCCTTTTGAGGTCAATTGCTTTAGATATATCATCAAGTGAAAGGTGTGACTTATTGACCTGACAGTCGGTTTCGCCCTTCAAGCATTTCAGCAGTGATAAAGTCCCATAGCCGCCCTGAACGGGGGCACAAGGTGGTGCCTCATGTGCATATTGATCGGTTGCGCTCATCGCTAGTATGGACACCCCAAACGAATTCGCAGGCCCCAAACTATTCGGTTTGATTAGACTTTGAACATCATGCACGACACCTGCCGCATGACATGCATCAATAATAATATTGGTATGGCGAGGCTTCGCGTTGCCAATAATCTGAAACAACTCAGTCAAAGATAGCCCTGAATATGCAGCCCTATCTAACTCAATGTCGCTACAGCACAGGTAGTAGACCGAATCTATGATTACACCATGTCCTGCAAAATAGATCGTTAGCGTGTCTATGTCCGGATCGTAGGACAATTGCGCTAGAGCACCCATGAACTCGGCCTTTGACGGGTTGATCAACTGAACGGATTCAACGGCATCATATTCACCCATTGCGCTATCGGTTAAAGCTTCAAAAACCGAGGATGCGTCTACCTTGGTCCCCGGAAGTGGACCTAACTGAGGGTCTGAACATTCCGGCACACCCACGCACAAACACAACCGCTTTCTCAATTTGGTCGCCTCTCAAAACGATTCACTCTGGCTGTCTCGTTCTCTTCGGCTTCTAGCTTTTTACGCGCCTTCAATTCATCAATGCGCCGTTCAAAGTCAAGCCCCGCGGTCTCAAGCTCAGCGACAAGTTTAGGACCTTGAGAGGGATGCACCATCATCGTTGGTAACTGAAGTTCACCGTCGTCCCCTAATGACGGCTGTATCATTTCAAGCATTTCAGCGAAGGCTTCTGGGAAAGGTCGACCTGCCGCGGATACCACATTGCCTGATTGCGCGGTTGACCTGTTCAATGTGGAGATCATTGAATTCATAACTGATGAGTGCATTTGATCTGAGACTGTCAGTGCAGTCCAAAAAGTTACTGTAGGATCACCCAGAACCACGTCTTTTAAGTGGAGTTCAGTCGTTGTGCTGTGCCGTGTCATTTCCGTACTAGTATCACCAAATTCATTGGCGGGACTCTCCCATTTTCTACCATGTTGAAATGACAAGACATTACGTGGGTCCATGAACTCATTTCGCTTTTGCGTAGATCGATCCCCAACGTCTTTGGAAAACCCGATCATGTAGGCTTCACTGAGCTTTTTCTGCAAGAACGGGGTTTTGATGTTCACTCTAAAGTACCAACGCTTGAGTTTTGAGATTCAATCGCTAGTTTGCCGCAGAGCCAACTTGTCCGCCAGTGCGCATTTACGATTGCTGCATTGACCGCTAAGTTTAGATTTGGGCATGCTGAAATGCAGCGCACTTCTTGCTGACAAATGTCGGCAGAGGTCCGAGAAATCAATCGAACTTGAAGGCAGGTAAGCCAGAAGAAGTCGCCGTAGGCGGCAATGGACGGAAATTCGTACAATATGCTTCAGATCAATAGTGGTAAGTTATTTAATCGTGGGGTTGGACGCACCAATGCACTTCGTGGCGTGCTATATTCCAACGGCTGGTTCTACCAAGATGACCTTGAAACGGCAGCTGGAACCCTTCGCGCCACAGGCGGGGAACGCGGTGATCTTGCAGTTGTCTATGAGCTGGAAGAACGGATCGAAGACGAGAAAGACGGGCCCAGTGTTCTGATCTCGCACACCGTCACACCTTACCTCCGCGACTTCGCAGTCCTAGCCTCTTTTGGGTTAAATCTCATCGTATCGACAGATGTAAATGTGGTTCGTAGGCTTACAAATAGTCAAATCGGATTTGCATCAAACAGCCCACCGAAGGAGTTTATTAGACGCTTCTTTGATCCGCAAGTAGTCGCCAGCCCCACAGAGCGTGAAGCATTTGTCGACATCGTTGACGATCTTCTTGCTCTCGAAAGGCGGCATTTTCTTGCTGCTATGCGTGCCATCAAGACCTATGTTGCGGCGCTCCACAGCATCCCGGATGATCTGGGGCTATCATACACCTTACTAGTCTCAGCTGTTGAAACACTCGTGCAGGATTTTGATGGGTTTCAATCTAGTTGGCCGGATGTCGAAGAACGAAAGAGAAAGGCCGTGGACGTAGCTCTGCTAGATGCGTCCACCGACACAGCAGAAGCCGTCCGTGCTGCTATCGTGGACGTCGAGCATATCGCGATGTCACGTCGCTACCGTGATTTCATCATGTCGAAGATTGAAGCTTCCTATTTCAGAACTGTCAGCGTGGCCTCCAAACATGCAATCACAAGACGCGAGCTGCCACTTGCCTTGCGACAGGCCTACAGCCTTCGGTCTCAATATATACACTCAGCAAAACCAGCGCCGGACGCATTAACAATGCCACACGCCCACGGAGAAGTCGCTGAAATCGAACGTAGACCTGTTTTAACAATGCAGGGCCTTGCACGGGTTACGCGGCACGTTATTCGACGTTTCATATCAGACGGGCCAAAAGTTGAAACTGAAGAGTATGACTACAATTTAGAACGCGCCGGAGTTGTCAGTATGCCGATGGCACCTCAGTACTGGGTTGGGCGTCCGCTCAAAGATACCCAACACGCTCGCAGGCGGCTCGAAGGGTTTCTTAGTCAATTGGCGGCTCATGAGCGCGGGGATGCCAATGCAAAACTTACTGATCTTCGAGAGATGTTGGGTGACATCGAGAGGTTATTCCCGCAAGCCAGCAATACTGTTAAGCCCGCTCTCTACGTGCTCTATGTCGCATTTAATGCCATGGTGCCTGAAGCATCCCAGAGACACGACTGGCAACTTTTTATGGAAAAGCATGCCGCAATAGCTGACGTACCATCTGGTGATGTTCTGATTGGGCACACTCTACTTGGATCGGCTGGCAGCTGGTCTCTCGCAACGCATCAGGAGGCGTACGATCAATATTGGGAAGAACGCTCCGCGAGGTCTGGATTGCATGCGCCCCGCCTATTCGAAGCTGCCACAGCACTCGTGTTAGCGGAGCGATACAGGCTGGATGGAAACGACGAGCAATACAGGAAGCTAATTGCAGAGGCGGTCGAGTGTCACCCAGAGCATCTAGGCTTGAGGGATTTCGAAGCTCAGCTGAATATCAACAAACCCATTGATTGGCGTAAGGTTCTGACGGAGAAGGCGGCTGCAGAGGAAAAATAGTTGATGTTGAATGTCTGCTCAGGGCGCGCTGCACTGCAACATTAGAGTTTGTGATGAAGGTCCGGATTGGGCCGTTTGCTCGCTGTACGCCTTACTAACCCAGCCTGTGCCATGCGTCCCTAAATTTTGGTTGGTCGTAGGCTTTGGGTTGCAACCAATGTGATTTCGACGCTGTCTTGCTTTTTGCTGGATCACTGTGAAAACAGAGTTCCTTGACTTCATTCAACGACAAGATGAAGCAAGTTGGGTCATCTTGCTTTGCATTGATCGTGATAATCCACCATTCGGAACGCAAGTTTTCCAAGTTTGCCCCTAAACCCACCGGATCGCGCTTTGAAAGCCCTTTGCTCTGCACCCCAAAAATGATGGATTCATCGTCGTTGGCGCAGAATAGATCGCTGCCCTTTGCGTTTCGGGCCGTTGGCATTACGTTCCAACCTTTGCGCGAGAGTTGCCATGCAGCATAGTGCATCGCTGCATTACCAGTCGCCTGTGATGATTTGACGTCCATTCTTCCTCCAAGCTTCGATTGTGCTCCATAATATAGACTATACAGCGCCAAGCGAACGGCAAGAAGCCAAGGGCCAATTGCAGGATTGACTGGAGCCAGCGATGAATGGCCGCTTTGTGGAAGATGCACTGCAGCGTCGTCAACTTCTGCTAAGGTCGGCTAAGGGCCGTAGTAGGCTTTTTAACCCAACTGTACGCGAGACATAATGCTTTGGGCTTTAGATGGTTTCAAACCAAGGATATCGCGCTTCAGGCACCACAAGTTCGATATCGTCCTCAATGTCCGAGTACAGCTCAACGGTCCAGTTCCGAGTGTGGCCCATTGCTGCACACCAAGCTGCAACAATAGCGTCACCTTCATGATCAGTTCCGTTTTTCATAACCGCCTCCTCGTAGACATCACGGACGGTAGCCTCAGAATTGGATTTGAGAAGAAGTTTAGGGTGGCTCTCGTAGACTGGTAAGCCAATCCGTCTGGCGACAATGGCACCATTCAAAGTCATCGCGCTGTAGAGGGAGTTCTGCGCCACAACTGAATTGCCGCCATACTTGCGTCGGAGTGCGTCATCGCAAGCCCGTCCCCCCTTGGGAGACCATGCGAGCAGTGTATCTATTCCAAGTGCCTGCGCGTCGCTTGCATAGCTTGTAAGCCATGACAAAGCTTCGTCAGCATTTAAAACAGTTGCTGTGTCCACAACGACAATCTCATCTGAGACCAATTGAATTGCCGCCACACCGTTCTTCGCTTTTCCGCCGGGATCATAGCCAAGATATAATGTCATGGCCTTACCTTTTCATTTTCGAAGTGTCCGTTAACCTTATTGGTTTAACCGTATACAGGCTGGATTGGCTAACGATAGTTTGGAAGTTGGTAGTTTGTCGCATATCGAGCGCTCCAGACTGATAGCTGCTGAGCAGTGCATGAATGGCCACAATGGCGCGGTGCAGGACGAGAATGGGTGGCCCGTAGCACCAATGGGCCATAGCATTCGCGAATGACCGTAACATCAAGGCATACCCTGCAGTGACGTAACCTAAGCCCCTGTTTCAGCGTAACATCTGGGTTGACATCGACTAATTGTGACACTGTAGCCTTGGGTATAAACCCTGAGGTGACACATGACAAAAATCGGTTATGCGAGGGTCAGCACAACTGACCAAGACTTAGACGTCCAGCTTGCCAAGCTAATAGAGCAGGGCTGTGAGATCGTCAGGTCGGAAAAGGTATCGGGGGCAAGCCGCGATGGGCGAAGCGAGCTCAAAACGGTCATAGACTTCCTTCGGCCCGATGATGAACTGATCGTCACACGCCTTGATCGACTGGGGCGCGACACACGCGACGTCCTCAACATCATACATGAGGTTGAGCAAATGGGCGCGTTTGTGACCGTGCTTGACCCATACGTCTCAACACGGGGCGATATGGGTCACCTTGTCATCACAGTGCTTGGTATGGTGGCTCAGATGGAGCGCAGGTTTATTAAGGACCGCCAGCGTGACGGCATCGAACGTGCGAAGAGTAATGGCGTCTACAAAGGTGGCCAGCGCCGCATAGACAGGGACGCTGTGCTAGCGCTTAAACAAGAAGGCAAGACGCCGACCCAGATCGCCACAGAGGTGGGTTGCTCACGCATGCAAGTCTATAGGATATTGGGCGCAGTGTGAGGCCCGAAGGATGATTTTCAAATGCCAATTATGCGTTGCGATAAACGCAACACAACCTAGCATTTGAGGACTACAACCATGCCTACCAGAAAAGACCCAAAATTTGCATATTACTTGTTCCCCCTTCCAGACATGACTCTGGTGTTCGTTGACTACGCTATCAAACGAGAACTTACCCAACAAGACATCGCGCACCCGATTGCAATTGCCTCCTTCAAGAAGAGGGGCAAGAAGGTCTTGGTTGACCGATATGGTCTGTTCGATGATCCGGCTTTGGCGAGTGATCTTGGCTCATGCATTGCGGCAGCCAGACACCGCTATAAAAATATAGAGCCTGTTGACTGTGTGATTCCGTCGCGCCGGTTAAGCAAGATCTTGAACGAGCACATGGACGACGAAGATCGGTGGCTATTTGAGCCAGAGTTTGAAGTGCTGTTTCGGAACGCAGTCAAACAGATAGACAAAGAGCTGTAAATTTATTGTGAACCCTAACGATGGCGATGGCGGCCAAACACTTCACGCCGCCATCGGTCAAAGCCTCCTTCACCTATCAAATGTTACTTCTTCAAAGTGCTAAATGCGCGAACCGAACAGATCGGGACCTAACTGCCAGATGGCAGCTCCGAGCCCTCTTTACCAAATTTCTGCGGCGAGGCGAATGACAGCTTCGCAGAATGCGCTGGCGTCAGTTATTACATGTAGTAATCAAAGAAAGCCTTATCTATAATCCATATATGGACTATAGAATCAACAACGCGGAATTCGTCATTCTCCTACTTATTTTGGAAGTCCCAAAGGCGAATGGTTACAGGTTGCGAAAGCTCGTTTCTGACCGGGGAATGGAGGCGTGGGCAGGGGTCAGTTCGTCTTCCATATATGTCGTGGTTAAGAAGCTGGAGGCCCGCGAATTTATTGCCTCAAGTGATGACCACGAAAAACAAACAAAGGGCCCTCGGGGAAAGGTTTTTTGGATTTTACCCACGGGAAAGGCTGCTCTTATGGGGGCTATTGACCATGGTTTGGCTGAATGCCGTGAACATGACCAAAGGTTTAATATTGCCTTAGCCGGCATGGATTGCTTGAGCCCGCAACGCGCGATTGAGTGCCTACAACGACGTGCCCAGTTTCTTGGGGCTGAACAGATGCGGCTCTCAAAAGCGGCTGAGGCGCAGTCAAATCTTCCCCTTGCGGCAGAGTTACTTTTTGGCCGGATTAGGAACGGTATCGAGGCGGAAATAAATTGGCTGGAAACCGCGATCAATCGCATCACAAGTGAAGGAAATAGCAATGTCCGTCGTTCCTAACTTTACCCCATTTATTGGGGAACACTGCGAGACTGTTGCGACGGGAAATCTCCTACGACACGCAGGCTTGGAACTAAGCGAACCAATGCTGCTTGGGCTTGGTGAGAGCATCGGCTTTGGGGTTTTCAGCTTTAAGAACGTGCCTGCTCCGTTCATCGCCGGGCGGGTAAGGCCTGAGGCGATCACCAAGGCGTTGGCCAAAAACCTCAAGCTCGACATTGAATTCAGGCAGACACGTTCGCGCAAGAAAGCATGGGAAAACATGGCTTCCTTTATCGATGCGGGACAGCCGGTCGCTGTGAAACTGGACTGCTACTATTTGGACTACTTTGAATCTGACTTCCATTTTGCAGGTCATTATCTCGCAGCATATGGTTATGATGATGATCACATCCTTGTTGTGGATTCGAACCAACAAGGTGGCGCAATGAAAACGTCCCGCGAGTTATTTGAGGAAGGCCGCCTTTGGAAAGGCCCGATGGCATCAAATGCCCTGACTTGGACACTGTCGCGGGCCCGAAGCGATATTGATTGGCAAGGCGTCACAAAGACTGCAATTCAAGCCAACGCACATTCGTACAACACCCCACCAATCAAGAACTTTGGGGCGGCCGGAATTCGAAAGGCGGCTGCAATGGCTCCATCATGGAAAGACACTGTAGCAGATGCACCCAATCAACTGGCTTTGATGGGACTACTCATCGAACGCGCTGGAACCGGAGGCGGCCTATTCCGAAGGCTATACGCAGATTTCCTTTTGGAAGCTAATGGCTACCTCAACTCTGACATCATAGCAGAAGCAGAGGCTCTGATCCGATCAGCTGGCGAAGGATGGACAAAAGCTTCAAACAGCCTGCAACATTTTCAAAAAGATGAAGCTGTTTTAGGCGATGTTGCTGAAACGTTTGTGGAGATCGCAAACCTTGAGGAGAGAGCATTTGGCCTACTGTCGACGGTGAAATAGGGCTTACCAAATCTTGACTTCAACAGATATACCTTTGGAAAGCAGTCATTCGCCCTCGGCGCGTTTTGGGTTACTTTGTCCGCGCAGCCGACTTTCAGGTTTCGAGAACGCCAATCCATCCTGACTAAAACCATCGGATGACAGCAATGAGCCCATCTTGACCGAACCGCGGGACTGTACTTTCATTGCCGAAACGCTCATCGAGACCATTTATGTCAGCATTTTTTCGTTCGGTACTGTTCCTGCTCTTACTTGCGGCCTGCAATGACGAACACAGTGAAACAGTGACCATCAACGAAGGACGCAGAGTTGAGATTTCTCTGGTCGGATTGTTCAGCTTGCAATCCGACTGGGGTCGCCAACTGACGGTTTCGGATGGCGAAAAAAGTGTTAGGGTCGAGCTTTTGTCCGATACAGGCTGGTGGAGAGGTTCAAGCCTTTATCATTATAAGTCTGACATTTACGTTTTGCACGAAGGACAAGGAGGATGTGTGGTTTTCCAGTTCAATCCGCTTAAAACGCTGCAAGGCTATTCGTACCTGTGTGATCGAATGCCTAGCAAAGAAGCGAGTGAGGCAACCACGTTCGATAGAGAAGCTTGTAGGCCTTCGCGACACTATTCTGATCTGTGTTTCATCGGGTTATTTTTCGAGGCGAATGGTTCAGAAGACGAGTTGCAGTTCAATTGGTTCACGACCCAAGACGAAAAGCTACTCCCTGAGCAAATGTAACACTCAACGTCGCTTTATCCCGCAAAGCCGACCTTGAGGTTTCAAAAATGCCAATCCATCCTGATCGAAGTTCTCAGATAAACGTTTGGAGCCAAAAAAGAATGATCTATAGCGCGGCACTTCTAATGCGATCTCCATCGCATAGTTGAAATCTGCCGGTGAAAGAACGAAGTAGGAAGGATGGAGTATATTGTCCCACCTTTCATTTTGATACTGGTTGTGCGATTTGGATTTCCTGCCCTAGTCACTTGGTTCTTCGAGAAATTTGTTGAACCAAAGGCTGAAATAGCAAGGCAGCAAAACATCTCGACTGTCGCCGCGCCGATAGAGCAGACTAACGCCCAGAAAATCGCTGCCACACGCAAAAGCTTGGATAAACTCAATTGCCGAATGGAGCAACGAAAATAGTAGCTTTGTCTGCACAGCAGCCATCGGGCCGCTTCGAATCCGCTATATGTTACATAAAACCCGCATTTGACATAAGTATAATATAAAAACAAATACTTAGCAGTTATTCGAAGATGAGTCATTGCCTGATTAGCTCTTGAAGCGGTCAGTTGACCGTATCAAGCCCAAATCATTCCTTTGAACTGGCAACAGCCAGCCAGTTATGGAGACTTCCTCACAATCAACTGGTGAGGCGGCAGTAGTCGCTTTGATATTGTCTCAGGCCACCTACAAAAGCTCTTGCTTGTTCTAGGGATGGTAGGTTGTCCATTATGAAAATAAAGTCATGGTTCTCAATGAAGTGATACCCGTCAGCCCCTTGTCTCGATGAGGGCATCCGAACGTATGGGTCGCTACCATCTTTTTTTTTGCGAATTCTGTAATTCGGCATTTCGTGTAATGCCATGTGTGGCCTGACCGTACGAAAGTTAAAAAGAGCCGCTTCGTCTTTCAGTTTTTTGGTATTAAAGGGGAAAAAGTACTCCCCTTCTTTTTCATCAATCAAAATTATGTCAGTTGAACTGAGATCAAACTCAAACCTTGAGTAAAGGACTAATCCTTGGTTCTCGAACGGTTCAAACACGAAAGTTTGTACTGTACAATCGTTCACCAAGACGGATGTTCTTCTATCATCTGAACCACTTGTACCTGCGTTCATGATCGACTGCGCTAAATCCGATTGGTTCGCGCTCGCAATGATGGGGCTGAAAACAACGATAAGCGCAAGAAACAAGTTTTTCATGATCTCTCCAAGTCGAACACTTTGCTACGGACTAATCTTCAAAGTTCAACCGCTCAAGGTCACTTAGTCCACACAACTGGTTTTTGAAACTCGACCAATCTCGCCTCCAACACAACCCGAAGGACGTTCACATAGAACCTGTTAGCGGTTGTTCGCGGTTTGTTACGGCCACAGGGCAGATCAGCGCAGGGTTGTGAAGGCCAATGTCTGCTCCGAGCCCATACCTACCGCCTCACAAAAGCTCGGCTTGAAACGGAAATAGAGTTTTTGGCAGGGTCTTTTGCATTGGCAAAGCAGTAGCCGTCTGCGCGATGAATAGTGCCGAACTTTAGCCCGCGCGTTTCGGAGCTTCGACAGAATTCTTCAACGTCCTCAACATCGAAAACCAGTTTTACAAGTGTTTGGCCGTCCTTTCTGCCGGGCGACATAGGGTGCAAAAGTATGTTGCCACCAGTCCCTTGAGTGACAAGTTCAACGATCCTGTCATCTTCGAGCCGCAAAACTTCAAAGCCAAAGTGCTTGCGATAAAAGTCCGCGACTTCTTCGAGCTTCTTCGTGTAAATGATGATGCGGCCAAGCTGTGCAGACACTGTCGCCTCCGTTTTCTGGGTGAATCGAGTTTACCTTGAAATCGCGGCAATGCCAAAGTCCTAAAAGTCCGCACAGCAGCCATTGAGATTTCAAGAACGCCAATCCATCCTGACTGAAATTGTCGGATGACCGTTTGGTGCCCATTTTGCCCGATGTACAATCGCAAGTACCTGATCTTAGAAACCAACTTAGTTCGCGTTTGCTGAACGACTTCGAAAAATTGCTCTCAATCGGCTGAGGATGACAACAATAGGCGCATAAACCAATATAGTCTTCCACGACAAGAGCATTGGAAGATATATGAAAAAAAGCCAAAAGTTAAAAAAGAAACTTCTGACCGACCCCGCAATAACATCCTGACCGCACTTGATAAATCCTACCATGGCACTCATCCAGTAACAGCTCTCATTCCTTATTGGAGCCACGTCGTGAAATGAAGGCAACAACAGAGATGTCACGAAGCTCAAGAGTACCAACACAACGTATAAAACTGACAGCCGGAACACACTCACTCTAAAGAATTTGATCATACTACCTTTCGGTGGTTTGGTTGTAACCATAGGCTAACCGCTTGGATATTCAAATTCGAAACACGGGGCATTATCCGCACAGCCGACCTTGAGGTTTCAAGAATGCCAAGCCATCCTGATCGAAGTTGTCAGATGACCGTTTGGGGCTCTCGTTGACCAATGCTGCATGTTGAGCTGCCACAAACGGTCAAGGATCACCTAACATGACTGTTCTCCATTTTTGAACCACTCGGCTGGGGCGGCGAACGACAACCTTGCCAATGTCGCTGAGGCTGGCGGACCGCACTTTGCTGTGAACAAATTCTATTGTCCTGCATTTCCCGCAGGGAAATAACGGGATGTGGGTGGGGTGTTTTGGGTCCAATATCCTTGCAAGATCCGTTGCGAGATAGGTCATGCTGCGCCTGCAGAGGTTGCAGCGCAAAATGATCAGTTGCCCATTGCGCGCAGCGTCTCCCAGCGTGTTGAACGGCTTTGCGGGATGAGCCCGAATTGGTGGATGTCCTGCTGGCATGCTTGGGAACATAAAGGGAACAGTCGTGTTGTAAATCCCTCTCAGATTTATCCGATGGCTCAGTCTCGGAAAACCAAGCACCTCCTCGGGGCCAGATATAGAGCTTCTGACGATCAGGCCGCTGTTACCAGCCTGATTGATGTCATGTGTTTAGCACCATTCTCTTGCGTTCGGTTGAGTGGCTTAAAGAATCGGAGTGCCGCGCCGTCGGGTATTTGTGCAAACACTGCTGGGATATCCCCAATTGTCAAATCCTGCAGGCATACCTCGGGAAAAATCAATACATCGTTGATCTTCATTGATCCGATGGCTTGCTTCAAATTTGACTGCTCCGTCTCTAGGGGACCGACATCGGTAAAAACGTCGCTAACCCCAAGTTGTTGAAGCTGTTCTGCCCAATCGTCCAGTTTATCTAAGTCGCCCGTTGTTTCCGCCCGTGCATATCCGATGTAACGTCCAAACCGCATTTGTCGCGTCCTTTCAATTCTAACTGCCCTGTCGTCGGGAAGTCAGCCAAGCAGTTTTCGCTTGAGAGCCATGAACTCGTTGTCATCAAGTGCGCCGCTGTCTCGCAACGCCTGCAACTGTGTCAGCCGCTCAATAGGATCAGTTTGCGTTGTCCTTGCGTTTTGATCATTTGCAGTGGAGCTGTCTGATTGCGCGGGCGCTGCATCTTCAGCAAACAGGTCATCACTGCTTGCCGCACCATTGCTGGCAGTCGGGTCAAGGTGGAGCGCTGAACACGCCCACACCAATGATCCAAGCCATCCCAAGCCCGTCGCGCCGAACACAACATTCACAACGAGGATCAGCCACCGATTGGGGTGCTTCCTCCCAAACGCGATAATTGATGGGATGATATAGATGAACCAAGCGACGATCAGCACGCCAACCAACGCCATCTCCAGCGCACCTTGATCTGCCGAACTTTGTGCACTGGCGGGACTCGACCTTACGAGGAAAATCGAGCCAGCCAGAGCAATTTGCACCGCATGTCGTTGAGGATGATTTCTTTTAGTTTTCATCTCGTTATTCAGCTTTGCTCAACAGGTCAGTTTTCATTTGCGCAAACTCAGCATCATTAAGCGTACCGCTGTCATGCAGCACTTTGAGCTTTTCAAGCTGGGCAAGGGTGTCGGGCTGTGCGCCCTGCACCGCCTGAGGCTGCGTTGGTGGGCTGTGAGGGCCCTCAGGCTGGCCAAGTGCCTGATTGGCGTTGTTGGGGCCACTGTGGCCCGCATCATGCCCTGTGCTGTCAGGGGCTGGCCCGTAGTGGTTTTGACCTTTGGTTGAACCAAGGCAGAAGAATACCAACAAGATGATTGCACCGATGCCGGTAAAGCCGATCAGCAGCCACCAGCCGGACTTATCGACATCATGCAATCGACGTACGGATACCGCCAAAGCTGGAATGATGTGCACGAGGTAGAGGATGCCGGTCAGCACCAGCGCTTCTCCATCAGCAAAGTCGAATTCCATATCCAGGACGAGGGTGATCACGCTCATCACATAGGTAATCAGCAAAAACAGCCAGTATTCCTTGCGGCTGGCTCTGTCGTGGAAGTTGAACCCGTTGCGCATGGCTTTGAGGTATTGGTTCATTAGGTCGTCCTTTCGAATGCGCTCAAGGCGCTCTGTTTGATTTTGAAATCAGCTAATCAGGGACTCACAGTCCGTCGATTGTCAAGCCGCACCTATGGTCTTGATGATGAATATGAATGTGCGCAAAACCATAGGCTGGAATCTACGTGCCCTGCGGGTGGCCCAAGGGCTGTCACAGGAGCGTCTGGCTTTGGATGCTGGAATTGACCGCTCATACATTGGGCGGGTGGAGCGGGGTGCGGAAAACGTCACCGTGGCCACACTTGAAGCTGTTGCAACAGTTCTTGATGTGCATGTATCGCGCTTGTTTGCCGAAGTGGATGACAGCGCCCCATTGCCAAAAACCTTGTCAGCAGGGGTCAAGCGCAAGGGGGCATAGCTGCCCACCTCAGTATTCCTCTGCCCGCATGATGGTCAGCACCCGCGTCGTCACCGTTGGATCAGCTGCATTTGGTGAATGGCCCAAACAGTGCAGATCGTAGCAATCGAGCTTCCAATAGAACTTGCCGCCTGCGATTTCGACGCTACCAAAGTCATGTTCGCCGTAGGGATCATTGTCAGGGGTGAAGGCATCAAAAACTTTGACCGCAGCAAACAGGGCCAGCCTGTCAGTATCGCTGAGACTTCTGGTGCCGCTGGTCACCATGACCCGCCCCCCGACAAAGCTCTGTCGGAAGGCATCGTTTAAGGCGCGGATACGATCGGCTTGGGTTTCTGCATACGCGATCATGCTCAAGTCTCCTCTGTACCATCAGGTTGATCGGCATCCCCCGCAGTAAACGCGGGGTGCAGCAGTGCAACCTGATCAAAGCGCCGAACGAACCGGCCATCATCGGGAAAAGCCTCCCACATAAGGGTGAGCATCGAGCAGGGTTGCCCTTGGGTGCCGCCTTCATGCACATGCTGCACGATAGCCTCCCACCAGCCGTCATCGGGATCATCTTGGGCCAGCACCCGTGACCCAACCGCCATACCGCCCCAATCCTTTGGCAGGGCATCAAGCGGGGTCACAGACTCACCACCTTACAGATCGTCGCCAACCTTGGGCACAGGCACAGCAATCAACAGGTCTGGTTTATCCTTTGCCAGCTGGTCCAGTTGCTCTCCGATCTCGCGTTTGACGAAGGGCACAAAGCCTTTGCCGCTGTTGAACACTTTTCCAGCCGGAATCTTTTCCGCGAGGTTGGTCAGTGCTTCACCCTCAACAGCAAAGGCTCGGAACGACATCAATCCAGCCGCCCTGATCGCGTCGTGGCGTTGATCGATGGTGAAAGTGGATGCATGCGGCTTGCCGGTATCATCCGTTCCAAAAACGATGATGGCGGGGGCGGTGTCAACAGCAGGCGCGATAGTGGCGGGGTTGGGTTTGGTGGTCATAGAAGTCAATCTCCGGTGAAAATCGGGCACAAAAAAAGAGGCCCGAAGGCCCCTTGGTTAGTCGTCTGGTTATGGTCGCGCAGCAGGCCGTAGCTCAGCGCGCGATGATTTAAGTATATGTTATTGTTATATATTTGTCAACAGGACTGTATTGCGAGGCTAAGTTCAACTCCTTATGCGCTCTGTTGGAGCATACAATGAAGGACACTTGCAAACTATGATGGTTCGGCCTGACCGCGCTGTAGCTCAAACTCTCCATCAAATGCATCGAGCTCAACCTTTAGAAATCTCGGTCGACATGCCTTTCCGCGGACGGTGACAGGCATCTGGACGCAAGCCCTCCGCTTAGGGCCCTCAGTATGTGCCCCAACTTCCTTCAGCTTTTTCTGAAAAAGATCGGCGTTCCGCTTCCCACCAACGATTTTCTCTAGTGTTGGTAGGGTGATGTAGAGATGGCGCAAGCTCTTACGGTCGATGATAAATCCAGTGATCTGCTCAGCGTTCTTGAAACTTGCCTCGGTAGACTTCTTCACATACGGGAAAATTTTCTCATCTGAAGTAATTTCGTTTACGGCGATGAAGGAGGATCGTACTGCTTGTTTATCAGTCGTAATAGCGCAACGTGACAGTCGATGGAGCTTAACTATTGCGCGCTGAAAATTGCGTGGGTCCCATGGTAACAGCTTTGACCTAATGGCTTGCATTCCAGCGGCATAAACAATTGCAAACTTTTTTGTCACCGTCTGTTCGAAGCCAGTATCGCCATGCAATTTGTTATCTTTTGCGTAAGCGTCAAATAGGCGTTCAATTTCGTCGATGAACCTATCCTTATCAGCCATCATGAGCTCTATCCATTGCTCAAATAGGTACCCGTGATTTTTCTTGGCCGCTAACCGGATGGCATCGGACAAGTCACCTGTATCTTCATCCCCTTGAAGATTGTCCCAGATACCTTTACCGCCGTTTGGCTCAATCGGGATATCGATCATACGACGACGGTCACCATCTGTACGAATGTATTGGTCATCTAGTGCTCTTCTCTCAACAGTGCATGGCCCCGATGTCAGCACAGGACAACTCCAAGCGAGGTCAGGAAGTTTTTCTTTCACCATCTCTGCGTAGCTTTTGGAGTTGCCACCTGTAATCAAATGTGTGGTGTTCCGTAACATACGGGACCAAGAAGTTGTCAGGTCAAGTTTTTCCCAATCATCAATGACGAACAAGGTATCTGATGCGGCTGCTAACGCTTCAGTCAAACCTCGATTTGTTGTGTTCCAAGAAAACAGCTTCATTGACGGGCCGGAAACAGATTTCGCAATTTTGGCCACCGTCGTTTTGCCCAGACCGCTCTTTCCGGCAAGGTTGAAGACAACACCTTCGTCGGAAATGATAGCACCATAGATTGGTGCACACAGTCCTGCAGCAATCCCAAGCATAGCGTAAGAAGACCCCTCGGCAGGTTTGGCAACCAACTTATTCCATGCGCGACGACTGCCATTTGTGCCAATCTCGCGATTGCAGATCGCAGCTATAGTGCTGTCGACAATAACTGCACGGTCCATTTTTCCGTAAACTTTGGAAGGCACTACATAGATGTCGTCGCAATGGCCAACCTTGTGCAAGTACAATCCATTGTCGACATCAAGCTTCGCCAGACGTTTTTCCAATGCGGACATGTGCAACTTTGGTTCTATGTCGGCACCAGCATCAAGTAATTTCTTCATGACCATTTTGGGGTTTCCTCGCTCTGAGAAAGGAAGCTTCAAGGGGGTATCTCCCAGCTTACCTTGCGAATGGAACTTGATGATCAGAAAAGCAAGCGGGAGATCGTTGTCGAAATATTTCCCAAAATGCCAGCCGGTGAGGTGAAGCTCAGAGAGTACGTTTGTCATAACATTTTCCTTCTTTGGGTGAGCAAGGTGAGTGAATGGAGTGCTTTTTCTCACTTTACTCACCTTGACTACGTTTTTTGACGTTTGGTCGGGTTGGGTTGATCGTGCCAAAAGCGCGTCTAAAGGGGCATGCAGTGTTACAGCTTTTGAAAGCCCCCAATCACGAAGCTCCCCAAGTTTAAGCTTGTAGAAGCGTCCGCGAGCGCAATTCATCGAGCTAGCGGGGCTTTCCCCGTGTCACCCCTTCACTGCGCGTGACACGAGCCTTGGCCTGTGCTAGGCCCTCTGACGTTTTCGGTGCTTTGGGTGTTCTGGGGGTATCACGCAGTCGGATGCTTTCAGGGCCAGCTGGATTGGTCACGCCGACTAGGACCAATCGGTCAGCTGCGGCCAAACGCGCCAGCCATAGCCGCAACTCGACCTCATCCTGCCGTTTTGGCGTATACTTCTTAGGCCGGCCCTTTCGCGCTCGCGGAGAAAAGTCATCTCCTATCCAAAAACCAGAGCGCCAGTTGAATATCGATTTCAAACCGTAGGATGCAACCTTGTATTCATCGCCAGTTTTTACATCCTCGATGCGGAGTGCCTTGTTACAGTCAGCACGGAGCTTGAAACGTTCTTGCAGACGAGAACGTACAGCTTTAGCGGTTGGTTCATCGGAATAATTCAGGACAATAATATGAGAATGGACCACCCATTCGAAGCCTTCGTTTGCAAGACTATTTATTGATACGTCAATGCCGCCAATCGCTATGACGTTACGAGGCAGGATGTGGCGCAGCCCCTTGGCGATCCTTTTAACAACGTCTTTCATATCTACTGTTTCCAGTTCCCCACGGGGGACTGTTAAACCGACGGGGATAACCGTCACAAACTCGCTACTTAGCGATTGCTCGATGTACGGTTGAATTTCCTTGAGCATACGTAGCCGGTTTGAACGAAGGCACACGTGGCAGGCACCGCTGTTACAATGAGACAACTTTAGTTCGCTGCATGCATAGAGCGAAGCAGCCAACTCAATGGCCTCGTCACTCTCCTGCCGACAAAGCCACCCGATCAACGTCTTGTTACGGCTCTCTGCTGTTTCAAGGCTCTCAAATTTCTCAGGGATGTACGGCAGCCTCGCGAGGATTGAGTTCTTAGTCATTGTTCATACCCACAACCTCAGTGGACATGGACCTGTACTGGCTAGTACTTGAAACCTTCCGTTTCTCGACAAAAGCAATCAAAGCAGCTTGAGGATAGAGACACCTGCCCCCAATCTTACGATACTCAGGCCCAGACCCGATTGAGCGCCAATTTGCTAAGGTCTTCGCGGCCACATTGAGGTAGTCAGCAGCCTGTTCCGCGGAAAGTAGCGGATTGGAAGTCTCACTCGGAGTAAGGCTAATTCTTGCCCCCGTTGCTATTTCTACGCCCTCCACAAACGCCATGAACGCTCTGTTGAGTTGCGCATGCTTTTGGGCTTTTGCGACTATTTTTGAACTTTTGTGTTTCTCGTATTTCGTCATAAGATTGCTCCCGCATGATGATCAAATCAGACAGAAGTTGTGATGACGGTTGTCTAGCTCCCATCACAACAACTGACCTCGAAAAGTGAAGGCAGTACGTTGTTGGTGAGACCTGACAAATGAAAACAGTTAGGCGTTTTCTGTTCGGTGGGATTAAATCCGCTGGTATTATCGCTAGAAAGACAATACTCGTTTACCAGTATTACGAATAGCCAAGAATGGCTTTCGTTTTGTTCACGAAGTGAACCTGCATTTTAGTATATTTGAGAATCCTTTCATATTGCACCAATAGATGCTATCCCGAATTGAAGATGTCAAGTCTTCGACTCGAAACTAAGGCACATAGCTTTACTAACATCTTCAATCCATTACCTAATCATTAAGGCTAATCTATTCGACACTTCATCTGCTGCCTCACGCATAGGGTTTGGTGCCAAATGGGCATACCGCTGTGTCGTTTGGACCTGAGTGTGACCCAGTAGCTTGCTAACGATGTAGAGACTTTGGCCTGAAGACACCGCGGAACTTGCGAAGTTGTGGCGCAAATCGTGCAGGCGGAGGTCATCCATCTGAGCTTCCGCACGTACACCTCTCCAAACTTTCTGGATACTAATTGGCGTTGTGCCTCCCTTGCTCGATGGAAACACTAAGGGCGAACCTTTGACGCACTCAAGTCTGTTGAGCAGCGCGATGGCACCTTCCCCCAACAAAAGAACTCTTTGACCAGTCTTGCTGTCAGGAAGTTTGGCAAGTCGGTGTTCATAGTCGATCCACTCCCATTGAAGGTTCAAAGCCTCGCCAGATCGACACCCTGTCAGCAATAAGAAACGTATTGCCGCAATTGCAAAAGGGCTCTGCCCTGAATTCTCAGCATAATCGAGCGACGCACCCAATCGCTCCAGTTCATCTAGAGTCAGATATCGGTCGTGTCGCTTCAATCGAAATTTCTTGATTCCTATCGTCGGGTTTTTATCGCATATTCCAGCATCAATCGCATAATTGAATAAAGCTGACACTACGGCAAGTGCTCGGTTCGCAGCACCTTTACCACCCTTCACGATAGCTCTTCCCCTAGGTCCTGTTCTCTCGTCAGTAGCTGTCTTTCCAGCAACAATGTCATTCATAAACCTTTGCAGGTCTTGCTTATTGATTTCAGTTAACTTTTTTGAGCCAAGAAGCGGGACAACATGCCTGTGAATAAATCGCTCTTCAACATCTCTGGTGCGGGGCTTTTTGTGTAGGTTTCCGTCCCGAAGATAGGTCATCGTAAGCTTCTTCAAGTTGCCATGCAGCCTTTTTGCCTTTTCTTCTACAGTTGGATCAATCCCCACTGCCAGTTTGGCAAGGTATTGAAGAGCTTGCGCTCTTGCCACGTCAGCAGTCCACGGACTACCAAATGCGCCAAGTGTATACCTGCGCACGCGGCCATTTAGGCGACCTTGGACAATGAACGCTATTCGTCCAGATTTATAAACCTTCAAGCCAAAACCTTTAAGGCTATCGTCCCAATAGAACCTGTCCTTGCTGATTGCAGTGAGCTGGTCGATCGATCTCTTACTAATTTTCATACCGTCATACCTTTCAAAAGTAATCAAATAGTAAGCACAAAATCGGGAATGAATAGGAATTCAATTTAAAAAAATTTTGATACTGGCCCTGCAATATATTGATATATATTACATTTTACACCCAACGGGAAATCGCGGGAACCATAACACACTCATTGGTAATGACGAGGTCGGGAGTTCAATCCTCCCCTACAGCACCATGATCCCCCAATTCAGCAAAATGTCAGAATTGCACCCCAGCAGGCCGCTGCATGACCGTATGTGGGCGGGTACTTAATATGCCCGGATCGCTGACACTCCTGCGCGCAAAACCTTTACGATTACGGGTCAAATAAAAAAAGGACCCGTCGACGATGCGCGGGTCCCTTCCTATTGCGGCAACTCGTTAAGAACTTCTGCTTATATCCGGCCGGTCAGCGCGAGGATAAGGATGATGACAAGCACCAGACCCAAACCACCCGAGGGTGCATAGCCCCAAGATTTGCTGTGATTCCAGCTGGGCAAGGCCCCGACAAGAAGCAGAATTAAAACGATGATCAGAATCGTACTCATAAGTTTGGTCCTTTCTAATCAGCCTTGGGCAGTTCTATGGAGACATCAATATCTTTGCCCCCACCGGACAGATCGCCGCCCAAGAAAAAGTAACCGCCGACAGCGACAATCACGAGCAACGCGCCGACAAGGAACCAGCTTCCGCCGCCACCGCCTGTCGTCACTACTGTTGTATCTTTTTCGGCCATTTTTCGCTCCTTGGTGTTTGTTAGTTGAAGTGACAACGTCGCAGTCAGAAATTGGTTCCGATAAAATTTCCGTGACGTGAGAAATGGCGTCAAACTCTCTGCAGGTGCAGCGCCCATGGTTACAGCTACCGCTGTTGCACCCCTGAAATTGACGCGATGCTATGCGACCCGACAGCCATAACCTGTTCGAAATCGGGGTGCGCTTCAGCAACCTGCAAAACCCAACTCTAAGACACAAAAAAGGCCAGCGCTAAGGCTGGCCTCCTTCGTCGAATGTCACAGCTTTTACTGTTCCATACGCTGCAGGTTGATCTCGCCCACACCAAGGGCAAAGTTGATCCCGTTCTGGGTGTTCACACTAAGGGGTTGAAGGGCCAGCGTGTTTTCGGAACCGCCCGTCATCACATTTGCGCCCAGACCGACAACAAGGGTCGCCTCGGCGGAAACGCCTTTATAAGAGCCGTTCAAGCCACCTTCGCTATATTCAGATTCTGTAGGCGCGAATACGAGCCAGGACATCTGCCCGTTTGTCGTTTCGCCAATATCAAGGCCCCAGCGGTTGATTTCACCCACGTAGATCTCATCCTCCAAACCCTCTTCGACAGGGTTGAAGGTACAGACGATGTCGCGGGTGGAGCCGACGATAAAGCCACTGCCGTCGCCGACATCACAGCTCAGCGATCCCAATTCAATGTGATCAACCGTTTCGTTATCCGCAGCCATTGCTGATCCGCCAAATACAGTGCCCGCGATCACGGCAGCACCTGTGGTAAGCTTCATAAAACGTTTCATCTTTTCATTCCTTTACGCTTTGCGCGCGTTCAGGCGGACACGGCCGCCGTCCTTCGCATTGCGGGGACAACGCGCAACTGCCAAGTCCGTTCCGATGAAATGTAAATTGATTGAGAAACGCAGCTGGCCGTTGCTTTCTCAGCGCCATCTCTGTTCCCGCATCCCTGCCAGTTTGTGCAACGCCGTCCTTGCGTCCCGCGCGGTTGTTGATAGCGTCACACCATGCATCACGCGATCCCACATCAAACCTGTTTGCCCGGCATCGACGCCGTTTCGATCTCCTCAGATCGGAGCTTTCCACGTCACAGCCATGATGAATTTGGCATCGGCATTATGGAGCACGGCGGGCAATTTAGCTGGAGTGGTCGCGGCACCGTCGAAGCGGCTGCAGGTGATGTCATGACGGTCAATCCAAATGAACTGCACGACGGGCTGGGCCGGAAAGGTCAGGCGAGACGCTGGCGGATGTTGTTTTTCAAACCGGATGCGATCAGCACGCTTCTTGAGCGGCCCGCAGGGGCAATCGCGATTGAGAATCCGGTCATCCAATCGGCCTATGTCAGTCAAACCGTACGAGCGGCTGTGAACGCCGTGACGGACCCGCTTTGCGATCAGGCAGAGGCGGAGGAACGCCTGTTGGTAGCGGTCAGGGCAACCCTGCGCGCTGTACCACCTGACGTGCCTACAGTGCATCTGCAACCATCCATAGCTGTGCAACGGGTGATCGCCAAGATCGAAGCTGAATTCGACCTTCCCCTTTCTCTGCATGATTTTTCTACGGCGACGGGGCTTAGTCGTTTTCAGGTGCTGCGCCGGTTTTCCAAGGAGGTTGGCATCACGCCACATGGCTTCCTGACGCAGTTGCGGGTCAAACGTGCAAAAAATGCAATCCTGTCAGGGCACAGCCTTGCCGAGGCCGCCATCGCGGTGGGTTTCGCTGATCAAAGCCATATGACGCGCGCCTTCGCCCGCCAGTTTGGCACCACACCGGGGCGCTATCTTGCGGCCTGCGGATGGCGAGACTGCAATATCCTTCAATCCTGATGTCGCCCTGCACGATAGGCTGCCAGAAAAAGGGAGCCTCATGTCGCTGGAATTTCTCATTACCGCATTCATCGTTGTCATCGTGCCCGGCACGGGTGTGATCTATACGCTTGCCGTCGGGCTGGCCCGTGGGGGCACTGCAAGTATTGCCGCCGCCGCCGGCTGCACCTTCGGGGGTGTGCCGCATGTGCTGACGGCCATCCTGGGGCTGGCCGCCCTGCTTCACACCAGCGCGGAGGCCTTTCAGATCGTCAAATACGCAGGGGCGGCCTATCTGATCTACATGGCGTGGATGATACTGAGACAGAAAGGCGCGCTGGAGGTCACGCCGGAAAAGACGGAAAAATCCTTGTTTCGCATCGCCTTGACTGGCGCGTTGATCAACATCCTGAACCCGAAACTTTCAATCTTCTTTCTGGCTTTCCTGCCGCAGTTCATCCCCGCCGATAGCAATAATCCGATCCCCCATATGTTGTTTCTCAGCAGCATTTTCCTTGCCATGACATTTGGTGTCTTTGTCTGCTATGGCCTTTTCGCCGCTGGCATCCGACACCGGCTGTTGGGCGCACCTGCGGCAATGAAGTGGATGCGCCGCGCCTTTGCCATCGTCTTCATCGGGCTGGGTGTCAAACTTGCCAGTGAAACCATCTGAAACCAAGGACGAGACGTGATGCAAACCAAAGCCCCTCAAGACTGCAACACCATGGCGGAGCTGCGCGTTCAGATTGATGCCCTTGATGACAAGCTGATTGAAATGCTGGTCACACGCAGCAGCTATATTGACCGCGCGGTGGAACTTAAACGGATAGAGGGACTGCCCGCCCGCATCACCGACAGGGTGCAAGAGGTCCTGCGCAAGGTTACGGATAACGCCAGAACAAGGGGGTTGGACCCCGAACTGGCCGCTGAGATCTGGACCACCCTGATCGAATGGTCGATTGCGAGAGAAGCCAAACACCTTGATGTGGACCAACACCAATGACCTTTGAAATATGGATGTCTTTTGTACTGGCCAGCTGCGCGGTTGTGCTTATTCCCGGACCGAATGTGGTGATCACGGTGACCGCCGCGCTGAAAGACGGCAAGCGCAGCGGGCTGGCCACCATTCCGGGCGTGGTGGCCGGTGCATTTTTCGCCATGTCGCTCTCGCTGGCGGGTGCCGGTGCAATCCTCGCCGCCTCCGCAAGCCTGTTTACGGTTCTTAAGCTTTGCGGCGCTGCTTATCTTTTCTGGATGGCATACCAGCTTTGGACCGCACCGGTAGAAAACATGCCTTTGGAAAAATCAGGAAATCCAGAAACCCTCTGGCCCCTGTTTAAACAGAGTTTCCTGATCAGTGCGTTGAATCCAAAGGGGCCGATTTTCTATATCGCCTTTGTGCCCCAGTTTGTCGCAACAACCGCCCCGATGTTTGAACAGTTTGCCATCTTGATCCTGACATTCCTTTGCGTCGCCGCGATCAACAGCTTGATGTGGCTCTATGGTGCCAATGGCCTGCGCCAGATCCTGAAAAGCGCCAGCGCCCTGCGCATCCTGAACCGCGTGGGGGCATCATGTTTGGGTCTTGCTGGGCTGTTTACGCTAAAGGCCGCGCGCTGAGCCCGGTATAAAGGCCAGGCAATTGCGCCCGGCCTCTTCTTGCCACCTTACCCCAAGGAACGCAGCAGTTCCTGTGACGGATCACCGGTTGGCTGTTGGCCGATACTGCTTTGATAAGCGCTGATGGCCTTGCGGCTGTTGGGACCGATCACCCCGTCAGACCCCTCTGTATCAAAGCCGCGCGCCGTCAGCCGTTGTTGCAGGCGCACACGGTCGTCTTTGGTTAACCCATATTTATCCGGTGGGAAGCTGGCGCGGATTGGGCCGCCACCGGCGATACGGTCTGCCAGATGGCCCACCCCAATCGCGTAACTGTCGGAATTATTATAGCGTTTGATGACGTTGAAATTGCTGGTCACGGCAAAACGCGGCCCGCCGGCCTGCGGTTGCAGGGTGCGACCCTGCGGTGCGCCATTGCCAATCTCGCCGCCCCATTTGCGCCCCTTGGTCCAGCCGTTACGCGACAGGTAAGCAGCAGTAGAGGCCAGCGAATCCGCCGGATTGTCAGACCAGATGTCGCGCCGCCCATCGCCATTAAAATCAACCGCAAAGGCTTGATAAGAGGTCGGGATAAACTGGGTGTGGCCCATGGCACCGGCCCATGATCCTTTGAGCATGGCAGGTGTTGTATCGCCACTTTGCAGGATTTTCAGCGCGGCAATCAGTTGTTTTTCAAAAAACGCGCCGCGCCGCCCGTCAAAGGCCAATGTTGACGTCGCCGAAATGACCGGCACATCGCCGCGCCGCTCGCCATAAAAGCTCTCCAGCCCCCAAACGGCTGTGACGATTTCAGCGTCAACACCATAACGCGCCTCAACCGCGGCCAGGGTGCTGCGGTGGCGGGCAAAAGCCGCGCGCCCCTTTGCAACCCGTTCGTCAGATGCGGCAATGGCCAGATAATCCTCAAGGGTACGGGAAAACTCAGTCTGGTTGCGATCGCGTTTGACCACACCAGGAAGATAGCCGGTACCCCGGAAAGCCGCGGATAGGGTACCCGCTGAAATGCCTTGGTTAATCGCACGGCGGCGAAAGTTGGCAACCCATGCGTCATAGGCCGCATTGCTGACCGGGCGCAGGTCAGCTGGCAACCCGCCAGAGGGCGCGCCGCTACGCGGGCCAAGGGCACCGCCGGTTGCACAGGCGCTCAGCCCAAATGCACCAAGGCCCAAAAGGATCGATCTGCGTGAAAGGGTCATCTGCTCTGTTCCGATTTGTTTTTTCGCAGCCTAGCGGATGAAAATCGCTACGGAAAGCAGGGTTTGTCTTGTCAAACAGGGATCGGCGGAATTCCGACAGATCAGAGGTTTGGACTGAAACCCGCGATCAACTGGCGCAACCCGATGGCCGCCCCTGTCATGATCGCGGCCAGCGTCACGGGCGCGCTGAAGGACAGGACGGAAAATGCCGACAGCCCCTGCCCCACACTGCACCCCACGGCCACGACCGCCCCCATCCCCATCAGTGCCGCACCCAACATCTGACGGCGCAATTCACGCGGGTCCTCGCAGGCCTCCCACCGGAAATGCCCTTTGATCAGACTGCCCAGCAACGCCCCCAGCAAAACCCCCAAAACAGAGCCAGTGCCAAAGCCGATGGTATTGCCCGAAGAGGTCATCACATAAAGCAGCGTTTCCCCAATCGGCGCAGAGAAAGTGTGGCTGACCACCGGCGTCGCTTCAAAGCCGGTATTGGCAACCCACTGTGTCCCCGCCCAGCCAGACACAATCGCCAAACCCGCAATTGCACCCCAGAAAATATGGGGAAAGGAATGGCGCAGGCTGTGGTGAGACAGGGTAAAACATAGGATGGCAACACCCAGAATCATGCCCGCGCTACTTACCGGGACGCCCGTGATGTACGAAAGGCTATGGGCAAATGTCTGGCTGCCTTGGGCGATTTCAGGTCCGCCGAACAGCCAGATGCGCAGATCCGATAAGGGGCCACCCAAAGTGGCATAGGCGGATATGCCCATGATCAGGACAATCAGAAGTGACCGCAGATCCCCGCCGCCAACCCGCGCCAAAGCGCCGTAGCCGCAGTTGCCCGCCAGGGCCATTCCATAGCCAAAGATCAATCCACCGATGATGCTTTCCGCCGGGTTCCAGGCGCGCGACAGATAGAGTGTCTGGCCCAGTTCCAGCAAACCAAGGGCGTTCAGGCCAAAGGTTCCGATTACCGCAACACCAATCGCGATCCCCCACATGCGCAACCGCAAGGTGTTTTCACCATAGTACAGATCTTCGATGGCACCCAAGGTGCAAAACCGCCCGATCCGCGCTGCCAGACCCAGCAATATACCGCCAACCAACCCGACAAGGGCGACAAGCACGGGTTCTGACAGGGTGTCACCCACCGGTCAGACCCGCCATGTTACCTGCATGCCGGACACGCCCTGTCATTTCTCGCGGCAGAACAGATCATAGACAACTTCCATGATCTGTTTGGGCCGATCATCAGTTAGGCTGTAGTAGATCGTCTTGCCCTCGCGACGGGGTGTGACCAGCCCCTCCAGACGCAGCCGCGACAGTTGCTGGGAGACGGCAGCTTGGCGGGCAGACAACAGGGTTTCCAGCTCGGTCACGGATTTTTCACCAGACGCCAGATGGCACAGGATCATCAACCGCCCTTCATGGCTGATCGCCTTCAGGAAATTGGACGCCTCCATGGCGTTTTCGGCCATTTTGTCCATATCGTCAGCACACATGTTTACATCAAATACCGGCAAGCCCATCAATTTCTCACTTCTTGTCTTGTCGTCTTTATTCGTATTTTTGCCACTGTGGCCATCAGCCCCAGCCCCCCAGCATCAGCCTGTTATATCAATTCTGGCGTCCGCCAGCATCTTCTCCAGAATACCCCAAAAGAAATCTTCGCCCGGGTATCCCTCAAGCCGCGATACCTCTTGACCGTCAACCATCAGAACAAATGTCGGCGTGAACACAAGTTTGCGTTCGAATTTCAGGTCGTCCGGCGCGGCAGTGTGAATATCAAAACGGCGCAGCGGCGCGGCCTTGCCGGCATCGGTCTTGGGGTAGATATGCGAGATCTCGTCATTCCAGCGGGCGCACCAGATACAACCCTGCTCCTCGACCATCACCAATTGCGTCTCTGCCGCCGCAGACAGGGCGGAGGTGACAAACAGCAGGATGCCAAAAAGGAACGACCGAAAAGACATGCGAAATTGACCTTTGTTAGTCAGATAACGTAATATGAATATATGAATTAGACAAGAGCGGGACAATCACATGCTAGAGATCACCTTTGCCGGTGCCGCTTTTGCGGGCATTCTGTCATTTCTGTCTCCCTGCATCCTACCTATCGTGCCCTTTTACCTCAGCTATCTGGCCGGGGTCGGCATGAACCAGATCACTGCAGATGCCAAGATCGACGCGGCGACACGCAACCGCGCGGTGTTGGCCGCCTGTTTCTTTGCCGCCGGTGTAATCACCATCTTCATGGGGCTGGGTGCGGCAGCCACCCTGTTTGGTCAGGTAGTGCGTGAATATTTCGACATCCTGCGCTGGATCGCGGCGGCAATCATCATCGCAATGGGTCTGCATTTCTTGGGGGTGATCCGCATCGGCATCCTGTATCGTCAACTGCGGGCCGATGGGGGCAATACCTCAAACGTCAGCCTCTTGGGGGCATATGTGATCGGCCTCGCCTTCGCTTTTGGCTGGACCCCCTGTGTGGGTCCGGTGCTGGCCGCGATCCTGTTTACCGCTGCGGGGGCTGATACGGCATCCACCGGTGCCTGGCTGTTGTTTGTCTACGGGCTGGGCATGACCGCTCCCTTCGTGATGGCCGCGTTTTTCATCGGGCCGTTTATGCGTTGGATGACGCGGTTTCGCCGTCACCTTGGCACAATCGAGAAAATCATGGGCGGCATGCTGATCGTCTTTGGCTTGCTGATTGCGACCAATTCAATGAATTATATCGCTCAATGGATGCTGGCCGTCGGGCCGGACATCGGCGTGCTGCGTTAGGAGAATACCAAATGAGACTGTTGATTGCCGCCTGCGTCACCTTCGTTATGACCGCCACCGCCTTTGCCGCCGAACTGGGCGACGATGGTCTGCACAAGACCCCATGGATGCGCGACACCTTCAAAGACCTGTCCGAGGATCTGGCAGAGGCAACCGACGAGGGCAAACGCCTGATGGTAATGATCGAACAGCGCGGCTGTATCTATTGTACCAAGATGCATGAAGAAGTGTTTGTTGTGCCCGAAATCGCTGCCTTCATCGAAGAAAACTACTTTGTTGTGCAGATCAACATGTTTGGCGATATCGAGGTGACAGATTTTGACGGCACTGCCCTGCCGGAAAAGGAAATGGTCAAGAAATGGGGTGCGCTGTTCACCCCGATGATTCTGTTTTTCCCCGAGGAGGTCGATGCAGACGCCACCGCAACACAGGCGGCGGTGGCCACGATGCCGGGGGCTTTTGGGCGGCACACGACGTTCAACATGCTGAACTGGATCGTCGAAAAAGGATATGAAGGCGAGGAGACTTTCCAGAAATATCATGCACGTAAGTTTGCAGAGCAAAGCAACTAGGCCGACGAAACACGGCCCCGCGCAGCAACCTTAAAAAATTCAAGTAGTTGAATTTGTTGTTGCGTCATCCGGTTTCCCTGCGTTACGGTAGCTGAAATAAAAAAACGTTTGGGAGGACGCATGAGGATTTCTGTCATTTCTGCCGCCGTCATCGGGCTAACGGCTTCTGTGGCCTTCGCAAGTGAGGTGCTGCCGACTGCTGTCAGCTTTACCGAGGATGGTGCGGTTGCGCAGTCCCTGTCTGGTACAGCCGGTGACGCTGCCAATGGGCGCATCATTGTAGGGGACAAAAAACAGGGCAACTGTGTGGCCTGTCATCAGGTCAGCGATCTGGCCGATGTCCCGTTTCAGGGCGAGATTGGCCCGATGCTGGATGGCGCAGGCGAGCGTTGGTCCGAAGCGGAACTGCGCGGCATCGTGGCCAATGCCAAGATCATGTTCGAGGACAGCATGATGCCGTCTTTCTACAAAACCGAAGGGTTCATCCGCCCTGGCAATGCCTATACCGGTAAAGCAGCGGACGACACATTCGGCCCCATTTTGACCGCACAGCAAATCGAAGATGTTGTGGCCTATCTGGTCACCCTCAAGGAATAGACGATCCCGCAGCGCAACAGCGCCCTTGTTGGGATGGCTGGCCCTTCGAGACATCCCGTTCATGCGGGAAAATCAGGAGTAAAAAACATGGAATTTACAAGACGGAATGCAATTGCAATGGGTGCCGGTGCTCTGCTGGTCGCAGGCCTGCCGCTACGCGCCTCCGCTGCAACAAGCGACGAAGCGATTGCCGCCTTCACCGGGGGCGCAGAGGTGGGCACAGGCGACATCAAACTGACTGCACCTGAAATTGCCGAGAACGGCAATACAGTGCCAATCGAGGTTTCCTCCGGCTCCGCGACCGAAATCATGGTTCTGGCTCTGGGCAACCCCACACCCGCCGTTGCAACCTTCAAATTCGGCAAACTGGCCGCTTCGCGCGCTGCCTCCACACGCATCCGGCTTGCTGGCACACAAGACCTGGTGGCGATTGCAAAACTGGAAGACGGATCATTCGTTCAGGCTTCCAGCACGGTCAAAGTCACAATCGGCGGCTGCGGCGGCTAAATCAGATACGAAGGAGAATTATCATGGCATCTGGTGTAAAACCCCGCGTCAAAGTTCCGAAGAAAGCAACAGCTGGTGAGGCGATCACCATCAAGACGCTGATCAGCCACAAAATGGAGTCCGGTCAGCGCAAGGATGATGACGGCAACGCCATCCCCCGCTCAATCATCAACCGTTTCACCTGTGATTTTAACGGCGAGAATGTCGTTGACGTAAAGATGGAGCCGGCGATCTCGACCAACCCATACTTCGAATTCGAAGCCTTGGTGCCCGAGGCCGGCGAATTCAAGTTCACGTGGTACGACGATGACGGCTCGGTCTATGAAGAAACAAAATCAATCGCGATCGGCTGAATGAATATTCTTGGGAGGGAAACCATGCGGAAATTGACAGGTGCCTTTCTGGCGACGCTGATGGCCACGTCCATCGCATCGGCAGACCCGGTTGATGACAATCTGATACTGAATGAAGAAACCGAAATCGTAACCCGCACAACGGCCCCTGCGCATCTGTCGGATGCTCTGGACGAGGTGATGTCAGGCTGGTTATTCCGCGGCACAGAGACCCGCGCAATGCAGGCCGATGATTTTGACAATCCCGGCATGATCTTTGTCGAAAAAGCATTGGAAGCATGGGACACCGCAGAAGGTTCCGAAGGCAAATCCTGTTCCTCCTGTCACAACGAGATGGACAGCATGGCGGGGGTCAAGGCGACCTACCCCAAGTGGAACGAGGCCGCCGGCGAGGTGCGTACCCTACAAATGCAGGTCAACGATTGCCGCATAAACCGCATGGGTGCGGAGGCCTGGAAATATGACAAGGGTGACGCCATCAACATGGAAGCGGCACTGTCTTCGGTCTCGCGCGGTTTGCCGGTGAATGTGGCCATTGACGGTCCTGCACAGTCAACGTGGGAGTTGGGCAAGGAATTGTACTATACCCGCACCGGCCAGCTGGAATTGTCCTGCGCCAATTGCCATGAAGACAACTATGGCAACATGATCCGCGCTGACCATCTGAGTCAGGGACAGATCAACGGCTTTCCGGTCTATCGTCTGAAGAATACCAAACTGAACGGCGCGCATTCGCGTTTCAAAGGCTGTATTCGCGACACCCGCGCGGAAACCTACAGCCCCGGCAGTGCAGAATTCATCGCGCTAGAGCTTTATGTCGCATCACGTGGCAACGGGTTGAGCGTCGAAGGTCCGTCCGTCCGCAACTAATTCAAAAGCCCCGCCCGAGGTATCGGTGTGGGGCTTTTTTACCCCCAATCAATTCACAAATGCGCATATGTATGTGCCATCAGGAGCCCCGCCATGATTTCTCGCCGTGATTTTTTGCAAACCAGCATGGCCGCCGCCGCTCTTTATGGCGGGTCCGGTTTTGGCAATTGGGCACGGCTGGCGGCACAGCAGTCGCTGACTCAGGACAAGCTGTTGGAGTTTGATACCTTCGGCAATGTCTCCCTGATCCACGTCACCGACATTCATGCGCAGCTTAAACCACTTTATTTCCGCGAACCCTCGGTCAACATCGGCGTTGGCGGCAACAAGGGCGCGGTGCCCCATATCACCGGCGCGGATTTCCGCAAGCTTTACGGTATCGAGGATGGCAGCCCCACTGCCTATGCGCTGACCCATGATGATTTCGCTTCGCTGGCCAAGGGCTACGGCAAGGTCGGCGGGCTTGACCGCGTTTCAACCGTGATCAATGCCATCCGTGCGGATCGCCCCGATGCCCTGTTGCTGGACGGCGGCGACACATGGCACGGCAGCTACACCTGCTATCACACCGAAGGTCAGGACATGGTCAACGTGATGAATGCGTTAACGCCGGATGCCATGACTTTCCATTGGGAATTCACGCTGGGATCTGACCGCGTGGCCGAGATCGTAGAGGGCCTGCCCTTCGCTGCCCTTGGCCAGAATATCTTTGACGCGGAATGGGACGAACCGACAGATTTGTTTCCACCCTACAAGTTCTTTGAGCGCGGCGGCGTCAAGATCGCCGTCATCGGTCAGGCTTTTCCCTATATGCCGATCGCCAATCCGGGCTGGATGTTCCCCGAATACTCATTTGGTATCCGCGATGAACGGATGCAGGAAATGGTGGATGAGGTCCGCGCCGCCGGTGCCGGGCTGGTGGTCTGCCTGTCTCACAATGGCTTTGATGTGGACAAACAGATGGCAGGCAAGGTCACTGGCATTGACGTGATCCTGTCGGGCCACACCCATGACGCCCTGCCCGAACCTGTGCTGGTGGGGGATACGATCATCGTCGCCTCAGGTTCCAACGGTAAATTTGTCAGCCGTGTTGATCTGGACGTGCGCGAGGGTCGGATGCTCGGCTTCCGTCACAAGCTGATCCCGATTTTCTCTGACGTGATTACACCTGATCCTGAAGTTACCAAAGTCATCGACGCCCAGCGCGCCCCGTTTGAAAGCGCCTTGTCCGAAGTAATTGGCCAGACGGCAGACGACCAGCTGCTCTACCGGCGCGGCAATTTCAACGGGACATGGGATGATCTGATCTGTGACGCGCTGATTTCCGAGCGCGAGGCGGATATCGCCCTTTCCCCCGGCGTGCGCTGGGGGCCATCGATCCTGCCCGGTCAGGACATCACCCGCGAGGACATCTGGAACGTCACCTCCATGACCTATGGCGAGGCTTATCGCACGGAAATGACCGGCGAATTCCTGCATGTGGTGCTGGAAGATGTCGCCGATAACCTGTTCAACCCCGATCCCTATTACCAACAAGGTGGTGACATGGTGCGGGTCGGCGGCCTTGGCTACCGCATCGATGTCAGCAAGCCACAAGGCGAGCGGATCACCGAAATGACCCTGCTGAAATCCGGCGAAGCAATTGACCCTGCCAAGACCTATCAGGTCGCGGGATGGGCCTCTGTCAACCAAGGCACCGAAGGCCCTGCGATCTGGGATGTGGTCGAGGCGCATATCGCCAAACAGGGTGTCGTGTCGCTGGATCCCAACAATAGCGTGCAAGTTGTAGGTGTCTGATATGTCAAAGAAAACACATCCAAATCCACCATCGCGCCGCGCGTTTCTGCGCGGTGCGACAGCCACCGGTGCTGGCGCATTGGTTGCCGGGACAGCCGCCGCGCAATCCCCCGATCCACTGATCACCGAGGTGCAGCCTTGGGCGCAGGGATTTGGCGATGGCGTTGACGCCACCCCTTACGGTCTGCCCATCGAATACGAAGGTGACGTGATCCGCCGCAATGTCGAATGGCTGACCGCAGATACCGTCAGTTCGATCAACTTCACCCCGATTCACGCGCTGGATGGCACAATCACCCCGCAGGGCTGCGCCTTTGAACGACATCACTCTGGCGCAATCGAGCTGCGCAAGGAAGATTACCGCCTGATGCTGAACGGTCTGGTCGACACGCCCTTGGTGTTCACCTACGCCGATCTGGAGCGCTTCCCGCGTGAAAACCACGTCTATTTCTGCGAATGCGCCGCGAACACCGGCATGGAATGGGCTGGTGCCCAGCTGAATGGCGCGCAATTCACCCACGGCATGATCCACAATATGGAATACACGGGTGTCCCGCTGCGGACATTGCTGGAGGAAGCGGGACTGAATACAGCGGGCGAGCTGAGCGATAAATGGGTTTATGTCGAAGGGGCCGATGCCTCATCTAACGGGCGCTCCATCCCGATGGAAAAGGCGCTGGATGACTGCCTGATTGCGTTCAAGGCCAATGGAGAGGCATTGCGCAAGGAACACGGATACCCTGTGCGTCTGGTCGTGCCGGGGTGGGAAGGCAACATGTGGGTCAAATGGATTCGTCGGATCGAGGTGACAGACGCCCCTGTCGAAAGCCGTGAAGAGACCAGCAAATACACCGATGTTCTGGAAAACGGCATTGCGCGCAAATGGACATGGGCGATGGATGCAAAATCTGTCGTGACCAGCCCCAGCCCGCAAGCTCCGATCACTCATGGCACCGGGCCTTTGGTCATCACGGGGCTCGCGTGGTCGGGACGTGGGGCAATCACCCGCGTCGATGTCTCCAAAGATGGCGGCATGACATGGGAAACCGCAAGGCTGGCCAAACCCGGTGAAAAAATGGCCCTGACCCGCTTTTATTTGGATACAGATTGGGACGGCAGCGAAATGATGCTGCAAAGCCGTGCGATGGACGACACCGGTTACATCCAGCCAACCAAGACACAGCTGCGCGCGGTGCGCGGGTTAAACTCGATCTATCACAACAACTGCATCCAGACATGGTTGGTGCGCAGCAATGGCGAGGCGGAAAATGTCGAAGTTTCTTAAATCAACCGCATTGCTGGCAGCCCTGTCCCTACCAGCCTCCCCCGTGCTGGCCGAGAAATTTGGCTTAGGCCGCCCTGCCCTGCCCGAAGAAATCGCCGCTTGGGATGGGGATATTATGCCCGATGGCACCGGCCTGCCTGTCGGCTCCGGTGATGCGCTGATCGGGGAAGAGATCTTTGCCACCCAATGTGCCGCCTGCCACGGTGACTTTGCCGAGGGGATCGACAACTGGCCCAAACTGGCCGGTGGGGCCGATACATTGGACCACGAGGACCCGCTGAAAACCGTAGGCTCCTACTGGCCCTATCTGTCGACCGCTTTTGATTACATCAAACGGTCCATGCCCTATGGCAATGCTGGAACGCTCAGCGATGATGAGGTTTATGCAATTGTCGCCTATATTCTCTACTCAAACGATCTGATTGAGGATGATTTTGTGCTTTCAAACGAAAGCTTCTTTGATGTCGAGATGCCGAATGCCGATGGGTTTATCCTCGATAACCGTGCTGAAACAGAATATGCGCAGTGGACCGGCGAACCCTGCATGCAGAATTGCAAATCCGAGGTCAAAGTGACCATGCGGGCGATGGTTCTGGATGTGACCCCCAGGGAACAGGAGGAGTCAGCACCAGTTGACGCAACGCCCGCCCCCGTGGTCGCCGCATTTGACGCGGAACTGGCAGCGCGGGGTGAAAAGGTTTTCAGGAAGTGCAAAGCCTGCCACCAGATCGGTGAAGGGGCCAAGAACCGGTCCGGCCCGATTTTGACGGGCGTTGTCGGGAATAATGCCGGTGCAGTGGAAGGGTTCAAATACTCACGGGCGCTCAAACAAGCCGCTGAGGGTGGGCTGGTCTGGAGCGAAACCGAACTGGCCGCCTTTCTGGCCAAGCCCAAGTCCTATATGAAGGGCACCAAGATGTCTTTTGCCGGTTTGAAAAAAGAAACCGACCAGGCGGCGGTGATTGAATACCTGAAATCCTTTAAGGAGTGATCATGCACCATAGTTTGCGCGCCTTTCTGCCTCTCGCCGGAATCCTTACGGCAGGGGTGGTTTGGGCAAACGAATTTGGTGACCCTGAGGCAGGGGCGTTAGTGTTTAAACACTGCAAATCCTGCCATCAGATTGGTGAAGGTGCGAAAAACCGTGTCGGCCCGCAGTTGAACGGCATTTTCGGGCGACCCGCGGCGGGCATTGAGGGGTTCAAATACTCCAAAAGCATGATGCGCGCAGGGGATGACGGGCTGATCTGGACCGAAAAAACACTGGATGCCTATATCGAGAACCCCAAGGCATTGATCTCCAAAACACGGATGAATTTTCGCGGGCTGTTGGATGCGACCAAACGCGGGCATCTGCTAGCCTATTTGCGGATCTTTTCGGACAATCCCGCAAACATCCCAGAGGCCGAACCAACAGCCACCGCCACGGATCATGATCTGGATCCTGCAATCCTCGCCCTTGAGGGGGATCCGGAGTATGGTGAATACTTGGCCAGCGAATGCCTGACCTGTCACCAAAGCAGTGGTACCGATGAGGGCATTCCCGCCATCACCGGCTGGCCGACGCAGGACTTTGTGGTCGCCATGCACGCCTATAAACGTAAACTCAGGCCCCATCCGGTGATGCAAATGATGGCGGGCCGTTTATCGGATGAAGAGATCGCGGCAATTGCTGCGTATTTTAAGGACCTCGAATAGAGGCCGTTTTCTGGGAGGAAAGAACATGAAACTGAACAGACGTGTCTTTATCGGCAGCAGTGCTGCGGCGGCTACGACACTTGCCGCGCCTACTGTCTTTGCAGACGGCCACGGCAAACCACGTGTTGTTGTTATCGGCGGCGGGGCCGGCGGGGCCACTGCTGCGCGCTACATCGCCAAGGACAGCAAAGGCGCGATTGACGTCACGCTGATCGAGCCAACGCGGATGTATTACACCTGTTTCTTCTCCAACCTCTATCTGGGCGGTTTCAAGGAGATCGACGATCTGGGTCACAGTTATGGCGGTCTGGCCGCCGGGGGCGTGAACGTTGTGCATGACTGGGCCACGGGTGTGGACCGCGAGGCAAAAACCGTGGCGCTGGCTGGTGGTGGTTCCCTGCCCTATGATAAACTGATCCTGTCGCCCGGTATCGATTTTGTCGACGGTGCAGTTGAGGGCTGGGATCTGTCAGCGCAGAACGCGATGCCCCACGCCTATAGAGGTGGATCACAAACCGAACTGTTAAAGGCACAGCTGTTGGCGATGCCAGAGGGTGGCACCTTTGCAATGGTCGCCCCCCCCAATCCCTACCGTTGCCCCCCCGGCCCTTACGAACGCGTGTCGATGGTGGCCCACTACCTCAGGGCCAACAATCCAACGGCCAAGATCATTGTCGCGGACCCCAAGGAAAAATTCTCAAAGCAGAGCCTGTTTCAGGAAGGCTGGGCGAACCACTACGAAGGGATGATCGACTGGATCGGTGCCGATTTCGGCGGCGGCAATGTCTCTGTTGATCCAAACGCCATGACCGTAACCATTGACGGAGAGGTCACCAATGTCGACGTCTGCAACGTTATCCCCGCAATGAAGGCGGGACGGATTGCCGAACTGGCCGGTGTGACAGATGGCAACTGGGCCCCGGTAAATGCGGCGGATATGTCCAGCAAGGCGGATGGCGACATTCATGTGTTGGGCGATGCGGCACATCAGGGTGACATGCCCAAATCCGGTTTCTCTGCCAATTCTCAGGCCAAGGTATGCGCCAATGCGGTGCGCGGTGCGCTGACGGGTTCCAAGATATTCCCGGCCAAGTTCTCCAACACCTGCTGGTCGCTGATCGACACAAACGACGGTGTGAAAGTCGGTGCAACCTATGAGGCGACAGAGGAAAAGATTGCCAAGGTTGACGGGTTTATCTCGGCCACCGGCGAAGCTGCCGACCTGCGCCGCGCGACCTATGAGGAATCCGAAGGCTGGTACGCAGGCATCACCGCCGATATGTTCGGATAAGAAAAATCACTGCGGGATTGACTGGGTTCAATCCCGCAGGACAGCCGTCGCGCGATACTGCTCACACATAAGGAGACGCTACCATGAAATCACTTCTACTGGGTGGCGCGCTGGCCCTGATCAGCGCGGGCTTTGCGGCAGCGCAAGACAGCTCAACCGTCTATGATTTTGACGGCAGTTTTGATGATGCAACCTTCAGCGTCGAAAGCGCGATTGTCGGCAAGGGGCTGGTCATCGACTATGTCAGCCACGCGGGTGAAATGCTGGACCGCACGGCAGGTGACGTGGGCAGTGATGTGAAACTGTTTGAAGCGGCGGATATCTTTGTGTTCTGCTCAGCCGTTTTATCGCGCAAAGTGATGGAGGCGGACCCGATGAACATCGCCCACTGCCCCTACGGCGTTTTTGTCGCCGAACTTGAAGGCAAGGTCATGGTGGGATATCGCAACTATCCCGAAGGGGCGATGCAGGAAGTGCAGGCCTTGCTGGATGAGATCGTGAGAGAAGCCATCGGGGGCTAAGGATCACGATTGTTGGCAGGTGCCTGCGGGTCTTACCCGCGGACCGCCCTCTGTCAGACGTTGGGTCACAACCGCACCGATCCACATCGACAACAGCGCCAGCCATGCGGTCAAAGCGAAAATCGCACCGCCCGACATACCTGCCCCCACTGCACAGCCCCCGGCCAGCATGCTGCCAAACCCCATCATAACGCCCCCCAACAGATACCGTTCCATCGGCATCTGTGGCTCAAACCGTTGTATGCGGGCTTCCTTTGTGATCACGGCCATCAAGAGCGCCCCCAGAAAGACCCCCGGCACAAGGCCGGAGCCAAAGCTCATCGGTAATTCGCGCTCATTGACGAAGCCCATCAGAGTGTCCGCTGAGGGCCCGGTGAAGGTAATGGAAGAAATCGCAACCATCTCGAACGCGTTTTGCGCAACGGCGTAGGTCGCGATCCAGCCAGCAGCGATTGACGCGCCCACGATCACGGCTGCTCCCGTCCGGGTTTTCGCGTTCCCACGGTAAAGCGCAAATACAACCGACAACAATAAGCATCCCCCCGCAACCAGCGCGGCGGTGCGTGGCAGGATCCCGATATGCGCAAGCAAGTCGCGCGACCGGCCACCGCTGATCGTCCAGATCCCGCCAAGGCTTTCGCGCAATGGCGACAATACTCCACGCAAGGACGCCTGCGCCGTCAAGGTCAGCACAAGCCCTGTGACGATGGCCCGAAGATTGCCAGTGGCCGAGAGAACCAGCAAGCGGCTGGCGCAACCGCGGGCCAGGATCATGCCCGACCCGAACAATAGCCCACCAAGGATCGCACCAGACAAACTGCCCTGTGCTGCGATCTGGCGTGCATTTGAAACATCCAGATGCCCCGTGGCGATGGCAAGCTGCACCGTACACACGGCCGCACTGAAAGCGACAAACCAGATGGCAAGGCGCGGGCCCCAGATGTTATGGGAAAACTCAATTGTCGCGGCCCGCAGACAGAACCGTGAATGCTGGGCCGCAGCACCAAAGACCATACCGATACACAGGGCCAAACCAAACAGAATTGGGCCTTCGCCGAAAGTGTCGATCAGGTTTTCCATGGGCCAAACGCTCCGCTGGGTATGCGGGGTTTATAGTGACGCGTCAGGTTAAACATCTTGACGCAGATCAACACGACACCCTGACACGAACCGGTAAGATCAGCTATTTTTACACGTATTCATCCCAATGATGCGATACAGCGGGCAGAACCTCAGAAACGCCGTGCCAAGCAGGATAACCCCGATCCAGCCCCAGATCCCGATGGTCCCGGTCAAAGTAAGGATGATCAGCGCAGCACCGATAACGATGCGCAAAATGCGGTCAAATGATCCTACATTCGTAGTCAGTTCCATAGTGTGTCCTTTCAAGACTGTGGTCGATATGTAGACTGGCCGCGCTATTCAAACTCCATCTGTTCATAGACACGGCCCGCGTTTTTGGTTGCCAGTTCTTCGAATGTATCCAGATGTGCATAGGGGGTCTGATCAACATAAAACGCCTCTGCCAGCCCCCCGCCCGCTTCCAGATGGGCCCCGACTTTTTCGCGCAGATAGACCAGATAATCGTGAGTATAGCGGCGGACCTGATCCATGTTGGTGGGATGACCGTGACCGGGAATAACATAGGTGGCCCCCAGCGGTTCAAATGCAGCCTCCCAGGTCTCGATCCAATCCGCCGTCATTGTGTGTTCAAAGATCGGTAACATCCGTTCGTGAAACGCCATATCCCCCGAAATCACGAGGCTTTGCTGCGGCAGCCAGACCACAATGTCACCGGGGCTATGGGCCGGGCCAAGATATCGCGCTTCGATTTCTGTGCCCCCCATCACAACAGCATATGCATCCTCAAAGGTCTGGGTTGGCAGGGTCACGGTTGTCTGATCCGCGCGTTCTTTCACACGGGCCTGTGTCGCACGCAGGGATTGGCCGCCATATGCTTCAAACTCAGCCGCTGCATCCACATGGGCGACAATCTCCACCCCTCGCTCTGCCCAGTATGAGTTACCCAGCATAGCGTGGCCCTGGCCGTTTTCGTTAAACACCAGTTTGACCGGTTGGTCCGTCACCACCTTGATTTCATCGTGCAGCGCCTTGGCCAACAGATAGGATCCGCCGCCATTCACCACGACCACACCGTCATCTGTGATGATAAAGCTCAGGTTGTTGTTATGGCCCGCATTTTCATAGGTCGGCGGCGCGGTGGCCCCGATGGCGGAGAAAACGTTTGGGATAACCTCAACCGGTTTGGAATAAAGCAATGAGGCGGGATATTGATCCGCAATATCCTCACTTGCCAAGGCAGGCAGGGCAACCAGGGCACTGACCAAGGTCAAGTTCAGCGGAAGCAAGCGCATGTTCATCCCTCCTTCACAAAAGCATAACCGGCAGATGTTTTATCAACATAACCCACGCCGTTTCCGGTCAGGTGGTAGCCGATGACGCGGGTCTTTTCATGGGACAGTTGATCCATCAAGGACAGCCGTGTCGCCGCTGCGGTTTCGGGGTCTTGGTCGGATCCCGAATGCCATTCAGGTTTGGCAAAAGCGATGTGGTCATTGCCAATGCAGTCACCCAATATCATCACCGCCTCGCCCCCCCGCCGGACCTCAAATGCCATATGGCCGGGCGTATGGCCAAAGCTGGCGCGGGCTGCAACGCCGGGCAGGATCTCGTCCCCATCATTGAAAAAGGTGATGCCGTCTTCGATCATCTCAAGCCGACGTTTGGCGCCAACCGCAAAAGACGCCCGTGCCTCGCCAATCTCGTCCACCGTGTTGGGGTTGATCCAATAGTCCCATTCGGCCTGCCCAATCATATAGCTGGCCCGTGTGAACAACGGATCACCAAAGTCATCCAGCAGCCCCCAAAGGTGGTCAGGGTGGGCATGGGTGAATACCACATCCGTCACATCATCGGGCGTGACAGTCAGCGCCTCAAGCGAGGCCAACAAGTCACCGGCGGTAGGGGTGAAATCCGGCCCTGACCCAACATCAAACAGCACCACCCGATCACCATGGCGCATCAGCGTTACGTTGCAGGGCGGGGTCAACACATCGGCGGATTGCCCCAGATCCTTGAGGATCGGCAGCAGTTCGGTTTGCGGCATGGGATCAAAGATAAACCCACCCGGCAAGTTAAGCGAACCATCGCTGACCACGTCAAGTTGGATGTCGCCCAAGGCAATCTGCGCATGGGCCAGACCCGGCAGCATCATAAGACCTTGACTGGCCGCTATCCCTGCGAGGAATTTCCGCCTTGAAACCGCCATCCTGCACCCCCCCAATAATTCTATTATTTGAATATGAAGGAGATTTAAGGCCGGAGCAAGAGATATGCTTGCCCCGCCATCGTAGCGGTCAGATCATGCTCACACGGGTTGGCGCGCGGGCATCAGAACCGCGCCCAATGCGATCACCAGAATGATCAAGGCAACCACGGCAAGCACCGTCCAGCCATATCCCGCGACAATGGCCCCCGCAGCAAAGGCACAGATCGTCGAGGCCAGCGCAATCACTGTGTCATTCGCCCCCTGCACCACGGGCTTTTCTGCTTCCGACACCACATTTGCCAACATGTTTGTCGCACCGATAAAGCCAAAGTTCCACCCCAGCCCCAACAGGATCAGCGAGGCATAGAAATGCGCCCCCGACAGACCGCTGAGCGCAACAAGCGCAGAAAGGATCAACAGGGCCAGCCCACCAATCGCGATGCGCTGTGTTCCATAGCGTTTGATCAGAAAGCCGGTGAAGAAACTGGGCGCGAACATGGCGACCACATGCCAGCGGATCACATCACCCGACGTGGCCTCGCTGAAGCCACAGCCCACCATGGCAAGCGGCGTGGGGATCATCAGGAACACCATGATGCCCTGCGATACCGCACCAATGGCCACGGCTTTGCGCACCGGCCCGCGCCGCAGCACTGAAAGGGAGGCCAGCCGCTTGCCAAAGCTCTGCTTCGCGGGGGCTATAGGTTTCGCCATACGCACGAAGGCAAGCGGCAACAGCCCGATCAGGGAGATAACCGCAATCGCGCCGTAAGCCCCCGCAAGCGGCACGGGCGCAAGGGCGTCCTTGGCCATGATAAACACCTGCGGCCCGCCAAAGGCCGCCACCAACCCCGATGTCAACATCAGCGAAATCGCCACCGGCTGCCATTCCGGGCTGACCACCTCTGCCGCTGCAAAGCGGAAAAACTGAAAACAGGCAAGCGCGGCCCCAAGGAACAGATGCGCGATGCACAGCAGGATGAAACTGCCGCTGATCATCGCCCAGCCCCCCAACAACGCACCAGCCATCGCCGCAGCAACACCAAGGGCAAACCCCGCCCTGCGGCCACGCCGCCCCATCAGCAGGGAAAAAGGTGCTGCTGCAAACAAGCCCGCCAGTGTTTGAAGCGAGGCAGGCAAGGTCGCAAGCGCCGTGGACGGGGCCAGCATCAGCCCGGCAAGCCCGCCAAGGATGATCAGCATCGGCATCGCCGCGCCGAGGATGGTATTGGCCGCAAGCAGCCCCAGAAAGTTTCCGTTGCGGGCAAAGGTCAGGGAGGACATGGGCAAATCTCTTTTGGAAACGGTTGACACCCCGGATGGTAAATCGGATGCACAATGTCTGATATGTCAAATAGGCGTCAAAAATGGACAAACAGCTTTCTCCGCGCAGCATTGATGTTCTGGTGTTTGATGACGTGAATTTGCTGGACGTCGCCGGCCCTGTTCAGGCGTTCAAGACCGCAAGGATCAACAACCGCAGAAAATATGAAATGCGCTATGTCTCGCTGGATGGCGCAGCGGTGCGCAGCTGTTGCGGGCTGCGGCTGGAAGCGGATGCACGGCTGTGTGACACGTCCAGCAGCGATGATTTATTGATCCCCGGCGGGGTTGGCGTGGATGCGCTGATCCCTGATGAATCCTTGCGCCGGATCATTCAGAACCGCGCCGCAAGGGCTGGCAATGGGCGGCTGATCTCCATCTGTTCTGGTGCCTTGGTGTTGGCGGCGGCGGGCGTTCTGGACGGGCATGCGGCCACAACCCATTGGTCGCGTGCGGCGGATGTGCGCAATTTCGCAAAGGTTGCCTGGGATCTGGACCGGATCAGCACCACGCAGGACCGGTTGTTCACCTCTGCTGGCGTGGCCACGGGGATTGATCTGGCGCTGGCGATCATCCGCGCTGATTGCGGACCAGCCGTTGCGCTAGAAGTGGCCCGCGAGCTGGTGGTGCAGCTGCGCCGCACCGGCGGGCAAAGCCAATATGCCATCCATCTGGCCGGTCAGTTTTCACAGGATGATGCCCTGACCCGGCTGATCGAACAGGTGGTGACAAACCCGCAATCAGATTGGTCATTAGAGGCGCTGGCGGATACGGCAGGCATGAACCCACGCACACTGTCGCGGCATTTCAAACGGGATTTACAGGACACGCCAGCGCAGTTTGTCGAACGGGTGCGGGTCGATCATGCACGGGGACTGTTGCAGGAAAACCTGCCGCTGAAACAAGTCGCAAAGGACAGTGGTTTTGGGGATCTGCAACGGATGCGCCGCGCGTTCCAACGTCGCTTTGGTGTGCGGGTCAGCGAATATCTGACAGCCTTTGGCGATATATAGATCTGCGACAGAAAAGGTATCCGGGGCCGGCGAACCGGCCCCGGATCAATGGCTTACTGCCAGGACTTGATCAGCTCGTCATAAGCGATCGTTACCGGCTCTTCGTCTTCATTTGCCAGTTTCGCCTTGGGTGAACCGGGCTGGGACAGCCAGTACTCGGGGTCCTGCTCCTCGTTCATCTTCGGGCCAATGTCGCCCTGAACACCAGCACGCTCCAGACGGATCAGAACCTTTTCCTGATCTGCGCAAAGTGAATCCAGTGCTTCCTGAGGTGTTTTTGCACCAGACATCGCATCACCAATGTTCTGCCACCACAGCTGTGCGAGCTTTGGATAATCAGGCACATTGGTGCCGGTTGGTGACCACTGAACGCGCGCAGGCGAACGGTAGAATTCAACCAGACCACCCAGTTTCGGCGCACGCTCGGTAAAGCTGTCGTGCTGGATCGTGGATTCACGAATGAATGTCAGACCAACATGGCTTTTCTTCACGTCAACGGTTTTGGAGGTCACGAACTGGGCATAGAGCCAAGCCGCCTGAGCGCGATCAACAGGTGTTGATTTCATCAAGGTCCAGGAACCGGCATCTTGGTATCCGATCTTGGTGCCTTCAGTCCAATATGCACCATGCGGCGAAGGTGCCATGCGCCATTTTGGCGTGCCATCTTCGTTCATCACGGGCAGATCAGGCTCTACCGATGCGGCTGTAAATGCCGTGTACCAGAACATCTGCTGTGCAACATTGCCCTGCGCTGGGATTGGGCCCGCCTCGGAGAATGTCATACCGGCAGCCGCTGGTGGAGAGTATTTCTCCAGCCATTCAATTGCTTTGGTCACAGCATAGACTGCGGCAGGTCCGTTGGTGGCACCACCGCGCGCGACGCAGGAACCAACCGGCTGTGAATTCTCGTTCACACGGATGCCCCATTCGTCAACCGGCAAGCCGTTCGGCTCGCCTACGTCACCGGCACCAGCCATGGACAGCCACGCGTCAGTATAACGCCAACCCAAAGACGGGTCTTTCTTGCCGTAGTCCATGTTACCAAAGACTTCGCCTTCGACACCCAGACGCGACAGGTCACGACCAGTGAAGAATTCAGCGATGTCCTCGTAAGCGGTCCAGTTGACCGGCACACCCAGATCATAACCGTATTTCGCTTTGAAATCCGTCTTGTTCTGTTCGTCGTTGAACCAATCATAGCGGAACCAATAAAGGTTCGCGAACTGCTGGTCGGGCAATTGATAAACTTTGCCATCCGGTCCGGTGGTGAAGGACAGGCCGATGAAATCTTCCAGATCGAGGTTCGGGTTGGTAACAGCCGCCCCTTCGCCGGACATCCAGTCGGTCAGGTTACGCGCCTGCTGATAGCGCCAGTGCGTGCCGATCAGATCAGAGTCGTTGATATAGGCGTCATAGATGTTTTCGCCCGACTGCATCTGTGTTTGCAGCTTTTCAACAACATCACCCTCGCCGATCAGGTCATGGGTGACCTTGATGCCGGTAATGGCTTCAAACGCCGGGGCCAGCACGGTGGATTCATAGGTGTGTGTGCCAATGGTTTCGGAGACAACGTTGATCTCCATGCCGTCGAACGGTTTGGCCGCATCGACAAAAAACTGTAGCTCAGCTTCCTGCTCTGCGCGTGACAGCACCGACATATCGCCGATTTCACTGTCGAGGAATGCCTTGGCGGCATCCATGTCAGCAAAGGCGGGGGCGGCGAACATACATGTCGCCAGCGCAATCGCTGTGGTTCCCTTAAGTCGCAAGTTCATTTTGGTTCCTCCCTAAAATGATGGTAATGAAGGCGATCCGGTTCTTGCCTGCCGGACTGCCTTTTCGATTACACCCAGCGGAACACCGCTACGGCGTAGAACAGGCAAACAATCAACGCGCCCCATTGCGGCGCATCCAGTAGGCCAAGCCATGCCAGATTGATAAAGGCAGAGCCCAAAAGCGTGATGAAAAGCCGATCACCACGGGTCGTTTCGATCCGCAAGATACCGGCGCGCGGTGCCTCGGGATATTTGATCGCCAGCACCGTGAAAGTGACCAGCGTGGCCGCGATGATGCCGAAGAATGCGGCGGTCGGCCAAGTCCATGCCATCCAGTCCATTGTGGTTCTCCTTTGCTTAAACGCGGCCCAGGGCAAAGCCCTTGGCGATGTAGTTGCGGACAAAATAGATCACCAAAGCACCCGGCACGATTGTCAGAACACCGGCAGCGGCCAGTACGCCCCAGTCGATACCGGCAGCGCCCACAGTACGGGTCATGGTGGCGGCGATGGGTTTCGCGTTTACCGATGTCAGCGTGCGGCTCAGCAGCAGTTCAACCCATGAAAACATAAACAGGAAGAACGCGGTGACGCCGATGCCGGAGGCGACCAAAGGCGTGAAAATCTTGATGAAAAACCGCGGAAAGGAATAGCCGTCGATATAGGCGGTCTCGTCGATTTCCTTGGGCACGCCGCGCATGAAGCCTTCCAAGATCCACACCGCCAATGGCACGTTGAACAGGCAATGCGCCAAGGCGACAGCGATATGCGTATCAAACAGCCCTACAGAGCTGTAAAGCTGGAAGAATGGCAGAGCAAACACCGCCGGCGGGGCCATGCGGTTGGTCAGCAGCCAGAAGAACAGGTGTTTGTCACCCATGAAGGTATAGCGGCTGAAGGCGTAGGCCGCAGGCAGCGCCACCAGCAGCGAAATCACCATGTTCATCACCACATAGGCCATCGAGTTGAGGTAGCCGGTGTACCACGACGCATCCGTCAGGATCGTCAGATAGTTGTCAAACGTCAGATCACGCGGCCACAGGGTAAAGGTGTTCAGGATCTCTGAATTGGTTTTCAGGCTCATCATCACCAGCCAGTAAATCGGCAACAGCAAGAACAAGAGGTATAACCCCATAACCACAACATTGCCTTTGATGCGGGGCAGACGGCGGGTTTGGGTTTGGGCGACATCAGACATCAGTGGCCATCCCTTTTATCAAGGTTCGTCATCACGGTGTAGAACACGTAGGACACCAGCAAAATCACCAGATAATACATGATCGAGAAGGCAGCAGCGGGGCCAAGGTCGAACTGTCCCAGCGCCATTTTGACCAGATCAATCGACAGGAAGGTCGTCGAGTTGCCCGGCCCGCCCCCGGTGACCACGAACGGCTCTGTGTAGATCATAAAGCTGTCCATGAACCGCAGCAGGATCGCGATCATCAGCACACCCATGATCTTGGGCAGCTCGATGAAACGGAACACTTTCCAGCGGCTGGCCTGATCAATCTTGGCCGCTTGGTAATAGGCGTCAGGAATGGATTGCAGGCCAGCATAGGCCAAAAGCGCAACCAGCGACGTCCAGTGCCAGACATCCATCACAATGACGGTGATCCACGCGGCATAGAAATCTTGGGTATAGTTGTAATCAATGCCCAAAGCCGCCAGCGTATAGCCCAACAGGCCGATATCGACGCGCCCGAAAATCTGCCAGATCGTGCCAACCACGTTCCACGGGATCAACAGCGGCAGCGACATCAGCACCAGACAGAGCGAGGCCCAGAAACCCGATTTTGGCATGTTCAGCGCCACGAAAATCCCAAGTGGTATTTCGATGGCAAGGATGATCGCCGAAAATGTAATCTGACGCCCCAACGCGTTCCACATCCGTTCGGATGCCAGCATTTCCTCGAACCACTCCAGCCCGGCCCAGAAAAACTGATTGTTGCCGAAGGTGTCCTGCACCGAATAATTCACCACTGTCATCAAGGGGATAACAGCCGAAAAGGCGACCAGCACGAGAACCGGCAGGATCAGAAACCACGCCTTTTGATTGACGGTCTTGTTCATATCAAGCCCCCTTTGGCGCGACGCGCCAGCTGTCGGAATAAACATTCACACCCGCCGGATCAAAAACCACACGGTTCATATCGGGCGAAATTTCGGCACCTTCCGGCGCAAGGACATTCACCTCTGTGCCGTTGAAATCAGCGCGCACAATCTTATGGCGGCCCACGTCTTCCACCCGTTTGATCGTGACCGGCAACCCTTGATCACCGGATGCAAGTGTCGTAAATTCAGGGCGCACGCCCAGTTCAACCTTGCCTGACAGCGGGCCAAAACCTTTGCCCAGATCAATCTGAGTGCCCGCCAGTACCGCCTTGTCACCGGTAACTTCTGCGTCCAGCACGTTCATGCCGGGCGAACCAATGAAATAGCCGACAAAGGTATGTTCCGGCGTCTCGAACAATTCCTGCGGTGTGCCCATCTGCACCACGCGGCCATCATACATCACCACCACCTTATCGGCAAAAGTCAGCGCCTCGGTCTGGTCATGGGTCACATAGATCATCGTGTGACCAAATTCGTGATGCAGGGATTTCAGCTGTGTGCGCAGCTCCCATTTCATATGCGGGTCGATCACCGTCAGCGGCTCATCAAACAGCAGCGCGTTCACATCTTCGCGCACCATACCACGGCCCAGCGAGATTTTCTGTTTCGCATCCGCCGTCAGCCCCCGTGCCTTGTGGTTCAGGGTGTCTTCCATGCCGATCATCGCTGCGATCTGCTGCACGCGCTCTTTGATATAGGCCGGATCAGCGCCGCGATTGCGCAGCGGAAAGGCCAGATTGTCGCGCACCGTCATCGTGTCATAGACCACCGGAAACTGGAAAACCTGCGCGATGTTGCGCTCGGTTGTCGGGGCCATCGTCACGTCGCGGTCGTTAAACAGGATACGGCCCTGCGACGGGTGCAGCAGACCGGAAATGATGTTCAGCAGCGTCGATTTTCCACAGCCTGACGCACCAAGCAACGCATAGGCTTCGCCATCTACCCAATCATGATTCAGCTCTTTCAGCGCAAAATCGTCTTCGCCTTTAGGGTTGGGCAGATAGGAATGCGCCAGGTTTTCGAGGGTGATTTTTGCCATGACCGTTCTCCCTCAGGCCGCCGTCGCATAAGACGCAGGCGCAACCGATGTGCCGTCTTGTGCAAAAATGTAGATATGTTTCGGGTCCAGATAGACCTGTAACGGTGCCCCGATTTTCAGGTTCTTCACCCCGTGGATCAGCCCCACCCAAGTGTCACCATGGTGATCAAGATGTACAAAGGTTTCCGAACCGGTGATTTCCGTCACCTGCAAGGTTGCGTTGAACGTCATCGCGTCGGCACCGGGCCGGTCCAGTTCAAGGTGGTTCGGCCGGAACCCCGCAAGGAAAACGCCGTCGGCCAGACCTGCAAAAGCACCCAAAGGGGGGGCACTTTGCCCATCCCCAAATGACAGGGATTCGCCAGATTTGCGCACTTCCAGAAAATTCATCGGCGGGTCGGAAAACACCCGCGCGGTGGTCGCATCAACCGGCTGTCGATAAACAACCGGTGTTTTGTCAAACTGGGTGATGCGCCCCTCCCACATGGTGGCAGTGTTACCGCCCAACAGCAGCGCCTCTTCCGGCTCTGTGGTGGCGTAAACAAAGATTGAACCGGCTTCCTCGAAAATCTTGGGAATTTCGGCACGCAATTCTTCACGCAGCTTGTAATCGAGGTTCGCCAACGGTTCATCCAGCAACACCAGCCCCGCATCCTTGACCAACGCCCGCGCCAGCGCACAGCGCTGTTGCTGCCCACCAGAAAGCTCCAGCGGTTTGCGATCCAGAAACGGGGTAAGTTTCATCAGGTCAGCCGCGCTGCGCACTGCCTTGTCAATTTCATCCGCCGTCTTGCCCAGCAGGCGCATCGGGCTGGCGATGTTATCATAGACGTTCATCGACGGGTAATTGATGAATTGCTGATACACCATCGCCACGCCCCGGTCCTGCACCCGCATGCCGGTCACATCCTTGCCGTCCCAGAAAATGCGCCCGCTGTTTGGCACATCCAGCCCCGCCATCAGACGCATCAGTGATGTTTTCCCGGCGGATGTCGGCCCAAGCAGCACGTTCATCGTGCCCGAAGACAGATCCAGATCCGTAGGATAGATCAGGGTCTGCCCGTTCATAACCGTGGATACGTTTTCAAGGACAAGTGACATTACGCACCCCCATTTTCTGTTTGACGGGCGGCACCCAATGCCTGCGCCATCCAGTCATCCAGCAGTTTAATTTCCTGTGCACTCATCCGAAGACCCAGTTTCGAACGCCGCCAAACGATGTCTTCGGCGCTCCTCGCGAATTCATTTTCGATCAGCCATAGCACTTCGAATTCCGTCAGGTTGGCACCAAAGTTCTGCCCCAGATCCTCGGCGGTTTTCGCCTCGCCCAGCACATCGTAAGCGTCTTTGCCGTAGGCTTTGGTCAACCTGTTGGCCCAACGGTCGTCCAGAAACGGATATTGCGCCCTAAGCTGCGCAATCAGTGCCGCAACACCATCCACAGGGAAATCCCCACCGGGCAAAGGCACACCCGCGGTCCAGGGCTGGACATCCTTTTCAAAGAACGGTGTGATCTTTTCCAAGGCACTTTCGGCCAAGCGGCGATAGGTGGTGATCTTGCCACCAAACACATTCAGAATTGGCGCGCCTGCTGACTGATCCAATGTCAGCACATAATCACGCGTCGCCGCCGTGGCCGAAGTTGCGCCATCATCATAGAGCGGGCGCACACCGGAATAGGTCCAGACAATGTCATCCTTACTGACTGCCGTCTTCAAATATTTCGAGGCAAAATCAATCAGGTAATTCTGTTCCTCTGGCGTGCAAACTGGTTTGGTTGCGACATCCGTGTGCTCTGCATCAGTGGTGCCGATCAGGGTAAAGTCAGTCTCGTAAGGGATTGTGAAAATGATCCGCCCGTCAGTGCCCTGAAAGAAATAGCATTTGTCGTGATCATAAAGCTTGCGGGTCACAATATGGCTGCCCCGCACCAAACGCACGCCTTCGGATGAATTGATGCGCACAGCGTTGCGGATCACATCTTCAACCCATGGGCCACCTGCATTGACCAGCATGCGGGCCGTGACGATCCGCTGTTCGCCAGTATCCTTCCCCTCAAGCGTGATCTGCCAGAGGCCATCGACTTGCTCAGCCGAGACAACTTTGGTGCGCACGTTGATCCGTGCACCACGGGCCTGTGCATCACGCGCGTTCAGCACCACCAAACGGCTGTCTTCAATCCAGCAGTCGGAGTACTCATAGGCTTTTTCAAAGCGGTCTTGCAGCGGCGCACCTTCGGGTGTGCCCGCCAGATTGATCGAGGTTGTTCCTTTTAGGATTTTGCGCCCGCCCAGATTGTCATACATGAACAGCCCAAGCCGCACCAACCACGCGGGACGACGTCCGCGCATCCAGGGCATGACAAAGCTCAGGACTTTCGAGGTTGGCGTGTCGCCCTCAAAGCGCATGTCCTTGTGGTAGGGCAGCACAAAACGCATCGGCCATGAAATATGCGGCATCGCCCGCAACAGGGTTTCACGTTCAATCAGCGCCTCGCGCACAAGGCGGACTTCCCAATACTCAAGATAGCGTAGCCCGCCATGAAACAGCTTGGTCGAGGCCGAGGAGGTGGCAGAAGCCAGATCGTTCATTTCGGCCAGCTCAACACTGAACCCACGACCAACCGCATCACGCGCAATGCCACATCCGTTGATGCCGCCGCCGATGACAAACAGGTCTACAGTATCGTGATTTTCACGCTGATCCAATGAAGCCCCCCGCATTCATCTCGCGCTGTTCACTCGCTGCCAGCGCATGGGGCCAAAGAACACCACATCAAGCCACATGGCAATAACGAATGTTCGTTTATGTTCCTTTTTGCGCAATCCCTTGAAAAGGGTACTATATTTTCTTCGCAAATCGCACACTCTGCCGCGTTTTGGTTCAGTTTGCGAGTCGCGGCCTTGACGATTTGGACGGACTGTTGATTGATACCCGTCACAGAATTCCGCATCGCACCTTGCCAAAAGGCGCGTGAAGCCGAGGGTTAGAAAGCACAAAATGGTCGCAAATTTCAGGCAGAAGGAGATCCTTGATCTGGCCCGCAAGGAAGGCAAGGTTACCGTGGACGGGCTGGCTGAATTTTACGATGTGACGGTGCAAACCATCCGGCGCGACCTATCCGATCTGGCACAAAGCGGGCGACTTGAGCGGGTCCATGGCGGCGCGGTGATCCCTTCGGGCGTGGTCAATATCGTCTATGAGGAACGCCGCCGCTTGAACGAAGTGGGCAAGAAATCCATCGCATTGGCCTGTGCGCGGGCGATACCGGACGGGGCATCTGTTTTCATGAACATCGGCACCACCACCGAAGCGGTGGCGCGCGAATTACTGGACCATGAAAACCTTTTGGTGGTGACCAACAACCTGAACATTGCAAACATCCTTGCACAGAACCACAGCTGCGAAATCATTCTGGCTGGCGGCGTTTTGCGCCGTGCCGATGGCGGTATTGTGGGCGGCCTGACTGTCGATATGGTCAAGCAATTCAAGTTTGACTACTCGGTTCTGGGGTGTTCCGCTATTGATGCAGACGGTGATCTGCTGGATTTTGACGGGCAGGAAGTCATGGTCAGCGGCACTGCCATCGGGCGGTCACGCAAGGTGATGATCGTGGCGGACCAGCATAAATTTACCCGCAAGGCACCGCTGACCATCTGCTCGCTGCGCGATGTGGATATTTTGTTCACCGATGGCAAACTCTCCCCGACCCTGACCGCGAATTGCGACAGCTGGGGCACACAGGTGGTGACCTCTTGAACGCCCTCTTCGGATTTCAGACCGACATCGGTTTGATGGTGGTTGTTACAGTTGTATCCATACTGCCCGGTGCGGTTTTGCTGTTTGCCATGCGCAACCACCTGTCGCGCGGCTTTCGCATCAGCGGATAAAGCCGGTTCGTCTCAGACTTAATCGTAGCCGACTTTGGCCTTTTTCATATGCAGCTCAAAACGCGCATCTTTGGCTTGGGCCTCGTCGTCAAACCAATCTGTCCGCGTCTGCCCCGCGCTGCCAACGCGACCCCATTCCCGCACCAACGCCCAGTCGCCAAACAGACCGGGAAGCAAGTCAATACGGTAAAACCGGCAGTTGGTCGAGGTTTTGTCCATTTGAGTCAGATACATACAGTCGCGCCGTCAGAAGATAGAGTTGGACCCCAGAGATACCAAGCAGCGCCAATGATGTCTTTAACAACCTGCGGATTTGGGAAAAAAATCTGGTTTTGCGAGGCGACGGCGCAGAAACAGGGGTAACTTCGTTGTCAAACCCTTAACCGGATGAAGCAGAAGGCCCAACCTTATCCCTTCAAGGCGCACCGCCGGATTGACCGTTCAAATGGGCAAACCGTCGATCTGTTCAAGGGTGGAAAGGTCGTTGTCCCAGTCCGCGCGGCTTGACATGCAAATATGCGCATCGGGCTTAATGCTGATCGCGCTATCGAGAGACCCTGCCGGCACAACGAGCAGACCTTCATTCGCGTGGGAGAATGGCAGCGCGGAACCGCAGTCCGTGCAAAAGCACTTCGCATGCCGTGACCCGGAAAGCTGAAACTTTCTGATATTCTCCGCGCCGGACACCCAGGTGATCTGAGCGGTCGACGAAAACAGGTTTGCTGAATGGGCGGAGCCACTATCCTTGCGGCAGCGCGTACAATGACAGAAAAAGAAGCTCTCGAACTCTCCTGATATGCGGAATTTCACAACGCCACACAGGCACTGCCCGGTCGCCAGATTACCCATTTGCTCACCCCCCAGAAAAACGAACCGCTATGTTGTCAGGCAAGCATGGATTTATCAACGACCCGTACCCATGTATAAATCCAAGATCAAATAGGGTTTCAAGAGGGCATCCGCCACGGGTGGGGAAAACCCTCTCCCCCTTGCCGTACTCCTCCATACATCGCGTAAGGGGCGCAGCCTTGCGACTACGCCCCTTCAAAGAACTCACATCAAGCCCCGAAGGGCTGCGCGGCTTATGCCAGCTGAATGTTTGTTGCGCTCTCGCGGCCATCGCGGCCTGCTTCGATGTCGAAAGTTACTTTCTGATCATCGGACAGACCTGTCAGGCCTGCTTGCTCTACGGCAGAGATATGTACGAAGACATCTTTGCTGCCGCCATCGGGCGCGATGAAGCCGAAGCCTTTAGTTGTGTTGAACCATTTGACTGTACCAGTGGCCATGTCATTTTTCCTTAATATGCTGCCCGCAGGATGCGGCAGGTCGGCTAAGTCCGCAAAAGATCGAATGACTGAGCCGTAAGGAGCAGTGATGCCGATAGATATAGTAACGTCGCAGGGACCACATGCGCCTTTTGCCTGAGCTTAGCAAGCAGTTTAATGCCACCGCCGTCTTGCGAGGAAAACCAGCGTGCGGGCGAACGGCACACGCATCTACTTAATCCACTGCCCCTGCCAGTTCTCGGGGCGCCAATCAGGCGTTTCAACCCAGTGTTTCATGGCGATCGGTGCCTCGGTTGTCCCGTTCATCTCAAACCTACGGGCGTCGCGCAGGGCGGTGATCTCTTCGCTCAGAGCTGTGTTATCAATGTTGAAACTCACCCGCATGACAAACCGGTCCGGCGCGTCATGGTCTTGCGGCTGGGTTGGACGGGTCGGTGGCACCGAGACCCCGGATGGCGCGGAGTTGAGATGGCGCACTTCGGCTGACGCCTCGACATAAGGCAGGTCGCAGGGGTGCCAGACGCCAATGCGCACGGTTTTGGTGCCATAGGTCTTTTTGTTCAACTGTGCGGGCGTGATGCTGCGGCGTATTTCTGTGGGCGGCCCGAAACGTGGTTTCGACTTCACCGGCCATCCAGCCTGTTCAAAGATGTCAGTGGTCTGCGCCACCATCTCCTGCATGGCATCCCAGTCCATCGGCTCCATCGGGTAGATCAGATAAGCGCTGTCCACCACCGGCCCCTCAAAGGAAATCTGCATCTGTCGCCCCGCCGGCAGGTAGAGTGGGCATCCGGGTGCGTCATAGGCCAATGAGATCGACGCAGGATCATCCGTGGCATCCGGGTTGGCGCGTGCCACAGGCAGGAAGCGACCACTGTCTCCGGTTTCAGGGTCCTGTACTATCGCCACAAAGGATGGAACATTGTTGCTGGCCAAAAGGCTTGCCACGGGTTCCAGCAGCTGCAGGCCCACCTGCATCGGTGCGCGTTTGGTGACCGGTGTCTCGTCCATCGCGTTTCTCCAGATTATCGTCGTTGCAGCGGCGGCAATTGCAAAAGCGGCCGCAATTCTTTTTGGACTGGTCACAGCCCTTCCAGTGCCTTCATCCGTCTTATCAAACGGCCATAGTAGGTGACACGGTCCTGCGGGTTGGCGATATCCAGATCCCCCAGTGACACCAGATTGTCGCGGGTGCAGTGATCCGCAATCGGAATACTGGTCTGATCGCCGGGCATAATTGCTTCTGCAGTGCCCAAATCATCAAACACGTCTGCATGCCGATCATAGACTTGTTGCACCACATCAACCTGTTCATGTTCGGCCAGAATGTCGGCGCCGGCCTGCAAGTTGCCTTGATCAATCTGCTCCAGCCCGCGCATGATGTCCTCATCAACTTCGATCTCACCGCTTTCCACACATTCCTTCAGCCGCGCATACCCGCATTCGTGCATGAACTTATTGGGCGGATAGACACTTTCGAAAATCGTGATGTTGGCATCGCCCAACGCAGCCAGCGCCTGTTCGGGGTTCACCACGGCGCGCCCCAATGTCTGCGCATCCCATGCCTGTGTGCGGCGCATCGCACAGCCGCCCTGAACCGAGACATATCCCGCCAGCCGTACCCACCAATTGTCCGGCATCGCCGCGCCCAACTGCTGATAAGACCGCGTGATGCCAACGTTGCGCTGGATCGGGTTCGAGATCCGGCGCATCAGATCTACCTCTGAATTGGCCATCGCCATAGCCTCGGCACAATTATTGGGGCAGCGCGAATATACCTCACCAGCGGCATCTTGCGGCATCAGAAGTCTCCTGTCTCGTCGGTGCCGTTCACCCAGGCTGGATGCGGCCAGACCCAGCGGCGCAACATTTCGCCAGCCTTGGTCTCTGCACGCATCAGCGGCTTCTGCATCAGGGCGACAAATTCCGGATCGTTGCGGATAGCATTCTTGCTCAACAGGCAGGCTTCGGTGAAATCAGCAATCTGGCGATCTGTTTCAAAACCAACTGCCAGCCCCGCCTCCCGACAGTCCGCCACAAAATCACGCAGGCGGGTATCCAGAGCCATTTCATAGCGCTGCGCCAGCTCACCCGAGAGGTTTTCAACAAACCGTTGGCGCAGACCAGCCTGACCTGCGGACATCTGCCCTGCCGTCATCACCAACACGTCCGGGTTTCCTCCTGCTTTGCTGGATAAGGGTTAATGCCTTGTCCGGCACGATGCAACCGAGGGCGAAGTGCAACCGCGCAGGAGGCGCGCCCGGCAACGCTAAAGGCCCCCCGTTTGCACGGAGGGCCTTCAAAAATCTCAATCGCGTCAGGCTTACAGGCCTGTGGACACGTCGATTGTGTTGCCTTCTTCAAGCGTCACATAGGCCTTTTTCACGTCTTTACGCTTACCAATCTGGCCGCGGAAACGTTTGACCTTGCCTTTGGTGATGGTCGTGTTCACGGCCTTCACCTTGACACCAAAGAGCGCTTCTACA